>JACCDQ010352631.1_pt1 | contig 463389 bp, 435 predicted proteins | sample 7446031 | NCBI WGS metagenome assembly JACCDQ01 (sample SAMN15323442, study PRJNA562643) | freshwater metagenome | isolation source: river surface water | place: USA:Blue River Watershed | collected 2017-08-17
AACAATTAACAATTAACAATTAACAATTAACAATTAACAATTAACAATTAACAATTAACAATTAACAATTAACAATTAACAATTAACAATTAACAATTAACAATTAACAATTAACAATTAACATTTAACATTTAACTATGCCTCGCTGCCAATGGGTCTCTAACGACCCCATCTACCAAAATTATCATGATACTGAGTGGGGTGTGCCCAAACATGGTGAAACGGACTTGTTTGAATTATTAATATTGGAAGGATTTCAGGCGGGTTTGAGTTGGATAACTATCCTTAAAAAAAGAGAAGATTTTCGTAAAACTTTTGAAAACTTCAATTATAAAATATTAGCAAATTGGAGCGATGAACAGCTAGAAATGGCTTTAGAAAACCCGAAAATTGTTAAAAATCGTTTAAAAGTATATGCAGTTCGTTCAAATGCAATCGCTTTTTTAAAAATTCAGGAAAAATTTGGTAGCTTTGATAAATACATTTGGAATTTTGTAGGGTTTAAACCTATTAAAAACCATTTTAATGATATTAAAGAATTACCTGCACAAACAGAATTATCTGTCAAAATTAGTACTTCTTTAAAGAAAAACGGATTTAAATTTGTTGGTCCAACCATTGTATATTCATTTTTACAAGCAGCCGGACTCATCAATGACCATACCAAAAATTGTGAATTATATTAAATGAATAATCGAATCGTAATCATACCGACATACAATGAAATCGAAAACATTGAAAGCATCATCCACGCGGTATTGAGATTAGAGCCTACGTTCGATATATTAATTGTTGATGATGGCTCACCAGATGGCACAGCAAATGTGGTAAAATCATTACAAAAAGATACGCCAGATCGTATTCATTTATTAGAGCGAAAAGGAAAACTTGGTCTTGGAACGGCTTACATTGCAGGATTCAAAATTGCACTTCAAAAAGGTTACGAGTATATTTTTGAAATGGATGCCGACTTTTCGCATAATCCAAATGATCTTGTTAAACTTTATGCAACTTGTGCAAATGAAGGGGCAGATATGTCTATTGGTTCTCGTTACATTAAAGGATTAAATGTTGTTAATTGGCCAATTGGCAGAGTATTAATGTCTTATTTTGCAGGCTTTTATGTTCGATTTATCACAGGAATGAATATTCAGGATGCAACTGCCGGATTTGTTTGCTACAAAAGAAAAGTATTAGAAACTATTCCCTTAGATGAAATCAAATTCATTGGGTATGCATTTCAAGTTGAAATGAAATTCACCACATGGAAATACGGATTCCATATTATTGAAGTTCCAATCATCTTTACAGACAGAACAAAAGGAGAAAGTAAAATGTCGGCCAATATTTTCAAAGAAGCTATTTTTGGCGTAATTCAACTAAAAATAAATAGTTTATTCAAAAGATACCAAGCTTAATAATGTCGTACGAAGTATTAAAATCTCTTCATATTATTTTTGTCATAAGCTGGTTCGCAGGATTATTTTATCTTCCTCGTTTATTGGTATATCATGTAGAGTCACAAGACAAACCAGAGCTTGAAAAATCCATTTTAAGTGCTCAATTTGAAAAAATGCAAAAATTGCTTTTCAATGCGATTATGGTTCCAGCGATGGTTTTAACCTGGCTGACAGGCTTGAGTTTGATTTACACCGTTTATTGGGCTGGATTTTCAAATCATTTCTGGCTGCACTTAAAATTAGGCTTTGTTCTATGCATTACAATTTACCATTTCTATTGTCGATATGTTATTCGTCAATTTAGATCTAAGAATTTTATTCACTCCGGTTCCTTCCTGAGATTATTCAATGAAATTGCAACCATTCTTTTAGTCGCTGTAGTATTTTTAGTAGTTGGAAAAAATGCAATTGATTGGGTCTATGCCCTTATAGGATTTACTTTATTTGCCATCTTAATTATGGTGGCTGTGAAAATTGTAAAAAAACTTAGGTCTAAGAGTTAATAATGCGATCCTTGAACTTGTCGAATAGAAAATTATCAAACAACTGAACTATTAAAAGGTTAAATTGCAGGGGGTAAGGGGCGGCTATACCCCAAAAAAAATAAAAAGAAAGAATCCAAAAATTCACCTGATAAAAAAGCATCCTTCACTTTCCACTTTCAACTCTCCACTACATCACTCCCTTTCCATCCCTCTTTTAATATCTCTTTCCTTGATATCTTCTCGCTTATCAAATAATTTTTTACCTTTTGCCAAGGCAATATTTAATTTAGCATACCCTTTCTCAGAGATAAATAATTTAGTAGGAATTATTGTCAAACCAACATTCTTCAATTCATTTTGCAATTTTTTGAGCTCTCTTTTAGTGAGCAATAATTTGCGATCTCTGATGGGTTCATGATTATAATGAGTTCCTTCTTCGTATTTAGAAATATGCATATTTCTAACAAAAAGTTCATTCTGATGAAATAAGCAATAAGCATCTGTAAGATTTACTTTCCCTTGTCTAATAGACTTTATTTCAGTCCCAGTCAATACCAATCCTGCCGTAAAAGTATCAATGAATTGGTATTCAAATGATGCTTTACGATTTAATATTTCTACCTTCTTTTGAATTTTATCCTTCGCCATCTGCCAATAAAAAAGCCACACAGTAACCTGCGTGGCTCTTCATACCTTTCTTATATTATTTACCGCCTTTTGTAGCGTTATATTCCTTATTTAATCCATCAAGGATTTTCTGAGTAACATCTACTGACTCATCAGCAAACAAAATACCACCACCTAATTTTGAATAACCAAGTACAAATTCAAATTTGTTTTCTTTATTAATTTTAGTGATATATTCACGAATGTTATTGTATAACTCCTCATTTTTCTTTGCTTGCTCTTGACCAAGTTCGGCTTGTTTTTGTTGTGAGTATTGTTGCAACTCCGCACCTTTTTTCTTTAAGGTTAAATCTGCAGCTTGTAACTCAGCTTGTGTCATAGCAGACGCTCTTTGTTGAATTGCAGCTACTTCACCTTGAAGAGCTCTTTCTTTTTGACCCAAATCAACTTGTAAACGGTACCCTTTGTTTTCAAATTCTTTTTGAGCGTCTTTATAAAATTGATAATGTGTCAACAATGTGTCAGTATTAACAAACACGATACGCTTACCGCTTGCTGAAATCGGGCCTGAGCCTGATCCTGTTCCATTTTGTTTGAAGAATAAAAATCCAACCACTAGGGTTAAAACTGCACACCAGATTAAAGGTAAATTTTTCACTTTTAGTATATATTTTTTGTTGTTCGCAAAAATAGTATAAATGATTGAGTTGTCCTAAATTTTCTTTATTTCCTCCTTAATTTTGAGCCTACAAGGGTCCAAATACCACCCATTACCCCACCAATCAACATAGTAAGTACATAAATCAACCAGGTTTTTCCTCCAAGTGGCAATACGGATGCCATTTTTTGAGGCAAGGAACTTGGATTTGTCTGTGCCACCCAAATAGCACTTAACAACCACATGAGTCCCCCCGATATAAATCCAATTAGAAATGGTTTTTGTTGTAAATTCATTAAATAGGCCAAAAGACCAAAGGCTATAGCATAGGCATACCAAGAAAAATACAAACTCAATAGAGCTCCCACACTCACGAATATGATTATAGTTAAAATTATTCCGCTAGATTTCATCTTTATTATTTTTCTAAATTAACTTTCTTTTTGATTCGATTACTGTTTTCATTAGCAGATTGCATGAAAAGCAGGGGTTTTAACTCTCCTTTTGCCCACACATCTACTAAATCATCGTAATGCGTGCTTGCAGGATTACCCGACTGCCCACCTGGATAAATCCCATAACCTTTAGGTTTTCCAGTTTTGGACAACTCAACCACTAAGCGCCACGATGGACCCGTTTTCGTAGTAGTTGCATTAACTATACTTGCACCACCTCCTATTGGTATATTTAATCTACTTAAAGCATCCATTCCCGGTATTAAATGTCGAATACCTGTTTGCTTAACTTTATACCATTGCCATGCATCACCCATATTTCCATGTTTAGAAGTCAATGAATCCAAACCTGCATTCCAAGATATTGTTACCATGTCTTTAAGCGTTTCTACTGATTTGGTACGAACATTGTCAAACCATTTGGCATTTGGGTTTTCAATGATCAATTGAGTGGTTCTATCCAACGTTGGTCGACTCATTGGCACATTTACATCCTGGTCAAAATCATCATCCCAAACCATTGCCATGAAAGTTTTAATCCAATTTTCAAAAATTGTTGGAGCAATTAAATCAGGATTATTTTGCAAATTCCATGTTTTCAAAACCTTTAATGCTTCTTTATTTCTTGCCATTTTTTCATCTAATTGACTTAATAAAATTGGAATCAATTTTCTGGCCTTAATATTCATATTATCATTTTGCAATCCACGGAGTGAATCAACCGTTGCTTTATCCATTTTCTCTAGACGTTCATTAATTCGTCTTCCTCTTTCAGATGGAGCATATTGCCAGCCTAAATAATAGGGATAAGAGGGATCCGTTGAAAACTGATTTGCAGAGCTAACAAATTCTCGAGATGGATTTTTTACATGTGGGTTGTGCGCATGAGGAATAAATCCCTTCCAATCTGCATCTGGATCTGTACCATCTAATAAATACTTCCCTTGTAAATGAGATTTTAAAGGAAACTTTCCGTTAACCCACAAGGCAATATCTCCTTCATTACTTGCAAACACAAAATTCTGAGCTGGTGCTGTCATATACTGTAATGCTCCCACATAATCCGTGTAATTTTTAGCACGATTCAATAAATAGAACATTCGAACTTCCTGTGATTTTTCATGCGCAATCCACTTCAAAGCATGTCCGACTGGAATATTATTTTTAAATGGTTTTTCGTTAGTCAAATACACCACGGGACCGTGGTGTGTAAAGTAAATCGTATCCACGATTTCCTTCCCTCCTTTTACAACATATTTTTCGATTCGCATTGAAGTTTTCTTCCATTTACCATCATGGAAATATTCTTTTTTAGAAGCATCTTTGAACTTCACTTGGTACCAATCCAAGACATCAGATCCAACATTCGTTACTCCCCAAGCTACATTTTGATTGAATCCTGCGATTACATTAGGAGCTCCCGGCATTGTAACGCCATATACATTCACCCCTGGTGCCGACAATTGCATTTGATACCATATGGAAGGCAACGACAAGGTTAAATGAGGGTCATTAGCTAATATTGGCATTCCAGACAGGGATTTTTTACCTGAAACTGCCCAGTTATTTGAACCAATAGCAGGGTCTTTTTCCTTCGTATTTATTGAACTTCCTAATCCCACAAATTCTTTGGGTGCATTAGGACTTGCCACAGGTTTAAAATCAAATGCGGTACCTTTGGGGATGATAGGACTTTCTTCAAAAGGATAATTAGGAAATAAATCTTCTGCAACCTCCTTACCATACTTTCTCAAAATATTGGTCATTTTGAGATCATCTGTTCCTGAAGCCAACACAAACGACATATTTTTCAAAAACAAAGCACTCTTCATTGGGGTCCATGCCTCGGGCTGATAATTCAATAATTTATACTCCAATGGCAACTCACGTTCCGACAATGATTTTATGTAGGCATTCACGCCATCTGAATAGGCATTCAGCGCAGTTTTAGATTGAGGGTCTTCTTCCATCCCTTTCAAAGATTGTTCTGCACCATAAACCGAACCCATTCGACGTTGGAATTTATCTGATTCCAAACCTTTTTCACCCACTAATTCTGCAATGCGACCACCAGCAAAATAAGTCTGAAATTCCATTTGCCACAATCGATCCTTAGCAGTTAAATACCCTTGGGCCATGTACAAGTCATGATCATTTTTCGCAAATACATGTGGAATCCCCATTTCATCGTAAAAAACCTGAACTTTATCGTGGAGTCCTTCAATAGTTAAATCTTCCTCAGTTGTCTCAGAAGAAGCTTTCGACTCTGCATTTTGCCAAAATCCATGAAACGGGCTCAGTAACTTTCCAATGGGAGGAACAGTCCCTAACGAATTGTTTAAAAGGTACGTTAAACCTAATGCCAATAGTAATGGGATAATTTTATTGATTATTTTCATTGTTGATAAGGAGAAAATAAGTAATTTTCTTTATATTTTTTTTAACTTTTAAAAGTCAATTTAAATAAAACTGATCATTAAACAAATTTTTCCATAAGCTATTTATTAAAGTTTAACCATATGAAAAGAAGAAGCTTCCTCCAAAGCGCCAGCGTACTTGGACTTACCTCCAAATCCATATCAACATTCAAATTGCCAGAAGAAAAAACTCAGCCAATAATAATAGCTACTTGGAAAAATGAAGAGGCTTGTAAAGTGGGCTTTAACAAAATTATCCAAACAGGAAAAGCGCTAGATGGCGTAGAAGCAGGTGCATGGATACCTGAAGCGAATCCAGAAGAAACCACTGTTGGCTATGGCGGCTACCCAGATAGAGATGGCCATGTAACTTTAGATGCTTGTATCATGGATCATCAAGGCAATGCAGGTTCTGTCACATTTTTAGAAGGTATCATGCATCCTATTTCAGTAGCAAGAGCAGTCATGGAAAAAACACCCCACGTAATGCTTTCGGGTGAAGGCGCTCTTCAATTTGCCCTTGCTCAAGGCTTTAAGAAAATGGATTTATTAACACCTAAGTCTAAAAAAGCTTGGGAAGAATGGAAAAAACAAGCAAAATACGAACCAAAGGTAAACATTGAAAGACATGATACGATCGCACTTTTAGCATTAGGCAAAGAGGGCGAAATTGCTGGCGCGTGCACAACAAGTGGCATGGCTTTTAAAATGCATGGTCGGGTGGGCGACTCCCCTATTATTGGTGGAGCCGTTTTTTGTGATGATGAGGTCGGTGGCGCATGTGCGACTGGCTTAGGTGAATTTGTCATGAAAACTCTTGGTTCTTTCTTAATTGTCGAATTTATGCGCCAAGGAATGAGTCCCCAAAAGGCATGCGAAGCTGCCATAATGCGTATTGTCAAACGATATAATTACAAAGAATTTCAGGTAGGATATCTTGCGATGAATAAAAAAGGCGAATATGGTGCCTATGCTATTCAAAAAGGTTTTAACTTCACTATTACAAAAAATGGGGAAACGAAAGTGATTGAAAGTGCTTCCTACATGAGCTGAAATTTGGAGAAATATGGAAAAAGTTAAAAAAGCAAGTAAGACAAAAAAGAAATTCTTAATTGAAGCAGCCTGGGAAACTTGTAATCAAGTAGGCGGAATTTATACAGTTATTCGCACAAAAGTACCTTCAATGGTAGAAAAATGGGGGGAAGATTACGCTTTAATTGGCCCTTATTTCCCGCAAACCGCCGCAGCAGAATTTGAAGAAATTGCATTGACCGATGAAACGCCTATCGAACGAGCAGTAAATCATTTAAAAAAACAAGGTATTGCGATTCACTATGGCTACTGGTTAATCACTGGGAAACCAAAAATTATCCTTTTTGACATCAATTGCATCCTCGAACAAGTAAATGAAATTAAAGGTAGACTTTGGCTAGATCATAAAATCTCCACCTTGGGTGCAGAAAGTCTTGTCGACCAAACCATTGCTCTTGGAGAACTTATTCGAATCTTCCTCACCCAACTGGCTGAGGAAATGAAAGGGAAGATGGATTTAGTGGTTCATTTCCACGAATGGATGGCCTCAACCTGTATCCCCGATTTAAAAAAACAAAAAGTAAAAATTGCTACAGTTTTTACTACCCACGCGACTATGCTCGGACGTTACCTGGCTGGTAACGTACCTAATTTTTATGATGTAATCGATACTTTCGATTGGCACAAGGAAGCAGTCCATTATGGTATTGAGGCACAAGCTACATTTGAGCGGCTTGCCGCTCAAAAAGCAGATGTATTAACAACCGTAAGTGATATTACCGCCAAAGAATGTCAATGTTTTTTAGGTAGAATTCCAGAATTAATTTTACCAAACGGATTGAATATTCAGCGATTTGCCGCAATGCATGAGCACCAAAATCTACATTCTAAATACAAGCAAAATATCTCCGAATTTGTCATGGGTCACTTTTTCCAAAATCAACCTTTTGATTTGGATCAAACCTTGTACCTGTTCACTTCTGGCAGATTTGAATATAGTAATAAAGGATATGACCTTTGTATTGATGCACTAGCTCGACTCAATCAAAAGATGAAAGAAGCTGGGTCAAAAAAAACAGTCGTCATGTTTTTTATCACCAAACAACCTTACCATTCCATTGACCCAGAGGTTTTGCATTCAAGAGCTGTTTTAGACGAAATCAGAGAAAATTGTGAGGCTATTGAAAAAGAAGTTGGAGATAAATTATTTTTGGCTTCTGCTTCATCAAGTGATCTGAGCTTACCTGACTTAAATAATTTTGTAGACGAATATTGGCGTTTACGTTTGCGCAGAACTGTTCAGACTTGGAAAACCAATCGATTACCAAAAGTAGTTACCCACTTGCTAAAAAATGAAGATGATATTATTAAAAACCTACACCGTACAAACTTATTAAATCATCCAGAAGATAAAGTCAAAATTGTCTACCACCCAGATTTTGTGGTATCCACAAATCCGCTATTTGGTTTAGATTATGGGCAATTTGTTCGTGGATGTCATTTAGGCGTTTTCCCAAGTTATTACGAACCCTGGGGATATACTCCTTTAGAATGTATGGCTCGTGGGGTACCGACTGTTACCTCTGACCTTTCAGGATTTGGCGATTACATGATGCAAATTATGAGAGACTATGAACAATGGGGAGTAAGCGTTGTAAATCGTAAATCACAAAATTACGAGGAAGCTGCCGACCAATTAGCCAATTTATTATTCAAATTTGTCGGTCAGTCACAAAGAGAACGTATCATGCAACGTAACCGCGTAGAAAGCATCGCTGATACTTTCGACTGGTCAAACCTAAGAAGTTATTACGACACCGCTCATGAATTGGCGGGAATGAAGAAGAAGTAATCCAGTGATTTAGTGATTCAGTAATCACTAAATCACTAAATCACTGGATCACTCGATCACTAAAAAAGCTTCGCTTTTTACGGTTTATTCGAATCAACCGGCAATCTCTGATCTCTATTTGAGATTTCCCAAGCCATATAAAATACCAAACGACCTACTTTTTGAGCTTTTTCAAATTCAATTTTCTCTACATCATCTGTTGGTTGATGGTAATCTGCATGTACACCATTGAAAAAGAAAGCAACCGGAATACCGTGTTTAGCAAAATTATAATGGTCTGAACGGTAATAAAAACGATTTACATCATTCGGATCATTGAATCGATAATCCAAATCTAAACCTGTATGTTTTTTATTTTGATCTTCCATGATTTGATGTAAATGAGAAGACAATTTATCTGAACCAATGACATAAATATATTCTGGTTTACCAACATGCTCATCATCATCCCTTCCAACCATATCAATATTTAGGTCACACACTGTATTTGCCAATGGAAATAATGGATGTCTAGAATAGAATTCTGAACCCAACAATCCTTTTTCTTCACCGGTAACAGTCATAAATAAAATACTTCTTCTAGGTCTTTTGCCATCAGCTAATGCTTTACCAAAAGCCTCCGCTAGTTCCATTACAGTAACCGTTCCTGATCCATCATCATTAGCTCCATTATTAATTTGTCCATCAAAAGACACACCTATATGATCATAATGTGCAGTGATAATCACCACCTCATCTTTTTTATCTGTACCTTCCAAAAATCCCACTACATTATACGTATCAACTGGTTTTTCAGATCTTATACTCGTTATTTCAACCGGACTAGCCTTGAATTTTGAAGCAACTGACTTTTTCTCATTTCCAATTTGAGTTTTATATTGGGCCAAAGCCTCCACACTTGTTCCAAGCATAGTAGCTGCCATTTCAGAAGAAATCAAAAATACAGGGAATTCTGCTGAAGCATCCTTCGTATCTTCAGTAAATACCATACGCTCGTTACCAAAACGCTGAGCCATTACCTGACGTTGACGAACAAAATTTCCAAACGATTTTTCATCTCTGTCTGTAATTAATATCAAACCTTTCGCACCAGCTTCTTTCGCATATTTCATTTTTTCTTTCCAACCATCGCCTTTTCCAAAGGCCGATGGATCTTTTGTGCCTGACAGCACAAAATTGCCCTGAGCATCTTTAGCCTCCCCTTCAAAGGCTAACAAATAATTGCCTTTCGCCTTCAACCCTTTATAATCTTGAAATCCATCTTTCTGAATACCGTATCCCACAAAATTTAGATTAAATTTTGTTTGAGAGGCTACTGGAGCCAAAGCATTCGCCATAAAATCACGTAAATATGCATACGATTTACCATTAGATTTTATTTCAACTTGCGTCCAAGCGCGATTTAATAAATCAACTTTTTGAAAGTAACTACCGTTTAATGGGGCCAAACCTACCGATTTAAAATGATTGGCTATGTACTGAGCAGCCACCCATTGTTCTTTCGAGCCGGTGTTTCTACCTTTCAAACTATCCGAGGCAATAAATGTTAAGTGTTTTTCTAAATCTTTGGCCTTAATTGTAGCCGCATATTGAACTGCTGGATCTTGTGCAATTAAATTAAAAGCTGCAGCAAAGACCAACAAAAACAAGCTAAATTTCTTCATTTTTAGAGATATTGATTTGTTGTGTAAAATATTAAAAAACGAAGATAACAATTCCATGATAAATCACATAAAATACCTAAATTTGTCGTTTGAATTTCAACTTCATTTTTCAATAAATTATGATTCCTAATTTTAAGTATCGCGAAGATTTCTCATTACGTCACAATAATTCAAATTCAAGCGATATTCAAAAAATGCTTAGCTCCATAGGAGTAGAAAGTATTGATGCATTAATTCAACAAACTGTACCTGAAAAAATTCGTTTGAAGCGTCCGCTTCAATTACCTGAAGCACAAACGGAATTTGAATTTTTAAGAGATTTTAAACAAATCGCTCAAAAAAACATCATCGCAAAAAGTCATTTAGGATTAGGATATTATAATACCATTGTGCCTTCAGTTATTCTGCGAAACATCTTAGAAAATCCAGCATGGTACACTGCATACACACCATATCAGGCAGAAATTGCACAAGGTCGTTTAGAAATGCTTCTAAATTTCCAAACTATGATTTTGGATTTAACTGGTATGGAAATCGCAAATGCCTCTCTTTTAGATGAAGGAACATCTGCAGCTGAGGCCATGAGTATGCTTTACCATCAAAGACCTTCCTCTAAAGAAAACGCAAAAACTTTATTCGTTTCTGATTTGTGTTTACCACAAACTATTGATGTACTAAAAACAAGGGCAGAACCTATTGGAATAAACATTGAAGTTGGAAATCATGAAAAAATAAATATTAATAGTTCAGAATATTTTGCCATATTGGTTCAATACCCAGCAGCAAATGGTGAAGTTTTCGATTATACCCAATTAGTAGATAAAGCAAAAGAACAAGAAATTGCCAGCATTGTAGCAGCCGATTTATTGGCATTAACCCTTTTAACACCTCCAGGAGAATGGGGGGCTGATGTTGTCATTGGAACATCTCAACGCCTTGGAGTCCCAATGGGCTTTGGTGGACCTCATGCTGCTTATTTTGCAACTTTAGATAAATATAAAAGATTTTTACCAGGTAGAATAATTGGTGTTTCAATTGATGCAGAAGGTAATCGTGCTCTTAGAATGGCTCTACAAACACGTGAGCAACATATTCGTAGAGAGAAAGCTACATCAAATATTTGCACAGCCCAAGTACTATTGTCGATCATGGCAGCAGCCTATGCAATCTACCACGGACCACAAGGACTAAAAAATATTGCCAATAAAGTTTTTGGTTTAACAGCTCTATTAGCAGCTGGTTTGGACAAATTAGGTTTCAAACTAGAGAATAAATCCTTTTTCGACACTTTGACTATCCAAACTGGGGAACTTACCGCATCCGTAAGAGAGTTAGCTGAAGAAAAAAATAGAAATTTCTTATACTATAAAAAAGATTCCACTAAAATATCAATCTCTTTAGATGAAACAACATCTGAAGAAGATGTATCTGAAATCTTAGCTATTTTTCAACGAGTTACCGACAATGGAATTCAAGGATCTGAATTAGAATTAAAAAATCCTATTGCAGAACATTTAATTCGAAAATCAAATTATTTATCACATCCTGTTTTCAACTCCTACCATTCAGAACATGGAATGTTGCGCTACCTAAAATCATTAGAAAACAAAGATTTATCCATGGTACATTCCATGATTTCCTTGGGTTCATGTACCATGAAGTTAAATGCAACAACCGAAATGATTCCGGTAACTTGGCCAGAAATGGGAAATATTCATCCATTTGCACCTGCCTACCAGACAAAAGGTTACCAGCAAATGATTATTGAACTAAGTAAATGGCTCTGTGAAATCACTGGGTTTGCAGCAATGTCCATGCAACCTAATTCAGGTGCTCAGGGTGAATATGCTGGATTAATGGTAATCCGTGCCTACCATGAATCTAGAGGAGATTTTCATAGAAATATTGCCTTAATTCCATCATCAGCCCATGGTACCAATCCAGCCTCAGCAGTAATGGCAGGCATGCAAGTAGTAGTTACGGCATGCGATGAAAATGGAAATATCGATCTTGCCGATTTACGAGCAAAGGCCGAATTACATAAAGATAATTTATCTTGTTTAATGGTTACTTATCCAAGTACTCATGGTGTTTTCGAAGAAACCATCATTGAAATTTGCCAAATGATTCATGAATTTGGTGGACAAGTATACATGGATGGTGCTAACATGAATGCGCAAGTTGGATTAACCTCCCCTGCTACCATCGGGGCGGATGTTTGCCACTTAAATCTTCATAAAACATTTTGTATTCCTCACGGTGGTGGAGGACCTGGAATGGGTCCTATCGGAGTGGCTCCTCAATTGGTTCCTTTTTTACCTGGACATGTCATGACAGATTCTGTGGAAGCAGAAAAACATGGCGCTGTTTCTGCTGGCCCCCTTGGATCGGCATCCATCCTGACCATATCCTATGCGTATATTGCCATGATGGGATCTGTTGGTCTAACCCAAGCGACTAAAACTGCCATATTAAATGCAAACTACATTAAATCAAGGTTAGAAAAAGAATTTTCTATTTTATATACAGGTTCTAATGGACGTTGCGCACATGAAATGATTGTTGATTGCCGACCATTCAAACAAAGTGCTGGTATTGAAGCAGAAGATATTGCAAAACGCTTAATGGATTATGGTTTCCATGCTCCTACGCTATCATTCCCTGTTGCTGGAACCTTAATGATAGAACCAACTGAATCTGAAAATTTAGATGAATTGGATCGTTTCATTGATGCCTTATTAAGCATCCGAGAAGAAATAAAAGAAATTGAAAACGGACAAGCTGATAAGGCAAACAATGTGCTAAAAAACGCTCCGCATACACAATCTGTTGTTATTTCAAGCGAATGGACTAGACCTTATAGTCGAGAAAAGGCTGTTTTCCCTCTTAAATATGTCAAAGCTAATAAATTCTGGCCAAGCGTATCAAGAATCAACTCTGCTCATGGCGACAGAAATTTGGTTTGTGCTTGCGAGCCAATTGAAAGCTACATGTAAGTTAGGGAATAGGGATGAGCGTTTTTCTGAACACGATCCCATAAACTGTGTAATTAAAAAATAATGGGTTCGAATTTTTGTTTAAATTCGGACCCTTTTTTCAAATATAGCTAAAAATTGATTCAAAATAATTCCCCTTTATAAATAGGCATATCCCTTTTTTAGTGGCTAAATTATTTGCTTATTTTACGGATATTTCTTCCCCATTTTACGCTAAAATCTTTTAAACAAGCCCCTAAGGCTTGTTTAGAAGGCGCATCATAAATCTGCTTCATATCCCTAGAGAATTCTTTTTTATCCTTCCAAACCACGTATCAACAAGCATTGCGAATTTAATGTACCACGCAGATTTATGTTTGTGATTCATAGTTTCTTAGATTCATAGATTCTTAGATTCTTAGTTTCTTTCTCCCCGAGCCTTCGAGTTTTCTCGCTTCGCTCGACCTCAGGCTCCGTACTTCAATACTTAGATTCATAGATTCTTAGATTCATAGATTCTTAGATTCATAGATTCTTAGATTCTTAGTTTCTTAGATTCACAGATTCTTAGATTCATAGATTCATAAATTCTTAGATTCTTAGATTCTTCCCTCTTCCCTCAAAAAAATATAGTATGCTTGCATAACATTTCAAAAATTTTGGTAAATTAGTTTCTCAATAATCTAAACTAACTACCAATGAATCGTTCCATCAAAAAAGTAGCTGTCCTAGGCTCTGGAATTATGGGTTCGCGAATTGCCTGTCATTTTGCTAATATTGGCACACAGGTAATGCTTTTGGACATTGCTCCAAAAGAATTATTACCAGAGGAGCAGGCGAAAAGTTTAACCTTGGAGCATCCACAAGTTAAAAACAGAATCGTCAATTATTCTTTTCAACAAACACTTAAAGCAAAGCCAGCCTCACTTTACACGGGTGGATTTGCGAAAAACATTACACTTGGCAACTTTGATGACAACTTAAAAGACATTCAAGCTGCAGATTGGATCATTGAAGTAGTTGTTGAAAATTTAGATATTAAAAAATCGCTTTACGACAAAATTGAACAATTTCGTAAACCAGGAACATTAATAAGTTCGAATACCTCCGGAATTCCGATCCATTTGATGGCCGAAGGTAGAAGCGATGATTTCAAAAAACATTTTTGTGGAACACACTTCTTCAATCCACCTCGCTATTTAAAATTGTTGGAAATTATTCCAACCCAATATACTGATCCGCAGATTTTGGATTTTATCCAAAAATTTGGAACTACTCAATTGGGAAAAACAACGGTAATTTGTAAAGATACTCCAGCCTTCATTGCCAACAGAATTGGGGTTTATGCAATGATGCAAACCATGAAAGTGGTAGAAGAACTGGGATTAACGGTTGAGCAAGTAGACAAATTAACCTCTAAAGTGGTAGGAAGGCCAAAATCAGGAACCTTCCGATTATCTGATGTTGTGGGTCTAGACACAACCGTTCATGTAGCGAATAATTTAAGCAAAGCACTTCCAAATGATGAGAGTAAAGCCATTTTTGACTTGCCAGAAATGCTTAAAAAATTAATGGAAAACAAATGGTTAGGAGATAAAACAGGCCAAGGCTTTTACAAAAAGATCAAAGGAGCAAGTGGAAAGAGTGAAATTTTAGCACTTGATCTAAAAACGTTTGAATATCGTCCTACTCAAAAAGTTTCTTTCGAAACTTTGGAAAGAACAAAAGCCATTGATTCTTTATCGAAACGATTTAGCATTTTATTGGAGGGTAAAGATTTAGCTGGCGAATTCTATCGAAAAACTTTTTTAGATGGCTTTCGTTATGCCGCAAATCGCGTTCCAGAAATCACGGATGAGTTGTATAAAATAGATCAGGCAATTTGTGCTGGATTTGGCTGGGAAATGGGAATTTTTGAAACATGGGATGCCATAGGAGTTGAAAAAGGAATAGAATTAATGGAAACCAATGGCTATGAGGTTCCAGCTTGGGTAAAAGATATGATTGCCGGAGGCAATCTAAGCTTTTATCAAAAACATAATGGCTCTTTAAGTTATTATGACCTTTCCAGTAAATCATATAAAACAATTCCCGGTTCTGAAAAAACGATTCAGCTTCAAATTTTAAAACCAGAGAAGATCGTATATCAAAATGATGATGCATCAATTCTTGATATTGGAGATGATGTGATTGCCTTGGAATTCCATTCCAAAATGAATACGATGGGACAAGGTGTGTTAGAAGGATTAGCAAAAGCCATTGATTTAGCAGAAAAAGATTACAAAGGATTAGTGATTGGCAATGAATCTATCGAAGCTTTTTCGGCAGGGGCAAATTTAGGCATGTTGTTTATGTTTGCTGCCAATCAAGAGTTTGATGAGGTTAATCAAATGATTGCCTTGTTCCAACAATCGATGATGCGAGTGAGATATTCGTCTATTCCAGTTGTAATCGCCCCACATACCTTGGCACTTGGTGGTGGTTGTGAAATTTGTTTACATGCAGACAAACTGGTGTCACATGCTGAATTATATATGGGATTGGTAGAAGTTGGTGTGGGACTCATTCCGGCCGGGGGTGGAACAAAAGAAATGGCTCTTCGAATGGGTGATGCGCGAACCCAAGGAGATATTGAATTAAATCGATTACAGCAAGCTTTCATGAATATTGCTACTGCCAAGGTGAGTACTTCGGCTCAAGAAGCAAAAGAAATGAACTATGTACGTAATTTTGATCGAATTGTATTAAATAGAAGTCAGCTGATTACAGAAGCTAAAAAAGAGGTTTTAGCTTTACACGAGGCAGGGTATGTTCAGAAGCAACCTAGAAATGATGTTTGGGTGGAAGGTAAACAAGGCCTTGCCTTGTTTAAAGCCGGTATTCATGGGATGTTAAAAGGTCAATATATCTCTGAACATGATGCTAAAATAGCTTCTAAATTGGCCTATGCGATTTGTGGAGGCGATTTAGATGTACCTCAAATGGTATCTGAACAATATTTATTGGATTTAGAAAGAGAGGCCTTCTTGTCTTTATCTGGTGAACAAAAAACATTAGAAAGAATTTCCAGCTTATTAGGTGGAGGAAAACCACTTAGAAACTAATCATCCTATGAATGCATATATAATAGCAGGTTATCGTACAGCAGTTGCCAAAGCTGGCAAAGGTGGGTTTAAAAATACCCGACCAGACACGCTGGCAGCAGAAGTGATTAAACATTTAGTAGCAAATGTACCCAGCTTAGACCCTAGCCGAGTGGAGGACCTTATTGTTGGAAATGCAATACCTGAGGCCGAGCAAGGGATGCAAATGGGTAGGTATATTTCCTTGTTATCTTTACCAAAAAACGTACCGGGTTTTGTCATTAATCGATATTGTGGATCAGGACTTGAGGCCATCGCTTTAGGAGCAGCTAAAATCTCAGCAGGATTAGCCGATTGCATTATTGCTGGAGGGACAGAATCCATGTCGATGGTACCCATGATGGGACATAAAACGGTGTTAAATTTTGATATAGCCAATGAGCATCCCGACTATTACGTTGGTATGGGTTTAACGGCTGAGGAAGTCGCAAAGCAATATAAGGTAAGTCGTGAAGAACAAGATGCATTTGCCTTTGCTTCACATCAAAAAGCGATAGCAGCCCAATTAGCTGGAAAATTTGATGCAGAAATTGTTCCCATAAAGGTGAGTGAGACCTATTTTGATCAAGCATCTGGAACTAAAAAAACAAAAGAATGGACCGTATCGAAAGATGAAGGTCCAAGAGCAGACACCTCTTTGGAGGCCTTGGCGAAATTACGTCCGGCATTTGCCATGGGTGGTTGTGTGACAGCAGGAAACTCTTCACAAACCTCTGATGGGGCTGCATTTGTTATGTTGGTATCTGAAAAAATGTTGAAGGAATTAAATGTTCAACCAATCGCGCGCATGGTTTCCTATGCAACGTATGGTGTAGAGCCCTCTATTATGGGAATTGGACCCGTAGAAGCAATACCTTTGGCCCTAAAAAAAGCAGGACTCACGCAAAAAGATATTCAACAAATAGAATTAAATGAAGCATTTGCAGCACAGGCATTAGCTGTAATGAAGACCTTAGATTTGGATCCAAGCTTGGTGAATGTCAATGGTGGAGCCATTGCTTTAGGTCATCCACTTGGCTGTTCAGGTGCCAAATTATCCATTCAATTATTGAATGAAATGCGACGTAGAAACCAGAAATATGGCATGGTAAGTGCCTGTGTTGGAGGAGGTCAAGGAGTTGCTGGAATTTACGAATTATTGTAGAAAAATACTTCATCACCAAATAACAAATGGCTGCTTCTTTGAGGCAGCTATTTTTCGTATATTCGTGTTATGCTAAAATCTGAGTTAAGAAAGCATTTTTTGGAAAAACGTAAAGCATTAACTGATAATCAATTCAACGAATTGAATGAAAGACTTTGTACTCAAGTGATGTTGTATATCAAAGATTTACCTTCAAATCAAGTCATAGGCTCCTTCCTACCCATTAAAGAGAAGCATGAGATTAACACGCATACCATTCATGAGCAAATTGGTAATTTTCCATTTTTACATACGCTTGCTTTCCCACGAGTTGAAGGTGTAAATAAAATGCGATTTTACAAGATTGGATCAAATTCTGATATTGAAATATCTACTTGGGGCATCCCTGAACCTAAACCAGCAATTCAAAATCTTGTAAAACCACAAGAATTACAAATTGTCCTTATCCCCTTGCTTGCCTTTGACAAAAATGGACACCGAATAGGCTATGGAAAAGGTTTTTATGATCAATATTTATCAAACTGCTCTACTAATTTAATCAAAATAGGATTGAGTCTTTTTGATGAAATAAGTATCATTGAAGATATTGAAGCGACCGATATACCATTGGATATAATCATTACCCCGTTTGAAGTAAGAAGTATGAAGTAAGAAGTAATAAATAAGAAGTAATAAATAAGACAATATTTTTCCTTCTTCCTTCTTCCTTAATCCTTATTTTTACTTATTTTTGCATCTTAAATTCCAACAGCTTCGTGAGAATCAAGCATTTGTTCTTATTTTTCTCTTTGGTTATTAGCCTAGGTGCAATCGCTCAAAATGATTCGAACACTTTGTTACCGCCAATAGAAACAAAGGTAGGTTTTTGGAAAAAACAATATGTTTACAAAAATCAACTTATAGATGAACCTTTGGCGCTTCAAATTCCTTTAATTGAAGCAAAGGACCCTGAAATAAGTTATGAATTTTTAACCTATAAAAACCAACGCAAAACGATGCGTTGGATTTCTGGCTTATCGACCTTGGTAGCTTTGTATTCCTTTTTAGATGAAAATAAAGTATCTAATGGATTTTATTGGTCAGTGGTTGGAAGTTCAGCGATTGTAAATATTTATTTAAGTGCTATCAGTAATAAGCACCTGAATAAGGCTTTAAACAAGTATAATACCCTGGCTAACAGGAAAATTAGTTTACAAATGGGTGCTACAAAAAATGAATTATTTTTAGGTCCTCAAATTGGAATGAATTATCAATTTTAAATACAAAAAAATGAAAGTTGCAGTTGTTGGCGCTACCGGTTTGGTAGGCGGCGAAATCTTGAAAGTTTTAGCGGAAAGAAATTTTCCAGTTACTGAATTAATTCCTGTTGCGTCTGAGCGCTCAATTGGTAAAAAGGTAAGCTTTAAGGGTAAAGATTATGAAGTAGTAGGATTTGACACTGCAATTGCAATGAAACCGAATGTTGCTATTTTCTCTGCAGGAGGTGGGACCTCTTTAGCAATTGCACCTAAATTTGCTGAAGCTGGGATTACTGTAGTAGATAATTCCTCAGCCTGGAGAATGGATCCAACCAAGAAATTGGTTGTTCCAGAGATCAATGCAAGCACCTTGACCTCAGATGATAAAATCATTGCAAATCCAAACTGTTCAACCATCCAAATGGTGGTAGTATTAAATCCATTGCATAAAAAATACAAAATTAAGCGTGTAGTGGTTTCTACCTATCAATCAGTTACTGGTACAGGTAAAGCTGCTGTTGATCAATTATTTGATGAGCGAGCAGGCAAGGAAGATTATGCAAAAGTATATCCACATAAAATCGATTTAAATGTATTACCTCATATTGATGTTTTCTTAGATAATGGATATACTAAAGAGGAGATGAAGATGATTTTAGAAACAAAAAAAATCATGATGGATGAAAACATTGCAGTAACAGCAACTACTGTTCGTATTCCAACGATTGGTGGACACTCAGAAGCAGTAAACATCGAATTTGAAAACGAATTTGATTTAGCTGAAGTTCGAGCAATGTTAGAAGCTGAGGAAGGTGTAATTGTTCAAGACGATCCTAAGAATTTTGTTTATCCGATGCCAATCAATGCACACGGAAAGGATGAGGTATTTGTTGGTCGAATTAGAAGAGATGAAACGCAACCGAAAACTTTAAATCTTTGGATTGTAGCTGATAATTTAAGAAAAGGGGCTGCAACCAATGCCGTTCAAATTGCAGAATATTTGGCCAAACATCAATTAATTTAATAAATAATAGGCCGGTTCAACCGGCCTTAATTTTTTTATTATGACTCGATTAAGTGTAAATATCAATAAAATTGCAACGCTTAGAAATTCTAGGGGTGGAAATAATCCTGACTTGATTCAAGTTGCCTTAGATTGTGAGCGATTTGGTGCGGAGGGGATCACGGTCCATCCTCGACCAGATGAGCGCCACATTCGCTACCAAGATGTTTATGATTTAAAAAAAGTTATTAAAACAGAATTTAATATTGAGGGTAATCCTTTAGAAGATAAATTCTGTGAATTAGTGTTGGCCGTAAAACCAGCTCAAGTAACCTTGGTGCCTGATGCTTTAGGGCAAATAACGTCTAATCATGGTTGGGATACCCAAAAAAATAAAGATACTTTAATTCGATTAATCGACTCGTTTAAATCTGCAGGCATTCGAACTTCTATTTTTGTAGACCCAGTAATTGAAATGGTAGAGGCCGCAGCAGAAACAGGTACAGATCGAATTGAATTGTATACCGAGCCATATGCAACCGAATTTCCCAATAACCCAACACAGGCAGTAGCTGCCTACAGGAAAGCAGCTTTTAGGGCACAGCAGTTGGGATTAGAAGTCAATGCTGGTCATGACTTAAGTTTAGAAAACTTAGCCTTTTTCAAAGCAAATGTAAATCCCTTACACGAAGTATCCATTGGCCATGCGCTTATTTGTGATGCTTTATATTACGGATTGGAGAATACGATACAGTTGTATAAGAGGCAGTTGAGTTGAAAGTTGAAAGTTGAAAGTTGAAAGTTGAAAGTTGAAAGTTGAGAGTGGAGAATTGAAAGTGTGGTCCTTGAGCTTGTCGAAGGGAAAAATATCAAACAACTGAACTTTTAAAACCTTAAATTGCAGGGGGTAAGGGGCGGCATTTCCCCAAACTTAAAATAAATTGAAAGTCCTAACAAGAAACTTATAAAAACTTCCACTATTCACCCTCCACTCTCAACTTTCCACTCTCCACTCTCAACTTTCCACTCTCAACTTTCCACTTTCAATTCTCCACTCTCAACTCTCAACTTTCAACTTTCAACTCTCAACTTTCCACTCTCCACTCTCAACTTTCAACTATTAATTCTCCTTCTCCCCTGTCAATACCACTACTCCACCTCCAACAGAAAGCTTAATTGTCTTAACAACATCACCGGCCTTTGTAAAAGTCACATCCGCATCATATCCTCTAACATTTGTTGTGAATACATGAGCTTCTTTTGTAGAAGAAAGTAAAGATTTCTGACTTTCATCACCATCGGAAGTTAAATATAGTTTCCCATCGGAATACAATACATTTAATTTTTTCACATATTCATTTTCCATCATTTTAAAGGTCCCCGCAAAGGAATCTAAAGATGACACCAATAATTTACCTTTAAGCTCTTGCCCTTGAGCGATAATTTTACAAGCTACTACTTTCCCATTTTCTCTTGTAAAACTTACACCCCCATCTGAGTTTCCTAGTAAAAATTCATCTGCTGTTTTACCAGCGGACAATTCAGTTTCAGGAAATCCTTCAGCATTGATAAACAGCTTATTATCACGCGCTAAAAACTTTACTTGTTTCACATATGGATTATCATCCAATTGAAAAGTACCTGTAAATTCGGAAACATTTTGAGCAAATAGACCTAGGCTAATACTCATTAAAAGACTGATTGTTGATAGTATTTTTTTCATATAATTTTTTAAAAAATAAATATATACATTTTGTTTTTAAAAAGTTTTATCTACTTTTGAAAAAATAAATTCTGCCAAAGTAAACCAAGAAAGGAGACCCCGAATGTAAAACCTCTACGTTAACCAATTTTTAATAACATGATGATTAAGAATCAAGTTAGCGAAGCAGCGTTGATTTCCGCCTACATTAATGGTGATGATAAAGCCTTTGAATCGCTTGTCAAAAAAACCAAATCCAAAGTTTACACAACTATTTATCTTATTGTTAAGGATCGTTACATTGCAGAAGACCTTTTGCAAGAAACCTACATTAAAGCAATTGATATTCTAAAATCTGGCAGATACAATGAAGAGGGAAAGTTTATGCCTTGGATTGTTCGCATCGCACATAATTTAGCCATTGACTATTTTAGAAAGGACAAAAGATACCCAACAATTGTTCTTGAGGACGGATCAATCGTTTTTAATAGTTTTGAATTTTCTGAAGATTCTTTTGAGGACATACAATTAAAACAAGATCAGATCGTTAATATACGTGAGTTAGTCAAAAAGTTACCTGACGAGCAACGAGAAGTGCTTATTCTTCGCCATTATGAGGAGTTAAGTTTTCAGGAAATTGCTGATATGACTCAAGTTAGTATTAATACCGCATTAGGGAGAATGAGATATGCGCTCATCAACCTGCGTAAAATGTTAAATAAACAAGAACTTGCCTATGATGCAAAACTTTACCCCAAATGAAAAAACCAAAACCACATCTAAAGAGAACTTATTACTTCAAGAAAAAGCGCAACTATTAGGCGATGCTACTTTTGAAAAAGAGATCTATAGATCATTAGATGAGAGCCTTTTGGAGCCTTCCGAATCTATTATTGAGAAAATTTTAGCGTATTCAAAAAGGTAAAAAAAAGATGTTGTGATTCTCACAACATCTTTTTCAATTGATTCCAAAACAAAATCTTTGTTTGTTTATCTGTATCTGTTAGACTACTTAACGTCTGAGGGAAATAGAGATACCACTTATTGCCCTTTTCAATCGGATCAGAATTTAATTTTAAAAACTCATAATGCTGACCTAGGAAAATCATTCGAGTGGCGGAAGATTGCTTTACGAAATTCCTAATTTCTTCAATACTCCAACTTTGCGCTTCTTGGAAATAAAACTTTTCACTAGGAAATGAAAACGGAGGAGAGGTAAATATTGACTGAACACTTTTCCGATCAGCCTCTATGCCTAAAATCAACCATTCTTCGTTACCAATATTTTTTTCTTGTTCCCCGGAAATTCTTTCCGGGCTATTAACTTCAAGTCCTTTAGCCTTTACTGAATCACTTTGATCACTTTGATCACTTTTTTCACTTGGCCCACTAACCTCACTTGGCCCACTTAGTTCACTGATGAAATATATCTCATCAAATTGATACAATGAAACCAAGTCAATATTTTCCATCTTTATGCCAAATATCCTCTCAAAACACAGGCCTCTCTATCTGGACCCGTCGAAATAAAATTAATTGGTAAATTCAAATGCTTTTCAAGAAAAGCCACATAATTAGAAAGTTCAGTTGGAAGCTCCTCGAACTTACGCATCCCTTCTAAAGAGCAATTCCATCCTTTTAGCGTTTCATAAATTGGCTTCACCTTAATATCACATATTTCAAAAGGCACATGATCAGTAATGGTTCCATCTGGCAATTCATAACCAACACATACTTGAATTTCCTCAAAAATATTTAAAACGTCTACTTTCATCATTACCAATTGAGTAACTCCATTGATCATCATTGCATATTTTAATGCAGGTAAATCAATCCAGCCACATCTACGAGGGCGGCCTGTCGTAGAACCAAACTCTCTTCCTTCCTGACGCATCCTTTCACCAACCTCGTCTTCTAATTCAGTTGGAAAAGGCCCAGAACCCACACGAGTAGCATAGGCCTTGAAAATACCAAAAACCTCTCCAATATTTTTAGGTGCGACACCTAAACCTGTACATGCTCCTGCTGTCACTGTATTTGAAGAAGTAACAAATGGATACGATCCAAAATCAACATCCAATAAAGAACCTTGAGCACCTTCTGCCAATATAGTTTTTCCAGCCTGTAAGGCATTATTTATAGAATATTCAGAATCTACCAATGCAAATTCTTTCATAAAATCAACAGCGGCAAAAAATTCATTTTCAGCCTCTGCTAAGTCATATTCGAATTGATAAACTTCTAAAATTGCTTTATGACGAGCAACTAAAGCTTCATATTTTGATTTAAAATCAGGAGAAACCATATCACCCACACGTAATCCTTGACGAGAGATTTTATCCGTATAAGTTGGCCCAATTCCTTTCAAGGTACTACCAATCTTCGCATCACCTTTTGCTTTTTCATAACAAGCATCTAATAATCGATGTGAAGGTAAAATGATAGACGCCTTTTTAGAAATTTCTAAATTTTTACGCAAATCAAGGTTAAATTTGGCCAAGCCTTCGATTTCTTTTTTGAAAATAATCGGATCTAAAACGACACCATTTCCGATGATATTCTGAACTTCTTGACGAAAAATACCCGATGGAATTTGATGTAAAACATGCTTAAATCCATCAAATTCTAAGGTATGACCTGCATTTGGACCACCTTGAAAACGCGCAACTACCTGATAACGGGGTGCTAAAACATCTACGATCTTTCCTTTTCCTTCATCTCCCCACTGCAAACCTAATAATACATCAACTGCCATAATTATTACTCTTGATTTCTTGCCTGATATTGTGATTTAAACTCACAATTTTTCCGGGTACAGGAACCGTAAAATATTAAGGAATGGTGCATGACATTAAACTGAAGCATGTCACCTACTAAACTCTGAATTGTTTGTACCCTTGGATCACAAAATTCTGTTACTTTGTGACAATCAGTACAGATCAAATGATCGTGTTGCCTCCTTCCATAAGACTTTTCAAATTGTGCTTGATTACGACCAAACTGATGTTTGGCAACTAAATCACATTCTACTAACACATCTAAGGTATTATAAACGGTGGCTCTAGAAACTTGATATTTTTTATTTTTCATTGAGATATAAAGTTCCTCCACATCAAAATGATCGTCTCTTAGATAGATTTCTTCTAAGATAGCAAAACGCTCAGGCGTTTTTCTCAGACCCTTATTTTCCAAATAGGCTGTGAAAATTTTCTTGACTGATTCTAACTTATCCTGATCTTGCGACATTAACTTAAAAATACATGTAAAATAAGGTAAAAAAACTGGGAAAAACTAAAATTCTTCCCTTGAAACCTCAATTACTCCAGGTACATTTTCCAACTCATGAACCAACTCATCCAAATGCTGTGTATCCTGTATCATTAATGATATTTTTCCTTCAAATAATCCTTCATTTACACCAATTGTAAGTCCTGTGATATTAACTTTTAGTTCAGAAGAAATCAGGCGAGTTACATCGTTGATCAATCCTACACGATCAATTCCACGAATAACTAGGTCGACCACAAATGACATTGCAATTCGGCTAGCCCATTGTGCTTTTATCACCCGGTCGCCATGTCGTGAAAGCAACTCGGTGGCATTTGGACAAGCATTTCTATGGATTTTAATTCCTTCATTGATGGTCACAAATCCAAAAACCTCATCACCAGATATTGGATTACAACATTTGGCTAAGGTATAATCAACCTTATCCATATCTTCACCGATTAAAAGTGTATCTGAAGCCTTTCCTCCAGTACTTTCAATTCGCTGCATTTCCTTTTTGAACGATTTGGTGTCAACAATTGGAGCCTTAATTGACTTTTCCGCTTGTTTTCGTTCATGCATTTCTTTATCAGACTTCCAATGTTTAAGCTGATCGATTGAAATATAGGCTTTACCAAATCGATAAAACAAATCATTCGCATCTTTTGCATTGAAATACGCACGTAATTGATTAGTAATTTCTAAAGTCAAACTCTGAATCCCCAAATGCTTAAGCCGGGCCTCTATCATATCTCGACCCTTTATCACATGCGATTTGTTTTCCTCTTTTATAAACTCCTTAATTCTAGCTTTTGCTTTAGTGGTGGTTACAATTCTTAACCAATCTTCTGTTGGCTTTTGCTTGGATGAAGTAAGAATTTCAATCTGATCGCCATTGACTAATTTATGGGAAAGTGGCACTAATTTTCCTCCAACTTTCGCTCCAATACACTTCGCACCAACTTCAGAGTGAATATCAAAGGCAAAATCCAATGCCGTTGATCCAGCCTGCAATACAATTAGCTTACCTTTTGGTGTAAAAACAAATACTTCCTCATGATATAAGGAATTTTTAATATCATCAACTAATTCAACAGCAGACTGTGATTTATCATTGGCCTCGAGAGCTTCACGAACCTGACTCAACCAAGATTCAAATGCTTGAGATGTTCTCGTATCTGTTCCTTTATATTTAAAATGGGCAGCAACCCCTTTTTCAGCAATTTCGTCCATTCTCTTGGTACGAATCTGCACTTCCACCCATCTGCCTTCTTTGTCGCCACTAAAAGGCATACTCATTACCGTAGTATGTAGCGATTCATAACCATTTGATTTGGGTGTTGACACCCAATCTTTGAGTCGACTTGGATTGGGGCGATAATGATCTGTTACCACAGAATACACTTCCCAACAATCAGCTTTTTCTCTATCTAAAGGCACATCCAATACAATTCGAACCGCGAACAAATCGTAAATTTTTTCAAATGGAGTATTGCTTTTTTTAATCTTATTGTAAATCGAATAAATCGATTTTGGTCGTCCCTTTATGGTATAATTTATTCCAATTTCATCTAATGATTTTTTTATGGGACGTATAAATTGATCAACAAAACTTTCACGATTACGTTTATTTTCTGTCAATTTAATGGCTATCTCCTTGTAGGCTTCAGGTTCGGTGTATTTCAAACCTAAATCTTCTAATTCAGTTTTAATTGCATTTAAACCTAAGCGATGTGCCAAAGGGGCATATAAATAAATGGTTTCAGAGGCAATTTTTAATTGCTTTTCTTTCGCCATGCTATTAAGTGTTCGCATATTATGCAAACGATCTGCCAATTTGATTAAAATCACTCGAATATCATCTGATAAAGTGAGTAACATTTTTCGGAAATTCTCTGCTTGTTGAGAAGTTCCATATTCGAATGTTCCAGCAATCTTAGTAAGTCCATCAATAATTGCTGCAATCTTTGGATTAAATTGCTTCTCAATATCCTGAAGTGTGATATTCGTATCTTCTACTACGTCATGCAATAAAGCAGAAATAATTGAGGTGGTACCCAATCCTATTTCTTCTACGCAAATCTGTGCCACAGCAAGAGGATGATAAATATAAGGCTCACCCGATTTTCTGCGCATTTCTTTATGCGCTTCCATCGACATCAAAAATGCTTTTTTTATTTGCTTGGCATCATCATCCTTCAAAAAAGGCTTTGCAGTTCGCAATAATTTGCGATACCTTTTTAAAATTTCTTCTCTTTCTTGTTCAGCACTTTTTTGCATAACTCTACACCTTAAACATTACACCTCACATCTTATTACTTCTTCCCTATACCCTAGTAATCAACACTACCCCCATCGCTGCAATTCCCTCACCACGACCAACAAATCCCATACCTTCAGAGGTAGTAGCTTTAATAGAAATATCTTCTATATCAACGGCCATTACACTGGCTAAATTTTCTTTCATTGCTGGGATATGTGGATTTAATTTCGGTTGATCTAAGATGATGGTTACATCAGCATTTGATAATTCGAATCCTTTTTCTCGAATCATTTCCATTACCCGTGCCAATAATTTAGTGGAAGAAACGCCTTTCCATTGAGGATCTTTATCAGAAAAATGATATCCTATATTTCGAAGATTTGCAGCTCCTAATAAGGCATCACATAAAACATGACAAACCACATCTGCATCAGAATGTCCAAATGGTCCTTTATCAAAGGGTATTAAAATACCACCCAAAATACAAGGCCTTCCTTCAACCCATTTGTGTACATCATATCCTTGTCCGACTCTAATTTTCATACAGTAATTTATTGATTTTTTTGATACCAAAGAACATGATGAAAACCTTTTTCAAACAATTTACCTGCCCAATCATGTATTTCATGAATATTCACTGCATTTATTTTATCAGCTTCTTGATTAACCAAATTTGGATTTCCTGCATTGGCAGCCATGGCTAAATTCATCGCTTTATTTAAAATTTCTACTTCCATAAATGCCAATGATGATTCTGCCTGATTTTTAACTTTTTGCAAACTTCGCTCATGAATACCAAGATCCATAAATTGTCTAATGGCATCAAACACCCATTTTTTAGCTGTTCCAAAATCCACACCCTCGCATACAGTTCCCTGAATAATTAATAATCCAGGATCCATAGAACCCGTAACATATGAATTTATAGTGTCGAAAATTCGATTTTTCTGAACTAATTCAGAAAAAAGGTATGAAGAATCTCCCCTACCCAAAAGATCTGATAATAAGTCTACGGCATGGTACCCAGCCTCGTACCTGCCTGGCATTGGAAAAGCTATGTATAAACAATTAGAAGGAACATCACCCTTGATTTCCAAGAACGTATTTTCTTGTAATTCATCCTCCATTGGCAAGTTTCGATCAATAGGTTGACCTGGAGCTATAGGCTCAAACCATTTTTCTGCCAATTGTTTAATTTCATTCGTTTTAACACGTCCAGCAACTACTAATATCGCATTTTGTGGATGATAATAGCTTGAAAAAAATAACTTAACATCCTCCAAAGTTGCCTCCTCAATATGCTTAATATCTGCTCCAATGGTTGGCCATTGGTAAGGATGTTTTTTATAAATTACCGGCCTCCATTTCAACCAAACATCACCATAAGGCTGATTCAGGTAGCGCTGTTTAAATTCTTCGATAACAACTTTTCGTTGAACTTCTAAGGAATTTGGATTAAAGGCCAATTGTTTCATCCGATCCGATTCTAACCAAAAAGCAGTTTCTATATTTTGATGAGGAATAGAAATGTAATAATTAGTCAAATCTGGTGTTGTAAATGCATTATTTTCCCCTCCAACTCGCTGTAAAGGGGTATCAAATTCCGGAATATTTTCAGAACCACCAAACATTAGATGTTCAAACAAATGAGCAAATCCTGTTTTTGAAGGATTTTCATCCCTTGATCCTACATTATAGATCACATCCACGACAGCCAAAGTTGTACTTGGATCTTCGTGAACAATCACTTTTAACCCATTACGAAGGGTAAATTCCTGAAATTGTATCATCCTTAAAAATTATATACAAAAATAAACATAATGTCCAGAAAACTGCTAAAAAAGCTTATTTTTGCAAGGAATTAATCAGTTTATGCGAATCCTAAAGCTTCTATTTTTTATCTCCTTAACTTATTTTTCTTCTGCTCAGGCAATGAAGGACCCATGGAATAAAAATACGATCAAACAAGGTTTGCAAGCGATGTATAATTTTGATTTCAAGGAATCTTCTCAACAATTTGGTTTAATCAAATCAAAATATCCGGCCCATCCGGCCGGATATTTATTGGCTGCTATGCAGATGGAATGGCAGTATTTCCCTTTAAAGGATTATCCGAATCAATCTAAACAATATAGTCAGCTGCTCGAAAAATGCTTTTCATTAGCAGAGGGTATGTATGACAAAAATGAAAATGATTTGGATGCGGCATTTTTTTGTTCTGCCTCTTTGGGATTTTTAGCTGCACAAGAGGCTAATAATGACAATTTTTTAAAGGCTGTTTCTTTTGCAAAAAAGGCCTATCATTTTCTTAAAATTGGCATCGAACAAGTAGACAAACAGCCCGAATTTTTATATGCTGCTGGTATTTATCACTATTATAGAATTGTGTATCCGGAACTCCACCCGATTGTCAAACCATTTATGTGGTTTTTCATGGATGGAAATAAAAAATTAGGATTGCACCAACTAGATAGAGCGGGTAAAGAATCGATTTTTGTAAAAAATGAAGCCCTCTTTTACCTTCCGTACGTGTACAACAAATACGAAGGAACACCATGGGTAGGATTAGAAATAAACGAGGAACTTACCTATACATTTCCTGATAACATAATTTATACCTTACAAAGGGCTGAACTCCTAACATTAAGTAAAAAATATGAGGAAGCTGCTCCCTATTTAAACAAACTCATACGATCAAAAAATAAATATTTCGAGGCATGTTTTTATACATTAGAGGGAATGAAACTAGAAAATCAAAAAGACCTCAAACAAGCGGAGGCCCATTATTTGAAATCCACTCAATTCCCTTTTGAAGAAAAATTTACGAAAGATATTAGAGGTTTAAGCTATTTAGGTTTAGCCCGTATTCAACTCAAGAACGGACACAGACAAACTGCAAAAAAATACGTACATTTGGCAGAGCAATTTATTGAATACAAAAATTCAAAAGAAGAGCTTGAGCGATTGAAAAAAATCCTTTAGCATGTTAAAATTAGTTCGAATTTCTTCCATACCTCCCAAACTCATTCCAAGTATATACCAGGAATTTGAATCCAAAAAACCTTTGGGGTATCAAGAAGCATACAGACTCTATTTTGACAATTTTATTGCTATTTCTGATGCAATCACCTTCGAATTAAACAAATTACCTGATTATGAAGCAACAGAAGTTGTATTTAATCATGAGCCTTTGCAACAACTTTGGCTTAAAGAGCATGGTAATTTTGAGAAAAACAGCCCATTAGAAATTTTAAAACAACAATTAGCCTTTTACCAACCAGATGTGGTTATCGTAAACACCAATGCCTTTAATGAATCGGATATTCGACCGATGCTTCCTAAAGGGTGCTTTATAATGGCTTGGGATGGCTTTGTCATACCCTTAGTTCAAAAGAACAAAAGCTACGATTTAATTTTAACATGCTTGGATTCTATTCAAGAAAGGTATCAAAAAACTGGTACGCCTTCAGAGATTTTACATTTTGCATTTGACCCAAGAGTTTTAAATTTTGTATCTACAGAAAAAAAAGAAAGCTGCACGTTTTCAGGTAGTATTTCACCAGTACATCAATCTAGATTGAATTTTTTACATCAACTTGTAAAAGCACCTATCGATTTTAACTTGTATCTAGGTAATTATGATGTTGGCTACAACCCCCTTTCTCGTACCATTTTACGGGAGATCTTGCAAAATAAAAATATCAAAAACTTGTTAAAAGTTTATGAACTACAAATCAATAATCACCAAGGAGGCTGGGGTCTAGACATGTATAGAATTTTAGCGCGTTCCGTTTCAACGCTCAACTTTCATGGTGATGAAGTTAAAAAAGCCTGCAATATTCGATTATTTGAAGCAACAGGATTAGGTACCTGTCTTGTTACGGACAATAAACCTGGTTTGGAAGAATTTTATATTAAGGATAAGGAAGTCCTTACGTTTGACCATGTAAATGATTTAATTGATAAATTAATTTATCTTGAAAAGCATCCAGCGGTAGCCAAGTCTATTGGAGAGGCAGGAAAAGCAAAAATTGAATCTGAACATTTATGGGAACATAGAACCCAGCAACTCATAAAAATCATCCTTAAATATATTTAATCGTGGGAATTGTTGTACGCCAAAGTATTAAATACGCAATTTTGAGTGCCTTTGGCTCTCTTGTTGGAGCTTTAAGCGTACTTTTTATCTACCCTTTAGACCTCAAGCATTATGGATATGCCAATGGACTAAATAGCCTGATCGTTTTTGCAGGACCGGTTTTAGGATTTAGTTGTAATGCCATCATTACCAAATATCACCATTCACAGGTTATCAAACCTGCACAAACCTTCAAGCTAGCAAGCCTACTTACCCTAGGAATCGCTTCTTTGTTCATTTGCCTCATGTTACTTTTTGAAAAAACATTTTTTCAATTTTTACAAACAAAGGGATTCGACACATCTTTTTTCCAAAATAATTTGACAACCATCTTGATTGGGGGGATTTGTCTAGCGTTCATCTCACTTTTAACAAATTTATCGGCAAATTACCAACGAACGGTTGTCCCGAATTTAATCTTAAATCTTGGCATTAAGTTTGTTTTTCCGTTTATGATTTTGGGAGTTTATTTTTCATATATCCAAGAAAATCAAATTCCAGGTATTATTCTTACCTATTATGCAATTGCTTTAATAGCTTTAATCGGATACGTGAAAAAATTAAAAGCTTTTGAAAATTTTCAATTAGCTAAAATTGAATGGAATCAACTACCAAAAGGATTTCTAACCTTTACATGTATATTTGGGTTCACAGGTCTTGCAAACTTATTAGCTAACAAATTAGATATCATTTCATTAGCAGGACTTGGCACGATGGATGATATTGGCAAATATTCGATTATCTTTTTTATAGCCAGCTTTATTGAAATTCCGATGGCAGGTATTTCATCTATTTCAGCACCTATTATTGCTAAACATTTTGAGCATCAGGAAATGTCAGAGTTGAATACATTGCTCAAAAAAGTTTCTGATACACTCTTCTTGGCAGGTACTTTTTTATTTACCAGTATTTTAAGTGTTTTTAATGATTTAGGGAATTTTTCGGGTCATCCTGAAATTTTTCAAGAGGGTATTTGGGTATTTTATGTACTTGGAATTGCCAAATTAATAGACATGGTAACAAGTTTAAACACGCATGCAATTAGTTACTCAAAAATTTATCACTTTAATTTATATTTTGTAATCATTTCGGCAATTTTGAATGTATTCTTAAGTTTTTACCTTACCCAATCATACGGAATTTTAGGTACTTCACTAAGTATTTTATGTTCTGTGACATTGTTTAATGTATTAAAATATTTTTTATTAAAACTTCAGTTTGGCTTGAATCCATTTTCAACAAAAACCTTAAAAATTATTTTATTACTCATCTTGCAAGTACTTGTTATTCGATTGATTCATTTAGAAATGCAACCCATTTTTTCAATTATTAGTAATGGTGGTTTGGCATTGATTAGCTTTTTATTTTTACTAAAAATAATCAATCCGGATCCGGATTGGAATGAAAAATTGTATTCTAAAAATGGCATACTTCGAAATATTTTGAATATCAAGTATATTCGTAAAAATCTAGGCTTGTAATTTGAGAAATCTATTCCTAAAAATACCCATACTTAGAGAGCTAGTTCGTCAACTAGACAAAAGCAACTTTAAGAAAAAATGGAGGGCTCATAATCCACATAATTATACGGTGGCTGGAGACAGACCATTTCCCATTGAAAATGTTCAAGTCGGTAAATACAGTTATGGAGAACTTTTAGTTCAGAGTTTGTATATTCAGGAAAATGAAAAATTAATTATTGGAAACTTCGTTTCCATAGCTCCAGGAGCTTGGTTTATCTTGGGAAACAATCACCAAACTCAAACCATTACTACCTATCCACTTTGGTCAAGATTTGTTGGATATAACCCAATAGACGCCACAACAAAAGGACCTATTGTTGTCGAAGATGAAGTATGGATTGGCACGAATGCCCTCATATTAAGTGGCGTAAGAATTGGTAAAGGTGCAATTGTGGCTGCTGGAGCGGTTGTCACAAAAGATGTACCTGCTTATGCCATTGTTGGAGGGAATCCTGCTAAAATAATTAAATATCGTTTTTCAGATGAACTAATTTCTGCCTTAAAAAACGTAAATTTGTTAGATTTTCCTATTAAAACGTTTAAACAAAATATTGAAAATATTTACAAACCTCTTCAAACAGTTGACGATTTAAATCAATTATTAAATCAATTGGGTAGTAAATAAACATATTAATTCATCATTTTCCAATGTCAAAAATCATTGCCTTTTATCTTCCACAATTTCATCCAATCAAAGAAAATAATGAGTGGTGGGGAGAAGGATTTACGGAATGGACAAATGTTGGTAAAGCAAAACCCCTATTTCGTGGACATTACCAACCAAGAGTACCTGCTGATTTAGGTTACTATGATTTAAGACTACCTGATACTAGAATTGCTCAAGCAAATTTGGCCAAAGATTATGGCATTGATGGTTTTTGTTATTGGCATTATTGGTTTGGTCATGGTAAAAGACTTTTAGAATTACCTTTTCAAGAAGTTTTAAAAAGTGGAAAGCCCGATTTTCCATTTTGTCTGGGTTGGGCCAATCATAGTTGGGAAGACAAACAATTTAATTTAGAAGGAACTTCTAAAATGCTAATTGAGCAGTTATATCCTGGCAAAGAAGATTACATTCTTCATTTCAATACCTTATTGGAAGCCTTTCAAGATAAAAGATATATCCGAATTGACGATAAACCTGTTTTTTATATACATTCTCCTTATCGAATTCCGGACTTAAAGGTGTTTTTTGAAACCTGGCAACAATTAGCCAAAGAAAATGGATTAAATGGAATTCATTTTGTAGCAAATGCTTATGAGGTGAAAGACATTGAAAATTTCATTCAAATGGGATTTAATGCAGTGAATACTGCTAGAATGTTTCATGTTTTCAAGAAAGAAAATGACTTTTTCACGGCGCTTCGGTCAAAATTGGGAAAATTATTATTGAATAAAGGGCAAGTTGTTGATTATGGAAAAGCTGCTAAATATTTTTTAGGAAAAGAAGATGCCGCTGAAAATGTTTACCCAAGTATATTTCCGAATTGGGACCATTCTCCAAGATCTGGAAGAAAGGGTCATATACTTCATAATAGTACACCAACTAAATTCAAGGCTCATGTAAAAGCTGTTTTGCAATTAGTTAAAAAGAAAAGTCCTTCTCACCAAATTATCTTCCTACGTTCATGGAACGAATGGGCTGAAGGTAATTACATGGAACCAGATTTGAAATTTGGAAAAGGATATTTACAAGCTTTAAAAGAGGCAAGAGACGAAGAACGTTTTTAATATGATACAATTACCGCTTCAAATGGTTGATCTCAAAAGGCAATATGACCGACTTAAAACGGACATAGATTTAGCTATTGCAGACACCTTGCAACATACAAAATTTATCAAAGGACCAAATTTTATAGCTTTTCAGGAGGAACTTTCTGCCTATTTACATGGAACAAATGTGATTGCTTGTGCAAATGGCACCGATGCTCTCCAAATAGCATTCATGGCCTTGAATCTAAAACCAGGGGATGAAGTAATTGTACCTGCTTTTACCTATGCCGCAACGGCGGAGGTCATTGGATTATTAGGACTTCTTCCTGTAATGGTAGATGTTGACTCTAAAACCTTCAACATAACCCTAGAGAATATTTTACCAGCCTTTGGCCCAAAAACTAGAGCCATCGCACCGGTGCATTTATTTGGTCAATGCGCCGACATGGAACCTATATTGAAATTTGCTCAAGAACACAGCCTTTTTGTTGTAGAAGATACCGCCCAAGCTATTGGTGCCAAATATACCTTTAAAAATGGCACCTCTGAATTTGCTGGTTGTATGGGTACTATTGGAACCACTTCGTTTTTCCCTTCTAAAAATTTAGGGTGCTTTGGAGACGGTGGAGCCATGTTTAGTAAAAATGTTGAATTAGCTGAAAAATTACGCATCATTGCCAATCATGGACAAGCTAAACAATATTTCCATGATATTATTGGCGTAAATTCCCGTCTGGATGAGCTTCAGGCAGGCATTTTAAGAGTGAAGTTAAAACAACTCAACGACTTTAATTTTAGAAGATTAGAGGCTGCAAATTATTATGACGAGCATTTAAAAGACATCCCTTTCCTTGAAACGCCTTTTAGGTCAACAACTTCTACTCATGTTTTTCATCAGTATACAGTTAAAGTAAAGAGTGGGCAGCCTAGGGTTTCAACCCTAGGAAATCTTAGAGATGAATTAAAAGCTTATTTATCAAGCAAAGGAATTCCTAGCATGATCTATTATCCAATGCCTTTACACCAACAGAAAGCGTTCCAAGCAATTGGTCGATCGGTTGACAATTTGGAGAAAAGTACTCAACTTTGTGAAGAAGTACTTTCTTTGCCTATACATACTGAAATGAAAGGTGAAGAATTAGCATATATAACAGAAAATATCATTGAATTCTTCCGAAATAAATAAAGCTAGCATCCACCCAACAGCCGTGGTAGACGAAGGAGCACTAATTGGTCAAGGAACCAAGGTATGGCATTTTTCTCATATCATGCCTGGGGCGATCATTGGAAAAAATTGTAATATTGGTCAGAATGTAGTCATTTCTCCTGAAGTAGTTCTTGGGAATAATGTAAAAGTTCAAAACAATGTTTCCATATACACAGGCGTAACTTGTGAAGACGATGTTTTCTTGGGACCCTCTATGGTTTTTACAAATGTCATCAATCCGAGGTCTGCTATTAATCGAAGAGATCAATATGCACAAACAAAAGTGGGAAAAGGAGCAAGTATTGGTGCTAATGCAACTATCGTTTGTGGAAATGACATCGGCGAATATGCTTTTATAGGAGCCGGTGCCGTGGTAACCAAAACAGTAAAACCATTTGCATTAGTAATAGGAAATCCGGCTCGACAAACAGGATGGATCAGTGAATATGGACATAAACTTGCCTTCAATGAAGAAGGTTATGCCACTTGTCCGGAATCTCTTCAAGTGTATCAGCTTGAAAAAAATCAAGTAAAAAGAATCTCATGAAAAAATTTGCCTTAATCGGTGCAGCTGGATATATCGCACCACGACACATGAAAGCCATCAAAGATACCGGAAACGAATTAGTCGCCGCCTTTGATCCATATGATGGTGTAGGTATCATGGACAGCCATTTCCCAAATGCAGATTTTTTCACCGAATTTGAGCGGTTCGATCGCCATATAGATAAATTAAGAAGAGAAGGAAATCCTGTAGATTACATAGCCATTTGTTCACCAAATTATTTACATGATGCACATATTCGTTTCGCGTTAAAAAGTGGTTGTGACGTTATTTGTGAGAAACCATTAGTCCTAAATCCTTGGAATTTAGACGCTATTGCTGAAATTGAAAAAGAAACTGGCAAAAGAGTTTATTCTATTTTACAATTGCGCTTGCACCCAAGTATCATTGCCTTAAAAGAAAAAATTGCAGCTGGTCCTAAAGATAAAATCTATGATATCAACTTAAATTATATCACCTCACGGGGAAAATGGTATCATAGAAGTTGGAAAGGTGTTTTAGAAAAATCTGGTGGCATTGCAACCAATATTGGTGTCCACTTTTTTGATATGCTTTCGTGGATCTTTGGAGAAGTAAAAGAAAATACCGTACAATCAATAACTTCAGAAACTGCCAAAGGTCATTTAAAATTAGCACATGCCAATGTTAATTGGTCATTAAGTATCGACTACAACGAAATCCCTGAAGAAATTAAACTCCAAGGAAAACGTACCTACCGTACCTTACAAATTGAAGGAGAAGAAATAGAGTTTTCGGACGGATTTACTGAATTACACACCAAATCATACGAAGAAATATTAAAAGGAAATGGCTTTGGTGTAATGGAAAATAAAAATGCCATTGAGATTGTGAGTAAAATTAGGATGAAGTAAGAAGTAAGAAGTAATAAGTAAGAAGTAAATATGACAAGTTTGCCAAAAATTGCCATGCTTTCCTACCACCAATCAAATGGTGGGGCAGCGATAGCATGTAATCGTTTGGTAAAATCTTTAAGAGATGCTGGTGCAAAAGTGAATCACTTGACACAAGAAGGTAAAACTGGAAATGGTGTAGATTTAATCGGCAAAAACTTCTGGAATCGAATGAGTAATTTTCTTAGATTCATTGCAGAACGACTATACTTTTTGCCTTTTGAAAAAAATAAATCCATTCGATTTCTTTTTAATCCAGGAATATTTGGACAAAACATTGCACAACATACTGCTATTCAATCAGCAGACATTATCCATTTGCACTTTACCAATTTTGGCTTTTTATCTGCCAAAAATATCGAGCAATTATGTTCCTTAAATAAACCGGTTGTTTGGACCCTGCACGACATGTGGGCCTTTACGGGTGGTTGTCATCACAGTGGGAATTGCGAAAATTATCAAGAAAGCTGCGGAAATTGTATTGAATTTATCAAAAATCCAAATCCAAATGACCTTTCCCATCAGCTTTGGATGAAAAAATTCAAGGCATTTCGTCAAAAAAACCTTTCCATCATTACTTGTTCAGATTGGCTTCAAAATAGAGCAAAAAAAAGTAGTATTCTGATGGATCAAACCATCATTAGCCTACCAAATACCTTAGATTTGGAACAAATTTTTGTGCCAGGGCACAAAAAGACCGCCAAGCGAACGCTTGGCCTTTCCGAAAACATACCTTTAGTGTTATTTGTGGCTGTCCGACCAAATGCTGTCAAAAAAGGTTTCAATGAATTTATTGAAGTTGTCAAAAAATTAGAAAACAAGACTCCTTTCCAAATTGGAATTGTTGGAAATGTTATTGATAAAAAGCCATTTGAAAAAATTAATCAACAAATACACTTTTTCGGACATATAGATTCCCCTGAGAAGCTAGCCGCCATTTATCAAGCATCTGATTGTTATGTAACCACTTCCTTGGAAGAAAATTTACCCAATACAATTATGGAAGCGATGAGTTGTGGAACCCCTTGCATTGGCTTTCAAGTGGGTGGTATTCCTGAAATGATTGATCATTTAATAAATGGATATGTAGCCAAGTCTTTTGATACTCAAGATTTTGCTGATGGAGTAGAATGGATACTAAACCAAGACGCTACAATAGGAGAAAATGCCCGAAAAAAGTCAGAAACACATTATTCAGAAACAATTGTAGCCCAAAAACATCTACAATTTTATCAAAGTTGTTTGCAGCATGCCTAAAAAACTGAGTATCATTACGATAACCTATCAAGCAGAAAGGTATGTTGAACGTACCATTCAGAGTGTCATTATGCAAGCAGGATTTGACCAGGTAGAATATCTATTGATTGATGGACTTTCCAAAGATCGTACCATGGAAATTGTTAGCAACTATTCAAATCATTTTGCTCAGATCATTTCTGAAAAAGACCATGGTATTTATGATGCCATGAACAAAGGCATACAACTTGCAAGTGGTGACTATTTATTATTCATGAATGCAGGCGACACTTTTGCAAATCAAGATACTTTATCTAAGATTTTACTAGACTTAAAGCAAGACCCTGATATTTTGTATGGCGAAACTCAATTTACGAATGAACAAGGTGAAATTTTAGGGACAAGATCTGAACTAACCCCACAAGTATTACCCCATAAAGCAAGCTGGAGAGATTTCAAATGGGGTATGGTTATTTGCCACCAATCCTTTATTGCAAAAAAATCCATTGCACCTCTTTTCAATACAACCTATAAATTGAGTTCAGATGTGGATTGGGAAATCAACTGTTTAAAGAATTCAAAAAATAATATACGAACTAATTATCCGATTGCTAATTATCTGACAGGAGGTGCCTCTGTAACTAATTTAAAAAAGTCTTGGTCTGAAAGATTTGAGGTATTAAAGACACATTTTGGCTTAATCCCTACGATTTTCAACCATGTTTTTATTATCTTTAGAGGATTGGCCTTTGCCATCAAGAAAAAAGGAAAATACTGGTAAAGATTACCATGAAAAATTGCATACTTAGTTTTATTGCTTTACTATTTTGTCAGTTCAGTTTCGGACAAAAATTCCATTTAAAGGCTGGAGTTGGAATGAGTTCTCTGAATTGGTACGAAAATCAAGTTACAGCCAATTTTTCAATTCATTTAAATTACCAAAAACCCAATTCTCCCGTATTATTTTTCGGAGAATTAAAAACCTTGGGAAATACGGAAGATTCGAAGGTAAATCCGGCTAATTATGATTTTATTCCTCAATCATCACAATCCTACCCGACTTTAGATGTGAATCAATTAAGCTCCTATTACCGAGGTGGAAGTATGGAAATAGGTCTTCAAATGCATCAAGGTAAAAAGTTAAAAAACATTCATATTTCACCAGAAATTAGTCTTTATAGCATTTCTTTAGCAAGAAAAATCTCCACCGAAAAAACAAACTATGTTGAAGAAGAAAAATACGCGCTTCATGGCTTAAGTGGTGGAATAGGATTTTACTTCCCAGGTAAAATCAAGTTCAATGTTAAATCTAAATTATTCCTACCATTAATTACGAATTTCACACTTTATGGTAGATATATTGGAGTCCCCTATGAAACAAGTAACCAAGAAATAGATTTATGCTACCGAAATGTGGCAGAAATTACCTTTAAAAAGTTTAATGTTGTTTTGGAATATGATACCTATTTACTTGGAAAATCAGAGAACCTAAAATCAAAAACCATTCCAGCTTCTACCAACACGATAGCTTCTTTATACCTCAATTACCTTTTCTAAATCATTTTGAAAAATCATTTAATCTTTCTGCTTTCGCTTTTGAGTTTCCATCTTCAATCGCAAACGGAATCAAAAGAATTACCTGAGGTTTCGGTTTTTTCTTTTGAAAAAAAAAGAACGGTCTTTTCCAATCCAGATGCCTTACAGCTCATAGATTCCTCACGATTAAAACTGAATACACCCAATTCGTTTGTACCTATTTTAAATACTAGTGCGGGCGTTAAAATGGAGGAACGATCTCCTGGAAGTTACCGTTTGGCCATCCGAGGAAGTTCCCTACGCTCCCCTTTCGGCGTGCGAAATACGAAAATTTATTGGAACCAAATTCCATTGACAGATGCAGGGAACAATACCTATTTTCAACTTTTTGAACCTGATTTGTTCCAACAAGCCTCTATCATTAAGGGACCAAGTGGTGGTTTATATGGTGCAGGAACAGGTGGTACGCTCCTGCTAAATTCACCAACAATTTCTACTAATAAATTCATCAATCAACATCTGTATAATAGTTTAGGTGGCTATAAACAAAGTTGGGATATTCAGTTGGGGAAATCCACTTTACTTCAACACCGTTTGTATGGATCGTACACCAACCAACAGGGGTATCGTCAACAATCAGAGGTAGAAAAAACCTTTTTACATTATCAATTACAATACAATTTTGGACAGAGTGGAAATTTGGAATGGCTAAGCTATTATGGCGATTTACGTTATCAAACTCCTGGTGGATTAACTTTAGCCCAATTTTTGGCCAATCCACAACAAGCTAGACCCAGCGCAGGTACGACGAAGGGAGCCATTGAACAAAAGGCGACCTTTTATCTCAAATCGTTTCAAACTGCCTTAACGATTAGTAATCAATGGAATGAACATTGGGCATATCGACTCTCTACAAGTTTTCAACAAAATGACATAAAAAACCCGACCATACGAAATTATGAAATAAGAAATGAACCCAACATCAGTTCTAGGGGGGTCTTACAATATAAATCCCAGTCAAATTTGGGGAAATTTAGTGCCGACTTGGGATATGAATTTATTTCTGGTGCTTTTAATAGCCAAACCTATCAGAATAATTTAGGAGAAAAAGGAAATTTACAAATAGAACAAAACGCCAAGATTCAGCAATATACTTACTTTTTTCAGAGCGATTACCAAACTAAAAACCATTGGTATCTCACTTTTTCGGGTAGTGTCAATCAATTAGCAACGGGCATTCAATCTACTGAAACCATTTTCTCACCACGAATTTCGGTAGTTAAAAAACTGAGTCCGAATCACAGTTTCATGGCAAAAGTTGCACATGGTTTTTCGCCACCAAGCATAGCCGAAATCAGACCCTCAAGCAATGTGTTGAATCCAGATCTAAAGGCTGAAAAAGGTTGGAACCATGAAATTTCGTACCGAGGGCAGTATGCAAAAATCAACTGGGATGCAACATTATATTGGTTCGAACTGCAAGAAACAATTTCTTTACGCAGAACTGCCGATGGAGCAGATTATTTTGTTAATGTAGGAAATACGAGACAAAAAGGAATGGAAATTAGCCTCAGCTACCTCCTTACCAAACAAATCTCGATCCATTCTGCGAGTACCCTACAAGATTTTAAATTTATCAATTATAGTTCCTTAGCCTCTAATTTTTCAGGCAATCAATTAACCGGAACCGCACCATTTACTCAATCTATTTTTGCGCAAGCAAAAATATCGAAGGCAATCACCCTGATGCCTCAATTCCTTTTTACAGATGCACTTTACCTGAATGATGTGAACACCGATCAATTACCCGCATCAAGATATTGGAATATCAAAGTAAATGTGGATCAGGTTTTTGGAAAAAAAATCTTTAGCCTTTGGCTAAATTTGGACAATTTAAGCAATGAACGCTATATTTCAGGGCCAGATCTCAATGCCGTTGGCGGAAGATATTACAATCCTTCAGCAGGTAGAAATTTCAGTTTGGGAATTAGAGCACAATGGTAATGAATAAAAAAGAACGCATAGAGTCATTAATCGATTACTTTTCGGTCAATTTTCCGGAGGCCGAAACAGAATTGCACTATCGCAATCCTTTCGAATTATTGGTAGCGGTGGTATTATCTGCCCAATGTACTGATAAGCGAATTAACCAAGTGACGCCCAAATTATTTGATAGGTATCCAAACCCGAAGGCTTTGGCAGAAAGTTCGGTGGAAGAAATTTTTTCCTATATCCGATCAGTATCCTATCCCAACAACAAAGCCAAACACTTATTGGGTTTAGGGCAAAAGCTAGTGGACCAGTTTGGTGGAGAAATTCCAGAAAAATTAGAAGATTTACAATCCTTACCTGGTGTAGGAAGAAAGACTGCAAATGTGATCGTTTCTGTCATTTACAACCAGCCTGCCATGGCCGTAGACACCCATGTTTTTCGGGTTTCGCATCGATTAGGATTAGTACCCAAAACAGCCAAAACTCCACTATTAGTAGAAAAAGCTTTAGTAAAACACATTCCAGATGAAATTATACCAAAGGCGCATCATTGGCTCATCTTACATGGAAGGTATGTTTGCTTGGCACGAAATCCACAATGTCAATCGTGCAAAATTTCGAAATTTTGTCAGTATTTTGAAAAAAATCAAGGCAAATCATGAGTACATTAGAAATCTTAGGTGTTCTTTTATCGGTAGCAGGAGTCTATTTCACGATTCAAAAAAAGATCATTGCCTGGTATATTAATATCTTGGCCTCTTTGGTGTATGCGTATCTATTTTTTCATGCGAATCTATATGCTGATGCAGAGTTACAAGTGTTTTTTATTGCATCTGCCATTTATGGCATTATCAGATGGTCAAAGGCTGAATCAGACTGGAACCCGAAATCGATGGATCAAAGAAAGCTGTGGATTGGCATTCTATTTACCATATTAGGTGGTTTACTTTTAGGAAAAATACATCAAAGCATTACGACAACCGTATCCTTTCCCTATTTCGACGGTATCCTAACGGCAAGCTCTATTTATGCCACCTATTTAGCAGCCCAACAAAAACGTGAAAATTGGATCATCTGGATAGTGGTAGACCTATTATATGTGATCTTGTATTGCTACAAAGACTTATATCTCACCGCAGGATTGTACGGATTATTTGTGGTGTTGGCGTGGAGAGGGTTGAGGAAGTGGAATTAGTTTGAGGTGTGAGGTGTAAGGTGTGAGGTATAAAAATTTGATTTTAATTAGTACCTTACACCTCATACCTTACACTTTACACCTTCCCCTCTTTATCCAAGTATTCCAACAGCTTATCCTTCGCTAAAGACAAAGCAAGAGCAAGGGCATAGGAGGCAACAACGGACCCTAGGGCTGAGCCTTCTTTGGATTCTTCTTTTTCTTTGGATTTTTTCTCTTTTTTATCTGAACCAGAGAAAAGGGAATAGAGCAAATAGCCACCTAATACCACACCACCAGCAATCAATAATTGTCCACCACGCTCTTTGGCCGTTTCCTTTATATCGGTTAACGTTTGATTGATTTCTTCTTGATACGATTGAGCTTTTGCTTCTAATTCGTCTCTATTCGGTTTCTGACTCATGATATATCGGACTTATGGGTTCTTCGCTAGAATCTTCTTTTGCCGGTTTTTCAAAGGTCTGTTGTTTGGAGAATGACCAAAACAATCCTCCACCGATGATTAGACTTACGAGGCTCATGATTAAAAAGCCTAGATAAGAGCTTTCGAAATAATCATTTAGTGCAAAAGCAATAGTTAAGAGGACAAACAAAAAAGTTATACCCAAAGCGAATGCTGCGAAGATAAATTTAAAAATTTTAATCAAAAGGGCTTCTAATGCCTCTTGAATATCCAATTTGATGATTTCAAACTGAGTTCTAAGGTAATTTGTCAATAAATCCAACAAACGGTTATTGTCAAAAAATCCCATCTATTTTTGTTTTAATTTAGCTTCAATTGAATGTTGGGTATGAGGCACCAAACGTAAACGTTCTTTGGCAATTAACTTACCCGTATCGATACACACACCATAGGTACCATTTTTGATTCGCATTAAAGCTTTTTCTAAATTTTGGGCAAATTTTTGTTGTCGACCCGCTAACTGATTTAAATTTTCCTTTTCTGCAGTATCAGCACCATCTTCCATCACTTTAGAATTCCCAGAAGTATCATCAGTTCCAGAATCATTTTTCTTACGGATAGCTTCCATTAAATATGTTAATTCAGCCTTTGTTTCTTCTAATTTTTTCAGGATAATTTCTTCGAATTCTTTTAATTCTTCTGCAGAGTAGCGTTGTCTTTCTTCAGTTGCCATAGCTGGAAAATTTAAATCATAATATAAAACAAATATACCTAAATATAGGTATAAGGTATAAAGTGTAAGGTGTTTTTTTCTAAAAATTAATAAACTACACCTCATACCTCATACCTTACACCTCATACCTTCTTTCTAATCCTAATATTAATAAACTCCACAAATACAGAGAAAGCAATAGAAAAATAAAGATAGCCTTTCGGGATGGCACCGATGTGATTACCAAGTATGCTTAATTCTGAATTATGGGAAGCCTCCGCAATGAGCATGAAGCCGATCATGATCAGAAAGGAAAGTCCGAGAACCTGCAAGGAAGGATGATGATTAACGAAGTCGCCTACGGGACCAGAGAAAGCCATCATGATAATAGCAGAAAGTATTACGGCGATGATCATGATGAGTAATTGATCTGACAAACCAATGGCGGTAAGGATGGAGTCGATGGAAAAAACCAAATTAATGACTGCAATTTGAATAATGACATTCACCAGTTTGGTGGTTGCTTTGGGTTTTTCGATGGGGTCGAGTGGCGACTCTCCTCCTTCTATTTTTTCAAAAATTTCGTTGGTTGCCTTATAGATTAGGAATAGTCCACCGATAAATAAAATAAGGGCTTGTCCAGAAGGCGCTACCTTAAAGTAGGCATAATCTAAATGGGCAAAAGGTTTTTGGAGGGAGATCAAGAATGAGATTCCAAAAAGTAGAATTACACGAAAGACCATGGCAAGTAGAAGTCCGATGTTTCGGGCTTTTCCTCGCTCTTGTGCATGTAATTTAGAGGAAGCGATGGAAATAAAGATGATATTATCGATACCGAGGACGATTTCGAGAAATGTTAGGGTAATTAGGCTGACGATGGCGTCTAGGGTAAAAATAGAGCTCATATTTTTTTTCTTGCAAAGATGTTGGAATTCAAGCAGATAATCAATGGAGGGAGAAAAAAATCAAAAAAAACCATATTTTTTTTCGTTACAGACTTGCACAAAATAAAAAAATCTACCATCTTTGCAGACCAATTCAACGGAATGGTCTAATAGCTCAGCTGGTTCAGAGCACCTGCCTTACAAGCAGGGGGTCCTAGGTTCGAATCCTAGTTGGACCACAACAATCCACCTCAAAAGGGTGGATTTTGTGTTTTTAAGGGCTTGGGTAATTTTCTTTACATTTGATTTCCCTTAAAAATACCATGCATAAGCGATTTATGGTTGAATATAGGCATTTCATAATCTTTAAGGATTTTCCATTTTCCTTTCCTGTATTCAAATCGATAATTCGGCATTATTTCATCTTCCTCCTCAAAATCTATTTCAATAAAAAACTCCAAATAATCACCTTCAACAGGCATATACTCAAAATCAAATACATTGATTTTATTTAACCTTCTCTTTACATTTTTGATCAGATTCGAATTAATGAATTCACCACAGACAAATAACTCTTCTTTAGATTCAAGAAAGCGATGCAGCACCCAATGTGGTTTTGACAAATCTATTTCTGAAGAACAGGTGCAAAGTTTAAAAGGACCGGTTAAATCGCACATTGTATTTAAAATTGATTCGAGTAAAATTATGAACTTCCTCTAAACTATTATTTTATTACAAAAACAATTGCACTATTTTTAATGTCAAAATTTTATGTTTTTCATAGTTCTCATTAATTTATAAGAATAATTACATTACCTTTCTTCACATGCAAAAAAGCCCCAAATTAGTGTTTGTTATTCTTTTAACATTCTTTGTCATTTCCTTTATTTCAAACATCATTGGGCCCATTATTCCAGATTTAATTCGAAGTTTTCAGCTAAACCTGACCTTGGTATCGCTTCTGCCTTTTTCATTCTTCATTGCCTATGGCATAACTTCGATTCCGGCAGGAATGCTTCTTGAAACCTTCAAGGAGAAAAAAATCATGTTGGCAGGATTTGGATTAGCCTGCTTGGGCTCTTTTTTAGTAGTTGTCTTTCCAACTTATTGGATAGCCCTGTCTTCCTTGTTTTTAATTGGTACGGGCATGGCCATGTTGCAAGTGGTGATTAATCCATTACTTCGAACTGCTGGTGGAGAAGAAAACTATGCGACCAATTCAGTTTATGCACAATTAGTTTTTGGATTGGCTTCTTTCATTAGCCCAATGGTTTATCAATTTTTTATCCAACAACCATCAGTTTCGGCCTTGACTTTCCCTTGGCTCAGTCTCTATTTGCTTTTTGTGGGTATTTGCATGATCATGATTGGTCTTTGTTCAAGCATTAATTTTTCCGAAAATTCTACTTCGGAACAAGAAGCACCTGATGCCTGGGCAGTCCATGTAAAATTATTTAAAAATAAAACTGTCCTAGCTTACTTCCTAGCCATGCTTTGTTATGTGGGTACCGAACAAGGTATTTCTACTTGGGTTTCACAATTTTTAAATACCTACCACCACTTAAATCCCCAAACTTTTGGGGCAAACACGATTGCCTATTATTGGGGATTAATGACCCTAGGTGGCGTTCTGGGCATCGTTTTGTTAAAATATATCGATAGCAGAAAATTGCTATCTGCAACAACCTTCCTTGCAATGATTTCTCTTGCTTGTGGACTTTTTGGCAAGGAAAACCTCAGCCTTATTGCCTTTCCTTTAATTGGCTTTTTTGCTTCTTTGATGTATCCAATTATCTTTTCTTTGGCCCTAAACTCGGTCAAAGAACATCATGGAGCTTTCGCAGGTATCATTGTCACCGGAATTGTAGGCGGAGCCATCTTTCCCTTGATTATTGGAAGCTTAGGTGATATGTTCGGACTCAAAACAGGAATGACCATCCTATTTTTGAGTTTAGGCTATATTTTCTCGATTGGTTTTTGGGCCAAACCATTGGTCCCAAACCAATAAATTTATTGTTGAACTAAATTTCTAAATCTGCCCAACCCTTCCGATAGGTCCTTCTCAAGAATTGATTGGCTGGCTCATAATTGCTCACACGCATGGCTGCAGGATCCCAAGTTAAAGCCTTGTATCGCCCACTGTACACGTAACTTTCAAGCATTCCATAAACAGGATCTTTTCGTTTAACTTTTTCCCGGATATTAAAACTTCTTAATAATAGATTACCTAACAATACCGTTTCTGTCAAGGGTCCACCATAACCTACAAAAGGAGAACTTACCTCCATATTGCCAAATCCTGCAATACTCGCATCAATCCACTGCCACCAATGGCCATCCATTCCACCTTTCACTCGTGGATATTTGGCTGGAATATGCTTCGCCTCTTCTTGTAAGGTTTTCGTAAAGACTCTTGGATGTGAACCTCCCCAACCGCATGAAATAACTCCTTTTGTACCTACGAACAAAGTAGATCCTTCAAAGTCGTTTTCTCCAGGATAATCGCCAAGGGCTTCATTCATATTTAGATCTGGCATTAATTCATTTAAACGCTCAGGCGTGATGCCGCCATCCATCCAATACAAATCCAAGTCTTTTCCATTTTCTAATTTAAAGCGGTATTTCAATGAACTTGAAATTGGACCACTTTCCGGAAAGGCCGATTCTTTAAATACGCCATTGTAGGTCGTAGAAGCACTTCCTGAAATCTCATAAGGAGAGCCTAAGTTTAATAATTTAAAGGGAGGACCCATAATATGGCAACCCATATCACCTAATGCCCCAGTGCCGAATTCCCACCAACCTCGCCAATTGAAAGGCACTAAATTATCAATGTAATTTGTTTGTTTGGCAGTTCCGAGCCAAAGATCCCAATTTAATTCCTTCGGTATTTTTGCAGGTGCTTTAGGCCAAGAAATTCCTTGAGGCCACACGGGTCTGTCCGTCCAACAATACACCTTAGAGATTTCCCCAATCAAATTAGCTTCTATCCATTCTCTAAGGGTTTGCATGCCTTCACAAGAAGCACCTTGGTCTCCCATTTGCGTGACTACTTGGTATTTGCTGGCCGCTTCAGTAATGATACGAGCCTCATGAATATCATGGGTTAACGGTTTTTGCAAATACAAATGCTTTTTCATTTGCATGGCCCGTAAACCAACGACTGCATGATTATGATCTGGGATAGCCACAGTAACAGCATCAAAATGTTTATTTTCTTTTTCAAAAAGTTCTCGCCAATCTTCGTAAAATTTTGCTTTCGGAAATTGTTTGCGTTTAGCAGCAGCTTGTCGTAAATCGACATCACATAAGTATCCGATGGTTGAATTCTTATTAGGAGTATTGGCTAAATGCTGAATATCATTATCGCCTTCACCACCGCAGCCGATGGCTGCGATTACTAGCTTATCAGAAGGTGCAACAAATCCCTTTCCTCCTAACACATGTCGGGGAAAAATAAAAAAACTTGATGCCGTTAGGGCACTTTTTTGGATAAATTCCAAACGCTTGATCGTCTTTTGATTGCCCATTTTTTATTTTTTTAAAGGTCGAACTGCTACTTCTTTGAAATAAACGATATCCTCTTTTCCATGATTTTGCAGGCCAAAATAACCGGCATCAGGTCTTCGACCTGGATAAGGCTCAAAATCAAATTTACGTGCGGGCACTGGCTCTCCCTCTCGGTAATCAGTCACCAATTGATCATTTAAATGTACGATCGTACGTGGACCATCTAGGGTAATCAACAACGTGTTCCATTCCGGACCAGGTTTTCCTGGCTTACTTAAAGGTTTGGTAAAAGCATATAAAGTACCTGAAATGTGGTATTCGTCTTCATTAGAAGTCTCCGGGTGATTGTCTATTTGGACTTCATACCCATAAAATACGGGCATCCACTCTTCTTTGGGTTCAATAGGTACTTTGATAAAAACGCCAGAATTACTGTTAAAATTTTGCATTTTGTAGACCACCTTTATTTGGCAATTCCCTAATTTTCCTCCGGTCCAATACAACAAGCCCATTCCACCCTCACTGGCTAACAAACCATTTTCCACAAAGCGCCTTCCGCCTCCCACGTGCTTCCAACCACTAAGATCTTTCCCATTAAATAATTGCGTCCATTTTTGTGCTGCTAATTGGGTACTGATACCACAAAGCAAGAGAATAGTGAATAAAATATTTTTCATATAGTAAATATAAATATATTTGACATATTTTTATTCTCAATTAATTCTATCCGTAAAATGAAAACTAAACTGCACCTTTTTCGTCATGGTTTCATTGGATTATTATTAATCTTGCTTGCTCATTTGCAAGCTGAAGCCCGTTTTTCAAATAACACACCCTCCGACTCTAGCGCATACCTTCAATTTAAGGGCTCTGTATTAGATAGTAAATCAAAGATTGAGCTCACCTTTGCTAGTATAAATGTTTCGGGCACGAGCATTTCTACAATCAGTAACAGTGAAGGAAAATTTTCGATCAAAATTCCCATCGAAAAACAGCACTCAAACCTCATTATTTCATTTTTAGGTTATAAAAACAAGGTAATCCCAATTGAGGATTTAAAGCCAGAAAAAAACATCTTGTATTTGGAGCCAAGCAATACCTTGCTAGAAGAAGTGGTAGTAAAGGCCATTGATGCAAAAAATATTTTTCTTGGCGTCTTAAATAATCGGTATCAAAATTATGGAGATGAGGTCATTCAGATGACTGGTTTTTACCGAGAAACCATTCGAAAAAGGCGCAATTATGTATCACTTTCTGAATCTATTGTAGAAATTGAAAAACAACCCTATATTGTGAATGCAGATGATCGTGTTCGTTTATTTAAAGGGCGTAAAAACACCGATTACACCAAATTAGATACAGTTAATTTTAAATTGCAAGGGGGTCCCTATTCAGCACTTTTCATTGATTTAGTGAAAAACCCTAGCTTTATATTTTCCTCAAATGCATTTGAACTGTATGACTTTAATTTAGAAGACATCACTCAAATCAATGAAAATCAAGTATTGATTTTAGCCTTCAAGCAAAAACCAAGCTATGAAAATCCTCTTTATTATGGAAAATTGTACATAGATGCAAAAAGCTTAGCTGTTATTAGTGCTACTTTTCAATTAAATGTAGAAGATAAAGTAAAATCGGGACAACTTTTTATCCGAAAAAAGCCCTTTGGCGTAGATGTGTACCCAACTGAAGTCCGCTACCAAATTAATTATCGACAGCAAGATGGTAAATGGGTATTTACCTATTCTCGAGGAGATTTAACCTTTAAATTAAATTGGGACAAACGTATTTTCAACACTGTTTATAACACAACATTAGAATTAGCAGTTACCGATTGGAAAAAACAGGACACCAAGGAGGGTCAAAATTCACAAAAATTATCTACCAATGTGATCATGTCAGACAAGGTTTCTAGTTTAGCCGACCCAGATTTTTGGGGAGAATACAACATCATTGAACCTGAAAAATCCATTGAATCTGCCATTAAAAAAATTCAGCGAAAAGCTGCGAAATAATTGTATCAAACAAATTATTTGTACCATTTTGTAAAAAGTGGTACAAATTAAAAGATTGTTTTTCTTAAGCTGTAAATGATTTTAATAAGTTTGGCTTAGTAATCCTATTTACTAACAACCTTTTTAAACATTCAGTTATTTTATGAAAAAATTAATCTTTCCCCTTTTTTTAGGATCATTACTTTTTACTTCTTGTGGAAGCAAAACTGAAACTAAATCCGCATTTAATCTAGATTCCACCAAAGCAGAAATAGAGGCTTGGAATTTAAAATTTGAGGACATTGTAAAAAACAAAGATTCTGTTGGTTTTGCTAATCTGTATACGGAAGATGCAGTTCGTATGGGACCTAATTCACCTTCCATTCAAGGAAGATCAAACATCTTAAAGAGTGTGGTAGAGCCGTTTAAAATTATTGGCACAACTAATCTTACCATGGTAGACGCTTGGGGAGATGAAAATACGATTACCACCACTGGTACCTATGAGCACTTCTTACCCGATGGCAAATCAGTTGAAAAAGGAAAATACATGGGCGTTTTCAAACGCATTGATGGTAAATTAATTTCGAGTAGAGATATCTGGAATTCAGATAATGCAGCCGCACAATTGGTAAAATAAAAACATAAAAAAAGCCTTCTAAACGAAGGCTTTTTTTTATTTAAAAATCATTTTAGCAAATTCGGAAAGATACACTCTCCAATTGGTCCAAGTATGGCCTCCTTCACTTTCACGGTAAATATACTTAAAGGAATGTTCATCTAATTTTTTACGCATAGTCACCACGCTTTCAATTAAGAAATCATCTTTTCCGCATGCGATCCAATATAATGCTGGATTCGCTTTTTTCAAGTCTTCAATTTGTTGATCTCGCTTAGATGCGTCAACTTTCACTCCGAAACGACTTAAATCAGCAAAACCCATACTCATTACTCCGATATAGCTAAATAAATTTGGATTTTCAAAAGTCGTGTTGATGGTTTGTAAACCACCCATACTCAAACCAGTTAAGGCGCGACTTTCTTTGTTTTTCTTCACGCGGAAATGGTTTTCAATATAAGGAATCACATCTGCAACTAAACTTTTTTCGAACAACATACTTCCCATTCCACCCACCGGAATATCTGATGCAGGTAAAACTGGGGTGATCACATTCGCTGCAGCTTGGGTAGGATTTCCGTTTGTCATAACCACAATCATAGGTTTTGCTTTTCCAGCATTGATCAAATTATCTAAAATATTTGGGGCAACGCCTAAGGTCGGCCATGCCTCCTCATCTCCTCCGCCACCATGTAATAAATATAAAACTGGGTATGATTCTTTTGAATCTTCATATCCTGGTGGGGTATAAACTTGCATTCTACGCGTCAATTTCAATGATTTTGAATCATACCAAATCTGGTGAACACTACCTTTTGGGCCCGTTTTTGCCCAATATAAATCTGATGCTGGTCCATTAACATACAGAAGACTTTCTGTTCTAAAAGTACCATCTCTGGCTACTTTTAAATTTGCAGGATCCAAGGTATTTACTCCGTCAACAATAAATGAATAACCATACAATTCTGGCGCTAGTGCCTGCACTCTAGTAGACCAAACGCCTGAAGCGTCTTTAACCATCTCTACTAATTGCCTAGAGGCTCCTTGTCCATTTGCATTTGGCACCATGGGCATCCAGTTTCCTGATAATTTAACAGAACTTGCAGCCGGTGCTTTTAAACGAAAAACGACCTCATTGGTAGAGGTAATTTCCGGAGAAACCAATCTTTCCACTTGTCCTACCTCTTGGGAAAAGGCATTAAAGGACCACATTACTGCCCAGGCAGCTAAATACTTCATCTTATTTTTGCTCATATTAAATAGGTTTATTTTTTGAAATTACTAAATAATAAGGACAACGTGGAAAATTTCATCGACTAAAATAATGCGGTGGTCGTTTCCTGTGATAAATACCATAAAAAGAATTTTATTTTTGAAAAAATATTTAATCGTGAAAAGAAAAGAATTCCTTGAAAAAACAGGCGCAATAATCGCTGTGGTACCACTAGCCTTACTATCTTGTTCAAAAACAATTGAAGAAGTTGGAAGCAATTCAGCTCCTATTAGTCCGACCAATAATGGAGGCAACTCAACATCATGTGCAGTAAGTGATGTAGAAGAAGTAGGCCCATTCCCATTATACAATAAAAGAGATTCTAGTATTCAACATATTGATATTACTGAAGGGAAAACTGGGATACCCCTTAATTTAACGCTACAACTAAAAAATGTTACCGCAAATTGTGCAGATTTGGCTAATGCTCAAATTGTCGTATGGCATTGTGATAAAGATGGTTATTATTCGGGCTATAGCAATTCAGGGTATTTAGGTACACAAGATAATACGGCAAAAACCTATTGCAGGGGGATGGCCACCACAGATGCCCAAGGGACCGTAAAATTCAAGACTATTTATCCAGGTTGGTACCAAGGAAGAGCAACACATATTCATGCTCAAGTTTATGTCAATGGAATTTTAAAGCTTTCAACACAATTTGCTTTCCCTGAAGAGGTAAACAATTGGGTTTATAATACGGATTTGTACAAAGCCCATGGTCAAAATCCAACAAAAAATACGACCGACAATGTATTTAGAGATTCTATTGAACGGGAGATGGCTACACTTACCCCTAATGCGAACCAAGATGGATATGATTTAGCATTTACTATTAAAGTGGCTGTTTAAACATATTTATGGAATATAGACCTCACCTTTAGCCAAAATTCTGGCGGTTCGAAGGACTCCTGAATTTTTAATAACAAGGTCATTGTCTTCCTCTTGAAAATCCAAGTTTACAGTGAATTCACCAGAGGGGTGTTCAATTGAAAATAATTTATCGGGAACCGATAAATTTTCATCGGCTAAAACTTTCCATGCAACAGAACCTTTAATTATACAGGCAGTTGCAATAGAAACAGCTGCTAATACACCAATGGCTTCATGGACAACATGTGGAATAAACATTCTGGTTGTTAAGATGCCACCATTCAGTGGTTTAGAAACAATACCTATTTTTGGAATGGTTTGCTCATGTACATCTCCCAAGTTCATTTTCCAGCCCGCTTGAATTCGTATATTTTCTATTTTAACTTTTAATTCCTCCATTGCCTCCAATTCGGCCTTACTTTCATTTCCATTCAAACCAAGATCTTGAGCATTTATCAAAACAACTGGCATACCATTATCTACACAGGTCACTTCCACGTCATTGATCATGTCAATTGCATTTCCGCTTGGCAGTAAAGCACCACAAGTTGCCCCTAATGTATCTAAATAATTACAAACAATCGGTGCACCTGTACCCATTACCCCATCCACTTTGGTATTTCCAGCAACTGCAATTTTTTTATTCGGAGTCTGAACAATCACTTCACAAATTCCGCCAGTATTTAGCATTTGAATACGGGCGGATGTTTCTTCGTGATTAAATGGAAATAGCCCCGTCTCCAAGGCAAATGGTAGGACTCCAGCGAGCATATTACCACAAGTTTGGGTACTTGAAACCTTTCCCTTACCCACAATTACTTGTAGAAACAAATAATCTAAATCTACCTGCTTGGTCTTAGACCTGCTCACAATGGCCACTTTACTACTTAAGGAAGTTGCCCCACCTAAACCATCGATTTGACGTGGATCTCCGAGAAGGCTTCCCTCCATGGCTTTGATAATTTGTTCATTTCGAATTTGTTCATCATCTGACAAATCTTCAGCATTAAAAAACAAGCCCTTCGAGCTACCACCTCGAATTATCATGAATGGAATTTTCTGTTGCATTTAAGAAATCAATTTTTGTAGGTTATTTCTTGTTCCATAGGTTACCACCGGATCTATACCCTTGCTTTCGAGCATGCCGATCACTGCCTCCATTTCATCTTTTCTCCGTTTAGCATGCGTTCGACTACCTTCGACAAAACGATCAATAAGCTCCTCTTTTCCTCCTATTAAAGAGGAAATTTGACCTTTGATATACGCTTCCATATCAAATGCAATGCCAGCTTCCATTGCCTCACACACTACGGCTGCAATACCTTTGTAAACAATTGAACGTAAAAGTTTACGGGTAGCGGCCTCTCCAATAGCACTATTGGGTAGGACAGTAATAGCTAAGTCCAAGGATTGAATTCTGGAGAAAAATTCCAAGGCATTTGGACCAGCAGCTAATAAAGGAGTAAAAATCCCTAGAGGGGGAACTGGAGCCATTATGGCTAAATCAACCACTTTAACTTTTGAATCGTGCAAAATAGCTTCAATTTGCTTTTTCTTTTCAGGTCCAGAAGTATTCATCTCACAATAAAATTGTTCGCCTGTAAGATGAGGCGCCAATTCTTCCGCTAAAGAAACAGAAACAGCAGATAGGTTTGCGCTTAAGATGATATCAACCCCATGAACTGCATCAATGGCGTTTGCATAAAGTGTTAAACCCTTTGGCAAATTAGAAATTGGAAGGGGGTCATAGCCATTGACTTCTACACCCAATTTGAGTAAATCCTTAGCGAAATGAGAACCAGCCTCTCCAAGTCCTAATATTGCAAATTTTAGATCATTCATAAGCATATCATTTACCAACCAAATTTTTCCTTCCAGCCATATATTTCAATAGAAGGCTTACCTTTTCTCAATTCAGAACGCGTTCTTTCTTCCTTAGCCTCTCTAGCTAAGGCTTTTTCAATCGTTTCCTCAATTTTACCTTGTGGAACAATGACCACACCATCTCGGTCGCCCACCACTATATCGCCTGGATGAATCAAAACCCCTCCAATAATAATCGGTTCATTAAGTTTTCCATCACCATGATTTGATGTACCACGAATACATAATCCTCTTGAAAAAACTGGAAATCCTAGCGCTTCGATATCATCTGCATCTCGAACACAGGCATCTATAACCAAACCATTAATGCCATGTTGCTGAGCACCTAAACTCAACAAATCACCCCAATATCCAGCTTCATAAAATCCCGAACAATCTGCAATAATAACATCACCAGGCTTGGCATATGCATAAGCACGATGCAATAAAACATTGTCTCTTGGCATGGTTTGGACGGTGTAGGCAGGTCCACAAACCTTCATCGAAGGTGCAATTGGCTTGATAGCAGAAGGCAGATAATTTACATTACCCAGCGCTTCACAAAGAGTTGCGGTTGAAAAACTTCTTAATTGTTCGATACTTTCCATGACTAAAAAATTGTATTTGTAATTCTTGGTAGATGACTTTGAAAAGCTTCAGCAAATTGCACTTCCTTTTTACCAGAAATCCTACGCGCATGATTACCTCTTCGACCTGCTAATTCTGTGTAATAATCAACCAAGTATTTCTGAGCCCCCATACATTCCATTGCAGCTAATTTTTTATCTATCACAGAGGAAATATCAACAAATGTATCCGGCACAAATTCACACATTTCAGGCTGATGGGGTTCAAAAGAATACCACATAGGTGGATTGATGTTTTTAAAAGCACTTGCTACTCCTGCTCCGCATGAAAGCAAACGAGCCCGCTCAGTAGCCTGATAGGCTAAGGGGTGGTCTGGATTAAACGGATCTTTTGCTGTATGCGTTAAAATTACATCTGGCTCAAAATCTCCAATTATATCCGTTAATTGATTAATACGTTCATTTGAAATAAGCATTGGATAATCTCCCCAATCTAAAAATTTAATTTCTGTCCCAAAAATACGTGCCGCTTCCATAGCTTGCTCTTTTCTTATCACCTTCACACTTTCTTCCGAACGATTTGGATTTTCTTTCCAAAGTTCACCAGACTCTCCTCTTTCTCCAAAAGAAAGACAAATTACTAAGGTTTCTGCACCTTGTTCAACACTTTTTGCAATGGTTCCGCCGCTTCTCCAAACAAAATCTGCAGAATGAGCTGATATAACTAATAACTTATTCATGTTAATGGATGTTTAATGCTAATTTATGATTCTTTATTGCAATTCCTCAGGTGTAGGAGTTCCTCGTGTATGAAAACTTTCAACCGTTTTTAATCCCCAGGCTTGTCCTTTCATCCTTTCCTCTTTGTTCCAAACGATCGTTTCATAATCAGGATCTAAGATCAATCGAGCAGTTGGATTAGCAATTTCAATGCGATTTCCACCGGGTTCATAAAGATAAAGAAAGAATGTTTGTTGAACGGCATGTTTGTGTGGACCGGTTTCAATAAAGATACCATTTTCCAAGGCTATGTCAGCTGCAATTAAAACCTCCTCTCTACTATTTGTCACATAAGTTACATGATGAAACCTGCCATTTAAACCTGAATGATCTTCTGTTATTGCTAGGTCATACGATTTATTGTTCACAGAAACCCATATACCTTTGGGACCATCTTCAAATTCAATTCGTTCGGTATTTCGACCTCCCAGCACATCAAATTGAAAATCAGCAAAACCAACAAGATCTTTAGCCAATAAATTCAAATGATCTATTCTTCTAACATTCATTCCCCTTCCGGGAAATTTACTGCTTGTATTTTTCAAAGCTGATTTCAATTCACCAGTAGCCTTGTATTTATTGGTTTCAAAATAGAGTTCACATTTTTGGCCATCTGGATATCTAAATTCATAGGCTCTACCATATCCACATTCATGTTCTTTCCAACCAATGCCATATCCCGTTTTCTCAATTGCTGCCACCCGATCTTCCAATGCTTGAGCCGTGCGAGTTCGCCAGGCAAAATGACCCATTCCAGAATGTTTGTGTGCAGTAAGTTTGAGGGTATGGTGTTCATAATCATCATAAGCTCTCAAATAAGCTGAATCACCAATCACCTCAGTTAGATACATTCCTAAATATTCTGTGAAAAAAAGAATACTTTCTTCTAATTTTGGGGTAAGTAATTCAACGTGGGCTAAATGGGCAAGATCCCAATTAATTGTTTTCATATGTTATTTTTTCTATCAATCAATGCTTAAATTATTTACAAATTCCATCCATCCAATCAAACAATTCCACTAAATCATAATCACCACTATGCGGACGATCCCAAGGCAAAGCAACATCTACCGCATAGCCCTTGTTTTTTAATAAAGTTGAAAGGATGATTGGAACAGCAAAACCGGTATCTCGATCTTTTGCACCATGCCTAATTCGCCAATGCTTGGAAACCACTGCCTTTTTATCTAAAAGGTATTCCATTGGATTCATCATTTTAACGACATTTTTATCGGCTAATTTTGGATGCTCCAAAGTTGAATACTTCCAAGAAAATTCTGTGAAATGTGCATTTTCAACCTCATTGGTTCCAAATAAATTATTTTCAAAAGAATTACCTGCTAGGGCATCAAAGGCAGGAGGTGTTTTCATTCTACCGATAAACTGTAAATATTGGTCAAAATCAATATCCTGAATAATATGATCTCTTATTTTAAGAAATGTGTAGGAAGATAAATCTACACCACTTTTAATTGCTGTTTGTGCTGATGCAATTAAATACGACTTAAGCAAATCTTTAAAATTCCCGTTCCCCTCTGGATCTAAAAATAACTTCTCACCTTTATCATTTTTTAATTGTAAGCCATTTACATAATCTGGAAACGATTTTTTTAAAGCAGATGAAACATTTTTTTCATCTGCATTCAATTCCCCTTTTCTACCTCTAAAATCGAATGAATTCATGCCGTTAAATTGCCATTCATAGGCCATATCGGCATGTTCTAAATTAGTAATAGGACAATAGGCTGAAACAGCAAAAATATCATCACGGGCATTTGCTGCACCTATTTGCTGTAACAATTCTTCGTAATCAGGATGATTTCCACTAGCACCTAATTGCACAGAAATAGCTCCTCCTGCACTAGTACCATTGGAAATAATTTTTCTTACATCACCAGGCATTTGCTGATCAATCGATTTCAAGAATCGAATCGCTGCCTTTACATCTACGACGCAAGCAGGTGCTTTTCCAATCATTTTACCAAATGAATCTTTACTAATTCTACCTCTTGCCCCTGGTGAAGCCACAATATAGCCACGAGATATTGCAAAAAGAATAGTCGCATTGGAATAAGAATTTGGGCCATTCTGTACCGCAGGTGGTAAAAAGGTTGCAGGATCTGCTGGCATATAACCACCAATTCGATTAGGAAAAAAAATAGGTGCTGTGTTGGCCGTGTATCCATTGATTGATTCGGATAAAAAATATGCTTCAGGAATGTAAATATTCATTACTTGCTTATTGGGATCTGAAGGATTACTCACATAAGGAATTTTTTCGTAGGCGCGTACAACAAGCTCTTTGCCTTGAAAAAGTAACTTTTGACTGACAAATTTTTGCGGATCAAACCCAAGTACTTGTGCTTGACAATTGAATTGCCCTGTTGCAAAGCATCCTAACAAAATGAAAATTTTGGTTAAAAACGACTTTGTCATATGTTTTTAGGTTTAATAAATAAAACAAAAATTCCACTTACGATAGTAGGTATGGCAAATACAATAAAATTTGCCGTCATGGATAAGCCCAAGCCAATTAGAATTCCACCCAACAATGGTCCTATAATTGCACCAATACGGCCGACTCCCACAGCGCCTCCAATTCCAGTAGCTCGAATAGGAGTGGGATATAGTTTTGCGGCTAAACTGTATAATCCCACAAATCCACCTTGAATCCCAAACCCAATGAAGCCAAATATCAACAAAACCCAATTTGAACCTAAAAATAAACTAAATAATAGCATTAAAATGGCCGTAAGAATAAGGAAAGAGGCAATCGTTTGTTGCAGACCAAATTTACTTGAAAGATAGCCCTGCAATATAATTCCTACAAAAGCTCCTAAATTAAAAACGGTACCAGCATAAATGGCCAATTTTTCCGAAAGTCCTGTTTCGTTGGCTAATTTAGGAATCCAAGTGGTTAAAAAATACAAGGTAGCAAAAGCCAAAAAAATAGAAATCCATAAATTAATCGTTGACTTTCGATGATTTATAGTTAATAATTCTTGAATGGATTTATTCGATTTAGTTTCATGGTTCGTTTGAAATTCATTAGATTCTTTCAAAAAATAAAAGACAATTGGAAAAGTAACAAAGGAACAAATACCTGCCAACTGAAAAATAAAGTGCCATCCATAAACCGGTATAACAGAAGCTGCAACGATACCAGAAATTACTGCACCAATGGGATATCCCGCCATCACAAAACTCACCCAAAAATCTTTGGAGGCCACAGGTGCTGTCTCTGCACTTAAGGTGGCAGTAGAGGCCAACATCCCTCCTATTCCCACACCGCTAATAATGCGAACAAGTGTAAGCATTTCAACCGACTGCGTCCATGTGGTTGAAAATACACTCATCCCCATCAGCAAATTACATATCAATATCATATTTTTCCTTCCTATTTTATCCGCATAAGGCGCAATAAACATGGCACCTATCGTCATGCCGAGAAGTCCCGCACTAAAAACAATTCCTAATGATTGGGGAGTAACCAACCAATCTTTTGATATGCTAGAAGCCGCATAAGAAACAACCATAACATCCATCCCATCCAACATATTCATTAAAAAACAAATCATGATGGTAAGTAAGTATCCTATATTTTTCATAGATTTTCTACAATTAAATAGATTTAAATTGGTTTAATTTATTTGTATTTCTTACAAAAATGCGAATCATTCCTAGAATAATTATGAAACAATTTTTACTTTTATAGATACAAATAGAACCTATTTAAAATGAACAAAAAAGAAAACATATTGCATTTTAATGGTTTATATGGAGATGACTATGGCAATTATTCATCTGAATATATATTTTTAGAACAAATTGCCACACGGAGTAAAACGTTTGATTGGACAATCAAACCGCATGTGCATGCGCATTTATTTCAGGTTTTCTTTGTTATGAAGGGTTCTTTGGAATTTACGAATGTACACACGAAGTCTTTTATTCAATCCCCATGCATTCTTTTAATTCCACCTACCTTTTTGCATGGATTAATCTATTCTCCTAATACAGAAGGATACATTTTAAGCCTTTCAGACAGTGTGGTCAATGATATTTTCAAAACATCTCCATCCTTTCTTCATGCATGTGATCGGATTCATGTGATCGATAAGTTTAAATCGAATCAGACATTTGAAGCAATCATAGATAATTTAAAAATCATTGAATCTGAATTATTTGGGGAACAAATAGAACGTATGTTAATGCTTAATGCTCTATTAAGTGCTTTATTTATTTCCCTTTATCGACTTTGTGATGTGGATTTAGATCATCAATCTGATTCTTCAATGGCTAGTTATTTTAGAAAATTTATTCATTTGGTTAAATCGACCTCTCAAGATAAAGATATTCCTTATTTTGCTGAAGAATTACATATTTCAACTGTTCATTTGAATCGAATTTGTAAGCAAATGGCTGGTAAACCTGCCAGTGCAATCATTACAGACCATATTATTTTAGAAGCACAAAAATATTTGTTACATACCTCCTACTCAATTTCTGAAATTTCCTATTTATTACATTTTGAATATCCCAATTACTTTGCACGAAAATTCAAAAAACAGGTTGGTTTAAGTCCACAAGAGTTTCGACGACTCGACCGAAAATAAATTATTGAGGAACAACTTACTCTTTTTGCATATTATACATCAATGTCTGAATCTTCCAATCATCACCTACTTTTACTAAAAGAAAAACATCTACTCCTTTGTGGGAAAATTTTCCATTTAAATAAAATTCATAGGGAACCCAAGCGGAAGCAATTTCATGGTCGATTTGTATAGGCCCCCAAGAGAGCACACGTTCGTCGAGTTCACCTGGCTTTCTGCTCCCCACATTGTTAACAAATAAAGCAATTGGCACTTCCTTAATACTCGTATTTTTTGCTTTGATTTGACTCACATGTAAAATAGCTTTATTCATGAAGCACGATTTTAAAGTGGAAGAATCTGCCATTTTCATTGAAGAAAAAGTTTTAAAAATTACGGCCTTTATCTGTTCATCATTATTCAACATCCTTTTTGCATAAACAGCAGTGCTGCTTAAAACAAAAATAATGAAAAGGGTACTCAAATTTTTCTTCATTTTCTTTAATTTATAAAATTTGTCTAAAAGTTAAATTGATTCGCTCGCCAACCATTTTGGATGTTTTAGGAACCTGGTGCTGCCAAAAATGTTGCATTTCGCCTTGCATAATTAATAAACTACCATTAGTTAATTCAAATGAAATTTTTTCTTTTGTTTGAATATGCCGAAGCTGAAACGTTCTTGTGGCTCCAAAGTTAACAGAAGCAATCATTGGATTTACTCCTAATTCTTTTTCATCATCTGCATGCCACGACATTGAATCCTTCCCATCTCGGTAAAAATTTAACAACACACTATTAAATTTTTGATTAGCAGGTATTTCAATTTGATGTTTTAATTCCAGTAGTTCTTTGGTCCAAAAAACAGGATCAAAAGATAAACCCGAATACGTATATCTTTTTCCCGGATCTCCATACCATGCAGTTAGTCGTGGGAATAAGACCATTTTCCCAAACATTTTCATTGATTCTTGACGCCATGCAATGGAATTTTTAAGTGCATCAAAAAATGCCCTACTTTTTTTTTCATCAAAGAAATTAGGATAAAATTGATAGGCACCATTTTGAATTTTATGAACCAAAGGAAATTTCTTCAACATATCTTGTAAATCGTTATTAAACTTTAAAGAAACGGGGTAGTGAAACAGTTTAGAACTATTTTATGCCAAATGTAGTTTATTAAGTTTCGAATTTATTAGAAATTACTAGTTATACATAGAAAATAGTTTAGGTACATGAAGGAAGAAGAAAAAAATCGAATTATTGAGATGGCATGGGAAGATCGAACACCTTTTGAAGCCATCCAATTTCAATTTGGTATTTCAGAAGCAGAAACCATTAAAATCATGCGGCAAAACTTAAAACGTTCAAGTTTTAACTTATGGCGCAAACGTGTAAATTCTGGAATAAGTCAAAAACATTTAGCAAAAAGGCTTTCCTCGATAAATCGATTTAAATGCAGCTTACAAAGAACCATCACTTTCAATAAAATTTCTAAACGTTGATTTAGTTTTATTTTTTGATGCCTTCATACACCCCTTTTCTAAATTCATCTCCAAAATAGAATTGATAAGGATTCGGAATAGTAAGAGTACCAATTTGCGACATAAATATTCCGATAACATCATCCTTAGGATTCACAAAAAAGTGCGTTGAATTAGCGCCACTCCAGAAATATTCCCCAACACTTACATTTAATTTATTAGCTAAACTTGGCTCTTTTAGTAATCCAAAACCAAGACCAAATCCATATCCTGGCTCTAAATTCATACTTCCATCTTCATCTAAAACAATGCCGTTTGCCACACGATAAATCCTTGAATTTTTATTTGGTTTACGTGTAATAGCATCTGTAACATCCTGACGCATTAATTCAAGTGTCTCTTTTTTCAAAATCCGCTTACCATTTAACTCACCATTATTGTACAACATTTTTGCAAATTTCAAATAATCATCCATTGTTCCCCAAAGTGCATTCACTCCGGCAAAGACAGTCACACCGGTACTTTGCGGTTGCATAGGTGAGCGCTTTAAGTTTTTACCATCAACAAAATCATAGACTATCATGGCGCGTTTTTGCTGCTCCTCATTGAGATTATAAGTCATATCTTTCAATCCCAAAGGCTGAAAAATTGTTTTCTTTAAATAAGCATCCGTAGTTTCTCCCGATAACACTTCTATTAAACGAGATGCAATGTCTGGCCCAAATGAATAATTCCATTTTGTACTTGGTTGATAAGATAGTGGAATTTGTGCTAAAGCTTTTACACGCTTTTCTATGGTTGTCAAACTTTGATCAAAAAAGATACGATTCCAAATATCTTTATCCATCTTCGTCTGAGAAATACCATGAGAAAGTCCCGAAGTATGACTCAAAACTTGACGAATAGTAATTTGTTGATTAGCTGTCACAGAACCACTTGAAAGACCAACTTTGACATCCTTTACCACTTGTATATTTTTGAATTCGGGCATATATTGCTCAATCGGATCGTCTAATTTAAATTTACCTTGTTCATAAAGTGTCATCAACGCGACCGTGATAACAGGTTTCGACATAGATTGCAAATAATATATTTCTTTTCCAGACATGTTAATATTGTTTTCTGCATCACGTTTCCCATAAAATCGATCAAAAACTACTTTATTTTTATGATACACTAAACCATGTACCCCAATTAGTTTTTTATTTTGAACCTCCGATTGCAAATAGTTATCTAATTGTTGAAATTGTTGTGCAATTGCCGCTTGAACAACAACTAGGCTTAGCAAAAAATACGCTAAATGTTTTCTGAATTTTTTCATAAGTTATAGTTTGTAATTTTAACCTTTTTACCTGTTTTAACTGCTTCAAATATCGCATCAACGATGAGCATATCTTTATAACCTTCATACCCATCCACTGGAATTTCCGGCGTTTTTCCATCCAAGATAATTGCTGCCATTTCATCCATTTGACGAGTTTGGTGTGTCACATGTGGATGTTGAATTTCCCCTAAATGAGTTCTACCTTTTATAGGTCCATAACCCGTACTCGGTTGCATTTCTGCAAATCCTTTCGTTCCAGCTAAATAGAACTTGTCTAAATAATTAGTAGAATAAGTAGATAAGCAAGATGCTACGGCCCCCCCTGGAAAACCCAATTGAAAGGTAATGGTTTCATCTACTCCTTCTTTGAATTTTTCTACATAAGTCTTTGTCTCTTGTGCTGTCACCCAAATAGGATCTTCTCCAATCATGTACCTAGCGCCATTAATAGAATAAATACCAATATCCATCATCGCACCACCACCAGCTAACTCCTTTTTCAATCGCCATTGGCCTGGGTCTCCAATAATAAAACCCGATAAACCTTGAAAAAAATGCACTCTACCAAACTCACCCTTTGCTCGCATACGAACGATATCTAAAGTAATTGGCTCAAAATGCATTCGATACCCAATGAGTAATTTCACTCCATTTTGCTGACAAGCATCGATCATCTTTTTGGCATCTTTTGCATTGGTAGCCATAGGTTTTTCACAAATTACATGTTTTCCAGCTTCTGCAATTTGGATGGTTTGTGGACAATGCAAGGCATTCGGGGTAGTAATATATACCGCATCAATGTTTGCATTATGACGAATATTTGAAACATTTGCATACGTATAATGCGAATCATGATTCACCCCATATAAACTTCCATATTTATGAAGTTTTTCTGGTGTGCCACTAATTAGGCCGGTAATCTTTGCTCTTTTACAATCCATCATGGCCTTTCCAACACGCTCTGCATAGGAACCTAAACCCATCTGGGCTACACCTAGAACTGGCCCTTCGGAAATAGAAAATGTAGATTGATCTGTTAAAATTGGCTTAACCAAAAAGGGAACAGCTAAACTTTGAAGGAAAGATCTTCTAGAACTCATAAGATAATTTTTTTCTAAATATATTACTTTTACAATATATTCTTGTCTTTATCTAGGATAATTTCAATCTACATTTTCCATAAATACAATTATTGAATGGGTACTCGTGACAAATAATCTATTCTTAGAACGGTTCGTAGTGCTTGAGCTTTTTTACTTAATTCCCCTAATTTTGCTTGTGTTTTCCGTTTGGCATTGCGTTCATTCTGATGGGTATAATAATCAATTCGAGATTTATCTGGCAATAGCATCATATAGGTATTTGTTGGATAACCATCAGTAGCTTTATAAACAATATAGTTATAAGATAAACCTAAGGCTTTATCTTCTGCATTGCTCTCTTCAATAATTTTTTCATATTCTGAAGTTTTATCGAAAGGCACAGTAAATAAAATCATTTTACGGAAATCATAATTTTCAACTTTAAAATCAGGCAATAAAACGGTATTATTAGCGACAGCAACCCAAGTTGATCGTAAAGTTGCCTGTGCCTGATTCTCTGAACTAGCCTGAGAAATCTCTTTTAATTCTTTTTTTACTCGCTCATTAAGCTGATCCCGCTTGGCAATATATTCTCCCAAATTCTTTTCTCCTTTTACAAAAATCATATTATAAGTTCTACCAGTTTCTGAAGTATGTGCTACCCGATTGGATAAGATTCCACCTGATTCTTTCATCCACCAATTTCGAACAATCGGATTATTCTTTTTATATAAATCAATATCCTTCACCCTGCTTTCTATTAACATTATGTAGGTTTTTTCAGCTGTTTGTGCAACGATTTGTAACACACAAACGAATAATAAAATTGGTAATAAGAACTTTTTCATACGTTTTGAGTTTTAATTAATTTTCAACAAGTTAAAAAGTTACCAATTCTTGAGAATTGAATTGTTACTTCATTTTGTCCAGTTTTCTTATTATTCTGTCTAGATTTCTATCTTTAAAATTAAAACTGACACCAATTTGTTTATTTTGTTATTATCACAGAATAAACATTTCTAAAAATTGAGAATCGATTATAATTTCTATTTTTGCGACATTAACTGAAAGTATATTTGAATAAGTTTAAGGTATTTCTTGTTTTTATTTATTTCCTTCTCTCAAAAGCAACAATAGTTGCAGATACAAAATCGTTGGAATGGGTAGAGGCAAATCATTTCCCATTGCGATATCGAATCAATCTTGAAAATTTATTTTTTGAAAAGGAAATAAGTCGACATCAGTGGCAAGCCGTAGGAAAAATTCAAATTACTGAAAAAGAAACCGAAACCTTAATTGATAAATTTTCTAGTCCAAATACGTTTTTCCCAAACCTGCACACGGTCCGATTTGTCATTCAGGGTACAGGCTTGGTATATGATTTCAATAAAAATGACTTCACCTTTAAACGAAAAGATCACACCAAACACAGTGGATACAACTTTAGTGCGACACGCTTTTACAGAAATCAAATTTTATATTCGGCAGGTGGGGAAGGGTTTTGGAATTACAACAAACACATTACTTATTTTGATGAAATTCGAAACAAGGAATGGGAACTATTTCGCACTGAAAATGTTGGCCCGGAGGTAATATCCAATGGTTATCAAGGATTTTCAAAAAATGCTGATGCATTTTTTTCGGGTGGTGATCAAAAAAAACAATTTCTTGTAGATGAGTATTTTATTGATTTACCAGGTTTTTATAAATTGGATTTTAAAACAAAAAAATGGGAAAAACTTGGCGATATTAATGAAATTCTCAAAAATAAGGAGCATTATAACGTTTTTTGGAATGGAAATCATTTCGTTCAACTTGCAGGAGATAAGGTTTATTTAATCAATCCCATTAAAAATTCTATACATGTTTATCAAGATAACACCATGTATTTTGATAACGGAACAGATTTTTACATTTTAAATGATACCATTTTAAATTTCAAAAATGGAAAAAGCGGGGTTCCACAACTTATTCCCGTCAACCATCTATTAAAAAAATCAGCTTACGTCGGCAAATTTTATTCGAAGAATTACACGATTCATCTTATCCTCCTTATTGGTTTATTGGTAACCATCTTAGGAGTTTTTTGTTTTATAAAGTGGAGAAAAAAACATCAACCTAAGTTCAATGACTTAGAACTGAAATTATTAAACTTTTTCATAGACTCAAAAAACAAAGAAATTACCACAAATGATCTAAATGACATCTTAGATTGTAGCAATAAATCGCAAGAAAGTCAAAGAAGAATCCGACACATTATCATTAATCAAATCAACAGCAAATTTGAATACAACCACCAAATAAAAAATGTAATCATACGAATTCCTTCAGAAGAAGATAAACGTATTTATCATTATCAAATTAGCCCTTCAAATCTCGAAAAAATTGAAAAAATTATTCATCTAAAGGATTAATCTGAATTTCATTACCAATTTTAATAGCATATTGATTTGAATTACTTTTCAATTCAATCAATCCACTATCATCTATTTCAATTGGCTTAAATTGAATGTTAAGTAATTCTTGTTCGCTTGATTTAATAATCCGAACCAACCTACACCCTTCTATTTCAACGATACAAGTGTTGATTGTTTTTTCTTTTACCACCTGAGATTCATAATAACCATCTTCAAACCGACAATTACCACTAGGATTTACCAAAACTCCTCCTATAAGTTGAAAAAATAAAAGATAAAGGTTCAAAAATTTCACATCCAAATTTATTAAAAAAAGGACAATTTTTTATTAAAAAAATAATATATTGGATGCTTGAACTTATAACTATGAAAAAATTGATTTTACACATCTTAGGTGTAATCTGTACACTTTGTATGTGCTATAATCCAAGCTTTGCACAACATAAAATCAAGGAAAAAGGCTTTAAGTCGATTTTTGATGGAACTACCTTACAAAATTGGGATGGAGACCTCCAATTTTGGCGAGTTGAAAACAATTGCATTGTTGGGGAAATTACTCCAGAATTGAACTTAAAGCGTAATACCTTTCTCATTTACAGAAAAGACCAACCAAGCAATTTTGAATTAAAATGTGAGGTTAGAATAAGCAATAAAGGAAATACTGGCATCAATTATCGTTCTATTGAACTCACCCCTGAATTCCCATTTGCAATGCGTGGCTACCAAGCCGACATCGATGGCGCCAATCGTTATACTGGTCAAAACTATGAGGAAAGAGGAAGAACAACACTTGGTTATCGTGGAGAAATCGTCCGAATCAATGAACAAGCCGATCCTTCCCTCTTTGAAAATGTTCGAAGTAAGACACAAAATAATGCTTGGAAAGACCGACAAGTTACAGGTTATTTAGGCACAGATGAAACATTAAAAGCAAACATAAAGACTGAAGATTGGAATGAAATCCATATTATCGCACAAGGAAACCACTTGCAACATTATGTGAATGGCATTTTAATGAGTGAAATCTTTGATTTCGATGAAATCAATGGAAAAAAAGAAGGATTCATTGGAGTTCAAGTCCATGTTGGCCCACCCATGAAGGTAGAGTACAAAAACATTCGTTTAAAAAAATTAAAATAATTTCCCAATGAAAAGTAAGCGCAACTATATACTGATAATTTTTAGTCTAATTTTATTAGGGACAGTTTCGTATCGTTCTTTATATGAAGAGGAACATATTGTTCAAGAACAAAATTCAAAAATTGACAAAATTCGCCTGCAACAAGGATTCAAAATTGAACATCTCATGAGTCCATCTGACATGGGTTTAGGCTCATGGGTATCTATGGCCTTTGATGACAAAGGCCGACTTATTTGTTCCGATCAATATGGTGGTTTATATCGCTTAACCATACAAGCTCCAGGTTCAACGACAAAACCTCGGATAGAAAAATTAAAATTTGGAAAAGGTGTAGATACCTTGGGCATCGGAAATGCCCATGGCATGTTATATGCCTTCAATAGTTTATATGTGGTAGTAAATGCTAGAGCTACCAATCCTGGCTCCATAAATTTTGTTCCAAGAGGCAGCGGTTTATACCGTGTTCAAGATTTAGATGGGGACGACCATTTTGATAAAATAACCCTGTTAAAGGAATTTAAAGGAGAAGGAGAACACGGGCCACATTCTATTATTTTATCTCCTGACAAAAAATCATTGTACTTAATCAATGGGAATCATACAGACGTGCCTTCACTCGACCATTATCGATTACCAAAAACATGGGCAGAAGACAATATTTTTCCTTTAATTAAAGACCCTCGAGGACATGCCAATGACCGTTATGCACCAGGTGGTTATGTATTAAATTTTGATCCAGAAGGGAAGCATTTTGAATTAGTAAGTGCCGGGTACAGAAATGCATTTGATATTGCATTCAATGAAGTTGGCGATTTATTTGCCTACGATGCAGATATGGAATGGGACTTTGGCCTACCTTGGTACCGACCAACCCGAATTTGTCATGTAACCTCAGGATCTGAATTTGGCTGGAGAACTGGAAACAGTAAATGGTCGCCTACCTATCCAGATAATTTACCTGCAGTATTAAATATCGGGCAAGGCTCACCAACGAGTTTACTTTCTTTAAAAGATGCAAAAATGCCTGCAAAATATAAAAAATCATTATTAGCATTTGATTGGACATTTGGCATTGCACACCTCATTAAGTTAAAACCTACAGGTTCTACCTATGTGGCAGATCGCGAAGAATTTTTATCAGGAATTCCACTTCCGTTAACAGATGGGGTAATTGGCCCTGACGGAAATTTATACTTTTTGGCAGGTGGCCGTCGGTTGGAGTCTGACTTATATCGCGTAAGCTACGTTGGTACCGAAGAGGTAAACAACAAAGTCATAGCAGGAATCATCAATTCTGCTAATGAATTAAGAAGAAAATTGGAACAATTTCACCAAGGTCAAGACCCTAATGCCCTAGCCATCGCTTGGCCCCAATTAAAAAACCCAGATCGTTTTATTCGATACGCAGCTCGAATAGCTGTAGAACATCAGCCTATAGCCCAATGGAAAGAAAAAGCCTTGAGTGAGAAAGATCCCATTGCTGCAACGCAAGCATTGATTGCCTTAATTCGAAATAGCAAAGCAGAAATGAAAACTGAAATTTATCAAGCTTTGTTGGCCATTGATCAAAAATCTTTTAGCGAAGCCCAAACACTAGATGTTTTAAGAGCCTATGAATTAGCCATGTTAAGATTAGGATTACCAGAGGCTTCCATTTCCACAAAGATTATTGCAAAATTCAATGCAAAATACCCATCTCATTCTATGCATTTAGATAGAGCATTAAGTCGCTTGTTAATTCCCTTAGAGGCCCCTAATGTGATAGAAAGAACATTGGCCTTGATAGAAGAAAAAGATACAGCATCAGTGAGTGCCTATAGACGGGAAACAGCAACTTCTTCTGCTGACCTAATCATGAGAAATCCTCAATATGGAACTGACATTGCCAAAATGTTAGAAAAAATACCTCCTGCTCAACAAACCTATTTAGCAACCATGTTAAGCGCTGCTAAAACTAACTGGACAGACGCCCTGCATGATCGATACTTTTCTTGGTTCAGAAAAGGATTTTCCTATCAAGGTGGACGCTCGTATGTAGGATTTATCGATCGAGCAAGAAAACTTGCTCTTAAAAATGTTGAGGAGACAAAACGCGAAAAATACAATAAACTCTCCGGTGCAGATTTATTAAGTTCTAGTGGGAATGATCTAGTAATTAGTAATTATCCAAAAGGACCCGGAAAACAATGGAAAGTAGATGAAGCATTAGCACTTTTGGATCAACCATTAGTTGGCAGAAACTTTGAAAATGGCAAATCTATGTACAATGCCATTACCTGTGGAAGATGTCATACTATGGGAAATGAAGGAGGAAACGTAGGACCTGAATTAACCAACCTAGGAACAAGATTCTCTAAAAAAGATATGTTGGAAGCCATTATTTTACCAAGTAAATCAGTTTCTGACCAATATGCAGCAACACAATTTTTACTAAAAAATGGAACCTCAATTGTTGGGAGATTAACGAATCAAGATACAAATGCTTATTATGTTTCACAAAATCCATATGATCCGGATCAAGTTGAAAAAATTTGGAAGAAAAATGTACGTTCCATTAAATATTCGAATGTTTCCTTGATGTTGCCAGGACTCATCAACTCCTTAAATGCAGAAGAATTAAAAGATTTCATGGCCTATATCATGGCAGGGGGAAATCCAGACAATGCAGCATTTAAAAAATAAAAATCGATGAAAAAATACCAAGGTAAAGTAGGAAACGTAAAACAATTAGGAGGAATTGAAACATCCATATTAGATAATGGAGCAGGAGCAGGTGTACGAATTGCATGGATAGATACTGGCAGTGGCTTACGCTACAAAATTGTAATTGACCGAGGAATGGACATCGCAGAGGCGGTTTTCAATGACTGCAATTTGGCGTGGATAGGCCACATAGGAATTGTAAAACCCCAATTGTTGGCCAATCAAGGAACGCAATGGCTTCGAACTTTCGGAGGTGGATTATTGACTACCTGCGGCTTGGATCATGTTGGAGGACCTGAGTCTGATGAATTTGGAGAACGCGGAATACATGGACAAATCTCCAATTTACCAGCTGAAATTATTTCAATCCAGCAACCTAATGTATTTACCGGTGATTTAAACTTTTCAATTACAGGTATCATCCGACAAGCACGCATTTTTGGACCATGCTTAGCCCTCAAAAGAACCATTTCTGGAACACTTGGAAATCCGAGTATCAGACTGACAGATGAAATTATAAATGAAGGAAACCAATCTGCACCAATCATGCTTTTATACCATTTTAATTTTGGATATCCCTTACTTGATGAGGGTTGCATTATTCAAAGCGATGGCGAATCTTTTGTTCGTACAGGTCATGAAAATTTAGCCAATCCAGCAAATCTACAAATCATACCAGCACCGAGTCCAAAACACGATGGAACAGGTGAATCGGTCATTGTCTACGATGTATCCAAAAACCAAAAGGAAATGGCAACTTGTTCACTTTGGAATCCCCACAGAGAAGTTGGAATTGCCTTACGCTGGAACAAAAATGATATGCCTTATATGAGTAATTGGCAACACTTTGGAAAAAATGAATATGTGACTGGCTTGGAACCAGGAACACATCCGCCTGTTGGGCAAGCAACTGCCCGGAAAGAAGGCAGTTTACAATTTTTAGCCCCGCAAGAGAAAAAAATCATACATGTAGAATTAAACATTATCCAAAAAATTTAACCTCAAAAGCCTTTAAACCATTTAATATGAGCAAATTTTCAAAAATTATCGAGCAAGGAAATGGAATACTACGCCTAGCTCCTACTTGGGTACCTCGTTCGTTTTGCGTACCAGGCAGAAGAATTAAATTACATCCAGATGATTATTACGTGTTAGGTGGAGTTAGAGGTGGTATAGATGAACGTTGGCTCTCTTCTACAACGCCTGCAAAAAATGGTCCACTCACTGGTGAACATGAAGGCTTAAGTTTTGTCGTATATTCTGAAAATGGAGAAGAAAAACAAATTTTATTAAAAGACTTGATCGACGAAGCCGGTGCAGAAATAATAGGAGAGCGCCTATGGAACGAATATAAATCATGGCCCATGTATTCCAAGTTTTTTGATAACATGGGGCCTCTTCCTCATCACATTCACCACAATGATGAGCATGCTGCTAAAATTGGGCAATTAGGAAAACCTGAAGCTTATTACTTCCCTCCTCAATTGAACAACCATGGTGGTGATTTTCCTTACACGTTTTTTGGAATTGCCCCAGGAACTACCAAAGAACAAATCAAAGAATGTCTGATGAACTTTACCAAAGGGGATAATAAAATCACCATGTTCTCACAAGCCTTCCCACTCATACCAGGAACTGGTTGGGATGTTCCTCCAGGCATGTTACATGCACCAGGTAGTATGTGTACCTATGAACCTCAAAAAGCCTCAGACGTATTTGCCATGTACCAATCTTTAGTAAATGAAGCCGTTATCCCAGAAGAATTATTGTGGAACGGAACACCAAAAGAAGATATTGGAAATTACGATTCATTGATGGAAGTAATAGATTGGGAACTCAATACGAATCCAAATTTATTGGAAACAAGATTCATGCAGCCCATCGATGTAAAAGACTCCGCAGAAATGGCTGCAGAAGGATACTGTGAAAAATGGATTTGCTATCGTTCTGAAGCCTTCAGTGCTAAAGAATTAACGATATTTCCGGGTCAAACTGTTACAATCAAAGATGCCGCAGCCTATGGGTTAATTATGATGCAAGGCCATGGAAAAATGGGTAATTGGTCTATTGAGACCCCTGCCCTCATTCGATACGGGCAATTGACGAACGATGAATTTTTCGTAACCGAAAAAGCTGCGCAAGCGGGTGTTCAAATTACCAATCATTCTACTACCGACCCGATCGTCATGTTAAAGCACTTCGGACCCAATAATCCAGATTTAAAACTATAATATCCTTACAAATCCATGAACACATTCCCTAAAATACACAATGCTACCTGGCCCGGACTGGTAGGTAAAGGTCCTGATTCAGAACCTGTCATTTCTTTAGACCATATGCTGCAAATGACGGCTAATGCAGAAGTAAATGGCATCAAATTTGATGGCGTAGATTTAGGCTTATTAGATCCACATTTCAATATCAATAGTGGAAAAGAAGGTGCCAAAGCCTTGGCGGATAAAATAGCCTCTTATGATTTGAAAATTGGTTCACTCGTAGCACCTATTTGGGCAGGGAGTGCCATGGGCGACCAAGCTACTAGAGATACATTTTTAGAAATGGTTAAAAAATCGTGTGAAGTTGGGGCCTATTGGAAAGAAATTGGCATGAGACCCAGTGGTGTCATTCGAATCGATTCAGCTGCAGGTGTAGCCGATTGGGCAAAAGATCCGACAGGAAATAGTAAAAAAATAGTTGAAACTTTTCAAAAAGCCTGCGATATCGCAGCAGATTATGGAGAAAAATTAGCTGCTGAGGGAGAAATCTGCTGGGGTGGAATGCACTCTTGGAAGCACATGCTTGAAACCTTGGAAGCAGTTGATAGACCCAACATTGGTTTCCAAGCAGATATGTCACATACCCTTTTATACACAATGGGCTATAATGCTCCTGAACATCGTTTACTGCCTGAAAATTACGATTGGCAAGACCGTTCTGTGATGGTGGATGCCTTGAAAAAAGTTACTGCTGCATTGCGACCTTGGACAATCGACTTCCACGTTGCACAAAATGATGGAACCGTACATGGCACCGGATCTCATGATAAAACAGGTAGACATTGTTTGGCAAACGACCCAAATGGGAAATTGAATGTAGTTGAAGATGCAGGTCTATGGCTTCGAGATGAAAATGGTCAATTAACAAAGGCCGTTCAGCATATTTGTTGGGATGGATGTATGTTTTCCAATGAAGTAATGATGAAACAAGAAACATGGAATAATATCTTGGCCATGCTCATAAACGTTCGAAATGCACATGGTTGGAGTTAATTTAAATGAAAAAGAAATGAAAACTTTAAGAATCGGATTAATTGGAACTGGATTTATGGGAAGAACCCATTCCAATGGATATAATAGAATTCAAAATTTTTTCCCAGAACTTGAATACAAACCTGTTCTACAAGCGGCATGTTCAAGAAACGAAGGTAAAGTAAAAGCATTTGCTGAACAATGGGGTTATGCATCTTATGAAACAGATTGGAAGACCCTAATTGCAAGAGATGACATTGATGCAATTGATATTTGTACACCCAATGATACCCATGCAGAAATTGCTATAGCAGCTGCCAAAGCTGGTAAAATGATACTTTGTGAAAAACCTTTATCAAGAAATCTTGAAGAAGGTGAAGCAATGGTAAAAGCCATTGAGACAGCCGGTGTTGCAAACACCGTTTGGTACAATTACCGTCGATTGCCAGCTGTTACCTTAGCCAAAAAAATCATCGATTCAGGAAAATTAGGTAGAATTTTCCACTACCGTGCAAATTTTTTACAAGACTGGACGATCAGTCCGGATGTTCCGCAAGGAGGAGCTGGCACCTGGCGTTTAGATGTAGATGCTGCTGGCTCTGGTGTAACAGGCGATTTATTGGCACATTGTATTGATACCGCTATGTGGCTAAATGGTGGCATCGTAGATGTATCAGCGATGACTGAAACTTTTGTAAAAGAAAGAACACATGCTACCACAGGGCAAAAGCAAAAAGTAGGAATTGACGACGCTTGTATTTTTCATTGCCATTTCCAAAATGGTTCGCTTGGATTATTTGAATCAACTCGATATGCACGCGGACATAAGGCTCTTTATACCTTTGAAATCAATGGAGAGCATGCTTCGTTACGATGGGATTTACATGATTTAAATCGACTAGAGATGTTTGATCATAGTGATGATTCTATTGTTAGAGGCTGGAAATCTATTTTAGTAACAGACGGAGATCAGCCCTATATGGATAAATGGTGGGTTCCTGGATTAATCATTGGTTATGAACATAGTTTTGTGCACCAAGTAGCTGATTTTTTACTTTCTCTTGAAAAAAAGGAAGCCTGCTCTCCAAGTTTTAAAGATGCATTGGAAACACAAAAAGTTTGCGAAGCAGTGATTGCATCTGCAAATGAGAAACAATGGAAAGCGACTGGTGTTAATTAGGATTACAAGTTATTTGTAAAAAAGAATAGACTTAGTCCGATCATATCCCTTTACAAAACGTTCACCATGATCTGAAAAAATTATTACGTGCGCATTGGGATTAAGTTTTTGGATTTTTGATAGACTTTTATAAAGAAGCATATTCGCATACTTTACATCTTTATAAAGGTCTTTCTGTCCAAAATAACCAAAACCATGAAAGGTCAAAAAATGGATAAATTGAATTTTAGTAGTGGCATTTAAATGATTAATTAAATTAAAATGATAACCATTAATATAATTTAAATCAAGAACGCTTTCTGGGTTATCCAAATAACGTTTAAAAATAAGTTGAATTAAAGGATTAACTGGAGGATTGGTAAATAAAGGAAAATAATAATTTGTCAACCAATAATTATCAAAAATAGCCTGAACTTGAATTGATTGTTCGTTGTAAACTTTATTTAAAAGTTTTTCCATTTGAACATTATAAGCCCAAAAAGGTTGAGCATAGATAATGGATTTGGGAATATAACCACTTAACAAAAAAGGAATACTCCAGGGTGTATCACCAATACTTAGGTTTTTACCTTTTTTAAAACCATTATTTTTCAAATTGACGGACAATTGTTGAGACACTGATGTCTTTAAATCAGCCGGGTAGCCATCCAAACAAATTAAATAAATAGTTTGATTGTCGCGCCGAAGCTTATTAACTAAATCTAAAACAGGAGATTTTCTTTTATAAACATAAAAATTTTCCCAATAGCTGATACTATATTTTATTTTAGAAGGTAAATCACTAAAAGTTACAAAAAAGCCCCAAATAGAGACAATAAACAATACTATTACTTTATCTAAATAGGTAATTAAAACAATCAAGCCCAAGTATAACATCCAAAAAAGATATAACAACAAGGTTGATGACTGATGAATAGGTTCAACATACGACTGAAAAATATTTGAACCAATTACCGGAAAAACAAGCAATCGAAAGAATAAACTATATTTTAATTTGGAAAAATAGGTTACTCCTAATCCAAGAATTGCCAAAAAAGTAATAAATAATCCATGATTTAGAAAATAGAATTGCTCAATTCCATTCAGTACCAAAACGTAACCAAAAAATAGATATAAAGTACTCTTTATACAAATCTCTTGAATTTTATTCATCTCCTTTTTTTAGCAAGTATAAAATTCGTTCGCTTGAAGAAATTTGATTTTTTTCTAAAATTTTAAAATGGAGATTGAGCTCTTTTTCAAAATTTTCTAATGTATATTCTTCAAATGATCGACCTCTATTTTGTAATAAAATTTTAACCTTGTCATCTTCTCTTGGGATAAACTCAATTATCAAATATCGACTTGTAAATTGTCCAAACAATTCAAAAATTTGCGAAAATGTAAATGAATAAGTTATCGCCAAATGGTGTATAATGGCTAAGCCAAATACCATATCTGATTTGCCCCGCTCAAAAATATTGTCATATTCCTTTAAATTATTACCCAGATTGGGACTAACTTGAGTTAAATCAACATAAGCTGGACATACATTTGAAATACCTTTTTCCCGAATTTGTTTGACGATGGCATCAACACATACGGGGTCTGCCTCTATTGATAACACATTATTAACGTGTTCTGATGCTAAAAAAGAAAACTCCCCAGTATTAGCTCCTAAGTCTGTTACGGATTGGATTTCCAACTTTTTAATCCATAGTAAAATGACTTCTTTTTTATTAGCCAAATAGGTGTCAGATTCTAGATATTGTTGATAATAATCTTTCCAATGACCTAGTTTTTGAGAGTTATTGGAGGATACGTTTTCAAGTAAACTTTGTAGCAAGGTTTGTAAGCTTTTCGCTGAAAAAACCTTTGTTGGTTTTTGTTGAATTGCCTGCAATTCATCTTTTTTATTAGAAAACTGCTTGTGTAAATGAATGTGCACCAAAGACGTCAGATTAAACCAAGATTTTAATGGCAAATTAGCTGAAACAAAACTGAGTGGTAATCCATGAATGGCTCCAATCAATAATTTAGACCAATTAATGCCGTTGTATTTGATTAATAGAAATGGACCTAGCATTTCCTCACAAAATTGTCGATAGCCATTCCATACTCCTCCTTCTTTAAAAGGAATAAAAGAAGAAGTATCGAATAAAACCATCTTTCCTCCTATATACGTAAAATTATAAGGTGTTGAATCCTTCAAAATATAGCCATATTTCAAAGCAATCATATTACATCGTAAAAATGATTCTAAACACTCTGCCCACATTTGAGTCGACCACTCAAATGGCAAAACATGGTTTGAAATTTGTTGAGGTAATAAAACTATTGGAAATTCCTCGGACACGTAATCCTTAACATGTTCATGTTGAATCAATAAATTAGCATCAACTAATTCCTGATACAAGCCTGAATCCAAAAATCCACAAAAATCTATGACAAAATTTTTGTGAATTTTTCTATAGTATTTACCCGATACACAAATTACTCGTGCATCTGGATCTTTAAAAGAAATAAAATTCACAATTATTGCCCTCCTAATACCTTTTTAACGGCAGACCAGATTAAAAAACCAAATGCTTTAAGTTTATTAAAAAACAACAAACTAGTCGCAATGACACTCAGAATTGCTTGAAAAATAATACTTCCTGTACCTGGATCAATATAAAGTAGAAAATGGAGCATAGATTTTGTATTTAGTGTTAGAGAAAAGATTTGTACTAAATTCAAAATTACATTTTTTTATAAAAACTATGATGCAGAGATAGACCAAAAACCTAATTTTGTTGACAAAAATCACATTTAAATGACAATAAAAAAGCCCCTTTCGGGGCTTTAACTTATATACATCAAACCACACACTTACACCTCACACCTTACACTTGACAACCTATACCTTACACCTTGTAATAGTCTTCCCAACCTTTTCTAGGTGCAGGACCTTTCAACATGGCATTGGCTTCTTTATGGTTTGTAATTTGTTTTTTCACAGGATCAAAATCCAATTTAGCATTCCATTTTTGTGCAATAACACCTAATGAGAATACTTGACTTAATGGTCCAGCTACAGCAAATGGTGAGCGTGTTTTTTCTTGTCCTAAACAAGCTTTTAAATAATTGGCATAATGATTTGAAGACGAAACTGGAACCTCTGGCAACTTCAAATCTTTCGCTGCATCACCCAAAATACTTAATGTAGATCCATGAGACCCTCCTTTGAAGGTCAAATCTTTTGAATAAATGATTTTTCCTGGATTCAAATTTGAAGATTGAATCTTTCCATTACTTGCAGCAGGAATGTTTGGATCTAAAGCAGAATTTCCAAAATTAGCAGGCAATGGGGGTAAATTGTTGATTCCATCATACCAAGTTATATCCATAGCTGGCATCTCTTTTCTTGCTGCAAACTTAAATTGAATGGTAGAAGAAAGAGGATAGAAAAACGAATTGTGTCCGTCTGCACGAAGCATATTTATTTGGGTTGGTAATCCTAATTCCAAAAATTCATGAGCTGTATCCATCAAGTGAGCACCCCAATCTCCTAAAGCCCCTAAACCAAAATCAAACCAACAACGCCATTGACCATTTACAAAATCTTTGTTATAATCATGCTTTTGCACAACTCCATGCCAAAGATCCCAATCTAATGTTGAGGGTATTGTCTCTGCGGGTGGAAAAGATTTTATATTGGTATCCCATCCATGCCATCTTCTTGGAGAGTTCATGTGGGCTACCATTGAAGTTACATCTTTGATAATTCCAGCCTCTTTCCAAGTTTTAAATTGAAAATAATTTCCTTCTGAGTGTCCTTGATTACCCATTTGTGTTACCAAATTTGGATACTTTTTGGCTGCGGCCATCATCAATTCTACTTCTTGAAAAGTCCTTGCCATTGGTTTTTCAACATATACGTGCTTGCCACTTTTCAAGGCATGCATTGTAATTGGAAAATGAGAATGATCGGGAACCCCAATTAAAACGGCATCAAAATCTTTTCCTTTTTTATCAAAAAGTTCTCTATAATCCTGAAAACGAGGGACATCAGGAAATTTTTGCAAAACCTGTAAGGTTTGAGGAGCCCCCATATCCACATCACAAAATGCAACAAACTCGGCAAGTCCAGTTTTATGCATAGCCATGATATCATTGGCACCTTGATTACCAATTCCAATACATGCTAAACGAACCTTTTCAGATTGAAAATTTTTAATAATGGAAAACGAAGAGAAAAAAGGTGCTGATGCAAAAATAGCAGAACCTTTCACAAAGTCTCTTCTAGAAACAGATGTATTAATTGATTTCATAGATAGATTTTTTTATAAAAGTACAAATCTATCCAATTATACTGATTAATAATTCTTATTCAATTGAACGAATAAATTTTCGATAGGCATCAACAGCCTCTTCGGCTAACTGATAACAAACAAAACGCTTATCCTCCTCAGAACTAATACGATAGATTGCTTGCTCTATCATAAAATGTTCTTCAAAAAAAGAATTAAAATTGGAAATAAACTTAGAACGATATTGTCTTTGTGTATCAAAAGCCTTTTTATCACATCCTAATATTTTAGAAATTTCCTCTGTCGTAAATTTATAATCACATCCATTTTCTAAAACAAATCCTAGAACAGCATGCCCACCAACAGATAATAAATCCCAAACTGTTTTTTCTACAGTTACAGCTTTAAGAAGTGTTTGTTGTTTCTTTGATTTTTTTCGAATAGGCAAAAATGCTAAAATAAAAACAAGAATCACAAGTATAAATATGATAATATCTCTAGAGGTAATCGGAAATAAGTCTTTTGAGTAAAATATTTCTATTTTTTTTAAATCTTTCTTTAATTCAGAAAAGGACATGGAATCCAAAACCTCAACTGTACGAGCTTTAGTAAACTGAGGCATTAAACTATATACTTTGTCTCCGATGAAGAAATTATGTTGATCAGATCCAAAAAATAATTTTTTACTGCCTTTATACACAAACAATTCATTACTCTCAGGATCAGCAATTATAGCATTTTCGGGTTTTACGTGAAAATAAAAAACGTCACCAAGCCAAGTTGATTCTAAAAGATCCAAATTAAATTTAGATAATTTAACTAAATCAATATCACCTTTATATTCCCATTGAAGGGTTTTTAAATCCAAAGAAAATACGCGCTGCTTTCCAGAACTAGTAACCGAAAATTCTTCCTTTTGCTCAATAACATAAACTTTATCCCTCGCCTTATTATATCCCGCAAATAAATTACTAATTCGTAAGGGTTTAACGTCACCAAAGGTATCAATAACTTCCCACTCTTTGCGCTTAAAATCAAAATAAGTCAACAAGGCATTCACATGCCAAAAGCCACCCCCACCTAAAGAATAAATAGTTCCATTTCTGTAAAATTGCAGGGCATTAAAATTGTAACCACGGTAGAAGGTTTGATCCAATCTGGTTAGCGTATTTTTAGTTCGATCAAATAAAAACACATATCCTGTTCCAGGAAAGGTAAAATAGGTTAAATGTTTGGCGATATTGAATCCTGTGGCTATGATACCCTTATCTAGAGGAAAATCACGAATATCAAAATCAACAATTTCAAAGTTTGAAGGAGACTGATAGTTACCAGTGAATTCTTTCTGAAAATATTGCCTGCTGCTTAAATCAAATTTCTCAAACTTTTTCAAATCCTTATTCAACCATTCAAATGTAGGTTGTTGGGCGTTTGAAACATATGTGTATAAGATAATACACATACTAATGAACAAATTTTTTACAATAGACATCTTTAGAAACCAATTTTTATCCAAATCAGCCTAAATTTGTTTTAAAGAGCAAAAAAAAATATGTTAAATGCGTTTTACACATATTATCACATAAATATAAATTCGAACAATTTATTGGAAATATACAAGCTTTGATAATTGTTAAGATAAATTTTTCTCGCATTCTCCTGAAAGAACTCTTTACCAATTTTTTGACAAGTATAAACCTCAAATGCTTGAAGCAATTGTTCTCTTTTGGGCTCGATAATGATCGCAGCGCCAGATTTCTCTAACTCTTTGGCAAATCCAATTTTATTACTGAAAATGGCAAATTTCCCATATGCCATTGCTTCTAAAGCTGCTATAGAAAATCCTTCTGAGTAACTAGGAAGTACCACCATATTACATTTTTTGTACAAATAATCCTTTTCTGCACCCGATACGAGTGGTAATTCTAAGATATCCTCCTCCGAATAATTTAACAAAAACGACTTTAAAGAAGGTGAATAATCATCATCAGGTCCAGCAATCAACAATCGAACCTTGCATGTATGCCTATTAGACATTTCAACATAAGATGACAACAAAATGTCAAGACCCTTTTTGGCCGACTTTCTACTCAAAAATAAGATAGTAACATCCGCTCCTTCTGTAAATTGTTCAATTCGATAAACAAATGCTGAATCGGGAATTCCGAAATCTTTTTGAAGTGGGTCTTCAATACCATTCCCTATTAAAGTAATGGAATGTTTCTTTTCCGGAAAAAGCTTACATAAATAGGAATACTCCTCCTCATTCATTGCATGTAATTTATTTGCCTTAGCTAAAAATCTTTTTTGAAAAAGATGCCAAAATATTCGCTTTAATATTCCAGATTTCTTCAAGGCATATTCATCTAAAAAACCGTGAATAGTTATAATTTTTTGGGCTTTAGAAGGAATAATGAAGGGTAAGATTGCGCCAAAGTGCCAAAGTCCATGCAAATGTATTACCTCGTATTTGTTTCGATTTTTAAGATACCAAGCGATAAGCGACCAAGAAAATTCAGAAATAAATCGAGAAAAAAAGCTTTTTTCAAACTCAAATAATCCCACACCAACAGGCACATCATACCTTTTTTGCCAAGGATACATGGCACTCGCTATATCAACCTGAATACCCTTCTGAACTTGAAATTTAGCATGATTGAAGATAAAGCTAGCTGGACCACCTGTTTCCCAACTATACGAACAAATATGTAGTAATCGCTTGCTTTTCATAACCTATGCTTACAAAGGTATTAAAATTTTAATACTTTAAATGAATTGCCTTTTCAAGTCGATCTCGAATTTTTTCACGTAAATCCAAGGGCTGCTCTACAAATACCTCATCTGAATATTGAAAGATAAAATTCTCAAAATCCGTGGTAATCATAATTCGAAGTTCCACACGAAAAATATCTGATTCAATGGTATTGTTTTGAGATGGATGAATCGGATATTTTTCTAAATATTTTCTTAACCAAGAATCTTTAGATAAACGCAAAACCACTTTTTGACCGACCGTATCCTCTCGAAAAACCCCCATCATATTTTCAAAATATTGCGAAGGCCTAAAATCTTCATGTAATCGTATTTGGTAGTTTGTGGCCACTTCCTTTAAACCAACGATACGATCCAAAGCAAAACACCAAAGATCAGATAATTGGGGACGAATCAATTTACTATCACTTACAATCGGATAAAACAAAACATACCACCCGGTATACCAACCATTATTATACTCCTTTATGAGCAATGGCAATCCTTTTACTCGTTTCATCCCAGATGATTTTTTGAGCCCAATATGCTCAAATTCAACTACTTCTTGTCGATAAATTTTTTCTAAAAGCACTTTTAACCATTGCGAACCCGAACGCTCTCCATCTTTGATTAATTGCAAGGCAGGCCATTTGATATCATGATGAAATCGCGATAAGCGATTTTCTAATCCAATCGCCAATAATTTTTGTAAAATCCCTTGTCCCAAACCATCAGTAAACAAATGTTTATTTTGCTCTATTGAAACCGCAATCTGAGACAGCTCTTTTTCTGAAAATCCAGGAAAGGCAGAAATATCATTCCTAACATAGTAAAAATAATTTCCAGAACGAGAATATTTTATCAGTGAACCATATTCGATTTCCAAATGTGGAAATCGAATAGAGACCCTTTCTTTTAATTCTTTTATATCTCTATTAAAACTTCGTTCTGCATATTGATGAACATCGTAATTTTCAGCCAAATGATGTGAAAATGTTTGATAATTTACTTGAAACGACTTTTTCAACAAGCAATTATTTAATTCCTGTAAGCGATCAACATTTTTCATTTTATGAATAAATCGCCATTTTTTGGCGATTTACAAATATAGCTTTGTAGCAACAAAACACAAAAGATATGAACATAAATAATGCACAACCGAATTTCAAATTGATCATTTTAACCATTTATGCAATGGCTTCTATTGGCTTGATCAAGTTATTTAATTTAGCAAGTGATGAGGAAGAGGAGTCGACCTGGTGTGAAATGATGGTATTTACTTCGATTGGGTCTTCACTCCTTTTTGGTTGCTTCCCATTTTTCTTTTATAGCATGGAACAACTACTTCTATTATTAAAAATTATTGGATCAATTAATATCATTTTTTTAACAACAGGTTTACTTTTTTATAGACTAAGCAAATAAAAGCTTATATTAGCAACTTAAACCTATTAATTAATGTTCATTTACGGATTAGGCCTTTTGGCCTTTAGCTACCTGGCCGGACAACTGTTTGGTGATTTCCTTGGTACGTTTATTGGAGTGCAGGCTAATGTTGGTGGCGTAGGATTTGCCATGTTACTTTTGGTTCTTTTACATAATTTCTTTCATAAAAAAGGATTTGTGAAGTCAAACTTTGATGAAGGAATACAATTCTGGAGCAATATGTATATTCCTGTTATTGTGGCAATGTCTGCGAGTCAAAATGCATTATTAGCCTTCAATAACGGCTTACTTCCTTTAGTGGCGGGTATTGGTATTGTGCTGTTAGGTTTTGCTTTAGTACCTGTAATTTCCAAACTTAAAAATACGTAATGATGGAAATTCTTGGATTTTTTGAAAAAAATGGCATGATTACGGGCTTTTTGATTATCGCTATCATCATGCTGGTTGCAGAACAAATTTCTGTTCGACTTTTAAACAAAAAAATACCAGGCTCTGCTATAGCCATTACTTTAGGACTTGCCTTAGCCTACTATGGCGGCAGTGTAAGCGGTGGTGAAAAAGGTATTGCAGACCTCACCTTTTTCAGTGGCTTCAAATTAGTTGGAGGTTCAATGTTCAGGGATTTCTGTATCGTTTCAACCGCCTTGGGTGTTAGTTTTCCTGTTATGATACAGGCTGGGAAAGCAGGAATTATTTCCTTGGCATTAGGTTTATTTTTATCTTTTATAGTAGGAGTATTGATTGGACTTGCTTTTGGTTATTCAGATGCGGAAAGTTTAGCGACTATTGGAGCAGGAACCTTAACCTTTATCGTAGGACCTGTCACCGGATCTGCTCTTGGTGCCTCATCAGATGTAATTGCCTTGAGTGTGGCAACAGGTGTCGTGAAGGCAATAGCAGTTACTATAGGCACTCCATTGATTGCTAAGAAAATTCAATTAGATAATCCACATGCAGCCATGGTATTTGGTGGCTTAATGGGCACCACAAGTGGAGTAGCAGCTGGTTTAGCTGCTACTGATCAAAAACTAGTACCTTATGGCGCATTAACAGCAACTTTTTATACAGGTTTAGGCTGTTTGCTTTGTCCAAGCGCCTTTTATTTATTGCTCAAACTTTTTATTTAAAAAAGCTTTTTCAATTCATTTTTCGTCACTTTACCCATCGCATTTCGAGGAAGCTCTTTCACGAACAAGTACTTTCTCGGAACACGATAGGCTGGCATTTTTGTTCGCATGTATTGATTCAATTCCTCTGCATTCAATTGTTCAGACATAGGAATAACCACAGCAGCAACCACCTCGCCCCACTCATCATCAGCTAGCCCAACAACCGAACAATCATCTACTAAGTCATGCGTTCTAAGTACTTCCTCAATTTCAAGTGCCGACAATTTATACCCTCCAGACTTGATGATATCTGTTGAATTTCTTCCTAATATTTTATAGTACCCATCTGAAAGTTCAGCGACATCTCCCGTTTTGAACCATCCATCAACAAATGCCTCTTTCGTTGCTTTTTCCTTTCCCCAATATTCTTTGAAAACATTCGGTCCCTTGATTTGAATTTCTCCTGGCTGCCCTACTACTTCTCTATTTTCTTCATCAACTAATCGTACTTGCACTCTTGGTAAGGCTTGTCCGACGTGCCCAGCCCTGCGCTCTCCTCGATATGGATTACTAATTGCCATTCCGATCTCTGTCATACCATACCGCTCCAATAACCGCTGTCCGCTTAAAGCTTCCCATTTTTCCATCACCGAAACTGGTAAAGCCGCAGAACCTGAAATCATTAAGCGAAAATCTTGCATAATTGTTTTTAGATGAGCTATTTTTTCTCCTTCTAAATTCTCCAAATAGCTGATTAATTTGAAATAAATAGTTGGTACGGCCATAAACACATTCAGCCTTTTTTGCTCGAAACGAGCAAAAATTGCTTCAGCACTAAATGATGGCAAGAATTCCACCTTTCCTCCTACATACAAGGTACAAGAAATAACATTGATAATTCCATGAATATGATGTAATGGTAGTACACAAAGGGTATGATCTTTTGAGGAATACTCCCAAGCTTCTACCAATGCTTTAATTTGAGATTCAATACAATAATGTGTAGTTAAAACACCTTTGGGCAAACTTGTCGTACCCGAAGTATATAAAATCATTGCTCCTCTGCTTTCATCAATCTCAGGCAACAAACGTCCAACTTTCAACTCTCCACTTTCCACTTCCAACTCTTCCAACACCAATAAACGGATACCAGCAGATTGACAAAATTCTTGAACAAGTGTTTTAAAATTTGCTGAACAAATAAATATCTTTGCTCCAGTATCTTCTAGAATATATTGAATAGAATCCATCGGGTGAGCCACTGCTACTGGAACAGCTATTCCTCCTGCTAACCAAATGGCCCATTGAGATTTTACATAATCAAAACCTGGATTAACCATATAAGCCACAGGTGCCTCCGATAAATCTGAACTTGTTTGTAATAATTCAAAGGCTAATTGCTCCGCTTTTTCGATTAATTGAGTATAAGTATAAGAGCTATCATCAGCAAGGATGGCCGTTGAATTGCCAAAATTTAGGGAATTTCTCTTCAGGTATAACATGTCAAAATAGGGATAATTTTAGGTCAATTTCTTTTAGTTTTCCAGCGAGAATGGACTCCAATTCATCGCTAATCACGCATTCTACCTCTGCCACATTCATTTTTTTCAATTTCAAAATTTCAGTAAGAATTTTTGAATCGGGTTGAGCATTCAATAAATTCAATTTATTATAAAGCATTTTACTACATAAACTTATTTGATCCACCAAAGGAATAATAGATTTAAGATGAGGTGAGTGGTTTGATTTACTTTTCACATAATCACTCAAACTAGACCATTTTTGCAATTGAAGCATGACCGCATCTTTTTTAATTGGATTAAATGTATCCTCTAAATAGAGCTTAATTACCTTTCTAAATCTCCATTTATTATATGAATCTGAAGGTAAAGCATCGGCTAATTGTTCAAAATGACTAAACTGTTTTGAAGTAGGCTGGGTCATGGTAGCAATTAATCGCTTAAAACCTTTAGTTGGCGCCAAAAGGTCAAACATTTCACGATCAGTCTCGGTTAACTCAGCATGTAATAAAGTTTTCAAATGGCCTTCGATTTGTCCATGATGCTGTAAGCCCAGACTAGTTAAATGCAAATCGAAAGAAGAGAGTGCATCATAAAAATTCTCTACGTGCTGTTCTTCTTTTGCTGACCACAAACGGGTTGCCACAGCCACCGCACGTGGCCATATTCTTATTTCAAAATTATTTTTATCTACTAATTCCGTCCAAATGGCAGCTTCTCCCCCCAAAACACCTTCATCTGACTTCAACTGAAGAAATTCAGGATTCATCAAATGAAAATAGGCTGGCATAAAATAATCTAAATAAAAACCTCTGGAAATAAGCACTTGTTGTTGTTGATCTACCACCTCTTTACTTTGTACAACCTTTCCCATCATCGCAGGTTTCCAAAGTTGAATCACCATATTTTTGCTCATTTTAGAATGAAAAGCCTCCTCCCAAACAATCGATTTTTTACCAATCTTTGCAACTATTTTATTTAATCTTTCTCCAAAATAAGCCTGTAAATCGTGTTCATTAGCAATGCCTTTGGCTTTCATAAAATCCTGAATTTGAGGATTATTTTTCCAAGCAACCCCATTGTTTTCATCCATTCCGATATGAAAATACGGACCTGGAAATAAGGTGGCCATCTCTTTAAATAAGGTCTCAAGAAACTGATACGTCTTTTCTTCTGTAGGATTAATGGTGGGTGTTGGGGTACTATTTATAAGTTGCGACATCATCATCATATTAAATGGTTTCCCTTCCTCAATGATAAATCGTGGTCCAATTTGATATTCTTTTTTTTCAGAGGCTAAATTTGGATAACCAACAAACCAACTTTGAGAATGGCCTGGCAAATCAAATTCTGGAATTACAAGAATAGATCGTTTGCCAGCATAATCAACTATTTTCTGTATTTCCGATTGTGTAAAATATTCACCTTGAGATCCTTTTTCATGTAACAAAGGATACTTTTTCGACTCAATTCGGAAACCCTCATCATCAGATAAATGTAAATGCAACACATTCATTTTAGACGCCGCCATCGCATCAATGGTGCGAAGAATGACATCCAAAGGTATAAAATGACGTGCCACATCTATCATTAATCCACGATGTTCAAATCTTGGCCAATCGGAAATAACAAGCTTAGGTAAATAATAACCCAAGGAATCTGCTTGAATCAATTGAGATAAGGATTCTAAACCATGCAATACGCCCGTTTCTGATTTAGCTTTGATGGCAATTTGTTTATCTATGCTTAATTCATATTCTTCACTCGACTTCGATTTCCCCGTCCACTGAGCATCTATCTGAAACACAAAATCCGATGAAGCATCCTTGCTAAACTGTAATTTTTGCAAGGATTTTTTTTCCCAAATAAGCTGCAAACGCTTCACAGCTTGTTGAAGCTTGGGATTTAAATTTTCGACAGATCCGACATTAATCTTTCGGTCGATTCGAAAAAAACCTGTGCCAGCTTGAACAGATTGAGGAAAAGGTAAAATAGATGATTTCTGTGCCTTAATTGATGCACAAGAAAGCCCCAAAAAAAGTAGGGCTAAAAACAATTTTTTCATGAATAGGTTTAAATATTAGGGCAATTTATTCAAAAAAGCTTGAATTTCGAAGGCAATTTTTGGCAAATCCTGAAGATTCATACAATTAAAATGTCCTTTCGGACATTTTTTTAGTCCGAAATGCGAACATGGTTGGCAAGTCAATCCTTTCACCAAAGCATCATATTTGAATATGTTTGACTGATCTGGGTAAAATGGATAAAACTGCAAAGGGGGTGCAGTACCACCCCAAAGCATGATGAGGTTTTTAGAAAAAGCACAAGAAATATGCATTAAACCGGTATCATGTGCCATTACAAGTGTTGCTTTTTTTACCAATAAGGCCGATTGGTGCAGATTAAACATCCCACAAGTGTTCCAAACCTTCTCAGGAAAGGCCTTTGCAATAAGTTCCCCCTCTGCCTGTTCGGCTTTCCCTCCAATTAAAATTATTTTTGCATCCACTTTCCCAAGCAAATCGATGATTTTAGCAGTAGGCATTTTTTTAGTAAAATAGGTGGCTCCTATAACAAAAGCCAGGTATTTTTCCTGAAAATCAACTGGAATTACCGGTTCAATAGTATTTGAAGGTATAAAATAATCAAGTCCTTTACCATCGTATTTTACACCGAGTGGTGCAAGGGAATCTACATTTCGCAAAACGATATGCCTTTTAGGCATGCAATTGTATCCAAATTTTGTCAATAAAAACTTGGCCACATTTGCTTTGTTATAACTTAATGTGGGCACACCTAAAGCCAATCGTAAACGAAAAGTTCGCAGATTTTTATGCAAGTCAATGATATAATCGAATTGCTCTTTTTTAAGTTGTTTAATGAGGGAAGGAAAATTTCCATCTAAATAATGAAATTGATCAATAAAGGGATTGGCCTCTGTAACAACTCTCATCGATTTTTTGGTCAAAAAATGAATTTCTACACCCGGCAATTGTTGTTTTGCGCAGCGGATAGCCGTACTCGTCAATACAATATCACCGATGGAAGAAAATCGAACAAAAAGTAATTTGAGGCCCATATTAACTATATATTGTTCTAATTACTCATTAAATATGCTTTAATAAATTCATTTATTTCGCCATCTAATACTGCTTCTGTATTGGAGGTTTGATAATTTGTTCGATGATCTTTTACACGTCGATCATCTAAGACATAACTTCTAATTTGTGATCCCCATTCAATTTTCATCTTTCCAGCTTCAATTTCAGCACGAGCGGCATTTCGTTTATCGATTTCCAATTGGTATAATTTCGATTTTAATAAACGAATAGCTACCTCTTTATTTTGCAATTGAGAACGTTCCTGCTGACAAGCAATGATGATACCAGAAGGTTTATGCGTTAAACGCACTGCAGTTTCCACTTTATTTACATTTTGACCACCTGCACCACCAGAACGGAAGGTATCCCATTCAATATCTGCTGGATTAACATCAATTTCAATGGAATCGTCGACCAAAGGACACACATAAACGGAAGCAAAAGAAGTGTGTCGACGTGCATTGGAATCAAACGGAGAAATACGTACTAAACGATGGACGCCATTCTCCGACTTCAAATTTCCGTAGGCATATTCACCTTCAATTTCAATTGTAACAGATTTCAAACCCGCTACATCTCCATCATTGGTATCAGCAACTTTTACCTTGAAATTATTTTTTTCAGCCCACATGGTGTACATACGCAAAAGCATGGCTGCCCAATCTTGCGATTCGGTACCACCCGCACCGGCATTAATTTCTAATACGGCACTCATATTGTCACCTTCATCCGACATCATTTTTCGAAATTCGAGTGAATCCAATAAGTCTTCTAATTTTTTACCCTCTGCGTCTACCTCTTCTTCGGTAGCTTCATTGAGATCATAAAATTCCCAAATGGTTTCTAAATCACCTAAATATCCATTTAATTGATCAAAACCTTCTACCCAAAATTTCAAGCCTCTAAGCTCCCGAAGCGTTGATTCTGCTCGTTCTGGATTATTCCAAAAATCTGGATCGAGTGTTTTTGTTTCTAATTCTGAAATATCGTACTTTTTCTTATCGTAGTCAAAGATACCTCCTTAAAGCCTCTATTCTGGCTTTCAGGTCATTGAACCTGTCTCTTGTCATGTTTGTGAATTGTGAATTGTAAATTATGAATTGTAAATTAAAAATTATTACTCATAATTCATACTTCATACCTCATAATTCATACTTCATACCTCATAATTCATACTTCACACCTCATAATTCATCATTCATTATTCATAATTTAATTGTTTTATCGTAACTTGCGCCCTAAAATAAATTCAAGCAATAGAATGGCTCAACAATATGATTTAATTGTGCTTGGTTCTGGTCCAGGTGGATACGTGGCAGCAATCAGAGCATCTCAATTAGGATTAAAATGTGCAGTTGTAGAAAAAGAATCTTTAGGTGGAATTTGCCTTAATTGGGGCTGTATTCCAACAAAAGCCTTATTAAAATCAGCACAAGTATTTGAATACATTAAACATGCTTCCGATTATGGCATCACTGTAAAAGGTGCTGAAGCAGATTTTGGTGCAGTAATTGCTCGTTCTCGTGGCGTTGCTGATTCAATGAGTAAGGGAGTTCAATTTTTGATGAAGAAAAACAAAATCGATGTCATCATGGGTTTTGGAAAGGTGAAACCGGGAAAGAAAATTGAAGTAACAGATGCCGATGGGAAAGTAACTACCTATGAAGGTAAAAACATAATGATTGCTACAGGTGCGCGTGCTCGTGCATTGCCTAATATTCCAATCGATGGAGAAAAAGTAATTGACTACCGCAAAGCTATGAGCTTAACCAAGCAACCGGATTCTATGGTCATTATTGGTTCTGGAGCCATTGGCGTTGAGTTTGCCTATGTGTACGCAGCTATGGGTACGAAAGTTACGATTGTTGAATTCCTTCCAAATATTGTTCCAGTAGAGGATGAAGATGTTTCAAAAGAATTACAAAAACAATATAAAAAATTAGGTGTTGAAGTATTGACTAACTCAAGTGTTGAGTCAGTAGATACTAAAGGAAAAGGATGTAAGGTTACAGTGAAGACTCCAACCGGAAATCAAGAAATCAACTGCGACATCGTGCTTTCTGCAGCTGGTGTGATTTCAAACTTAGAAAACATCGGTTTGGAAGAAGTTGGTATTATCGTTGATAAAGGTAAAATTCCTGTTTCCGCTTATTATGAGACCAATATTCCGGGTTATTTTGCCATTGGTGATGTTACTCCAGGTCCAGCCTTAGCGCACGTTGCTTCTGCAGAAGGAATTATTTGTGTAGAAAAAATTGCTGGTCACAAAACAGAACCATTGGATTACACAAATATTCCTGGTTGTACCTATTGCACTCCTGAAATTGCTTCAGTGGGAATGACAGAGAAGAAAGCGAGAGAAGCTGGATTCGACATTAAAGTGGGTAAATTTCCTTTCGTTGCCTCTGGAAAAGCAACAGCAGCAGGTGCACGTGACGGATTTGTTAAGGTAATTTACGATGCCAAATATGGCGAATTATTAGGCGCTCATATGATTGGCTATAATGTAACGGAAATGATTGCAGAAGCAGTAGTGGTTCGTAAATTAGAATCGACTGCCTATGAAATCATGAAATCTGTTCACCCTCACCCAACCATCTCGGAAGCATTTAAAGGCGCTACCGAGGCGGCTTATGGAGAGGCAGTAGATTTATAATAATCGAACTTTAATGCTTTTATAAGCAATTTTACTTTTGGGATCATGACCTTGTATGGCTATGGTCCCATTTTTTATGACACGTAATTTATTGCCTTCTGCTCGATTGGGTGTTTCTGGCTGTGTATAATCCACAATGGTTGTCCCATTCAATTTCGTAATGATTCGATTACCTTTGACCATAATATTCATTTTATACCACTGATTATCCTTTACATATAATTCCGCAACATCTACAATATTATATAAAGAAGCAGAACGACGCCAATCGGTGTGCGAATTATTGACTTGAATTTCATATCCAGCCTTTGGCCAATCATTTGGTAAAAATTCTGTATGCACATAAACACCAGAGTTGGCCCCAGGATAGGTCATAATCTCCGCCTCCAATTCAAAATCCTTGAAATCGTGATTTCCAACAGGACCATCATAAAATAAATGATTTCTAGGACCCTCTACCATCAATAATCCATCTTGAACTTTAAAAGTTTCCGTATTTTCAGACATTTTCCAATCTTTAAGATCCTTACCATTAAATAAATCCATCCATTTGGACTTTTGAGCAAATCCGGAGAAGGAAATAATTGAAAGCAAAATGAGTAGTTTTTTCATGTTTTGATCGTTTTAAAAGGTTTAGAAATTAAATGTAGAAAAAAAATTACATTTTTTTTGATTTTTATTTGTACCGACCGTTCTGTTTAATTACATTTGTCAAACAATTAATAAAATGAACATTCGACATAACAAACAAGAAGTTATTCAAAAAGGTATTCAATTATTTAGTAATTATGGATATCACGCCTTAGGCATAGAGGAGATTTGCAAACAAACCGGAATGACGAAGGGTGCATTTTATAATGCGTTTAAAAGTAAAGAAAACTTTTATTTGGAAACAATCGCTGCTTATAACCAAAAGAATCTGCAACGTATTGAGGACCAACTGAAAAAAACAGATAAAAAGGCAATCAATCGCTTAATTTCTTTCTATGAACATATGTTGGAGGTTCAACCGATATTAAACTTTACTGGCTGCTATATCAATAATACCATGGCAGAAATGGGTAATATGAATGAATTGATTGGAGAAAAAACATGTCAATCCTACTATGATTTTATTCAAGCCATCGAACCTAGCGTATTGGAAGCACAAGAGCAAGGAGATTTATGTGTATCATTTTCAGCAAGACAATTGACACTCCTGCTTCATACTACTTTTTATGGAGTTTTGAATACCATTAAAAGTACTAAAGACATAGAAGAAGGTAAAAAAATTTTACAAACATTATTTACACAATTAAAACCATAAAAAATGAAAAAAGTAACCACTATTATTCGCCAAATTACCATTAACCAATCTGCTGAAAAAACTTGGGAAGCTCTGGCCGACTTCGGAAACATCTGTCATGGCCACCCTTCAGTTAGTAAATCCTTCGTAACCTCCCTTCAAAAAAATGGTGTTGGCGCAACAAGACATTGCGATTTCACGATGATGGGCGCTAGTGCAGAAGAGCGCATTACCGATTGGAATGAAGGAAAAAACATTACCATAGAAGTCTATGAACTTCGAAAAATGCCAGGAATAGAAACCTTAAATTTAGATTTATCTATTGAATCAAAGGGTAATCAAACCATTCTAACCAGTACCATGAATTACACTATGAAAAATGGATTCTTTGATTTCATGAATTCGCTTGTAATGAAAGGGCAAAATGCGAAATTATTGGACGGCATCATGGCAGGCCATAAACTATACATAGAAACTGGTGAAATAGTAACAGATAAAACACCAATAAATCTTTCTTTAGTAAGAAAAATAAATCACTAATATGGAAAACAAAACCTACCTAATTGTAAATGCTGTACCCAATACAGACGATTTACCTAGCTTTCAGTCATACTTGTCACAAATTGTTGAAATTTTTAAACAATACGGTGGCGGAAGCATGCAACGCTGGAAAACCATTGAACAGGTCATGGGACAAGGTAACATAAAGGCCATGGCGGTCTTTGAATTCCCAAATGCAAAATCAATCAAAGAAATGATTGCTGGGCCTGAATTTAATGCTTTAAACGAATTGCGCAAAAAAGCATACAAACAAGAAGTTGATTTGATGATTTGTCAGGGGATGTAATTATACTCCCCTCTTCGACAATCTTTTCATTAATCCTGCGTGATATATAATTGGAAAAACTAATAAGATAAATAAGGTTGCAGTTACCAAACCGCTAATAATAACAACCGCTAAGGGTTTCTGACTTTCTGAGCCAATCCCTGTACTAATTGCAGCTGGTAAAAGTCCAATGGCGGCCATAAGGGCCGTCATGACAACCGGCCGCGTTCTTAATTTTACCGCATTAAAAATGGCATCTGCCAAATGAGGCTCCAATTTATGTTGATTATGAATTTCAGAAATTAAAATCACCCCATTTTGAACACAAATACCAAACAATGCAATAAAACCCACTCCTGCAGATATCCCAAAATTTATACCCGTGATATGCAAGGCTAAAATTCCACCCACAATAGCAAAAGGCACATTAATTAATACATAGCCAGCATCCTTAGCATTGCCAAACATGATAAAGAGTAAAACAAAAATCATCAACAAACTGATGGGAACCACCTGCCCCAAGCGTTTTGTTGCTCGCACTTGGTTTTCAAATTCACCCGCCCAACCAATGGTGTATCCTTCAGGTAATTTGATATTCTTATTGACTTTTTCTTGGGCCTCAGCAATGGTGCTTCCTAAATCACGATCCCGTACTGAAAACTTTACGCCAATAAATCGTTTGGTATTGTCGCGATAAATAAAAGCAGGACCTGTACTTTCTTCCAAAACGGCAATTTCCTTAAGTGGAATTTTAGTCCCCCTAATGGTAGGGATCATCAATCGCATGACATCGTCTTCATTGGTCCGGTAATTTTTATCAAATCTAATTCGTATATCAAATTTCTTTTCACCTTCATATTTTTGAGTAGCTGTTTTTCCTCCAATAGCCATTTCAATGACTGTTTGGGCATCGGCTTTTGTGACTCCATAAATGGCCATTTTTTCTTCATCTAGTAAAATCCCCATCTCTGGTTGACCCACATTTCTTAAAATTCCTAAATCTTTGATTCCATCTATTGAATGAATTTGATTCAACACTTGGTTGGCTAAATCGTTTAATTTACCCAAATCGTCTCCATAAATTTTAACGGCATTAGAGGCGTTCATTCCAGCAACGGCTTCTGCCACATTATCAATAATAGGCTGAGAATAATTATAATTAATCCCTTGGTAATTTTTCAATTTGATATCCATTTCATTTACCAATTGATCCAAACTGATTTTTCGTTCCCATTCTTCTTTAGGCTTTAAATTTACTTGCATTTGAACATAGTAAAAACCACTAGGATCAGTTCCATCATTACTTCGGCCTACTTGAGACAACACACCATTTACCTCCGGGAATTCCCTTAGTTCATTTCTAAGCGTAGATACCATTTTAACAGTTTGAGGTAATGAAGTACTCATGGGCAACTTCGCTTCTACCCATAAGGCTCCTTCATTTAATGGTGGCAAAAATTCAGAACCTAACCATTTAAAGGAAAAAATAGAACCTGCAAATACTAAAACCGAAATCAATAAGGTAGTTCGTTTGTGACCGAACGTCCAGGTGAAAGCACTTGCAACTTTATTATTAATAAAATTGATGAAAAAATTATTTTTCTCCCTCACGTTTTTGTTCAATAACATGGAACTTAACACAGGCACCAAGGTCAAGGTAAAAATTAAAGCACCCAACAAGGCAAATCCCAAGGTGTACGCTAAGGGAGAAAACATTTTACCTTCTACTTTTTGAAACGAAAATATTGGCAAAAGTGCTGAAATGATAATTAATTTAGAAAAGAAAATGGCCTTTCCAAGGCCTGTCCCTGTCTTTTTAATTAAACTCATTTTGGCAAGCTTATTAAATTTCTCCATGCCTAATTTATGTGCTTGATGATCCAAGGCTACAAATAATCCTTCCACCATCACCACGGCACCATCAATAATAATTCCGAAATCAACTGCTCCCAAAGACAATAAATTAGCACTCATCCCTTTCAACTTCAAGCAGAAGAAAGCAAACAAAAGAGCCAACGGAATAATGATTGAAACAATAACGGTTGTCCGCCAATCTGCCATAAATACAAATACAATTACCGTTACTAAGATGATGCCCTCCAATAAATTATGCATCACCGTTTTAGTACAATAGGCCATCAAATTGTCACGATCATAAAAGGTTACCATTTTCACATCTTGTGGTAAAACTTTGGTATTCAATTCATCAATTTTAGCCTTTAATCGACCTAAGACTTCACTTGGGTTTTCGCCTTTGCGCATCACTACAATACCTTCAACTACATCATCATTGGTATTCAAACCTACTTGTCCTACACGAGGCAAATTACTTTCCAAAACGGTTGCCACATTTTTTACCATCAACGGATTCCCATTGTAATTATCTACAATCGTATTTTCTATATCCTCAGTAGTCTTCAACAAGCCAATGCCACGCACAACAAAAGCCTGTCCATTTTTTTCAATCACATCGCCACCCACATTTAAATTTGATTTTGAAATGGCAGTATATAATTCCAAGGGGGTTAAATCATATTTCTGAAGTTTTACGGGGTCAATAGCAATTTCATAGGTTTTTTCACGACCCCCAAAAGCCACAATATCTGCCACACCGGGCACAGCACGCAATTGTCGATCAATCGTCCAATTTTGTAAGGTCAATAACTCTCTTGAATCTCTTTCTTTACTTTGTAAGGTATATCTAAAAATCTCTCCAGTTGGACCATACGGAGGCTGAACATCAGCCTCCACCCCTTCGGGTAGCGTCACGGTATTCAATAAATTATTTACCTGTTGTCTAGCAAAAAAATCTTCAACGTCATCTTCAAATATTACTTTTATAACCGAAAGCCCGAACATGGTTATTGAACGCACATTGGTTTTTCGCTGAACTGAATTCATGGAAATTTCAATAGGAGTAGTCACAAATCGTTCCACTTCTTCTGCACTTCTACCATTCCATTCTGTTACAATAATAATTTGCGTATTAGTCACATCTGGAAAAGCCTCAATTGGAATATTCAGGTAAGATACTGTGCCGGCAAGTGTCAATAAACCAACCCAAAAAAGAGTAAAAAATCTATTCTTTAATGAAAAGGCTAGTAAATTTTTAATAAACTTATTCATAACATCTTAAAATTCTGTGTGAACTCTCAAACTTAAAACATGAACCGGACCTCGATCTTTATTATATCCAGGATTGATAACAAATTGATAGTCTGGTGTCAAAAAAATGTTTTCATTTACTTCAAACTGATAAAAAGTTTCGATGATATGCTCTCCTCCATAATTCAGTGCACTATCTCCAATCATGAATCCCATACCTCCTAATTCTTGAAATCGCTGATGGTCGGCAGATAGCCCATTTCGAACCCACGCAATTGCGGCATAATCATTTTTTCTTTTCCATAACTTTCCCCAAAAATGCATCCCCAGGGAAATTGACTCATCGATCTCCGTAAAGGCCCAGGTCTCATTTTTTCCATCATTCCAACTATATCTTCCAAAGATTCCCCAATCTTCTTGATAAGCTAATTCTCCATTTAAACTAAAACCATTTTTAGATCTAAAATCTTTACGAGTAATCATTAAATCTGGCTTTGCTAGCTGATTTGCTAGCAGATTTGCCAACTGGTAATTTCCCATCCCTGCTTGATTATGGTAAAGCAGCAATCGATAACTTGTTTTAACCTTTTCAGAAATGGAATGTGATTTAGTCAATTCTAAATTTATACCATGTGCCTTATCGTACTGATAATCTAAAACAGGTCCATTGGCACTTGTTGGTACAGCTGCAAAAGAAAATTTCAAATCAAAACTTGGCTTTGAATAACCAATATAAATGCCTGATGTATATCCTCGTGTATTTGCTGCATAATCCCATGCTCCAGCATTCATGAGTGCCCAATTCAAAAAATGCGTTCTTGGGTCATGAGCATAGGTATTGAAATCAAAATAGTCAGCTAAACCAAATTTACCTAGTACAACTTTTACCTGTTGATTGTGGGAGAAGTCCCAATTGTTTTCCAAAAATAAACGAGCCAAATAGACTACAGGTTCTGGATTTCCAATTCGAAAGGTTTCACCATTCGTAAAACCACCTAGACCTTTTGCAGAAGACAAGCCTTTACCTCCCGACAATTCTGGATTAAAGGTAAATTTTGCATGTTTCCCTAAAGGAACATCTAGAAACAAAGTGGAGGTTAGCGAAATGGCTGATTCCTCTTCTTTATTTAATGAATTATCACTTGAGTATTTTGCGTTAAAAGCTGGATGATATTGATAGATGGCGGTCTGTTGAAAGTGGACAAAATATTTGCCCAGCGAATCCTGGGCAAATATCGGCAACCTCATCATCAAACTTAATAACACGAATACTATTCGCTTCACAAACATAAATTAGTCGTTAAGTGCATCGTAAATCAACAATCCATTTTGAGAAATCACTTTTTCTCCCACTTGCAAACCATGAGAGATATACGTTAAATCTCCCACCGTACGATACACCTCAACTTGTCGAGTTTCAATATTGGTTCGGCTTTTAAATACCATTACCCAAGATTTACTCTTATCAAATAACACTGCGCTGGCTGGCACAGCAATCATATTATGTTTTTCTGAATAATGAACCCGTATGGTTGCATTCATTTCAGGTTTTAATTTATAATTCGCATTCGGAATTCTTACCCTGGCCTTCATGGCTTTTGTTTCAGGATCAATCGCAGAGAAAATCTTGTCTATTTTCCCTTTATATTTCTCATCCGGATAACTCAAAGTGGCAACTTCAGCATCATAGCCTAATTGTACTTTTGATACATCACTTTCATTCACATTTGCCATTGCCCATACCTCATTAATTTCAGCTATGGAAAATAGTGCATCCGATTTATCTGCTCTTATTTGTTCATTTTGATTGATGTTTTTAGCAATGATAAATCCATCCATCGATGCAGTTAAATTGTAAATGGCTCCTTTTTTGAGGTTATAAATTGAAAACACCTCATTAATCCTTGCCAATTCAGCATTTTGCCTTTCCAATTCACGTTGTGCAGCCACAACATCTTTTTCAGAAGCTAATTTGCCTTTAAACAAATCTTTGGCTACTTGAAGATTTTTTTCAGCAACCGCCACATCTCCAATTGCATCTAATCGATCACGCTCAAAGCCTGCCACCTCCCCACTTCGAATCACCGCCAAGACTTGACCCTTTTTCACATAATCACCTAATTCGACATTGATTTTTAATACATTCCCCCCTACCAACGAATACACATCAGCCAGTTTATTATTATCTGCCTGAATTTTACCAAATAATTTTAGCTCGTTTTTTACATCTTCTTCCTTTGCCACATAAAATTGGCAACGAGCCATCATTGTATCACTTAATCGAAATGCCTTACCAAGACCTTCCTCGCTTTCCTTTTTCTTTTCGCAAGACAAAAGTAAAAAATATCCCAAAAAACTTAAAATAAATATTTTTCTCATTTTAAAATAATTCTTTTCCAATACTTAATTTTATTTGCTCTGCAGAAGTTGCCAATTGCATCTGCGATCTTGCCATTTCTGAAACCGCATTGTTATAGGATTCAAAAAAATCAACAAATTCGATCAAACCCACATTTCCTTTTTGAAAATTATCAGTCATCCCTTTTAAGGTCGACTCAAAATCTTCATTGTATAATTTTTGATTTTTTTGATACTCATTAATCGTTTGTTGATACTGCAAAAAATTACTTTTAACCTCTGCTATCACTTGTGCTTTTAAAGCTTCAAATTCATACGATTTACGCTGAATTTGTACTTGTGCTGATTGCACATTTCCTTGGTTTTTATTCCAAAACATCAAAGGTAATCGAACCCCAATATTTACCTGTCGCTGAAAAGCACCACCCCTTTGGTCATAATTTGTATATAAAGTTATATCCGTTTTAGCGAGTCGTTTTTGTAAATCCAAATACTGATCGGCTATTTCCATATTCTTTTTACCCATTAAAATATCAGTCCGACTTTGCAACGCTTCTTCCAATAGATATTCCAGTTTAAAAGGTAAAATCAATTGATTGATTTGATTATCATCTATCAATGGTACGACTATTTTATCCGTTTGCAATAGGGTTTGCACTTTTGCAAGCGTGGTATAATAATCACCTGTAATTTGTGCGCGCTCATTGGTCAAATTCAAATAAACACCTTTTAATCGTACAACATCTTTTAAAGGTATATTGCCTTTTTTTGCTTGTAGCTCATAGGTTGATAAAATACCATCCACCAATTTCAATTGTCGAGAATATTTTGAAATCACTAATTGCTGCTGATGCAACATATAAAGTCCGGCATGTAACTCATATTTCAATTGTCTAATTAAATCTTGGAAAGCAAGCTCTGCCATTTCAACATTTTTTTTCGCCAATTCAATTTGAGATTTCCGTTTTCCTCCCAATAAAATCAATTGTTCCAATTGAAAAGACTGCTCTCCAGTAGAGCCAAGATGAAAAACTTTATTATTTTCTGGATCAATCGCATTTAATTCAGCGGTAAAAGTTGGGTTAGGATATAATTTTGATTGCAAAACCTGCGCTTGTTGATCTGAAATCTGAAGTCCTGCGGCCAATAATTGATAATTGGATTTAATAAAAAAAGCATCTGCCTGTTTGATTGAAATGCGCAACGTATCGGTTGCAGCATCTAACAAAAGTGGAGAGAAAAGTAATAAAGTAAAAAAGTAATAAAATCTAATACGCTGCATCTACAATCGAATTTACTTGCAAATAGTAACAATTGAACTTAAAATGAACTTAAATTAAAAAATTTTAAAAAAAATTATATACCTTTAAAAAGTACAATCATTCCAATGATTAAGTATGCAGAAAAAGCGTAAAATTTTATTGGTTGAAGACGACAAAACCTTAAGTAAAAACTTAAGAGACTATCTAATTCAAGAAAATTTCCATGTCGATTGTCAATTTGATGGATATTCTGCCCTACAATCTATCAATGAAAAATCCTATGATGCCATCATTTTAGATATTAATATCCCCATAAAAAACGGCTGGGAGCTTTGCCGAGAAATACGAGAAAAAAATATCCTTACACCCATTTTGATGCTAACTGCCTTTGATGATTTTGATGACAAAATCCAGGGTTTTGAATTAGGGGCAGATGATTACATCACTAAACCCTTCTTTATGAAGGAAGTCGTAGCTCGCTTACGCGCCATTCTGAAAAGATACGAAATCATTGAAGAGAAAGTTGAAGAAATAATTCAGATTCATGACCTTTTAATCGACACAAGTCAAAAAAAAGTTTTTCGAAACAAAATACCCATAGAATTAACACAAAGAGAATACAATTTATTAGTTAAACTTGCTCAAGCGAAAGGCAATATTGTTTCCAAAAAAGAAATCAATCAAGCTATTTGGGAAGGCTCCTTGGATGAAAACAATAACACCATCGAGGTGTATATAAACTTTTTAAGAAAAAAAATAGATAAGCCTTTCGACACCCATTTACTTAGAACGAAAATCGGTTTTGGTTATTACCTATCAGAAAATGAACATAAGAAGTAGAATATTATTGTATTTTTCCATGCTTTCCATGACAGTTTTAGCCATGGCTTTCTTTTTGATTTATACCTTATTCTACAATTTCAGAAGAGAAGAGTACCAGCAACGAATGAAAGACCATAGCATTGCGGCTATCACTACGCTGGGAGAAACCGAAAAATATAATCAAAATATTTTACAAGCCTTAAATGAAGTTTCCGTAAACCGTCTTTACAAGGAGAAAACACTCATTTTTGATCAACAAAAAAAATTAATCTATTCCTCGATAGACGACACAGTTATTGAGTTTCCCAATGAAATTCTAAAAGAACTTAATGAGAAAAAAGATCTTGTAGAAACTAGTGAAGATAAATTCGACATCATTGGAATTCGATATACCTTCAACAAAAAAGTATTTTATGCAATTTCTAAGGCACAAGATATTTTCGGTTACTCGAAATTGAGTTTCTTAAAATACACCTTAATCACCTTGTTTTTTGTTATTTCTGGCATCATTCTTTTAATCTCTTTTGTTTTGTCGAAACAAATTTCTGAACCTTTGGTTCAGATGGCTGCCGCATTAAAAATTATTAATATTGAAACTGCAGGTTTAACCTTACCAACTCCACAAATCAAAGATGAAATTTACCTACTCTCCGAACGATTTAATGAATTATTGAAAAGCCTACACACAGCCTATTCTTTTCAAAAAAATGCCATTCACCATATTTCTCATGAATTGAAAACGCCAATCGCTGTTTTAGTCAGTAATTTGGAAATGCTGGAAATGGAAAAAGATCCAGAAAAAAAACAGAAGGGAATCATTCAAGTAAAAGAAGATAGCAAAAAACTTGGCGACATGATTAACATTTTACTTGATATCGCCAAAGTGGAGAATCAAGCAAATTTAAGTTTTTCCAAAATTAGATTAGATGAATCCATTTTTGAATGTATCGAAAATTCAAAAAAAATAGCTCCAGACTTTGCTATACATTTTGAGATGGACCAAGACATAGAAAGTGATGACGACATTACGATACTTGGAAATAATCGTTTAATTGGAATGGCCTTCCAAAATTTAATCAACAATTGCTTATTGTATTCTTTAAAAAAAGAAGCTCATATTCGGCTAAAAAAACAATTCAAACATATTTACATTCAGGTAGAAAATCCAGGAAATGAAATCCCAACTGGAGAACAAAAACATCTTTTCGCTGAATTTTTTAGAGGTAAACATGCAGAGGGCACACGTGGACTTGGACTTGGATTAGCGCTTGTCAAGAAAATAGTTGATTTGCATAAAGCAAATATATCCTATGAATATGAAAAAGGAATTAACCGATTTATCATTGGATTTTCACTCAAACAATACTAGACAATGGACCTAACCGAATTACGAGACTTTTGCCTAAATTTACCTTATACAGAGGAAAAACTACCCTTTGATGAAAATACCTTAGTTTTTTATGTGGCGGGTAAAATTTTTTGTTTGACAGACATGGATTCCTTTCAATTCATCAATTTAAAGTGTGATCCACACAGAGCCATTGAATTACGTGAACAATATGATGAAATTACCGCAGCTTGGCACATGAATAAAAAACATTGGAACAGCATAGCCATGAACGGAAGAGTATCCAATCCGATGATAAAAGAACTTATCATGCATTCCTATGAATTAGTTTTTGCTGGTTTACCCAAAAAAATAAAAGAGGAATTATCAAAAACAGATTAAAATCATAATTTTAAAATAGGATAATTCATCGATTATTTTGTAAATAGCCTATCAATCTCATTTTATTGATGGCACAAAAAGCACTTTTATATACTCCAGAACTTACTTCAGAAAAGTCTTTAAAAACCTTAGTTGAAAATCGAACGATATTCTCTCTCAATCATTGTGAGTTGAATATCTTTGAAACCTACCAATCTACTGCACTAGTTCCATTAAAATTCAATGATTTAGTGGTAACGAGTATGTTGAGAGGCAAAAAAATCATGCATTTATTTGAAGATCCAAGTTTTGAATATTTGCCGGGCGAAACAGTTATCGTGCCTTCCAATGTAGAAATGAAAATAGATTTTCCGGAAGCCTCCACCGAAAACCCAACCCAATGTATAGCCCTAGCCATAGAACAAGACACCATTCAAAAAACTTTGGCATTTTTAAATGAGCGTTATCCAAAAGAAGGAAACAAAAACACCTGGCAATTAGATCATGCCAATTACTTCTTTTACAACAACATTGAATTGGCAAGTACGATTAATAAATTGATCAAGGAATGCATGGGTACCTCCATCACAAAAGACGCCCTAGCAGACCTTACTCTTCAAGAGCTTTTAATTCGAATCATACAAACTCAAACTGTAAAAAGTTACGAGGAAGGCAAATATGTGCATTCCAATAGCCCAATTGCTCCAGCTATTGATTACATTAAATTACATATTCTAGAAAACATCCAATTGAAAGAATTGAGTCATCAAGCCTGCATGAGCCCGACTTCTTTTTACCGCTATTTTAAGCGAGAAATGGGGATGAGTCCGATGGAATTTGTACTCAACGAAAAAATAAAATACGCCAAAAAACTATTAAGCAATCCTAAAATTAATATCGCTGAGGTATCTTATGCAACAGGATTTGAAGATGCTAATTACTTTATTCGATTGTTTAAAAAACATGAAGGCGTAACGCCAAAGCAATATCAATTGATGAATGTGATGTAAGAAGGAAGAAGGAAGAAGGAAGAAATATTAGGAATTTGTGATTATATCCTCGAGATTTTGTAATTCTTCTTCGGTAAATAGTCGGTATTGAATGACAAAGGTTTTACCAAGTGGGGTTTCAAGGGAAAATCCACCAGCGCCAATTTGGTCGGTTACATCTAAGGTAAAATGAGCATATTTCCAGTATTCAAATAAATCTTTATCTACCCAAAATTGGAATCCTTGGATGGTTCCTATGCAAACATCGCCTCCGCGTAAATAAAATCCACCTTTTTCAAAACATTGAGGTTGAGTACCTTCACAACAGCCTCCTGCCTGATAAAACATCAGGTCACCAAATTTAGCAGAAAGCTCATCTATCAATGAAATGGCTTTTGCAGTGGCATGTAAGCGCTTTACTTTTTCCATGTTTTAAAGATACAAAAAAGAAAAAGCCGCGAAAATATCGCGGCTTCTTTACTTTTCAACATCAAAAGAATCCTAATTTATTCTTATTGTAAGAGATTAACATATTTTTGGTTTGTCTATAATGACCCAACATCATTTTATGATTTTCTCTACCGATTCCCGATTGTTTGTAACCACCAAACGGAGCACCAGCTGGATAGGCATGGTATTGATTTACCCAAACACGACCTGCTTGTATCGCACGAGGAACTTGGTACAATTCATGCGCGTCGCGTGTCCAAACACCTGCACCTAATCCATACATGGTATCATTTGCAATAGCTATGGCCTCTTCGGTTGTTTTAAAGGTAGTAACGGCCAAGACTGGTCCAAAAATTTCTTCTTGGAAAATACGCATTTTGTTATGACCCTTAAATAAGGTTGGTTGAATGTAATAACCTCCTTCTAGGTCGCCACCTAGGTGATTAACCTCGCCTCCGCATAATAGTTCTGCACCTTCTTCTTTTCCTAATTTGATGTAGGATAAAATTTTATCTTTTTGAATTTGAGAAGCTTGTGCTCCCATCATCACACTTGCATCAAATGGATTACCCGTTTTAATAGCCTTTACGCGAGCTAACACTTTCTCAATAAATGCATCGTAAATCGACTCATGGATTAACAAACGAGACGGACACGTACAAACCTCACCTTGGTTTAAAGCAAATAATGCAACACCTTCTAAAGCCTTATCTAAAAACTCATCATCAGCATCCATTACTGAAGGGAAGAAAATATTTGGCGATTTACCCCCTAATTCTAAGGTTACAGGAATAATGTTTTCGGTTGCATATTGCATCACTAAACGTCCCGTTGCCGTTGAACCCGTGAAAGCAGCTTTGGCAACTTTAGGATTAGTTACTAAGGTTCTACCTAATTCGGCACCGAAACCATTTACTACGTTCACTACACCTGCAGGGATTAAGTCACCGATTAATTCCATCAACACCATGATTGAGATTGGTGTACTTTCTGCAGGTTTTAACACCACGCAATTACCAGCAGCCAAAGCTGGTGCTAATTTCCAAACAGCCATTAAGATTGGAAAATTCCAAGGAATGATTTGGGCAATCACTCCAATAGGCTCATGTACAATAATAGACACCGTATCTTTATCTAATTCAGTAATTGACCCTTCTTCAGCACGAATCACACCTGCAAAATAGCGGAAATGGTCGATAGCCAAAGGAATATCAGCAGCCATTGTTTCACGAATTGCCTTGCCATTATCCAGGGTTTCAACAGCAGCGATATGGGATAAATTCTCTTCAATGCGGTCAGCAATTTTATTTAAAATAATACTGCGTTCTGTGGCTGAGGTTTGGCTCCACGAAGCAAATGCAGCTTCAGCGGCATCAACAGCCTGTTCAATATCTAATTTTGCTGAATGGGCAGCTTTCGACATGAGCTTTCCATCTACAGGTGATAGTACATCAAAATATTGTCCGGTTGTAGGAGCCGTCCATTTTCCATTGATGTAATTGTCGTACTTTTCTTTTAATTGCGGTCTTTGAATTAGGTTACTCATAATAAATAGTGTTTTGTGATGATCAAAACTACTTTTTATCAATGAAATTCAAATAGCACAATTTTTTCAAATTATAGCATTATATTGCCAAAAAAATCGAATCACTAAATGAAAAGCATTCTAATTATTTTATTCTTATCTCCAATTTTCAACATATTTGCACAAAACACTCATGCGCCAGAGGTACCTTATATTGAGGTAGAAGGTTATGCTGACACTTTACTAATACCTAATAAAATAAGCCTGAATATAAAAATTTCAGAAAATGATTCTAAAAACAAAATCCCATTAGAGCGGATGGAAGTTCAAATGTTTGAAGCATTAAAATCAATAGGAATTAATGTTGCTTCAAATTTGGAGGTAAATGACTTTAGTAGTGATTTTAAGAATCAATTTTTAAGAAGTAAAGAAATTGTTAAAGAAAAATCATATACCCTTATTGTTTCAAATGCAAAATTATTAGGAGCAGTTGCCAAGAAATTAGAAGAAATAAATATTTCCAATATCGGGATTATTAAAGTTGAACTTTCGAATGAAAAAGAAATTAGAGAATTGTTAGATCAAAAAGCAATTATTAATGCGAAAAGAAAAGCGGATAATTTATTACAAATTTTAGGACATAAAAGAGGACCCGCTCTTCATATTTATTCTGTGAATGAACCATTATTTGCTGCAAGAACTTTCAAATATGATAGAGACATAACAATTAATGATCCACAAGATGGCGTGAATTTCACCAAAATTGAATTGGTCAGCAGGTATAAAATTCTATTTAAAATACTCTAATAAAAGATGGTTATTTTTTTTCAGAAAAACCCAAAAACCAATTAACTTATTTTGCAGAGGGGAAGGGATTCGAACCCTCGATAAGCTTTAGGCCTATACACACTTTCCAGGCGTGCTCCTTCAACCACTCGGACACCCCTCTGTTTGGCTTGCAAAGATAGAAGAAAGCTTCTGCCCTTGCAAGTTCCCTTTAATCCTTACTATCGAAAAAAGCGTCAATATCTTTTTTAAACTGAATCAAGGATGGCTTATGGATATAGTACATGTGACCAGATTCATAGGTATGTACCTTCACCCTGCTTCTTTGCTCTGGACGTAAAAACATATGTTCCAAATCATACATAGCTGTAAAATAAGGTGTCGCAAAATCGTAGTAGCCAGCTCCTAAATACACTTTTAAATGTGGATTTTTAGCCATGGCATCACGCAAACTTTCTGCGACATTTAAGTACTTATTTTGCACATTGCTGTAATCCCAGGGATAAACATTACCAAAAACGTTGTACGTTTTTTCTTCTTTCCAATTTAACTCTCGTTCTAAATAATCATTTATTGTAGCTGTAAATGGTCCATCGATGTTCGTAAAAGATGGATCAAAATCAACATATTCTCCTGCATCATCAAAATTACGACCCGTAAATCGTGCATCTAAACGACCAATGCTTAAGCCATCCGCCCTTCTTAATTCCTTATAAAATCGATTTTCATCAATTCTTAAATTTCCTTTTAAGATGTAATCTTTCGAAAGTCCGGTATAATAAGCCATCTTTTCCGCAACTTTTACCTTATCTTCTTCTTTTAACCAACCTCCTTTTAATAAGGCATTGGCATATTCTCCCAAGGCAAATTCTTCCGCTTCTTTTAAAACTACTTTAATTGGTTTTGCTAATAAGGCACTCGATAATTTCTTATGATACCACGCCGCAGCCGTGTAAGAAGGAATATACAAAGCCCTTGGTAAATCGTTTGCAATAGCATAATCATTGGTGCCAAAATTCAATACTGCTGAAATTAGAATCACCCCATTTAAATAAATTCGATGTGCATCTTGTAAATGCTTAGCCAATCCCGCTGCGCGAGTAGTTCCATAGCTTTCTCCAGCTAAGTATTTTGGAGAAGCCCAACGTTCATTTTTACTCAAAAAATCTTGTATGAATTGTCCAATCGATTTAATATCGCCTTCAAATCCGTGATATTTTGAAGGGGAGTCTCCAACTGCCCTAGAAAAACCCGTACTCACTGGATCAATAAACACTAAATCTGTTTTATCTAACCAAGAATATTCATTATCGATTACCTTATAAGGAGCAGGCAATGCATTCCCTTCATCATCTAATAATACTCTTTTGGGTCCTACCCCACCCATGTGCAACCATAAAGAAGCCGAACCCGGACCACCATTAAACGTGAAAGTTATCGGCCGTTTGTCTCCTTGCTCCCCCTCCTTTTTGTAATAAGTAAAGAATATTTTAGAAAGAATCTTGCCCGTGTCGGCTTTCATTTCCAAATAGCCAGTTTGCACCTGATAGGAAACAATTTTACCAGCAATACTCACTTGATGAGAAGACTTCACAACCTTTTGGCCAAACGCAAAGGTCGACACAAGTAAAAAGAAAAATACGTGTATGTTTTTCATTTCAAATTAATTTTAAACGAATATAAATATTTTCTTGCCAATAAAAATATATGTATTAACTTTGTAAAATCTATATATTATATAGACTAATTAGATTAAAAAGATTAAGCACATGCAAAGTTTTCGTTCGGAAGTAGAAAATCCTTTAGTAGAAAAAGACATTATAGATTTGGCCAAGAAAATTGCTCAATTTCGATCTGGAGAGATCCATGAGGAGAAATTCAGAAGTTTACGATTGGCAAGAGGTGTTTACGGACAGCGTCAGCAAGGGGTTCAAATGGTGCGTATTAAATTGCCTTATGGCAAAATCACGTTTAATCAATGGAAGCGAATTGCAGATATTTCGGACGAATACTCAACAGGAAATTTGCATTTAACCACCCGACAAGACATTCAAATTCATTTTGTTTCATTAGATCGAACTCCAGAATTGTGGGCGAAATTAGAACAGGATGATATCACGCTTCGTGAAGCTTGTGGAAATACAGTTCGCAACATTACGGCCTCTCCTACTTCAGGGATTGACCCGAAAGAACTTTTTGATGTGAGTCCCCATGCAGATGCCGCATTTAGATATTTCTTGCGAAATCCTATCTGCCAAGAAATGGGGCGTAAAATTAAAATTTCATTTTCAAATACAGAAGAAGATACTTCTTTGGCCTATTTGCATGATTTAGGATTTATTCCTAAAATCCAGAACGGAGAAAAAGGTTTCAGAGTAGTTGTAGGCGGCGGATTGGGTGCACAACCGATGTTGGCTAAAGTTGCTCACGAATTTTTGTCTGAAGAAAAGGTGATACCTTATATCGAGGCGGTGCTTCGCGTTTTTGATCGTCACGGAGAAAGAAATTCGCGCCATAAAGCGCGAATGAAATTTTTAATTCAAAAAATAGGCTTTGATGCATTTGTGGAATTGGTACAAGCAGAAACCAAGGCTTTAAAAAATCATTCTGTTGGTATTCAAGATGCATCTTTGTGGGATGTTGAAGCACCAAGTAAAATTAGCCATGTAGCTTCTCCAAACAACGAAAGCTATACTACCTGGTTAGCAACGAATACATTTGAACAAAAGCAAAGTGGATTTCATGCTATTTATGTTCGTGTTTTGAATGGGAATATCTCATCTGACACCTCTCGCTCCTTAATTGAGGCTTTAAACGGATATATCGGAAACGATATCCGTGTAACGATCAATCAAGGTTTGATGTTAAAATATGTACCTACTGCGAATTTACCTTATGTTTATTCCGTTTTAGAATCACATGGTTTGGCGAGTCCGGGTGCCAATTCAATAGCAAACATAACGGCTTGTCCGGGAACAGACACGTGTAATCTAGCCATTTCTGATTCAACGCATATTACTTCAAAATTAGAATCGGTTATTTCTGAGGATTTCCCAGAACTTATCAATAACAACGAAATAAAAATTAAAATTTCGGGCTGCATGAATTCATGCGGACAACATGGAATGGCCTCTATTGGTTTTCATGGTTCTTCACTAAAAGCCCCAGACAAACGTGTTTTACCAGCTTTACAAGTATTGCTTGGTGGGGCAACCTTGGGAAATGGAGAAGGTAGAATTGCAGATAAAGTCATTAAAGTTCCTTCAAAAAGAGGACCAGCTGCCTTACGAGTTTTATTAAACAATTACGAAGAAAATGCACAGGAGGGTGAATACTTCTATCAGTATTATGACCGACAAGGTGAAAAATATTTTTACGAATTACTTAAACCACTCGCTGATTTAAGTACACTTGAAGATCAAGATTTTATTGATTGGGGAGCTTCGGAAACATTTGCAACAGAAATTGGTGTTGGAGAATGTGCAGGAGTCATGATTGATTTGGTAGCAACATTATTATTTGAAGCAGAGGAAAAATTAGATTGGAGTTTAGCTGCCTTGGAAGAAAACAGATGGGCCGATTCTATCTATCATTCCTATTCTGTATTTATTTCTGCCGCAAAAGCCTTGTTGTTGGATAAAAGCGTGGGAGTTTCTACCCAGCATCAGGTAATTACCAAATTTGATGAACAATTCGTACAAACAGAAGAAATATCTTTAGAAAAGGAATCATTCAGTGCCTTAGTTTTGCAAATAAATCAGCAAGAACCAAGTGAATTATTTGCCAAGCAATTTGCTGCAGAAGCAAAAACATTTTTAGCTCAAGCCAGCGCTTTACGTCAAGTTTTAACTGCCAAATAATGTTACAAAATTTCGAACATTTAAAAAATTTAGAACCCCAACCTAGGCTAACAGTGGTTGGAGCGGGTCCGGGTGACCCTGAACTAATTACATTGAAAGCAGTTAAAACGCTAAAATCAGCCAATGTAGTTTTATATGATGCATTAATTGATAGTAGTTTATTAGATTATTGTACCCCCAGCTGCGAAAAAATTTATGTTGGCAAAAAACCTGGAGAATCACATTCTCAGGAAGCCATCAATCAATTAATAGTTGAAAAGGCCTTTGCCTTGGGCCATGTGGTACGATTAAAAGGTGGGGATCCGTTTGTATTTGGTAGAGGACAAGAGGAAATCGACTTTGCCCAACAATTTGGATTAATTACTGGCTATGTTCCTGGTATCAGCTCTTCGATTGCTGCACCATCTGCTGCTAATATTCCCCTAACCGTTCGTGGTGTTTCAGATGGTTTTTGGGTAATGACTGGCACCAAGTCAGACGGTAGCCTAAGTAGTGATTTACAACTGGGATTACAATCAAATGCCACTTTGATAATTTTAATGGGAATGGGACAATTAGCCTCTATAAGTAAAATCTGTCAGGCTTTTGGGAAAGCAGAAGTTGCTGCTGCGATTGTACAGTCAGCAACCACCGAAAATCAAAAAATTGGCTTTGGATTTGCGGGAGACCTTGCTAAAATCGCACAAAAGAACGACCTTCGTAATCCTGCTGTAATCGTTATTGGTGAAGTAGTACGATATGCCGACAAGCAATGGTGGGAAAATGTTCAACAATCCATTCAAAATTATGACAAAAAGAATTAATATTTCAAGTGGCTCCCCATTTGAAGATGTTTTTGGCTATTGCCGTGCCGTTAAAGTTGGTAATTTTTTAGAAATTTCAGGGACTGTTGCTTTAGTTGATGGAGATAAGGTAACAGAAGATGACTTTTATGCTCAAACTTTTAATATCATCGAGCGTATTGCACAGGTTTTAGAGGATGCAGGATCGTCCATCAATGATGTGGTGCGTACTCGAATATTTACAACCGATATTTCTAAAAACTTAGATATTGCAAAGGCACATGCTGCCTTCTTTGGAAGTGTAAAACCAACCACAGGAATCTATGAAATTTCAGCTTTGATCGATCCGAAGTATAAAGTAGAAATAGAGTTTACGGCGGTTGTAAACTAGTGATCGAGTGATATAGTGATATAGTGATTCAGTTTAAATAGTCACTATATCACAGAATCATATATGTTCTTGTTTCATATAATCCCTTCCATTCCGATCTCAATCTTTCTACTTCGACAGGAACCACACCGAGCGATTCACAAACTAGCCCTCCGCCTAAATTTGCCAAGGAGGCTATGGTCTCTGCGGGCAAACCTAGAGCTAAGGCACAAGCAGCAATGGAGATAACAGTGTCTCCAGCACCCGAAACGTCTGCAATTTGACGAAGATGAGCCGGTAATTTAACTGCTTGGTCCTTGTAATCGATATAAACACCTCTTTCCGACAAGGTCACAAAAACACCCAAAAGATTTTGGTCTTCTTTAAATTTCTTAACCGTTGCTGGTAAATTAGTATCAGTTAAATCAGCTGCTTGTAAGGATAAGCCCTCTTTTAGTTCAATTAAATTCGGTTTAAATAAGTCGACCCCGGAGTAGGCAAAGAAATTACGTTTTTTGGGATCCACCACAATAGGCACGTTTTGTGCCTTTGCCAAAGTAATAATTTCTTGGATAAGATCTTTGGAAAGTAGTCCTTTGTCGTAATCTTCAAAAATTAAAACTTTCACCTTAGGCAAGATTACTTTAACCTGTTCAATTACTTTTTTCGCCAAGTCATTTGAAATCAATTGATCGCTTTCGGCATCAATACGTAGTAATTGTTGAGAACCTGCAATGATTCGTTCCTTAACGGTGGTAGGTCTATTTTCATCTACTAAAATACCAGAAACATCAAGCCCTTGGTCTGCCAATAATTTTAGTAATTCTTTTCCATAGTCATCTTGACCAATCACAGAAACCACATATGGCTTGGTCCCAAGGCTCACTAAATTTCGAACAACATTTCCCGCTCCACCCAAACGTAATTCTCTTTTTGCAACATTTAAAACAGGAACAGGAGCTTCTGGAGATAATCGAGTTGCTTTTCCCCAGGTATATGCATCAATCATCAAATCTCCTACCACTAAAACCTGAAGATTTTTTAAGTCCTCGAAAAATTGATCTATTTGTAACATATTTTTATCCGCCAATGGTTGTCATTGACTCATTTATAATTCCTTTTCGATTATTTTCTGCCTCGAAACCATCAACTGGTCGTTTTTGATTTAAAGCTACTAATACTTTTTTTATTTCCTCATCGGAAACACCAGAGCGAAGATACGTTTTCAAATCAAAAACTCCATCATCATATAAACAGGTTTTTACTTGTCCTTTTGCAGTAATTCGTAATCGATTACAAGTCCCACAAAACGTACGACTATGTGCAGCAATAATGCCAAGGTCTCCTTTAAAATTTTCTACTGAATACCTCTGAGCTGTTTCTCCCAATTCCATAGGAATTTCTTGAAGATTTGGGAAATCTCTTAAAAGGACATTTTTAATGGCGAGGTGATCCAGCGTATCTACTCGTTCCCCTTTACCGTTGAATGGCATTTCTTCAATAAAACGTACAGAAACAGGATGTTCCTCTGCCAATTTTGCTAAAAGTATGAGGTCTGTTTCATTTTTGCCCTTCATTACAACTGCATTAATTTTTACCTCAAAATTCAACTCTAGCATTCGGTACAAACTGGCAATCACTAAATCATATTCATTTCTACGAGTAATCTCTTTAAAACGATTGGCATCCAATGCATCTAAACTCAAATTCACTTTCCGAATCCCCAGCACATTCAATTCATCTAAATAAGCACCCAAAAGTACCCCATTACTAGTAAGACAAATTTCAAGATTTGGAATTTTAGAGATCTCTTTTAAGAAATCCATCAGACCCTTACGAACAAATGGTTCTCCACCTGTGAGTCGAATTTTTTGAATGCCCATTTCAGCCAAAATAGCAACCAATCGACTCATTTCGGTCCAGGATAACAATTCTTTTTCTTGCAAATAGGCAATTCCCTCCTCAGGCATACAATAGGTACAACGCAAATTACACCGATCCGTTACCGCCAATCGTAAATAATTCACTCTCCGACCATGATTATCAATTAAACCTTGAGACAAGTTCAAATTCATCCTTTATTCTCGTATCTTTGCAACAAACACAAAGGTACAAAATTAGCCTTATTAAAATGACCGTTTATTCAGTTTTACTATTCGGAATTACGAAAGATCTGCTTAAAGAAAAAACCATTCAAGTGAAGGTGGATCAACCCATAACTGCATCAGAATTACTTAAACATCTAAAAATAAGCTATCCGGAATTGGCTAAACTTCCTTCTCTTCGGATTGCAGCCGAGCATCATTTCCCAGAAGAATCTTTTCTTTTATTACCAGCTATGGAAATTGCATTAATTCCGCCAGTAAGTGGCGGCTAAACTCAAAAAAATCCTATTTTAGACAAAGATTAGATTTTAATCGACTATATTTGTAGACTAAAATACCTCATGAATTTAGATTTGATCTTTTTAGAAATATTGCTTTTGCCTTGGGCTACCGCGGCAGTTTTAGGCCTATTTTTAAAAAACAAATCCGGAATTTTCACTTGGCTTTCAATTTTATCTTCGAGTATTTCTTTAGGCCTATTGATCTATTTTGTATCTCAATCAAATACAAATTATAGTCAAAATTTTCATTGGTTTTCCATAGGAAAAAGGGAAATCACGGCAAGTTTTCGAATAGATTATATTAGCAAAGCAATGCTTTGCTTAGTGGCTCTAATCAGTTGGTTGGTCCAAATTTTCTCTAAATCCTACATGCAACATGATCCGCATGTAAATCGATACTACGTTTATTTACAACTTTTCGTTGGAAGTATGATTGGTTTATTAGTTGCCGATCAATTATGGATGTTTTATGGTTTTTGGGAATTAGTTGGAGCTTGTTCCTTTTTTATCATTAGTTTTTGGCACCAAAAAGAACAGGCCATTCGAGCAGCAAAAAAAGCCTTTATTTTAAATAGAATTGGAGATTTAGCCCTACTACTGGGTCTATTTTTATTAGCTAATCATTTTCAAACCGATCGGTTCTCAGCGATGAATATCGCTCAGTTTGGACCTATTTCCCTTTCAATAGGGGTATTGCTTGTTATTGGAGCAAGTGGAAAATCTGCACAATTCCCCTTGATGTCGTGGTTACCAGATGCAATGGAAGGTCCTACGCCGGCTTCAGCCTTGATTCATGCCGCTACCATGGTGACTGCAGGCGTATTTTTGGCCCTAAGAATCTACCCTATTGCTGGGGAAGAAACCCATGTGGCCTTTGGTTGCATTGGGGCTATTTCCTTTTTAAGTGCTGCCCTATTTGCTGTTTTTCAACGCGATATCAAGAAGACATTAGCCTATTCAACCATTTCTCAAATTGGATTAATGTGGCTAGGCTTAGGTTCGGATGCCTCCTTATTTCATTTATTAACACATGGTATTTTCAAAGCAGGCTTGTTTTTATCTGCTGGTGCAATCATCAATTATTTACATGAGCAAGATAAGGAACATCAAATAGACCCACAAGACATTCAAACTATGGGTGGCCTTTTTCAAAAAACACCATTCATTGGTATCTTATACAGCATTTTTGCCATAGGTTTAATTGGCTTACCACTTAGTAATGGTTTCTTTTCGAAAGAAAATATCGCTGCTTATCTATTTGAACAAAGTAAGGATTCTGCTTTTCATAATTTTTACCTAGCTTTTCTAATTATTCTGGCATGCGGAATTTTATTGAGTACTATATATATTAGTCGACAGGTAATACTAATTTTTAGCGGGTTTAATCGATCAACATTAAACTTACAAAAATCTAAAATTAATCCTTTTCAAAGCTTACCCTTACTAATTTTAGGGCTTTCATCTTTTTGGTTTTTGATTGATTGGAATCCAATACATGCAGAAGGGTCTATCCTATTACGTTTGAGCCAAATCAAACTAAATGAACCACCAAAAGTCTGGCTATTGATTAATATTGGACTTTGGATTGTAGGAATAAGCATAGCAATTTATACACGTAACCGATTACCCAATGTAAATTATCAATTTGCTAGGAATTTATGGCCAACCATAAACAAAACCGGAATCGGTTTTGCCAAATTTGTCCAAAAACAATTGGACCAAAAACTTGATATTAGTATCTTAAAAGTAGTCCATTTACAGGTAATATTTGCCCATTTAGTAGCTTGGACGGACCGTTGGATTGTAGATGGCCTATTGGTCAAATTAACCATTAGAATTTCAAAACTTTTAGGTCGATTTTTTGAAAATTGGCAATCAGGCAAAGTGCAGTCGTACTGGACTTGGTTGGTACTTACTTTTGGATTATTTTTATTGTATTATATCTTATGACATTTCCACTTCTAAGTCTTCTGATTTGCATTCCGCTCGTTGCTTCATTGCTATTAGCAAGTGGTAAATTAGCTAATATTGCTAAAGAATTGAGCCTTGGGGCCTCTATTTTGCAAATTTTAGTCCTTGTAAAAGTTTATCTTTCCTTTGAGACTGGTAATTCAAATTATCAATTTGTTGAACAATATCCTTGGATACAATTTTCGTTAGGATCCTTAGGTCAATTTATGTCTCAATTCAATCTTGGGCTCGACGGATTATCTTTAGGACTAATCGCTTTAACGTCCGTAATCAGTTTAATAGCCCTTTGGAATTCGGACTCGATAAAGGAAAAAAATTCTGCCTATTATGCTCTAGTTTTACTTTTAAATGCCTCTATTATTGGTTGCTTTTTATCTAAGGACCTTTTATTATTTTACGTCTTTTTTGAATTCATGCTACTACCCATGTATTTTCTGATTGGGATTTGGGGTGGACCTCGAAAAGAATTTGCTTCTATTAAATTTTTCTTGTATACCTTAGTTGGTTCATTATTTATATTGATCGTGCTCTTGGCATTAGGTATTTCTTATGTAGATCCTTATGAAACGGCTCTTGCTGCAGGCATCATAAATCCAAATCAATCTTTTTCAATAGAGCAATTACGAGAGATTCAAACAGCAATTGGAAATGGAGAATTTAGCAGTTCTCACATCGTTCATTCATTTGATTATTCGGTATTTACAGATATACACAATTGTAGTCCACGAACCATTCTACATGAAAATTCAGCATGGACTTTTGCAGGTTTGAGTGCAAGAGAATGGAGTTTTTGGTTGTTATTTATCGGCTTTGGAATAAAATTGCCCATTGTACCCTTTCACACGTGGTTACCCGATGCCCACGTAGAAGCACCAACGCCCATTTCTGTAATTTTAGCTGGAATTTTATTGAAAATTGGTGCGTATGGATGGTTACGAATTACCATACCTTTCTTTCCAAAAGAAGCCCTTGAATTTAGCAACATATTGGCAGGTATTGGAGCCATCTCCATTATTTATGGAGCATTTAATGCTTTAGCCATGACAGATTTGAAAAAACTTGTCGCCTATTCTTCGGTTTCTCACATGGGCTTTGTTTTATTAGGTATAGCCTCTTTTACACCTGAAGGAGTTCAAGGCGCTATTTTTCAACTACTTTCTCATGGAATTTTATCGGCCCTATTGTTTTTACTTGTAGGAGTTATTTACGATAGAACACACGACAGAAGTATAGATCATTTTTCTGGAATTGCTCAAAAAATGCCATCCTATTCCATCATTACCGGTTTAGCCTTTTTTGCCTCACTAGGATTACCTGGTTTTTCTGGTTTTATAGGAGAGTTTTTTAGTTTAATGGGTGCCTTTAATGCGATTAAGTCCTCTGAAATTTGGGCTATTCTAGGTGGAATTGGAATCATTTTAGGAGCTGGTTATTTTATTTGGACCTTTCAGAAAATGCATTTGGGTAAAACCTTTCAAAAAGATACTAGCTGGAATTTGACCGATTTAAATATAAAAGAAAAAATAAGTCTGTACACCTTAGGAATTTCCTCATTAGTATTTGGTATTTTTCCTTCATTTATATTTAACTTAACAGATAATTGGGTGGTCAACTTTTTGACTAACCTATTTTAAACATAAGAAAACCTATTTAATCATGAGCAACCAGTTTTCAAGAAGAGATCTGTTGAAAAGCTCTGCCGGTTTGGCCGGACTCGGACTTTTCAATTTTGAGGAACGATTTAACAAATCAGATTTAGTCACCAATGCAACATTAAAAGGCACTGTACAACATTCTACCTGCCGCTGGTGTTATCAATCCATTCCTTTTGAGGAATTGGTCGTAAATGCAAAGAAAATCGGCTTAACTTCTATTGAATTAACTGGTCCAGAAGAATGGGAAATTCTTAAAAAACATGATATGACAGCGGCCATTGGCTGGGGGAAATATCCGGAAGGGATGAATATTCCTAATTTTTTTAATAATCCCAAAAACCATGATCAACTAGTAGCCTTTTATGAGGATCTGATTCCTAGGGCTGCAAAAATGGGAGTTAAAAACTTAATATGTTTTTCAGGAAATAAAAATGGAATGAGCGATGAGGATGGTCTAATCAATTGCAAAAAAGGTCTTCAGCGCGTTATGAAAACAGCTGAAAGATACAATGTAACTGTTACCATGGAATTGCTTAATTCTAAAGTAAATCATAAAGATTACCAAGCAGATAATACCGAATGGGGTGCTGCCCTTTGTGAAATGGTTGGTTCCGACAAATTTAAATTGTTATACGATATCTATCATATGCAAATTATGGAAGGCGATGTAATTGCAACCATTCGAAAATACCATCAATATATTTCACATTACCATACTGGTGGTGTTCCTGGAAGAAATGAAATTGATGAAACGCAAGAATTAAACTATGCAGCTATCATCAAAGCAATTTACGAAACTGGCTATAAAGGATATATCGGACAAGAATTTATCCCTGCTAGACCTGATAAAATGGCATCTTTGGAACAAGCTGTTAAAATTTGCGATATTTAATAAAGAACTTGATTTTTTAATAAAAGGCTAATAATCAGCCATTTAATTTTAAATATTATCACCCTGCTGATATTTCATCAGCAGGGTTTTTTATTTGCTTTCAAAAGAAAAGTCTTTGGATTTATTTTGAAGTAAATCCTAACCGCACATACCCATGAAATATATTCTACTACTTTTCGGAATTTTTAACTCCATTATTTCTTTGGCACAATGCCCAAGTATTTCAAAGCAACCCCAAAGTCAAATTGACTGTGAAGGTAACAGTATCCGAATGATTATAGAAACGGATGCAAAAACGATTCAATGGGAGAAAAAAAGACCCACCGATTCAAACTTCATCAATATCTCAGGTGCTGCCTCAAACAATTATCAAATATATCCAAGCGGTGGTACTTCTATGCCAGATGGTACCATCTTTAGAGCGAAATTAAGCAATGGCACATGCACTATTTATTCTGAAGAGGCTAGTATTTCTTTAAATACAATAACGAATATAACGGGCACTAGTATATGTGAACGGGCAAATGGCACTCTTCAAGCTAATTTTCCATTAAATTCACAAAACAGGGCACTAAAATTCCAATGGACAGGATCTGTAAATGGAGGACCTTTTCAAGATTTGTCAAATGATAAACAATTTGAAGGAGTCAATACTCCTAAATTAACGATCAAAAATGCTGGAATCGAAAATCAAGGACAAAAATATAAAATCAGGGTAGATTTTGAGGTTAGTCCCAATAATGATAATGATGGTTCAATTACCAATACCAATCAAAGTCAAACTTGTCCAAGAACATCCGGAGAAGTTAGTATCACGATTAAAACCTCTCCTGCACCTATTCATTCCGTAAAATCCTATTCAAGTTGTATTGATTCAAAAAATACTGTTAGTTCGAGTGGATGCTCCCCATATACCACCATATGGTATAATCAAGCAGGTGAAAAAATTGCAGAAGGGGCAAGACCATCTATTTCATTTACGGAAACAGGAATTCAATTCATTCAAGCTACTTGTTTAAAAAATGGATGTGAAAGTGTCTTTTCGGAAGGAGTTGAAGTTCAAGTTCATCCAATTCCAACAAAAGTAAGTAATGCCGGAACCCCTGAAAAAATCAAAGAAGGAGGAAGCATTACCTTTAAAGCCAGTGGAGAAACAAACAATATATGGTATTTAAATGAAAATGATGTTAAATACATCAGCACGGCAAGTACATTAACAGTTAAAGACGTGCGAATTGTGGGTACTAACCCATTTTATATCTCTCGATGGGTTAGTCAAAAAATAAATGGATGTGAAAGTGCTAAAAGTGAAATAAAAGTATTGATTGAATCTGAAAACCTACCCAATCCAGAGACAAACCCAAGCCCTTTACCGCAGCCAGAACCGAGCCCATCTCCTGATCCACAACCTAGTCCAGAGCCAAATCCGTTACCCACCCCCGACCCAATTCCCACACCTGAACCTGATCCAATTCCTGAACCGGTGATTTTAAATTTTGATGTACAAGGAATCAAAAATTGCGATAGAGAATCGTATCTATTGAAATCTACCAACTGTCCAAGTACGGTAAATTACTTTGATGCAATAAACAATGAATGGCTTGGTTCTAGCTCAATTGATAAAAGCTTTGAATTATACACCATTTATGATCGAAAAATTATAGCAAAATGTACTAGTCAAAATTTTACAGATACCTACCAGGAATTCACACAAGTTCGCAATCCAGAAGTAAAAGCATGGTACAAAGAAAAAACTATCTTTTGTCCAAGTGATTCCATGCAATTAGAAAGCAGAATATTATTCTCTGGTCAGTTTTTATATTGGGAGAAAAATGGCCACGTTTACTCGACAGAATCTACCTTGAAAATCCCAGTAGATTCTGCCCGATTTGATGCCGTTTATACGCATAACGATTGTATATACAGATCACCCATTCCTCCTATCATTATTCGCCCAAGACCCCCAAAACCTCAATTGGCTTATTCAAGAATAACATTTTGTCCAAGAGAAAAAATTGAAGTAACTGCCCTGGAGCCTGCTTTAAAGTATCAATGGTCCAATAATAGTAAAGACCAAAAAATAATCGTTCAAGAAAGTATGCATGTTTCCCTAATTGTACAAAATGAATATGCATGTCTTTCAATTAGTAGCGATACAGTAAATTTTAAAAAATTAGAGAAAGGGGAAAAACCTATCCTAAGCACTGTCAAAAATCAAATATGTGAAGGGGATACAAGCATTATATATTCCAATTTAGGTGAAAAAACAATTTGGAGTAATGGACAACAAAAAGGATCGGTAGAAATAAGTGAATCAAATGCAATTTTCGCAGTTAGTAAAAGTCTAGAAGGGTGCATATCTGACACATCAGATGTTATAAAAATAATCAAAAGACCTAAACCACAGCAACCGAAAATCGAACAACCCTTCAATCGAATTTTAAGAGGAATTAGAACAGCCGAAGATGAACAAATTGATTGGCAGGTAGACGACCATGCTATTAAAGTTGATAACAATGAAATTGAATTAAAAAACCCTTCAAAATTGAGCCTAAGAACAAGTAAGACGTATTCAACAAATGGAATGAACGAAATAACCTGTAAATCTGATTTATTAGAGCTAAAAGTAAATGAACTTAATCCCTATTCAGAAATGTCGATTTACCCTAATCCAAATTCTACAAATCTCCTATTTGTTAATACACCAGAACAAATATCAAGTGGGGTACTAGAAATCATTGATTTAAATGGCCATCAAAAATGGGAGAAAGAAATTGAAAACCGACAAAATCCAATGCTGATTACTTTACCACGATTAAATCCAGGAATCTATTTTATACGAATAAGCAGTGCAAATTATGTAGGACAAAAAAGATTAATTCTCCTAGAATAAAGAATTACTTTTTCAAAAAAAAGCTGCCAAAAATACTAGAAGTTTTAGAATAAAATTGATGTTCTACTTCTTGATCATAATATTCTAGAAAAGATTTATTGTTCAAATTTTTTAGAACCATTACATCTCCTTGATAAGGGTTCATCCAATTTAACATTTGATTCAAACTAGAGAATGAATAAAAGAAAAGTATAAACAACATCCATTTAGAACCAAGCTGAAACTTAGAATTTTTTATTAAATATAGGTAAAAAAAGATAATCGCAGGTACTGAGGCTTTGGAAAACAGATCATTATGTTTTCCGAAATGGAAAATTGGTAAGCATATTAAAAAGGCAACAATAATAGAAAAAGTTCGATCCCATGCTGGCTTGAAAAGAAACAAAAGGAGCAATAGATCAAATACAACAAATAGTAAATAATAAATCCCTTCAGATGAAAAATCAATAAAGCGAAAGTATATAGGTGCTTCCTTTCCTGTGAAGAAAAACAGAAAAACAAATAGTAAAACACATCCCAAAAAAGTTTGAAAATTAAATTTCACATGAACAATATCAAGCAAAAAGATAATAATCAAACCCAAGGTTGCAAATGGTGACCAGAAAAATAATAAAGAAAAAATAAAAACAAGAAATTGTTTTTTTAGATCCTTATTGAACCAAAACCAACACAAGATTCCTAATAAACTTGGAAATAATTGTTGAGGTCCATGAGCTAGTACATTTAAAAATTCAAAGAATCTAAAACCAGAATTTCCGTGCAGAAAAATACGTTCAATTAACCAAAATAAACCACTTGGTAAAAAGGCTAACAAAAAATAAAAATTTCGATACTTTAGAAGAAATAATAATAAAATGCTCCCCAATAAAATACTATTTATAATTAATTCAATGAATAAAAAAGAACTAATTCCTAACAATTTGGTTAAACCAGCAGGTACCAAAAAGTAACCAAAATAGTAAGAAAGATATAGATTTGAAGATTTTTCAGAATAGATGGGCCAATCGTGATAGACTAATTTACTAAATAGAAGTCCAGATCGACAAAAAAGGTCATATTTTTGTTCAAAAAATCCACCAAAACCAACCAAAATCAAACTTCCAATGGAAACAAGAATGACAACAAAAAGATGAACCTTTGGAATTGAAATCCGCTCAAATGTATTGTAAAATTCTTTAATTAATAGATAAATTGAAAATAACAATAAACTCGCTAAGGGAATAGCAATCCAAATTTTAATCCAAAACAGTAAAAAAAGGAGAACTGAACATGAAAAATATCCAAATAATAAAGAAAAAATAAGTGCAGGATTTACCGTAATACTTTTATTCATTCGATTTACTCATAAATACCCATGGCGACTTTTTCACTCACTTTTTTAGGAGCGACCCAGGCTAAGACAGCACCTAATTTATTGATAAATCCAGTAATTACTTCTGGCTTTCCAGCAAACATCCCCTTAACTGCCATTTGAGCTACATCTTCTGGAGTCATAGTAACTTTTTGTGCTGCTTTTCGGGCCTTCTCCTGCAAATTTGCACGATCGTTAAAGTTGGTATCAGTTGCACCCGGACTTACGGCTGTTACTGAAATACCTTTCTTTTTCCATTCATGATGCAATCCGCGTGAAAAATTCAAAACGAATACCTTTGAGGCCGCATATAAACTCATTAATGGTATTGCTTGATAAGCCGTAGAACTAGCAATATTCAAGACATAGGCATCACCTTTCCCTGAAAGGATTGGATAGAACCTATGGCATAATTCAACAACAGCATTTATATTTACGTGCATCATGCGAAGATGCTGGTCTAAATCATAATTTTCAAATGAACCCACTAAGCCATAGCCGGCATTATTCACCAAAATTCTAATATCAACTTCTTGTTCCAAAACCCATTGAAATAATTTCTCAGGGGAACCTTCAATGCCTAAATCAATTGGCAAATAATTTACCTTTCGTTGATATTTGCGCTCTATATCTTCTTTTACTATTTGCAATTCATAGGAATTTCTGGCTGCTATCAAAAGATCATAACCTCTTGATGCCAAATCAAAAGCAATTTCCTTTCCAATTCCCTTACTAGCTCCTGTAATTACTGCGTAGGCCATTTTATATTTTTTTACAAAAGTAAACATAAAAGGCTGTCAATTGACAGCCTTTTACTTGATATTTTATTTTTTGGGTGCGGCAGGAGGTGCGGCAGGCGATGGATTAAAGTATTCTTTAATATCAGCATCATCTGGTTTAATTTCCTGCGCCTTAGTGAAGTATTCTCTTGCTTTAGCCTCATCTTTAGTAAACATTAAATGGTGACCACCCAATGCTTTATAGGCCTCAAACAATTGATTTTTATCTTCTTTGTACTGGGTATTTTTTTCAGCACGTAAAGTTTCGACAGTTGCGATAAACTTTTCATAGTATGGAGTACTCATTCCTTTGGTACCATAATCTATAAAGTTATTAGCACGAGCTCTATTGATATAGAATGGAGGCCATTTATCATTAATTTGGATTGCTTTAGCAAATGCAGAATCTGAACGCATAGCCATATTTACACGAGAAGCAGTATCAGATTTCTGAATGAATGCTGCGGTTAAATATAAATCCATTGCAACTTTAAAATAATCTCCAGATCCAACAGCTTGCTTTTTCTTTTCTTTCCACTCAATAGCTTTCAAGCCTGCGTTTGCTGCATCTAAATATTTCTTTTGCTTGTAACGCACATCGTGAATCATTGAATAAATATTGTTGTTTGTATCTAATGGGGCAGCTCTTTCAAAATAAGTCAATGCAATAGAATCTTTTCCTAATCCTTGATATCCTTTACCAAAATACAAGTCATCCATAAAGTATGGTTTCACTCCACGTTTCACCATATTCTCTAAATTTTCTACTCCCATCTGGTGGTTACCCATTTCAACATTTGAATAACCTCTCATACGGTAGATATCATCATCTTTTACACCTTTTTGCTCAGCTTCCTGCGTGTATTTCATTGCGCCCTCATAATCTTTCGATAAGAACAATAATTTAGCAGTTTCTAAAGTAACCTCAGGAGTTGCCTCAGCTTTTTCTAAATATTTTCTGAAATAACGAGAAGCATTTTTAAATTGGTTTCCTACGATTAAATATTCACCATAACGCTTAATCGCTGGAGCATAACTTGAGTCGATATCTAAGGCTTCTTTATAACGAGCTTGTGTTTCCTTGTAGTTTTTACCACGTAAGTAAACCACACCTATTTTAACTTTAGCTTTAATATTTTTGGGGTCTTGCATTAATGCTTGCTCATAAGCAGAAACAGCATTACCTCCATCATTTTTAACTAAATAAGCATCCCCTTTGACTAGATACTGTTCAGGTGTAGGTAATTTTTTAGTCTTTTCTTGAATTAAATCAATTAAACGGATTGCTTCTGCAGGATCATTATTGGCTAATTTCTCATCTTGACCAGTCACATAGTACATTTCATATGCCTCAGCAATACGATACATTACATCAATGTTTTTGTTTTTAGTCTCTGCCAAAATACGATCAAACTCAACCTTAGCCGCAGAAACATTATTCTGTCCAACTAAAATACTTGCCAATCCAACTTGATTTAAATAATTCTTAGGATCTGCTGCCTTACCCTTTTCAAAAGTTGCCTTTGCATTTTCAAAATCCTTACGGGTTAAATAAAAATAACCCAAATAAAAGTAATTATCACCAGTCGGAGCTGAAGCAACTAGAGCTTCAAATACTTGTTTTGCTTTTCCTGGTTGGTGACGGTCAATCAAATGAAGTCCTTCCTGAACGGTCTGACCAAATGAAAAGTTAGACACCAAAGTTAGCGCTAACCCTAAAATCCACAAATTGAGTTTCTTCATCGTTAGTAATTTAATAGCTTTAATATTTTTCTCTCAGGCTTTATTGAAATAATTCAACAATTTACCAAAAAAGTTTAATTGATTTGGAATACAAAAATAATGATTTATATCAAATTTTCTATGTATAAAGGCAAGTTTTTCTAATTTCTAATGAATTTGAAAGGTGCGAATCGTGACAGGGCGGGTTAATGGAATTAATCCGGCTTTCAAAACAATTAATTGCCCCATGTCACCACATACATAATTGACAAAACCTGTCCCTAATCCAAGGTGAGCTTCTTTAATAATAATTTTAGCTTCTCTACGCAAAGGATATTTTTTCAAGGCAATATTATAACCAAAGGGTTGATAATATTCATTTTTTGATGCTGATGATTTTTCAGCCACAGAAATTACATTTAAGGCTCGTATAAAACCTAAAGAAGTTGGATTATCACCGTCGCTTATCCAATTTGACCCAATAATTCCAACAGAATTTGGATGCGCCTTCACATATTCGATAACTTTTTTATTATCACCTCCTTCACGAACCTTTAAGCCTTTAGAAGCGTCTATTTTTAACAAATCAACTAAAAACTTCAAATTCGAAGAATTGTTTTTATCAACCACTAATTCAACATTTTTTCCATTTGTTCCTGTTAAGGTATTTGACAAATCAGCTAAGGTCCATAAAGTGTCAGAATTAGATTTATTAGCAATAAGGGCAATTCCATCGGCGGCAAAGCGATAACTACGGTATGAAATTTTCTCCCGAGTAAAAACCTCTTTTTCTTTATCTGTCAACTCCCGAGTCACTACAACCCCACGTACTTTATCATTTAACAAATCAGCAATTGCTTCATTTTCAGGCTTATTGGTCAAATTAATTTTTGCAAAATGATTTTGATTTTGAAAGGCAGTTTTTTCCGCTTCAACTAATAATTTAAAAGAATCGTCCACATCCAATGCAATTTCGCCTTTTATTGGTGTATCTTCAAATTGTTTTTTATCATTCGTAGAACATGAAAAAAACAAAAAAGCACTTAAGGTCAAAACACTAATCTTCTTCATCATACGTTCCATATTCAATTCCACTATTTTTATTCTTCTTAAAATATACAAAAGCTCTCCAAACACGAAAAATACCGTACAGAATAAACAAAATACCTAAAAGCAACCGGATTGGCGTATCTTCTCCTACAAATCCAAGCTCGAAAGCAGACAAAAATGCAACATAATAGCCCATAGCAATATAAATTAAGGCTACAATGGATCTAAAAAGTGTATTAATAAGCAAAACCCAAGATGATTTCATGTGAAAGATTTATACTACAAATTACAAATTTTTAAACAATAAAAAAAGGCCTGCTATTCGGCAGGCCTAATTTTTTATTCAAAGCAAATTACTCAGATAACTGGAATGTAATTGGCTGTGTGAAACGAGAACGAACCGCTCTACCAGATTGCTTACCTGGGTTCCATCTTGGACCAGATTTGATTACACGAATCGCCTCCTCGTCGCAACCAAAACCTACAGATTTAATAACCTGTACATCTTGGATAGAACCATCGGTATTTACAACGAACTGAACATAAACCTTACCTTGAACGTTTGCACGTTGTGCGGCAGCAGGATATTTCAAACTTCTTTGTAGATATCTAGCAAATCCAGCAATACCTCCAGGGAATTCAGCTTGTTGTTCAACGGCAGTAAAGATTTCCTCTTCTGCTGGCTTAGGAGGCTCTACTGGAGTTTCCTGACCTTTAGCATCCGGATCAACTGGCGCCTCGTAAGATTCGTCAACTCCTTTTACCGTTTCATTAGCTGTATTACCCTTCACCTCTTCTGGTGGAGGTTCTGGTTTTGTCACCTCTTCATCATGTTTGATTTCCGGTGGTAAGAACTTGGTAGTTGTTACTTTAGGAATCTCCTTTGGTGGTGGAGGTGGCGGCGGTGGAGGTAACTCCACTTTCTTTTGTGGTGGTGGTTGATCGATTTTCATGGTTTCTGCGATCACCTCCGTTTTTTCCTTATTACTTGCCGTAATCTGTTTCCAGAAAGCAGCTAATAATAAAGCCCCAACAAAAAGTGACGAACCTAATATCACCGACCTTTTGATAACTTTTGGATACGTTGTCCTTAAAAGAAAAGCACCATATTCACGGTTCTTATCCTTAAAGATAATGTCATCTAAAGTAGCATCTTGGCTTATAACTTGTTGTGACATAGTTTAAATTAATTTTAAATTTCTAAAAAGGCTTACGCCAATTATTTACCTGAACGCTTAATCAACGCTTCTGTATCTGGATCAATTTCCAACAAAGCATAACGCTTATTGTTAGTAATCGCACATTCGTCAATTAAATCTACCACATTACGATATTTCGATTTTTTTGTAGGTTTCATAACGATTGTAAAATTATTCCCGATTCTAGCTTTCATATCAGCAATTACTTTACGAATTCCAGTTTCAGAATAATCAGTCACATTCAATACAGTAGCTGATTCACTAGGAATACCTTGATAATAGTACACCTTATTTTCATCTGGACAAATTGTTACTGTCTCAGACATTTTAACAGGTGACGTTTGGGTATTATCCTCCGTTTTATCAGGCATATTCAACTGCATGGTTACGGGTTTTGCCAACGTTGTCGTCAACATGAAGAAAGTAATCAACAAGAAACCTAAGTCCACCATTGGTGTCATGTCGATTTTGGTCGACATTTTCTTACTACGTTTCTTCCCGCCTTTCTTACCCCCACCGGAGCTATCTATTTCTGCCATTTTTTTCTCTTATTAAAAACGTTACTTATTGAGGTCTTTTCTCTGGTGATGTTACCAATTGGAAGATATTAATATTCTGTGCTTGTAAAGTTCCAATGATATCACTGAACACTTTGTAATCAGAATTTTGATCTCCTTTGATAGCAATCTTAAAAGAAGGATTTGACAACTTAGCATATCCAACCCAATATGATAACTCATTATTAGCTGAATCGATAGGTATACCTTTTAAAAATCCTTTACTTTTAGCTTCAGAAGGTTTTTCATTTAACACCTGACGCATTGCTCCGGCTGGGAAACCAACCACCTCAGAACTAAGGAAGTTTGATTTCATTTCTTCTGTTAAAGCTACACCATACTTGTTGGCCATACGCTCTAACATAAATTCTCTTGCCATCATATCGTCAGTTGCCAAATATACACCACCTTCTTTCGAAACGCTGATAGTGATCACACCATCTTTCGTATTCAAAGGTTTCTCAGAGATTGAGCTTGGAGGTACAACAGTTACTGCCTCTTCAGGACGGAACTTCGCGGTTAACATGAAGAACGTCAAAAGAAGGAAAGCAACGTCGCACATCGCTGTCATATCTAGCGAAACACTGGTTCTTTTGGCTTTAACTTTTGGCATAACAATTAAATTTTATTCTGTGAAAAAAATCATTTAGTCAGGTTTTACCCTGAATAATTTATTCCATCTATTAATTGTGATGCGCAGCATAGTTTTGGTTTACAGTCAAACCAATTTCATCAATGCTATAAGTCAATTCATCAATTTTAGATGTAAAGAAGTTATATGCAATGATACAAATTGCTGATGTACCAATACCTAATGCAGTATTAACAAGAGCTTCAGAGATACCGTTTGCTAAAGCATTCGCATCTGTTGAACCACCTGAGTTACCTAATGCAGAGAAGGCCTTGATCATACCAACTACGGTTCCTAATAGACCTAATAAAGTTGATACAGACGCTAATGTTGCAATGATAGTTAAGTTTTTCTCTAACATTGGCAATTCCAATGAAGTAGCTTCTTCAACTTCTTTGCTCAATGCAGCTAATTTTTGTTCTTTGTCTAAAGAACCATCTGAAGTCAATTGCTTGTATTTCTTAACTGCAGACAATGTTACGTTTCCAACTGAACCTTTTTGCTTTTCGCAAGCTTTGATTGCAGCCTCAACATCATCTTTGTCTAAAGTAGCTTGAATGTTACGAACAAATGCATTAACATCTCCTGTTCCTTTAGCTTTACCGATTGTAATGATACGCTCGATTGAGAAAGTTAAAGCAGTTAAAAAACATGTCATTAACACGGGTACAATCACACCACCTTTGTAAACGATACCGAAATAATCGCCTGGGATTGGGTGACCTTCATTTGTTCCTCCTTCAAAGTGAGAGCCATCTCCCATCACGAAAAGGAAAATACAAAGTGCAATAACAAATAAAAGAATTAGAACGAATCCTGCAGGAATACCGCCTGATTTTTTCTGTGGGGCAGCTGCTGGCTTTGCTGCAGCTGGTTTTGGTTGTTGTGTACTCATTAGTTTGGTAATTTGGGGTTAAAGAATTATTTGTTAAACAAAACTTTTTGTCAAATTCCTAGGGTCGTAGTTTTCATAGTTTTAACTCCCTTCAGATTTTTGACAGCTAACAAAAGTATATAATTCTGATTTAAATTTTAACACCTTGTCAAATAGTTTCGGTGAAATTTTTTCTTATAAATTTTCAATCATTGTACTATCTTGATATTTTCTTCAAAATTTGTTAAAAATCAGGGTACTTTTTTGAGAATTAAAAAATGAAAAAAAAATTAAAAAAAAATAAAATCAAGCAGCCTCATTCCTGATTTTTTTGTTAAAAATCATAACTTTGATTGAAATTAAGAAAAATGGATTCCCCTTTTAGCCCTAAAACACCGAATGCAAATTCACGAAAAAGTGATAGCCAAAGCTTGAAAGAAGCCATTGAATCTTTATTAAAGGTTTATCAACTTCAGCATAAATTTCAAGAAACATTTATTTCAGCAAATTGGGAACAAATTGTTGGCAAACCTATTGCCGCACGGACAAGTGAAGTATACGCTAAAAATGGCAAACTATTTCTTAAAATTTCATCTGCACCTTTAAAAAAAGAATTGCTTATTACGAAGCAAAAATTAATTGAAGTTGTAAATAAAGCCGCTGATCAAAACATAATTGAAGAAATTATCTTTTTGTAACATGCCAAAAATCCCATTCTTATCTGTAGGAAACAAAGTGGCAATCCTTTCTCCTGCCTCCCCTCCCAAATCGGAAATCTGGTTAGAAGGTATTCAAGTTTTACGCGACTGGGGATTAGAAGTTGTTTTTGCACCCAACCATTTAAAAAAACATTTTGGTTTAGCTGGTACAGATCAAGAACGTTTATCTGATTTACAATGGGCGCTCAATGATCCTGCCATAAAAGCAATTTTCCCGATCCGTGGAGGGTATGGATCAAGTAGACTTATCGACAGCCTAAATTTTGATTTATTTACCAAATCTCCTAAATGGCTAATTGGTTTTTCAGACATTACAGCATTATTGATTCATTTGAGTAGCTTGGGTTTTGAATCAGTTCATGGACCTATGCCTCATAATTTTTTACAAAAAGGCGGAGAAAATGCATTAATTAGTTTGCATGATTTTCTGTTCCAAGGCAAATTAACCATCCACATTGAATCTAATCCATTCAATAAAATAGGTACTGCCCAAGCTGAAATCATTGGTGGAAACTTATCTTTGATCGTTCATTTATTAGGAACCACAAGTTTTCCAGACCTAACTGGAAAAATACTATTGCTTGAAGAAGTTGGTGAACGTTTGTACCACGTGGATCGAATGCTTGTTCAATTAAAAAGAGCAGGAATATTTTCAAAAATTGCTGGATTATTAGTCGGCGGCTTCAGCGATTGCAATGAAGCACCTCTCGAAATTGGCAAAACTGCTCATGAACTTATTTTAGAACACACAATTGATTATAACTTTCCAATTGCCTTCGATTTTCCATCAGGTCATATTCCAGAAAATTACGCTATTCCTTTTGGTGTAAAAACCAACTTGTTGATAAATGTTTCAGAAGTCCAATTAACTTATCAAGGCTAAAGCATCTTTTGAGTTTCTTTGTTGCATAAACCACTATAGATGTGTTAGCAAAAACTTTTGGAAGTGCCGTATTCGGAGTTACAGCCTCTTTAATAACGATTGAAATAAATGTGACACAAGGCACAAAATGTTATTTAGTAGGACTTCCAGATTCTACTATTAAAGAATCCATTCAACGAGTTGAATCCGCAATAAAACATTATGGACATTTTTTTCCTAGGAAAAAAGTAGTCATTAATCTAGCACCTGCAGACATTCGAAAAGAAGGTTCATCTTATGATTTACCTATAGCTTTGGCCATCCTTCATGCATCTGATCAAATTTATATTCCCTTGATAGAAGAATTTGTGATTATGGGTGAATTATCTTTAGATGGTTTACTTCGACCTATCAAAGGCGCCTTGCCTATGGCCATTGAAGCAAAAAGAAAAGGAATTAAAAAACTATTACTACCCAAAGAAAATGCAGCTGAAGCTGCAGTTGTGGATGGCATAGAAGTTTATGGTATTAACACCCTAAGCGAGGCTATACAATTTTTAAAAGGTCGAGATCCCATTCAAGCCGAAAAAGTTGATTCAAATGAAATATTTAATCAACATAAATTCAATTTTGATATTGACTTCAGTAATGTACAAGGTCAAGATAAGGCAAAAAGAGCTTTTGAAATTGCAGCTGCTGGAGGACACAATTTGATATTAATTGGTCCACCTGGAGCTGGAAAAACTATGTTAGCAAAAAGAATTCCGACAATTCTACCACCTTTAACTTTGCAAGAAGCTTTAGAAACAACGAAAATTCATTCTGTCGCTGGAAAAATTGGGAAAAACAAATCTTTACTGGCCACAAGGCCCTTCAGAAATCCACACCATAATACTTCAACTGCAGCATTGGTGGGAGGTGGAAGCAATCCTCAACCAGGTGAAATTTCATTAGCTCATAATGGTGTTTTGTTTTTAGATGAATTACCAGAATTTTCGAGAATGACTTTGGAAGTTTTAAGGCAACCTCTAGAAGATCGCAAAGTGCTAATTTCAAGAGCTAAATGGTCGGTGGAATTTCCTTCAAATTTCATGTTAATTGCAAGCATGAACCCGTGCCCTTGTGGATATTTCAACCATCCAACTAAAAATTGTGTTTGCGGACCTGGCGTGGTGCAAAAATACTTAAATAGAATTTCTGGACCATTGTTGGATCGAATTGATATACATGTTGAAATCACACCTGTAAAATTTGAAGAATTAGCTTCTATGAGTCAAAATGAAAAAAGCGAAACAATTCGTGAGCGCGTTATATATGCTAGGAAGATACAATCTAAAAGATTTTCTACATTTTATGGTATACACAGCAATGCAATGATGCAGGCAGAACAGGTGAAAAAAGTATGCAAATTGGATCAGCAAAGTCAAGAAATGATTAAGCTTGCCATGGAAAGACTACAATTATCCGGTCGAGCCTATGAAAGAATTTTAAAAGTAGCCAGAACAATTGCCGACTTAGATCAAAAAGAATTAATTGAAACGATACATTTGGCAGAGGCCATAACCTTTCGAAATTTGGATAGGGAAAATTGGGGAGGATAATGTAAATTTGAAAAAAACTATTCAATGAAAAATATTTTAATTACGTTCAGTGTGATTTTAATACTAAGCAATAACTTGTTTAGCCAATCTACGCATCCATCATTTAAAAGTTTACCTTCTTCTGTTGAAGAAGTTTTCACAAAGAATACAAGTCAAAAACCAGTTTTCTTGGAAGTTTATTTGCCTACTTGTGGGCACTGCCTTGCCTACAATGAAACCTTTAAGGAATCAAGCATCAAAAATTATTTAGATCAACATTTTGAAGCCTTTCAAATGGATTTAAGTATTAAGCAAAATCAAGATTTTCTAAAAAACCGAAAAATATACATCTATTCAACTCCTACCTTTTTGGTGTTTAGTCCCGATGGAAAATTATGGAATTTTGATTCTGCAGATGAAGAATATAATTCCGTCGACGGAATTATCAATTTATTGAATAAAGCCAAATCAGAAGAAAAGCGACAAATCAGCTTAATTGAAAAGTATAAAAAAGGGCAATTTGATAAAAACAGTCTGATTGAAATAGGTAACTACACTCGTAATACATTAGACACTAGCTTAACCATCAAAATTGTAAATGATTTGACAAAAAATTTATCTAAAAACGAATATGAATCAGAACTAAGTTTTAAAATTATTCAGAAAATCATGATTGATGAAGAAAATCCTTTATTTGATCATTTTGCGAAAAATTTAAAAAAATATCATTTATATGCGGATTCTGCACATGTTACTCAAGCCGCAGAAAATGTAATCATGAATAGTTTATACAATCCGAATGCAAAAAATTATTCCCTGGAAAGATATGAAAAAATGAAAAAGCTGTTAGTTGGAATTGGCATTCCATCTAAAGCTGTTGACACTCGTTTTATATATTATGAAGTGTTAAAATATTTACAGCAACAAAATCAAACAGCGGCCATTTCAAAAATCAAAAATTACTACCAAAAGAAAAGCATTCCACAAAAGGAAAAAGATTTTTGGTGTAATACTTTAAAAAAATATAATTCCACTTTAAAAGATTGTCCACTTTAATAATTATTAATAACTTAAGGTTCATAACCTATTCCATCAATCTTAATGAAAAGAATCAGCATCCTAAGCCTATTAATTATTTCCTTCTTTACCTTAAGTAGCTATTATACAATTCCATTTATTGGAGAAGAAAGTCTAGAAAGTGTTTTCAAAAGAATTAAAGATGAAGTTGAAAATAATTCACAAGCCTATCAGACTTTAGGAAATGCTTGCCAGACACTAGGACATCGTTTAACAGGGAGTGCAAATGGTAAAAGAGCAGAAGAATATGCCTATAATTTATTTAAAAAATATGGCTTTAGAGATACCAAATATCAGGGATTTCAAGTAGAATCTTGGGCTAGAGATACTGTTACATTAAGTATTGGTCCTGCAAAATCCGATAACATCAAAGATGTACCCGTTGTTTCCTTGGCAATGACACCTGTTGAAGCAACTATCAATGGAAAAATAATTGATGCAGGAAATGGACTGGATGAGAATTTTGAACATATCAAAGAAGAAGTAAAAGGTAAAGTTGTTCTGATGAATATTGGTTTATTGGATGGTAAGCCTGGACAAAAAAACCTGCACCGTTCTGAAAAAACAGCTCTAGCGATTAAATACGGAGCCATTGGCGTTATTTTTGCAAATACAGTTAAAGGACAAGTTTTACTAACTGGCACTGCTTCTGTAACGGGTAATTTAATTTCCATACCAGCTGTTTGCGTTTCCTATGAAAGTGGACAAGAAATCAGGAATTGGTTATCAAGTCAATCTAACTTGATTGCCATGATGGAAATGCACAATGTAAGTCAACCAATTAAAGCAAGAAATGTAGTTGCCACCTTAAAAGGAGAACACAGTAAATTAAAACACGAAAAAATTGTCATTGGTGGACATTTAGACTCATGGGATTTAGCGACGGGGGCCATTGATAATGGTATAGGTTCATTTAGTGTGATGGATATTGCAAGAACCTTTAAAGCCTTAGGTTTAAAAAGCAAAAGAACTATTGAATTTGTGGCATTCATGGGAGAAGAGGAAGGCCTGTTAGGATCAAAAGCATACATTGAACGAGCAAAAAGAAATGGAGAATTAGAAAATGTGGTGTATATGATCAATCTAGACATGACCAATAACGTTTATGGATTCAATGCTGGAGGTAGGGAAGAATTATTAAATTTATTCAAAGAGATTGGAAATAAAGTTAAATCCATTGATCCAGAGTTTGGCAATCAAATTACGAATGCTGCCGGACTTCATTCCGACAATCAATCCTTTTTACTAGAAGGAATTCCAGCTGGAACTCCGAATGGGAAATTAGACAAAAGTGTCTTAGATTGTTACCATGCAAATTGTGATGGTTTCAACCTGGTTAATAAAAAGGAAATGGAAAATACAGTCAAATATACAGCCATGTTATTATATGGTGTAGCAAATACACCTGTATTTCCTGCAAAAAAATTAGATTTTTATTCAACCCGTGAATTTTTCATTAAACAAAATCTTCGTAGAGAATTGGAACTTGGAAATGAATGGCGTTGGGGAAATGAATAATTTGACCAATATTTTGTAACTTTATAAAATTGTTTAAATATATCACATGAGTATTCAAAATCCTTCCTTTTTTGATCACAACATGGAATTCATTCCAGAGACAGCATTTAAATCTATTATTAAGGTTATTGGTATTGGTGGAGGTGGCTCCAATGCAGTTCAGCACATGTTTAACATGGATATCAAAGGTGCCGACTTAATCGTTTGCAATACAGATTCCCAAGCATTGGCTTCAAACTTAGTGAAATCAAAAGTTAAATTAGGTGAACAAGGATTAGGTGCAGGAACAGACCCTGAAGTTGGAAGAAAGGCAGCTGAACAGAGCAAGGATAAATTAGAAAATATTTTAACCGATGATACCGAAATGGTTTTCATCACGGCAGGTATGGGAGGAGGAACAGGCACAGGTGCTGCCCCAGTAGTTGCTCAATTATCGAATGCAAAAGGATTATTAACAGTAGCAGTAGTAACAGCTCCCTATTCTTGGGAAGGAAAAGATAAAATTAAATATGCATTAAATGGTATTGAAGAATTAAAACAACACTGTGATACTGTTTTGGTGGTCATGAATGATAAACTAGCCAAAATCCATCAAGACCTTCCGGTAAAATTGGCCTTTGCCAAAGCAGATGATGTTTTAGCCAAAGCGGTAAAATCTGTAGTTGATGTCATTGCCAAACCTGGTGAAATCAATACAGATTTTATGGACGTAAAAAAAGTGTTGAAAAAAGCTGGACAAGCCATGATGAGTTCAGCAACTGGCTCAGGACCGGAAAGAGCACTTGATGCAATCAAAGAGGCACTCGAATCACCCCTATTAAATGCACAAGACATCAAAGGTGCCAAAAGAATCTTAGTAACTGTTTCAACTAGCAATGATCATTCATTACGAATGAGTGAACAAACAGCCATTGTAGATTTCTTAATGCAACGCGTAAGTGCACAGGCTGATATGGTTAAATTCGGGGTTTCAACCGATGAAACGCTCGGAGAAGACTTATATTTAACAGTTATCGCAGCTGCATTTGAACACTCTCAAAATGCCTTAGACGAATATTTGCATACTGATACAAGCCATTACGAAACAGGTTCAACTGACTTATCTGCCGGACAAACCGTTGACCTTGGCGACTTAGAAAGTACTGGTAACAATTATTTCGATAGCGAGGAAAATCGCTTCAATAAAATGGTAGAAAATTATCGTTCTGAAGGATTTGAATCAGTAGATTTTAACATTCCAAGTTATCAACGATATAAAATCCCATTGTACGATATCACAAAGATTCCTCAGGAAGAGTGGGAAGAATCGATGTTGTAATAAGTGGAAACTATTTCAACAACCCTCCTTATCTCTTCTTCATTGGCAAAAAATACGTCAAATTCAGAAACGCCTTCAATTCCTCCCATTGAAATTCCTGATTTTTGAAATTCCATTAAACCATGTACGGATTTCCTGGCACTAAGGTGTATGGCATGACAACCAATTTTTAAAAATTCGGTGCAATTACTTGCATTCACTCCGCTTCCTGCCATTATTTCAATTCGGTTCTTAGATTTTTCTACCATCTGCACAAGATTTTCTAAACCATCCAATGCCTTATTTCGTTCTCCTGAACTTAGAATTCTAGTAAATCCAATTTGAATCAAGTATTCAAGCATCTCCAAAGAATCACGTGCAACATCAATTGCACGATGACATGTTAAAGGAACTGCTCCTACCCTATTTTTAATTTCTTGCAAAAAGGCCAAATCCGGATCACCTGATGGCAATAATGCACCGAAAACAATACCATGAACACCTGCTTCTAACAATTGATCCAGCTCATATCTGATTGTCTCTTTTTCTAAAGGAGAATAGCAAAAATCACCACCCCTCGGGCGAAGCATTGCATGAATTTCAATTGAACTTTCTTTGAGTGCCGCCTTGACCATTCCACCTGAAGGCGTTGTCCCTCCATCCCAAGGAGAAGAACACAATTCAACACGATGCGCACCAGCACGATCTGCTACCTGAACTGATAATAAAGAATAAGCACAAATTTCTACCTTGGAAAGCATGTTTTACCTAATATTTTTTAACAAAAAGATAATATTATGAAATATTTTGAGAAAATTTAGGAATAAAACTTTTATAAACTATTTTTATTTTTACTTTTGCACGAAAATTAAGAGAAATAATTATGTACTGGACATTAGAACTTGCATCTTATTTAGAAGATGCCCCTTGGCCTGCTACCAAGGATGAATTAATTGACTATGCCATTCGTACGGGTTCACCGCTTGAAGTTGTTGAAAACTTACAAGAATTAGAAGACGATGGGCAACCATTTGAAAGTATCGAAGAAATTTGGCCGGATTATCCGACAAAGGACGACTTCTTTTTTAACGAAGATGAATATTAAAATAAAAGGCGGTTCAAAAATGAACCGCCTTTTTAATTTGCTCCGAAAGTTGCACATCTCGTAAATGAATACCCCACCTTCTTTCTAAAATATCCTCTAAGTGAACAGCCATCTCAAATTTTCTGAGATATTCTATTTCTCCTTTTAAAAATCCTTGACCAGCTATAATTGGTTGAAGTCCATTTTCTTGTTCAATACAGTTCTCCAAAACTTTTAATTTCTCAGGTCCATACACTTCCTCTAGATGAATTAGCGTTTCAGAAGAAATAGCATAATTGTTAACTAACAAATCAAATTGCTCCGCATCAAAATCAACATCCGAAAAAAGTGAATAATTTTTCGTTAAACATTTCGTACGAGGTTTCACGAATACTTCAGTTTCGAGTGTATCCAAGGTATCTTTTGCCATTACTCGATAAGTGGTCCATTTACCTCCTAAGATACTTACCAGCTTACTTCTTGAATCAAATTCAACGATATGATCTCTAACAATCGATTTGGTATCTTGTGGCATCGTTTCTTGAATAGCCTCCTCAATAAGTGGTCTTTGCCCAACAAAAACTCCAGAAATATCGAGCTGACTTGCCTTTTTAACGGAATACCTATTGAAATAATCTAAAAGATATCTTTTCTCATCTTCTAATATACCAGGACTTTCCTGCAAAAGATCAGGATCGTCTGTTGTACCAACCAAAATATAATCACGCCAGGGAATAATAAATACCACGCGTCCATCATCGGTTTTGGGAATTAATAAGGCCGTTTCAGACGGCCAAAACGATTTATGGAAAACAATATGGGCACCTCTACTAACTTTTAGGCGATCATGAAGTTTGGGATTAGCCTTTTTCCTTAAAGCATCGGCAAATGGTCCTGCAGCATTAACCACTGCTTTTACAGCTACTTCAGCAATTTCTCCATTTAACGTGTTTTCTATAATTACCTTTTTGATTTTTAAACTTTTGGGACTTAAGACAAAATCTTTCCAAGCTACATAATTGATGAGTTCGGCCCCCTTTCTCGCTGCTGCCTTTGCGATAGAAAGTGCATATCGAGCATCATTAAATTGCCCATCAAAATACATAATTCCTCCAACCATCCTGTTGGTGTCTAGATTTGGAATTATTTGTTGAAGTCTTTGTTTATTAACACCCGATGAATCTTTAAGATTAGTACTACCGGCAATTTTATCATACAGCCACATACCAATGCGGTAATACATTTTATCAAAAAATGAGTAGCATGGAGTTAACAAACCCAAAGGGTGTGCCAAATGGGGTGCATTGGCAATCATCGCTTTGCGCTCATGCAAGGCTTTATATACCATATGAAACTGCTGCCAATCTAATTTTTTTACCGCCTGTTCCAAATAACGTACACCACCATGAATAAGTTTTGTAGATTTAGATGAGGTTTGTGATGCAAAATCGCCCTTTTCAATTAGCAAGACTTTATATCCGCGCAAACTTGCGTCTAAGGCAATCCCTACACCTGTGGCTCCCCCACCAATGATGCAAAGATCATAACCTATGGCAGCTTGGTCTTTTACCCGTTGCCAGGCTTCAGAATGATTGAAGTTCATGGAATATTTTTCTTGAAAAGGGATATAAAAGATCAATTTACTAATTTTGAAAAAAAATAAAGTAAAAGTTTCGGTAAAAATTCAATTAAATAAAAGAGATTTTATAATTTTGTAGTCTTATGGCAAAGAAAGATATCAAGGACGCAATCGAAATAATCGAAAGTCCAGAAGCATTACAACAAGAATTCAATAAAGTTCAATCAGCTTTTGAAAAAAACAAATCAAAAGTAATCTCTGTAATATCAGGTGTAGTTATCGTGATTGCAGGTTATTTTGGTTATCAATACTATGTTTCTACACAAGATGCAGAAGGTGAAAAGAAATTATTCAAGGCAGTATATGCTTTTGAAAATGATTCATTAGCCTCAGCAGCAAAAGATTTTGAAAAAATCACTAATGAATTTGGTGGAAACACACAAAACTTAGCAGACTTGTATTTGGGAATCACCTTATTGAAACAAGGGAAATTTGACCAAGCGATTGAAAAACTTCAAAATTTCAAATCGTCTGATTTATTAGTTCAAGCAAGAGCTTATTCTTTATTAGGAGATGCCTATTCAGAGAAAAAAGCTTACGGCGAGGCTATTTCTGCCTACCAAAAAGCTGCTGACTATAAACCAAACAAATACTTTACTCCTATGTATTTGTTGAAATTAGCGATTGCATTGGAGTCGAACAAGCAATCAAAAGAAGCTTTGGAGGTTTATACGCAAATTACGGATAAATACCCTCAGTCTTCAGAGTCTATTCCTGCAAAGAAATACAAAGCTCAATTAGAAAGCTCAATCTCAGAATAAAAAGAGTTAATTCATCATAAAAGGGATAAGGGCTTAAGCTTTTATCCCTTTTGTATTAATTGTTGGCTAGATGATGAATTCAAGTGCCTCAGCCAACGAAAAAGCGAAAAAACAAATAAAAATATGTCTTCAGCAGATAAAAACTTAAGTGAATTTATTGCAAGAAATTTACCAGATATCAGCAATAAAAAATTTGCAATTGTGGTTTCTGAATGGAATGAAGAGATTACCAATGCCTTATTTGAAGGTGCCTATAACACATTGATTGCTTACGGAGGAAAAGCAGAAAATATTATCAAAGCGGAAGTTCCTGGAAGTTTTGAATTAAGTCTTGGTTCGCAAAAATTTGCACAAAGAGAAGATATAGATGCGGTAATTGCCTTAGGATGCGTCATTCAAGGCGACACCAAGCATTTTGATTTTATATGTCAGGCAGTTGCAATGGGGATTACCGAAGTAAATTTAAAGTATAATAAACCTGTTATTTTTGGCGTTTTAACCCCTAATACCATGCAGCAAGCCTTGGATAGAGCGGGGGGAATTCATGGAAATAAAGGAGATGAGGCTGCTTTCACAGCTATTAAAATGTTGGGTCTATAAATTATAATATTATGCAAGTTTGGAAATTTGGAGGAACATCAGTTGGAAAACCAGAGCGAATGAAATCAATTCGTCAATTAATTACAGAAGATGGAAAACCCAAAATTGTAGTTTTGTCTGCCCTTTCTGGTAGCACAAACACATTGCTTTCAATTTCAGAATCATTATTAAATAAAAATATTTCAGAAGCTAAAGCAAAAGCAAGTGATTTAAGAGCACATTATGACCAATTTTTGATTGAATTATATCAAACAGAAACAGGTCTAGCGAAAGGCAAAGCAATTGTTGAAAAAGAATTCAATTTCATCGATCAATTAATAGCTAATTCAGCATACGGGACAAAAGAAGAAAAAGAAATCGTTGCCCTTGGTGAGCTATTATCTACTCAAATCTTTGAAGCCTACTTGCAAGAAGAAGGTGTAAATTCAGTCCTTTTACCGGCTTTAGATTTCATGGTTATTGATGCAGACAATGAACCGATTTTGTCTAAAATCGAAGAAAATATTGCAAAAGTATTAAATGCAAATGCTGGAAAAGAAATTTACATTACTCAAGGGTTTATTTGTAGAAATCCAGCTGGAGAGGTGGATAATCTTAAAAGAGGTGGTTCAGACTATACCGCAAGTTTAATTGGTGGTGCAATTTCAGCAGAGGAAGTTCAAATATGGACAGATATTGATGGCATGCACAACAATGATCCACGCATTGTCAAAAACACTTTTCCAATTAGAGAATTATCTTTTGAAGAAGCAGCAGAATTAGCCTATTTTGGAGCTAAGATTCTGCACCCAAGTACTATTACTCCAGCGAAAATGAAAGGAGTACCAGTTCGTTTAAAAAATACGATGGAACCAAGTGCCTATGGCACCTTGATTTCAGACAAAACGACCGATACAGAGATTAAGGCTATTGCAGCAAAAGATAATATCACAGCAATTTATATTCACTCAACTCGTATGCTAAACGCATACGGATTTTTGAAACGCGTATTTGAAGTATTTGAAAAATACAAAACGCCAGTGGATATGATTACCACTTCAGAGGTATCCGTATCTGTTACCATTGATCAAACAAATCATTTGGAAGATATCATGCGCGAACTTCGCGAATTTGCAGAGTTAGAAGACCCAGATAACGATCAAGTTATTGTATGTATTGTTGGAAATTTCTTTGCAGACAAGGAAGGAATTGCCATCAAAGTTTTAGATGCGATGAGAAATATTCCTATTCGTATGATTTCTTATGGAGCTTCAGAACATAACATCTCCTTACTAGTGGATGCCAAATACAAAAACAATGCTTTAAATGCTTTAAACGAAGGTTTATTTTAAAAAATTATGCTAACAGTCCCATTTATCCGAGCCAATTCAGAACAAACTATTGCAGGTTTAACTAAAAAACGTTTTGCAAACGCAGAGGAAGTTGTTAAGCAAATTCTTGCATTGGATGATATTCGCAAAAATTTATTGCAACAAGCTGAACAAGCTTTAGAAAAATCAAATGCAATTGCTCGCGAAATTGGAGGATTAATGAAATCTGGGCAAATACAAGAGGCCGAAGCAAAAAAAGCAGAAACAGCAGACCTTAAAATTCAAATTAAAGATTTAGGAGAAGCCGCCAAAAAAGCCGAACAAGATGTTCAAGATGTATTAGTTACACTACCAAATTTACCTCATAGTTCTGTTCCTGAGGGTAAAACGGCAGAAGATAATGAAATTGCATTAACCTGGGGAAAGGTTCCAACTTTTGATTTTGAACCCCTTCCCCATTGGGATTTAATCAAAAAATACGATATCATTGATTTTGATTTAGGAAACAAAATTACGGGAGCTGGATTTCCTGTATATAAGGGGAAAGGCGCTCGTTTACAAAGAGCTTTAATCAATTTCTTCTTAGATGAGGCGATCAAAGCTGGATATTACGAAATCCAACCACCCATTTTAATCAATGAAGATTCGGGATTTGGAACAGGACAATTGCCGGATAAAGAAGGGCAAATGTATATTACCAAAGAAGAAGGGTTATACTTAATCCCAACTGCTGAGGTACCTATTACCAATTTATATCGTGATGTGATTTTAAATGAGAAGGATCTACCGATCAAGAACGTAGGACATACACCATGCTTTAGAAGAGAAGCTGGCTCTTGGGGGGCTCATGTTCGTGGTTTAAACCGCTTACATCAATTCGATAAAATTGAAATCGTACAAATTAGAAAACCAGAGGAATCATATCAAGCACTCGAAGAAATGTCTTTATATGTTCAAGGGCTTTTACAAAAACTCGGACTACATTATCGCGTGCTACGTTTATGCGGAGGTGATATGGGATTTGCTTCGGCATTAACTTATGACATGGAAGCGTGGTCGGGTGCTCAAAATCGTTGGCTGGAGGTGAGTTCTGTTTCCAATTTTGAAACTTTCCAAGCAAACCGTTTAAAATTACGAATGAAAATAGATGGCAAATCTGTCCTTTGTCATACTTTAAATGGTTCTGCTTTAGCTTTACCAAGAATTGTAGCTTCGATTTTAGAAAATAATCAGACTCCTGAAGGAATTAAAATTCCAGAAGTTTTAGTACCGTATTGTGGGTTTTCAGTGATCGAGTGATCTAGATCACTCGATCACTAGCCGAAACCCTTCCCCATGTAGATTTTGTAATTGAATAGAAGAATCTTCTTTTAACATTTTACGTAATTTGGTCATATACACATCCATGCTGCGTGCATTGAAATACGTATCATCTCCCCAAATGAGTTTAAGTGCGAAACTTCGGCTGACAGGTCTTCCCAAATTTTCGCATAATAGCTTCATCAATTCATTTTCTTTAGGTGTAAATTTCTGTTCCACACCATTTATAGAAATCTTCATTTTATGTGGGTGGTACACATAGTTTCCGATTTGAATTTCATCTGCTAATTTCAAAACAGACTTATCCGATTGGGTTCTTCGTAAAACAGCCTCAATGCGTGCTAAAAGAACTTCCATCGAAAATGGTTTAGTCAAATAATCATCCGCCCCAACTTTAAATCCTTGCAATGTATCTTCCTCCATTGATTTGGCTGTCAAAAAAATAATAGGAACATCTAAATGGTTTGCTCGAATATCCTTAGCTAAAGAAAAGCCATCTTTTTTAGGCATCATTACATCCAACAAACACAAATCAAATGTACCTTTAACAAAGAAATCAAGCGCTTCATCTCCATTTTGGGCCCAGGTTACTTCGAAATTTTTCTTTTTTAAAAATTCAGCTAAAAGTAAGCCCAGGTTAGGGTCGTCTTCAGCCAATAATAGTTTAAACGGATTGCTCATATGTGAATGGGTAAGGTAATTTCAAACGTACTTCCTACACCCACTTTACTCTTTACACCAACCTTACCACCGTGGGTCTCTACTATTTTTTTTACATAACTTAATCCTAATCCAAATCCTTTTACATTGTGTACATTGCCTGTAGGAACGCGGTAAAATGGATCAAAAATTGAATTTAGCACTTCTTTCGCCATGCCAATTCCTTGATCTTGAATTTGTATTTTTAAGTCATTTCCGAGTTTTTCTAACGAAATTTGAATGATCGGATTAGATGAACTATATTTTATGGCATTGTCAATCAAATTGAATAAAACATTCGAAATGTGAACCTCATCTGCAACTATTAAAAGTTCATCATCTGGCAAATTTGTTGAAATTAGCCCCTGATTGGCTTGAATTAAAGGTCCATTCGCCTCTATTACCTGTTGTATGAGAGATTTAATTCCAAACTCTTTTTTCTTCAAAACAATTTCTTCTTTTTCCATCTGTGCGGTTTGTAGCACACGTTCTACCTGCGAACTCAATCGAGTATTTTCTTCTTTGATGATTCCTAAGTAACGGAGAATTGAATCATTTGAAGCAATTACAGGTTCTTCCTGAATCAATTGCGTCGCTAATGAGATTGTTGAAATAGGTGTTTTGAACTCATGGGTCATATTATTGATAAAATCATTTTTCACTTGTGCCAATTTTTTCTGTTTCAAAATGATATTCAATGCCACATAAAAACAACCCAACATAAGCAGCAAAAGCAATAAAGAAGCGGCAAAGCTAAGGCCCATGGTTTGCCAAATAAAAGCCTTTTGATTAGGGAAATAAACATTAAGTATATGTCCTGATGGTTTCAAATCATTCGGAAAAAGGCTAGCGCTAAACATATTTGCAGCCGATTCAGGCTGCAATATTTTTTTATTTGAAATATATACCCACTCATCTTTTTTTGAATGATTGTCCTTAATTCCATAATAAAACGGAAGGTGAATACCGCTCAAGTGTAATTCATTCCGAATCAAGCTATCAATTAGGCTTGGTGCAAAACGTTGTTCGATAGGACGTTCTTTGAACAGGAAATCTGAAAATACCTCCTTGGCCAATTCTGTTTTTTTCAAGACTTTTTCAAGAGATGATATTTCTTGAGGATTTTGGGGTTTTTCGGGCGATTTTGGTCGATTTCGGACTCTTTTAGGACCCGGAAGATCAGAAAACAAACGATCCATTTTTTGTTGTTCACGAATTCTTTTCTCCATCTCATTCACATCTACACCCATTTGGTACTCTTCGGTAATCTCAGCAATTTGTCCATTAGGAAGCATTATTTGCTTTTGAACCCAAACAAAATCAGATGGAATGGTTTGGTTGTATGCCGATGGATTATGCCCATCCGAATACATTTGAGACTCAATTGTGTTGGCTTGAAGTTCTTTTGACGAAATTTTAACTTTCTTATTTTCTGATAAATTCAATTTTTCCGAAAGTGTAGCCACTTTCTTTTGTTCATCTTCATAATCTTTTTTTCGTTCAGCTAATACCAGCAATTCCTGTTTTTCTAATTTTCTTACCACCTGATCCAAGCTACTGCGTACTTCTGAATTAAAATTTTCTTCCTTTGATTCGAGCATATACCCTAACCAATACGCTTGAAATGCGATCAATCCAATGAGTGCAACGCTCATGAAAAGAATGATTAAACGAATTTTTTGCTTGCTCATAGAAATTAAAATACATGTAAAATTACATGATTTATTTTTCCAACATACATGAAATTTAGGCTCTTAACACTCTTTAACAATTTGGTTTCAAATAAATAACTAAGTTTGTGTTGTAAAAAATCAACATTTATGAAAAAGACAATTTTAATTTTAGCCTCTACTCTATTTTGTGCAAGCTTATATGCTCAAGGAGAGAAAAAAGAAAACCGAGTGCGTATTGTAACGATTGAAAATGGACAAAAAAAGGTAATTGAAAAAATAATATCTGATGATAAGGATTTGGGGGAGGAATTTAAAATCTTGGAAGATTCCATTCAAACAAAAGATGGAAAAAAGAAAATTATAACGGTAGATGTGCGTAAGGGTAGTGACAAGGTCATGCGAAGAACAAGGGAGACGATAGAAGGACCAGAAAAGGAATTGCGCGTATTTAAATTTAAAGGAAGTGATGGTGGCGAAGAGGTGATACATGTAGTACCAGATATGCCAGAGGCTCCAATGGCACCTGGCCGACCGATGGATATTGAAATCAGAAAAATCAATGGTAATGCACCAGGATTTAAAGGGATGTTGAGAGAACAAATGTCAGAAACCATCCATGGCTTACACATTGAACCGAATGCTCCATTCAATGGGAAGTTTAATATTCATTTTAATGCGCCAGAGAAAGGAACAGTAAGTATTGCAGTTACCGATTTAAACGGAAAAGAATTGGCTGTGGAGCAAATCAAAGATTTTCAAGGAGACTATCTAGGTCAAATTGATGTTAAGAAATCCGCCAAAGGAGTATATTTCATTCGAGTGACTCAAGGCAACGACGGTGCCGTGAGGAGAGTTAAGGTTGATTAATAAAAAGAAAAGACCGGGCTAAAACAATTGCCCGGTCTTTGCATTTGGCTCTATTCCTACATGCCTGTAGGCTTTTTCGGTAGCCTCTCTACCACGAGCAGTACGTTTCAAAAATCCTTCTTGAATTAAAAACGGCTCATAAACTTCTTCTATCGTTTCAGCTTCTTCCCCACAGGCAGTGGCAATGGTAGAAAGTCCAACGGGCCCACCCTTAAATTTCTCGATAATCGTTAATAAGATTCGGTTATCCATTTCATCTAAGCCATTTTGATCTACATCAAGAGCAGACAAAGCGAATTTCGCAATAGCAGAATCGATGACTCCCTCTCCTTTAACCTGCGCAAAATCGCGCGTTCTTCTTAATAAGTTATTAGCAATACGAGGTGTTCCACGACTTCTTCTGGCTATTTCAAAAGCACCTGATTCTTCGATAGGCATTTTTAAAATTGTTGCAGAACGTTTAATAATAGTTGAAAGCAAGGTGGAATCGTAATATTCTAAACGAGCATTGATACCAAAGCGGGCTCTAAGCGGTGATGTTAACAAACCAGCTCTTGTTGTTGCACCAATGAGTGTAAAAGGATTGAGTCCAATTTGAATGCTTCTAGCATTTGGACCAGAGTCTAACATAATATCAATTTTATAATCCTCCATGGCAGAATAGAGATATTCTTCTACAATCGGATTCAATCGATGAATTTCATCAATAAATAAAACATCATAAGGTTGTAAATTTGTTAATAAACCTGCTAAATCTGAGGGTTTATCTAGGACTGGGCCAGAGGAAATTTTAAGACTTGAGCCCAATTCATTGGCAATAATATGCGATAAGGTTGTTTTACCCAAACCCGGAGGTCCGTGTAGTAACACATGATCCAGAGCTTCTTCTCTGGCACGTGCAGCATCTACGAAAATTTGTAAATTTTCAATAATTTTTCCTTGACCTGTAAAATCTGAAAAGGATAAAGGCCTCAGGGCCTTATCAATTTCCTTGTCTTGCGGACTAAGGGATTTAGGATCACCACTTAAATAATCTTCTCGCATAATTTTATCTCTAAACAAAGATAAAAATTTAATCATTCGAATGTATTGATTTTTTTTGTCCGCTTTATTTTTTAGCTTTGAAAAATTAAACCTTTTAACGAATGAATTCTATTTTTTGTGGTGAATTAGCCGGTACTGCCGCATTACTTTATATTGGAAATGGCGTTGTTGCGAATGTTTTATTAAAAGATACTAAAGGAAATAATACTGGATTATTAGCGATTGCTGCAGCGTGGGCATTTGCCGTAACATTAGGCATATTTATTTCTACTTATTTTGGGAGTCCAGCCGCACATTTAAACCCGATGGTTACTGTGGCCGAATGTGTAAAATCGGGCGACTGGAGTACTTTTCCAACCTATGTGGGTGCTCAAATTTTAGGAGCCATGTTGGGGCAATTTTTAGTTTGGTTGCATTATAAACCACATTACGATATTACTGAGGATGCAGGACAAATTAAAGCCACTTTTTGTACAGACCCAGCCATTTCAACTACACCCTTTAATTTTATTTCGGAGGCCTTTGCTTCTGCATTTGCGATTGTTGCTTTAGGCACCTTTTCTAGTATTCAGCATGGACTTGGACCCTTTTTAGTAGGTATTTTAGTCTGGGCTGTAGGTTTGGGCTTAGGAGGGACAACAGGATATGCAATTAATCCGGCTAGAGATTTAGGACCTCGCATTATGCACGCCATATTGCCAATTAAACATAAAGGAGGTAATGATTGGGGTTATGCATGGATTCCGGTGATTGGTCCTTGTGTGGGGGCTGCCATTGGTGCATTTATTTTAGGTTTAAAGTAATTCAAAGATGTATATAGGATCAATCGACCAAGGAACCACAAGTTCTCGATTTATAATTTTCGATAAAAAAGGAGACATCATTTCGATGGGTCAAAAGGAACATGAACAAATCTATCCACAAGCTGGATGGGTTGAGCATAATCCGGAAGAAATTTGGAAAAACACGCAAGAAGTAATTGGGCTTGCTTTAGGTAAGGCCAATTTATCAGCTAAAGATATCGCGGCTGTGGGTATAACGAATCAACGAGAAACAACTGTTGTTTGGAATCGACATACCGGAAAACCCTATTACAACGCAATTGTATGGCAAGACACGCGTGTCGGTTCTGAATTAGCAGAACTTGCAAAAGAGGGAGGAATGGATCGATTTAGAGCAAAAACTGGTTTACCCTTAGCTGCTTATTTTTCAGGGCTTAAATTAAGATGGCTATTAAATAATGTGGATGGCTTACGAGAAGATGCTGAAAAAGGAGACGCCCTGTTCGGAACCATGGATTCATTTATTGCTTGGCATTTAACAGGAGGTATTGATGGAGGATTACATATTTCAGATGTAACTAATGCATCAAGAACTCAATTAATGAATTTGGAAACTTGTGAATGGGATCAGGAAATACTTGATATTTTCAAAATCCCAAAATCGATGTTACCAAAAATCGTTTCAAGCTCCAAGGTATATGGAAAGGCAAAAGGAGTTTTAGATGATGTTCCGTTAGCGGGTATGTTGGGTGACCAACAAGCGGCATTAGTTGGGCAAACATGCTTTGATCCGGGTCAAGGGAAAAACACATATGGTACAGGTTGTTTCTTATTAATGAATACAGGCACTAAAGCAATTCCTTCCAAATTTGGTTTATTAACCACAGTGGCATACCAATTGGGTGATGAGCCTGTCCACTATGCATTAGAGGGTTCTGTAGCCATTACGGGCGCCTTGGTGCAATGGTTGAGAGATAATTTGGGAATCATTCAGTCGAGTCCAGACATTGAAAAACTCGCCAAAGAAGTGGAAGACAATGGCGGATGCTATTTTGTCCCTGCATTTTCTGGACTTTATGCACCTTATTGGAAATCGGATGCAAGAGGAGTTTTAGTGGGATTAACTCGATATGTAAATAAATCACATATTGCGAGAGCTGCCCTAGAAGCTACAGCCTTTCAAACCTGGGAAGTCTTGGAAGCCATGGAAAAAGATGCAGGTATTCCGATTACCTCATTGCGTGTAGATGGAGGAATGGTGGTTAATCAGTTATTGATGCAATTTCAATCAGATATTATTGGTCAGGAAGTAATTTGTCCTAAAATCATAGAAACCACTGCTTTAGGTGCTGCCTATGCTGCGGGTTTAGCCGTAGGCTATTGGGCTAACTTAGATGATTTACGTAAAAACTGGGGCATCTCAAATACCTGGAAATCTAATATGTCGAAAGAAAAACGTGAGAAATTACAAACTCAATGGAAAAAGGCCGTCACTAAAAGCTTTGATTGGGAAGAGGAGTAAAATACATAATGAATTTTATCAAATTACTTTTAATAATAAGCCATATATTGCAGGGGGAAAGGGGCGGTATTGTCCCCTAAAAAAATTGGAAAATAATTCCTAACAGAAAACTTATAAAATCATCAATAAAAAAGGCTGAGTTCCCTCAGCCTTTTTTTATGCATTTTGTGTTACTTTCTTTTTAGATTTAGCCTCGATTTCAATGGTAGGAATTTCTTTATGTTCCTTTTCTTGATACCCTAAAATCTCAAGCATCGAGTCACATGTTTGCTCCTTTGAAAACAATCGTGTGGTAATGGTACCGTCTTCTAAGCGATCAATAATAACATGCTTTGGCGCAGGAATCAAACAATGTTGAATACCTCCATAGCCTCCTAACGATTCCTGATAAGCCCCTGTGTGGAAAAATCCAACATATTGCCTTTCTTTTTCCTCTTCAAAAATGGGAAGGTATAAATCTGCACTATGAGCTTCTGTATTATAGAAATCCATCGAATCACAAGTAAGTCCACCTAAATTAACCTTTTGATAAGGAGAACTCCAGTTATTAACAGGCAACATGATATATTTCTGGTTCATTCCCCAAGAATCTGGCAACTGGGTAATAAAGGACCCATCAATCATGTACCAAAGTTCTTTATCGTTTTGCAACTTTTGGTCAATAATTTCATATAAAACTGCTCCACTTTCACCAACCGAATATGAGCCAAATTCGGTGAAAATATTTGGAACGGGTACATTATTTTTACTACAAATCCATGCAATCGATTCTACGATTTCATCTACCATCGCTTGGTAATCATAATTAAATTGCAAAGATGTTTGAATCGGTAAACCGCCACCCAAATCAATAGAGTCTAATTCAGGGCAAATCTTTTTCAACTCACAATACTTATAAACGAATCGAGAAAGCTCAGACCAATAATAGGCAGAATCCTTAATTCCTGTATTGATGAAAAAATGTAACATTTTAAGATTAAATCTCTTATTTGGCTTAATTTTTTCCAAATACAAGGAAGAAACATCCGAATAACGAACGCCCAATCTAGAGGTATAAAAGGAGAAATCAGGCTCCTCATCAGTTGCAATTCGAATAGCAATATTAGCCTTTTCTGCCGTAATGGCTTTTTCGTAATATTCTATTTCTTTTAAATTATCTAATACAGGAATACAATTAAATCCCTCATTAATCATTTCCGAAATATATTGCAAATACAAAGGTTGCTTGTACCCATTACATAAGATATATGTGGATTTTGCAATTTTTCCCTTTTCATACAATGAACGGATAATTGGAATATCGAAAGCACTACTAGTTTCTAAATGTACGTTATGCTTAATAATTTCCTCTACTACGAAAGAAAAGTGCGATGATTTTGTACAATAACAATAGGTATAATTTCCCTTGTAATTATATTTCTTGATCGCATTGCGAAACAATAGTTTCGCATTTTCAATATGCTCTCCAATTTTAGGTAAATAGGAAATCTTTAATGGAGTACCATATTGTTTTATAATTTCCATCAACGGAACATTGTTGAATAACAACTCATTATCCTCATTGATATTGAATTCTCGCGTTGGGAATTCGATGGTTTGATCAATTAGATCTACGTAATTTTTCATTAGGCAAAACCATTTTTTTTAAAAGTCTGTAAACGACATTAGAAAAAGTGTGCAAAACTGCAATAAAAGTATGTACTTTGCAAACAATTGTACATAGAACTTATGTTAAAAATTCATTTTATCGCTATTGGTGGTGCGGCGATGCACAATTTAGCCCTTGCATTACAAAAAATGGGACATCAAATTTCAGGATCTGATGATGAAATTTATGAACCTTCCAAATCTTTATTGCAAAAAAACGGTTTACTACCCGAGTCTGAGGGTTGGAATCCAGAAAAAATCACCTCTGATTTAGACGTGGTAATTCTAGGAATGCATGCAAGAGCAGATAATCCAGAATTATTAAAAGCACAAGAATTAGGATTAAATATTCAATCCTATCCTTCATTTTTATATGAATATAGTAAAAACAAACAAAGGATTGTAATTGCTGGCAGTCATGGAAAAACAAGTATCACCTCCATGATTTTGCATGTATTAAAGAAACTAAATAAAAAATTCGATTATCTAGTAGGTGCAAGAATTGAAGGATTCGACTTAATGGCTCAACTATCAGATGCCCCAATTATAATCATTGAAGGAGATGAGTATCTTGCCTCTGCTATTGACAGAAGGGCCAAGTTTTTGTTATATCAACCGCATATCGCCTTAGTTTCAGGAATTGCTTGGGACCATATTAATGTATATCCTACCTTTGAATCCTATTCAGAAAGCTTTAAGCAATTAATCACAGCCTTACCTAAAGCAGGAACATTGATTTTTGACGAAACCGATGAGCTATTAAAAAATTTAGCTCCTTTAGCTGCTGAGGATGTTAATAAAATTCCTTATCAAAGTCATGAATCAATTATCCAAAATGGTAAAACCATTTTAAAAGGTTTAAATGGCAAATCATACGAATTATCCATTTTTGGTTCACATAATTTGAAAAATTTAAATGGTGCACGCCTAATTTGTGAACAATTTGGTATTGAAGCTACTGAATTCTATGAGGCCATTCAAGATTTTAAAGGTGCAGCGAAGCGTCTTGAAGTAGTAACTGAAAAAGAAACATGTACAATTTACAAAGATTTTGCGCATGCCCCTTCTAAAGTTAAGGCAACAACCGAAGCGGTAAAAAAACAATTTCCAAATAGAAAATTAATCGCCTGCCTTGAACTGCATACCTATTCTAGTTTAAATCCTACATTTATTCCTCAATATGAAGGCTCCTTGAATTTGGCCGACGAAGCTGTCATATTTTTAAGTGAACATGCTCGAACCATTAAGAAAATGGATAGAATGGAAGAATCAACTGTTCAAACCTATTTCAAACACCCGAACTTAAAGGTTTTAAGAACAAAAGATGAACTATCATCTTACTTAAAATCTAAGAGTTGGGAAAATTGCAACCTACTTATGATGTCTTCAGGGACGTTTGATGGGATAGAAAGTGATACAGTGATCCAGTGATATAGTTATCTAGTGATATAGTGATCTAGTGATATAGTGATCTAGTACTTATAACTTTCTAAGTAACTAGATCACTCGATCACTAAGTCACTTAACTATTAAGTATCGCATCTAATTCGGTCTTAAATCCGGTCAGTAACATTTCTTTGATAGAAATTTTACGCTTTTGTGTATTAATCTTACTTTGTATTGGTTTATCAGCGATTGTTCCGTCTGCTTCAACATCAGCAATAAAAACCTCTAATTCGCTTCGCTCCTTTTTGCTCATGTAATCCATTTGATTAATCATGATTTTCAACTGTTCAAGACGAGGCTTTTCATTTAAATTTGCATGACGATATGAAATAACACGAAGTAAATAATTCATTTCGAATATTTTATCACAAACATTTCTAAAACGTTCGGATAAATTACGATCTACCATTTTTACCTTCGTAGCTAAATCCTTCCACTTCATTAAATGCGCTTTTGCCAACTCAGCAGTTTTTTGCATGTTTGGCTGGTCCTTAAATTTAGCCTCTAATTCATGCGTCATTTGTTGCATTTCTTCTACTCGAGGATCAATTTTTGGCTTAACAACAATTCCTTTGGAACGATTGTAAGCATCAAAAAACATGTCATTAGCCTTCTTAAATGCCTTCCACAATTGAGATTGCTTTTTAGGAGGTAAACCTACAACTGTTTTCCATTCTTTTTGAATTTCTTTTACTCGCTCTACAGCCGGGTCAAAGTCACCAGATTTTCTTAATTGATGAACTAAATCAACATATGATTGTAATTGATTAATTTTCTCATCAATTTGACGATTTTTCTCTTCAAAAAACGCTCTTCGTCTCAAAAAGAATCCATCTGAAATCTCCTGAAAATCTTGGTTTATTTTATCTTGAAATTCTTTATCTACTGGTCCAGTTTTCAACCATTTCGATTTAACTTCTAGAAAACGATCGGTTGCCTCAACTACATCTTCTTCTGATGCAATTAATTTAGCATCTTCAATTAATGCTCGTTTAATTTCAAGATTTTTTTCTTGATTTGCCTTTATCAATTGCTTCAAATATTCCTCTAATCGGTCTAACTCTTTAAATAAAGGAATAAAATCTCCAAGTCCATCAAACTCTGCCAAATAGGCCTTCATTTGAACAACCTTTGTTAAAAATGATCCTTTATTTTGTACGTCTTCAACTTGGCTTACTAAATTGTCAACCTTGTTTTTTGCCAACTCAAATCGCTTAACAAAATATTGCAAAGCTTCTTCGTCAGTTGTTCTTACAAAACCAATTTCTCTTTCTGGGAAATTTAAATAAGACTTAATAAAGACTTTTCCATCACGGCAGTAGCCAAATTCATTGCTTGAGGAGGATTCCATAATTTCATTCAATGAGCTTCCAGTAAAACTTTCACTCAATATTTTAAATTGTATTAAAGGGTAGTTATATTTTTTGCGGAGTCAAAAATAAAAAAATAATTTAGAATACAAAAGATTTCTACTTTAAATGAATGTAAATTCCGATATTTGTAGGCTACATTAAATCGTAAAATGAGTAACGAAACAATTATCTTCTCGATGGAACGCGTATCTAAAACGATACCTCCTCAAAAAACTATTATAAAAAATATTTATCTCTCCTTCTTTTATGGAGCAAAAATTGGAGTTTTGGGATTAAATGGTTCCGGAAAATCTACACTTTTGCGTATCATTGCAGGTATTGACAAAAATTACACAGGAGATGTTGTTTGGTCACCAGGTTATACAGTAGGTTTACTGGAACAAGAACCTGTTTTAGATCCAAATAAAACAGTTTTAGATATTGTTGAGGAAGGGGTTGCCAACGTTAAGGCCTTGTTAAAAGAATTTGACGAAATCAATGAGGCATTTGCAGACCCTGATGCAGATTTCGATAAATTGATGGCCAGACAAGGCGATGTACAAGAAAAACTAGATCATTTAAACGCTTGGGAATTAGATAATCGATTAGAAAAAGCCATGGACGCTTTGCGTTGTCCTCCTGCTGATGCCAAAATTGGAGATCTTTCTGGGGGAGAGAAGAGAAGAGTTGCACTTTGTCGATTATTATTACAAGAACCTGATGTATTATTATTAGATGAGCCTACCAACCACTTGGATGCTGAATCCGTATGGTGGTTAGAAGAATTCCTACGCCAATACAAAGGTACCGTTATTGCGGTTACCCACGATCGTTATTTCCTAGATAATGTAGCGGGATGGATTTTAGAACTAGATCGTGGTGAAGGAATTCCTTGGAAAGGGAATTATTCCTCTTGGCTTGAACAAAAACAAAACCGTTTAGCCCAAGAAGAGAAAACAGAATCGCGTCGACAAAAGACCCTTCAACGAGAATTAGAATGGGTAAAAATGGCACCAAAAGCTCGACAAGCAAAATCAAAAGCCCGTATTGGTGCCTATGAGAAATTATTGTCAGAAGAAAACAGACAAAAAGAAGACAAATTGGAATTATTTATTCCAGCAGGTCCTCGTTTAGGCAATAAGGTTATTGAAGTACAGGGTGTTTCAAAAGCTTTCGGAGATAAATTATTATTTGAAAACTTGAGTTTTCAATTACCTCCCGCGGGTATCGTTGGGATCATTGGTCCGAATGGAGCTGGTAAAACTACCTTGTTTAAATTAATAACTGGACAAGTTCAGCCAGATGCAGGAACCTTTGAGGTGGGCGAAACAGTACAGCTTGCCTATGTAGATCAAGAACATCACCAATTGAATGCAGAAAAGTCTGTTTACGAAACAATTGCGGATGGAAACGACTGGATCATGCTTGGAGGAAAACAATCGAACGCTCGTGCATATGTAAGTAAATTCAACTTTGGTGGTGCAGACCAAGAAAAGAAAATTGGCCAATTGTCTGGTGGAGAAAGAAATCGTGTTCATTTAGCCATGATGCTGAAAGAAGGTGCCAATGTTCTTTTACTTGATGAACCGACCAATGATTTAGACGTTAATACCTTACGAGCCTTAGAAGAAGGTTTGGAAAATTTTGCTGGCTGTGCCGTTATTATCTCCCACGACCGTTGGTTCTTGGATCGAATTGCTACCCATATCTTAGCATTTGAAGGTGATTCACAGGTTGTTTGGTTTGAAGGTAATTATTCTGAATACGAAGAAGCCAAAAAGAAGCGATTAGGTGATGTAACTCCAAGACGAATTAAGTTTAAGAAAATCAACTAACATAAGTTGAATACCCAACGCATTAATTGGTATTTAAATTGAGAAAAGATGAATTCTAGAGAAAAAATTCAAGAGGTTATTTCAGAAATGAATAAAGTTGTGGTTGGTCAAGAACGACTCATCAATCGTTTATTAATTGGTTTATTTTCTGGAGGACATGTCTTATTGGAAGGAGTTCCTGGTTTAGCCAAAACACTAACCATCAATACCTTAGCAAAGGTTTTGGATTTACATTTTCATCGTATCCAATTCACCCCCGATTTATTGCCTTCTGATTTGGTAGGAACCATGATTTACAATCCACAAAAAATGGAATTTAATGTAAAAAAAGGACCCATTTTTGCCCAAATCATTCTTGCCGATGAAATCAACAGAGCCCCTGCAAAAGTTCAATCGGCCTTATTAGAGGCCATGGCCGAACGACAAGTAACCATTGGCGATACAACCTATCCTCTCGAAAATCCATTTTTGGTACTAGCTACACAAAATCCAGTTGAACAAGAAGGTACGTTCCCATTACCAGAAGCTCAAGTGGACCGATTCATGATGAAAGTTTATCTGGATTACCTAACAAAAGACCAAGAACTCGAAGTAATGAGACGAATGGCAGACATCAATTACCAATCTGAGGCCAAGACGGTAATGTCTCTTCAAGATATTTTTAAGATTCAAAAAGAGATCAATAACATTACAATTTCTGAAACCTTAGAAAAATATATCATTGAGTTGATTTTTGCTACCAGATACCCTGCTGATTATGGTTTAACCCAAGAGGCAAACTATGTTCAATTTGGGGCTTCTCCAAGAGCATCTATTCAAATGAATTTAGCTGCTCGCGTTATGGCTTACCTAGAAGGACGAGATTACGTGCTTCCTGAAGATATTAAAGAAGTAGCCCCAGATATCTTGAATCATCGTATCATGCTTACCTACGAGGCAGAAGCAGAAAATATTTCAACACTAGATATTATCCAAACCATTCTAAATACCGTAGCCATTAACCGTTAATATCCATGAGCTATCCTTCCATTTTTGATCCTTCAACCACCGAACAAATCAAACTTCGAATTGATAAACTAACTAGCCATTCCAATCCTCTTTGGGGAAAAATGAACGCAGCACAAATGCTCTCGCATTGCTGTGTTCCCTATCAACAAATTTTAGGGGAAGACAAAAGCCGTCCAAATGCAATTATTCGTGGAATCATGCAATTGTTTTTTAAAACAAGTATGACGAATGAGGTGCCCTACAAACCAAGTTTACCAACAGGTCCTAATTTCATAAGAAATACCCCGCACGACTTCGATGCGGAAAAGGCAAACTTATTGGATTATATGTCAAAAATTCAAACAATGGGTCCAGATGAGTTGGTCAAGATCCCCTCTGCTTTACTAGGAAAACTTACTGCCATTCAATGGAACAACCTACTATACAAACACCTCGATCATCATTTAAGACAATTTGGGGTTTAAAGTTGTTCAATTGTAGGTTTTTTAACACCTGTATTTTGTTGAAAAATTGAGGGTCCTTTTCCGGTTTGAATAAAACGCACTTGATTAAAATCAATCAAAGCACCATATTGAATATGATACGCCTGATCAGCAACTAATTGTGCATTTTTGATCATAATATTTTTGATAGGCATCTCTGGTAAACCACGAACCATCAAACCGGTCTTAGCATCCATTGCCTTTATATTTTCCATATAAATCTCTCGAAATTGTGGGGTTCCATCGTTTACTTCCTCAGCTTTTATCTGAGGGACTTCACTACCATTTCCAAAGGTAGAAACAGGATCTTTTCCCTGATAATACATATCCATAATGATTGCCTCACCTGCAATGTGGTTCATCGAAATATCCTTAATGTAAATTTTTTCAACAATTCCTCCTCGCCCGCGAGCCGTTTTGAAACGCAATCCAACGTCAGTTCCTAAAAACTGACAATTTTGAGCAAAAATATCATGCACTCCACCCGACATCTCAGATCCAACTACAATCCCGCCATGACCATGAAACACTTGGGAATTTTGTATGGTCACATAAGCTGTAGGCCTACCTCTTTTTCTTCCTTGCTCATCTTTCCCAGATTTCAAACAAATTCCATCATCCCCAACATCAATTTTACAGCCAGCAATTTGTACATATTCACACGATTCAATATCTAAACCATCTGAATTTTGAGCATTCCAAGGGTTTTTAACCAATAAATTTTGCAAGGTAACATGTGAGCACATCAATGGATGAACTGTCCAAGCCGGACTATTTTGAATGGTAAAATCCTCTAATAAGACTTCATCGCAGGCAATTAAAGACAATAAATTTGGACGAAGAAATTCTTTAATTTGATTTGCATTTTCTAAGGTATAACCTGCATCTGTTCTTCCTGCATTTGGATCTGCAGCTCCTTTAAGGGCTGCCGCTGTCGGATACCAAGTATCTTTTTTATCGTTCAAAATACCATTTAGAATTAGCTTTTCCCACTCTCCCGCTGTTAGTTTTTGTTTTTTCACTGGTCGCCAAGCTTGACCCGCACCATCAATTATTCCTTTACCAGTAATTGCAATTTTTTGCAAATTTTTTCCAGAAATAGGAGATTTCACGCGAATCGCCTCCACTCCTTCCCAATAGGTTTTCACCATGGGGAAATCAGATGATTGATCTGAAAATTGAAGTAAAGCGCCTTCAGAAAAATGTAGGTTAACATACGACTTTAATTCAATCGGTCCAGATTTCCAAAATCCAGCAGGAATTAAAACCGTTCCGCCTCCTTGCTTTGAACATTCATCAATTGCTTGTTGAATAGCGTTTGCATTATTAAATTGAATATCATTATTAGCTCCGTATTGTAGAATATTAAATGTATCTAGCTTAAAAACTGGCACAGAAACCACAGGAAGTTCAAATTGATATTTAGTAGAGAAATCAGACTTCTTTAAGAAACTCTTTAAATGTTCATTACTCGCAGCGATGGATTCAGCCACCAAATTTGCCATTAGAGAGGCCCCATAATAGGTAAAATGAGTATCATCTTGTACTCCTTTTTTGTATTTTTTATAGGCTGTATTGGAGGGTAAGTGTAAAAATATTTTTTGAGAAGCATCTGGTCCTAGTTTTTGAATTAAAGACCTAGATTTCGCTTCCATATCCACAAATAGTACCTTTTCTTTTAAGGCAACTTCTTTGGCCACTTTTGGATAATCCCCATGTTGATCAATAAAAACTCCAGTAGAATCAAATTTCCTACGTTGAATAGAAGACAACAACACAGGGATCCCACCCTTAGAACGAGTTTCAGCAATATATCTTGTGAGATTTTTACGGTAATCTGTTTGCGCCTCAGCGTATCTGCTAGTATCCGTTAATTTGGCATCATTATGCCCAAATTGAATGAAAACATAATCTCCAGGTTTAATTTGTTCAAATACCTTGGCCCATCTTCCTTCTGTCCTGAAACTTTTGGTACTTCTTCCATTGTAGGCATGGTTTTGAACTTCAACAGCCTCATTAAATAATTTCGCAAATGGAATTCCCCATCCAGTTTCAGGATAATCTGCAGGCAATTTATTTGCCATCGTTGAATCGCCAATCAAAAAAACATGAATAGGTTCACTAGCTTTAAAAGCAAAAATCGCAATGGAAACAAGAAATAAAAATACCAATTTAATTTTCATACAATCTATTTTTATTGAAAAGGAATTATAGACCGAAAATTACTTAAAATAAAAAGGGGCATCCGCCCCTTTTAGTTTATTTTTTTCGAATTAGTAAACTCGGGTTAATCATATATCTGCCCGATTTAGTTCCGTATATTGATAGGCCTGAAGAGTAGGCTTCGGGAACCTCCAATTTAATTTTCAATTTCCCAGTATAAGCCGCTTCTTGAAAAGACAGATTTGGAATATTTACTTGCACCCAATATCCGTAGGTTCCAGCCTCATCTAACTGATGGTTTCTTGGTTGATAATGCCAACTAAGAATACCCAAGTGATCGGCTGGGTCATCTGCTAAATCAACAGAACCTGCTAACCGATTGTTTGCAAATATTTTTACAAATCCGGAATTCTTAACAGAATCTGTTTGAGGATAGGCATTTGGATTTTTACTAGGATCTGATGTTCCTTTACCCAACATATAATCACCATCCATTATTCCAGAATCAACTCGGTCTTTACCCAAAAGTGGCTTGGTAGAAGCCTCTACAAAAAAGCTAACCTGAGAAACCGAATCTTCTGACAATCCTTTGGGCCAATCAAATTCATATTCAAAAAATCCAAATCCTGCCCCATTCACCTTATGACCATCTACGGCTTTCCATTCTTTTTTATTCCAGTATGAAGAAGCAAATTTTTCCGTAGAACTTTCCACCAAAATTCGTTTGGTATCATCCGGTTGAATATTTCCATTTTCAACAAGAATATGAACAAAGTTTTGATGTAGAATGGCGCCATTCCCATCTTCTAATATAAACTTTAAGGTATTAATGGATCGATCTTTAGGTAAAACAACCGCAACGGAATCCAATGGCTTTACACTCCAAGGAGTCCATTTAATAAGTTCAGATTTTTCCCACCATTTTTTGGTTTCCCCCCAAGCAGTCTGACCCGTAAATACCATTCTCAACTGTAATTCCTCCACCTGGTTCGAACGGTCAGTCAAGGCCGATAAGGTCAAAGGAATCATTATTTTATCACCGGAATTTCCTGAAAACGTGATTTCTTGCCCAGTTGAAAGATAAAAGTCTGAATGAAAATCCTTTAAAGACATTCCTTTGGCAATTTCTTCTAAACCCGTATATTTTTCAGAACGATCAAATCGGTAATAACCATTCCATTCATTGATTACATCATGGTGTTCCGTATATAACCAACCTGCAACTTTAATTTGATTACGAAAGGCATTCATTGCTTTGTGGTAGTCGAATGTATAGTCAACATCACCTGTACTACCTTTATAGCCCCAAACATTTCCGAATTCTGAATTAATCATTGGTTGTTTACCTTGTCTATATCCTTTTTCGAAATTCCACGTACTGCCATTAAAGGTACTATCAACTTGTTTTTTCAAAAAAGCATCCCACTCATATCCAGGCAAATAAGAATGCCAAGAATGTAAATCAGTTTCCGTATGTCCGAATCCACAACAGATTGAATTATCCTCTACGATGCGTGAACTATCCAAAGATTTCGTCAGATGATACATATCAACCACCCATTTTTGAGTCTCTGGCAAATAAACAGACTTCTTCTTTCCTTTGTCTTCTACTTTGGTAGTGAGTCCCCAGGTTTCATTGAAAACAATCCAAGAAAAAATACTCGGATGATTAAAATCTCTTTTAATCATTTCACGAAGTGTAAATTCTGCTTCTTTTCGCATTTTTTCATCAGGTTCCCCCCAAGAATTTGGTAGATCGGCCATTACCAACAAACCTAATTTATCAGCCCAATATAATTTTCTTGGTATTTCTGCCTTGATATGTGTTCTAATACCATTTAAACCTATTTTCTTTGATCGTATGATTTCATCATACATAAATTGGTCTGTTGGGAAGGTATAAAATCCTTCAGGATGATAACTTTGATCCAAGGCCAATTTTAAATAAATGGGTTTATTATTTAAAAAGACATAAGCTATTTCCGAATTTGGCAGAAAATCAGCAGAAATTTTTCGCATCCCAAAATACCCAGTAAAAGTATCAGCCACTTCCCCATCGCCACAATTTACTTGATAATCATATAAATAAGGGTCCTCTAAATTCCACAAATGAGGCTTAGGTATTGGTATGGTAAATTCAATTTCTTTTGTACCCCTTGGCACTTCTTGATGAAAAGTAATACCCTCCTTTGTTTTAATATGTGTTTTGATGGTTAGTGACTTGTTCGTTTGATTGGGAAAAATCGCCTTCACATGAATTGATTCTTTGTCAATATCCGGTCGTATTTCGAAAGCTTCCAGGTAATCTTGTCCTCTTGATTCTAAATACACAGTCTGCCAAATCCCTCTGGCATTTCCATACCCTTGTTTGCCAAATAAGGTGAAATCTCTTCTTTTGTCATCCACACGAATCACCAAAGATTGCTCTGTGTCATACTTGATATAAGGGGTTAAATCAAAAGAAAAAGGAGTATACCCCCCTTGATGAGTACCTACTAACTTTCCATCGAAATAAACTTTTGTTTCCCAATCACTCGCACCAATAACGATAAAGGTTCGTTTTTGAGACCAAGTACGAGAAACTTTTATTTTTTTATGATACCAAGCAATATCTGCCAAATCTTTCTGGCCCGACAAAGAAGAAGCCCAAGAAAAAGGAACTTGAATGGTTCCGTGTATTTGATTAACATCTTCGAACCACTTTTGTTTTTGACCAACATTTAAAGAATCAAAGGCAAAATCCCAGGTTCCATTCAAATTTTTCCAACTTGATCGATAAAAATCAGGTCGAGGATGTTCAGGGAGAGGGATATTCTTTTGACCAAATAAAAGAGTTGAACAAAAAATAAAAACAATAAAAAGTGGCCTACAAAACATTCAAATAATTTAGGAAGAAAAAATCTAACAAAAATCGTTAAAAAATCTGAATCTTTTTAATTAAATCCTAATTTTGTTTTATGGTTAAATTTGAAGAATTAAAGAAAAAAATCCCAACACACATCACGGTACTTGGAGGAGGAAGTTGGGCGACAGCATTAGTAAAGATATTGTGTGAAAATAATGTTAAAATTAAATGGTGGATCCGCAGAAAATCAGATGTTGATTTTATTCGAAAATATAACCATAATCCTAGCTATTTGACCGATGTGGTCATTAATCCTCGAAAAGTAAAAACATATCATAAAATGTCGGATGCCTTAAATGGCACAGAAATTATCATTTTAGCCATACCCGCTGCATTTATTCCTTCTACCCTTAAAGATTTAAACAAGAAACATTTTGAGGGGAAAAAAATCGTTTCTGCCATTAAGGGGATGATTCCAGATGAAAACTTGCTGGTAACCGATTGGATCGAGAAGGCATTTAATTTACCTTTGGGAAATTCCTGCGTAATCGCTGGGCCTTGTCATGCCGAAGAGATTGCTTTGGAAAAACAATCTTATTTGACCATCGCCTCACCCAATTTAGAAACTGCACAATCCTTCGCAAATCTTCTTCATAGTAGATTTATGCAGGCTCATGCTATTGGCGATTTATATGGTGTGGAATATTGTGCGGTAATTAAAAATATCATCGCAATTGCTTGTGGTATTACAAGAGGTTTAGGGTTTGGAGATAATTTCCAGGCTGTTTTAGTGAGTAATGCGATGCAAGAAATCAAGGAATTCTTGGATAAGGTTTATCCCGCTACCAATCGTGACTTGAATAGCTCTGGTTATTTAGGAGATTTATTAGTTACTGCCTATTCACAGTTTTCAAGAAATAGAACTTTTGGAAATATGTTGGGAAGAGGCTATTCTGTAAAATCTGCACAAATTGAAATGAACATGATCGCTGAAGGTTATTATGCAGTTAAAAGTATCTACCTCATCTCCAAAGAACATGGCTTAAATCTTCCTATCATTGATGCCGTTTATCGAATCGTTTACGAAAAAGCCTCCCCTAAAGAAGAAATGGGAAAATTGAAGGGGTTTTTGAAGTAATTGTTAATTGTTAATTAAGTAATTTTTTATTTTTTTGTCAAAATTTTTAATCCAATAATTTACAATTCACAATTAACAATTCACAATTCTTTAACAATCTTCCCCGCCGTAATCGCCAACTCTGCCTGACTAGGTTTCAACTTCTCATTAGAAAAGTTCATATCGGCCATGCGATTCATGGGAACTAGATGGATATGGGCATGTGGAACTTCTAATCCAATAACCGTTACACCTAATCGCTTACAAGGAATTGCCTTTTTAATTGCGGGAGCAATTTTTTGAGCGAATTTCATTAAATCAGCAAGTAAATCTGGTTCAAGGTCAAAAATATAATCAACTTCTTGTTTAGGAATCACAAGTGTATGTCCTTCTACTAAAGGCATTACATCTAAAAATGCTAAAAAGCGATCGTCTTCGGCAATTTTATGGCATGGAATCTCCCCATTCACAATCTTCGTAAAAATAGAACTCATATTAGTCGATTCTTTTTAAATTACACTTGGTAGTCGGTCGAATAATCAAAGGCACTTTTTCAACTTTCACTGCATCGCTATCTAATCCAAAATACTTATCTTCTGAATCCGTAAAATGCTTCAATGAGAAGTACGCTTTCATCACTAATCGATCAAACAATGGCATTTCATTGTCATAGGAAAGGAATTTCTCTAACACCACAAATCTGAAATCACCAATTACATTTTGCTCATTTAACGAACGGTATTGAGAAGTTATATCTACTTCTCCTTTCGCAACCATGTCTTCAACAACTTTTCGGAAATATAAATTAATGCGTTGTTCAACCCTAAAACCTAGTTTAAAATTAATTTTAATGATATCATCTGGTTCAATCACTGTTACTTTATAGTCCATAGTATATGGATCATCCATGGTATCTACATGTACAAACCAATATATATCGGCGCGTTTTGGACGTCGTTGAAAAATTGAATAAATGATTTTTGATTCAATATCCCCCATTTTGCCTGCATTAGACATAAAAACTAAATGGGAGGCATATTTAGGAATGGTTTCATCATTACTTAATTTCTTCAATGGCTCAATATAGTCAGCTAATTTTTCATATTCCGTCAATACTTTTTTGATTCTCGTTGCACGGAACCATACATACATGATGAAAATAATTAAACCTGCGATAAACAAAGAAACATAACCCCCATGCCAAAATTTTTGCAAATTGGCTACAAGGAATGATCCCTCAAGAGCTACATAAACCACTAAGAATAATAAAATAAACCAATGGTCTATTTTCTTTAAATGTAGGTAATAGGCCATTAAAGTAGTTGTCATTAACATGGTAAGGGTAATGGCCAGGCCATAAGCTGCTTCCATGTTTGTCGACTCTTTGAAGTACATAACCACCGCCATACATCCTAACCATAAAAAGATATTTACAGATGGCACATAAAGTTGACCCTTTTGATCTGAAGGGTACACTAAACGAACTCTTGGCCAAAAGTTAAGTCGAATGGCCTCAGATATGAGGGTAAATGAACCTGAAATTAAAGCCTGCGAAGCAATGATTGCTGCGGCAGTAGCAATCATAATGCCTGAAAACAAAAACTCCCGTGGAATAATTTCAAAAATAGGCTTCCTACCAGCTAATAACATCCCTTCATGAGAAAGCAACCAAGCTCCTTGTCCAAAATATTGCAACAACAACATAGTTTTTACAAAAACCCAAGAAATACGAATGTTTTCTCTACCACAATGCCCCAAATCTGAATACAAAGCCTCCGCACCTGTTGTACATAAAAATACAGCACCTAAAGTCCAAAATCCTGCACTTCCTGCTTGGTGACTCGTTAATAAGTCGTAGGCATAATAAGGAGAAATAGCACGAAGAATCGACCAATCATTTTCAATCCATAATAATCCCGTTAAACCAAGCATACCGAACCAAATAGTCATTACTGGTCCAAAAAAACGGCCTACAATCTTGGTTCCAAAGATTTGAATGATGAATAAAATAGTCAAGATCACCATTACAATAGGCACAGTATCTGTGACCATCGGTGAACCATCTTTCATTTTTAACATTCTTAATCCTTCGATGGCTGAGGCAACAGAAATTGGCGGAGTGATGATTCCATCCGCTAATAGGGTTGCGCCACCAATAATGGCAGGTAAAGTTAACCACTTGGCATGCCTTCTAACGAGGGCAAACAATGCAAAAATTCCACCTTCTCCTCTATTATCTGCTCTTAAAATCAAGATCACATACTTTAAGGTTGTCTGCAAGGTCAAGGTCCAAAAAATACAAGACAAACCTCCTAATACCGTCTGAGAATTGATGGGAGCATCTCCTATAATGGCTTGCATTACGTACAAAGGAGAAGTACCGATATCGCCATAAATGATACCTAAGGCAATGAGTACACCCGCAGCAGTTGCGTGGTTTTTATGTTTATGATCCATTATAAAAGAGGGAGTATAAGTCTAATCGATAACGTTAAATTTAATAAATGCAAACTAACAAACGAATTGTACTATTTCTAAGTGATTTCTTGAACAATTTCAAGAAACGGATGCAAATATAAATTCTTATTTGATATTACAATTCATTTTTAATCAAAAAATTACGTAATAAATTCTTATTTATTAACGTTCAAAATAGTATCCAAAAATAATATTCATTTCTTCTTGGGAAGTAAATCCAAATTTTATGTCCTTGGGAGTTGTATTATCATAAGTAACCACTGAAGTTAGGCCTACATTGGGTTCTAATTCAATCGGTTGGGCAAAATTGATCACTTTGGGATGTTGCCAATCGCTCGACTCATAAATTAATTCCCCATCTCTCTTGCCTCCTTTTATTTTAATCTGAAATAATTTTCCCAATTCATGAAAATGAGAAGTCAAAGAAACAATTGAAACAGCCTTGTCTTTAGCAAAATTAAAATTTGTACTTATAGTAGTTTTCTTACCCGCTGGTAAGGTGAAATTTGTATTATTAAAATCAATCATCTTAACCACATTCTTGACTTGATCTGATTTTGCCGTATAAATATTCACATAATTTTCACCATATAAAACCTCTGTCGTCCGATTAAAATAATGTGGATTCACATCAATGGTTGCATTTGCTGGCAACATGAGTGCGGTACCTTCTGGAAAAACATAATCGGAGTTTGGATCAGTCCCACCACCTAAAAATATATGGTTTGCGAGAGTTAAATAGGTTAATAAATTATAGGTTCCATCGGCATTACGCAAATCTCGAACTTCATTTACTGTAGGCAGAAATGACTTATCCTTGAAATCATAAAGAACCATATGGTGACTATTACTTCTCGACTTTAATTTTATTCGATTAATATAGATCGGCTCTGGATTATTAAGGGCTTTTCGAACAAAAATTTCTCGTTCAAAATTAGGAGCGACCGCAAATTTCTCAATTTTTAATTGGTATCCTGACTTCCCTTCTTGCTCTGGACTATCCAATGGAGAAAAAGCAGCTGCTGGATCATAAGATGGGGTGGTATCTTCCAACAATTTAGCATCTACTACAGAACCTTTTTCAGGTGCACCTGCATCAATCCACTTTTTAATAAAATCCAATTGTCCCACACTGAGAGGTTTACCACCTAATGGCATAGGTGAACCGTAATTTGCATTTACATGATGTGAAAGATCCCAATTTAGTTTATGAACCAAAAAGCTTCCATCCGAAATAAATTTTGTAACGCGTTTTAATTTGTTGGAAACTGCAACTGCATTTTTTGGAGTAACGTCTATCAAATTTTTGTAGGAAAGTGAAGCTGAACTCAATAGGAGTTCATGCTGCGCATAACTTACGTCTGAGGTACTTAAATGACAACCCGAACTTGCACAGCTTGGCGTAAAAATCTTTTCTTGAATGAGCTCAAAACTTCCAGAAACTTGATTATTGGGAGTTGGCGAAACAGGTTCGATACTTGTTTTTGAACAAGAAATCAATAATAATCCTACTAATAAGGAAAGATATAAATTAGTGGTTTTCATTTTAATCGATAAATATCGTGATTTTCATTTGGCTCTATGCGTAACACATTACACAATACCAAAAGTACTAATTTTCTTGAGGCAAGCCAAAGAGGTAATTTGGCTAATTGCGCAAATTCATGCAAAGTTATTTTCTCCTGAACCTGAAGGTAATTTATTAACCATTTCTCAGCTTCGCCGTAGGTAAACTGAATACCTTCCTCATCAGATCGACGTAAAATCTGCTTCATTTCTTTGCTCGCTTGAATACTTTTATCAGCTAGTCGAACAAAACATTTTGGAGCTTCGTCATCATCTAATTGCACATAATGAGGTTTATCAACACTTGCATAAATCTTGTAAACGACAATTGCACGCTGATCATTTAATGCAACTTTATACGATAAGTAAGAAAATGCTGGAAAACAATATTTTTCTATGGCACGATCAAGCGCAAATTGATCTTCATCCGGAAATTGAAGTCCTGCCACCTCTCCCAAATCTCCTACACCCAACAATAAAATTCCTCCTTCAGAATTAGCAAAAGCAACCATTTCTCGGATAATTTTTTCCGGAAACTTAACCTTCATTTTAAATTCTAATTGCTGGCCTTCCCCACGTTTAACCAAAGATTTGATTTCTTTTAAACTTAAATAGTCAGGCAGCTCGCTGTCCTCTTCAAACTCCTTCCAAATGATTTCCAAGCCTGATCGCATAAATAGAAAATTTGATTCGTTTAAATTACAAATTTTTTCAAAAAAGTGCTTTGATTAACAAAAATTTAATCCATAAGTATAGTAATTCAATAGACAATGTGTATTTTTGTAAAAAAACAATGCCAATGAATTTGCAAGACGCAGAAAAAGAGCTCAAAAACGCATCAATAGAAGACCGAATGGCCTATATTGGTAAATTTTTTGAGCCAGGTGAAATTGCATTTTCCTCCTCTTTTGGTCAGGAGGATCAAGCCATTACCTATGCCATTGCCCAATCCAATTTAGGATTTAGGATATTTACATTAGACACGGGCCGACAATTCCAAGAGACCTATGAATTGATAGACTTAACCTGCAAGAAATATCAAATCAAGTTGGAAACTTATTTTCCAGAAACAGAAAAAGTGGAAGAATTAGTTAAAGCCAAAGGTTTTAATTCCTTTTACACATCCATAGAAAACAGAAAGGAATGTTGTTTTATTCGCAAAATTGAACCCTTAAATAGAGCCTTAGTTGGCACCAAGGTATGGATTACCGGCTTGAGAGCAGAACAATCCGAAAATCGAGCAAACATGCCCATGTTTGAATGGGATGAAAGTAAACAATTAGTGAAATTTAATCCAATCATCGATTGGTCATTTCAACAATTAGAAAACTATTTAAATACTAATTCCATTCCGCAAAATTCTTTACACAAAAAAGGATTTATTTCCATTGGCTGCGCCCCATGTACTCGAGCAATCACTGATGGTGAACATCCTCGTGCAGGAAGATGGTGGTGGGAGCAGTCGCAGAAAGAATGTGGGTTGCATAAGAGTTGAGAGTGGAAAGTGGAATTGTGAATTGTGAATTTCTTCGGAGCCCACAAAGTTGAGAGTTGAATAACAGTGGCGGATTTTAATCCGCAGAAAAAAATTAAATACATGTCAGTAATTAGTGAAAAAATTGGTCAGTTCCCACGTCGATTAGAGGACGAATCCATCTATATCATGCGAGAAGTGGCTGCACAGTTTGAGCGTCCAGCTTTATTGTTTTCAGGTGGTAAAGATTCTATTACCTTAGTTCGATTAGCTCAAAAAGCATTTTATCCTGGTAAAATCCCTTTTCCATTAGTGCATATTGATACCGGACACAACTTCCCAGAAACGATTGAATTCAGGGATTGGTTAGCCAAAGAAACTGGAGCCGAATTAATCGTTCGTTATGTGCAGGATTCTATCAACCAAGGAAAAGCTAAAGAAGAAACTGGTAAATATGCTTCTAGAAACGTACTTCAAACAATAACCCTTTTGGATACCATTGAGGAATTCAAATTTGATGCGTGTATTGGTGGAGCAAGAAGAGATGAAGAGAAAGCAAGAGCCAAAGAAAGGATTTTTTCCGTTCGTGATGATTTTGGACAATGGGATGCAAAGCGTCAACGTCCAGAATTATTTGACATGTTAAATGGTAGAATCGCGATCGGAGAAAATGTGCGAGTGTTCCCTATTTCCAATTGGACCGAATTAGATGTTTGGAATTACATCAAAGAGGAAAAAATGGAAATCCCAAGCATTTATTTTGCACACCAACGACAAGTAATTGAGCGCGATGGCATGCTTTGGGCTGATTCAGACTTCTTAAACAAAGAAGCAGATGAAATTCCATTTGAAACTACGGTTCGTTTTAGAACAGTGGGCGACATGACCTGTACAGCAGCAGTTGCATCGGATGCGGCTGATTTGGACACGATCATTGAAGAAATTTTAGCAGCAGAAATCTCTGAAAGAGGAGCGAGAATTGACGATAAACGTTCGGAGGCTGCAATGGAAAAAAGAAAACAACAAGGATATTTTTAAGAAGAGAAGCCAATGGATATTTTAAGAATAGCAACAGCAGGATCAGTAGATGACGGAAAAAGTACCTTGATTGGTCGTTTATTGTACGAAACAAAATCGATTACGAAAGATAAAATAGAAGCGCTGGAAAGCGCTTCGAAAAGAAAAGGCCTCGATTTCTTAGACCTTTCCTTATTAACAGATGGACTCATCGCAGAACGTGAACAAGGAATCACCATTGATGTTGCCCATATTTATTTCTCTACTCCAAAAAGAAAATACATTATTGCTGATACCCCTGGTCACGTGGAATACACCCGTAACATGGTTACAGGGGCCTCCACGGCTAAAGTGTCCTTGATTTTGATTGATGCGCGACAAGGAGTAGTAGAACAAACAGCACGACACTTATCGATCGCCTCTTTATTGCGCATTCCGAAAGTGATTATTTGTATCAACAAAATGGACTTGGTGCAATACCAACAAAATCGCTTCGAAGAAATCATTGAAAGTTTGAAACCTTTGGTAGCCAATACTCAATTTGAAGGTCAAGAAATTTCTTATTTACCGATTTCATCTTTATTTGGGCAAAACATCACCCAAACCTCCCCTGAAATGCCATGGCATAAGGGATTGAGCTTATTGGAAGAATTGGAAACTTATCAGTATGCAGATCAACTTTCCAAGGCACCTGCGCGATTCCAAGTACAGTGGGTAATTCGTCCGAAAACTGAAGAATATCACGATTATAGAGGTTATGCTGGCAAAATTTCTTCTGGAAAGTTCAAGGTAGGTGATCGCATTCGCGTTTTGCCAACGGGTCAAGAAAGCACGATTTCTAGCATTGAAAAATTCCAAGAATTAAAAAATTCTGCTGAAGCAGGCGAGTCGGTGGTAATTTCATTAGCAACTGATGTAGATATTTCCAGAGGCAACAGCCTTGTGTTAGCTTCAGACGATCATGCTCCTCAAATAAAAGACTTCTCAGCAAAAATTTGCTGGTTAGATCAGCAAGCATTGATTCCTGGTAAAACCTATTTATTACAGCATGGAGTTCATCAAACAAAAGCTAAAATTTCCCAAATTGAAAACAAATTAGTTGTTATTCAACAATCCATTGAAGAGGGAATTGACTCCTTAAAATTGAATGAAATTGGTAGCATTGCTTTACGCACGGCCCAACCCATAATTGCAGATCATTATGCAGACAATCCGGCAAATGGCGCGTTCATCTTGATTGATGAATTTAGTAATTCGACCGTAGGTGTTGGGTTTTTGAATTAAGAAACAACAAAAGAAAGGCTGCCAATAGGCAGCCTTTTTATGTATTAATCAGCCAACTCAAACATGGCTTCAATTTCTACAGGTATATTATCAGGCAAAGTTCCCATGCCAACCGCACTACGAACGCCAATTCCATTTTCTTCTCCCCAAATCTTGGCAAACAATTCGCTACAGCCATTTATCACATAAGGATGTCTTCCAAAATCGTCTGTGGCATTCACCATGCCCAAGACTTTAATCACTCGTTTGATTTTGTTTAAACTCCCCAACTGACTTTTCAGTGTCGCTAAAATCGTTAATCCAACTTGTTGGGCTGCTAATTTACCTTCCTCCATCGTTAAATCTTTTCCAACTCGTCCGATAATTAGTTTTCCATCTGTTTGTACAGGTCCATGACCCGAAACATAATAGAAATGATCAACCTTCAAACCAGGTTTATATACTCCTAATGGTTTAGGAGCTGGGGGTAAAGTTAAACCCAATGCGGCAAAATTTGCCTCAGGACTCTTATTTTCCATATAATTGATGTATGATTTCTGAAATTAAACCTGTCCACCCTGTTTGATGGTTTGCTCCTAAGCCTTTTCCTGTATCTCCATCAAAGTATTCAAAAAACAAGTGGTGCTTATGAAACTCTTCATCCTCTTGCAGTTTACTATATTCGCCATACATTGGTATTTTCCCATCTTTCCCTTTTTGGAATATGGCCAATAAACGTTTTGATACGGCCAAGGAGGCATCTTTGATGTTTAACATTTGACCAGAATTGGTCGGATATTCTACTTCATAATCGGAGCCATAATAGTCCGAAAACTTATTCAATGAATCAATGATCAAATAATTCATCGGGAACCAAATAGGGCCCCTCCAATTTGAATTTCCACCAAACATATCACCAGTCGATTCCGCAGGATCGTAATCAACTTGAACTGTCCCGCCTTCAAATTCAAATTTATACGGATTTTCTTTATGGTATTTGGAAAGCGTTCGAATACCGAAATCGGATAAAAATTCATCTTCATCAAACATCTTTTTCAAAATCATTTTCATTCGGTGGCCCCTCAAAATAGAGAGTAATCTACTCTCTCCTTTTCCTGGCTCATACCAACGAGAAATCAAACCTGCAAGGTCCGGGCGATTATTTAATACCCACTCCACTCTTCGCTTAAATTGAGGTAACTTCTCCAATAACTCGGGAGTTAAAACCTCCACGGCAAATAAGGGTATCAAGCCTACCATCGAACGTACCTTCAGCAATTGAGCTTGACCATCTTCCTTATGCAGCATGTCATAATAGAATTGATCATCTTCATCCCAAAGATTTAATTTATCACCTCCAATGGCTTGCATGGCACCAGCAATATGTAAAAAATGCTCGAAAAACTTAGAGGCCATATCTTGATACACTGGCTTTTCAATAGCAATTTCACAGGCGATACGTAACATATTTAAACTATACATGGCCATCCAGCCAGTACCATCTGCTTGTTCTAAGTGTCCTCCAGTTGGTAATTGAGCCGAACGATCAAATACCCCAATATTATCCATTCCCAAAAAGCCTCCTCCGAAAATATTATTCCCTCCTTCATCTTTCAGGTTTACCCACCAAGTAAAATTCAATAAAAGTTTATGGAAGATACGCTCAAGGAAGGTTATATCTCCCTCTCCATTCATTTGCTTGTCAATCTCGTACACTTTCCAAGTTGCCCAAGCATGCACGGGAGGATTTACATCTGAAAAGGACCATTCATAGGCTGGAATTTGTCCATTGGGGTGCATATAATATTCACGAAGAATAACAGCCAATTGTCTTTTAGCAAAATCTGGATCTAATCTAGCCAAAGGAAGTGTATGAAAGGCCAAATCCCAAGCGGCAAACCAAGGATACTCCCATTTGTCTGGCATGGAAAGTATATTGGCGGCATACATATGTCGCCAAGCATGATTTCGACCATTTTTTCTGGCAGGATGCGGTTTAGGCATAGAAGGATCTCCTTTCAGCCATTCGTGCACATTATAGTAATACCATTGTTTGGTCCATAACATACCTGCATACGACTGACGTTGCAAATCGCGAAGATGTTTATCTTTTACCCCGGCATGCAATTCATCATAAAAGGCGTCAGCCTCTTTTAATCTAGCGTCAAACACTTCTTCAAAATCTTCAAAGGGATTTTTAGCACTTTTTGAAGAAAACCGCAAGCGATAAACCTTGGTTTCTCCTCCAGCTAGTTTACCTGTAAATTTAAAAGAAGCTTTGGTTCCAATATGATTTGGATTTACTGCATCTTTATTTTTATTAACGACATAATCATTGATTCCATCCTTGGTATAAGGCCCATAATTAGGCGAAGAATATAAGCGTTCAAAATTAGTTTCATTGTCGCAAAACAACAATTCATCAGCATTTTCTGCATATAATTTAAATCGACCAACAACTTTATGATCTATCTCAATAAAAGAATGCCCCACACCGGTAAGCATGGGTTTGTATGAATAATTTTCATAGCCCCAGCACCAGGTATTTCTAAACCAAATTGTTGGCAAAACCGTAATTGGTGCCGCCGCCTTTGATTTATTGGTTACTGTAATTTTGATACAAATATCTTGTTCATCTGCTTTAGCATACTCCATAGAGATATCAAAATACTCATCTCGATCAAAAATCCCTGTATCTAATAATTCATACTCAGGCTCTAAACGCGAACGTTTTCTACTTTCATCTATTAATTTTTGATAAGGAAATGTTTGATGCGGATACTTATAAAGCATACGCATGTAAGAATGCGTGGGAGTAGAATCCTCATAATAATACAATTCCTTAACGTCCTCTCCATGATTAGACTCACTTCCCGTAAGACCAAAAAAACGTTCTTTTAAGATATGATCACGATGATTCCAAAATGCAAAAGCAAAACAAATATGTTGTTTATTGTCAGATATTCCACCTATACCTTCCTCTCCCCAACGATAGGCCTTTGAGCGAGCCATATCATGTGAAATGGTATTCCAGGCATTTCCTTCAGCAGAATAATCTTCACGCACAGTTCCCCATTGGCGTTCGGTGAGGTAGGGTCCCCACTTTTTCCATCCCTTATTATCATTTCGGGTTTTTAATCTTGCGCGCTCTGCACCTTTATCCACCATAAAATTATAAATTACTGAAAATTCAAAAACAAAAATATGGATATTTCCATTAAATTGCATTTAAAATTAACATTTACACCTCATGTTTAAAAAACTCTTCACCTACGGACTACTATTTTGTACTTTTTTAAGTTGTACAAAAGACAAAACAGCAACAGAATCGAATGTTGAATTCAATACTTTTTTAGATCATTATTACGAAGACCAACTGGTCTTGAGTCCCATTTCTGCTACTTTCAATGGAGACAACCGTTATAATGACAAATTGGAAATTGACTTTACCGATTCATACAACGAAAAAACAAAGGCATTTTTAACTAAATATTCAGATGAATTAAAACAATTTGACCGCGACAAATTAAATGCAAACGATCAAATTTCTTATGATATCCTTAAAAGAGAACTTGATTTAGGATTGGAAGGCTTACAATTCAAAGGCAATTACATGCCTTTGAATCAATTTTATGGTTTTCACTTAACCTTTGCTCAATTAGGGAGTGGCTCGGTGATGCAGCCCTTTCAAACTGTAAAAGATTATGAAAATTGGGAATCAAGAATGCATAAAGGAGCTGCTTATTTAGACAGTACGCAAACCTATTTTAATCGTGGAATTAAAGAAAACATTGTATTACCAAAAGCTTTGGTCGTAAAATTGATTGATCAAGTAAAAGCATTTGATGTGAAAGATCTGAAAGAAAGCACATTTTATGGCCCATTAAAATCATTCCCTAAATCTTTTTCAGCATCAGATAAGGCTCGATTTACCAAAGAATACACGGATATTATATCGAAAGAAATTTTACCTGCCTACAAAAGATTGGCCGATTACTTAAGCAATACCTATTTACCAAAAGCAAGAACAAGTTCTGGTATTGGAGCAATTCCGAATGGAAAGGAATATTATCAGTATTTGATAAAAGTTTTAACTACGACTAATAAATCGGCTGATGAAATATATCAAACTGGATTATCAGAAGTTAAGCGAATACGCTCTGAAATGGAAAAGACGAAAAATGCGGTTGGATTCAAGGGAAGTTTAACAGCGTTTTTCACATATTTGAAAAACGATCCAAAATTCATGCCCTATAAAACTCCAAAAGATGTACTTGATGCATTTCATCAAATTCATGATCGCATGAAGCCACAATTAGGTAAAATGTTTGGCAAAACACCAAAAACTCCATTTGAAATCAGACAAACGGAAGCCTTTAGAGCAGCAAGTGCAAGTGCTGAATATTTTCAGGGTTCATTGGAAAGCAATCGTCCGGGCATTTTTTATGTACCTATTTTAGATGCGACTAAATTTGCCACTACTTCTGGTATGGAAAGTTTGTTTTTACATGAAGCCATTCCAGGCCATCATTATCAAATTGCTATTCAACAAGAAAACACAAAACTTCCTAAATTCAGAAGATTTGGAGGAAATTCTGCCTTTGCAGAAGGTTGGGCTTTATATACAGAAAGTTTAGGTAAAGAATTAGGTTTATATACCGATCCATATCAGTACATGGGAGCATTAGGTGATGAAATTCACCGTGCCATCCGTTTAGTGGTGGATGCGGGCATGCACTCTAAAAACATGACTCGTGAACAAGCCATTAAATACATGATGGATAATGAGCAAATATCTGAGGAAGGTGCAACAGCTGAAATTGAACGATATATGGCAATTCCTGCTCAAGCATTAAGTTATAAAATTGGAGCACTCAAGATTCGCGAGATCCGAAATAAATTAGAAGCTGAGCAAAAGGATAAATTCAATATTGCCCAATTTCATGATAAAATCTTAGAAGATGGCAACATGCCACTAGATGTCATGGAACGCAAAATGTTGCAACAGTAATGAAAATAAGCACAGCTGTAGAAACCCTACACTTTTCTAACAAATTTGAGCCCAATCAAAAAATCCTCACCATAGGCTCTTGTTTTTCGGAAGTAATGGGCGAAAAGCTAAAATCCTTACCCTTGGAGGTTTTAAATCAACCCTTGGGAACACTATTTCATCCAAATGCAATCAGTAATGTCTTAAATCAAGAGACCATCAAGCATCGAACCTGTTATCAAGTGGATGGACATTTTGTCCATCCACATTTTCATTCAAAATGGAAAGATGTTGATCAAAATACCTTGTTACAGAAAATTGAAAACGAGAAACAAAAAGTTTACAAGTTCTTAAACGAAGCAGATTGGCTGATTGTTACCTTTGGAACGGCCTTCTATTATTATGACCAAATTTTAGACATTCCGGTAGCGAATTGTCATAAACAAGTGCAAAAAAGATTTATCAAAAAACTTAGTTCTGTTGAAGATATTACCACTAATTGGACCCATTTTATTGACACGTTAATAAAAAATAATCCAAGATTAAACATTTTATTGACCGTCTCTCCTGTTCGCCACACTAAAGATGGAATTCAGCAAAATCAGGTTTCTAAATCCACACTGCGATTGGCAGTTGAACAATTGATTCAACAAAATTCATTTGTGCATTATTTCCCAGCCTATGAATATGTTTTGGATGAGCTAAGAGATTATTCGTATTTCAAAAATGATTTGATTCATCCAAATGAAGAAGCAGAGGATTTTATATTTGAAAAATTAAAAGAGGCAATATGGACACCATACGCTTAGCTGCGCTGAGTGGGGCATTATTGAAAAACATTCTGTTTTTATTTATTGAACTAAAAGTTCAACAGAAATTCCACACTCAGCACAGCTGAGCGTGTGAAACTCATAAAATTTCCGTAATTTGCATGGTATTTGAGCAAAAGAACATGGGTGAGTTAACTGTTACAAAAGAAATTATTTTAGGTGCACTAAGTACCGTTCAAGAGCCCGATCTAAAAAAAGATCTTGTGACCTTGAATATGATAAAAGACATTGAATTAGGTGTAGGAGAAGTTCGGTTTACCGTTGTACTTACTACGCCAGCTTGTCCTTTAAAAGAAAAAATCAGACAAGATTGCGAAGAGGCAATTCACAAAATTGTTCATCCTGATTTAAAAATTGTGATCAATATGACCGCTGAAGTAACCTCTTTGGCTAGTCAAGACCCTTTGATTCCAGGTGTTAAAAATGTAATTGCAGTGGCTTCTGGTAAGGGAGGGGTTGGTAAATCTACTGTAACAGCAAATTTGGCTATCGCACTTAAAAATGCGGGAGCTAAAGTTGGTATTTTAGATGCAGACATTTCTGGTCCGAGTATTCCAGTGATGTTTGGAGCTGAAGATATGCAACCAATGGTACAAGAGGTAAATGGCAAAAACCGAATTCAACCCATTATGCAGTATGGAATCAAAATGATTTCCATGGGTTTCTTGGCTCCGTCTGAAAGTCCTGTACCTTGGAGAGGGCCAATGATGACTCAGGCATTAAGACAATTTTTTGGCGACACTCATTGGGAAGATTTAGATTATTTATTAATTGACTTACCTCCTGGAACATCAGACATCCATTTAAGCTTGGTACAATTAATTAAAGTTACCGGAGCAGTAATTGTTACCACCCCTCAAAAAGTTGCCCTTTCTGACGCTCAAAAAGGGTTACAGTTTTTCAAACAGAATGGAATCAATGTACCTATATTAGGTCTTATCGAAAACATGGCCTATTTTACACCAGCAGAATTGCCCGAAAACAAATATTACTTATTTGGTAAAGATGGTGGAAAGGAATTAGCAAAAAAATACTTTATCCCATTTTTAGGTGAAGTACCCTTGGTGCAGGCGATTCGTGAGGCAGGAGACGAAGGAAAGCCCATTTCATCGCAAGAAGGACCCGTGGCAAGCTCATTTGAAAATATCGCATCCCAATTAGCACAACGAATAGCTATTGTTAATTCAAAAGGTGCTTTGTAAATTTAAACATGGAAAATCACCCACTTTACACAAAAATTCAAGCTGCCCTCGATTCAATTCGACCATATCTGATCGCAGATGGAGGAAATGTTGAAATTGTAGAAATAACAGAAGATAACCATTTATATCTTAATTTATTGGGGGCATGTAAATCATGTAATATGTCGGCAATGACCTTTAAAGCAGGTGTTGAAGAGGCTATTCGCAGAGAGGTACCAGAAATTTTATCAGTTAAAGAAATCAATCAAGTAATATAAAATCATGCGTATAGGCATATTTTTTGGTGGAGCTGCCCGTGAAAGAGAAATTAGTTTTGCAGGCGGAAAAACGGCTATGGCCCATATCAACAAAGCATTGTTTAAACCAGTGCCTATTTTTGTTGATAGCTTGGGTAATTTTATCTTAATCAAAGAAGAACTTATCTTTGCTGAATCCATTCGTGAATTTTATCCGCCGAAAAACAGTCAGACAAGTCCATTCGAGGTTTACATTGAATCATTGAACGATTCAAACACAGACAAATTTATTACCCAAATTGGCCAGAAAATAAAGCCTGAAAATTTTAAAAATCATTTCGATTTCGTATTTATTGCCATGCATGGCCCAGGTTGTGAAGATGGTAGTATCCAAGGATTATTAGAATGGTATGGTATCCCCTACTCAGGCCCAAGTGTGTTAGGGAGTGCAATTGGCATCGATAAAGCCAAACAAAATGACTGGTTGAAGAAAAGCGTTGGATTGGAAAAAAATTATTTTATACTTCAACGAGATGATTACGAAAAATATGGTCGAGAAACCCTTTTCGAACAAATAAAAAAATCGATTGGCATCCCGTTTGTTGCAAAAGCCCCACACCAAGGCTCTTCAATAGGATTGGCATTTGTAAAAGAAGACGACTTACAAATATTTGATGACGCCATTAAAAAGTGTTTATTTATTCATGAAATTTATAGAGAACATTGGCTAGGATATTCTTCGGAAGACAAAATCCAGTTACTTCAAAAAATGGTTAACCTAGACGAGGGGATTGGCTTTCCTGTTAAATTTCAGGGAGAAATCTATAAACACCCAAGTCAATTATTAGAGAATTTAGAGGAGTATTTCAAACATTCCGTAACAAAGGCTAGTATCCATTCAATCCATTCTGAAGATGCTATTTTATTAGAAGCATTTGTAGATGGAAGTGAATTTAGTTGTGGAGTTATTCAAACCCCAAAAGGAGAAGCGGTTGCCCTACCACCCACTGAAATTGTCATTGATGAATCTGTAGAGGTTTTTGATTTCAATGCAAAGTATAAATCAAAAGCTACCAAAAAAAGAATACCAATGGAAACAAGTTTGCAAAATTTGCAAACAATTCAGTCTATGGTCAAAAAAGCATTTGAAGACTTAGGTTTTGGTGTCTGTACTCGAATTGATGGTTTTGTAAGAAAAGATGGTGTGGTTATTTTACATGACCCAAATACCATTCCGGGTATGTCTCCGAGTTCTTTAATTTTCAAACAAACGGCTGAAATTGGATTAAATGTTACGGATTCTATTACCTATTTTATTCGCCAATCAATTCGCGAACGTTTACGGACAGGAAAAAATTATCAAGAGTTTAGAACCCTTCTTGAGAAGTTAGATCTTCAAATCAAAAAGGTATTAACAGAAAAATCCAAAACTGATAAGACAATTATTGAAATAGATCCTCAAGATTTAGAAAACTCTTTTCAAGCTGCAAAAGCTAAAGTCATTGAACTTGCTCCATTAGGAAATGTCCCCTATGAAGTTGTCATTGATTTAGAAATTGAAGAAGGTATGGTGCAAATTCCGCTTCATACGGCCCATTTAGCCAAAGATTCAGGTAGCGAATTATTAGAGGCTATTAACAAAGGTGTTCATCCATTAATTGGTCAAACCAGACAAAACGCAATCGAAATCACCCAATTTTTTACGAACAACTAATATGGATTTAGAATTATTAAAGTATCCAATCGGTAGGTTTTCTGCTCCAGAGCAAATAACAGATGAAATTCGTAGGAATTGGATTCAAATTTTAGAAGAATTCCCTGCTCAATTAGATACAGTTGCTTCTCAATTAACTGAAGAACAATTAGAAACCCCCTATCGTCCTGGAGGTTGGACGGCCCGACAAGTGATTCATCACGTATACGACAGTCATACGCACTGCTACGTCCGCATGAAAGCAGCGTTGACCGAAGGAGAAAATCCAACCATTAAGGATTACGATGAAAATGCTTATGCTGAATTATCTGATGGCAAAAATGCTCCTATCGAATCATCTATTTTGGGCATAAAAGGATTGCATGCTCGCTGGACTTATCTACTTAAAAATTTACAAGAATCCGATTGGTCAAAGACCTATTTACATCCAACCAGAGGAATCACCTACCCTCTCGACCGTGTATTAGGTATCTATGCTTGGCATAGTTTGCATCATTTGGAGCACTTGAAAATGTGTAAGGTGTAAGGTATTGGGTATTAGGTATTATATTTACACCTTACACCTTACACCTTACACCTTACACCTTACACCTTACACCTCATACCTTACACCTACAAAAATGTCCTTCATCGCACCAAATGCCTCTGTTATGGGGCGTGTAACATTAGGAAAGCAAGTATCTATCTGGTATGGTGCCGTATTACGAGGCGACACCGAATCCATTACAATTGGAAATGGATGTAATATCCAAGACAATGCGGTAGTACACGCAGATCCAGGACACCCAACGATTTTAGGAGATCATGTGACAGTTGGACATGCAGCTATTGTCCATGGAGCACAAATTGGCGAAGGAAGTATGATTGGGATGCACGCAACCTTATTAAATGGTTGTAAAATTGGAAAGTATTGTCTCATCGCAGCAGGTGCCTTAGTAAAAGAGGGAATGGAAATCCCTGACTACTCCATGGCAGTGGGTATGCCTGCAAAAATAATTCGTACTTTAAATGAAGAGGATGTAGAATGGCTTAAAAAGTCAGCACCGCATTACATATCTATGAGTGAACGACATATGGCAGGTGAATTTCCATTAATCAGTCAAAAAGACATCGAATCATGTTAAATTTAATTCTGATTAGACATGCACACGCCGGACCTCATGTTGAACCAGATTTTAATCGCCACCTTTCACAAAGAGGCGAAATAGAAGCATCTCAAACTGCTCAAGTTTTAAAATATTCAGGCCATGAGCCAGGAATTTGGCTTATTTCTTCAGCTACTAGAACACAAGAAACTGCCGAAATATTATTAACTGTCAATAAAAATCTTCTTCTTGAAAGAAAAAACGAAGTAAAATGGTACGAAGCTGGCGGAAATGATTATCTGAAATATTTAGAATTAGAAACTTATACAACTATCTATCTAATTGGACACAACCCATCTATATCTTTTTTAGCTTCTTATTTATCCAATGAAAATTGTTTTATGGAAACTGGAAGTATTGTACATTTGCACTGGAAAACGTTAGATCACTGGACAGAAGTTAGTAAGGCCTCCGCAGAAATTAACTATTATTTCAATGGAAAATAATAACAAAAACACAAAATTGTTTCGATGGGTGTTAGTCATCTTTACACTTGTCATGATTGGTTTAGCAATTCAAATGGGAAGTAAAACAACAGCTCCATGGAATAAGCCTCAAAAGTTGAAAGGCAAACATTGAAATTTGTAAATTGAGCATTTTTTTATTTTTTTGACCAAATTTTTCACCAAATAATTTACAATTCACCATTAGCAACTTACAATTCATTATACATAATTCACAATTGACTAGTAAAAACATCTTGTCCATCGGTTGTGGTGCTGCTTGGTGGGAAATTAAATCTATTTTTGAAAATCCTGTCGATAAAATTTATCTGCTTGATCCTAATTCGGAAGTCTTAAATAAGGAGGATGTAGAAGAAGGCATTGCCTATTTTTCAAGAATATTTAATAAACCCTTTCCTGCTAGCTATGAATTGCTTGTACAAGAAGCAAAGGAAATTCCTCTTGAAAATGCATCAATCAATGAAATTTGGTTGCTAAATTCCTTGCATGAAATTGACGAGCCCGAAACATGTTTGTCAGAATGTTATCGACTGCTTTCCTCAAAAGGCAAAATACTAATTGAAGAAGAACTTTCAATCGATAAACAACGCATTCATGACGGCTGTTTAAAACCTTTATATTTTTTGAATGATTTGAAAAAAGTCATGAAAGCCTCCGGCTTTCAATTTCTTTCTTTAGAACAAAAAGATGAAAAAGCCTTTTATCTTACTTTTCAAAAACCATGAATTTTTGATTTTACGTAGGAAATTATCACATCCAAACCTCGTTCAAAATGATTATTGTTAGGAATAATGATGTCGCTATGGAATTTATGTGGACGAATATATTCCTCGTAGGTTGGTTTCACATGGAATTTCCAACGATACATCACATCTTTTAGATCATACCCTCGCTCTTCATTATCTCGCTTTATTCGTCTTTTTAATTTTATTTTATCTTTCGCATCAATAAAAATTTTCAAATCTAATAAGGATTCAACCTCTGGAAAATGAAAAACAAAGATACCCTCAACCACTAAAATTTTACGCGGATGAAAATGCAATAAATCAGGCACTTTAGTTTTGTTATTAAACGTATATTCTAATCGACTTACCGTTTCGCCATTTCTTAATTTTTCAATATCGGAAGCAAAAGCAGCATCATCAATCGCACCTGGTAAATCAAAATTTTCGATGCCATTATGATCTTTAAATTGCTGCTCGATAGGACGATAATAATTGTCTTGCGATAATAAACAGATATCCTCTGCATTAAAACGATCCATTAATTGTTGTAAAAACAAGGTTTTTCCGGAAGCGCTGCCTCCTGTAATTCCAATTACAAATGGTTTTTGAATGCTTGACATAATTATGAATGCTGAATATTATCTAAATTGAAGTGTAATCCTTTATTTTCTTTTTGACCTATTGCATGTTTGATAATCAAATAGGCCACATTTATCATATTTCTTAATTCACACAAAGGCACGGTTATCTTAGATTGGCGATACAATTCTTCGTGTTCAATATAAATGAGTTCTAAACGGTCATAAGCACGTTTTAGTCGACGGTCTGTTCGAACAATTCCAACATAATTACTCATGATCGACTCTAATTCTTTGGCCATTTCTGTCACCAAAACTAATTCCTGTGGATGAGTGGTACCCTCATCGTTCCAATCTGGAATACCCGTTGGAAGGACAATGTTTCCAATTTCCTCAACAGACTTCAAAAAAGCACGATGCGCATATACTATTGCTTCCAATAAAGAATTAGATGCCAATCGATTTGCGCCATGCAAACCTGTATGAGAACATTCGCCCATGGCATAAAGATTTTCGATATTGGTTTGTGCATATTCATTTACAATAATTCCTCCACACAAATAATGTTGTGCAGGTACTACAGGAATCATGGATTGCGATATATCGAGTCCTAATTCTTTCAAACAATAATTGTATATCATTGGAAAATGACTTAATATCTCCTCCTTGGGAACATGCCGAATATCTAAATACACACAATCTGTACCATTTTTCTTCATTTCTGAATCAATGGCTCGAGCAACAATATCTCTTGGGGCCAAAGACAATCGAGGATCATACTTTTCCATAAAAGTACTTCCATCAGCATTTTTTAGAATACCTCCATGACCTCTTACGGCTTCTGAAATTAAAAACGAAGGTTTTTTTCCTGGCTGGTACAATGAAGTTGGATGAAATTGAATAAATTCCATTCCTTGAACAAAGGCCTTTGCTCTGTAGGCCATGGCTATTCCATCTCCAGTCGCAATTTTAGGATTTGTTGTCGACTGGTACACTTGCCCGATGCCACCCGTTGCCAAAAGGGTTGTTTTGGCTAAAAAAGTTTCAACTTTTTGTGTTTTTTTATTCAGTACATACACCCCATAACATTTTTTGCCGGGTGTATCTTTTGTTACCTTCTCACCTAAATGATGTTGTGTAATTAGATCAACGGCAAAATAGTGTGTAAAAAAATCTATTTCAGGGAAAGACTTTACCTTTTCTAACAGCGCTCGTTCAATCTCATTCCCTGTTGAATCTTTATAATGTAGAATTCTTTTATCCGAATGCCCCCCCTCTTTGACCAAGTCAAAACTTCCATCCTCTCTTTTATCAAATTGTGTTCCGTAATCTATAAGCTCCCTTAAACGATCTGGAGCTTCTTTAACTACCAATTCCACCACCTTAGGATCACTCAAAAAGTCGCCGGCAACCATGGTGTCTTGAATATGCTTTTCGTAGGAATCTTGGGTGTCCCATACTGCTGCAATTCCACCTTGGGCATATTTGGTGTTTGTTTCTTCAGCAACTGTTTTTGTAATTAAAGCGATCTTAATAGGTATATTTTTCTCACGAAAATGAGAAGCTACCTTTACCGAATACGATAATCCGGCAATACCTGAACCAATCACAACAAAATCATATACTGGCATCTGCGAAGTAAAATTCATGCAATTTAATCAATAAACTTCTTTTTATTGAAAATTGATTAACTTTACATCTAATAAAATTATTAAACCCTTTAAAATCAATTTATTCCAAATGGAAAATTCTAACAGTAATTCCTCTAAAGTTGCACTGATTGTATTAGCCTTATTAACAGCGGTACTTGGTGTTCTTTACTTTAGATCGTACCAATTAAACAAAGAACAAGAAACTACAATTGAAGAAAAAGCAACTGAGTTGGCCAACACAAGAACTCAATTAGACTCAATCTCAACCCAATTAGATGCTAAAATTGCGGAAATTAAATCGTTGGGGGGCCAAGTTTCTGATTTAGAAGCATTAAAAGTTCAATTAGAGCAAGACAAAGCATCTTTAAAAAATGCCAATCATGCTACGGTGGCATCTTATGAAGCAAAAATTAAAGAATACAATTCTGTATTAGCCCAAAAAGATCTTGAAATCACAGAATTGAAAAAGGCTAATGGTATTTTAACAGAAAATAATAAAGTTTTAACTACTCAAAACGAAAGCCTAAATACAGAAAATTCTGGCTTAAAAAATCAAAACAGAACATTATCGGATACCTTAGCTGACTATACCAGCAAAAACAAGGAATTAGCTAGAAAAGTAAGTATAGCTGCAGCATTAAAAGCACAAGGTGTTCGCATATTCTCAATTAAATCGAATGGAAAAGAGGCTGAAAAAGCACGTTTCAATGGTAAAAAATTAGAAAAATTGAAAATCGCATTCAATTTGGCACCAAATCCGATTACTAAATTAGAAAACAAAACCATTTATGTGCGCGTTTTAGATGGTGAAGGTGCAATTCTTTCTGATGATGCTGCTGGTTCAGGCAAATTTGTTCAAGATGGAAAAGAAATGGTTTACACCGCTAAACAAAGTGTAGTATATAGCAACGACAACCAAGAAGTTTCAATCATCTATAATAGAGGTGGCATTGTTTACCGTCCAGGTAAATACACCGTAGATTTATATTCAGAAGGATTTAAAGTTGGCTCAGGAACGTTTGAAGTAAAATAATCGAATGGATTTCATTCAATTAGAAAATCGCTACGGAGCACATAATTATCACCCACTACCTGTAGTCCTTGCCAAAGGCAAGGGCTGCAAAGTTTGGGACACCTCAGGCAAATCTTATTTTGATTTCCTATCAGCTTATTCAGCTGTCAATCAAGGACATTGCCATCCAGCTATTTTAGAGGCCTTTTATCAACAGGCTCAACAATTAACCCTTACTTCACGAGCATTTTACAACAACCAATTGGGTTTGGCTGAAGAAAAAATATGTAACCTCTTCGGTTATGATAAAGTTTTGTTGATGAATACAGGGGTTGAAGCGGGAGAGTCTGCTATTAAACTTTGTAGAAGATGGGCTTATGATGTAAAAGGCATTCCGCAAAATCAAGCAAAAATTATTGTTGCCGAAGGAAATTTTTGGGGAAGAACAATCGCTGCCATTTCGGCTTCGACAGACCCAAGTAGTTACGACCGATTCGGACCATTTTTACCAGGATTCATCAAAATCCCATATAACGATATCGAAGCATTAGAAAACGCTTTGCAAGATCCACATGTTGCCGGATTCATGATTGAGCCGATCCAAGGTGAAGCAGGTGTTCTGATTCCAACAGAAGGATATTTGGCAAAAGCCTTTCAGCTTTGCAAAAACCACCAAGTGCTTTTCATAGCCGATGAAATACAAACAGGACTTGGAAGAACAGGAAAACGAATAGCTTGCGACCATGAACAAGTGCGACCTGATATTCTTTTGTTAGGCAAAGCTCTTTCAGGCGGATTCATGCCGGTTTCTGCTATTTTAGCTGATAATCAAATCATGTTAACCATCAAACCTGGTGAACATGGTTCTACCTATGGAGGCAATCCATTAGCTGCAGCCGTTTGCATGGCCGCATTGGATGTTTTGGAAAATGAACATTTGGCAGAAAATGCCACTATACGTGGTCAGCAATTACTTAACTATCTAAAAGAACTAAAAGAAAAATCTCCAATCATTCGCTCTGTTAGAGGAAAAGGACTTTTATGTGCCATCGAAATTGACGCAGATGAAAACAGCGATTTAGCTTGGAATATGTGTTTGGAATTCATGCATAAAGGACTTTTAGCAAAACCCACTCACGGAAATAAAATACGACTTGCTCCCCCTTTGGTAATCAGCGAATTAGAAATGGAAGAAGCGCTTCAGGTTTTGAATTGTTAATTGTTAATTGTTAACAATTAACAATTAACAATTTCACTACCGATTCATCGATACCAAAAACTCCTCATTGTTTCGAGTTCCTTTCATTTGTTGCTGTAGGAATTCCATCGCTTCAACAGAATTCATATCTGACATATGCTTACGAAGAATCCAAACACGTTGTAGCACACCTGGATCCATTAATAAATCTTCTCGACGAGTTCCTGAAGCCGTTACGTCTATTGCAGGGTAAACACGGCGATTCGATAATTTACGATCTAATTGTAACTCCATGTTACCTGTTCCTTTGAATTCCTCAAAAATAACTTCATCCATTTTAGATCCAGTTTCAATTAAGGCTGTAGCAATAATTGTTAAGGAACCTCCATTCTCTACATTTCTTGCTGCACCAAAGAATCTTTTAGGCTTATGTAAGGCATTGGCATCTACCCCACCAGATAAAATCTTACCAGAAGATGGAACTACTGTGTTATAAGCACGCGCTAAACGTGTAATAGAATCTAATAAAATCACTACATCGTGTCCACATTCAACCATGCGTTTTGCTTTTTCCAAAACGATACTCGACACTTTAACGTGTCGTTCTGCTTGTTCGTCAAATGTACTAGAAATAACTTCTGCACGAACACTACGTTGCATATCGGTTACTTCTTCCGGACGTTCATCAATTAATAAAATAATCAAATAAACTTCAGGGTGATTTTTTGAAATTGCATTTGCAATATCCTTTAGCAAAACCGTTTTACCTGTTTTAGGCTGCGCAACTATCATACCCCTTTGGCCTTTACCTATCGGTGCAAACAAATCCAAAATACGCGTTGAATAATTATCAGGAGTTGTAGATAAATTCAACTTTTCCTCTGGAAACAAGGGGGTTAAATATTCAAAATTAATTCGATCACGAATTTCATCTGTAGTCTTTCCATTAACGGTTTCAATTTTCAATAAGGCAAAATATTTTTCACCTTCTTTGGGCGGACGAATACTACCTTTGATCGTATCACCAGTTTTCAAACCAAACATTTTAATTTGAGCAGGAGACACATAAATATCATCTGGAGAAGCCAAATAATTATAATCAGAAGAACGCATAAAACCGTATCCGCCTTCTTGCATAATTTCCAACACTCCTTCATTTTCAATTAAACCATCCAATTCCTTGATGATCGCATTGTAGTTCTTTTTAAACTGATTGGGAGTGATTGGTGCTGCAGGCTCTTCTTTTGGCAATTTCGACTCATCAATTAACACTTCGTCAGTGATGAAAGACGTATCCACCAAAAAATCATCAGGAGGTAAAATTGGCTCAAAATCTGTCGCATCAGTTACATCTGTTGCAGTCTCAAGCACTTCTTTTGAAGCTACAGGTTTGGTATGTTTTTTTCTTGGCTCCTCTTGAGGTGCAGGTATCAAAGGCAATTCATTGCTTGCTTCTGCATCATTGCGCTTAATTCGCTGTCTTTTGGGTCTTTCTTGAGGAACTTGATTTTCTTCTTCCCTCACTTTTCTCGGTCTTCGATTCGATTTTTCTTCCATAAAAAGGATTACGATATACTAATTTGAAAACAGATGCATCCTCGGCGGAATACCTTCATCAAGCTTGTAAAATAAAAATGAGAAGCGAAACGAATGATAAAAGGAGTCTGTTGTACTTATAAAGAAGCGCCCACGAGTGGAAAACGCTCTGCAATACTACACCCATATTGTGGAAATGTCAAGCATTTTTTTAAAAATTTGTAGCTTTGCATGCCCATTATGGAAAATATCAACTCAATTCTGCAAAATATTTTAGATAATCGCCTTCAAGAAGGCCTTTATCGAAGCCTAAATCCTTCAGATTCAGGTGTAGATTTTTATTCTAATGATTATCTAGGCTTGTCGCAATCCGCAGATTTGAAAAAGTTTGTAACTGAATTTTCGAAAGAGTTTGAAACTAAAAATCCATCATTTATAGGCCTAGGCTCAACAGGATCAAGATTAATTTCTGGAAATCATTTTTTATTTGAATCCTTTGAAACAGCTTGTGCCAAATTTCATAAAGCCGAAACGGCTTTATTTTTTGGATCGGGCTTTGAGGCAAATACTGGCCTGATAGCTGCCATTGGGCAAGAAGGACATGTAATCCTTTGTGATAAACTTATTCATGCAAGTTTAATTGATGGACTTCGACTTTCAAAAGCAGAAAAAAGGATCTTTAAGCATAATAATTTAGAGGATCTTGAAAAAATCATCAAACAATATCCACCTGAAACACCTAAATGGGTAGTTGTAGAATCGGTTTATTCCATGGATGGTGACCAGGCTCCTTTGGAAGATTTAGTTCAGCTCAAAAACAACTATAATTTTGAACTGATTGTAGATGAGGCGCATGCAGGGGGAGTTTATGGACCTAATGGAGAAGGACTATGTGTGGAGAAAAAGGTACAAAATGCTATTTATGCCCGTGTAGTAACATTTGGCAAAGCTTGGGGATACAGCGGAGCCGTCGTGCTTGGAAACTCAACTTTAAGAAATTTTTTAATCAATTTCGCCCGACCATTCATTTATTCAACGGCCCCTCCTACCCAACACCTGGTAGACCTTTTAGCAATTTTGAAATTTATTCAAAACTGTGATAAAGAACGAAAAGACTTAAAAAAAGTCATTGATTTCTTCCAATCAAATCAAGGCTCAAAACATTGGTTGCCAAGTCAAACGGCTATTCAATCCTTTATCATCCCAGGGAATAAAGCCGTAAGAAATAAAGCTGCTGTTCTTCAGCAAAATGGTTTTCAGGTAAAACCTATTGTGTACCCAACAGTTGCAAAAGGAAGCGAGCGAATCCGAATTACTTTGCATTCCTTTCAAAAACAAGAAGACATTTTACACTTAATTCGACTATTAGAAAAAAATGACTAAAAAATTTATCCTTGCAGGTATTGGCACAGAAATCGGCAAAACGGTTTGTTCTGCTATTTTAGTGGAAAACCTACAAGCCGATTATTGGAAACCTGTACAATCTGGTTTCCCAGAAGACTCAGATGTTCGAACTGTTCAAGAATTATGCAGTTCATCTGCTGACTTTCACCCGTCAACTTACAATTTAAAAGCGCCATTATCACCACATACGGCTGCAGAATTGGAGGGAATTACCTTACAAATCAATGCATTTAAACTCCCAGAGACTTCGAATTCAATGGTGGTGGAATTAGCTGGCGGACTACTTGTACCCATCAACGATCAAGAAACAAACATCGATCTCATCAAACACTTGGATTTACCTGTAGTTTTAGTTTCAAAAAATTATTTGGGAAGCATCAATCACACCTTATTGAGTATTGAATTGTTAAGACAAAAAAATATAGAGATTATTGGGCTCATTTTTAATGGCAAACCCAATCCATCAGGTGAAAAATTTATTGAAAATTACAGTAAATTACCCGTACTTTGTCGAATAGATCAAGAAACCATCATCAACAAAGCAACCATTCAAAAGTATGCAAAATCTGTCGTTTGGCCCATTAAGTAATCGAGATCAGGCAGTCATTTGGCATCCATTCACTCAACATTACATTGAACCCAAATCTATTGCGATCCAATCAGGCAAAGGGTGTATCTTATTGGATGAAAACGGTAATGAAATCATCGACGCCATTTCCTCTTGGTGGGTATCAATCCACGGACATGGAAATGAGTACATGGCAAAAAAAATTTATGAACAAGCTTTACAATTAGAGCAAGTAATTTTTGCGGGCTTTACTCATGCTCCTGCAGTTGAATTAGCGGAAAGATTATTGAAGAAAATGCCTTCAAATTTTGAAAAAATCTTTTTTTCTGATAATGGAAGCACAGCCGTGGAAGTCGCTATTAAAATGGCCTTACAATATTTTCACAATCAAGGTCAAACCCAAAAGCGCAAAATTATAGCCTTTGAAGATGCCTATCACGGCGATACGTTTGGTGCCATGAGTTTAGGTGCACCAAGCGCTTTCAATGCACCATTTCAAGAAATGCTGTTTGAGGTAGAATTCCTTCCTTCACCTCTTGACGAAAAAAGGTGTTTAGCAGCCTTTGAAGAAAAAATGAAACAAGCTGAAAGCTATGCAGCTTTCATTTTTGAACCATTGGTTCAAGGTGCAGGCGGCATGAAAATGTATGCAGCTTCTTTCCTTGACCAATTACTAACTTTGGCAAAAAAACATCAGGTTTTTTGTATCGCCGATGAAATCATGACAGGGTTTGGACGATTAGGCCAATGGTTTGCCATGGATTATTTAAACCAAAAACCAGACATCATTTGTTTGTCGAAAGGCTTAACTGGTGGCATGATGGCCATGGGTATCACGGCTTGTTCAAATGATGTTTTTGAAAAATTTCTCTCAGACGATCGACTTAAAACATTTTTTCATAGTCATTCTTTCACTGGAAATCCAATTACCTGTGCCGCAGCGAATGCAAGTCTAGATCTTTTGGAACAAGCAAGCTATTGGGAGAACATCAAAAATATCCAACAGTCACACCAAAATTGGCAACAAAAACACCAAAATTCCTCTGTCTTTAAAAACATCCGAGTGATGGGCACAATTCTTGCATTTGAATTAGCTACTGACGAAAAAGCCGGATATTTAAACTCAAAAAGAGATTATATTTATGAGACTTGTTTGGGCAAAGGTGTCTTGATACGCCCACTTGGAAACACGATTTACATCCTTCCTCCCTATATTATTTTAACTGAAGAACTGACAAAAATATATCAAGTTATCGAATCATTATAATTTTAAAATATTCAAGATTAATTTTATTTGAATAGCGGAAAATTCAGTTTTTTTTTAGAAATTTAAGTTATCATTTTTCAGAAAAATCAATTATGTCAACATCTACTTTTTCAGAACCTCTTTTAACAGAAGACCCGAACCGATTTGTGCTTTTTCCCATTAAGCATGATGATATTTGGCAATTTTATAAAAAGGCAGAAGCATCATTTTGGACCGCCGAGGAAATCGACTTACAACAAGATTTAACTGACTGGAAAAAAATGAATGATAGCGAGCGTCATTTTATCTCGCATGTCTTAGCATTCTTTGCTGCTTCAGACGGAATTGTAAATGAAAATTTAGCAAATAACTTTTTGAAAGAGGTACAATATGCTGAGGCAAAATGTTTTTATGGCTTTCAAGTGATGATGGAAAATATCCACTCGGAAACCTATTCCTTATTAATTGATACCTATATCAAAGATCCAGTTGAAAAAGATCGCTTACTTCGCGCCATTGAAACCATTGAATGCGTAAAGAAAAAAGCAAACTGGGCACTTAAATGGATCGAAAGTGATAACTTCGTTGAGCGTCTAATTGCTTTTGCAGCTGTAGAAGGAATTTTCTTCTCTGGCTCATTCTGTTCAATTTTCTGGTTAAAGAAAAGGGGCTTAATGCCAGGTTTGACCTTCTCAAACGAATTAATTTCTCGTGACGAAGGCTTGCATTGCGACTTTGCTTGTTTATTATACACAGACCATATCAAGAATAAAGTTTCTCAAGACAAAATCTATGAAATCATTTTAAATGCGGTTGAAATTGAAAAAGAGTTCGTAACAGATGCATTACCAGTTTCTTTAATAGGCATGAATGCCGAATTAATGTGCGAATACATTGAATTTGTAGCTGACCGCCTGTTGGTTTCTTTGGGTTGTAACAAACACTACAATGCTAGCAATCCATTTGATTTCATGGAATTGATTTCCTTACAAGGTAAAACAAACTTCTTTGAAAAAAGAGTTGCTGAATACCAAAAATCAGGAGTAATGGCTGATAAGGAATCGATGTCCTTCTCTTTGGATGAAGATTTTTAAGTCAAAAATATTTGTTTAAATTTGGCTGCCCAACAAGCAGCCATTTTTTTTGTCTATGAACCAATTTAGTACATATCTTCAGCTTGGCATGGGCCACATCCTCAACCTTGCTGCCATCGACCATTTATTATTTATCCTTTCCTTTATCATCGGATTACAAAGCAATGAAATCAAAAAGGCCCTTTATTGGGTTTCTGCTTTTACCCTTGGGCATTCAATTACACTAGCACTAGCTACTTTAAAAATTATTGAGGTTAATGTGGCATGGATTGAGTTTCTCATTCCCATTACCATATTAGGCACCTCAATGAATGCTTTGGTACAAAAAGAGCAAAAAGCCCTTGGCCTAAATTTTATGATGATTGCTGGCTTCGGGCTAATTCACGGCTTAGGCTTTTCTAATTATTTACAAAGTTTATTAGGCCAAGAACAATCCATATTCATTCCTTTATTAGCATTTAATGTTGGTGTTGAAGTTGCCCAACTAATAGTTGTTGCCTTCTTAATGACCATTCTTTGGACCTTATATCAAGCAATTGGCGTCCCGAAATTATATGTAAAATATGCTGTTATATTGATTATTTGCCTCTTGGTACTTCCTATGATTTGGGAACGGATTCCATAAAAAAAGGACACCTTTTCGGGTGTCCTTCTCTCTTTTTCAATTTTGTATTATTTATTCACCACCAATTTTGTTTGGAATGAATTACCATTGGAAGATGTCATATGTAACACATAAATTCCATTACTCAAGGCCAAGTTACTGAACGAAACTGGGAATGAAGATATAGTTTTACTAAATACCATTCTACCCATTAAATCATAAATGGTCAACGTATTAATATTTGTTGTTGGCCATAAATCTGCTAAAGCATCAATCGTCAAATTAGTTGAAGCAGGATTAGGATAAACAATCACACCTGAAAACTCAGTGTCTGGCATGTAGGCATACTTGATTGCAGGTGATAAACATTTAATAGTGGTACCATTTAACGTGTAAGATGCATAACGTGCCACTGAGTACTCACTAGCATTTGATCCTAATACCTTTTGTACACTAGCTGCATTATTCTGAACAGAAGAACCTACTTTCCAAACATAATCTCCTAATGTCAACGAATTATCAGTTAAGTTATTTGCTGTTAACGTATATGCAGCTTTCGTAATAGATCCATTTACAAAAGAAGGATTCTCCTTGAATGTAACGCTAACTTCATTAGATTTTAATGAAACACATTTTGTATCACTTCCAGCATCTGTTTGTGTAACATAAACCGTTGAAGTATTTGTAATATTACCCAAGAAACTTGAACTACTATTCTGAACTAGAGAATTTCCATTGTACCATTGCAAGGTTCCATTACTTAAAGGAGAGCTTGTTAAATCAAACTTTACTGCAATTACGTTACCAGCATCATCTTTCTTACAATTAAAAGTAGAGCCTGTAATTTTAATAGAAGGAGTAGCAGGACGTGGAACAGCGACAATCTCAAAATCATCAGATTTTACAGAAACGCAACCATTAACATCCGTATAAGTCACACTATACTTTCCAAATCCTTTAGCCGTATATGAATCATTATTTTGAGTTCCTGCAGTTGTTGATGTAGTTGTCCATACCCAAGTCTTGGTCCCGGTCCAATCACTTTTTGCTGTTAAAACATCTGAAATTGTTTGATAATCACAATATTTCTGTGCACCGTTTGAGGTAATCTTAGGAGCACTTGGCTTGTCAAAACTTGTAACAGTTTGCGATACCACTGGAGAAGTACAAGCAGCACCTAAAGAGTTTTTAAACTGACTATCTTGGAACGTTACCGAATAGGTACCAGCGCCAGTAACAGTCAATGATTCTGAACTTCCTACTTGCGTTTGATTATTTAATAGCCAATTAAATCCAGCCATCGTTGCTGTTTTGTTAGCAACAGTTAGAACAATGGAACCATCTGGGCAAACTTGCGTATTACCTGAAATAGCTGGGGTAGGAACTGACACACTAGATAAAACGGGATTATCATTTGGGTCAGCTTTAATAACGCCTGTTGGGCAACCAATACTATTATTTTTGGCTATGAATTCAAGATGGTAGGAAGAAGTTGATCCTTGTGGTATAAATTCATATGGGTTGACATTTTTGGCAATTTGCTCAAAACCAGTTGGTGCACTTTTTTTCCAAACAAAGTCATAATTATCACGATATTTGTCTTGTAAATAAAATTCATCATATCTATCCCAATAAATTTTCACTTGATCTGAAGTACAAACAGAGGCAGATACTAATCCTTTTTTACCATTAACGTCAAATAATAATCCTGTAGTAATATTGTATACAGAAGCTGGACTACCTTGCTTTTTAATTACGTATTTTTCAGTATTATTTGAATATACATTTGAAACAATTGAAGTACCATTGTAATAGTCTAAATATTTAAGTCGAAATAAATAATTGCCATTTTGAACATTGTTTCCGTCTAAATTCAAAATTGCTAAGCCGTTACCAACGGTTGAAGATATTGGCGTGTAAATATTAGCATCATTTGGCTTAGTGTATTCCAATAAATTATTTTGAGTTTTACCAACCTCGAATTGAATAGCATACCCATTCGGATTAACAACATCATCTCCACATCCTTTATACTCTAATTTGGTAACCACCGGGGTGAATTTATCGTTAACACAAGTTGCAAGTGTAACTTTCTTTATTTCTTGTAAGGATGTTGTTCTTGAGTTACAAATTAATGTATATTCATATGATTTAAAGTATCCTTGATCCACTCCTAAATTATCGGCAGTTGTGTAAATAGTGTCAGTCCCAATTATTGCTCTCCAACCCTGATAATTTAAATTTAAATTCTGATCAACTAATACCTTGTCGACAATTGGACTTGAATTATCAGTTGTTCTGTAGACTCTTAATTCAAATTTTGTTTGCCCATCATTTTTACACCCAACAGGTGTAATAGGAACTCTTGAGTTCTGCTTAATAAAATAAACACCATTATCAATATAACCATTGATGCTTACTTGAGAAAATGCAGAAAATGTTAGAAAAAGAGAGACCAAAAAGGCAGAAAAAAACTTAGTATAAATATTCATCTGTATGATAGTTTTGAGTAGACGATTAGTAATTAAGCTGATATAATCAATTTAAGTGCTAATATAGAAAATTTAATTAGCATATTCAAATTTTAAAAGAGTAAACGAAGGATATATCAGTTTATTTTAATGACAAAATAATTGCATTCTGAATGTCCTATTTTTTTTGTATTTTTGAGGCTTATTATTAAACAGCCCTAAGCATTTCAATCGGATGGAAAACGGAAAAGAAAAAAGTTTAAATTTTTTAGAGGAAATCATTCAGCAAAACATACAAGATGGTTTATACCCTCAGGGAATCACCACCCGCTTTCCCCCAGAACCGAACGGATACCTACATATTGGCCATGCTAAAAGTATTTGCCTAAACTTTGGTTTAAGCCAAACGTTTGGAGGAAAAACGAATTTGCGATTCGATGATACCAATCCGGCTACCGAAGAAACGGAATATGTAGAATCCATTAAAAATGATGTTAAATGGTTGGGATTCGAATGGGCAAATGAATATTATACGTCAGATTACTTTGAACAATTATTCCAATTCGCAGTTGATTTAATCAAGAAGGGATTCGCTTATGTAGATGACTCAACTGCCGAAGAAATTGCTTCTCAAAAAGGTACTCCTACCCAACCGGGGATCAATTCTCCCTTCAGAGATCGCTCTATTGAGGAAAATTTGACACTTTTTGAAGCCATGCGAGCTGGTGAATTTGCTGATGGGGAAAAAGTACTTCGCGCCAAAATTGACATGTCACACCCAAATATGCACATGCGCGATCCCCTTTTGTATCGAATTCGTACTGTGCCTCATCACCGTACTGGAAATAAATGGTGCATTTATCCTATGTATGATTTTGCACATGGTCAATCCGATTCCATTGAAGAAATTACGCATTCCATTTGTACTTTAGAATTTGATGTTCATCGCCCTTTATACGATTGGTTCATCGAAAAATTGGAAATTTTTCCTTCTCATCAATACGAATTTGCTCGATTGAACCTTTCGCATACCGTCATGAGTAAACGTAAACTTTTGCAATTGGTGAATGAGAAAATTGTCTCTGGCTGGGACGACCCCCGCATGCCCACAATCTCAGGTTTACGAAGACGTGGCTATACACCAGCCTCCATACGTTTGTTTTGCGAAAAAATTGGAGTCGCAAAACGAGAAAACCTAATCGATGTAAGCTTATTAGAATTTTGCATCCGTGAAGATTTAAATAAATCGGCTTCTCGTTTCATGGCTGTTTTAGAACCAATCAAATTAACTATTACGAATTATCCAGAAGGACAATCTGAAGATTTGTTGATTGAAAACAATCCAGAAGACCCGGAAAGTGGCAAAAGAGTAGTTCCTTTTTCAAAAGAACTCTACATAGAAAGAGAGGACTTCATGATTGACCCACCTAAAAAATTCTTCCGCTTGGGCCCTGGCTTAATGGCTCGTTTAAAAGGAGCTTACATTGTGAAAGTGGAAGATTTTACCTTGAATGCGGATGGAAGCGTGAAAGAAGTATTTGCCAGCTACATTCCTGAGAGTAAATCTGGAGAAGACACCTCAGGCATCCACGTAAAAGGAACGATACATTGGGTATCCATTCCTCATGCAAAATCGGCCGAAGTTCGATTATTTGATAGACTTTTAATTGTTGAAGATTCGGGTGATTTAGGAGATGATTTCATTAAATTCATTAATCCTGATTCCTTGCAAGTTATTTCCAATGTATTCATCGAACCTGCTTTGGCAGATGTTGAAGTTGGCAAAGGACTACAATTTATTCGTAAAGGTTATTTCTGCAAGGATCAAGAAAGCAGCAATAATCGATTAATTTTCAATCGAACAGTGACCTTAAAAGACGCCTGGGCGAAGGAACAAAAAAAGTAATATGAATCCGAATTTCATTAAAAGATTCCTTATCCTATTATATGGGGCTGGCCTAATTGGACTAAGTATGCCCGAATATCGGTCTTTATTTCTTCCTTTGACCCCTTACACCCTATGGTTTACAGGATTTATCTGTTTGTTTTTATATCCAACAAAAAATATCAAAACCTATGCAGGTTTTGCTTTACTCTATTTGGCTGGATTTTTAGTTGAGGTCGCTGGGGTTAAAACAGGGAAAATTTTTGGAGAATATGCGTACGGCGTAAGTCTAGGTGCAAAGGTCGCAGACGTACCCTTAGTGATAGGTATGAATTGGCTCCTTTTGCTAATGGCAACCAATGCAGTGGTAGAAGAATGGGGATTTGGAGGTAAATTTGGGAAATCAGCTTTAGGTGCCGGACTAATGACTTTTCTAGATTTTTTCATTGAGCCAGTTGCCATGCAATTCGACTTTTGGCAATGGAAGTTAAATCAAGTTCCTGCACAAAATTTTGCAGCCTGGTGGTTAGTATCTTTTGTTTTTCATTTCATTTACCAAGAAATGGAACTTGGACAGAAATCTAGTCTCTATCGATTAGTTGCTTTATTGCAATTTGTATTTTTTATTGGCCTTTTGGTACTAGCAAATTAATTACACGCTGGCTTCGAGAGCCTCCATCTCTTCCCTATTCCCTCATCCCTAACTAAACTCTTCTCCTCTATTTGTCGCATCTTCCACGAATTGTTTTACCTCTTGCTCTTTTTCTTTTGGACAAATCATAATCACATTCCCATCCTCAACAATGATATAGTCGTTTAATCCATTTACGACAATCAATTTATTGTCGCTAGCTTTAATGATATTATTTTTTGAATCGTAAATGAGAGCGTTGGCATCCACTACATTCTGATTTTCATCTTTTTCTTGAACTTCATACAAGGACTTCCAAGTTCCGAGATCTGACCATCCGATATCCGCTAAAACCACTTTTACATCGCGAGATTTTTCCATAATACCTACGTCGATAGAAATATTTTTACATACCGCATACACTTTTTTAATGAAATCAGATTCATTTTCAGAATAGTATAAACTCATTCCCTCTTCAAATTGCTCTGCTAATCTAGATTGATGTTTTTCTAATTCTTTTTTAAAAGTTTTTACTGAAAAAATAAACATCCCCGCATTCCAAACATAGTCTCCACTATCTAAGAATGCTTCTGCAAGTTCTACATTTGGCTTTTCGGTGAAGGTTTTTACATTCAAGACCTCTGTATCTTCTTTTGGTTGAAATTGAATATATCCATAACCTGTGTCGGGCCTAGAAGGTAAAATTCCTAAAGTAACCAAAACAGGTTCTTTCGCAGCTTGCAAGGCAACTTTGATTTTTTTCTGATAGGCTTCAGTCTTTAGGATTACATGATCTGAAGGCACGACTACCAATTTTGCTTTAGAATTTATTTTTGAAATTTTATAGGCAGCATAGGCAATACAAGGAGCCGTATTTCTACGTTGAGGTTCACATAAAATTTGATAATCTTTTAAAAATGGCAATTGTTCTTTGACCTTACCAGCAAACTCTTGAGAAGTCACCACATACATGTTTTCATAAGGGATAATCCCATCAAATCGCTCTGCAGTTTGTTGTAACATAGTTTTCCCTACACCAAGAACATCATGAAATTGTTTGGGAAAATGACTTCTACTGATTGGCCAAAACCGAGTACCTATTCCACCGGCCATAATGACCAAATAATTATCTTTCATCTAAAAGAATCAAATTAGTGTTATCTACAAAAATAGAAAGAAATCAAATTTATGCCTATTTTTTGACAATAATATGCGAGATACAAAAAATATCAACAAAATGATATTCATCAGAAGTATCTTTTTTTTACAATTAATTCTCAATAAAATACATTGAAAAATGACAATTCTTATTTAGTTTTGTATATATTTGTTTATCATTGACAAATATGTTCACACAAAATTACTATTTATGAAAAAACTTTTTACTAAATCCTTAGCCTCGATGATAATGCTACTTATTTGTAGTTTTTCAATTATCGCTCAAACTAAGTTAACCGGAAAGGTTTCAGATGCAGCAAGCAAAGAATCTTTAATTGGAGTAAGTATTGCCGTTAAAGGTAAGGTTATTGGTACGATTACAGATGCCAATGGTAACTTTTCCTTGACGACTTCAACGCCAAAACCATTTACATTATCGATCTCCATGGTGGGATACGAAAGACAAGAAATCCAAGTAACAGGTAATAAGACAGATTTTCAAATTGCCTTGAAAGAGCAAACTGTTTTAGGTCAAGATGTAGTAGTTTCTGCAAGTAGAATTGAAGAAAGCGTATTACAATCACCTGTAACAGTTGAAAAAATGGACATTCGCACCATTCGCGAAACGCCTTCTGCTTCTTTCTATGATGCTTTAAAAAACTTAAAAGGTGTAGAATTAAGCTCTCAATCGGTATCATTTGCATCTGTTAACATGCGTGGATTTGGATCAAATGGAAACGTACGTGTGGTGCAGTTAATTGATGGTATGGATAATCAAGCACCAGGGCTTAACTTCTCAGTAGGTAACATTGTTGGTATCTCAGAATTAGACTTGGAAGGAATTGAAGTATTACCAGGTGCAGCTTCTGCATTATATGGTCCAAACGCAATGAATGGCTTATTATTAATGAACTCTAAGAGTCCATTCTTGTATCAAGGATTAAGTGCACAGGTGAAAACAGGTTTAATGTATGCGAACAATCGTTCTGAAACTACCACACCTTATGGTGATGTTTCACTTCGTTGGTCAAAAGCATTTAACAACAAGTGGGCGGTAAAATTCAACTTTAATCGTTTAACTGCGCAAGATTGGCAAGCGACTGATTACCGTGACCAAAGTTTATTAAATGGTTATGGCTTAGGAGCTGCAGACAGAAATACCAACTTAGCCTATAATGGGGTAAATATTTACGGAGATGAAACAAATGTTAATATGTATTCATCTTTATATGGAGCAATTCCAGGAATGGTTTCAGCTGCATTAGCTGATCCAACTAATCCAGCGAATGCATTTGGATTGGGATTATATAAATTTGGACAAGCATTGGGTTCAAAGCCAGAAGACTTGTTAAAGTATTTTGTACCAAACGTTGCCATTTCTCGTGAAGGCTATAAAGAAGCTGATTTAGCTAGCTATGGTAACCAAAATATCAAGTTCAATGCTGCTTTACACTATCGCTTCAACGATAAAGTTGAATTAATTTTACAAGGAAATTACGGACAAGGAACAACTGTTTATACAGGTGCTGACCGTTACTCAATCAAAAACTTCAGCATGGGTCAATACAAAGCTGAATTAAAAGGATCTAATTTCTTTGTAAGAGCATACACTACTCAAGAAAACTCGGGTGATGCGTATGCTACTGGTACTTTAGGACAATTAGTGAATGAATATGCGAAACCAAGTACGGCCTGGTATCCTTCTTTCTTCCAAACTTTTGCAGGTTTATCTTTCACAAAATTTGCGACAGAATTGCAAACCAATTTAATGAAAGGTCAAGCTCCAGCAACAGCTTTAGGAAATGCAGTAGCTGTTAATACTGCTTCCTACCCGTACTACTTAGGAACTGCTCGTCAGATGGCAAATGCACCAGCTACTATTGGCGGTGTGAATTACCCAGGCCAATTGTTCCCAGGTACTGCTGGTTTCAATCAAGCAGTAGAGGCCATCAAAAACAAGGCTTTACCTCAAGGGGCTAAATTCTTAGACAAATCAGCATTATACCATTTTGAAGGTATGTATAATTTCACTGAGAAATTAAAAAACAAAGTTGAAATGATCGCTGGTGCAAATTATCGTGTATATGCCTTGAATTCAGAAGGTACATTATTTGCATTAGATGCAAATGGACAAGAGTTTTCAATTCATGAATATGGCGGATATATTCAATTAGGTAAAAAATTCATTCAAGACAAATTGAAAATCACTGGTTCAATGCGTTATGACAAAAATGAAAACTTTGACGGACAGTTCTCTCCAAGAATTTCAGGGGTATTTACACAAGGTAATTCAAACTTCCGCGTATCTTACCAAACTGGTTTTAGAATTCCAACGACACAAGATCAGTACATCAATTTGTTAACTCCACAAGCTCGTTTATTAGGTGGTTTAGGAGTAATTCAAGACCGTTATAACCTATCAGGAAACTCATATACGTTACAATCAGTATTAGCTGGAAAACCTGAGGTATATTCTGCAAAATCTTGGAAGCCAGAACAAGTTGCAACAACTGAAATTGGATACAAAGGAATGTTGTTTGAAAACATGTTAGTTGATTTCTATTTATACAATAGTACTTACACTAACTTCTCTGCTGGATTGGCGGTAGTTCAAACTCCTGCACAACATAAAGATCCAAACACCTTGGGCAATAAAGTATATTCATTCCCGTCTAACGTGGAAAATGAAGTTAAAACTAAAGGATGGGGCTTAAGCTTAGAATACCGTTTACCAGCAAACTGGACAATCGGTGGAAATGCATCAAACAATGAAGTTTCAGATAATGGAGGTTTAACAAACTATCAATTAGCATTTAATACACCATTATTCAGAACAAATGTTTCCTTAGGAAATCGTAACATTGGCAACTCAGGTTGGGGTGTAAATGCAGTTTGGAGATTCCAAGAAGGATTTGTTTGGCAATCAAGCATTGTGAACCAAGCCTTGAACCAATTGCAGCAAAGCTACATTCCACAATTCTCAAACTTTGATTTAGCTATCAGCAAAAAAGTTCCTGAGATCAAATCAATTGTTAAATTAGGTGGCACAAATGTATTTGGTAATGCATATTCAACAGGATGGGCAAATCCATTAGTTGGAAGCATGTATTATGTTAGTATCACATTTGATGAATTATTGAATAAATAATATTACTCACAGAAATATTGAGGCTGCCCTTAAAGGCAGCCTCTTTTTTTTGTACATTTGTAGCTTGACGTATTTCCAAGCAAATGAAGGAGAGTGAAGATTCAACAGGTTTTTCGCACATTGAAATTTTAGGGGCAAGAGAACACAACCTTAAAAACATTGATGTCTCTATCCCACGCAATCAATTAGTCGTAGTTACTGGAATTTCAGGATCAGGTAAATCGTCTTTGGCTTTTGACACAATTTATGCAGAGGGACAAAGAAGGTACATGGAAAGCTTTTCTGCTTACGCAAGAAGCTTTTTGGGAAATATGGAGCGACCAGATGTCGATAAAATCGAAGGTTTATCGCCAGTTATTTCCATTGAACAGAAAACCACGTCAAAAAACCCTCGTTCAACAGTTGGGACTACAACTGAAATTTATGATTTTTTACGCCTTTTATATGCTAGGGCTTCTGAGGCTTTTTCGTATTTAAGTGGCGAAAAAATGATTAAGTTTTCAATCGATCAAATCATTGATGCACTTTATCTGCAATTCGAGAACAAAAAAGCTATCTTATTAGCCCCAGTTGTTAAAGGGCGTAAGGGACATTACCGTGAATTGTTTGTTCAAATAAGTAAATGGGGATTTACGAAGGTCCGTGTAGATGGAGAGATTCTTGATTTGCATGCTAAAATGCAAGTAGATCGTTTTAAAGTACATGATATTGAAATTGTTATTGATCGTTTGATTTTAACAAAAGAAGAACGCGTTCGACTTTCTCAAAGTTTGACTACGGCCATGAATTTGGGAAAAGGGCAAGTGTTTGTCTTGGATGAAAAAGACAAATTACACTACTTTTCTCAAACCTTAATGGATCCCAAAACAGGTTTATCCTATGACGAACCTGCACCCAATACATTTTCATTCAATAGTCCCTATGGTGCTTGCCCTTGTTGCAATGGAATGGGAACCATAGAAGAAATTACCGAAGAATCTGTTTTACCTGATAAAAAATTAAGCATTAGTCGTGGTGCCATTGCACCTATTGGTGAATATAGGGACTTATGGATCTTCAAACAATTAGAAGTTTTATTAAAACCTTTTAAGGTTGGACTGACTACTCCCATTGAAAAATTTCCAAAAGAAGCCATTCAATTAATGATGTATGGCACGGATGAACCCGTGAACGTCCCCTCAAAAAAATATGAAGGAACTGAATGGAGTAGCAAATATGAGGGCATTATTAATTTCTTAAAAAAGCAGCAAGAATACGGTACAGAAAAAACACAAGATTGGTTAAGAGATTATTTAATCATAAAAACCTGTCCAGAATGTGAAGGTTTTCGACTAAAAAAAGAAGCCTTGCATTTTAAAATAGACGATAAACATATTGGGCAATTGGCTCAAATGGATATTCGAGATTTGGAAAATTGGTTGGAGGATCTTGAATTACGGATATCCAAAAGGCAAGTACAAATTGGACAGGAAGTATTAAAAGAAATAAGAAAGCGTGTTGGATTTTTAAGTCAAATTGGCCTTACTTATTTAACGCTTGATCGTCCGATGAAAACACTTTCAGGTGGAGAGGCACAACGTATTCGTTTGGCAACTCAGATTGGAACTCAATTAGTTGGTGTTTTATATATTATGGATGAGCCAAGTATTGGACTTCATCAAAGAGATAATGAAAAATTAATTCAAGCCTTAAAAGATTTACGCGATTTAGGCAATTCCGTTTTAGTTGTAGAACACGACAAAGACATGATGCTGGAGTCGGATTACATTTTGGATATTGGACCAGGTGCGGGTCGACACGGAGGTCAAGTGATCGGACAAGGCACTCCCAAAGAATTCTTGAATCTTAAAACACCAACTGCCAAATTCCTGAACGGAAATTTGGCAATTGAGGTACCCAAACAACGAAGAAAAGGAAATGGTAAAGAAATAAAAATAACGGGTGCCTCTGGCAATAACTTAAAAAATGTAAACATTCATTTGCCACTTGGCCAAATGATTTGTGTAACGGGTGTATCAGGTTCAGGTAAATCTACTTTGATCCACGATACCCTGGTTCTTAAACTCAAACAACATTTCGATCGCGCGAAGAGAGAGCCAATGCCTTTCAAAAAAATAGAAGGCTTGGAAAACATCGATAAAATTATTGAGGTAGATCAAACACCGATTGGAAGAACTCCTCGTTCCAATCCTGCGACTTACACTAATATGTATAGCGACATCCGTACGCTGTATTGCGAGTTGCCTGAATCAAAAATTAGAGGGTATAAAGCTGGAAGATTTAGTTTCAATGTAAAAGGCGGTCGTTGCGAAACCTGCGAAGGAGCTGGTATGAAGAAGATCGAAATGGAATTTCTTCCTGATGTATTGGTAGAATGTGAAACCTGTAAAGGGAAACGCTTCAATCGAGAAACCTTGGAAATTCGCTTCAAAGGAAAATCGATATCTGATGTGTTGGACATGACCGTAGAGCAAGCCTTGGAATTTTTTGAGAACCAACCGAAAATTCATCGACGCGTTCAAACACTTTCTGATGTAGGTTTGGGATACATCACACTTGGACAACACGCCACTACCCTTTCGGGTGGAGAAGCGCAACGTGTCAAATTAGCGGAAGAGCTTTCTAAAAAAGACACAGGCAAAACCTTGTATGTCTTGGATGAACCCACCACAGGTTTACATTTTCAGGATGTTAAATTATTGTTAGATGTCCTTCAAAAATTAGTGGACAAAGGAAATACCGTACTAATCATAGAGCATAATTTAGATGTAATCAAAGTTTCTGATTATTTAATTGATATGGGGCCTGAAGGAGGAAATGCTGGTGGTTCTTTAATTGGTCAAGGTACACCTGAGCAAATTGCCAAATTAAAAAATAGCCATACCGGAAGGTTTTTAATAAAGGAGTTGAAAGTGGAAAGTTGAAAGTGGAAAGTTGAGAGTGGAAAGTTGTGAGTGGAAAGTTGAAAGTGTAGTTTCTGAGTTTGTAAACAGTTATAGTTTTCAACTCTCAACTTTCAACTTTCCACTATATATTCTGCTGCGCTATCACTTTCCCCGCATATTCCCCATTTAATTCCAACAACTCTTGATGTGTCCCTTGCTCCACAATTGCGCCATTTTTCATCACAATAATTTGATCTGCTTTAAAAATGGTACTTAAGCGGTGAGCAATGACCAATATCGTTTTTCCCATGGCTCGATACTTTTCTAATACCTGATGAATCACTTGCTCAGAACTGGTATCTAAAGCAGAAGTGGCTTCATCTAACAAAAGAATATCAGGATTTCGATATAGCGCACGAGCAATGGCAATGCGTTGCTTTTGTCCACCCGAAAGCATGGCCCCATTTTCTCCTAGTGGCGTGTCATAAGAAGTAGGTATTTTCTCAATAAAATCTGAAATCCCTAATTCCTTACATAATTCGAGAACACGTTTGATATCTGGCATGGGATCTCCCAAAGCAATATTTTCAATGACATTGCCCGCAAACAACTGTATTTGTTGAGGCACCGCTGCCATCAGTTTGCGTAAACTCTGTGGATGAATATGTTGTAAATCCAGACTTCCAAACTGTACCTTACCCGATTGAATGGGGTACAATCCTTGTAAAATGGAAAAAATCGAAGTCTTACCACTCCCACTTTCCCCAACAATGGCAGTCATTTTCCCTTTTTCAATCTGCATCGTCAGATTGGAAAAAACTTGTACCCGACTTCCATATGAAAATTGTACTTGCTCAAAACAAATATCCCCCGACAAACTTTCGTCAAGCATCACTTTATTTTCCGTTTTTTCTCGTTCCAAATCCATGATTTCAAACAATCGATCTGCTGCAATTAAGGCATTTTGTATTGATTTATTTGCTCCAATTAAGGAGGCAATCGGACCCGTAAAATAACCCACAATGGCATAAAAGGAAAATAATTCACCTGGAGTTATTTGTCGATCGAGCACAAACCCTGCTCCCATCCACATCAAAATTACCGTAAATAAAGAGGCTAAAAAAGTAGCACTGGTACCGGCAAATAAGGCATTATAACCCGACTTCATTCCCGTAAATAGTAATTTCACAAATCGATTCTCCGTTTTGAGGTTCATGAATTCCTCAATCCCAAATTCTTTGACCGTGCGTACCTGATTCACCGATTCCACCAATTGGGTTTCTAAATCAGCCGCCTCTTCCATGATTTTTCGCTCAATTTTCTTATTTAGTCGATTCATGAGCAAATAAATACCCACATAAAAAGGAATGAGAATCAACATCACCAAGGCCAATTTCCAATAGTAAGTGAACATGAGTGCAAAGGCGAAAATGACCACAAAGACATTGACCACTAATTCAATGGATGTTTCGTTGATAAAATTTCGAATCTTGATGGCATCATTTATTCGGGAGGTAATTTCCCCAATTCGCATCGTATCAAAAAATCGCTGTGGCAAATACAACAAATGCTTGTAATACCCTAAAATCAATTGCGCATCCATCAATTGTCCGGATTTCATCATGACTATCGACTTCCTACTTCCGATGAAAGCCTGCAAGGCCACAATCACGATCATCACCACACTCAACAAATGCAATAAATTTCGATTCCCATCCACCAAAACATAGTCCGTAATTTTTTGAATATAAATCGACATGCCGAGTCCCAAAATGGTGTACAGCATCGCCCCAATGATGGCCTGTACAAGTACCCATCGATGAGGTTTTACTAAGTCCCAAAAACGTTTGAAAGGAGAAACCGTTTCATTGTAGGTTTTAAACGATTCACTTGGCGCCATCAAAATTAAGACCCCCGACCAAATCTCCTGAAATGCCTCTAGAGTATATTTCTCCATGCTACCAAAAGCTGGATCCATCACCTCAACATACTTTTTACCAACCTTATAAATGACTACAAAATGGTGTAATTGATTTTTCAGCACCACATGGGCGATACTCGGTTTGGGAATCTTGGAAAGCGCATCTATGCCACCCTTTACTCCTTTGGCAGAAAAACCCATTTTTTCTGCCGCTTGAATAATGCCCAAAACATTGGTCCCCCGCAAATCGGTGCTAGCCAATTGCCGAATTTTGGCTATGGGTAAATGAATTTTGTAATGATGGCCAATAGAAGCCAAACAAGCAGCTCCACAATCTTTAATATCATGCTGTTTAATTTTAATGGATTTCATGCTTAGGCAGGTTTAATGGATGGATTCAACCACTGATCTACTTTATCGAACAATAATTGATAGAGTGAACGACGTGTGATAATGAAGCGAGCCGTGAGGGTCATGCCCTTTTGAATGCTTGCTTGATATCCATTTTTCAATTGCAATTGATGCTGTTTCATCCTGCACTTTACCCGAAAAAACACCTCCTGATTTTGCACTACAGGGTGATGATCGATGTCTATCACCTCCGCCTCCACGAATCCCCATTGATTGTAATTGAACGCTTCCATTTGTAAGCGCACCTCTTGACCCAGTTGAATCAATCCAATATCTTTTGGATTAACTTGACACTCCACCAACAAGGAATCATTGGGAGAAATCTCTGCTAATTGCGTAGCAGCCCCTAAAAAGGATTGTTTTTCGTAACCCTTAAAATTGGTAATGGTGCCTGAAATAGGAGCTAAAATGAGGTAGTTTTTCTTTTCAATGGCATACTTTTGAAGAGTACCCACCACATTTTTTTGAGCATCCATTAGCTCCTTTTTCTGTTTTTGCCAGAGGGCTTTTTGTTGCTGTTGGAAACTCAATAAAGACTCCTCCGCCAACACATAATCACTTTCTATTCGCTCATATTCCGAAGGGGGAATCACCAGATCCGCAAACAATTTCTTATTTCGGAGGAACACCAATTTAGCTACTTGTAATTTGGTTTGCAGTTCCTTTTCTTGAACAAGGTATTTTTTGAGTTCTTCCCGATTATGAGGCAAGACCACCACAGCATGTTTAGGCGCTTGAATCATTTGTTCTAAATCCTGAATATGCTGTTCATTTTGCTGCTGAAAATCACGATTCACAGCCACTTGGGAATCAATACTCTGTGGATCAAGCATCAACAACGTATCACCTTTCTGCACTATCCGATTATTTTGCATCTGCATCCGCACGATGTTCCCACTCACGAGCGACACAATAGGGACAGGATCTTTGGAAGCCCGAATAAATCCACGAGCCTGCGACGACACATCCACAAAAATAAAGGGCAAAGCCGCAAGTGCGCCCAGCAACAATAGCAATAAGAACACATAAAATGAAAAGCCTTTTACCCGATTTTGGACAATAAGGTTCTCGACACTATTTTCAAGGTCAAATGGTTGCATCAGTGGTTAATTTTTTTCGAAAGGTAAAACTAGGGAATGGGAATTACAAGAGGGGGAATTATTTTATCAAGTTGTTGGAATTTCTATATTTTTAATACAAAAAAACCATAAGCATTGTAAGAAACATGTAAGATAAATGTCCAAAGAATACTATTTGATTTAAGTTTTTCTGTTTCGTAGTAAAAATTTGCTAAAACAATTCCTCCAAGTAAACCAAAAAAGAAATCTAGAAAACCTGAAACATGCATTAAAGCAAAAATTATACTCATTAAAATTAAAATAGTTGGTCTGTTATTTGTTACAAATTTATTTATCAAAAAAAATGGTAAAGTTTGAAAAAATAATGTTTCAATGATTGGAGCATACAAACAAATTAATAATAATTTATCCAAATAATCCATTCCTTTAAATTGGTCAAAATGATCATCTAAGCCAAAATATGTACTAATTATATTAAGTGCATAACCTAATAGAATACTAATTAATAGACTAAAAAAAAACAATTTGAATAATTTCATTTTCTATAAAATAAAATTATAGCCCCTTAGGGCTATAATAAAACTTATGCCACTCCAGCTGGATATTCGGTGTAAAAATGTTTTTCAGCCCATACATCTAATCTTCTAGCATAATAAGCAACCCAATACCAACCACTTTCACCAGCTTCAGTATATATTAATTCATCAAATTCTAAAATTGTGAATTCTTCAAGATTTAAATTTTTCATAACATTTAATTATAGTTTTGATAATTAAAGGACTATATTCTAAGAAAAAATAGACACTAATTAATATAAAAATTAGTTTTATAATCCTTACTAATAGTTTGACATTCATTTATTTATTAATATCGTGGCTTACCTTTTGCTCCATCATTCCAGCCATCTCTTATATCACCAATATTTTCCCAAGCTGACCAGGCTACGGCAGTAAGAAAAGCTCCTATTTGCCAAAATCCTCCATCTATTTTATTTTTCTCTTCAGCGTCTAATTCCATCAGACCTAAAGATTGTAATTCTAAATTTTTCATTTTTAAATAATTAGTAATTTTCCCCCTACTCTTTTTAGGTTTTTCGGGATCCTCCTAGATTGGCCTATCTGGGAATAAAATTATCAGTTATATGATTGTGCCACAATCCTACCTAGGTAGGATATTAGTAGGATTTTAGTGGGATATATTGTATCAAATGTATAATTTCTAGTCTTTTTCATGGAAAATAGGGGGGGGGTAAAAGAAAATACAAATTGCATGAAGGCGGTCTTTCCTTTTAGTCCAATTTTCTTTAATATATTCTTCCGGTGGGTTTTTACTGTACTCACAGCAATATGCAATTGTTCTGCAATTTCTTGATTGCTATGCCCTTGCTTAATTAGAGCAATTACTTTTATTTCTTGGAAAGTTAAATGGGTAGAAGGCTCAGAATTTGAAATTGATGACATGCTATTATTGGTAGGTACTTGGCAAATATAATGATTATTTGATACCTTGTTTTTTTTGAACACAAAAAAATCTTACACAAGCGGAAGAAATTGATTTAGCTCAATTATATTATTTAAACAACCTACATAAATCCATCAATTTATCCACAAACATGATTCCAAAAAACAGAATCCATATATAGCTTAATAAGGGTTTATGAATTTCATTTTTTCTATTTTTCACATATTCCCAAATGAAATAAATAAAGGCACAGCCGTACAAAATTGTTTTAAAAAAAAGCCAAAGGTTATTCATATTTTATAGATTTTCTAATATTTTCCCTACTTTGAGGTAGAAAAATTATGTGAAATAATATATCAAACTACCTGCAATGGATCCTAGCAAAAAGGATATAAATACTAGTACTGACATTTCATAGTAGGTAATTTCAAGACCTCCCATTTTCAATAACACTTTATGATTGTTGTATTTCATATCTGTAATTCAATCATATAAAAGCCAAACCATTGTGCAACATGTGAAACAATAATCCACTGAAAAAACCATACCTACAACGCAAATATCCAAACAAAGAGCCATGCCAAAAAATAACAAAGAGATAAACTACATACGTATTCCAATGAGCAAATTCAAGCGTTTCAAAATTGAGAATATGTAAAAGAGCAAAAACCAGTGACAAGACATAATACCGCCAAAACATCGGAACAGCCAGTTTGAATTCTACTTTTTTGGTCAGTGTTTTTAGAACATCAAATAGAATCACCCCTAGAATTACGATTTGTAAATTTTCAAAAAAATCTGAATAGGATAGCTTTAGAATAAATGGGAAAGAGGGGATAAAAAAACTAATTAAAAGCGAAAGATCAATTCCTCCATCAATGGCCCGAAAATCACAAGATTATAAAATCCATTTTGTAATTGTGAGGTCTGTAAAACCTTCAAATCATGAAAGATAACTTTAAAAGTCTCCCGATTCAACAGTAAAAAAGGCAAAAATACAACTACGGGTAAAAGAAATGAATATAAAAAGACTTTGAAAAAGTCCTTCAAGTGACCTAAAGAGAAAAAATTAGGTTCTTGATTTAAATATGGTTTGATGAAAAATTTAAAATCCATACTTCATTTCTATCATATTTTACCTTTTCAAACGTTTATTTGCTATTTAAAAATTCTCCCATCGTGTTTGATCCAACCAATAACAGAACAAAATAGTGATTCCTAAGAGCACATCTCTAAGTAAAAACTTTTTTGATTTCTTTTGGTAACCATATTGAAAAAATCCCCGTGCAATAAAAAATATCCCAATAAAAAGTATAAGTCTCATACGTTTTACAGAAACAAACCAACGATGATGGTTAAAAAACAAAGTACTAAATGAGGGAAATACTCTAAAAAGAATGGAATCGATTCTTCCGAATCAAGTAATTGATTTTCTTGCATTTTATTAGTGATTAGTACAGCCAAAAATACAAAAAATTTAATATAATTCTGTAAATTAGTATGCTAACATACTAATTACTCAAATGGATTGGATAAGCTCTATCATTTTTATCGCCATTTTGGCATTTATGGGTCGGTTAATCGTTAAAAGATTTGCCTTAATCGCCAAGACCATTCATTTAACACAGCCTGTTTATTTACAAGATGAACCCCAAAAACGATTCAATCGCATGCTTCGTTTAGCATTTGGACAACAAAAAATGTTCGAAAAACCTCTTGTAGCCCTTTTTCACTTGTTTATTTACCTGGGTTTTATTTTAATTAATTTAGAAGTTCTGGAAATTGTTATCGATGGCATTTTTGGCACTCACCGAATTTTCGCAAGTATCTTAGGCTCCTTCTATCCACTCCTCATCAATTTCTTCGAGATTTTATCGGCCTTGGTTTTCGTTGCCTGTGTCTTTTTTATTGCGCGAAGAACTTTTTTGCCTGTAAAACGTTTGCAACATCCCGACCTCAAGGGCTTCCCTACTAAAGATGCATTGACCATTTTAGGAATTGAAATGGTGCTGATGTTGGCCCTCTGGACCATGAATGCGAGTGATGCCTTGTTGCAAGTGAACAATAGTCACTATCCACAAGTAGGACAATTCATTATTTCCTCGCATTTGATACCTTTGTTTCAGTCCTTGAACGAAACTAATTTACAAATCGTGGAACGATTTGCTTGGTGGTTCCACATCATCGGTATCCTTTCCTTTGCTTTATATGTTACTTATTCGAAACATTTACATATTTTTTTCGCTTTTCCTGCTACGTATTTCTCCAATCTACGTCCATACGGCACGATGCAAGCCATGCCATCTGTATCGCATGAGGTAAATACCATGTTGGGACTCCCATCTGATCCGAATTTTGTACCCAATCCTGATGCCAAGTTTGGAGCAAAAGATGTGTTTGATTTGAATATCAAAAATGCCTTAGATGCCTATTCATGTACCGAATGTGGGAGATGCACCGAACAATGTCCTGCCAATCAATCGGGCAGATTATTATCTCCTCGTAAAATTATGATGGCTACACGCGATCGACTAGAAGATGTAGGTAACGTATTGGAGAAAAATAAGGGAACATGGGTGGATGATGGCAAATCGCTTTTGAACGATTATATTTCTGGAGAAGAATTGTGGGCATGTACCACCTGTCAAGCTTGCCTGCAAGCTTGTCCTATCGAATTGAATCCGCTAGATATCATTTTACAAATGCGTAGATTCCAAATTATGGAGCTTTCAGAAGCCCCATCCGAATGGAATTTGATGTTTAATAATGTTGAAACAAACCAAGCCCCATGGAAATTCAATCCAGATGATCGATTGAACTGGGCAAAAGAACTATGAAAAAATACGTTTCTGGAATAATCATTTTATTGGTATTCGCCTATTTAATGGGTCCCAAACCGGCTGCACCGATTTTAAAACCCGAGGCTTCTTGGACTGCTATTCCTGATTCCGTTAAGGCTATCAAATCCTATGTAGATAGCTTAGAAGCTTTAAACAAAGAGTTAAAAGCTAACAATCAGGGTCGGGTGGTATTTGCAGATTCGCTCAACCCGAAAAAAACAAAACTCGTTTTTTTATATGTGCATGGCTTCTCGGCTTCCCAAATGGAAGGCGACCCTGTTCATCGTGACTTAGCCAAAGCCTTTGGAGCCAATTTAGTGTTGGCACGTGTGGCAGGACATGGGGAAAAAACTTCTGAGCACAACATGGAAACCTTGACAGCCGATGAAATGTACCAAAGTGTGGAAAATTATTATGCGATTTCCAAGAAATTGGGAGATGAAGTAATTATTTTAGGCACCTCATTTGGTGGGGCAATGTCATTGAAACTTTGCCAAAATCACCCAGAAATCAAAGCATTAATCTTATATGGGCCATGCATCAAAATTAAAGATCCAGCTGCTGAAATTGTTGATAATCCTTGGGGACTTCAAATTGCCCGATTAATTTTAAAGGGTGAAAGTAGAAATATTGAATCAAAAAATCCCTTGCATGATCAATATTGGTCCTTGCATTATCGCTTAGAGGGTATTGTGGCCATGCAAAATTTTTTGACGCACACCATGAATAAAGAAACTTTTTCGGGTGTAAAAATGCCTGTTTATTTAACCTATTATTATAAAGATGAACAACATCAAGACGATGTTGTCTCAGTGGATGCCATGAAAGACATGTTCCCGCAATTAGGCGCTCCTGATGCATTGAAAAAACAAGAGGCCTTTCCTCTTGCGGGGTATCACGTGATTACCTCCCCTATTCTTGGCAAACATGTAGAGATTGTTACACAAAAAAGTATAGAATTTTTAGAGAAAACGGTACAACTAAAACGTCTATGAGTCCTCAAATCGTCATTTATGCCATTCCTTTTTTCTTAATCAGCTTATTGATTGAATCGTATATAGATTACAAAGAAAAAAGAGGTTACATTGAAGCCAAAAACTCCTTAACTTCCATTGCTTTGGGCCTTGGCAACTTGGCAATAGGTATGCTAACAAAAGGAGTTGTACTCTTAGTTTTCTTTTATATTTACGAAAACTGGCGATTATTTGAGTTAGATTCTTGGTCATGGCCTGTTTTATTGTTTGCCTTTTTTGCGGATGATTTTACCTATTATTGGTTGCATCGATATGGTCATGAGATCCGTTTTTTCTGGGCTTCCCATTTACCGCATCACTCTTCACCAAAATATAATTTGGCTGCGGCCTTAAGACAAAGTTGGACCAGCAACATTACAGGGGTATTTATGTTTTATGCTTGGCTTCCCTTACTAGGTATTCACCCTTTTGTGGTATTTACTTTCCAACAAATTAGCTTGGTCTATCAATATTGGATACACACAGAATATATCAAACGGATGCCTCATTGGTTTGAATATATTTTCAATACTCCATCGCACCACCGGGTACATCATGGTGTAGAATTAAAATATTTAGATAAAAATTATGCTGGCATATTAATCATTTGGGATCGAATGTTTGGCACCTTTCAACCTGAAGAGGAACATCCTCATTATGGATTAACGACGCAATTGATGAGCAATAATCCTGCCAAAATTGCCTTTTATGAATGGGTAAATATCGCCAAAGACATTACACAGAAATACCATTTTAAACATTTGTTTAAAACCCTTTTCGGGCCTCCGGGTTGGAGCCCCGATGGTAGTACCCTAACTGTTGAACAAATGCGTTCGAAAGCGCAACAAAAGGAATCGTGATATGGAATCGATTAAAACAATGGCCGAATGGGCATCGAGTGGAGAAAGTCCAAGTTATTTATTTTGGGTGGGTTGTGCCGGTTCGTTCGACGACCGTCAGAAAAAAGTAACTCGTGCAATGTGTGAAATCCTCCAAAAAGTTGGTATCACTTTTGCTATTTTAGGCAAGGAAGAAGCCTGTACAGGCGATCCAGCTCGAAGAGCTGGAAATGAATTTTTATACCAAATGCAAGCGAAAACAAATATTCAAACCTTGAATATGTATGGGGTCCAAAAGATCATCACCACTTGTCCGCATTGCTTTAACACCCTTAAAAATGAATACCCAGCTTTGGGTGGCAACTATGAAGTCATTCACCATACCCAATTACTTGCTGAATTGATTGAAGAAGGAAAAATCAAAGCAAATGATGAATCTAGCGAAATGGTTGCCTATCATGATTCTTGTTATTTAGGAAGAGCTAATGGCGTGTACGAAGCACCCAGAAGTATTATTTCTGGCTTGCAAAAGGAACTAAAAGAGCTCAAAAGTTGTAAAACTAATGGACTCTGTTGTGGAGCAGGCGGCGCTCAAGTGTTTAAAGAACCAGAGCCTGGAACCATCGATATGCAAGTTAGAAGAGCCGAAGAAATTGTTGCCTCAGGTGCGAAAAAAGTAGCCCTGGCTTGTCCTTTTTGCATGGTCATGTTACAAGACGGATTAAACAAAACGGGCAAAGAAAAAGATATTCAATTAGTAGATTTAGCTGAGTTAGTTCAGCAGTCGATTTAGGTATGATATTTAATAAAGAAGAATTACATCCATCATCACGCGTTTGGATCTACCAAGCCAATAGAAAATTAAATTCAGAGGAAACAGCTTTCGTACAATCCTTTTTAGCCAAAGAGATCGATGAATGGTCGGCGCATGGTGCCGCTTTAAAAGCTGGCTTTGAGATTCGTTACGATCAAATCATTTGTATTTTTGCTGATGAAAGTCAACATGCTGCCTCAGGATGTTCAATTGATTCCTCCACTCGCTGGTTCAAAGATTTAGGAAACAAATTTGGCATTGATTTCTTTGATCGTTCGGCAACTATCGTTCAAACTGATGGCCTTCAATTAATCCCATTTTTAGAGATTAAAAAAGCTGTTGAAAATGGTGTAATCAGTTCAGAAAGTTTAATTGCCACGCCTCAAGTTTCCAATTTAGAGGCCTACACAATGAATTGGCCTGAAAAAGCTAGTGATTCCTGGTTAAAAAGATATTTCAAACAAGCAACGTTTTAAAGAATAATGGCTGAAGATTTAGTATTAATCGAGGGAACTCGAGCAGAAAAATATGCAAACATATTACCTCAAATTGAAAGTTTGCTCGCCGGAGAAACCGATAAATATGCCAATTTAGCAAACATTTCAGCGGCCTTATACCAGACCTTTGGATTTTTCTGGATAGGTTTTTATTTGGTCAAAGAGGACCAATTAGTACTCGGACCCTTCCAAGGACCTGTGGCCTGTACACGAATCCCTTTTCACAAAGGAGTTTGTGGACATTGTTATACCACAGCAAAAACCGTCATTGTTCCGAATGTAGATGAATTTCCAGGACATATTGCTTGTGCCTCCGCATCTAAATCAGAAATTGTATTACCCGCTAAAAATGCAATAGGGGAAGTAGTCTTGGTCTTAGATGTAGATTCCGATCAATTAAATGATTTTTCAGAAATTGATCAAACAGGATTAGAAAAAGTAATTAACTTAATTGAAAAGAAATGGGCTAATTGGAATTAAGCATTCCAAATTTCCCAAGCCTTATCTGCTTGTCCGTACAACATTTCTAAACCTTCATGCACACCTCCTACGCCCTGCTCCAATCCTTTTTTAAGGAAAGTAGTTTGTAAAGGATTGTATACAATATCATACAAATAGTGTTGCTTAGAAAGTAAGTCGTAAGGTATTTCTGGAAAGGCTTCTTCTTTTGGGTGCATCCCTAAAGGTGTGGTATTTACGATCAAGGAAACTTCTGACATAAGTTGGGGCAATTGATCATAAGAAATGATTCCTTCGGAAGCATTTCTTGAAACTTTGATTACGGGAATACCCAAATCTTCAATGGCCGCAATTACTGCTTTTGCTGCGCCACCTTGACCCAAGACTAATGCTTTGTATTGAGAGAATACCGGAAATCCTTCCCATTTCTTCAAGGTCTGTTGAAATCCATAATAGTCGGTATTATATCCCTTGCAGGTACCATTGGGTAAAAATTTAATAGTATTTACGGCACCAATTCGTTCTGCAGCAGGATCAATGCTATCTAAAAAAGGTAAAACCTGTTGTTTGTAAGGAATGGTAACATTTAAACCCTTTAATACATGCTTGTTTGATGTAATAATTTGACTTAAATCTTCGATCTGTGGTATAGGGAATAATTCATATGCGTGAGATTCTGAAATTCCCATTTCTTCAAATTTCTTCAAAAAGTAACCTTTCGAAAAGGAATGTCCTAATGGGTAGCCAATAAGTCCAAACAAATGAGAAATAGCCATTATTTAGAAAATTTACTTTTTATCATTCCGAAGATAATTGGTAAAACAGAAACACCCACAATGCCTAAAACCACTTTTTCAAAATTGGTTTTTACCCATTCATTATCTCCTAAAAAATAACCGGCTAACGTGATTGAGGTAACCCACAGGCTTGCTCCTAAAAAACCAAAAAGTAAGTAAACAGGATATGACATACGTCCTGCCCCAGCCACAAAAGGAGCAACCGTACGAACAATAGGTACAAAACGAGCTAAAATAACGGTGCTTGAACCATATTTAGCATAAAAATCTTCCGTTTTTTGAATATGAGATCGCTTTAAAAACAAAATTTGCTCTCTTTGGTTAATAAATCCAGAGAAAAATCGACCCAAGAAATAATTAACTTGATCTCCAAGCAGGGCGGCAATGATTAGCATAGGAATAACGGTGCCAACCGACAACTGTCCGGAGGCAGCAGCTAATAAACCGACAGAAAAAAGTAAAGAATCACCTGGCAATAAAGGCATTACCACTAAACCCGTTTCTACAAATACGATTGCAAATAAAAGAACGTATGTAAGTGATCCATTAGCGGCAATAAAATCACTTAAAAAAGTAAGAGGATCTTTAAGAAGATCGAAAAGTAATTGTAACATATCAAAGAAAAGCCCGGGTTACCGGGCTTTATATTATTTATCCAAAAAATGATCAAATGTATCTCCTCTTAAACCCAATCGAATGGTTTCAAGAGAAATTACCTCATTGGGTGCGATGTTTCCGACATTCACATTAGCACCAACCAATTTCACAAACCAAACTTGCTGTGATTTTTGAGGTGCTTCCCAAATGATATTTTCTTCAGGAATCTCCGTTAATATTTCTTCCACTAAACCTTGACGAACTTCTCCAGATGAACGAAACAAACCAACATTACCTCCTTCGCGCGCTTCTCCGATAACCTTCCACGCTCCAGCCTCCAATTCCATTCGCATCAATTTAATCCATTTATAAGGTGGAATAATTTTTGCTTCATCTTTAGAACCAACTTCGGATAAAACGGTGACATGTTTTGAAAGACGGTGAATAAATTCGCATTTTACGTCGGAATTCATTTCAACAGATCCATCAGAAACTTCTGCATATTCCATCCCGAATTTATCAAGCACGCGCAGATAATCTTCAAATTGGTTACGAATGTAAAATGCCTCAAAAAGAGTGCCTCCAAAATAAACTGGAATACCAGCAGATTTATAAATGGCTAGTTTCTCTTTTAAATTTGTTGTGACATAGGAAGTAGCCCAGCCCAATTTTACGATATCTGTAAACGGACTGCCCATTTCTAAAAAATCTTCAACCTGACGAAGGCTCAACCCCTTGTCCATCACCATCGTTAAACCTTTCTGGCGTGGTTTGATTGATCTCTCAGGTATTTGTGTTAAATCATAATTCATAAAGTAAAATCAAGAAGATCGTGTAATGTTTAGGCATTAAAATTTTACAAATTTACATAGATATTCTGATTGAGCCAAAATTTGTATCTTTGCAAAAAAAATACCTTATGAAAAAATCACTTTTATTTGCATTTTCTTTTTTCTGTTTAACATTTTCTAGTTTTGCACAAGTATCTGCGGATCATATTTTAGGTGAATGGTTAAGTGAACCTAAAGATGGAAAAATCCTAATTTTTAAGCAGGGAGATCATTTTTTTGGAAAAATATCCTGGGCGAAAACTCCAAACAAAAAAGATGTTAAAAATCCTGACCCTAGTTTACGTACAAGAGATTTAATGGGTCAAATTATCTTAAAAAACTTCAAATTTACTGGCGAAGCATGGGAAAAAGGAACCATCTATGACCCGCATTCAGGAAAAACGTATGATTGTATTTTAAAATTAAGAGATCAAAACAAAACATTGGATATTAGAGGGTTTATTGGGGTTTCTTTATTTGGAAGAACCAGTACCTGGACAAGAAGTTAAGACCTAAGTAGATGAACGCAAACTCAACATTATTAGCCTTTTTAAATCAGAATATTGGAAAAAAATTCTCAGAAGGCAACCCGAATCCGATTACCACTTGGTTAGACGGCACCTTATTAGCAGCTGAAATGGGATCTATTACAGCTGAATTTGTTGTACGACCCGACCAATTGAATCATGCAGGTGTGATGCATGGAGGGATCATCACGACCATTTTAGATGAAATGATGGGGGTAACATTGATTACCTACGAAATTGAACATTTGTATGTAACCATCAATTTACATGTTGATTTTCTGTTTGGCGCAAAGGAAGGTGAAAAATTAAAAGCCGTTTCTGAAGTCTTTAGAGTTGGTAAAAAAATTGCCAATGTAGAGGCTAAATTATATAATGAAAAAGGACAATTAATTGCAAAGGCTACTAGTAACTTAGCGGCAACGTCGGTTAAAGTGAAGTAGTGATCGAGTGATCGATAAAGTTACTTAGTTTCTGGATCACTCGATCACTGCATCACTTATTTCAATACCTGATAAACGATCAAAGCAGCTACATACGCAAGCGTTGTCATGTAGGCAAATTGAATTAGGGGATATTTCCAAGATTTGGTTTCTCTGTAGGTAGTGGCCAAGGTACTCATGCATTGCATGGCAAAGGCGTAGAAAATCAATAAGGAAAATCCAAGGGCTGGTCCATACATAGCCTGACCCGTATCAGGATTAATTTCAGATCTCATTCTTTGCTTGATCGTAGCATTTTCATCATCCGTTTCTCCACCTAAACTATAAATGGTTGACATGGTACCCACGAAAACTTCTCTTGCTGCAAAAGAGGTAATAAGTGCTATACCGATTTTCCAATCGTACCCCAAAGGTTTGATGGCTGGTTCAATTATTTTTCCAAAATGACCTGCATAGGAATTCTCTAATTTTTCAGAAGCAATTTTATTTTGAAGTTCTTTCCCACTTAACTGAGGATTATTTTGCTTCACATGCTGCTCAACCTGGGCCATTGAATCGCCAGGGCCATAACTAGCAAACACCCATAATACGATTGAAATTGCGACTATAATTTTACCCGCTTCAAAAACAAAAGCTCGAACAGAATTTAAAATACTGATAGCAATATGTTTAAATCTTGGCCCCTTATAAGTAGGCAATTCCATGATAAAATAACTCTTTTCGTTTAATCGAAGAATTTTCTTCATAACAAAAGCAGAAATTAAGGCCATAAAAAACCCTAATAAATACAAAGCAAATAAGGCGACTCCTTGCAGATTAAATAAACCAAACAACGTATTTTTTTCTGGAACGACCAAGGCAATTAACACCGTATAAATTGGCAATCGTGCAGAACAAGACATCAAAGGCGTCACCATGATAGTAATTAAGCGATCTTTCCAAGAACCAATAGAACGAGTACTCATAATGGCAGGCACGGCGCATGCTACACCAGAAATCAAAGGCACAACGGATTTTCCATTTAAGCCAAATCGACGCATCAACTTATCCATAATAAACATCACCCTCGACATATATCCTGTTTCTTCTAATAAAGAAATGAATAAAAACAAAAAGGCAATTTGTGGAACAAAGATTAATACCCCTCCTATCCCTGCTATTAAGCCATCAGTTAATAAATCGGTAAGTTTTGATTGGGGTAAAACTTCTTTTAAATAGTCGTTAGCTCGCGCAACTAAAGAATCTATTCCGTCCATCGGAATAGAAGCCCAAGTAAACACTGCCTGAAACATGACAAATAAAATTCCCAAGAAAATTAAATACCCAAAAATCGGATGCAAAAAGGCCTTATCTAATCGATCGGTCCATGTTTTTATCGGTTCGTCATCCCATTTACGATTCAAATTTATCACACAACGATCGACAATTTCCGTCAACATTTCATAGCGCTTGACTGTTTCTCTTGATTGGTAGGTTTTGGCAAAAAAATGATTTTTAACCATGATTCCATCAAAAGCTTCGCGCTGCGATTGGCTGAACATTTTCATACGATCATGCTCCATCAACCACAAAAGGGCCCTATATGGCTCTGCTTCTCCAAATTTATTTTCAACGTCTTTCAACAATTGATCCTCAACAGGTAAGGGCAATGCATCATTTGATGCAAATTTATTTTCTAATGTTTTTTCGACAGCCAATTTTAAGCCATTTACACCAATGCCTTTTTTTGCATTAATTTCAACAACTTCAACATTTAACTCTCGTGCTAATTTTAATGAATTGATCACGTAGCCTTGATTTTCTGCAACGTCAATCATATTCAATGCCAATACGGTTGGAATTCCCAAATCACGAACTTGCGAAAAAAGCAATAAATTTCTCTTGAGATTTGAGGCATCCGCAACCACAATAGCCATATCTGGATAGTCCTCATGCTCAGGATTACCTAAAATGTTTATAACCAATTCTTCGTCTAATGATTTTGGATAAATTGAATAAATCCCAGGTAAATCTAAAATTTCAATTTCTTTTCCTGGATCAATTTCCCAAATGCCCGTCAATTTATCCATGGTAACCCCAGGGAAATTTCCTGTTTTCTGACGCAAACCAGTTAAACTATTGAATAACGATGATTTACCCGCATTCGGATTACCAATTAATGCTATTTTCGCTCGATTTTTCAATACTTAAACAGTTTTACATTCCTTAACTTTAATCGTAGAAGCTTCCTCTTTCCGCATAGAAAGCGTGTAGCCAGAAACTTTTAGGGCAATCGGATCACCAAAGGGAGCGGTGTGCATCAACTCTACGATCGTGCCTGGCAAACACCCCATTTCCAATAATTTCAAGGACAAGATTTCATCTGAAAATCCTGAAATTACCGCTTTTTCTCCCACTTTTAAATCTGCTAATGTTGCCATTTCCTATTACTTCTACGCTACTTATTTAGAATAATTCAAAATTAGACACAAAGGTAGTAAAATTTTGGTCTGAAAAAATGATTAATATTAGGAATGCTAAAATTTAAAAGGTATTTAATCATTTTGTAAATTGCATGTCATTTAAAATAAAATGAAGTCGAACGAAATTTTTGTGTTGGTAAAAAAAGAGTTGTCGCTGGAATGGAGACAAAAATTTGCTTTACATGGCTTACTCTTATATTTGGCATCTACTATCTTCATTTGTTATTTATCATTTAAGGCAAAAAGCCAATCGATTCACCCGATCACTTGGAATACTTTATTTTGGATTATTTTACTATTTACGGCTGTTAGCGCCATTGGAAAGAGTTTTACCCAAGAACACCGTGATCGAAATTTGTTTTATTTCCAGCTTTTTAAGCCGGAAAGTATTATTTATTCAAAAATAATTTACAACAGCTTGATGCTGTTGGGAATGTCACTTGTTGGAATTTTATTTTACTCTTGGGTGATGGGCAACCCTGTTGGAAATTTTCCTTTTTACTTGGTTGCATTGATTTTTGGATCCATTGGGTTTGCATCTACACTTACCTTAATTGCAGGCATTGCTGCCCAAGGCGAAAATTCTGCTACATTAATGGCCGTATTAAGTTTCCCAATTATCATTCCTTTATTACTTTTGTTAATTAAATTATCCAAGAGCGCCTTAGATGGATTCGGATTTACGGAAAATTGGGACGAACTTGGAGTATTATTCGCCTTAGATTTAATTGTTATTGCTTTGTCGGGAATACTCTTCCCATTTATATGGAAACATTAAAAAATTACTTTTGGAAAATAGTGTGCATCCTTTTATTGGTATACACAGTTATCATGGGTTTAAATGGACAAGTTCCTCGGCAATCCATTTTAAACGAAACAGTTCGCAATTTGTATTTCCATGTAACCATGTGGTTCTCAATGATTTTCTTACTGTCATCTTCTGTTTACCACTCCATTAAATACTTACAGACATCCCAAATAAAGCACGATCAACAATCGAATGCTTATGTGGAAACGGGCTTAATTTTTGCCCTGTTAGGACTCATCACAGGCAGCATATGGGCAAAGTTTACTTGGGGAGCTTGGTGGACAAATGACCCAAAATTAAATTCTGTTGCAATTGGGATGTTGATCTATCTAGCTTATTTATTGGTACGATCATCTTTACCCGATGAACAACAAAAAGCAAGAATTAGTAACGTATATAATATATTCGCTTTCGTTATTTTCATGGTTTTGATTTGGATCTTACCTCGTTTAACCGATTCCCTTCATCCCGGAAATGGTGGTAATCCAGGATTTAATTCTATGGATTTAGATAATAGAATGCGAATGGTATTTTATCCGGCAATCATAGGTTGGACCTTACTAGGATTCTGGATTGCCAATATTAAAATACGATTAAAGAAAATAGAAGAAAACTTAGAAGATCAAGAATAATATGGATTATGTTGAAATGGCAGATGCTTTTAGAGCAGATGGAAAAATTTATGTAGTGATTGCCGTCATATTAGTTATTTTGTTCGGTTTATTCGGCTTTTTATTTCGTTTGGATGCCAAAGTCAAAAACCTAGAAAAACGCCTAAATAAATGAAAAAAACACACATCATTGGATTGATTTTAATCGCAATTGCGATCGGAATCATCCTCATTACCACAGGAGATGCGAGTACCTATGTTGGTTTTGAAGAAGCAGAAAGAATTTCTCAAAGCGACCCCAATCAAAAGGTACATGTAGTAGGGAAATTAAAAAAAGATGCCCAAGGGAATATACTAGGTATGAAATTCAATCCTGCATTAGATGCAAATCGATTAGAATTTTTGGTAATCGATAGCTTAGGAAGAGAAAATCAGGTAGTATATGGTGCACCAAAGCCTCAAGATTTTGAAAAATCTGAAAAACTGGTTCTGGTAGGAAGCATGAAAGCCGACAAAATCTTTTATTGCGATAAAATATTATTAAAATGTCCTTCTAAATATCAAGAAGGTAAAATTTCAGCTGACACAACACAAACTGTGGCAAAATAAATTTCATGATACACGAAACGATCGGCTCCGTCGGACACTTATTAGTCATTACATCATTCATCACAGCACTTTTTGCTACTTTTTCTTATTTAAAAGCTAGTTTAAGTGCCCATGAAATAGAAAAAAAGGAATGGGTTCAATTTGCTAGAGGCATATTTATAACACACCTCTTGGCTGTTATTGGAGTTGCTGCTAGTCTTTTCATCATTATTTACAATCATTATTTTGAATATCATTACGCTTTTACCCATTCTTCCCTAGCTCTACCCATTCATTACATGATTTCTTGTTATTGGGAAGGTCAGGAAGGTAGCTTTTTATTATGGATTTTTTGGCAAGCTATTTTGGGCTTGATTCTAATGATTCGGAATCCCAAGTGGGAACCTCAAGTAATGACTGTTTTTGCACTTGTGCAGACCTTTTTAACATCCATGATTCTTGGAATAATTATTCCCGGAATCGATTTGAAAATTGGTTCTTCCCCTTTTTTACTTCTCAGAGAAGCACAGCCAGATTTACCCGTTTGGTCGATGCAACCTAATTTTGTTCCCAAAGATGGCCGAGGCCTCAATCCGCTTTTGCAAAACTATTGGATGGTCATTCACCCTCCTACTTTATTTCTTGGTTTTGCCTTGACGCTTGTTCCATTTGCTTTCTTAATGGCGGGTTTGTGGACCAACCAAGTAAAAGAATGGATTAAGCCAGCTCTTCCTTGGGCCTCGTTTGGAGCAGCTATTTTAGGGATTGGAATCATGATGGGAGCCTATTGGGCCTATGAAACCTTAAATTTTGGAGGTTATTGGAATTGGGACCCCGTAGAAAATGCCTCCTTTGTGCCTTGGTTGGTATTAATAGCAGCTATTCACACAATGGTTTCAGCCAAAACTTCTTCTACTGCTTTAAAGACGTCCATTATTTTGGTTATTACTACCTTTATTTTAGTCTTATATTCTACATTCCTAAATCGTTCTGGCATCTTAGGAAATGCATCCGTTCACTCATTTACTGATTTAGGTCTGTCTGGTCAATTGTTGCTCTATATGTTTACCTTTTTGTTGACCGCCATTGGCTTAGCGATCTATAAATGGAAAAGCTTGGGTAGTGATGAAAAAGAGCTGGGCATCTATCATCGTGAGTTTTGGATTTTCTTGGGTGCGTCTATTTTAGGTTTATCAGCATTTCAGTTAACATTTACCACATCTATTCCTGTTTATAATAAAATTGCTGAGGCTTTTGGATTTGTTTCTAATATTGCCCTTCCTGCCGACCAAGTAGAACATTACAGCAAAATTCAAATTTGGATTTACATCGTAGTGGCCATTATCAGCGCAATTGCTCAATTTATTTGGTGGGGAAAAATCAAAGAAGGTTCCAAATGGAAAGCCCTAAATTCATCTTTACTGGTTTCTACTTTTTTAACAGTTTTAGTGGTTAATGTGGGCAAAATTTATACTATTTCCTACATTGCCTTATTATGGAGTGGTCTGTTTGCCCTTGTGGCAAACGGACAAATCTTGTTCCATCTACTCAAACAAAAGGCAAGTCTTTCTGGTGGGGCTACTGCTCACCTAGGCTTAGCAGTCTTGTTGATTGGTGTTTTGTTTTCAGCTGGATATTCAAAGGTAGTTTCGTTGAACAATTCTGGTTTTGCCATTTCAAATAAATCAGAACAATTTACGAAAGATAATAACAAAGAAAATAAAGAAAATTTACCCCTTTGGCTGGGTCAAGGGGCTCAAATGCAAGATTATTTAGTCACCTACAAAGGTAGAAAAATTGCCCTTCGTGAGCATAAAGGGTATTTCAATCGAAAAGATTTTGAGTTAATTGAAGGAGACTTCAGAGCTGTCGCACTGAAAGATATTGAACAAGATAGCCTCGTAATTGCTAAAAAAGGAGATACACTCATCGTTGAACCTGAAAACACCTATTATGAGTTGGAATTTAAAAATGCTGAGGGGAAAACAGTTTCCCTATTCCCAAGATGGCAGGTAAATCCGAAAATGGGCACAGCTATTTCACCAGACATCAAGCATGGTTTGGGCCGCGATATTTACACCTATGTTTCTTTAGATCCTAGATTGGCAACTGAAGCAGGAGATGAAAAACAATGGTCTCCGACTCAAGAATATACCGCGAGTATTGGAGATACCCTCTATATCAATGACTTTGTAGCTGTTTTAGACCAAGTGGGTCGAATTTCAAGTTTTGAAGGACTTGAATTAGGTCCAAATGATGCAGCAGTACAAGCAACAATCAATGTTCTCGGAAAAAATGCTGAAAACCATGTCCTAAATCCTGTATTTGTTATCAAAGATGGTATGGTAGCGATGCCTTCCTTCGAAAATGAGGAAACTGGCATTAAAATTAAATTCACCGCTATTAACCCAAAAACGGGACAATTTAGTTTTGCAGTGAACACCACTCAACAAGATTTAATTATTATCAAAGCCTTAGAAAAGCCATATATCAATTTGGTTTGGATTGGCTCAATATTAATCTTTGTTGGTTTATTTTTATCCATGTTCAGACACTTAAAACCCCAAGTAAATTAATCATGTCATTCAAGGAAATCATCGGACTTTCTGCAGGAATTGGATTTTTCATCATCTGGATTATCGATTTAAATGCACCAACCCCTATAGAAATTCGAGGCAAATTTTGGCATGAATTATTCTTTCATTACACCTGGCTCATGTGGTCGGTGGGCTGTTTATTTTATTACCAATACCAAAAAAATCTTCGAGTAAAAGACGAACAAGATGCAAAAAACAAACCATCTTCTTCTAAAAAATCGAAGACTAACAAATAATATACATGGATTCGGCAAACGTAGGTATTCAACAATCTGAAATCATAGCAATCATCGCTTCGATGGTCTTTTCTGCCTTTTTTTCTGGTGTTGAGATGGCTTTTGTGTCGAGCAACAAATTGTATTTTGAATTAAAAGCAAAACAAGAAATATTAAGCGCTAAAATAATTGCCAATTTCAATCAGCATCCATCTCGTTTTATTGGAACCATGTTAATTGGAAATACGCTATCGCTTGTGGCATATGGCATTTTCATGGAAGAATTTCTACATCATGCCATCCTTCAGTTCATTCCTATCATTAGCAACGAATTAATTGCCCGTTTAATTGCTTCGGTTTTAGCCACTATTTTAATCTTAACAACTTCCGAATTCACACCCAAAAGTGTCTTCCTGATCAACCCAGATGCGATATTAGAATTTCTGGCTATCCCAATATGGCTCGTTTATACCCTCATGTTTCCCTTGGTTTGGGCAACTGTTGGACTTTCCAAATGGTTCATCACCAAGGTGCTTCGATTACCCTATTCCGAAGAAAAGCCCGCATTCGGACTCACCGATTTAAATAATTATATCCAAAACCTTAATCGCAAAATATCTACCGAAGAGGAATCAGAGGTTGATACGAAAATTTTCCATAATGCCTTAGAATTTAAACAAGTTAAGGTACGTGATTGCATGATTCCCAGAACAGAAATCACAGCCATTGATGTAGAAGAAGGAATAGAGGGTTTACAAAAAATATTTATTGAAAGTGGGCACTCCAAAGTATTGGTGTACAAAGATAATTTAGAAGATGTGATTGGCTATTGCCACTCATTGGCACTATTCAAAAAGCCAAAAGATATTTTATCCATTCTTACAGCCATCCCTATTGTACCAGAGGCTATGCCAGCTAATGACCTTATGATTAAATTTTCCAAAGAACGGAAGTCTCTTGCGCTAGTGGTTGACGAATTTGGATCTACCTCTGGTCTAGTTTCCATGGAAGATGTAATGGAGCAAATTTTTGGAGAAATCCAAGATGAATACGATGATTCAGAAGATTGGACAGAAAAAGTAATTGATGAAAGTAATTATATTCTTTCGGCCCGACACGAAATCGATTACTTAAATGAAAAGTACCATTGGGATCTTCCTGAGGGCGAATATGAAACCCTAGGAGGTTTACTTTTGGCAATCTATGAAGATATCCCACAGGAACATGAGATTATTACACTCGATCCTTTTAGTTTCCGCATATTAACCACCAAAGATGCAAAAATAGAATTAGTCAAGCTGACCATTACCGGCGACATCCCAAAGAAAAAAGAAGAGAAACTAAGAGGACATTAAAATTCCTTTCAGGGTGCGACACTTCATCGTTGTTTCCTCCCATTCTTTTTCTGGAACGGAATCTTCCGTGATTCCGCATCCGGCAAAAAAGGTAATCGTTTCTCCCCGCAAACGCATCGTTCGTAAGTTTACGAAAACATTAATTTCTCCTTGAAATCCAATGGGGCCTAAAAACCCAGCATACATCTCCCGATCGTGTAATTCGGCTTCTGAAATCCATTGTTTAGCTTCTTCTTTCGGCGTACCACAAACGGCAGATGTTGGATGCAACATCTCAAGCATGGTAGATGCCAATTGTGGAACATTCAAGGCTTTTGTATCCACCAAAAATTCAGATTTCAAATGCATCAAATTACCTGCAATGATTGTCTTAGGACCATTTTCAATATATTCACGAAGTCGAATTCGTTTAAAACACTCGATAATATATCTACTTACAAAGGCTTGTTCTTCAATTTCTTTCTGCGTCCAAGAGGCATGCTGGGGCAATAAAGGTTGTGAATGTGTGTCTAAGGCGGTTTGCGTACCTGCTAGGGAAACCGTCTTAAAAATGCCTTCGGCATTTTGTTGAACTAACAATTCTGGAGTTGCACACATCCAAACCGCTGCTTGTTCAGGCAAATAAAATGCTGCAACCATTGCATTCGGATAAGCAGTTGCCAGTTTCAAGAATGAATCATACACATCGAAATCAGAAATTTCACACGTATCGGTTCTTGATAATACTACTTTTTGAAATTTCCTTGCTCGAATAGCCTCTACACTCTTTTGAACCCATTGGGTAAAATGATTTTTAGTATCGTTTGATACCTCTATCTGATTATTAAATTTAGGTTGATTCCTGACAGGCAAAATACCCGTAATATGAACATCTGCATGAATGTAATACACTTCTCCATCAAAGGATGAGGTAATAAACCCTTCAGGCAATTGATCAATTTCTTGAATTTGAATGGATTTTCCTTTACCGTTTTCCTGAATTAAATGAAATTCATTCGTTTGAGGTAACCGCCAAATTGCTTGAGCCTTCTCTTCCTCCAAATGCTTCTTCCAATAATTTTCAATTGCAAATGCTAATGTCATACAAACCTTCAACGCTTTTATTTCCTACGAACTATGGCAACAGTCAATCGACTAACACAAATCAATTCCTCTTCTTCATTATGAATTTTAATTTCATAAACATGTAATGAAGAGCCTATTCGTATTGGATAACAAGTTCCAGTAACCCATCCACCTCTGGCAGATTTCAAATGATTTGCATTAATTTCTACACCAATAGCCATTTCTTGAGTGGAATCTTTTACAGCAAAATTGGCAGCCACAGAACCTAATGTTTCGGCCAAAACTACTGATGCACCACCATGCAACAATCCGAATGGCTGCTTCGTCCGATGATCCACCGGCATTTTAGCCTCTAAATAGTCCTGGGTAAAGGCAGTAAACTCTATTCCAAGATGCTCCAACATATTTCCCCTAGAAAGTTCATTCAACTGCTCGAGTGAATTTGCTTCAACCTTAAACATAAATGTATTATTTTTGCGATGTAAAATTCGGTATATTTTTACGAAATCAATCTAAAATTTTTAAAATAATATGCATTCTGTGAAAGACATCTACCTAATTCGTCATGGCGAAACAGCATACAACCGATTAGGCATGGTGCAGGGAAGCGGAATAGACAGCGATTTGAACGAACTTGGTCAACAACAAGCGCATTCTTTTTTTGAATTTTACAAAGAAGTAAATTTTGACAAAATCTATACGTCAAAATTAAAACGTACCCATCAATCAGTACAAGGCTTTATTAACCAAGGAATTGCCTGGGAACAATATGAAGGCTTAAATGAAATTTCTTGGGGAAACAAGGAGGGCAAAGAATCTACAGAAGAAGATCAGGCATATTACAAAAATCTAGTGAAAACCTGGAGAGCCGGACAAACGCATATCCCTTCAGAGGAAGGTGAAAGTCCATTACAAGTATTGGAAAGACAAAAGCCTGTGATGGATATCATTCTTTCAAGGCCTGAGGAAAGAACCATTTTAGTGGCCATGCATGGCAGAGCCATGCGTGTGTTACTTACTTATCTTTTCGAAAAACCCTTGCATCAAATGGATGAATACAGACATACCAACCTTTGTTTGTATCAAATCCAATACCACTACCATGAGGGCAAATTTAAATTGATTGATGCCTGCAACACCAATCACTTACAACACTTAACCGATACTTTTAAGCCCATTTAAGCCATTCAACACAATTTATTTTGATTTCCCATAGCATTTTGTAACTTCATAGCTTCGCATGAGCTTAGAAAGAAAAAAACTGTATTGGCGTTTTCAAATTATTGCATGGACGGCTTGGTCGATGAACGAAGCCCTTCTTTATATCAACCAATTTGGTTGGAATCTTGCCTGGGTATATTCCACTTTTGTAAATATCTTTTTGGGAATTGGACTCACGCATTCTTATCGTTTACTTAGCGAAAAATATCAGTGGCAAGAGAAAAAGAAAATTCCATTATCAGAAATAGAATTATTTGCGATGATTATCATTTCATCGATTTTCACACTCGTTAATATTGCCTTAGATTTATACATTATTGGTGACCAAACCAATCAACAATTTAGCGCCTCAACCCTGAGTCCTTTCCAACTTTTGCAAGTCTTTTTGAATTTCGGAAAACCTGTTACCATTTGGTTACTCATTTATTTTTTCTACAAATATTCTCAGCGACAATTGCTCATACAAAGAAAAAATGATCAATTAGAAATAGCTGTTCAGGAATCGGAAGGTCGGGTTTTACGAGCTCAAATGAATCCACATTTCGTCTTTAATGCACTAAACAGCATTCGAGCTCTCATTTTAGAAAATCCAGATAAGGCAAGAACTAGTATCAATCAATTATCGAAATTGTTACGCAACTCCCTGATTACCGAGCGTAAAAAAACGATTCCCTTGGCAGAAGAACTAGATACCATTAAAGATTACTTGGCTTTAGAAATTATACGTTACGAAGACCGTTTGCAATTCGACTTGCAAATTGAAGAAGGATGTGAAAAGGCTCTTATCCCTCCGATGATGATTCAAACGCTGGTTGAAAACGGAATCAAACACGGAATATCAAAGGAAGTGAATGGAGGAAAAATCGTGATCATTGCTCAGAAGAAAAATGAATTATTGGAGGTTAAGGTACAAAATCCAGGAAGCATACAACATTCCGACCCCTTGCATGGAGCAGGTTTAGGACTTGAAAATTCAAAACACCGAATACATCTAATGTTTGGTGAAAAAGCAAAATTAAAGCTGCATGAAATCGAGCCAAATCGGGTCGAAGCACAAATTATTATACCCTTTCTAACTTCTAACATATCATAAAGATGAATGCAATAATCATCGACGACGAGCGTCTGGCCAGAACAGAATTAAAACATCTACTTGAAAATTTTCCTCAAATTCAAGTAATAGCGGAAGCCGCTAACACCGAGGAGGGTGAAAAATTAATCGAAGAACATCAACCAGATGTTATCTTTCTGGACATCCAAATGCCCGGCAAAACAGGTTTTGAATGGTTGGAGGAATGGGAAGGATTTTTACCAGAAGTTATTTTTACAACCGCATACAATGAATTTGCTTTGAAAGCTTTTGAGGTGAATGCGCTCGATTATTTATTAAAGCCAATCGAATTAAGTCGATTAAGTGAAGCGATTCAAAAGCTTGAGAAACGATTAGGGCATCAGAAAAAACAAGCTGAATTAACAGAACAAAGAAGTCAAGTGTACCTCAGCGCAGCTGATCAAATATTTGTAAAAGATGGAGAAAAATGTTGGTTTGTTCGACTAGATAAAGTTAGACTTTGCGAGTCGATGGGTAATTATGTACGATTATTTTTTGATGACCAAAAGCCACTTGTTTTAAAATCACTTAATGCCCTAGAAGAACGATTAGACCCGAAAGTTTTCTTCCGTGCCAATCGAAAACATATTATCAATTTACATTTTATAGAAAAAATAGAACCCTGGTTTTCGGGCGGATTACAAGTGACCTTAGCTGGCAAAGGCGAAAAAATTGAAATTTCAAGAAGGCAATCCATACGCTTTAAAGAGCTTCTTTCTTTGTAAACAAAGGCCTCGACGAGCTAAAAAATAGGATTTCTTCAAATTTTAATGTAATTTTGAAGGTTTAAAGCCCTACACCAAGAAGTTTATATTCCCATGACTATACATAGAGAAGGTAGAAGTTTATTAATCAGTTCCTTGTTGATTGTTCTTGCCATCAACAGTGCAATGGCCTATTTTTTCCCAGAGGCTACCTATGCAAGAGAAATCGTTATCGTAATTACTTCTCTTTTCTATTTAATTATTTTACAATTTTTCAGAGTTCCAAAGCGTGTCACTCCGATCAATCCTAAGCATGTGATTGCACCTGCAGATGGCAAGGTTGTAGTGATTGAAGAAACCGTAGAATCAGAATATTTCAAAGGGCCAAGACGACAAGTTTCGATCTTCATGTCGCCCATCAATGTGCACGTAAATTTCAACCCAATTTCAGGCATTGTTTCCTATTTCAAATACCATCCAGGTAAATATTTAGTAGCTTGGCATCCAAAATCAAGTACCGAAAACGAACGTACTACGGTCGTGGTAAAGAATGAAGCAGGCACGGAAGTATTATTCCGTCAGATTGCAGGAGCTTTAGCCAAACGTATTTGTTGGTATGTAAAAGAAGGTGATTCTGTGACTCAAGGTAATGAATTCGGTTTCATCAAATTCGGCTCTCGAATTGACATCTACTTACCATTAGAGGCTGAAATCTGCGTGAATCTAAATGACAAACCAGTGGGTGGTGAGACGATAATTGCCGTGTTAAAATAATTCCTCAATAGCTGCAGAATTAATTCTGCAGGGAACTATTTTTGAATTTTATATTCAAAATAAAAAGTCCAATTACTGGCATACAAAACAATATAATTAAATAAACAGCCTTTCTTAAAGGACCTATTGATTCAGATTTTAGGATTTTCAGTAAGGTCTTACATAAAATCCATACATAAAGGCTACAAAGAACAATCAGACAAAAACGAACTAGTAAACTCGTTTCGGGTGTCAAAAATTCCATATAATTTATTTATTAGTGATTTAAATTTTACATCTGCGGATTTAAATCCGCAGCTTATAAGGCTATGCGGTTATCATTCCAATTTTAACGGTTGATTCCTCAATAGCTGCAGAATTAATTCTGCAGCAAAATAAAGTTGATCGGAGCCTTCGAATTTCCAAGGTCCCTGAGCTCGTCGAAGCCCGCTTCGATCAACCACAAGCTCCAAACCTTCTTACTTATTACTTATTACTTATTACTTATTACTTATTCCTTCTCACTTTAATCACTTAGTTTCTCTAGTCACTTCCTCTTCCCTATTCCCTCCTAAAGCTTCCTCTCCAAAAACTCAGTCATCATTTTATACAAATGTAATCTAGTTACTCCACCAGAGATGCCATGATTGCGATTCGGATAATAGAAACTTTCATACTGCTTATTAGCTTTGATCAAGGCTTCTTGCAAAGCAACTGCATTTTGGAAATGCACATTGTCATCTCCTGTTCCATGAACCAATAATAAATTTCCTTTTAGTTTGTCGACATGACTCACTGGTGAATTATCGTCATATCCAGCTGCATTATCTTGTGGTAATCCCTGATATCTTTCCGTGTAAATAGAATCATAAAAACGCCAGTTAGTTACAGGGGCTACAGCAATAGCTGCCTTAAATACATCTGCACCTTGCATCAAGCAATTAGACGACATATAACCACCATAACTCCAACCCCAAATACCAATTCTTCCTGCATCCACATAAGGTAATTTCCCAATCCATTTAGCTGCAGAAATCTGATCTTGAACTTCGTATTTGCCCAGATTTTTGTAAGTAACGCGCTTGAATTCAACTCCTCTTGCTCCCGTTCCTCTGTTGTCTACACAAAAAATCAAATATCCTTTATCTAATAAATGTTGATACCAAATAAAGTCTTGACTTCCCCAAGTATCTAATACTTGCTGCGAACCTGGTCCACCATAAACATGCATCAACACAGGATACTTTTTATTTGGATCGAAGTTTTTTGGACGTATCCAATAACCATTCAACTCCACACCAGCCTCCACAGGAACTTTAATAAATTCACGGAAAGAGAATCCATAATCCTTAAATTGTTGCTTAAGCTTATTATTCTCCTCTAATACACGAACAATCTCACCTTTCCTATTTTTCAATTCAATACGCAATGGTTCCTTAGCGGAAGTATGATTTAAGGTATATAAAGAATAATCTGAACTAAAATTAGCAGAATTCATTCCGCCTTTTTGGGATAATAAAACCTTTCCACTTCCATCAAAATTAATTTGATACACTTCTCTTTGTATCGGCGAAATTTCAGCAGATGAATAGTAAATCACACGATTCTTTTCATCAACCCCATAAACATCTGCAACTTCCCAATTTCCTTGCGTAATAGGGGTCAATTCTCCATTGGAGATGGTACCCATGTATAAATGCTTAAAACCTGATTTTTCAGAAGTAAATACAAAATGCTTATTGTCTTTCAAATAGGTAATATCATCACCAATCGATTCGATTTCTAAAGAGGTTTTACTGTCTTCCTGATAAACCAAGGTACTTTTACCTGTCTGAGCATTGGCATGCAATAAATCCAAATGGTTTTGCAAACGATTCAAGCGCATCATCGAAAGCGTATTGGCATCATTCGTCCATTTAATTCGAGCAATGTATTGATTCGGCTCCGGACCCACATCCACTTTTACGGTTTTAGATCCTACTAATTGATAAATCGAAATGCTCACAATCGAATTGGCTTCTCCTGCTTTTGGGTATTTGTAGCGATAGTCTTTTGGGTATAAGTCACCCCACATTTGCATATTGTATTCAGGTACCTTTTCTTCATTAAAGGTATAGTAGGCAATCTTCTTGCTATCTGGCGACCAAAAGAAGGCCTTAGCAAAGGAAAACTCTTCTTCATAAACCCAATCGCAGGCCCCATGAATGATTTTATTTTTTACACCTGTACTTGTAATTGCTTTTTCTTGGCCCGACTTCAAATCAACTACAAAAACATTATTATCTCTTACAAAGGCAACAAAATTTCCATCGGGTGAAAAACTTGCATGCATTTGTTTCCCTTTGGTGGATAGCGCTTTTAATGTTTTCGATTTTCGATCGAAAACATAATTATTTTCCTTAGAACTTCTTCTATATATAGGCTCTGACTCGGTTTCAATCAATATTTTTTGTTCATCTTCCGATAAAGTAAAACTTTGCATTTGAACCTTTTTGCCATCTATGGTCAATTGCTCATTTTGGTCAAATAAAACTTCAAAATTTAATGGATCAATAGCATCATATTTTATTACCTTACCATCTTTCAAGGCTGCATAATGCTTTCCGTCGGCAGTCCAATTAAAATTCTGAATTGCACTTTGTCGAAAGGTGTAATTTTTCCAAATATCCTCTAAGCTAACCGTTTTTTGAGCAAAAACAACAGAAGGAAGAAGGAAGAAGGAAGAAGTAAAAAGTAAAAAGTAGGTAGTAAGTAGATGCTTTTTTAACATAGTTTTCTAGTTTTGAAAAATAACAATAGGAGTAGTTTCTACCACATTGCTTTCATGAAATGCATTGTCGACGATTTGAATTTTAAATTTCAAGGTATCATTTTTAGGCGTAAATAAAGGCGAGTACCCTCTATAAAACGCGTAAACAAATTGAGAGGAATAATCAATTGAACCCTCAATAGGACCAGGTTTTTGATTAGGTTTGAACTTAAAATTCACTAATCCGCCTAAGGCTGGATTTAGGTTTAATAATTCAAATTTTCCATTTTTTTGAAGATAGGCCTCAACCTTGAAATTTTTAAAATCTTTATATTTAGAATTTGCCTTAATTTCCGCATCCGTAATTCCTAAATCGCCATCGCCATCCTTAAATTTAATACGCATTATTAAGGAATCAATCTTTGTTTTTTCTCCGAATCCATCATCAGTCACCTTATTAATTTTGGTAATGGATTCAAACTCAATTTCAGGAATAACATTATAATCAGGCTCCTGCACACAAGAAATGCAACAAGCTAAAAAACACGTAAAAACCAAAAAATAGATATATTTCTGTTTCATTGGATATCAAAGATTCGTAAAGTTAATGAATTGCGCTAATTTTGTATAATAATTTTTAACGATGGATTTGGCACCTGAAGTATGGGAACCCCTGATGCGCTCTTTGAAAAAAGAAGTATTAGAAATGGACAAAAAGAATTTCGATTCTATTGCCCTTAAGGTCTTTTATTATCAAAGTCAATTTAACCCTATTTATGCAACCTATTTACGTTTGCTACAATGCAATCCACAAGAGGTAGAAAACGTTGAGCAAATTCCATTTTTACCTATAGAGTTATTCAAAAATTATAGCATACAAACAGGATTTGCCCCCATTGTAACAGAATTTGAAAGTTCTGGAACAACCGGACAAATACCTTCTAAGCACCCTGTAGCCGACCTGTCTTTTTACCAACAAATTGCCAAGCGCATTTTTGAAGAGCAATATGGATCCCTTCAAGATTATCATATTTTTGCACTTCTTCCTTCCTATTTAGAAAGAAGCACTTCCTCTTTAGTGGCCATGATGGATTACTTCATTAAAGAGTCTAATTCCAACTTAGGAGGATTTTACCTCAACCAATATGAAGATTTAAGTAAACAATTAAAGCAAGCCATTCAAGGTAATCGAAAAATTTGGCTCATTGGAGTCACATTTGGATTTTTAGACTGGCTGGATGTGCAAGACGATTTTTCCTTTTTAAAAGAAGCCATCGACCGCGACCAAATCATCATCATGGAAACAGGAGGTATGAAAGGACGAAGGGAGGAATTAACTCGTGAACAAGTTCACGAGATCATCAAAACCCGGATGGGTTTTGTTTCTGTTGCATCAGAATACGGTATGACCGAATTATTCTCACAAGCTTACGCAAAAAGTAATGGAATTTTTGAACCAGGTTTTTCGATGAAAGTTCTATTAAGAGAAGTCACCGATCCATTTGCTTTGGTCAAAAAAGCTGGAAAAGTTGGCGGCATAAAAGTAATAGATCTCGGCAATATCGATTCCTGTAGTTTCATTGAAACCAAAGATCTAGGGAGTCTAGATGAAACTGAATTTTTATTTAAAGTTTTAGGTCGATTTGATAATTCTGAGCAAAGAGGTTGTAACTTGATGGTCGCTCAAGGATGGGGCACCAACCAAGAAGAACCATCTTCATAAAATTCATTCTTCCAAATTGGCACCTCCTTTTTCAATTCATCGATCAACCATTTGCAAGCAGCAAAGGCCTCTGGTCGATGCACCGATGCAACTCCAATGATTACGGCAATATCTCCAATGGCCAATTTCCCTGTTCGATGTACCACCACCGACTTTTTAATTTGCCAAGTTTGCTCAGCCATTTCACATAACTTTTCTATTTGTCTTATCGCCATCGGTGGATATGCCTCCATCTCTAATCGCTCTACGCCCTTATCTAAATTTTTGTTTCGAATGGTCCCAATAAAGAGGCATATTCCCCCCACCGAATCATCTTTTAAAAATTCATATTGCTCGTCGATGGACAGCGGAGTTTCTGAAAGGGCTATTTTACGGTTCAAAGGATGAATTGTTAATTGTGAATTATTAATTGTGAAATGTAAATTGTAAATTGTTAATTGTTAATTGTTAATGGTAAAATCTTCGATTCGAAAAGCTCAATAAACTACCTCCTCTTCCGTTCTTTTTTTCTTCCGTTCTTCCGATTCATTAGATTCTTAGATTCTTAGTTTCATAGATTCTTAGTTTCATAGATTCTTAGTTTCATAAATTCTTAATTTCATAGATTCTTAGATTCTTATCTTCATAGATTCTTAGTTTCTTTTATACGTAATAAAACTATACTGAAACGGATTTTTCTCATCTGTTATTCCTCTTTCTTTGGATATTTCTTTCCAAACTGCCGGATTGATTTCCGGGAAAAAGGCATCACCCTCGAAAATATCATGTAACAAAGTCAGTTCAATTTCATCTGCCAACTCCATCGCCATTCGATAGATTTCTGCACCTCCTACGATGTAAATATCTCCTCGATGTAAACTTTTTGCTTTTAAAATTGCCTCCTCTAAAGAATGTACAATTATCACACCTTCTTGATTATAATCCGTTTGTCGGGTTATTACAATGCTCGTTCGATTAGGTAATGGCCTTCCAATAGAGTCAAAAGTCTTGCGACCCATGATTATCACGTTACCTGTTGTAAGTTCCTTAAATCGCTTTAAATCGGCAGGAAGATGCCAAATTAAGGCATTATTTTTACCGATTACATGGTTTTCATCACAAGCCACTAAAATTTTTATCACCTTTCGAAATTTAATTTTCAAAAATAAGGGATTTTTTGCCTTTCAACTATTAACTTTGTACAATTTTTGAGCCTAGCAATTAATGTTCAAAAAGGTTTTGTCGAATCATTTAAAAAAACGAACAAGTGCCTAAAGATAATTCCATCAAATCTGTCCTCATTATTGGTTCTGGTCCCATCGTCATTGGTCAAGCCTGCGAATTCGATTATTCGGGTTCTCAAGCCGCAAGATCATTGCGAGAAGAAGGTATTGAAGTTATATTAATTAACTCCAATCCGGCTACAATTATGACCGACCCAATCAATGCAGACCATGTGTATTTAAAACCGCTTGAAAAGGCTTCCATTATTGAGATTTTGGAGAACCATAAGATCGATGCTGTATTGCCTACCATGGGAGGACAAACTGCATTGAATCTTGCAATCGATTGCGATGCAGCAGGAATTTGGGAAAAATACAATGTTCGAATCATTGGAGTTGACATCAAAGCCATTGAAACAACAGAAGATCGTGAGAAATTCCGTTTAAAAATGCTTGAAATTGGCGTAGGTGTTTGTAAAGGCCGTACTGCTAAATCATTTTTGGAAGGTAAAGAAATTGCACAAGAAACTGGATTTCCTTTGGTAATCCGCCCTTCATTCACTTTAGGTGGAACAGGTGGTGGATTTGTGAATGACCCTAAAGATTTTGATGCTGCTTTAAATAAAGGTTTACATGCCTCTCCCGTACACGAAGTATTAGTGGAACAATCCATCATGGGTTGGAAAGAATATGAATTAGAATTATTACGAGATAATTTAGGCAACGTAATCATCATCTGTTCAATCGAAAACTTCGATCCAATGGGTATTCATACAGGAGATTCCATCACGGTTGCTCCTGCCATGACTTTACCTGATACCGTTTATCAGAAAATGCGTGATATGGCCATCAACATGATGAATGCCATTGGTAAATTTGCAGGGGGGTGCAACGTTCAATTTGCTTTGAATCCTGAAAACGACGATATTATTGCTATTGAAATTAATCCACGTGTGAGTCGTTCTTCTGCTTTAGCTTCTAAAGCAACTGGTTATCCTATCGCAAAGATTGCCGCTAAAATGGCCATTGGATATAACTTAGATGAATTGACAAATGCTATCACGGGTACAACATCAGCTTATTTCGAACCTGCCTTAGATTATGTAATTGTTAAAGTTCCTCGTTGGAATTTTGATAAATTCAAAGGCGCCGATCGCTCACTTGGCTTACAAATGAAATCGGTTGGAGAGACAATGGGTATTGGTCGCAATTTCCAAGAAGCCTTACAAAAGGCTTGTCAAGGCCTAGAAATTAAGCGTAATGGATTAGGAGCCGATGGAAAAGAATTAAAAGACCAAGAGGCTATCTTACATTCTTTGGCAAATCCGAGCTGGAATAGATTGTTCCATATCTATGATGCTTTCAAGATGGGTATCTCTTTTAAAACCATTCTTGAAATCACTAAAATTGACAAATGGTTCTTGAATCAAGTAGAAGATTTAGTGCGTGTTGAAAAAGAACTAGAAAAATATACACTTAGCAATGTTCCAAAAGTATTAATGGAAGAAGCTAAACATAAAGGATTTGCCGATCGTCAGATTGCTCATGCACTTCGTTGTTTAGAATCAGAAGTATTCGACAAACGAAATGGCTTAGGCATCAAGCGTCTTTACAAATGCGTAGATACCTGCGCGGCAGAATTTGAAGCAAAGACTCCTTATTACTACTCTACTTTCGCACAAAGTGATGCCATTCACGATAATGAATCCATTACTTCCAACAAGAAAAAAGTAGTTGTATTGGGTTCTGGTCCAAATCGAATTGGACAAGGTATTGAATTTGATTACTCATGTGTACATGGCGTGTTAGCTGCAAAAGAAGCAGGCTACGAGACCATCATGATTAATTCAAATCCAGAAACGGTTTCAACAGATTTCGACATCGCAGACAAATTATATTTCGAACCTGTATTTTGGGAACATGTTTATGAAATCATTCAACATGAAAAACCAGAGGGTGTAATTGTACAATTGGGTGGTCAAACTGCCCTTAAATTGGCTGAAAAACTTTCCAAATACGGTATCAAAATCATTGGAACTTCTTTTGAGGCCCTAGATTTAGCTGAAGATAGAGGTGCATTTTCAAGCTTGTTAAAAGACTTAAATATCCCTTATCCTAAATTCGGAGTGTGTGAAGATGCAGACAATGCAGTTGTTTTAGGAAGAGAATTAGGCTATCCTTTATTAGTTCGTCCTAGTTACGTTTTAGGAGGACAATCCATGAAAATCGTTATCAACGAAAAAGAATTGGAGCAGCATGTTGTAGATATTTTAAGAGATATCCCGGGAAATAAAATTTTATTGGATCACTTCTTAGAAAATGCAATTGAAGCAGAGGCCGATGCAATATGTGATGGAGAAAATGTGTACATCATTGGTATAATGGAACATATAGAGCCTGCCGGTATCCACTCTGGTGATTCACACTCCGTTTTACCTCCTTTTGATTTATCCGAAAATGTAATTCGCCAAATCGAAGAACATACCAAAAAAATTGCAGTGGCATTAAAAACCGTAGGCCTTTTAAATATACAATTTGCAGTTAAAGACGAAGTGGTGTATATCATTGAGGCTAACCCAAGAGCTTCTAGAACAGTTCCGTTTATCTGTAAAGCCTATCAAGAGCCATATGTAAATTATGCAACTAAAGTAATGCTAGGCGATAAAAAAGTTACTGATTTCAATTTCAATCCGACTAAAAAAGGATTCGCAATTAAAATTCCTGTTTTCTCCTTTAATAAATTCCCGAATGTAAACATGGAATTAGGACCAGAAATGAAATCTACTGGAGAAGCCATTTATTTCATTGACGATTTAAAAGATGATTTCTTCAGAAAGGTATATGCGGAACGAAATTTGTATTTAAGTCGTTAATATAAAAAACGAAACAGATGCTTAAAATACTAGGTCTTATTTTTTTATTTATCTATGTGATTTTACCTCTTTTGAGAATGATCTTTAAAGGTTATGTAATCACTCAGGTACATCGGTATAATTCAGAAAATGAATTTAGAAATAAGGCAAAAGCCCAACGCAGAGAAGGAAATATAGATGTGGACTATGTGCCACCTAAAAAAAATACAAACGGAACAAAATCCTCGTCGAAGGATGAGGATTACATTCCTTTCGAAGAAATAAAAGACTAAAATGAACTCATTTTAATCTTTTTTTGTTCTAACTTATTATGAGAAAATATTTCACAACATTCTTTCTTTTTGTAAGCTTTTTGCTTGGCCAAGAAGCTTTTCAAATGTTTGTGAAACATTCCATTGAGTTTTTTAAAAATCAAGAAATCGCATTTGCCTTCAATAATGATCGAGCAACTAGTGATGTAGAAGATTCATCAGAAGATGAGGACGATCTTCCAGAAGATGTTTTTTGCGTAGGTCTTCAAGAATACCCGTTAGAAAAAACGATTTATAGTCAAAAAACAACTTTTCCAAACACGAGTGATATATTTCCTCATTTCTTTTTGGAAAGCACCACACCCCCTCCCCAACAGGTTTAAATTGAATCTCAATTTAAATTAATCATTTTATTATTTACATCATAAGGTACTAAAGTTGTACCAAACGTGAAGGACATGAAAAAGATGCTATCTATTATAGTTCTTTTGATTGTGTTTTTGCAATCATTAGGACAAAATTTACATGCTAATTATAAGGCTCAATTAAATAATAAATTACCTGAAGAAGCTCGATATACACAGATTATTCAGGAAATGCCATTGAATAAAGAAGAGTCAAAAGTAACACCCAAATATCGCAAATCATCATCAAACATTTTATTTATAGAAGAGAACAAAAAATTCTCAAAACACTTAAATTATAAACATCAGGCAAATGTTCAAAAAATCAAATAGCTTATTGGTAAAACTATTCGGTATTGTCATCATTTTAGGTTTTTCTTCTTGCGAATCGTTTCAAAATAAAACCTCGCAAGAAGAAATTTCCGAATTAGAGGTAACAAAACCGATCAAAATTGACACATCCATCACAACAGAATATGTTGCAGATATTCACGCCTTCCAAAATGTAGAAATCCGAGCGAGGGTAAAAGGATATTTGGAAAAAGTGAATACAGATGAAGGTCGAGCTGTCAAAAAGGGACAAGTATTATTTACCATTAATAATGTAGAATACCGAACTGAATTATTGAAATCAAAAGCAATTTTTGAACAAAGCGATGCAGAGGTAAAAGCCGCCGAAATTGAATTGCAAAACACCAAACTACTAGTTGAAAAAAAGGTTATTTCGTCAAATCAATTAATGATTGCCAAATCGAAACTTGATGCCCTAAAGGCTAAAAGAGATGAGGCAAAAGCCCATGTAAAAGCAGATGAATTAAAAATAGATTTATCTACCATAAAAGCCCCTTTTGATGGATATGTGGACCGAATTCCATTTAAAGCTGGAAGTTTAATAGATGACGGTTCTTTACTGACCACTCTATCTGATACCAAAGACGTATTGGCCTATTTCAATGTGACAGAAAATGAATATTTAGCTTTCGCAAAATTAAGAAAATCAAACCATACTGCGGTACCTGTCCAATTAAAATTATCGAATGGGGAAATTTATGAGTACAATGGTCAAATTGAAACCATTGAAGCTGAAATTGATAAATCAACAGGAAACATCGCCTTCCGTGCAAAATTTCCTAATCCTGAAAAATTACTAAAGCATGGCGCATCGGGCAAAATAATGATGCAGAAAAATGTAAAGGGACTTTGGCTGGTTCCTCAAAAATCGGTTTTTGAAATTCAAGAACGGAGTTATGTTTTTATTGCAGATACAAAAGGAGAAGTAAAAATTAAAAAAATAACTCCAGCCTATCGACTTGAACATTATTACTTGGTAGCCCAAGAGTTTCAGCCAACAGAGCAACTTTTGATAGAAGGAGTTCAGACTGTCAAACAAGGACAAAAAATAAAAGCCAAATTTATTCCCATCCGTCAAGTAGTAAACGACTTAAAATAATGGTACAAAAATTAATCAAAAGGCCGGTTTTATCTATTGTCATTTCGATTTTTATCGTCATCATTGGGTGGATTTCAATGACAAGTCTACCAATTTCGCAGTATCCAGAAATTGTACCGCCAGCTGTTACCGTAACAACAAAATATACAGGAGCCAATGCTGAGGTGTGTGCAAAAGCTGTTGTTACCCCTTTAGAACGTGCCATAAATGGTGTAGCAGGCATGACGTACATGACCTCCGTATCAGGAAACGATGGAACGAGTATTATTCAAGTATATTTTAAAGTCGGAACTGACCCCGATGTGGCCGCCGTAAATGTGCAAAACAGGGTTCAATCTGTAATCGATGAAATGCCGGAAGAAGTAATCAAGGCTGGAATCATCACCGAAAAAGAAATTAACAGTATGCTTTTGTACGTTAATCTTTTAAGTAGCGATAAAGACTTAGATGAAAAATTTATATTCAATTTTGCAGATATCAACGTCTTGCCTGAACTCAAAAGAATCAATGGCGTAGGTTTTGCAGACATCATGGGTCAACGTGAATATGCGATGCGCATTTGGCTTCAACCTGAGAAATTGTTTACCTATAAAATCTCACCAGAAGATATTATTGAAGCTTTACGCAAACAAAATGTTGAGGCCGCCCCAGGTAAAATTGGTGAAAGTTCTGGCAAAAAACCACAGTCGATGCAGTATGTGTTAAAATATACTGGAAAGTTCACCCAAGAAAAACAATATGAGAATTTGGTCATTAAATCTACAGAAAATGGACAAATTCTTCGACTAAAAGACCTCGCTACGATAGAATTTGGATCTTTGGACTATGATGTTTTGTCGAAAGAAAATGGGCAGCCATCGGCTGCCATTCTGCTCAAACAAAGGCCAGGCTCAAATGCTGCTGAAGTTATTTCGAATGTAAAAGCCTTATTGAAACAATTAGAAAAAACGACCTTTCCTCCTGGGATGACCTACACCATCAGCTATGATGTTTCTCGTTTTTTAGATGCTTCTATTCATGAGGTGATAAAAACCTTAATTGAGGCTTTTATCTTAGTTGCTTTAGTTGTTTTCATTTTTTTACAAAATTGGAGAGCCACTTTAGTGCCCATCATCGCTGTACCTGTTTCTCTTATAGGTACATTCACATTTATTCTGGCATTTGGATTTTCCATCAATTTACTGACCTTATTTTCATTGGTATTGGCAATAGGTATTGTAGTGGATGATGCAATTGTAGTAGTTGAAGCTGTTTTTGCTAAAATGGAAGAACACGATATGCCTGTGCTTCAAGCTACTCAAGAAGCGATGGGAGAAATATCTGGAGCTATTTTATCCATCACATTAGTCATGGGTGCGGTTTTCATCCCTGTGGCATTTTTAGATGGTCCTGTAGGTGTTTTCTATCGTCAATTTTCGGTTACCATGGCAATTGCAATTGCCTTATCAGGCCTAATTGCATTAACACTTACTCCTGCTTTGTGCGTTTTATTATTAAAAAAACCTGAACATTTAAAACCGAGTAATCCACTAAATCGATTTTTCATCTATTTCAATGAACGATTCGAACAATTTAGTCAAAAGTATCTTTCTTGGATCAGCTATATCATGGGTAAAAAGAAATTGCCATGGATTACCATTGTTTTATTTACAGGAGGTGCTGTTTTTTTATCCAAGGTACTTGCCAGTGGATTCATCCCAAGTGAAGACCAAGGGACCTTATATGTTAATGTAACGACTCCGCCAGGAGCCACCCTTGAGCGTACAGAAAACGTATTATCAACCATTTATCAACGAATCAAAAAAAATGAATCAATTGAATCATTCTCAAGCTTATCAGGCTTTAGCTTGTTGACAGATGGAGGAGGAGCTTCGTATGGCATGGGTATTATTACCCTAAAACCATGGAAAGAAAGAGGTCAGAATGTGGATCAACTCGCAGAGCAACTATATGAACAGACAAAGGACATTAAAGAAGCAACTATTCAATATTTTCCACCACCTGCAGTGCCAGGCTTTGGAAATGCCTCAGGATTTGAATTTAGGATTCAAGATCGTACAGGGACAGGAGACCTAAAAAAACTTTCTGCTGTAACCAACCATTTTGCAGAGGAATTAAACAAATTACCAGAAATTCAAAATACATTTTCAAGTTTTGACCCGAATTTCCCACAATACTTAATACAAGTAGACCAAGATGCTGCCGCACAAAAAGGAGTTCAAATTCAATCAGCAATGGACCAACTTCAAACTTTATTAGGGAGTTTCTATGCGACTAATTTTATTCGATACGGACAAATGTACAAAGTGATGGTGCAATCACATCCAAGTTATCGAGTACATCCGGAGGATGTACTACGTTTTCATACAAAAAACAATCAAGGAGAAATGGTCCCCTATTCTTCATTTATCAAAATGGAAAAAGTTTATGGGCCAGAACAAGTAACCCGATTTAACATGTTTACTTCTGCGATGGTCAATGGAGAATCCGCTCCAGGATTTAGTTCCGGTACAGCCCTAGCAGCAATCAAAAACGCTGCTTCAAAATATCTACCGAAAGGCTACACAATCGAATGGTCTGGAATGACCCGAGAGGAAAATTTAGCGGGCAACCAAGCCATTTATATTTTGGGAATTTGTCTTTTATTTGTGTATTTATTACTTTCTGCCCAATACGAATCGTTTTTACTACCCTTCCCCGTTTTACTCTTTTTACCCATAGGAGCTTTCGGAACCTACCTATTTTTAAGTATACTAGGACTACAAAATAACATTTATGCACAAATTGCACTTGTCATGCTGATTGGACTATTGGGTAAAAATGCCATCCTAATTATCGAATTTGCCATTCAAAAACAAAAAACTGGACTAAGTGCAATCGAGGCTGCTAAACAAGGTTCATTAAGCAGGATTCGACCCATTTTAATGACATCTTTTGCCTTCATCGCCGGTTTGATTCCGCTTATGATCGCAAATGGTGCAGGAGCCATTGGCAATCGAACCATCGGAACAGCCTCTGCCGGAGGTATGCTAATTGGTACCGTTGGAGGACTACTTCTCATTCCTTCTCTCTATTTAATTTTTGCAAAATCTTCGAAAAAGACATCAAATGAACAATAATTATTTAAAATATTTTTACCTATTCATTGGCCTGATTGTAGTAAGTTCATGCCAATTAACCAAACCATACAAAGACTTAGCTAAAATTGTCGAATCAAAGAATGATACGAATTCCATAAAAAACCCTGTTAAGAAAATATGGGGCAACGATTCCAACTTAATCGCATTAATAGATTCTATATTGCATAACAATAGTAACTTTCAAATGGAGTACCAACAAATTCAAATTGCAAAAGAGCAATTTGTAAAAAGTGCTCGAATGAGAATGCCCTTTTCGTCTTTACAGGTGAATCCAGGTTTGAGAAAATTCGGACAATATACGATGGATGGTGTAGGTAATTACGACACCCAATTTTCCCAAAACATATCATCAGCCATGCGAATTCCTGAACATTTACCTGATTTTCAAATTGGTATTCAAACCAATTGGGAGCTAGATATTTGGGGGAAATTAAGTTCATTAAAAAGGGCTCAGGCTTTACGATATATAGGCTCAAAAGAGTCTTATCAGTGGTTAAAAACAAATTTAATAGCAAAAACTGCCATTCACTATGGAGAATTGGTAGCCCTAGACCGAGAAATGGAAATTTTAAAAGCCAATATAGAAATCCAACGAAAAGCTGTTGAATTGGTAAAAATACAAAAAGAAGCAGGTGTTGTTAATGAAATGGCTGTTTTACAACTTGAGGCTCAATTGGAGAATTCAAGAGCTCAAGTGAGTTCTTTGGAAAGTGAAATAATTAAAATTGAAAACGATATTCGGTTTTTATTAAATGACCGAAAGGCAACAATTAAACGTACATTAATACCGATTGATACCGATTTTTCGGAGGAATACCGATCCATCCATTTAGATTATTTAGCACAAAGACCCGATGTTAAGCAAGCACAACTTGAATTAGAAGCACAAATATTAGACAAAAATGCAGCAAAAATTGCTTTAAAACCAAGCGTAGTCTTTTCAAACTTTACAGGTGTACAAAGCTTTCAACCAGCCTATTTATTTCAATTACCCGGATCTCTTAGCTATAATATTTTAGCAAATTTAAGTAGGCCTCTTTTTAATAGAGAACTTCTTAAAACGGATATCAGAATAGCAGAAAGCAAGGTAAAAACACTTGAATTAAATTATATACATACCTTACATGCGGCCTTCCTTGAATGGGATACAACGATAAAAAGTTTGGGTCTAATGAATGACCAAATTAAACATAAATCAAGGGAAGTTGAGTTAAATTTACGGTCTATTCAAACCGTTGGAGAATTATTCCAAACCAATAAAGCAAACTACCTTGAAATCCTGACAGCACAACAAAATACACTTAAATCTGAACTTGATTTATTGGAAATTTATAAAAATAGATGGATTTATAGTGTACAATTATATAAAATCTTAGGAGGTAATTAAAATCAACAATCTGATGAAAATTACACTTATCAATTTACTTATTGGATTTTTACAAGAAGAGTTGTTTCTTTGATATGTAATTCGCGATTACATTTTGTAACACTTAAATACCTAACCAAAATGAAAACAATTCCTTTAAATTGTATGGAATTGGGGGCAGTGGAACTGTCACTCAATGAATTAATCTACACCGAAGCAGGTGGATTCTGGAAAACACTCGGATATATTGTAGGAATAATTGCCGTCGCTGCAGTTGCCTATTATGCTCCTGTCGTTGTAGCCTTTTTAAAATAATTTTACACCTTAACCATTAATACACATGAAAAATCAAATTGCATTCGAATTTGAAGGACTAAGTGCCTTATCTTCAGTAGAACTAACAAACACCTTTGGTGGTGGATGGTGGTCTGATTTCAAAGAAGGCTTCAAGGAAGGCTGGAACTGGGCAAAAAATGCCGTTGTTTCCGTAGCTGCGGTCATTGCCGTAGTTAGAGCTATTCGATAATTAGATTGGTGGGGAAACCCACCAATTTTTCCAACCACACTGATATGAAAACACTTCTAGCTCTATTAAGCACATTCCTTATTTTTTCAATTTCCTTGAAAGCTCAATATATTACAGGACAGGTTAAAGATCAAAATACTAAACAGTCTTTGGTGAGGGCTTCAATTACAATTGGAAAAAGGGGTATCATTTCCGACCAAAATGGTCTCTTCAAATTATCCATAAAAGAAACCGATTGGGAACAAAATCTATCTATTGGTATTAGCCATGTTGGATACCACTCTTTTACACTTCCAATCAAATCATTTAAAAACGGAACTACTATTTTGTTAGCCCCCCAAAACAAAGAATTACAAGAGGTAATCATTTCATCAAGTGCGAGAGATTTAATCAAAAAGGCCATCGATGCCATCCCACAAAATTATCGTTCAATTGATTTTACTTTAATTGGAAATTATTTGCAAACAGTCAGGCGTACCAAAACTGATACCGTTTTCAAGATCGATTATCGAGCAAATACTCGAATGAATTATCAAAAAAATAGTCAAAAAAGTACGGAAGTCGAATTGCTATCTTATAAAAAAACCAATTTTCCATCGATGGACTCAGCACGCTACATTCACTGGAGAAAAGATGGCAAAATATTAGAACATTTTGATTTTGTGTACAATCATGATGACTTCCTAGATCCTCAAAAACTTCAAAAATACCAGTACCAAATTATTGATATCAAAAATATAAATGGTCGATCTACCTACCAAATTAAATTTGAATTAATCAGAAACCCGAACCAATACTTTGGAAATATTTATATAGACGAAGAAAGTTATGCCATTATCGCATTTGATTTTATTGATTCAAATGCAAAAAATTCAGACGAAGAAGATTTTGAAAAATCTGAAAATACTCTTTTATATGGAAATACAACGTATAAAAAGGAAGGTGATTATTGGTTTGTAGATTCATTAACCTTTTCAAAATCAACTAAATTTCTTGGTCAATTAGGTTATATCAGTATAGCCTATAAAACAGACGAAATAAACTTGGAAAAACAAAGCCTAGCAAGCAATTTTCATACACGTTTAACTGCCGATATGATTATGGAAAACCTTGGAAATGAAAAAGGCATTCCAAACCTTCAAGTAATACAAAGTAGTTCCAAAAATCAAACAAATAAATCATTACTAAAACAACACAAATTATCTTTTCATTCCCTATATGGTAGTAGCATGCCATTATATCATATTAACTATCTTACAAATCAACCTGAATGGAATCAAATAATGGGAGCAACAAAACCTAATCAAGGTAATCCACTCATTCCACAAATTCAAGTAGGTGTTGGTGCAGATTATCGGTCCTTTGGATTCACTTATCTAAGTAATTTTACCATAGGGGCAACATCGAGCTATTACACTGCCTATCTATATGAACTTTTCTACCAATTCGAATTCAATCAAAAGAAACGCCCCATGGTAATCAGTCCGATTATCGGAAAATCTAGTTTTACGACCTACCATGCATTGAATAAATTCACCCCTTCCCAATCCTTTCAAACTACGCATGATTTAGAAAATGAAGAGTTCAAAGCAAGACAGCAAATTAATATCAATGGATTTTACTTGGGATTAAACCTTGGCATTCATCTCACACGATCAAAAGTAATTGGAATGGGTTTCAAATATCAAATACCCAATCAATGGAAAGAGGAACTATATTTTCGTAGAGTATCAAATACCTTTTTCCAAAACCTGATTGGTTCGAATAACAAAACCATTGTCTTACCCTTCCAAACAGTTGAAAGTATACCAAATCAATTCAGTTTTAACCTATTTTATCTAATACACTAATGGAAAATCAATCAAGAAAAATTACAGCGTACATTCAAGATTTATCTCAAAAGGTCATTGAAAATTATAAAGACGACGAATACCAAATAGAATTGGATTTTAGTGGCTCCATCCAAATAATTGGCATACGATTTCAACATCCATACACAACTCATGAACTAGAAACCATCTTACCCATGCTGTTTGAAAAAGGAGCAAAAAAAGCAGGTCAAAAATTAAACATCTTGCTTAACCAATACCAAGAACAAATAAAAAAAGGGCAGATCTAAAATCTACCCTTTCTTTCTTCCAAATAAATCCTCTTCCCTATTCCCTCTTCACTAGTATTTACTTCCCAGCTGTTGGAGGAGCCAATAAGTTAAAGAATTGATCTAACTTAGGAGTAACAATTATTTCTGTACGACGATTGTTCTTACGTCCTGCACGGCTGTTGTTATTTGCCTGTGGCTCAAATTCTCCACGACCACCAGCAGTCATACGCTCTGGGTCAACATCAAATTTAGTTTGTAATAAACGAACGACTGATGTCGCACGCTTAGCACTTAAATCCCAGTTATCTTTGATACAATCAGTTGAAATTGGCACACTATCTGTATGACCTTCAACCAAAATATCTAAATCTTTATGATCATTAATTACCTTGGCTACCTTAGCTAATACCGCTTCCGCTTTGTTAGAAACTACAGCAGATCCAGATGCAAACATCAATTTATCAGAAATTGAAATATAAACTACACCTTTTTTAACTTCAATCGTTACATCTTCATCATTTACATCAGCTAATGAACGTTTCAAATTCATTACTAATGATAAATTAACTGAATCTTTACGTTGTATAGATGAATTCAAATCTTTAATATACTTACCTTGTTCATTCAAAGCATCCAAAGACTTACGAATACTTTCAGCACCAGATTTGTTGATTACAGATAAGTCAGACAAACGATCTAATAAGTTGGTATTCGTTCTCTTTAAATAATCTAATTGCTCTTGTAATGACTTTAATTGACCATTTTTAGCTTCTAAGTCAGCATCACGTTTTTTGATTTCACCTTGCAAACTTGCAGTTAGAGATTGACAATCAGATAAATCAGCTTTCGCTTTACCTAAAGATTGATCACTCTTTGCCTGAAGTTCAGTTAGTTGCGATTGCAAATCAGCAATCTTTTTCTTACTTGCGCAGGAAAAAATAAAAGGAACAAGCGCAAACACTAAAAGTAGTTTTTTCATAATGTTTAATTAGTATTTTGTTGGAGTAAATATATTACTTACAATAATTCTTGCAAAAGTATAAATCTAAAAATTAATTTTTATCCTTATTTCAAAAAAAAATTAAAATAAATATAAATTTTTCTCAATGGTAGCTTCTGCAATTCGTCTTCTTGCTTCTAAAAGATTCATCGGATCAATTTTAGTGAAGCGTTTTAATCCTAATAATAAGACATTCAACTCATCCCCCTTTGCAAATCCTTGAATAATTTCTTTCCCTGCATGTGCAACTTTATCCACCGCTTCGTGTAAATAAACTTGTGCACAATCTTTAGCGATGGCATGAATTTCCTCTCCATCTTTTCCTATTAATTTTTCAACTCGTACCAATACCGATTCTGCTACATAAATTTCAATCATCATATCTGCAACATGCATCAAAATTTCTTGCTGCTCCTCTATACTTGTTGTGAATTTTTGTAAGGCTGCTCCAGAAGCTAAAAGAGTTGCTTTTTTCAAATTTTCAAGTACCATTCGCTCTTTTCCAAATATGCCCTCTGGAACCTGAATGGAGAAATTGGGTACACCTAAAATTTCTTTTCCTACCGCCAACGCCGGACTCATAATATCCAACTCTCCTTTCAAGGCTCTCTTTAATAAGGTACCTACCGCCAATAATCGGTTGATTTCATTGGTTCCTTCAAAAATTCGATTGATACGAGAATCACGATAGGCACGATCCATTGGTGCTTCAGCTGAAAAACCCATTCCTCCATAAATTTGCACCCCTTCATCCACCAAATAATCCAATACTTCAGATGCATGTACCTTCATGATTGCACATTCAATGGCAAATTGTTCCACACCTTTCAACTTAGCCTCCGCATCACTCATGCCTCCTTCTTTCAAACTCTTAATGGCATCGTCTATATTTTGTCCCGCTCGGTAACAAGCCGACTCAGATGCGAAATTACGTATAGTCATTTCCGCAATTTTGTGCTTAATGGCCCCAAAACTATGAATAGATTTCCCAAATTGCTTACGATCGTTTGCATATTGTACCGCTTGATCAATCACTCGCTTACCAGCACCAATGACCGCAGCAGCTAATTTAATTCGACCAATATTCAAAATATTAACTGCAATTTTGAATCCGCCTTCACGCTTAAATAATAAGTTTTCAACCGGAACTGCACAATCATTAAAGAAAATCTGACGGGTAGAACTTCCTTTGATTCCCATCTTACGTTCCTCCTCATTCATCGTTATTCCTCCAAAGCTTTTTTCTACGATAAATGCTGTCAAATTTTTGTCATCATCAATTTTAGCAAATACAATAAACACATCTGCAAAACCGCCATTCGTTATCCACATTTTCTGACCAGTAATCAGATAGTGCGTGCCTGCATCATTTAATTTTGCTTTTGTTTTGGCCGCATTGGCATCAGATCCTGAGTCGGGCTCTGTTAAACAATAAGCTGCTTTCCATTCGCCAGTAGCTAAATTGGGCAAGTATTTCTGCTTTTGCTCTTCAGTACCATAATATAAAATTGGTAAAGTCCCAATTCCAGTATGTGCAGAAAGCGCTACTGCAAACGAATGACCCGATCCTACAGCTTCCGCTACCAACATGGAAGTATTAAAGTCCATTCCAAATCCACCATATTCTTCTGGAACAGATGTACCTAATAAACCAAGTTCTCCTGCCTTGTCCATCAAACCAACCATAAATGCACTATCCTTGGCATGATCCATTTGTTCTAAATGAGGGATCACCTCAGTTCGAACAAAATCAACACAGGTTTGCTCAATCATTTTCTGTTCTTCAGAAAAATCTTCTGGAATAAATAATTCATTAGTTTGCAAAGGCCGAATTAAAAATTCACCTCCTTTGAATGCAGTCGTGGTTTCCATGTTATTTTTTAATTTGTTTTTGAATTCCTTCTATCATTAATTTCGAATCTTCTTCTAGTATTTGGTTTACCGTTCCAATCACTTCAAAAAAAGTATCCAATTTTTCTTGTGGTACCCGTTGACGAATCAATTCATTAAATAACAATACCCCTTGTCGCGCTTGATCCCTTTTTTCTTTTCCTTTTTCCGTTAAAAATATCTTTACAATTCGCTTATCCTCATAATTTGCCTCTCGACGAATCCATTTTTTATCTTCTAAACTTTTCAACATGCGAGTAAGGCTTCTAACCTCCAAACCTAATGCAGGAGCAATTTTGGTGGCAGGTGTGCCTTCCTTATCAATATGCAACAAAACAAAGCCTATCGCCATGGTCATATCAAAATGAGCGGCATAGGTGTTGTACATCCTTGAAATAGCATACCAACAAGTTTTAATTTGAAAATCAACGGTGCTTTCAGCTTTCATAAATTCAGAATATAAATGAAAAATAGTATGCTTGCATACGTTTTGTAAATTTGAAACAAAAAAAAATAGGATGCAAATTGTTGCATCCTATTTCCTTTATTTTCCCAAGGAATTTAAAAAAATCCTTGATTAATTAACTCCTTCAGCTAAAATCAACACGCGGTTGTTCAATACTTCCACAACCCCACCTTCAATTTGAAACACTTCCTTATCTGCCGTTAATTCGCCAGAGGCAAGTGTACTAACCAATGCAGCGTGATCATTTAATACTTGAAAAGAACCATTCACACCCGGCAAAGTAACTACCGAAGCCTCTCCGGAATATACTTTACGATCTGGGGTTATTATTTCTACAAACATATCAATTTTTATTTTGCTGCTTCAGCGATTAATTTTTCTCCTTTTGCGATTGCATCTTCAATGGTTCCTACCAAGTTGAAAGCTGCTTCTGGTAAATGATCGTATTCTCCGTCAATGATTGCATTGAATCCTTTGATGGTATCATTAATATCTACCAATACACCTTTCAAACCTGTAAATTGTTCTGCCACAAAGAATGGTTGAGACAAGAAACGTTGAACACGACGTGCACGAGAAACAACTAATTTATCTTCTTCAGATAATTCATCCAAACCTAAGATTGCAATGATATCTTGTAATTCTTTGTAACGTTGCAAAATTTCTTTTACGCGTTGCGCAGTACCATAATGTGCTTCACCTAATACTTCTGCAGATAAAATTCTAGAAGATGAATCTAATGGATCCACTGCAGGATAAATACCTAATTCAGCAATTTTACGAGAAAGTACTGTTGTTGCATCTAAGTGGGCGAAAGTTGTTGCTGGCGCCGGGTCAGTTAAGTCATCGGCAGGTACATAAACCGCTTGAACCGATGTAATTGAACCACGCTTAGTAGAAGTAATACGCTCTTGCATCGCACCCATTTCTGTTGCTAAGGTTGGTTGGTAACCTACGGCAGATGGCATACGACCTAAAAGGGCTGATACCTCCGATCCTGCTTGCGTGAAACGGAAGATGTTATCGATAAAGAATAGGATATCACGACCTTGTCCTTCACCATCTCCATCACGGAAGTGTTCCGCAACTGTTAAACCAGATAAGGCAACACGAGCACGTGCTCCTGGAGGTTCGTTCATCTGACCGAACACCAATGTTGCTTGTGATTTCGCTAATTCTGCCTTGTCCACTTTAGACAAATCCCATTGTCCCGCTTCCATAGCATGCTTGAACTCTTCACCATATTTAATAACGCCAGACTCAATCATCTCACGTAATAAGTCGTTTCCTTCACGAGTACGCTCCCCAACACCAGCAAATACAGAAAGTCCTTCATATGCCTTTGCAATGTTGTTGATCAACTCCATGATCAATACCGTTTTACCTACACCCGCACCTCCAAACAAACCAATTTTACCACCTTTCACGTAAGGTGCTAATAAATCAATTACTTTAATACCAGTAAATAATACTTCAGTTGTAGTTGCTAACTCCTCAAATTTTGGAGCAGAACGGTGAATCGGTAAACCCTTATCAGATTTTGGCTGAGCAATACCATCAATAGCCTCACCTACCACGTTAAATAAACGTCCTTTGATTCCTTCACCTGTTGGCATTGTCATTGGAGATCCTTTGTCAACTACCTCCTGACCTCTTTGAAGTCCTTCGGTACCTTCCATTGCAATCGTTCTTACACGATCTTCTCCTAAATGCTGTTGAACTTCAAGGATTAACTCTTGTCCGTTTGATTTAATTACTGCAAGGGCGTTCAAGATTGCTGGTAAGTGAGATCCTTCTCCTTCAAAACTTACGTCAACTACTGGTCCAATTACCTGTGCAACTTTCCCTTTATTTACTAGGTTTGCCATTTGAAAATTTAATTTGCTAGCTAAAAACTATGATTAAAATATTTCTTCCGAATACATTGAGCATTCGGAACGCAAAATTAGTGTGTTAATGCCAAAATGCAAAATAAGATTTTGTATTTTTTTGTTATTTTTTGCCAAATTGGGGCAAAATATTTGAATGAATTAAAGTTTAACCGAAATTCGAAGAAAATTTTATCTCTTCTTGAAGTCAACAAACTAATGGACAATAAATCAAGGTCTTCCATCTACTTCTTTCTATTGGGTTCAATTTTGTGCTTATTGCCTGTTTTATCCTTTCCTTGGATCAATATTTTTGGCATTTCAGTACAAACTGCCAGCGAACTTTTACCAAGCATGGCAAAGGTAGGTCAAAATCAACAGCTACAACTAGAGATGCCGATATACCTAATTCGACAATCCTTTATTCCTTATTTCTCTACTATTCATCCAATTTTCACCTACCTAATCATTGGATTTGCATGCTTAAGTTTGTTGATTTTTACCTACGAAATTAAAATTTGGTCGAAAATTTCGACCAAACAATTCGCGCTTGGAATTGGGCTTTGGCTTATTATTTTTATTTATAAACTCTTTCCATTTAATCAAAATGAATTTATTCATGGTATAGGCAACATATCACTTGTTTTGTGTATGTTGTCGATTGTTGCATTATCCATTTGCTCTTCACAGGCCATTCCTCATTTAATTTTACAGTTTGGTCAAAATAAAAATTACCGCAAAACAAAAAGAAATTACAGTTTACTGTATGCTGTTTTTATCATCGATTTAGGCATTGGGCTTTACAACCAACACGGAGGGAATCCTTTAAAACCAGAGTTGATGCTTATTTATTTGTGTCTCCACTGGCTGGCCTTTTGGTTTCAAATTAGCAGCAATGGAGCCTTAGAAAAATACAGATTACTTTTTGCTGGCCTCTACTTAGTAGCCATTCCAGGAATTTGTTGGTTTTACTTTCACCAAAATGATGCAGCCATACGTTTTGCCTTTGAGTGGAACTTCAGAAGCACGTTCATTATGGCTTTCCTATTTCCAATCTTTATTTATTCCAATTTCCAAGAGATATTTAATCAAAACCTAGCCCTACATACCGTTATTTTTAAAGCCCACCGAATAAAATTATACTTGTACCAGGTGGGAGTGTTAATTGTTGGACTCACCTGGACCTTTGCCCAAAACGCCACCTTATTTCATGTGTTTTTAGCTGGCTATTACAATCAAGTTGGTGATTTAGAGCAGTTGACAGGTAAACCACAAATTGCTCAAATTTCCTACCAAATGGCTCAATCTAATAGCCGTCTCAACCTAAAAAGCAATATCGAATTAGCGAAATTGAGTAGCAATGACGAAGAAAAAGCCCAATATTTAAGTTACACACTCAACAAAAGAACACATCCGTTTACTTATCTGTTTCTCGGAAACCTGTATAAAAACAATGATCATCCTTTCCAAGCCCTTTTCACTTTTCAAGAGGGATTTGAAAAATTTCCGGAATCAGCCGAATTAGCAACAGCCATTGCTGTTCAATTTGAAAAATTAAATCAACCGAAAGACGCCTCAACATATTACCAAAAAGCTCTGAATTTAGACCCCAAAAATACAAGCCTAATCGGAAATCAATTATATGCAAAAGCTATTTTGGACAAACAAAATAATGAAAGTTTAATCGAAAGTGAGGAAAATTTAGCCGTACAAGCAAACCAATTGGCCCTCAATTTACTGCAACACAAGTCTAGCCAGTTTGAATTTAATAAAGATTTCCAATTAACTTCTCAAGTTCAAGACTTTGCTTATTTATACAATGCATCTCTGTATTTGAAAGACAAAATGCCTAGGATAAACTACAGTCAACTCAATAAAAACGAAGCCTTGCTCAACACCTTTCCTGAGCTTAAAACCTTAGAAGCATGGCAAGATTATTATCAAAACAACCGATTGAAAGCCCTTCAAAAAATCAGCTTTTTAAAAGAAACCTATGCTGGCAAAGAGGCCAATCCGTACGAACAAGTTTTCTATTTTTGGCATAATACCCTAAATGAACCCATCAAGTCTATTGAATCCCTAAAAGGCACACCCGAACAACTTTTAGAAAAGTTCCCATTTTCAGTTGACCTTCAAAACAAATACTTCCCGATCTTAAATGCACAGAAAAAGGAGAAAATCGCCTACGATTATGCCCTTGCTGCCATACAATTCAATCCAAACAAAGCTGAACTGTATCCAAATTATATCCTGCAGGCCATTCAAATTAGCGAATTAAGCTATGCGGAGGAGGCATATTCAAAACTAAAAACCTTGAGCCCAAGTCTTTACCAAAAATTCCAATCGACCTTTGAACATAAAAGGAAAGAGATAGAACGTAAAAGAGCCTTTTAAATCGATTAAAACAACAAACGATACTCAATGTTGGCAATAAAACTACGTGTCAATCCATCGGGTCTTGCATCTCTCACAACAAATGGCATTCCGACATTCAATTGCACTGAATTAGAAGCATTTAATACATAATCTACATATATATTGCCATTCAATGTTAAGCCTTTGGATCCAACAATTTCCTTCACGACATTTGTCGCATCCGTAAATTTATCGTTTGATAAATGATAAATTGGCAACAAACTGGGGGTAATACGAAGCTTGGATATGCTTGGGATAGGATAAGAAACCCTCAACAAAACATCTCCACTTCGTTGAAACTTATTAGTAGATTGAAAATCTTGAAAAAGACCGCTTGAAGAGAAATTCGATACTAAAAATCGATTATTATTTTGTGAAAGAGGTTGTTGAAAGGCAGCAACAAATTGGACTTTTTGCAATACAAATCCCAAACCTACCACCAAGTCAAACGTTCCCAAACTCGACTGATAATCCATTGGCAAATCAAATCCCTTGTAAGTTTGATTTGCTTTGCTTAGCGGAATTTTAGTTCCTAACGTAAACTTCAATTGCTTATTTACCTGCCAATGCGAATTGATAAACAAATCTGCAAAACGATAACCCGAATATTCAGTGCCAGACTGTGCTAAAGTGGTTAACTTGGTATCAACACCCACCGTTTGCGAAAGCTGTCTTCCAAATTCTACATAAGAACCAGCAACTGAAATGGCACGATCAGCCTTTCCTAAAAAAGTACCCACCTTGGCATAATTTTTAAAGGATTCCTGTTCACTCAAAATCTGAGGCTTAAAGGCATTAATGGTGCAAAATCCAGCATCGCTACATCCCTGCGCCTCCGCATAAAACTGTACGAAAAAGAAAGAGAAAGAGAAAAAAACGAAAAATGAAGTGTTTTTCATTTGTTAAAATTTTAGTGGTTAATCATTAAAATTACTAAAAATATTGAAACAACTCAAGTTAAATCTGAATAATTAGTATTACCTTTGCAACATATTGGTTTGCTGGAGTATATGGTTCTTTCAGCAGGCTATCACTAAATGAACCAAATCTTATGAATCAAAAAATTCGTATCAAGTTGAAGTCGTTTGACCATACATTGGTTGACAAATCAGCTGAAAAAATCGTGAAAGCCGTGAAGGCGACAGATGCATTGGTTTCAGGACCAATCCCTCTTCCAACAAAAATCGAAAAGTTTACTGTTTTGCGTTCACCACACGTGAACAAAAAAGCGCGTGAGCAATTCCAATTATGTACGTACAAGCGTCTAATTGACATCTTCTCGTCTTCTGCTAAAACAGTTGATGCCTTGATGAAGTTGGAATTACCTTCAGGTGTTGATGTAGAAATCAAAGTCTAGTTTTTTGTTTCTACAAAAAAATGAAGCCAACCTTTTCGGTTGGCTTTTTTTATTTATTCAAATCATATACCGGCGCCTTTTCCCAGTTCACTTCTTTCTCCGCTTGCGACAAATCCATCATCGGAAATGCATCCATAATGGCCTCTAATTTTCTAAGCGCACTATTCAAGCCATAGTACGACTTAAATTGTCGCACCTTACTCAATCCTGGCACCATCGGCTGCTCCGCATCGAAATCTCGTGGATGAAAATAGGTCATCACATACTCACTGTTCGACCAAAAATGCTTCAACACTGGCAAGGGTAATAATCGGAAATAGCCTCCGCCAGAAAAGACCATCGACTTCCCAAACACACGTGCCAAATTGATTGGAAATTCCTTCAATCGAGCCCCACCCAAATCGACCCACGTGGGTTGCGCCGTTGGGAAATCCTCAAATCCACCATGAGCCCTCTTTGCGGGGAAGACCGAACAATCTACCTCAATCCCATGCTCCACCAAGGCCTCAAAAACCCATTTATTCGATTGCATCAAGGAAAATCCTGGTGCCCTGTAACTGCGTACTTTCTTGCCAATAACAGACTCTAATGTGTGTATCGATCGACTCAAATCGGCCGTGAATCCTTTTATATCTTGTTCGTATGCCAATTGGTGCAGATGCGAATGCGTACCAATTTCATAACCTGCTGCATCAATTTTTTTTATGACTTCCGGATATTTTTCTGCCACCCAACCCAAACAAAAAAAGGTGGCCTTCACTTGTTTGCGGTCCAATAAATCTAAAATGCGATCACAATTGGCATGGATGCGACTCGGAAATTTTTTCCACTCCGCTTCCGACTTGGTATCCGTGTGATCCAAGATGTGAAACCATTCTTCAATATCAAAGGTTAGAATATGCATCTACAACCATTTAAAAAATTTAGCCCCGTTTTGTTTAAATTCTTGAACATCCTTTTTGGTCGGAAAAGAAAAATACGTCATTTCCTCAGCAGGATTCGGGATCAAGACTACCTGATCTTCTTTAATTTTTCGAATGGCATTTAGTATCAAATCAATGCCAATTTTCTTTGTTTTTTGAATCAGTTCCTCCTGACTCATATTGCCAATTTCCACTCGCTCTTGCTCAATAATAGGACCCGAATCAATACCCTCGTCCACAAAAAATACTGAAACACCTGTTTCCTTTTCTCTGTTTTTCAAGACCCAAAAACTTGGCATCAATCCACGGTATTTAGGCAACAAAGCGGTGTGTAAATTGATAGTCCCTTTGCTTGGCAAATTTATTAAGTCGTTTTTAAAAATCTGATTACCACCAATAGAAACAAATAAATCAGGTTGGTACGCTGACAAAATTTCTAAATTCTTTTTGGAATTAATAGACCCTTCCAATTGAATCAAAGGAATATTAGATCGCTGGTGAAAATGCCTTAGCGTATTACCAGGCTTCAATTTGGCAATGATATATTTAATCGTATAATACAGAAAAAACTCCCAACCGAAAACATCAAAGGTTTTCTTTGTTTTTTGCCAAAAGGTTTCGCGCTTACCAAAAGGCGACACTTCAAACAAAACAGTTGCTACCCATTCAGTTCCTTCGGGCAGCCCTGCCTGCAAAGCTGGCATGGCTTTGGGTAAGAAAAACGGATCATCTTGAGTTAAAACAACTATTCTCATTAATTTTATTTTATAAACAATTGGGTAATTTTTCGAATAGGCTTCAAAAATAACGTAAAAAAATAAGGTTTATAACCATTTACTCTCCAAGCTTTTCGATCTTCCTGATTGGCCCTCAAACGATGCTTCCAGCTTGCATTACTTGTCCCACCCGTTCGCATGTGAACCAACACTTTTGGTAAATAGCTCACTTGAACATCCTTATTATATAAAGCACGCAACATCCACTCATAATCACCTGAGCAAGTAAAATTGGTTCGGTATTTGCCAGTTTTTTCCAGTAATTTACGAGACGTGTAAAATGACAAATGTGGAGGCATCCAGCCAAATAACCAATTACAATTTTTGTAGGATCCTGCTACCCAATTTCGCACAATTTTATCAGTTTGTTGGGAATCAACATATTGCTTATCGCCATACAAAGCATCTGCTTTTGTTTCCTCAAATTTCTTTACCACAGAAGAAATCACCTGATTATTTGGATAAAAATCATCTGCACCTATCATCCCAATAATATCTCCCCTTGCACGCTCCAAACCCTTATTAATGGCATCATAAATTCCCTTGTCTGGTTCGGAAATAAAGTGAATCTTTCCTTCAAAGGATTTCAAAATATCCAAGGTTCCATCAGTAGAACCCCCGTCTATCACCCAATATTCGATGGATGCATAATCCTGAGAAAGCACACTTTCAATCGTTTGCTGAATCGTAGCGACACAATTGAAACTAGCTGTAAGGATGGAAACTTTTAACATACAACAAAGGTATAAAATTATTTTCGGTGGAACATTTGATAGTTTATAATTTTTCCTTACCTTTGCAGACCCAATTCAGACCTAATTTAGGTTTTAATAAGTAAAGCAATGAAAAGAACATTTCAACCATCGGTAAGAAAAAGAAAAAATAAGCACGGTTTCCGTGAAAGAATGTCTACAGCAAACGGACGTAGAGTATTAACTGCTCGTCGTGCTAAAGGACGTCATAAATTGTCTGTATCTGACGAAAAAAGAGGTAAATAAGCAGATTTAGCTTCCAGAAAGGGCTTTTCGGCTTATTAAACATAACATGCCGTGAATTTCACTTTCCCTAAATCAGAGCGCTTAAACCAAAAAAAAGTCATAGAAATACTTTTTCAAAAGGATAATCCAATTGTTTCACAGCAATTTGTTTATCCTTTTCGTGTTTTGTGTCTTACACAGGATGACGACTTCCAAGCCCCTCAAATTTTAATTTCTGTAACGAAAAAGCGATTCAAAAAAGCGGTTGATCGCAATCTTTTGAAGCGAAGAACTCGTGAGGCCTATCGCCTCCACAAACCTTTTTTCCATCAAAAAAATGGAAAAAATCTACCACAATACATCGCGTTTATTTATATTGGTAATACAATCGAATCTTTTCAAAAAATTGAAAAGAAAATGATTGCCTTGTTACAACTTCTACATGAAAAAAATTAAACTTTGGATCATTGGCTCAGTCCTAACAATTGCCATAGGCCTTCTTGCCCTGCGATCAGATGACCGTTTGTTTGATATTGCCAAGAACTTAGAGATCTACAGTGCGGTTATCAAGGAATTGAACAAATTTTATGTAGATGAAATCGACCCAAATGTTTCTACAAAAACTTCCATCGATGCCTTATTGAAGTCATTTGACCCTTACACGGTTTATTATCCGGAAGACGAAGTTGATGATTTCTTAACCATGACCACCGGCAAGTATCAAGGAATTGGCGTGGTTGTAGAGAAAATAGAAAACAAATTTTACTTTACGCAAGTAGAAGAAAACGGACCTGCATTTAAGGTTGGTATTCAAACGGGCGATCAAATACTTCGTATCAACGGAATCGACCTGCTGCAAAATACTTCGCTTGAACCTTCAAAATTAATCAAAGGTCAAGCAGGTACCGACTTACACCTTCAAGTACTCAAAGCCACCGGGCAACAAACTGCTGATTTAACCATTAAAAGAGAAACCGTTGTTCTAAAAAATGTTTCTTTTCATCAAATGCTTGATGCTTCAACTGGCTATATTCAATTAGATGATTTCAATGCAACTGCTGCTAAGGAGGTAAAAACAGCTTTCTTAGATCTAAAGAAAGCAGGCATGAAAAAACTTATTTTAGACCTAAGAGGAAACCCCGGAGGTCTATTAACGCAGGCCGTAGATGTTTGCAATTTATTTTTAGACAAGGATAAAAAAATTGTTGAAACCAAAGGGAAAGTAGAAGAATGGAATAAAACGTACAAGTCTTTAAATCCTGCGATCGATACAGAGATTCCAATTGCGGTATTAATCAATGGCTATTCTGCTTCAGCTGCAGAAATCGTTGCAGGCGTTTTACAAGACTATGACCGAGCCGTCTTAATTGGACAAAAAAGCTACGGAAAAGGTTTGGTCCAAATTACTCGCGACCTCCCCTATCGAACTAAAATTAAAATTACAACAGCCAAATACTATATCCCAAGCGGACGTTGCATTCAAGCAATCGACTATCAACATAAAAATGAGAATGGAAAAGGTACGCGATTAAACGATTCAACTGCAAAAACATTTTATACCTTAAACAAAAGACCTGTAAAAGACGCTGGAGGAATTCAGCCTGACCTTACAATTAGTAATGAATTAGATTTAGATTTTTTAAAGGCTCTTTACACCAAGGACTTCTTCTTCCTATATAGTTTAGAATTTTTCAAAGAAAATACTAAAATCACCGGACCGAAAGAATTTAAATTAAGCGACAGTAATTTTCAAGATTTTGTTCAATTCGTGAAGAACAAAAAATTTGTTTACGAAAGTCCACTTTCTGGCAAAATCAAAGAATTGCTGACCTTAGGGAAAAATGAAAAGATGAGTCAAGACCTTCTCAATCAAATTTCTCAACTTAAAAACAATGAAGATCTAAATGTTGATCATTTGATGATCAAGTTTAAACCTGAAATAAAAGAACTGATTGAACAAGAAATCATCGCGCATTATTATTTACAAAATGGTGCCAAGCAATGGTCAATTGCAAAGGACAAATCCATTCAAGAAGGTCTTAAAATTTTGAACAAGCCAGCGACCTATCAATCCATCTTACACAAAAATGGAAGTAATTAACATTTTAGGAATTGAAACTTCCACCAACCATTGCTCTGTGGCACTCTTTCAAAATGGGAAGCCTAAAGCCTTTCGTTTACTAACAGAAGAAGGCTCGCATTCAAAAATGTTAACGCTCTTGATTCAAGAGGTTTGTCAGGAGAGTGAAATTTCTCTACAACAAATTCATGCTATCGCTGTATCAATTGGCCCTGGATCATATACAGGACTACGGATCGGATTATCAACAGCTAAAGGACTTTGTTACGGACTAAACCTTCCATTGATTTGCTTGCCCACTCTTCATATTTTAGCTGCAAACGCAAGAGAACATTATCCAAATGCCTACTTGTGCCCAATGTTAGATGCTCGAAGAATGGAAGTCTACACCTGTTTGTTGAATGAAAGGAATGAGGAAGTTATTGGCACAAAAGCGCAAATTTTAACAGATGATTTCCTTGGAGATCAAACAACTAAAATCATTGCCTTTGGCAATGGGTCTCAAAAATGGAAAGAGGTATGCCCTCATCCTTCTATTGAATTTTCTTCAGAATTCGATTTCCCGAATGCCATTTACATGGGTCCAATGGCTCAAGAGTATTTTTTGAACAAAACATTCGAAAATCTTGTTACCATAGAACCACTTTATTTAAAGGAATTCATGGGCACACAGCCTAAAAAGTTATTGTAACATGGAAAACGAAATTGTAAATAAAGTAGCCAATTCCGGACTTATTCAATTAGATTTAGAAGAGTTAAGACCTATTGGTGAACGAGTTTTTTTCGACCTCAAACCTCTTCTTTTTCAAGAATTAGTATTGAAAGAAAAAGATTTCAGAAGCTTTATCGCAGAACATGATTGGTCAAGCTACCAAGATAAATTTGTCGCAATAGGTTGTTCTACAGATGCAATCATACCTACTTGGGCGTTCATGTTGCTTTCCATACATCTTACTCCCTATGCAAAACGAATTGTTGAAGGCGATTTACAAGATTTGGAACAAGTATTATACCAAGAAGCAATAGATAAATTACCCCTTTCAGATTATGAAAATGCACGAGTAGTCGTAAAAGGATGTTCAAAAGAAAGTGTGCCTCGCTCGGCTTATATCCATTTAAGTACTAAATTGCAGCCTATTGCTAAAAGTTTATTTTATGGTGAACCATGCAGCACCGTCCCTTTATTTAAAAAGAAGTAATCTCAATGTCTCAACAACCTCAAGAACAATATCAATTTGTTGAAGAAATCGTTCAGAAACATATGCCAAATGCTGGCACGATTCAAGAATTAGAATTTTTCTACGGAGGTAATTTTAATCTTGCTGTACGAATTAAAATTGAATCTGGCGAATATTTCATCAAATGGAGTTTGGGAGAACATCATGGACTTTTTGAAGCAGAAGCAAAAAACTTACAATTACTCGCAAGCACATATACGGTATCAGTCCCAGCAGTAATCGCCTTCGGGAAACACCAGGAAAAAGATTTTTTAATTATGGAATGTATCCATTCGATTGAAAAATCTTCTCTATTCTTCAGCGACTTAGGAGAACAGTTAGCAAAGCTTCATCAACATTCTAATCCGAATGGATTTGGATTAGATTATGATAATTTTATCGGTGCAAGTGCTCAAAAAAACAATTGGAATGCCTCCGGAATTGATTTTTTCATTGAAAATAGATTACAGTTTCAAATTGAAAAAGCCTTATATGACCGAAAAATAGATTCAGATCTAGTCAATAAATTTGAACATTTTTTTAAGGAAATTCCAGCAATCTTTCCGAATGAAAAATCCTCTTTGTTGCATGGCGATTTATGGAGCGGCAACACAATGGTAAATGAAAAAGGATTGGCAACCTTGCTGGACCCAACCTCATATTATGGTTTCAGAGAAGCTGAAATAGCTTTTACCGCTATGTTTGGTGGTTTTGATGAAGCATTTTATCGGACATACCACGAACATTTTCCACTCGAAAAAGGATTTCATGAACGTATTCCTTTTTACAACCTTTATCCCTTATTGGTACATGTTAATTTGTTTGGAGAAGGCTATGTTCCCACGATTCAAACTATTTTGAAGCCTTTTTAATCAACATTCAACCATTCTTGAATTTTAGCCTCTGGGTTTTCAATGGAAGGAAAAAACGCAGTTAGTTTTAATAAAATTTCTTCCACAACCGAATCTGGGCAAGATGCTCCACATGTTAACATTACGCGAACATTCTCTTTTTTCGATAGGTATTCCTTCGAAATGATTTCTTGTTTATGATGAATATCAAAATGAATAATTTCTGAATCAGAAATTAATTTTTCAGCAGAGTTAATAAAATAAGTAGGTACCTTTTTTTGGCATAACTCTACAATGTGTAAGGTATTAGAAGAATTGTATCCACCAGCAACTATGGCAAAATCTGCCTCTTGATTCAAAAGTCCATAGGTGGCATTTTGATTATCATTGGTCGCATAACAAAGTGTATCTCGTGTATCTGCGAAATGATTTTGTAAATTTTCAGCAGTCAAATCATAATAATCAATCATTGTTTGCTTTAATAAATCTACAATTTCCTGTGTATCAGAAGCCAGCATGGTGGTTTGATTGACTACCCCAATTTTTTGCAAATGTTTAGTAGGGTCAAAATCAGCTGAATATTGTCCATGAAAAGTTTCGTAAAATTCTTCATTGGTTTTTTCATTTCGCAAGAAGGGAACAAGCAATTTTGCTTCTTCAATATCTTTTAAAATTAACGTCGGCGCATTTTCTTTAGAATGAGAAAATGTTGCCTTAGTTTCTTCATGACTAGGTTTGCCATGAACAATTACCGAATATTCTTTTTGTCCGATACTATTTGCACGGTTCCAAACCTTTTCAACAAACGGACAGGTGGTATCGTATGAATATGGGTTAATACCGATGGATGCTAATTTTTCTTGTATTTCAATGGTTGTTCCAAAGGCAGGAACAATAACAATATCTTCTGCGGTTAAATTATTCCAATCAATCAAATTATTGCCTTTAGTGTCTTGCAAAAAACGAAGCCCACGCTCTTGTAAGTCTGCATTTACAGCAGGATTGTGAATCATTTCAGACAATAAAAATATGCGTTTCCCTTGGTGTTCCTCAATTACCCGATAGGCAATTTCTACTGCATTTTCTACCCCATAACAAAAACCGAAATGTCTAGAAAGGTAGATTGTCAGTGGTCCAAAATTAATTTCAGACGGAGCAAAATCTTTTTTCAACTTGTCTTTCAGTCTTCTTTTTTCCTTGATTTTACTAATTAAATCACTCTTAAAAAGCGTTGGTATCGAAAATGACTTCATTTTTTTGATTTTTCTCTTTTCAGGTTTATAATAGGTTTTAAACCTCGCTGATGGCACTGGCAACTTCATTTTAACTCAATATTTGAACTGTTTTAAATAATGTGGTTAGAATTTTTGTCACAAAAATAGACTAGAATCATGTAAACATCTGTAAAAATACCTAAAAAAACATATAAAAATTTGGTTGTTATGAAACCTTATAACTAATTTTGTAATTGGATAGACCACTACAGAAATCTAAAGCCGTGTTAAATTTATGAATAGCAAAGAACGAGTGCTTATGAGTAAAAGTAAGAAATCTAATCTATTATCGATTAGAAGGCTTTACAGATATACCATACAAAACCCTGTAAATATTCTTTATTCAGGTCTTTTCATGGTGGTTTTATTGTTTTCTTATCAAAATACCTTCAGTAAAAAGAAGCAATTACTTTCCAACTTTTCAGGTAAAATCGAGTTTGAAGGGGAAGAATCACATCGTTTATTGACCCAAAATGCAAGTGCGACCTACCAAGTTGAGGGAGGTGTAAACGTGCTTACTATTAAAGCAACCGATAATAAAAATATGGAATCCGTTTTCATCCGTCTTCAAGATGTAAATGGAACCGGGACCTATTTTATTCCTGGCACAGGAAACAACAACAATGTAGGTAATATTATCAAAAATTTAAACAATTACAACGATAAGGATAATTTTTATGTTGCAACCTTACCCAATGCTGAGGGCATTTTAAGTGGTGTAGGTAGAATAAATATTACTAAATTAGATGAGGACCTTGTAGAAGGCAACTTAATTTTAATTTCAAATAATCCGAAAGGCGAGCAAGCCGTTTTAGAATCCGCAAAGTTTAGTATCGCTATCAAATAATATGGAGTTTGAACTTAAAAGTGTTCAGGAAGACTGGGAAGCTATTCTAGACTTTATTAGCACAAATTTTGGTAAAAGACCTTCAGATGTAGATTCCGTTTTGTTTATTATTGGTGTTCAGGAATTAGGTAAAGGCCATCAATTTTTCACCAAAGAACAAAAACAAGATTTACTGCACATAGCAACCTGTAAAGTCCTTAGTTTTTCAAATTTTTACGAATTAGAAGGATTGGATGCTGAGGGTTGGCCACATTGGAAATTAATCAAACCTGTACCTTCCTTACCTTTAAAGGAGCAAGAAATTTTACTAAAGGCCCATATCATTCAATATTTTAAATCAGAAGTTTTCGCGTGAAAGTTTTCAGCTACAATGTAAATGGCATTAGAGCTGCCATGCAAAAAGGATTTACCGAATGGTTAAAAGAGGAAAATCCGGATGTCATTTGTATCCAAGAAATCAAAGCTGAAAAAGACCAAGTTGATGTCGTAGCAATAGAAGCTTTAGGATATTATACTTACTGGTTTTCAGCACAAAAAAAAGGATATTCTGGGGTAGCTATTTTTTCTAAACAACAACCAAAACATGTAGAATACGGTTGTGGCATGGAAGCATACGATGCAGAAGGAAGAGTACTTAGAATTGATTTTGATGAATTATCTATCATAAGTGTTTACATGCCTTCTGGCACAACTGGAGACATTCGACAAGATTTTAAGATGAAGTGGTTGGATGATTTTCATGCTTATGTAAAGTCTTTACAACAAGAAATCCCTCATTTATTAATTTCGGGGGACTATAATATTTGTCATAGAGAAATAGACATTCATAATCCAAAATCCAATGCGAATAGTTCAGGTTTTTTACCCGAAGAACGCGCATGGGTTAGTCAATTTTTAGCAAGTGGATTTATTGACACGTTTCGACACATCAATCAAGAACCGCATCACTACAGCTGGTGGAGCTATCGGGCAGGTTCACGATCAAAAAATTTGGGTTGGCGCATCGATTATCACATGGCGAGTCAATCTTTAGCAGACAAAATCCGTCATGCACAAATCCATCCAGATGTCATTCATTCTGACCATTGTCCGATTTCAGTTGAATTAACTTTTTAATTATGATTTACGAAAAACACGTTTTTATTTGCACAAACGACAAGGATGCACCCAAAAAATGTTGTGGCTCAGGCCATGGAATGGAATTGGTAAATGCTTTTAAAGAAAATTTGCAAAAGACTGGTTCCAACAAAAAAATACGGATTCAAAAAGCAGGTTGTTTGGATGTTTGTGGAAAGGGGCCAGCGATGGTCGTATATCCTGAAGGGGTATTTTATGGAAATGTTCAATTAGATGATGTTTCAGAAATAGTAGAAAATCATTTATTGAACGATGAAATTGTCAGTCGTTTACAAATTGGCTAACTTGCGTAATGATCTATCGTTTTTATCCAACCTTGCTAAATTCTTTTTCCATGTTTTTGAATCAAACCAAAGATTCAAATGGAAAAATTATGGTTGATGAAATCGAGATGATTGAACGCATTAACCGCGTCAAAAAACCAACCACAGGTGCCCAGCAAAAAGGTATTGATTTTGAAAAAGCAGTTACGCTCGGCCAAGGGGAAGACTTTTTTGATGAAATGATTATAGAAAAAACTCGTCAACTTTTACCCCAAAAATATAAAACTCAATTTTATGTTGAAGCTCGACATAAAAATAGTTTAATCTATGGTTACGTTGATATTGTTAGTGAATCTTCTGCTTTTGACTTAAAAACAACTGGTTTTTATACTCCTAATCGTTTTCAAAACAATCACCAAAATTTATATTTACTAGGTTTGCAAAAGTATGGGATTGAACAATTAGATTACATTATCACAGACTTCAAGGAAGTATACACCGAAACCTATCATTTAAATACCTATGACTTCAACCCACTCTTTACTGAAGTGGAAGCATTTGTCCGATTCGTTGAAGAAAACAAAAAATTTATCAGAGATAAGAAAATATTGGATAGAAAGGCAAATGATGCTCAACTCAGTCTATTCGATTAATGAGTAATCCAATTCTTAAGGTCAAGCAAACGAGAAACTTTCCTTTCTGCTTGACTGGCCTCTAAATTTTCACAAAAATGTATCGCCGGAATTCCAACTTGCTCTGCCCCCCAAACATCAATTTTTTCATGATCACCAATCATTAGTGCCTCATGTGCAAGGCAATTTGCTTGATTAAGTGCATAATGATAAAAGGCTGGATCCGGTTTTTTAGATTTTGCTTCTTCTGAGGTTATGATTTGAACAAAAAAATGTTTCAGGCCTGAGCCTGAAATTTTAATTTCTTGAACATCACTAAAACCATTGGTTAAAATATATAAAGGATAGTTTGATGCCAATTTAGTAATCAATTCATAAGCACCTTCAATTAATTTGGTTTTTCGAGGCGTACGTTCCAAAAAGGAATCTCCAAATTCAATATGTGGACCTTGAATCCCAATCGCCTCAAAAACTTGCAAAAATCGTGTATCACGCAAAGTTTGTTGATCTATCTTTCCAAATTGATAGGCTTCCCAAAGTTGATGATTTACCTCTTGATAAATTTCAAAAAAAGATTCAAAAGAATGATTTGATAATTTATCTAAATTAAATTCATGAAAAATCTCTGTCAAAGATTCTTTGGCATTGGCGTCATGGTCCCAAAGGGTATGGTCCCAATCAAAAAAAATGGCTTTTGGAGTAAAAATCATACAACAAAGGTAATAATAACTTACCTTTGTCTATAACCAAACCGATATGCAACATCAATTAAATTTAAAAAAGCCATTAGCGTTTTTCGACTTAGAAACCACAGGTATTCAAATTCAAAAAGACCGAATAGTAGAAATTGCCATCGCAAAGGCAAATATTGATGGTAGCGTAGAAATAAAAACAAGACGAATTAATCCAGGTATCCCCATTCCATTGGAAGCATCCTTAGTTCATGGTATTTATGATGAAGATGTAAAAGATGAACCCCAGTTTCGACAAGTCGCTAAATCTTTAGCTCAATTTTTAGAAGGTTGTGATTTGGCAGGATTTAATTCAAACAAATTTGATGTACCCATGTTAATCGAAGAATTTTTGAGAAATGACATCGAATTTGATCTCAAAAACAGAAAATTAATTGATGCCCAACGAATTTTTCACCTGATGGAACCTAGAAATCTTGGTGCAGCCTATAAATTTTATTGTCAAAAAGAACTAATCAATGCACACTCTGCGGAAGCAGATGTACTTGCAACACTTGAGGTGTTAAATGCGCAAGTAAAACATTATGAAAACGTCTCTCGTAAAAATGAAGATGGGGAAGAAATTTTTCCAATTCAAAACGATATGAACGTTTTAAGCCAATTGACAACCAATAATTTGATTGATTTTGCGGGAAGAATGGTTTACAATAAAGAGCAAATTGCTGTATTCAATTTTGGGAAACATTTGGGAAAACCAGTGGTAGAGGTTCTAAAGACAGACCCATCTTATTATGATTGGATCATGAAAGGGGAATTCCCTTTGGATACCAAAAGAAAATTAACAGAAATTAAATTAAAAGGATTTCAACGTTAATCGATTTTTTATTCCTTTTTTTCAGTTTATTTAGTATTTTTGCCACGCAAAAAAGCTTTCCATGATTTCTTGAAAAATTGAAATCTAAACCGACAGATTTATGCAATCTATACCAGATATTATTCGTACCATTCCATTGACTCACTATATATTATTGAGTTCTGCCCTATTTTGCATTGGGGTACTTGGGGTGTTAACCAGAAGAAATGCCATTATTGTATTTATGGCAATAGAATTGATGTTGAATGCAGTGAATTTATTACTAGCAGCCTTCTCATCTTATTTTTCAGACCCATCAGGTCAAATTTTCGTGTTTTTCATAATGGCTGTTGCAGCAGCAGAAGTAGCTGTAGGTTTAGCTATTATTGTCATGATTTACCGAAATATTCAAACCATTGATATTGGGTTATTGAATAAATTAAAAAACTAAAATTGAAATTCGCCAAAAGCTATTGATATGTCATCAGTACTACTTATACCTCTTTTGCCATTTATCGGATTTCTGATAAATGGTTTAGCTTTTCCTAAATTACCCAAACAAATTGCGGGGATTATTGGAACCATTCCTCCTTTAGCAGCATTTGGTTTATCATTGGAATTGTTTTTAAATTTCAATGGATCAGCCCAAATTATTCCGATTTCTGATTGGATACAAGTTGGAGAATTATCAATCCCATTAGCCTTACAAATCGACCAATTATCAATCATGATGTTGTTGATTATAACTGGTGTGGGAACCTTAATACACATTTATTCAAGTGCTTACATGTCTCATGATGCAGGATTTGGCAAGTTCTTTGCTTTCTTAAACCTGTTCGTATTTTTCATGCTAATTTTGGTGTTGGGTTCTGGATTTGTAACCTTATTCATTGGCTGGGAAGGTGTTGGACTATGTTCTTATTTATTAATTGGCTTTTGGAATCAAAAAAATAGTTATGGAGATGCTGCTAGAAAGGCATTCATCATGAATAGGATTGGCGATTTAGGTTTTCTTATCGGAATCTTTTTGTTATTTCAAGAATTTGGCACAGCATCCTACCAAGAAGTATTTGAGGCTGTAAAAGCAGGTTCGGGGACTAATCTTGGACTCATTGCATTTTGTTTATTCATTGGAGCAATGGGTAAATCCGCTCAAATACCTTTATTTACCTGGTTACCAGATGCGATGGCAGGCCCGACTCCTGTATCCGCTTTAATACATGCAGCAACCATGGTTACGGCAGGTATCTATCTGGTCATTCGTGCCAATGTTTTATTTGAATTAAGTCCGGATGTTTTACACTTTGTAGGTTGGATTGGTTTAGCAACTGCCTTATTAGGCGCTGCCATTGGTCTTTTCCAAAACGACATTAAGAAGGTTTTAGCCTATTCAACTGTTTCACAATTAGGCTATATGTTCATGGGTTTAGGGGCCTCTGCATATACAGCTTCATTTTTCCATGTAATGACCCATGCTTTCTTCAAAGCATTGTTATTCCTTGGTGCAGGATCTGTGATTCATGCGATGTCAGATGAACAAGACATTCGTAAAATGGGCGGTTTAAAATCTAAATTACCAATTACATATATCACTTTTTTATTAGGAACCATTGCAATTTCAGGTATTCCACCATTTGCAGGTTTCTTTTCAAAAGACGAAATATTGGCTCATTTATACCATCATGATATGGTAATGTGGAGTTTAGCTATCGTTGGTTCTGCATTAACTTCTTTTTATATGTTTAGAGTGTTCTTGGTAACTTTCCATGGAAACTTCAGAGGAACAGAACATCAAGCAGCACATTTACATGAGTCACCAATTGCAATTACCATACCATTAATCATACTTGCCGTATTATCCGTTGTTGGTGGGATGATTAATTTACCAGAGTTTGTAGGAGGCCATGAATTTTTAGCAAATTGGTTGAATCCCCTTTTACCAGAAGGTTCAAATGAAGCCCTAGAAGTTCATTTTGCAAGCCTAGAATTTTTAGCGCCTCTTGCAGCTGCGTTTATCCCTGCCATTTTAGCTATTCAAATTTACGGATCAAAGCAAACAGTACCGGCAAAAGATGGCGAGATTTCAGGATTTCAAAAAATCGTTTACGACAAATTTTATATTGATGAAGCCTACGATTTCATATTTGTTAAACCAATAGCGTTTCTTTCAAATTTTTTCTACGAGTTTATCGATTTTCTTGTTATTGATTTATTGGTTGAGACCGTTGGAAAGATTGTAAAAAGTAGCTCTAACGAAATCAGAAAAATACAAACAGGTACCATTGGTTTTTATGTATTCATGATGGTTATTTCCATTGCGATTATTTTGGCTTGGACCCTAAAGAGTTGGATGTTTTAATAAACTAATTAAAAAGGAATGTATTTATTATTTGTACTATTATTTCCCTTATTGCTTGGTAGCTTTTTGTTAATTGCAAAACCAGCAAAAGCATTCAGCATTGCATTATTGGGTTCACTTGTAGAATTAATCATCACCATTTTAATGCTGGTTCAAGCAAAGGATGCCAATGGCATTTCTGAATTTATCCAACCATGGATTCCTGAAGCTGGATTAAAATTTGCACTTTTTGTAGATGGCATCAATGGTGTTTTAATTTTGTTATCTACCTTGCTTCTTCCATTTATCATTGGCTCTACTGCAAATTCAGAGAAATCAGAAGATCCTCGTTATTTGGGTTTATTACTAACCATGCAAGCAGCGATGATCGGTGCGTTTTTGGCCAAGGATGCATTTCTATTTTATTTCTTTTTTGAAGCCTCTCTCCTACCGATCTATTTTATCATTAACTTATATGGTGGAGAAAACAGAAATTCAATATCCTTTAAGTTTTTCGTCTATACATTATTTGGGTCCCTATTTTTACTAATTGGTCTTATTTATGTATATCTAAGAACTCCAGGACAAATTCCTTCGGCAGATTTTGAGACTTTATATCAAACTGCTTCCATCTTAAGTATTAAGGAACAAAGTTTACTTTTCTTAGCATTTTTTGTTGCATTTGCGATCAAAATGCCAATGTTCCCGTTTCATACTTGGCAACCCGACACCTACACGAATGCACCAGCACAAGGAACCATGATGCTTTCTGGTATCATGTTAAAAATGGGTACCTATGGTGTAATTCGTATGATTGTACCAATGTTCCCTGCAGGTATTGCTAATTGGGGAGGAATTGTAATCATTTTATCTATTGTTGGAGTATTGTATGGCTCAATCATTGCAATTCAGCAAAAAGATATAAAGCGACTATTAGCCTATTCATCATTTGCTCACGTTGGATTGATGTCAGCTGGTATGTTAACCTTATCTCAAGAAGGAATTCAAGGAGCCTTATACCAAATGTTATCTCACGGCATTAATATTGTTGGATTGTTTTTCATAGTTGAAGTTATTGAAAGAAGAACAAAAACAAGAGAATTAGCCCAACTTGGAGGAATCACCCAGTTATCCTATTTTTTAACTGTAGGATTAATCATTTTGAGCTTAGGTTCAGTTGCACTTCCGTTAACCAACGGTTTTGTAGGTGAGTTTCTACTTCTTAAAAGTGTTTTTGATTATGATTTAGTCATGGGTGTAATCGCCGGAATTTCCATCATTTTGGGTGCAGTTTACACCTTACGAATGATTCAAAAATCTATCTTTGGAAATGCATCCAAAGTTACTACCAGCTTTGAAGATTTAACTTTATCTGAAAAATTAGTAATTATTCCACTAAGTATTTTAGTGATTTTAGGAGGTATTTTACCTTCTGTTATTTTAAATTATAGTCAACCTGCGGTTGATCTTTTATCTAAGTGGATTAAGTAAAAAAAGAACATATGACGCCTGTAATCGCATTATCTCTATTCGGCATAATTAATTTGTTTTTAGGTTTTACGTTCAAACGTCAAAGCCTACAACTGGTTACTTTATTATTTATTGTTGCAAGCATGGCATTAACCGCCATGGACTGGAATCATGAATACATGTGGTTCGGCCAAATGTTTAAAACCAATAACTTATCGATCAATTTTAGTCTGATTATACAACTAGCAGGCTTACTTGTTGTAGCTTTTTCGAATGGCTTTGGAAAAGATGAGGTTTATACTCAACCTGCTGAATACTATGCTATTTTATTGTTTTCATTAGTTGGTGCCATTATAATGGTTTCTTTTGAAAACCTAATCATGCTTTTCGTTGGTATAGAAATACTGTCAGTTGCGATGTATGTCTTAACTGGATCTGATAAAAGAAACTTGCGCTCTAATGAGGCAGCATTAAAATATTTCTTAATGGGCTCATTTGCTACCGGATTCTTACTTTTCGGTATTGCTCTTATATATGGCTCAACAAGATCCTTGTATGTATCGGGAATCATGCTTTCTCTCACCCAAACAGCTCCCGAATCTTTACCAAGCTTTTTATATGCAGGCGTAATTTTAATGGCTATTGGCTTGTTATTTAAAGTTTCTGCAGCACCTTTCCATTTTTGGACTCCAGATGTTTATGAAGGAGCACCAACTATCTTTACCATGTTTATGTCAACAGTTGTAAAAACTGCAGGATTTGCAGCTATTTACCATATTCTTGATATGATGTTTGGAAGCGTGCAAAAAAATTGGATCATCGTCGTTTATTTCATAACGGTAATTACATTAATTGTAGGAAATATCTCAGCTGTTTATCAGCAAAGTGCAAAACGCATGTTGGCTTTCTCAAGTATTTCGCATGCAGGATATATGTTGCTTACGGTATGTGCTAACCAAACAACTACTTCTTCTAGTATTCTTTATTACAGCTTAGCCTACACACTTGCTACGGCGGTTTCATTTGCGGTAGTTATGGTAGTTGCAGAATACCAAACAGGAAGAACAGAAAAACCCGAAAGTTTCGCTGCATTGAATGGATTAGCAAAAAATAATCCAGATTTGGCCTTTGCCTTCACAATTGCCATTCTATCATTGGCAGGAATTCCTTTAACAGCTGGTTTCTGGGGGAAATTCTTTGTCTTCAATGATATGTTCAATAAGAATTTAACCTACCCAATTATTATTGCCGTTTTAATGTCGGCAGTAGGTATATATTATTACTTCAAAGGAATTACTTCCGTATATTTCAATTCAGGTTCGATTGAGAAAATACACACCCCAGTATTATTTAAAATTGCTCTATGGTTTGCTTGTATTGGAACCTTGCTTTTAGGGATTTATCCAAATTTAGTTAAATCAATATTCTAATTTTGACAAAGGAAGCCTCAACTGTTTTTAATAAAAAAGATTTAATTGCTTACTTTTTAGTTGCAGGCACAGGTGCTGTCGTTCAATTGCTCAGCGGATCTCTTCTTAAAGATTGGTTTGCTCTATCCTACGAAAAATCCATTTTCCCTGCCTACCTAATCGCATTAGTTGTTGGATTTATCCTTACTAAATTATTCGCATTTGATGCCCGAAATACGAATAAAACGAAAAGAGAAATGATAAAATTTCTTATGGTTGCAACATTTTCGGGATTTGTTACCTGGTTTTTTAGCGTTGGAACTTACACCCTATCTAATAAATTTAGTAACGACCTTTTACTTCGCATTCCCTTTTCAGTTAAAGAAGTAAATATCACTCAAACAAGTTCAACAATCGTTGGAATGGGTTTTAGCTTCATTTCAAACTATGTTCTTCATAAAACCTTTACTTTTAAAAGTAGTGGATTTTATGACAGATTTAAGGCTTTAATCAAATAATTAACCAAAATTTTAAGGAAATTCATAAACTTCTTAAAAAAAACTTAAAAAATTCTTAGAATTTATTGTTTTGTATTATTTAATGTTTTAGTTTTGTAGCTCAAACCTTAAAATATTACAAAAATGAAAAAATTATTCGCTTTAGCATTCGTTGCTGGAATGGTTACTTTAGCTTCTTGTGGTGAGAAGAAAACTGAAGCTGCTGCTGATACTGTAGCTGTTGATACTGCAGCTGCTGCTGTTGATACTGCTGCTGCTGATACTGCTGCTGCTGATACTGCTGCTGCTAAGTAATTCATTACGAATTCGAAAAGAAAGGTCCTTCGTTCACGAAGGACTTTTTTTGTGCCCTATGAAAAGTAAACCTATTCAATCCTTCTTCGACCATTTCCCTCAAACAGTTGCAGAATACTGTTTTCAACTTTGGCATGAACATCAGTTTACTTTCATTGTAAGTAGATCCCGACATTCCAAATATGGAGATTATCGCTTCCAACCAAAGAAAGGACACCAAATAACCGTTAACCACAATTTGAATCCTTACGCCTTTTTGGTAACCTATTTACATGAAGTCGCCCATTTGGTAACCTATCTGGAATTTAAAAATAAAGTTCAACCACATGGCAAAGAATGGAAAAATCATTTCAAAGATTTATTCGACCCGATTCTTGATCAAGAATTATTGCCCATTGAATTGATTCAAGTATTACAAACTTATTTGAAAAATCCGGCTGCTTCTTCGGCTTCTTATGCCCCATTGGTAGAAATCCTAAAAACCTATGACCCGATCAATCCATTGGTCTTGTTGAAAGATTTACCAGAAAATTCAAGATTTCAAATTAAAAACCTCCAACTAATCAAACAAAAACTCAATAGAACACGTTACTTTTGCATAGATCCAAATTCTGGAAAAAGATACCTTGTTTCAAAAAATGCAAATGTATTGCCGATTGCTGCAACTACGTAATCTTACCCTAATTTTTTGTATCCTACTTTTTGTGGGTAAAATGGTATTTGCCCAAGATTTTTCAAAAGGCATTTGGATCAAAACATACATCCCTAAAGATGGACTCCATGTATTATCATACGATTGGTTCATCAAAAATAAAATAAACCTAAGTACACTTTCTGTTCAAAAAATTGCAATCTACCAAGATCAAAGAGGCCTAAAAGATTCTCTTCAGTGGCAAATAAATCCCAAACAACTCAATCAACTCATACAAGTTCCTACCATTGGTATTGGATTAGAGGATGATTCTTTTGATAAAACTGACAAACTTTTTTTTCCAATTATTGCAAGTCAAACTCCAGAGTCTGATTCTACTTTTTGTTTAATTAATTTAGGAGGAGAAAATTCCATATTCGCCAAAAAAATAAGCCAAGCTGCATCCACAGGTGTCGAAAATTTCGGCTATCAAGAGGAGATTTTTCACGAGGAGAAATACAATTATCTACAATCTGGTCAATTGTGGGTCAGTGAACCTATCTATAGCGGAGAAACAAAAACCATCTCTTTTGCGATTAAAGACCTTGCTACTCAAAAGGCATATTTTACTTCCCAACTTTTCGCTTCTTCCATTCAAGATTCGCAACTCCTTATAAAATCCACCAATTTTTCTCAAAGCGTTTCTTTTCAAGCAATTTCTGGTGATCGGTATGATCGAAAAGCTGATGCAAAATTCTTTTCATATGAATTTACGCCAGCTTCAAATTCAAATAAGATCGAATTTCAATTTCAATTTAATTCAAAAATTGGCTCAGCAAATATTGGAACATGCATCTTGCTTTATCCAAGAATATTGACAGCATCTGATAATTTTTGGTCCCAATGGCCAAAAAGCCAATCAAATGAGAGCCCCAAAACGCTTCAAATATCAGGTGTAAATCAAGACAGTCAGGCTTGGTTATTTACTTCAAACAATCAATTTGAATTATTGGATGTGTCAAATAATTTGATAATGGTTCAACAGCCAGCCAAAAGTAAACTTTTGCTGGCTGATTCAAAATTGGCTTTTGAGCCAATTTTTTTGGAAAATATTCAACCTTTTTCCAATAACCTACAAAAAAATACAGAATTAGTAATCATTTATCCGAAAGCCTTTGAAAGTGCTGCCTTAAAATTTGCCAATTATAAAAACCAACAACAAATTCCAAGTGAAATTAGAAGCTTAGAAAATATTTTAACCGAATATGCCTCTGGCAAATTGAGTTTACCCGCCATAAAATCATTTTTATATCAGCAAAAAAAAGTCCAAAATACGAAACTTAACTATGTTGTTTTGTTAAGTGATGCATCTGTTGATGTCAAAGAAAAAAATAATCTAGGAGCCCTTCCCACTAGAAAAATACCAACATATGAAAGTTCAGAGTCGCTTTATCCCTTAAGTTCATATGCTAGCGATGATTATTTAGGAATTTTAAGTGATACCTTGGGCATTTGGGACCAACAAGTTGATAAAAAATTGGACATTGAATTATCGATTGGTCGATTGCCCGCCAAAAGCCTAGAAGAGGCTCATTTAATGGTTAATAAAATCATTTACGCTTCAAGTCAAACCCGCAAAAATACGGGCATAGGCTTCATAGCTGATGATGAAGATTTCAACATTCATTTGCTTGATGCGGAAGATTTTGCAAAACGATGGACAGAAAACGCACCGCAATTTCCCATTCAAAAAGTTTACTTAGATGCATTTCCGATGAATATAAGTAATGGGATTTACGTTTGTCCTGATGCTAATAAAAAAATAAATTCCTTATTTATGCATGATGCCGGATTTATACATTTCATGGGTCATGGATCAGAAAGTGGTTGGACCGATGAAAAAATATTTACCATCAATGATATTGTAAATTTAAGGAATACAGAAAATTTACCCATTTTATTGACAGCCACTTGCCAATTTGCAAAACTAGACAATCCGTATATTCTTTCAGGAGCAGAAGTATTATTAAGTTCAGATAAAGGAGGTGCACAAGCCATTATTGGAACAAGCAGACCCGTTTTTCAGAGCAATAATTACTTATTTGGGAAAACACTATATTCTCTAATTTTCAAAAATTTAAACAATTCAAGTTTCAGATTAGGAGATTTAGTAAAAGAAACAAAGAATATGGCAAACGTAGGGGTTGGAAATAGAAATATCTATTTACTAGGAGACCCTAGTGCGTCCCTTCCATGGACAGGCAAGCCACTTAATTTACGAACAGAAAATTTTACATGGGGAGCAGAAAGTAAAATTAACATTGAAAAAAAACAGGAGGAAAAAATAGGAGGGTATATAAGTATCTTTGGCGAAAATGAGTACCAAGAAACTTTAGGGACCAAAAGTCCAAAGTTTTCCTTTAAACCTGAAAATAGCTTATTATATCAAAAAGAAATAAACCTTGAGCAAAATAGTACAACCATTCGAATTCCCGCTATTAAGAAAAATAATTTTTCTACTATCAATTATAGGTTTCAAGGCAAATCAACCACAGGAAACTATTGGGGCTTTACTACAAACAAAGCCGTTATAGGAACATATCTTTCAAAAGACATAGAAGGGCCAAGCATCCAACAAGTTGAAACAGGCAAAAATCAATTTATCCTTTCAGATTCATCTGGAATCGGACTAGTAGATGCTAAAGGTAATCGCTCGATTATTTCTATTAATGAAAATTTAGAAATACCCATTCAACAAGTCGTTACAAAATTTGATCATGATAATCTATGGACGCTTAGTATCGATCAAAATATATTAGAACAAAGTACGAATACCTTACGTTTTTATGTAAGTGATCTGCTACAAAATGTCACTGAGAAAACCTTTACAATTTCTAGGGACCAGACTAATTCCTCTAACTTGGTCGTATACCCTAATCCATTTTTCGAACAACTATCAATTGAAATAACTGATCGAAACAGTTGGACAATTTACCAGTACCAAGCACTGATTTATACTTTGAATGGACAATTGGTAAAAGAAATTGAAGGAAGTTTACCAGCAGAAACCTTACATATTCCATTGCATTTGAACACAAAAAGCTCAAAATATTTATTGGTATTTAAAATAATTGATCCAATTAATCGTTCTTCCAAAACATATCTAAAAAGTATCATTTCAGCTAACTGATATTGTCATTAAAGATTTTTTAAAAATTATAAATTTTATTTTATTTTAGTTATCTTTGAAAATACTTTGTATTTATGTCAAATACTCTCTCAAATGGTTATAAAAATGATGAAATCCACTTACACTAAATTATTGTTCTCATTCTTGATAATTTCCATATCAACGAAAGAGATTCAGGCTCAAAATATATTAGGCCAAGACAGAGTTCCTGTGGCAACCATGCTTTCAGCCTTATTAACACCAGATCAAAAAGGTGCGTCATTAGGTGATGCGGGTGTAGCTGGTCCATCTGATGTGAATTCAATTTACTGGAATCCGGCAAAATTAGGATTCACTAAAAGTGACTTAGGATTCAATTTGTCGTATAATCCATGGTTGAGAAATATCACGAATGATATGGCATACTACAATATCTCAGGATTTACTAAATCGAAGACTAAAAATCAGGTATATGGTTTTTCTTTAAATTATTTTGATTTAGGAACCATCAGTTCAACGGGTATTGCAGGGAATTTCTTAGGAACGTTTCCGTCAAAAGAATATGTATTAACAGGAAGTATTTCACAACAAATGAGTAAAAGATTCTCATTAGGTGTAAATTTAAAATACATTAATTCTTCTCCATTAGTTGCTACAACTGTCATTACAGCTCAAACGGTTGCTGCTGATTTAGGTTTGTATTGGGCTCCAAAAGAATCAGATGCTAATAAATGGAAAACTTCTTATGGTGTTAACTTATCTAATATTTCAGGTAAGGTATCCTATGGAGCAAATGATAAAAGTTTTATTCCAACCAACCTTCGTTTCGGATTGGCTTCAAGCAAAAACATTGGAACAGAATCTAGTTTAACCTTCTATTTAGATTTCAATAAATTAATGGTTCCTACCCCAGATGCTAACAATGGATCGAATTTGAAAGATGTTACTGCAATTGGTGGGATTTTCTCTTCTTTATTTGATGCTCCAGATGGTTTTGGAGAAGAATTAAGAGAGATTTCAACTTCTATTGGTGCTGATTTAAATTTAAACAAATTGATTTCGTTAAGAGCAGGTTACTTTCACGAAGATAAATCTAAAGGAAATAGAAATTATTTCACAACTGGTTTAGGAATCAAGATTGATCAAAAATATCATTTAGATTTTTCTTACATTCTTCCAACAGAATCATCTAGCCCATTAGCTAACACATTAAGAATTTCACTTGTGGGCGATATTTCTAGAAATGTAGCTAAATAGTAAACTAATTTATAGATTAATCAAATGACACCTCTAGGGTGTCATTTGTGTTTTATACAAGATGACACTCAACCGAACCCTTGCACCCGCTTCACATCCATTGGAGCAAATAAAATTTCCGACTCCCTCTAAGCATACCTTAGACAATGGAATTGAAACATTTTGTATTTCTTTAGGTGATCAAAATGTATTTAAACTTGAATTAATCTTCCCAGCTGGAGCAATTTATGCAAACAAAGCAGGTGTATCTGGTTTAACTGCTCAATTATTAAAAAGAGGTACCATAAAACTAAACTCCTTAGAATTAAATGAGGCATTTGACTACTATGGAGCCTATTGGGATGTACAGAATAATCTTGATTCTTCTTCAATTACTGTTTATAGCCTTTGTAAGCATTTACCGAATTTATTGCCTTTACTTATTGATATCATTCAAAATAGCACAATGAAGGAAGTAGATGTTGAGCAAGAATTGGGAATAGAAATACAAAAAAATAAGCATAATTGGGAAAAAACCTCCTTTGCGGCCAACCAACTATTTAGGCAACATATCTTTGAAAATGATCCGTATGGCAGAATATCAAATGAGGAGCAATTGCGAAAAATTACACATCAAGATATACTTGGTTTTTATGAAGATCATTGGAAAAGTCAAAAGCCTTTGCTCATCATTTCAGGTAAAATTTCAGAATCAGAAATTAACCTTTTAAACCAAACTATAGGTCAAATAACGCTTGCACCTAAACAAATCCAGCAATTACCCAATCTAAGTCATGGAACAAAAAATAATATTTACCAAGAAAAAACGAATGCGCTTCAAACATCTATTCGATTTGGAATGAAAGGTCTAACACGAAATTCATCAGATTATTTTAAGTTTACGGTAATGAACACCCTTTTAGGCGGTTTTTTCGGTTCAAGGTTACAAAAAAATATCCGTGAGGAAAAAGGTTTTACCTATGGTATTTCCTCTTCAAACGTTGCCCTTCAACGAGGAGCCTATTGGGTAGTTGGAACCGATGTAAATAAAGAAAATGCCAATCAAACGATTGAAGAAATTCAAAAGGAGATTCGAATACTGCAACAAGAAGAAGTGAGTGCAGAGGAATTACAATTAGTAAAAAATTATTTGATGGGAAGTTTCATTGGGGAGCTAACCCAGGCATTTGAAATATCTGAAAAAGTAAAAATCCTTTGCCAAGAATCCTTATCAATGGAATTTTATAATCAATTCCAACATGAAATAGTTGCCTGCACCAGCGAAGACATCCTACGTTTAGCCAATACTTATTTAGATCTTGATAAAATGCTAGATGTAAGAGTTGGCTAAAATTTAGCCAACTCTTTAAATTCATTTACTCTGCTATCTAATTCTTCTTCACTTATTTCTAATAAGCGTTCCGTTCCAAATTTTTCCACACAGAAAGAAGCCATAGCAGATCCATAAACAACCGCTCTTCGCATATTTTCAAAACTGATGTCATCTGTTTTGGCTAAATACCCAATAAATCCGCCAACAAACGTATCCCCCGCTCCCGTTGGATCAAATACATCCTCTAAAGGCAAAGCTGGGCAATAGAACATTTTATCCCCATGAAATAACAAGGCCCCATGTTCACCTTTCTTAATAATCAAGGTTTTAGGGCCCATCTCCATAATCATACGAGCTGCAACTTTTAAAGAATATTGTTCAGACAATTGACGAGCTTCTTCATCATTGATACATAAAACGTCTACCATGGTAAGCACACGTTTCAAATCATCCATTGCAACATTCATCCAAAAATTCATTGTATCCATTACAATTAATTTCGGACGATTCTTCAAGCCATTTATAGCATCAATTTGAACCTGAGGGGTTAAATTTCCTAGCATTAAATATTGACAATCTTGGTAACTAGCAGGCACAGTTGGTTTAAAGTCGGCCAATACATTAAGCTCGGTAACCAAGGTATCTCGATCATTCATATTATTATGATACTTACCAGCCCAGAAAAAAGACTTCTCACCTTGCTTGATTTGCAATCCATCTAAATTTATATTTTTAGATTGTAACAAATCCATGTATGACTGTGGAAAATCATCTCCAACAACGGCAACCACATTTACTTTAGGTAGAAAAAAAGATGCAGATAAGGCAATGTAAGTACAAGAACCACCAATGATTTTATCGGTTTTTCCATAGGGAGTTTCCAAGGCATCAAATGCTACTGTACCAATAGATAATAAACTCATATAATTAAAATTATCCAACACGTGGGCATCTTTCAAATACCTGGTTGGGATTAAACAAAAAACGATACGTAATAAATGTTTTATCATTTGTGGCGCCTAATTGCGAAACAAATCGTAACATTTTGGGGTTAAAATCACCAATCCAATTCATATCCATCGTATCATAAGGATAAAACGGATCTTCGCGGGCAACCTGCCGAAATCTTAAAGCAATGGCAGATTCTACCCCTTTACCTTGGTGTTCGGGTACTACACCAAAAATAACACCACATGCTCTAGTCAGTACACCTTTTGATTTTAACAATAAGAATTTAATCATTCCAAACACATTCAATTTCCCGTTTAAGTGCTTGATGATTTGATTTAAATCTGGAATCACAATAAAAAATGCAACGGGTGCCCCATCCAAAGAATAGGCAAACCAAAGAAGTTGCTCATCAATTATGGGCTTCATTTTCTTTACCAATTTTTGCGCCTGCTCGGAACTCATTTCTTTTACACCTGGGAATTTTGCCCAAGCCGCATTAAAAATAAGTCGAAAATCTTCTGCATATTTTGGCAAATTAGATTTTTCTATATGCTGAAAGGAATATTCCGGATTTTCAAAAATCCGTTTAGCTTTTTCCTCTACTTTTTCTGAAACATTCGGATTTCTAATAGAAGAAACATAAACTAATTGCTGAAAATAATCCTGAAAACCATATTCTTCAAAAAATCGAATATAATACTTCTTCGTCCAAGGCATTTTATAGGTTGGTTCAAATTCCCAACCCTTCACCATTAATCCCCAAAAACTATCGCGTTCTCCAAAATTAATGGGACCATCCATTGCCTCAAAACCTCTTTGCTTCAACCATTCTTTACAAGCATCAAAAAGTACAAATGCAGCCTGCTTATCTTCAATGCATTCAAAAAAACCCATACCACCCACTGGCACCTCTCCCTCTTTGGCAGGTTTACCATCGTGAAAAGCTGCTACTCTCCCAATTACTTGTTCATTTTCATCGAACAATAACCATCTAATCACTTCACCATGCTGCAGATGCGGATTTTTGTTGGAATCAAATATAGATTCAATGTCATTATCCAAGGGACGTATCCAATTCTTATCATTTGCGTACAATTGTACGGGAAATTCTAAAAATTTTTTCTGTAACTTTTTATGATCAGCAATTTCTTGTAGTCGCATACTAATGAATAATTCTACAAAGATAAGTGATTATCTGCTGTTTTTTTGGCAACGTAAAAAGAATGCAGTAATTTTAATTCCTTTTAGTCTAATTTCGACACAAGGTTTAGATAAAACGATGCAAGCATTAAAGATTTACAATACATTAAGTAGAGAAAAAGAACTATTTCAACCTTTAAATGCCCCGCATGTTGGGATGTATGTTTGCGGACCTACTGTTTACAATTATGTGCATTTAGGTAATTTAAGAACCTTTACCTCTTTTGATATTCTTTACCGATATTTAACACATATTGGCTATAAAGTTCGTTATGTTCGCAACATTACAGATGTTGGACATTTAGTGGGAGATGGTGACGAGGGAGAAGACAAAATTGGTAAAATGGCAAAATTGGAGCAATTAGAACCAATGGAAATTGTCTACAGATATACAAATGATTTCCATAGTGTTTTAAGAACATTCAACTTGCTTCCTCCGAGTATTGAACCTACAGCCACCGGACATATTGTTGAACAAATTGAAACGACTAAAATTCTTTTAGAAAAAGGCTTGGCCTATGAATCGAATGGGTCAGTATATTTCGATATCGAGGCATACAATAAAAATGGAGGGGATTATGGTAAGCTTTCTGGTAGGATATTAGAGGATTTATTGACTGAAACACGTGAACTTGACGGCATTGGAGAAAAAAGAAATCCATTGGATTTTGCCCTATGGAAAAATGCTTCTCCTGAACATATTATGCGCTGGCCATCCCCTTGGGGAAATGGATTTCCTGGTTGGCATTTGGAGTGTACTTGCATGAGCCATAAATATTTAGGTGATCAATTTGATATTCATGGAGGTGGAATGGATTTAAAATTCCCGCACCATGAATGTGAAATTGCGCAAGCGAAAGGGGCATATGACCGGGCTCCCGTAAAATACTGGATGCATACGAATATGTTGACTGTAAATGGCCAAAAAATGAGTAAATCACTTGGGAACTCTTTTTTACCATCTGAACTAATTGCCGGCTCTCACCCCTTACTTGAACAAGCTTACAGTCCGATGACCGTCCGTTTTTTCATGTTACAATCGCAATATAGAAGCACCTTAGATTTTTCAAATGAAGCTTTAAAAGCGGCCCAAAAAGGATACAAGCGATTAGCAAATGGCCTAAAAATCATTCGCGGAATGGAATTTCCAGAGCAAATTACCGAAGCCCTTGAAGCTAAACATGTAGAGGAAATTCAAAAGGCAGTTTCTGGATTTTATGAGGGAATGAATGATGACCTAAACACAGCCATCGGAATCGCTCAGTTGTTTAATTTATTGAAGAAAATTAACCAACTATATACAGGTCAATTAAGTTTTGAACAATTAGGTAAAGAAGGGTTTTCAATTCTTAAATCCAATTATATTCAATTCATGGAAGATGTTTTGGGCCTAGTGGAAGAAAAAAATGAAAATTGGGAAGCTTTATCAACAGGTCTATTAAACCTTTACAAGGATTTCAAGTTTAATAAAAATTATGAAAAAGTAGATGAAATACGTTCGTATTTCAAAGAAATGGGTTTATTAGTTAAGGATTTAAAAAACATAACCGACTGGGGTTACGAGGAATAAGATGCTTCAACAACTGACACCAACTGTAAAAAAATTACTAGGAATCAACATCCTAGTTTATCTGCTCACTAGCACTGGAATTTTATCAACAGATGCACTCGCTTTGCATTATTTTGAATCAACCGAATTTCATTTTTATCAGATTATCACGTATTTATTTATCCATTCTTCCCTAATGCATCTCATTAGTAACATGTTTGGATTATACATGTTTGGTAGTCTTTTAGAACGACTTTGGGGAAAAAACAGATTTACATTTTTCTACTTTTTCTGTGGAATTGGAGCAGGTCTCCTTTATATGGGTATTCAATATTATGTTGATTTTTCTGAATTACGCAGAGCCACTCGCATTGCACTTTCTGACCCAAATACCATTAACCTCACAGATTATTGGTTGAAGTACGGAAAAATTGGTGCTCCTGGTGGATTTATTAATATCAAGTTAGTTCAAGAAAATTACCAAGCCATTGTTAGCTCCTCTATTTTAGGAGGTGCCTCTGGAGCTATTTTCGGAATCATTATGGCTTTTGGTTATTTATTCCCCAACTCTGAAATGTATTTATTCCCCTTCCCGATTCCTATTAAGGCCAAGTGGTTTGTTACCCTGTATGGACTTTACGAAATGTATGCTGGCATAGCAAATAGTGTTGGAGATAATGTGGCACATTTTGCACATGTTGGAGGAATGATTTTTGCTGTTATTTTGTTGAAATTTTGGGGTACTAAAAGAAATAATTTCTATTAAAATGCATGACATTTGGTACGATATAAAATCTATTTTCACGCATCCTCAAAAGGGGATGATGAAAATTATCGTTGCCAATTGTTTCATTTTTTTACTTTTAGTTTCTCTAAAAATTGCATTAATCCTTGGAAATAATTCTGATCAATTTCAAGCAATTTTTAATTGGATCTCCCTGTCCAATCAATATCATTTAGTATATCGTAAACCATGGACATTTATTACGTATTTTTTTGTTCATGCTGAAGTTTTTCATCTGTTGTTTAACCTTGCCATTTTCTATTGGTTCGGCACCATTTTAAGTGATTTTACAGGGGAAAAAAAAGTTGTGAAATTATACTTTTTAGGAGGATTAGCAGGTGGCCTTGCCTATTTATTAGTCACAAATAGCTTTTCCTATTTCGTAATGAAAGGTCCAGCTCTACTAAACGGAGCTTCAGCTTCTATTTATGCAATCGTTGTTGCAGCAGCCACTATTCGACCAAATTACAAAGTATCCTTGTTCTTTTTTGGAATGATACCCATCAAATACATTTCGATATTTTATGTAATTTGGTCATTTATCGAAACTACTGGAGGAAACGCAGGAGGCAACATTGCACATTTAGGTGGAGCACTCATGGGTTATTTATTTGGACTAAATTTTAGAAAAAATTGGATTGTCTACCAAAAGGAAACACCCAAAGTGAAAAGTTTTGTGGGAAGTCTTAAATCAGAATTTTATCCTGCCACAGAAAAGGGAGATGCTGAAATTGAGGAAGATGAATTGAATGAAATTTTAGATAAAATTTCTAAATCAGGTTACGACAGCCTGAACAAATTTGAAAAAAGAAGACTTTTTAAAGCTAGTCAAAAAAACAATTAGCAAAAAAAGATTTTTACATTTGTAAATTATCAACAAATTGAAGCTTATGCAATTTCAACCAGGACCATTGTTAGGCACCATAAATTCGCCGGCTGATTTAAGAAAATTGGCCTCCTCGAATTTACCTAATGTTTGTCAAGAATTGCGCCAATTCATCATCGACAATGTATCGGTAAATGGTGGACACTTCGGTGCATCTTTAGGCGTTACCGAACTTACGGTTGCTTTGCATTATGTATTTAATACCCCAGAAGACCAATTGGTTTGGGATGTTGGCCATCAAGCATATGGCCACAAAATCCTTACGGGAAGAAGAGATGTATTTCACACCAATCGTTTAATGGGCGGCATTTCGGGTTTTCCGAAAAGAGCAGAAAGCAATTATGATACTTTTGGCGTGGGTCATTCGTCAACCTCCATTTCAGCTGCATTAGGAATGGCAGTTGCTTCGCATTATAAAAAAGAATTCGAAAAACAGCATATTGCCGTTATTGGAGATGGATCTATGACAGCAGGCATGGCGTTTGAAGCCATGAATCATGCTGGAGATATTCCAAATAATTTATTGATTGTACTAAATGACAATTGCATGGCAATTGACCCAAATGTTGGTGCATTAAAAGAATACCTAACCGACATCCGTACCTCACATACCTACAACAAAATGAAGGATGATGTATGGAAATTATTGGGTAAAATGTCTAAGTTTGGCAAATCAGCGCAAGAAATTGTTTCAAAAATTGAAAATGGACTAAAAGCTTCAATCCTAAATCAAAGTAATTTATTTGAATCGTTTAATCTACGTTATTTTGGACCCATAGATGGACATGATGTAGAACATTTGGTAACCGTATTAAAGGATTTAAAAGATATCCCCGGACCGAAAATTTTGCATTGCATTACTACCAAAGGTAAAGGATATTCATTAGCAGAAAAGGATCAAACACTTTGGCATGCCCCAGGGAAATTTGATAAAAACACTGGAGAAATTCAAAAGAAAACTTATGATGACCCACAACCTCCAAAATACCAAGAGGTTTTTGGTCACACACTTTTAGAATTAGCTGAACTAAATCCTAAAATCATGGGTATAACGCCAGCTATGCCTTCTGGCTCTTCCTTAAATATCATGATGAAGGCCATGCCAGATCGTGCCTTTGATGTAGGTATTGCTGAACAGCATGCAGTTACTTTTTCTGCAGGTTTAGCTACTCAAGGACTTACCGTATTTTGCAATATCTATTCGAGCTTCATGCAAAGAGCCTATGATCAGGTTATCCATGATGTTTGTATTCAAAATTTACCCGTTATTTTCTGCCTTGACCGAGCAGGTTTAGCTGGTGCAGATGGAGCAACCCATCATGGAAATTATGACATTTCTTACATGCGCTGTATTCCGAACATGATCGTATTTGCTCCAAGAAATGAGGAAGAACTACGAAATATCATGTACACAGCCTCTTTAGATAAATTCAAAGAACTAGGCCAAGCTATCACCATCCGATACCCAAGAGGTGAAGGGGTGATGCCAGTTTGGAAAACACCATTTCAAGAGATTGAAATAGGAAAAGGTATTCAGCTGAAGAAAGGAAAAGATATTGCCCTTTTGAGCCTTGGAAATATCGGGAATCAGGCAATCAAAGCTTGCGAAATCTTACAAAAACAAGGCGTCGAAGTCGCCTTGTACGATATGCGATTTGCCAAACCATTGGATGAGTCCCTTCTTCATGAAATATTTAATAATTACAAACAACTTGTAACCATAGAAGACTCCGCCTTAAAAGGCGGCTTTGGTTCTGCCATTGCAGAATTCGCAATTGACAATCAATATACTACGCCTATTACTCGTCTAGGAATCCCAGACGAAGTCGTTGAACACGGCGAACAAATGGAGTTATACAAACTTTGTGGAATTGACGCAGAAAGTATTGCAAACAAAATAGTACTTTTCAAGGAAAATATCCGTACCTTTGCACCTTAATTTGCCGAAGTAATAGGCAAATGAAACAAACTTATCCAAAAGATTTATGCAAAGCATACGTAACATTGCCATTATTGCCCACGTTGACCACGGCAAAACGACCTTGGTTGACAAGATTATCCATGCATCTAAAATTTTTAGAGAAAACCAAGAATTTGGTGATTTAATCCTTGACAATAATGATTTAGAAAGAGAAAGAGGAATCACCATTGTTTCTAAGAACGTTTCTGTTCGTTACAATGATGTGAAAATTAATATTATTGATACCCCAGGTCACGCCGACTTTGGAGGAGAAGTAGAACGTGTATTACGTATGGCCGATGGGGTTATCTTATTGGTTGATGCATTTGAAGGCCCAATGCCTCAAACTCGTTTTGTACTTTCAAAAGCAATTTCATTAGGCTTAAAACCAATTGTGGTTGTTAATAAGGTAGATAAAGAAAACTGTCGCCCAGACGAAGTTCATGAGCAGGTTTTTGACTTAATGTTCAACTTAGATGCCACAGAAGAACAATTAGATTTCCCATGTTTATATGGTTCTTCAAAACAAGGCTGGATGAGTCCTGATTGGAAACAACAAACTGATAATATTCTACCTTTATTAGATGCAATCGTTCAGCATATTCCAGCGGCGAAAGCAAATCAAGGTACACCTCAAATGCAAATCACCTCTTTAGATTATTCTTCTTTTGTGGGTAGAATTGCCGTAGGTCGTGTAGAAAGAGGAACCTTAGAAGAAAATATGCCAATTGCATTATGTAAAGCAGATGGCTCAATCAAGAAAATGCGTATCAAGGAATTGCACGTATTTGAAGGATTAGGAAAAATAAAAGTGGCTTCAGTTTCGGCAGGAGAAATTTGTGCTGTAACAGGTATTGAAGATTTTGAAATTGGTGATACCATCGCAGATGCAGAAAATCCAGAGGCTTTAGCTCGTATTGCGATTGATGAACCTACCATGAATATGTTGTTTACGATTAACAACTCTCCATTCTTTGGTAAAGAAGGTAAATTCGTAACTTCTCGTCACTTAAGAGATCGTTTATTCAAAGAAACGGAGAAAAACCTTGCTTTAAAGGTTATTCCTACAGAAAGTGAGGACAAGTTCTTGGTTTTTGGTAGAGGTATCCTTCACTTATCGGTATTAATTGAAACCATGAGAAGAGAAGGGTATGAATTACAAGTTGGTCAGCCACAGGTAATTTATAAAGACGATGAAAATGGTCAAAAATTAGAACCAATTGAATCTTTAGTAGTAGATGTACCAGATGAAGTTGCTGGAAAAGTAATTGAATTAGCAACTCAAGGTAAGGGTGAATTATTGATCATGGAACCAAAAGGTGATTTACAACATTTAGAATTTAAAATCCCTTCACGTGGTTTGATTGGTATGCGTTCTAAAGTATTAACAGCAACTTATGGAGAAGCTATCATGGCTCACCGTTTCATCGGATATGAACCATTCAAAGGTGCCATTCCTGGTCGTATAAATGGTTCATTAATTTCAATGAATACGGGTGCTGCTGTACCTTACGCAATTGATAAGTTACAAGATAGAGGGGTATTTTTCATCGATCCAGGAGAAGAAGTTTACACAGGAATGGTAGTTGGTGAACACAATCGTCAGAATGATATCGAAGTTAACTTACAAAACTCGAAAAAATTGACAAACATGCGTGCTTCAGGCTCTGATGATAACGTAAAAATTGCTCCTAAATTAAGTTTCTCTTTAGAAGAATGTATGGAATTCATCCAAAAAGATGAATATCTTGAAATTACACCAAAATCACTTCGTATGCGTAAAATTTACTTAGACGCAAACGAACGTAAGAGATACGAGCAAAAGAATAATTAATACTCATGAAACCCTAGGCAATAGCTTAGGGTTTTTTATTTCTAGGCAATTACTTCTCATGAACTGCTATCAACAGGGTGTCTTTTATATGGTAATGTGCTGCCATGGGAGTTAGATGACTCGAAAACCACTGATGATCATGTAGTAAATTAGCTGGCCCAAAAACAGCCATTTGATCAGCCAGCAGCTTAATTCCTATTACTTGGCCTCGACTTTCAAAAATCTTTTTGACATTTTGTACCTCAATTTGTTTAGGCAAAAAATAAGTATATCCTACAAAAAAGTAAAGACAAATTCCATTAAACACATACAAATAATGTGCCTTTCTAATCCTAACCCAAATAAATAAACACGCTATAGCATAATAGATTATGAACGTTTCAGTGAATGAGAGGTATAAAAATGAAATGGCATGTGCCTTTCCATTTGAAAAATACAACATAAATTGATGCATACACTCAAATGAAAAATTCACACAAATACCAATTAATTCTCCAAGAATTGAAATATCACAAAACTCAATCAATGGATATAGTCCGAGTAAAATAAAGCCTGATACCAGCGAGATAGATGATAAAATTGTCAAAATTGGATTTAACAGAAAAAAGTAAAACAAATTAGGTATTTGATAAAAGTAAAATATCACGAGGGGCAAGGTAAGAATTTGTGCAGCTAAAGCGACAGAAGTTGATTCCCAAAGATAATACATTAGAAAACCTGCAATTTTTTTCTGATTAAAGCTAAAAAGCTTACTTATTGGCTTTTGAAATTCAATCAAACCAAGTACCGCTAAATATGATAATTGGAAACCAGGATTATGTAACTCAAAAGGATTAATCAATAAAAGAAGCCATGCAGACGTTGCTAAAATATTTAAGGCATTTAAGTGAAAATGAAAATATTTTGCAACTAAAATGAGCGTAAAAACCCAAGTAGCTCTTAAAACTGGCGCTGAAAAACCAGTCATTCCAGCATAAAACCACAAAATACTTACCATCACCAAAAAAGAGAGATAGTTTAGTTTAGGAAAATAGGATTCGATTTTTTTAAAGAATAAATGAATCACCCAAAAAAGCAAACCTAAATGCATACCAGAAACTGACAAAATATGGACAGCTCCAAGCGTAGTGTAGGATTCTTGTAATTCAGCATTGATCCCGGCCGTTTCGCCCAAAAGCATCGCCTCAGCCACTTCCTTATTTTCTCTTGACGGAATATAAGATAAACTCTTTAAAAAATAGGTTTGAAATTTTTGAAATAAAAATAAAAAAGATTCCTGCGCAAAAGGACGCAGGACTTTTGCATTTGTGGCATGCACAAAAACTGTTCCAATGATTCCCTTTTGGATAAAATAGGTTTTCCAATCCTTTTCAAAAGGAAAGATAGGCTTTTCAAACTGTCGAATTGAATCTGAAATAATCCAATGTTGTCCTACATGAGGCTTCGGTATTTTTTTCGAAAAATAAGCTTTTATTTTCCAAGAACGAGGATTATTTTGCCAATGATTTGAACTTTTAAATTGCTTTATTTCAGCAATTACTTCCCATGTTTTAGGCTTTTCTTTTGCTGGTTTTTGAATATACATGACAAATGATTCTATTCTAGGAACATGTTGATGAATAGCAATAAAAAATGATTGATTATAGGAAATGGAAAGTAAAAATAGGCCCATCAGCAATCCGAAACTTTTCAACAATGGATGCTTAATCAATAAACTGATAATGACTGTTCCTACGAATAAGCCAACTATTAAGGTAAATGATGGGTTAAAGGAAAAATTAAACAATATTCCCAGAATCCAAATTAAAAGAATTCTGAGCATCGGAACAGACGCAAAAATACTTCTCACGGTTAGGCAATTTGCCTAAAGGTAGAATTTTTTCTGATTAATTGTATTAATTACTGTATCAGGTAATAGATATTTTATGGAATGTCCTTTTTTGATGCAATCACGAATATATGTTGCAGAAATATGCAAAAATGGAGCATTGATGGATTTAACTTTTGGATGTGCCCACAGGTCAGATGTTTTTTGCTCACCTCTAGGGTAAACAATTAATCCAAAATAATCAAGTATCTTATCGAAGTTTTTCCAGCTTTTAAAGTTTTCCAAATTATCACCACCCAAAATCAATTCAAATTGGTGTTGAGGATACTTTTCAGCAAGATGTGCCAAGGTATCAATGGTATAGGACGGCTTTGGAAGGTTAAATTCTATATCACAAGACCTAAATTGAAACTGATCTTCTATTGCTGCTTCGACCATATCTATACGATCAAATTCATGCAATAGCGCACTTGATTTTTTATGTGGATTTTGTGGAGAAACCACAAACCAAATTTCTTGGCAATTTGTTTGGTTCAATACCGCCTGAGCGACCATCAAATGCCCATGATGTATCGGATTAAACGAACCAAAAAATAAACCAATTTTCATTTTATTTGATAAAATTATCAACTAATTGTTGTGCTTTTGATAGGGCTGCATCTAAATCATCATTAATTAACACCTCATCAAATTCCGATTCAAACGACAATTCATAATTCATTTTAGCAATACGTTTAGCCAATGACTCTTCACTTTCTGTTCCTCTAGCACGGAGCCTTTGTTCTAATACTTCAACACTTGGAACACGAACAAAAACGGCTAATGCTTTTTCTTGATAGGCAGCCTTTAAGGCTAATCCACCTTTTACATCTACATCAAACAAAACATGTTTTCCCAAAGACCACAAACGCTCAATTTCCGACTTCAAGGTCCCATAATAAGTTCCCGGATAAACCTCTTCCCATTCCGCAAATTGATTCTGAGCTATTTTTTGACGGAAGTCATCAGCTGATAAAAAATAATAATCTACGCCATGTTTCTCATGTTCACCACGTGGAGGGCGTGTACATGCTGATATAGAAAAACCCAAATTTTCATTAGAAGCTAATAATTGCCTTACAATGGTCGTTTTTCCTGAGCCAGAAGGGGCTGAAAATATAATTAATTTACCGTTCAAAATTATTTGTTTTGATCACAAAATAATGGAATTAGTATGGAAATAATGGCAAGAAGAATGAAAAGTTTTGCTTTAATTGACTTAAATAATTCATCTGGGCATTTAGAAACACACTTTTCTTTGATTGCTTTTTTCAAAGACTGTTCCAATTCATATCCCTCTTTACAAGGCAAACACTGCTCCTTTTTATTCACAAACATAGCTTCCTCTTCAGCGGTAGCCTCTTTATCTAAAATTCGCTGAATCAACTGCATGCAATCTCCCTGATGCTCACAATGCTTTTTCATATTTGTACTTTTATCAGATAACATATGATTTTAATAAATAGTTCCATCTTCTGACAAAGTGTCAGTAACATACCCTCTTTTTTTTGCATATTCGGCTAAGGTATCTTTTAAAATAGCTCTTGCTCGATGCAAACGCGAACGTACTGTTCCGATAGGAATATTTAGAATTTTAGCCATTTCTTCATAACTAAAATCTTCTAAATCACATAAAATAATAATCATTCTGAAATCCACGGGCAAGGCTTGAATAGCCTTGGTGATCTCATCGCCCATCATATCATTGACGGTTTCAGCCTTTAAATCGGCCTGAAAGGCTGGTTCTGCCTCTTCATCTCCAACGTAGGCTTGTTCAACCCATTCGAATTCAACTTTGGAAGGCCCTCTTGATTTTTTACGATAGTCGTTGATAAAATTATTTCGTAAAATACGAAATAGCCACGCTTTGGCATAGGTTCCTGACTCAAATGAGCCGGCAAATCGATATGCTTTCAGACAAGTGTCTTGCACTAAGTCTTGAGCATCATCCTCATCGTTAGTAAGACGCAAGGCAAAATTGTACATTGCATCTAAGTGAGGCATAAACTCCTTCTCAAAAATGGCTTTTGCCTTTTCCGGAGCTATGTTTTTTTCTTCAATTGATAATTCTTCTACTGGAGTTTCCATCAACACTTTTCGTTTCAAGTATAACGTTGAAATAACTAGCAATTATTAATCCAAACAAATAAATTTGAAAAATCTGCCAAAACGACCCAATTAGTCTTTTGAAAATAATTCAATCAAAACAAATACTAATAAACCTAAAAGCGTACTAAAAAATATTTTTAACAAACTTAAGCCGACTAAAGACCAATCACTTGCTTCCAATAAAAACAACACACTGTGATGAATCAGCAACATACTACCCACGTAAGGCAAATACCATAACCAAGTCATTTCTTGTAGGCTAATCCGACTTCGATCATCATAACCATTTGCTGGTGTCAAGATATTTAAAATAAACGACCGAAGATAAGCAATTAAAACCAAAGAAAAGGCATGAAGTCCGTGTGTATCATAAAACCAATCTACCAACCAGCCTGCTAGAAAAGCAAAAAAAACCAACAAACTTTTATTTATTTCTAAAGGGGCTTTAATGATTACAAAAGTGTAAATAAATAAAAAGGCGAATCCACCTATACCCATATCTCTTAATAGAAATACTTGCGCAAGCAAAACCAGTAAAAATGAAATCCCCAATTTAATATTCCCTTTTATATTCATTTTATTCAATTTTAGGAATACGTTCTTCCAATTTTACTTGCTGTTGTATGAGGTTATTTTTTACGACATACACATAGCGAAGTGTATTGAACTTAGTAAATAAAAGCACTTTGATATCATGAAAATTTCCATCTTCCTTTAAGCCTAATTTGGCAACTACACCTATTGGAATGTTGGGAGGAAAAACAGAATTAAAATCAGATGTAACAATGGTATCTCCTTTAGACACTTTCTTATATTTTGAAACATCCATCAAATCTACTACTTCTGGCTGCCAACCCGACCATTTAATAAATCCCAATTCGCCATTTTTTTTAATTTTAGCTGAGACCGAATTAATGGTATTTAACACTGAAATAACGAGTGATAAATGCGATGAACAGGATATTATTTTACCTACAATCCCCTTGGAAGACACTACTGCCATTCCTGGACGCATGCCATCAATTGTCCCTTTATCGATGGTAAGATAATTCTGGGAACTGTGGGTACTTTGAACAATGATTTTTGCAGTTGTTAATTGATATTGATTGGCAACAGCCTTACTTGCAAAATAAGGCAATTCTCCACCTGATATTTTAGCATTCTTTAATTGAAATAACTCATTCTGTAAACGAGCATTTTCCTTCGATAGTTCTTCATTAACATCCAATAATTGATGATAAGATTTTACAGCTTCGACTTTCCCTAAAACAGAAGCAACTACAGAATTGTTTGTATTAAAATAAATTGAATGTTGGTAGTCGTTGTACGTAAAAATAGACCAGAGACTAAGTAATTCCAGAAAAACAAATAGGATAAATCCTCTTTGTCGAACAAGGAATTGCAGTAATTGGTTCATATTTTAAAAAAGACTAGGTGATTAAAACTGGCTTATATTTTTCCAAGTTTTTAAGGATTTCTCCTGTACCACGAACAACTGCTTTTAATGGATCGTCGGCAACATGAACTTTCAATTGCGTTTTCTTTTCAATACGTTTATCTAATCCATGCAACATCGCACCACCTCCGGCTAAATGAATACCGTTGTGGAAAATATCACCTGATAACTCTGCTGGAGCTCGCTGAAGAGTTTCCATGATAGCTACCTCAATTTTGGTAATAGAACTATCCAACGCATATGCGATTTCAGAATAGTTTATCAAAATTTCTTTCGGAATACCCGTAATTTGGTCACGACCTCTAATTTCAAAATCAGCTGGTGGATTATCTAACTCTGGTAAAGCAGCACCTACTTGAATTTTTATTTGCTCAGCTGAACGCTCACCAATTACTAATTTATGCTCACGCAGTAAATAATCACGAATATCTCTAGTAAATTCATCTCCAGCAACACGAATGGAATTTTCTACGACAATACCAGATAATGAAATAATGGCAACTTCTGTAGTACCACCTCCAATATCTACTACCAAAGATCCATTAGGCTGTTCAATGTCAATTCCAATACCAATAGCAGCAGCAATGGGCTCATGCACCATGTAAACCTCACGGGCTCCTGCATGTTCAGCCGAATCTTTTACTGCACGCTTTTCAACTTCCGTAATGCCTGATGGAATACAAATAACCATACGAAGTGCGGGAGAGAAAAAAGAATTACCCTTATCAATCATTTTGATCAAACCTCGCATCATTAATTCAGCCGCTGTAAAGTCGGCAATTACGCCATCTTTTAAAGGACGTATCGTTTTGATGTTATCGTTTGTTTTTTCGTGCATCAACATGGCCTGTCTTCCAACGGCCATCACTTTATTTGAATTACGATCCAAGGCAATGATAGATGGTTCGTCTACCACCACTTGGTTTTTATGAATAATTAAGGTGTTTGCTGTACCTAAATCAATTGCGATGTCTTTGGTAAGAAAATTAAATAATCCCATAAATGGTCAAATAAAAATCTGTATTGTTCGTTCTACCAAACGGCAGAATAACAAATTTAATCATAATTTATCATGAAATTGATTATTTTCAAACAAAAATAAATTTCCTCAAAAAAATTATAAAATCACTTTATTGTACCACAATGGTAAAATAAGCCGAACTTTATGCGTACTTATAGGTATATTACAAAATAAGTTTACTTATTCATTAAAAAAATACACAAAAAAATAATAAATTTGCTTTGGAAATATTATCTGATTTATTAGATTTGTCCAAATTTAAACGATAAAAACGTTGGATTTATCCTAAATTTCCTAAAAAATGGAAGATTATAACAAAATCATTGAGTCCCTGGGTGTAAAATTCATTAAGTCTAGAAACATAAGAATATTACAACCGATTAAAATTAAAAATTACTACGACGTTGAAAATTCACTCTTGATTTTGTACAAAGGTGAAGTTTCTTTTGGAGAGGAAGAGACCCATGTGGAAGAAGGCGATATGCTTTTTATTCCAGGTGGTAAAATGGTCAGTGTCACATATGGTAATTCTGAGAAACCAAAACCGGTGAACAATGAGGAATTCTTAACTCACCGTGAATTGTATTTTGACTTAAATTTGGATCCAAACCAAATTGGAAAGCAAGAAAATTCATTTGGAATGGTTTCTTTTGAAGCAAAGGTTTTTGATTCTGTAAACTTCTTTACTAGTTTAGATATCCCTCCTTTCATTATTAAGAAAGATGAGAAGTTAGCTCAAACTATTCGCGAAATTTTGGTGGAAGATATGTCTGATTTCATTGGAAAAGGACGTATCATCAAAATCAAAACAGAAGAGATTGTTATCGAAATCATTCGATATATCATTGTTCATAGATTGTTCGTGGAGCAATTAGCAACAAATTCTACCTATTTTAAAGATCCACGTTTGATTGACATTTTTGCCTTTATCAAGGATAATTTAGGTGGCGATTTATCTAATAAAATTTTAGCCAATGTTGCCAATGTATCAGAAGATTATGTTGGTCAGTACTTCAAAATGTTGACAGGTATCAATCCACAAGATTATATTGAATATCAACGTATGGAAGCGGCAGTTGGTTTATTGAGAACGACAAAAAAATCCATCCGTGCCATTGGCTCGGAAGTAGGATACAAAGATACTGCTTATTTCTGTCGCCGATTTAAAATGATGTTCGGTATTCCGGCAGGAAAAATGAGACGAAGAGAATCTTTGATGAATATTTAATACAAAAATAAAGCCCGGTTCAACCGGGCTTATTTATTTTATATCAAATACTTCAATTTAATAACCTCTCGCTCAGTCAAGAATCTCCAATTTCCTCTTGGTAGGTCTTTTTTGCTTAATCCTGCAAAAGTAGTTCGATCTAATTTTGTCACTTCGTATCCTAGGTGTTCAAAAATTCGACGAACGATACGATTTTTTCCTGAGTGAAGTTTTACACCGATCACATATCCATCTGGGGTCACCCGGGCCAAATCATCTACCTTAATTTCACCATCTTCTAATTTCAATCCAGCCAAAATTTTATCAAAATCTTCTTCAGACAAAGGTTTATCAAGCTCAGCCTGGTAAATTTTTTCAATCTCATGCGAAGGATGTGTTAATCGATCTGCTAGCTCCCCATCATTTGTCAACAACAATAATCCTGTGGTATTACGATCTAGACGACCTACTGGATAGATTCGAGCATCTCCCGCATTTTTTACCAATTCCATCACCGTTTTACGATCATTCGGATCTTCTGTCGTGGTAATAAAATCCTTTGGCTTATTTAAAAGTACATATACCGGTTTCTCGCGATTCAATTTTCTGTTGCCATAACGAACAACGTCTGTTGGACCCACTTGGAAGCCCATTTCAGTAACCACTTTGTTGTTAACTTTTATCTCACCCGATTCAATTAATTTATCAGCATCTCTTCTTGAGCAAATTCCTGCATTGGCAATGAATCGATTTAAACGAACATGGTCTGACTTTTTTTCTTGCTGAGCAATTTTACGCTGAATTTTTGCAGGAGCATTCTCTTTAAAGCGATCTATGCGATAATTAGGCGTAAACCCTTTTCCTTCCTCGTGGCGATTATGAGATTTAAAGGTTTCTCTTTTTGAAAAACGCTTTTGTGCCTCTCCGTCTCTGGTATCAGAAGAATTTGTATTACCAAATTTTCGATCTGCACGCTCTTTAAATTGTTTTTTCTTTTCTTCAAAATGAGCAGACTCATCTCTTTTTACAAATCTAGGCTTAAAGTCAGAACTCCCTTCTCTTGGTCCTCTTTCATCCCTATTACCTCTTCCCTCTTCTCTAGAAAATCTTGGTTTAAACTCGCGGTTACCTTCTCTTGGTCCTCTTTCATCCCTATTACCTCTTCCCTCTTCTCTAGAAAATCTTGGTTTAAACTCGCGGTTACCCTCTCTTGGTCCTCTCTCATCTCTATTTCCTCTTCCCTCTTCCCTTGAAAATCTTGGTTTAAACTCACGGTTACCATCTCTTGGTCCTCTCTCATCCCTATTCCCTCTTCCCTCTTCCCTAGAAAATCTTGGTTTAAACTCACGGCTACCATCTCTTGGTCCTCTCTCATCCCTATTACCTCTTCCCTCTTCCCTACTTCCTTCTCTTGTAAAACGATTGTTGTTGTTCGAACGAGGATTCTCGTTCGTTGAAATTCTTTTTCTCATCATATATGCAACATCTCTGCTGTATTGTGCGTTAAGTGCTTGACTTTGCGCTATTTATTAAAATTTATACAAAGGTACGGTAAATAATTGAGGATAGCTTGTAACAAATGATTAAATTTGAGATTATATAGATTTAACGCCCGATGGCCACTTTCTTCAAAAATTATATTTTTATAGGATTTATAAGCATTCTATTGTATTCCTGCAATGGGATTGAGCAGATCTATCATAAAGGTCTGAGCCATTTTGAAAGAGGAGAATACGAATTAGCCATCCAAGTTTTAAAACCTTTAGCCGAAAAGGGCTTTGAATCTTCTTCTACTAACTTTTTAATAGCAGAGTCTTACCGTTTATCAAATCGAATTAAATTTTCAGGACCCTATTATCAGCGAGCAAAACTTGCTGGTAATTCAGAAAAGTTAATTCCTTACTATTTGGCTTATGCAGCAAAAGCAAACGGAAATTATGAGGAGGAAAAAGTGCAATTGAAAAACTTTATTGCCACAAAGCCATCTAAAAATTTACGATTACGTGCGGAAATAGAATTAGAGCAGTTAGATAAAATAGTTGAACTAGCTGAGAAAAAATCAACCATAGAACTAGAAAATATAGAGGGTAATACCGCTGGAGCAGAATTTGCTCCAAGAATATTGGATGGAGACTTAATACTTTCGAGCAGTAAAAAAACAGAGTTATATAAAAACAATGGCCTACCCATGATTGGTATTTATCGGGCAAAATTAAAATCGCCTGCAAGTATTTTATCGATTGACTTGTTATCAAATGAAGTTTTTCAAGCAAATTCCAATGAAGGAACTCCTGCTTTTTCAAAAAATGGAGAAATCATGGTATTTGCTAGAGGTAATACAGGAAAAAAAGACATTAGTCCAGACGTTGATTTATACATTTCTCGCAAAGAAAATGGACAATGGACAAGCCCTCAATATTTAACGATTTCAGATTCCTTGGCTTGGGATGGAAGTCCTGCATTTTCGGCAGATGGTAAAACGCTATATTTCGCATCAAATAGAAGAGGAGGAAAAGGCGGCCTTGACCTTTACCGCGTAAACATGGACAATTCAGGCAGGTTTGGGAGAGCCATCAATATGGGTTCCGCTATCAATACGCCAGGAGATGAAATTTTCCCTTTTGTATCTGAAGATGGAAAATTATATTTTTCATCTAATGGACATGCCGGATTAGGCGGATTGGATATTTTCGTGGCGAGTCGGAATGGAAATGAGATAGAAGTTGAACACTTAGGTAAACCCATGAATAGCATTTCTGACGATTTCGGACTTATCATGACTGATGAAAATCATGGTTATTTTACTTCAAACAGAGAAGGTGGCAAAGGTGATGATGATATTTACTATTTTACTGGGAAAGGAATTGAGGATCGTTGGTGGACGAATGAGGTCATTAAAACACCCGAAGAGCAAGAGGAAAAAATTGTCCATTACTATTTAAAACCGCAATTTGTTGATGTAAATGGCAAAGGAATTCCAAACGTAAAATATCGATTACGAAAAAATGGTGAAACGATTGGCACCTCGATTTCTGATAAAAATGGACAAATACCTAGCATTGATTTAGCAGAAAACGATGAAATTGAAATTTTGGGAGAAAAAGATGATTATTTAACCAAACGAGAAAACTTCTCGATGGAAGGTAGAGCGATACCACCATTACTTTTAAAAAAGGCCGTTACCGACACCACCTTTAACCTAGCCATTTCAATGGATAAACCAGAAATTGGAAAAGAAATCACTCAATTGTATCAAATTAATACGATTTATTACGATTTAGATAAATCAGAAATACGATCTGATGCAGCCCTAGAATTGGATAAAATTGTCCAATTTTTAAATGATAATGAACATGTAAGCCTAGAGCTTGGTTCTCATACCGATGCACGAGCAACAGCTGCCTACAATATGAAACTTTCTCAAAGAAGAGCAGAATCAGCGGTAAATTATATCATCTCCAAAGGAATTCAACGAAATCGTTTAAAAGCTAAGGGATATGGAGAAACACAATTAATTAATGAATGTACAGATGGAGTAACTTGTACTGAGGAACAACATCAAGAAAATAGAAGAACTGAATTTATCATCATAGATATTAAATCTGAGTAATATGAATTATTTATTGACCAATGGTCAACTTGTAAATGAAGGGAAAATTTTTGTTGCTGATATCCGAATTAAAAATGGCCGAATTGATAAAATAGCCTCGCAAATAATTCCGGATGCCAATGAGCAGATAATTGATATTCAAGGGAAACATGTATTTCCAGGAATGATTGATGACCAAGTTCATTTTAGAGAGCCTGGACTTACTCATAAAGCCTATATAGGTAGCGAATCGAGAGCTGCCGTTGCAGGAGGTGTAACCAGTTTCATGGAAATGCCGAATACTATACCAAATGCTTTAACACAAGAACTACTTGCGGATAAATATCATATTGCCTCTAAAACATCAATCGCCAATTATTCATTTTTCATGGGTGCCTCCAATGAAAATTATGAAGAAGTAATGAAAACAAACCGAAAGGATGTTTGCGGGGTGAAAATTTTCATGGGCTCTTCAACCGGCAATATGTTGGTTGATAAAAGAGATGTTTTAGAAAAATTTTTCAAAGATGTAGATATGCTCATTGCCACTCACTGTGAAGATGAACATACCGTTAAAACTAGATTAGAAAAATTCAAGGCAGAATACGGAGAAAATGCACCTGCAAGCCTCCACCCTATTATTCGAAACGAAGAGGCATGTTATATTTCTTCTTCTATGGCTGTTGAATTAGCAAAAAAATGGAACACAAAATTGCATATTTTGCATATTTCAACCGAAGAAGAATTAGCATTATTTGATTCATCTACTGATTCCATTAACAAAAGAATCACCTCTGAAGCTTGTGTACACCATTTATGGTTTGATGCCTCAGATTACGAGACCAAAGGGAATTTAATCAAATGTAATCCTGCAATCAAAGAAGCTAGACATAAAAAAGCTATTCGAAAAGCCATTGTTTCTGGCGCCATTGATGTGATTGCTACCGACCATGCGCCTCATACATGGGCAGAAAAACAAGAAAGCTATTGGAAAGCCCCTTCAGGACTTCCTTTAGTTCAACATCCTATGTTGATGCTATTTGATTTAGCCAATCAAGGGGAATTTTCGCTAGAACTGATTGCTCAAAAAACGGCGCATTCCTTAGCAGATATATTCCAAATTACTGATAGAGGATATATACGAGAAGGTTATTGGGCAGATTTAGCCATTGTGGACCTCAATCATGAATATCAAGTTAAAAAAGATAATATTCTGTACCATTGTGCTTGGTCTCCACTAGAAGGACACACTTTTTCAGCTAGCATCGACAAAACATTTGTTTCTGGAAATTTAGTCTATGCTGATGGAAAAATCATTGAGGGCACAAATGGTCAAAGACTCTTATTTAATCGATAAATTGAGATGTCTAAACAGTCGAGGCTCAGATCCTATTTTTCTGAACATGCTGTTGAGGCAGGCTTAGACGAGGTGGGCAGAGGTTGCCTGGCAGGTCCGGTGGTTGCTGCGGCAGTTATATTGCCAAAGGATTATTTTCATCCATTTTTAAATGACTCCAAACAATTGTCGGCCCGTCGACGGGCCGAAATAAAAGCAGATATCGAACGAGAGGCCTTAGCCTTTGCGATAGCAGAAGTAGATGCTCAGACGATCGATCAAATAAATATTTATAAGGCATCCATGAAAGCCATGCATTTGGCAGTAGATGAATTATCCATTCAACCTGAACATTTATTGGTTGATGGAAATAAGTTTATTAGTTACCCTTTAATTCCCCATACTTGCATAGTAAAAGGGGACTCCAAATTTTTTTCTATTGCTGCTGCATCTGTGCTAGCCAAAATATACCGAGATGAATTGATGGAATCCTTTTCAAAAACCTATCCAGGCTATGGTTGGGAACGAAATGCAGGCTATCCAACCAAACAACACAAATTAGGGATTCTAGAAAATGGATTTAGTCCTATTCATCGATTAACTTTTAGAAGTGAACTGTAAGGACCATTGCTTACAATTATGAAATTTCAAATATCAATTGTAACTTGAGTGAGATAGCTGAACGACTAATAAATTAAATGACTACACATTTCAGGTTTTGGATTTTAACTTGTTTGGTGCTTACAATAGGCACTTCACAAGCACAAGTATTCAATATTTCTTCAGAGAAATCCAAATGGATGCAAAAAAACCTAAATAGAATCAGTATCTCTGCCGATTCTAGTTATAAACAAGGCCAAAAATTAGCGCAAAAACTTGGCTACAAATTAACAGACAGCCTTGGAAAAGGAAAATTACTTCGATTCCATTCTATCAATCCACAAGGAGAGCCACTATATTTAGTAACCCATTCGACTACCCAAGCGGGTAAAATGACTAAAACGAATTCCTTGTATAAAAACGGAAGTTTAGGACTTGAAATTACTGGCAATTCAGATCTTTTAAAAGGCAAACTAGGCATGTGGGATGGTGGAGCCCTCTTAGATGCTCACGTTGAATTTACTGGAAGAACAAGTAAACAAAGTGGACAAACAAGTACATTAAGTAGTCATGCAACCCATGTGGCAGGAATTATGATTGCCGCTGGTAAAAATGCAAATGTATTAGGCATGGCCTCGGATGCTGATTTAAAATACTGGGATTTCGATAATGATGCATCTGAAATCGCAACAGCATCAAAAGATTTATATGTTTCCAACCATTCGTATGGTATTCAAGCAGGCTGGGTATATGACGAAAATCGGTCAAAATGGACATGGTGGGGATATGACGCCTCCTCAAAAACAGAAGATTATAAATTTGGTGTTTATGACGATAATACCCGACAATTAGATCAAATTGCCTATAATGCACCCAATTATTTAGTTGTCAAATCGGCAGGAAATTCAAGAGGCGATTTTGGTCCAGATACAAGTACCACAAACAAAAATTATTTTCAAAAATATTATATCCGTAATACTTCAACACTAGATTCGATTCCACGCAATCGAAATACTGGCTATGATATTATCTCAACGAATGCCAATGCAAAAAATATTTTAACGGTAGGCGCACTTGAATCCTCCTTGATTTTACCTAGAAATGCTTCATCTTATGCTTTAGCATCCTATTCTGCCTGGGGCCCAACCGATGATGGGCGAATTAAACCAGACATTATGGGAATTGGTTCAAATATTTATTCCACTACCAATACCAGTTCGGGTACTGCCAATAATTTATATGAATATAATTCAGGAACCTCCATGTCTTCTCCGCAAGTTGCAGGCTCCTTATTGTTACTTCAGCAATTATATACTCAATTAAATAAGGGCGCTATCATGCGTGCTTCAACCTTAAAGGGACTTGCCATTCATTCTGCAATGGATATTGGGGCAGTGGGACCTGACTATAAAACGGGCTGGGGAGTATTAAACATGGAAAATGCTGGTAAAATTTTACAAAATGCTGAAAATAATCATGTATTATCTGAATTAACCTTAAAAAATGGGGAATCATATAAAATCAATCTCGTTGCATCTGGTAAAGGGCCATTGACTGCTACCATTTCTTGGACCGACCCTGAGGGCAAATCGCAAGGAACTGTTTTAAATGATCGAACTCCTAGATTAGTAAACGATTTAGATATTCGAATTAAAGAATCAATTAATACCTATTTACCTTTTATTTTAGATCCTAATATTCCAGAAAAATTAGCCACCAAAGCTGATAATTTTAGAGATAATGTAGAAAAAATCATCATTCCAGATGCTATTCCTGGTAAGACGTACGAACTAACGATTAGCCATAAAGGAACGCTCACCTATGCCGCTCAAGATTACGGTCTAATCGTTTCGGGCGTAAATGGCAAGATGGTATGTGCGGTAAACTCTTCCAATACAGGTTATATCAAGCAAGTCAAATTAAACAACCAAAGTTCAAATTATCAAATTGAAAGCGGACTAAACACCCCCGTTGAAATAAGTACAGAAGGATTGACAAGTGGGTTTATCAATGCATTTGTAGACTGGAATCAAGATGGAGATTTTGAGGATGTAGGTGAATGGATTCAAAATAATGCTAGTTTTTCAAATTCCTTATATAGCTTTAAGATCAACTCTCCAGGTACTATTATACCACAAAATAATTATGGGTTAAGACTATTCGTTTCGTCACAAACTATCGCAAATGCATGTACAAGCCCAAGTAATGGAGAAATAAAAGATGTAGCCATTACAGCACTTGAGCCGTCTTATGATGTTAGTGTAGACAAATTAATTCAATCTGGGGGTGCATTTTGTGCAGGTTCAAATAATTTATTCTATGGAACCATCCGAAACTCAGGTACAAAATCCATTACTAATTTCAATTTAAAGTTTTCCATTTTTGAAGAAGGTTTACTCAAAAAAACGTATACCAAAGCGATTGATTCCTTGTCGATTAATGAGCAAAAAGAAATTAGCTTTTTGACTGATCTATCGATTCAAAATGATAAAAATTACCGCTATGAATTAGCTATCGATGCGAGTAATGATCAAGTGAATAGCAACAATATACTCTCTAAAACTCAATTATTGAGTAATAGTGTAACACCTAAGGCAACAGGTTTAAGTTGTTCTAATTCAAGCACAATTAATTTAAGTGCAAATTTGAATGCATTCTGGTACGACTCCAATAATACCCTTTTGGGATATGGAACAAACATTTCTCTTCCTAAAACTGGTACTTATTTTGCCTCACAAGGCGGTGTGAGTCAATCTCTAGGACCTAAAACAAAATATGAATTTGGCACAGGAACCTACTATTCAAATTTTGGACCTGAACCAATTCTTGAAGTTAAATCGCCAATGGTTTTAGAAAGTGCAAGGGTTTATGTGGGAACTAAAGGAACCATCGATTTTTACGTGACAGACATGAACTCAGGAGAACTCGTTTCCTTTTCTTCTATCAATGTAAATGCTACGAGATCACAAAAAAATATTGTTGCTCCACCGAACCAAATATCTGACGACAAATCTGACCAAGGAACTGTCATTTATTTGAATTTGGAATTTCCGAAAGCAGGAAAGTATCAATTAACACAGGTCTGTAAGAATGGCGCAAGTATTTTTAGAAGTAATCGTACGAAAGCTGATACCATCAATGCACCAAATAACATAGGCTTCCCATATAATTCAAATGACAACCTCATTTCCATGACAGGAGCCATGTACCAAGGCGCTCCTATTTATTCAGGGTATTATTATTTTTATGACATGAAATTTAAGTCGATAGGTTGTTCTTCAGATAAATCGGCTGTTAGTCTTAAGGAATCCATTGCACCCTCATTATCTCTCACTTCAAAAGGACCTAAAAGTATTTGTCCTGGTACAGAAACCATCAATTTGGGGGTAACCGCTAATACAGAAAACATTGCCTATCAATGGCAAAGAAATGGAAACGATATTGCAGGTGCCACCAAAACAAGCTATACTCCTACTACATCGGGGACATATAGCGTAAAAGGAACCAATGTAGATGGATGTTTTGGTAGTTCCGACACCTATTCCTTAACCATTTTCCCAAATGCTACTCCAAATATCTATTATAACTTAAATGGACTTTTGGAAACTACCGCAGTTAAAAATATTCAATGGTATTTGAATGACAAATTATTAGCTGGAATTAATACGAATACCTTTACCCCAACTACTTCGGGTGTTTATAAAGTTCAGGGCAACGATGTTAATGGTTGTTTTGGGGTTTCTATGGCCCAAACAGTAACCATTTTAGGAACTGAAAATGAAAGTTTGAAACTTAAGATATATCCAAATCCAACGGAAGGCAACCAATTAATTTTACAAGTACCAAATGAACTTTTAAATAAAAATTACACCGTAGAAATTGTAGACCTTTCGGGCCAACGAAAAATAGTCACTCCTATTTATGCACAAAGTTCAGGCATGCTCATCGACATACGTCATTTAGAAACTGGCGTATATTTCTTACGCATTTTGGAATTGGAAAAGGAAAAATCGATTAAATTTATTAAGAATTAATACAAACAATCGTTCTTCCAAACGATTGTCCATTTAACATATTTTGTAACATACCCGGAGCCTCGTCCAAGCTAATTTCTTTTGAAATTTCAGCTAAATTTACTTGCCACTGATTGGCAATAAGATTCCAAATGTACTGCTTGTATTCAAGTGGTGAATCGGCAGAGTAAATACCAAGCAATTTAGCTCCACGTAAAATAAAAGGATAAATTTGTAAGGCTAATTCAACATCCTTTGCCATTCCGCATGCAGCAACAGCTCCAGCATTTTGCAAACATTTAAGCATTTTTACCAACACTTCTCCTCCAAGGGTATCTATGGCTCCTGCATATTTTTGAGGATATAAAGCTCTTTGGGTATCAGCCATAAAGTCGTCTAACAAAAGAACTTCAGAGGCTCCCAAAGCTTTTAAAAAGTCTATCTGATCCTTTTTTCTAGTCATAGCATGTACCTCAAAACCCATATAATTCGCCAATTTAATGGCAATCATTCCCACTCCACCAGTTGCGCCTGAGATCAATAAAGGACCTTTTGAAGGAAGAATATCATTCTTTTGCAATTGATCAATTGCCATGGCAGCAGTTACCCCAGCAGTACCCCATTGCATAGCGGAATGCAGTGACAAATTACTCGGTTTTTTTACAAGCCAATTTGCTGGTACACAAATATATTCAGACAAACCACCATGCGTATTCATTCCCAAATCAAAGCCTGTAACAAGCACTTCCTCCCCTCTCTCAAAGGTGCCTGTGGTATCTGAAAGGACTGTTCCTGCAGCATCAATTCCAGGAATATGGGGGAAATTTCGAGTTATTCCTTTGTGTCCATTAGCTGATAAGGCATCCTTGTAATTTAATGAAGAATAAGCCACTCGGATTAAAACTTCATCGGATTTCAAGGTGGAAAATGGAAGCAATTGCAAAGAAGTGGTTCCCTTATTCGCATCATCTAATTGCGTCCACAAAGCAGAAAACTGTTCCATATTATTGTTTAGCCCAGAAAAAAATCATTCGAGGAGATGTTTTTTCGTCAAAAGGCGAAAGTTCATAATCGCCCAATAAATCAATCATCTGAAATCCTGCTTGGGAAGCGTAAGCAATGAAATCATTCTTTTGAATGATTTCAACTTTTTCTTCAAACTGAAAATCCTTCCCATTATCAGAGAATTCAATCTTTTTATATAGATATCCATTTTTAGCAAATCGTTTGATTTGAAAACAAATTCCTCCTCGATTAATTTGTTCCTCTGCTACAAGATTTGACAAGACATAGGTTGGATTGAAAAAATCTAAAACGAGTAATCCCCCTTTCTGTAATCCCTGAAAAAATCGATAAAATGCTAATTGATTTTCTTCAACCTTATCGAAATAACCAAAACTTGTAAAAAAATTAAATATCGCTTGATAATAATTAGTTTGAGGTAAAGGATTTCGCATATCATGTTGAAAAAATTTTAAATCCTTCGTTTCAAAAGATTTAGCTTCTTCAATATTGGATGCCGATAAATCATAAGCCTCCACTTGGAAACCAAGGTCAGATAAGGTTTTAGCATGTCGACCCTTTCCGCAGGCAGCATCTAAAACCAAGGCTCCATTACCTACATGTAATTTCTTTTGTAAGGCTCTAATGAAAACCGAAGCCTCATTCTCATCCCGATTTCCATATAAAATGTGGTAATAAGGGGAGTTAAACCAAGTTGAAAACCATTCAGCGGATTGCTCCATTTTATTTTCGGATATCAGTATTACTTAAAAAATCTTGATAGGCTAAGGCAATGCCATCTTTCAGCTCAATTTGATACTTCCAGCCTAAGGCATTTAATTTAGAAACATCCATTAATTTGCGAGGAGTTCCATCTGGTCTGTTTGTATCCCAAATAATTTGCCCTTCATAACCCACGGTTTGTTTTACAAGCTGCGACAACTCTTTGATAGAAACATCCACACCAGTACCTACATTCACTAATTCTTTTTCATTGTAATTTTCCATCAAAAACAAACAGGCCTCTGCCAAATCATCAGCATGTAAAAACTCACGCAAAGGAGATCCAGTTCCCCAAAGTGTCATTGAAGGCTGATTACCAACTTTTGCTTCATGAAATTTACGAATCATTGCAGGTAATACGTGGGAATTTTCTAAGGAATAATTATCATTCGGACCATACAAATTAGTAGGCATCACCGAAATAAAATTACAGCCATATTGGTCTCTGTAGGCTTCACACATTTTTATCCCAGCAATTTTAGCAATGGCATAGGGTTCATTGGTAGGCTCCAATGGGCCAGTCAACAAATAGGATTCTTTTAAAGGTTGTGGAGCTAATTTTGGATAAATACAAGATGAACCTAGAAACATAAGTTTCTTAACTCTATTTACATAGCTAGCATGAATGACATGATTTTGGATGGCTAAATTTTCGTACAAAAAATCTGCTCTGTAGGTGTTATTGGCAACAATACCTCCCACTTTTGCCGCAGCTAAAAATACATAATCAGGTTTTTCTTTTTCAAAAAAATCCATCACTGCCTGTTGATTTTTCAAATCCAATTCAGTAGAGGTTTTTCCAATAACCTGTTGAAAACCTTGTTTTTGCAAGGCACGCATGATGGAAGAACCTACCATTCCACGATGACCTGCAACATAAATCTTAGCACTTTTATCCAATGGTTGTAATTTTTTTTCCAAAATTAATGAATGCAAGTGTAGAAAACGATTTATTGTGTACTTTTGAACAATATTTTATGATTTTGTTCGTTTGCAACCCATGATGAAATACCTTTTAGGCTTCATTTTATTGATTTTTTGTCAATTTACATTTGGACAAAAAATAGATTTTAGTTCCAATAAAAAACCACTGATAGACACCACTGTTCATCGGAAAGGTTTATTGGGTGGTCGATTAAGTACGGGCTTAGAAGGCACAGGAGAGAAAATCAAAAAAACAAAAGAAGATCTTTCGAAATTCAAAACAGAAGGCCAAGATCTTTTGAACGAATTGGGAATTCACCAATTGGGAAAATCAATTTCAAAAAATATCAAGAAAAAATTAGCCCCCAAAGATGAATATGAGGGTATCAAAACCGAAAAAAGAATTGCCCAATATGGCTCTGGAAACCGCGCTACGGTAGAAGAAGTTAATGTTATAAAATATGTAGAAGACGAAAAAGTTAGTCCATATTTACAAGAAATATGGTGGTTTGACCCCTCGCAAAATCGAGTGGTTAATACCCCAATAAAAGACGCAAAAAATCCATTGATTTGTCATGGACCATACAAGAAATTTGTCAATCAAACTTTAGTAGAAGAAGGATTTTTTTTCCAAGGAGGCAAAGATGCTCGATGGGAAAAATATGGCCCTGAATATGAATTAGAAGACAAATCTATTTATAAAAAAGGTTTTCCAGCCGAATCGATCATCAGCTATTATGATGCTGACAAGAAAAAAATCAAGGAAGTTATACCAAAGGTATATGGCAAGGTTAGTGGGCAATATTTATCTTTTTACCCGAATGGATTACTTGCCATTGAAGGCAAATTAGACGATAGCGTTCGAGTAGGGCGCTGGAGAGAATTCCATGAAAAAGGAGCAGCAGGTCGATTGAAAAAAGAATGGAAATATGGAAAGGATAAATTCGAACAGGTTGAGCCGGCTCTCATTCAAGAAAGAGATACACAAGCAAAAATAATTTACCAGAATCCAAATAAGTTTGAATAGGATGCAAAAAAGATTATTTGTTTTCATGCTAATGATGATTTCAATGATTTGGAAATCTGGAATGGTCTATGCTCATATGGCAGGTAAAGAAGAAGGCGCTGTTTTAAAAACAAAATCAGAAAATTCGCAAACCTCAATCCCAATCAATCCTACAAATTCAATCGAAGAAGATGAGGAAGATGAAGAAGATGAAGATGAATCTTTGAAAAAAAATAAAAACCAATACGTAACAGACCTTTCAAATTATTCAGAAAAAAAACATTTAGATTTAGTCAAAAAAAATCAATCTATTTTCTTTTTAGTTGCCCACAAACGTGGAATCTTACAATCCCCTCCCTATTCTCCGCCCGATTTTTGTGACCAATAATAATTATTGAATCACAAAAATCAACTTATATGTATAATCAAAATTTACTAAAATCGTTTATTTCAAACGATTGGAAATCTGGCATAGCCGTATTTCTGGTGGCCTTACCACTTTGTTTAGGTATTGCCTTAGCTTCAGGCGCACCATTAATTGCAGGTTTAATAGCTGGTATTATTGGGGGAACAGTCGTCGCTTTGCTTTCTGGTTCTGAATTATCAGTGAGTGGTCCAGCAGCCGGGCTCACGATTATCGTTTATCATGCAATTCAATCTCTACCAAGCTACCAAACATTTTTAGTTTCAGTTGTTTTAGCAGGGGTTTTCCAAATGATCTTAAGTATTCTCAAATTAGGTAAAATAGGGAGTTTTTTCCCATCCTCCGTCATAAGAGGAATGCTTGTTGCTATCGGAATTGTAATTATTTTAAAACAAATTCCACATGCATTAGGAGATGATTTCGATTTCGTAGGGGAATTTGAATTTGATCAAGCAGATGGAAAAAACACCTTCGGTGAAATTATTGAAGCCCTCTCGGGCTTCAAATTGGGGGCTATCGCCATTACCATAATGGGCTTACTCCTTTTGTTCAATTGGACAAAATTCACCATCAATTCAAAAATATTACGAAATGTACCCGCTTCACTTATTGTCGTAATGGTTGGTATTTTTCTAAACTATTTATTTAAAATATATCTTCCTGGTTGGTATTTGGGTAATTCTGCAGACCATATGGTTTCCTTACCTATTTTTTCCAGCATAGATGATTTCAAGAAAAGCTTCCAATTTCCTGATTTTAATGCTATAGGAAATGTTCAGGTTATAAAAATTGCCATAACATTAGCAATTGTAGCAAGCTTAGAGACTTTACTTTCCTTGGAAGCTACCGATTCTTTGGATCCTCAGAAAAGAATTTCATCAGCGGACAAAGAATTGTTGGCTCAAGGCATTGGCAATATATTTTCCGGATTAATCGGGGGAATTCCTCTTACTTCTGTAATTGTGAGATCATCGACAAATATCTATGCAGGTGCTCAAACCAGATTGTCAGGATTTTTCCATGGAGTTTTATTACTTATTGCCATTCTTTTCTTGCCTGCAATAATGAATCTTATCCCCTTAGCATGTTTAGCAAGTATCCTTCTATATACTGGCTATAAACTTGCTCATCCAAAAGAATTCATGAAAGTCTTTAAAGAAGGTTGGAAACAATGGATTCCATTTGCTATTACAATTTTAGTAGTTGTTTTTGTAGATCTTTTATGGGGAATTTTTATTGGAACGACTGCAGGCTTACTATTTGTCATGGCCACAAATTACCAATCGGTTATTTCTGTACATCAAAAAGACAACACTATTTTAATTCGATTCAAAAAGGATGTCACGTTTTTACACAAAATGTCTATAAAAACCATTTTACAAAAAATTCCTGACGATTCTTTAGTATTCATCGATGCAAAGCATGCCAGCTTTATTGATCATGACATACAATTACTCATAAATGAATTTATAGAAACTGCTCCATTAAAAAATATAGAAATCGATTACAAAAAATGAAAGAATATAAAAAACTACTTTTAAACAATAAAGCTTGGGCAAGTGAACGATTAGAAATCGATGAACGCTATTTTGATAATCTATCCAAAGACCAAAAACCCTTATTTTTATGGATTGGCTGTGCAGATAGTCGTGTACCTGCCGAGGAAATTACGCAATCTAATCCAGGCGATATTTTTGTTCATCGCAATGTTGCCAATATGGTTGTCCATACAGACATCAACTTGTTATCTGTTCTACAATATGCCGTAGAGGTTTTAGAAGTTAAGCATATAATTGTTTGTGGCCATTATAATTGTGGTGGGGTAAAAGCAGCTATGACTAACCAAGATTTTGGTCTAATCAATAAATGGTTAAGAAATATCAAAGAAGTTTATGAAAAACATATTTTGGAACTTCAAACAATTAAAGATGAACAATTAAAGTTTAATAAACTTGTAGAACTCAATGTACTGGAGCAAGTGAACAACTTGGCTAAAACAACCATTGTGCAAAAAGCCTGGCACCAAAAAAAATACCCACACCTGCACGGCTGGGTATTTGATATGCACATTGGCGAAATTAAAGAAATATTAAATATCAACGCTGGTGAATGGGATAACCCAATCTTTCAATTTGATTTTCCTATTGAGCCGTCGATTTAATTTTTAATTCATCTAATTGAGCTTGAGCCAAAGGCGATGGTGAGTCAATCATCACATCTCGGCCGGCATTGTTTTTAGGGAACGCGATAAAATCACGAATGGAATCCGTTCCTCCAAATAAAGAACAAAGGCGGTCGAAGCCAAAGGCTAATCCTCCGTGAGGCGGAGCACCATATTCAAAGGCATCTAATAAGAATCCAAACTGAGCTTTTGCCTCCTCCGGAGTAAATCCAAGCACTTCAAACATTTTTGATTGTAAATCTTTTTGGAAAATACGAATAGAGCCTCCTCCAACTTCCACTCCATTAACCACCAAGTCGTATGCATTTGCACGAACCTTTCCTAATTCACCTGCCATCATCGCTTCAATATCTTCTGGTTTCGGACTTGTAAACGGATGGTGCATAGCGAACCAACGATTTTCCTCTTCAGAATACTCCAACAATGGAAAATCAACTACCCAATGCACACTATATTCATTTGGATTACGAAGTCCTAAACGATTACCCAATTCCAAACGCAACTCATTTAATTGCTTTCTAACCTTATCTCCATCTCCTGATAAGATTAACATCAAATCTCCTGGCTCCGAACCAAAGGCTGCTGCCCAAGTTTTCAAATCCTCTTCTGTATAAAACTTATCAACCGATGACTTAATGCTGCCATCCACATTGTATTTCACATTCACTAATCCCTTTGCACCAATTTGAGGACGTTTCACAAAATCTGTTAACTCATCTATTTGCTTTCTGGTATATTCAGAGGCCCCTTTCACATTGATTCCAACCACTAAATTGGCAGCATCAAATACTTGAAAATCTTTCCCACTTGTCAAATCCCTCTCCTCTCCTTTCAATTCTACGAATTCCATTCCAAATCGAATATCAGGCTTATCTGAACCATAATATTTCATGGCATGCGCATAGGTCATACGACTAACTTCTCCTACTTCTATCCCTTTCACTGCCTTAAACAAATGCTTGATCAATCCCTCAAATACATTTAAAACATCTTCTTGCTCTACAAAAGCCATCTCACAATCAATTTGTGTAAATTCTGGCTGACGATCTGCACGCAAATCTTCATCCCTAAAACACTTCACTAATTGATAATAACGATCAAATCCAGAAACCATTAATAACTGCTTAAAGGTTTGAGGTGATTGTGGAAGTGCATAAAATTCACCCGGATTCATACGAGATGGGACCACAAAATCACGTGCACCCTCTGGGGTTGATTTAATCAATACAGGTGTTTCTACCTCTATAAATTCCAAATTATCTAAATAATTTCTTACTTCTCTCGCCATACGATGACGTAACTGCAAACTAGAACGAATTGGATTTCTTCTTAAATCCAAATAACGATATTTCATTCGCAAATCATCCCCACCATCTGTCTCATCTTCAATTAAAAAAGGAGGCAATTTGGCAGGATTTAAGATTTTTATAGTCAAAATTTTAATTTCAATATCTCCGGTTGCTATTTTATCATTCTTAGATAGGCGCTCTACGACAACACCTTTTGCTTCAATCACAAACTCTCTACCTAGTGAACGTGCAGTCAACATGGCCTCGGCATTGGTCTTCCCTTCTTCCAACATTAATTGAGTAATACCATAACGATCTCGCAAATCAATCCACACCATACCGCCTTTGTCTCTTGAACGTTGAACCCAACCACACAAAGTTACCTCCTGTCCTACATGGGACATTCTCAACTCCCCATTTGTATGCGATCTAAACATAAAATCTATCTAATTTTTTTTAAAACAAATGCAAAATTACAGAAAATACAGAGGAGAGAAAAGTATTATGGAAACTTTATAGAAAACACGAATTATTTTTTATTTATTTTGAACAAAAAAATGGTGCCCAAATGGGCACCATGTAAATTCAAATTATCAAAAAATTGTAAGGGTTAGGTTTTTAAGGGATGGTTAGGCCTTTTTAAAACTTGGTTAGGTTTTTAATACTAGTGGTTGATAAGTCAAAATTAATAGGTCTTATTTTGGGTCGAGTTGTGATTTTGCAACTTTTTTAAAAATTTATGAAAAAAATTGGAATCATCGGAGCAGGCATAGGAGGCATTGCTTTAGCCCTCAGAGCAGCAAAAAAAGGTTATATAGTACATATTTTCGACAAAAACCCCTACCCTGGGGGAAAATTAGCGGAAATTAAACTTGATAATTACCGGTTTGATGCTGGTCCTTCCTTATTTACACAACCCGAATTAGTGGATGAATTATTTGAATTACATTGCAAAAACCCAAGAAATTACTATTCCTATCAGTCGTTAACAACCATCTGTCATTATTTTTGGGAAGATGGCACGCAATTACAGACCCACCAAGACCCCGAAAAAAGCATTGACGCCATAAGTAATGTATTAGGAGAGGACCGCTCCGTTATAAAAGCCTACTTTAGTCATTTCAAAAAAGCATTTGAAATTATTCAACCACTATTTTTGGAAAAATCTTTACATAAATTACAAACCTGGACCAGCAAAGAAGCTCTGAAAGGATATCTTAACCTACCCAATTTGGGCATTCATACCAGCATGAATAGATTCCATGAAAATCGATTCAAGAACCCAAAAACAACTCAATTATTTAACCGATATGCCACGTACAATGGCTCTGATCCTTACCAAACCCCAGCAACGCTAACGGTTATCCCTCATCTTGAATATCACTTAGGGGCCTACTTCCCGAGAGGTGGAATGGTTTCCATTATACAATCGTTGGTCAAACTTGCCGAAGAAATTGGCATTCATTTTCATTTAAATGAAGGAGTAGAAGAACTATACATGGAGCAAGAGAACGTAAAAGGATTTCGAACATCAAAAGATACCTATGATTTCGATTTTATTGGGAGTAATTCAGACATTACACCCCTATATAAGCAACTGTTTAAAAACACTTCTTTCAAAATACCTAACAAATTATTAAATCAAGAAAAATCTAGTTCTGGCATCATTTTTTATTGGGGTATAAAAAAGAAGTTCGATCAATTAGGGGTTCACAATATCTTTTTTAGTGAAAATTACAAAAAAGAATTCCAACATATTTTTAAGGAAAAAACCCTCTACATAGACCCAACCATATATATACATATCTCCTCTAAAGTCGAACCCGCTGATGCACCACCTGATGGAGAAAATTGGTTTGTATTAATGAATACACCAAATAATATCGGACAAAATTGGGACGACTATGTTGTAAAAATGAAAGAATATGTGATTAATAAACTAAACAGAATGTTGAACATCCAATTGGAAGATTTAATTGAAAAGGAAGATTATCTAGACCCAAGAAGAATTGAGTCGCGTACAAGTTCTGCGGGGGGTGCCCTATACGGCAATTCCTCCAATAATGCATTCGCCGCATTTTTGCGGCATCCAAATTTTTCAAAAAAAATACCTAATATGGTATGGGTTGGTGGAAGCGTGCACCCTGGCGGAGGTATTCCTTTGAGTATCTCCTCAGCAAAAATTGCAAGTGAGGCACTTTAGATTAAAGGAAATTCAATAGCTTTGCAAAAAAATACTATTATGATTCAAAGACCACAATCGATATTCTTACTAATTGTAATCGCCTGTGAAATTTTTGTTCTGACTGGAGCAAGCATTTGGTCTAAAAATAATTTCGATGGACAAGAGGTCCTGGTAAATATTCAGACCTTACAACAAACCTTACAGGGAAAAACTATTTTCGAAAGTTTCCATTTTTTACTAGCTGCATTATTAGGTGCATCTACCCTTCTAACAATAGGAATTTTATTTTCATTCAAAAACAGAATGCGTCAAATGATGTTAGGGCTTTTCAACTCTATGTTGATCGCCGGAACTGTTGGTTATAGCTTCTATATTATTTTCAAACAAGCAATCCCACTTTTTGCACCAGAACAAAATGGCAAATATGCCATAGGTTTTTATGCTTTAGTTGTAGCATTACTTGGCAATATGATTGCTAATCGTTTGATCAGAAAAGATGAAATGTTGGTAAGAAGTTCGGATAGAATGCGTTAATTGACAATTAGTTAAACAATTCCCTCTTTCAACAAGTCATGTAAATGTACAAATCCTACGGCTTGGTTATTTTCCAAAACCACTAGTTGGGTGATATTTTTATCTTGCATGATTGCTAAAGCTTCGGTTGCATAAGCATCTGCATCTATCGTTTTAGGGTTCTTGTTCATCATGTCGAAAATATTTACCTCGGCCCAATTGCTAGTTTGTTCCAACATTCGACGCACATCACCGTCGGTAATGATTCCTAGCAAAAAGGTACCATCCATTACGGCTGTTGCCCCTAATCTCTTAGAAGATATTTCATGGATTGCTTCTTTAATGGAAGCTTTTGGACCAATTTGGGGAAACTCGTGGGATGGATAAATATCTTTTACTTTTAAATACAATCTTTTTCCGAGGGCACCCCCTGGGTGATATTTTGCAAAATCTTGAGAAGAAAAGCCACGGGCTTCCAACAAGCAAACTGCTAAGGCGTCTCCCAAGGCAAGCGCTACAGTAGTAGACGTAGTAGGAGCCAAATTAAGCCCATCTGCCTCTTTTTCTGCTAAGGCATGTAAAATAAAATCAGCTTGTTGACCCAAAAAAGAATTGGGATTGGAAACCATCGCAATTAAAGGCACCCCCGTCCGTTTAATTAATGGAACCAACACTTTTATTTCAGGGGTGTCTCCAGATTTTGAAATACATACAACAGAATCTTCTGACTGAATCATTCCTAAATCGCCATGTATGGCATCTGCCGCATGCATAAAAATAGAGGGTGTACCCGTAGAATTCAAGGTTGCTACAATTTTTTGAGCAATTATGGCAGATTTACCAATACCCGTAAATACCACTCTACCCTTTTGAGTTAAAATATATTCTACGCAGGCAACGAATTGTGAATCAATCAAATCTTTTACTCGAAGGATCGCATCTGCCTCTTCTTGTAAAATTTTTTTTGCTGTGGATTCAATATTTTTGCTTAATTTCAATTTAAAGATGTTTTGCGGTTCAAAGATACCCAAAAAGAGTAAATTTAGACTAAGAACGATAACCCAAAGTTTAAAAATATGCCCAACAACATTACCACAGAGGTTTTGAAAGAACAGCTTAAGCAGATTTTTGGATTTGATCAATTCAGAGGTGAGCAGGAGCATATCATCAAAAACACCATTGAAGGCAATCATAGTTTTGTTTTGATGCCAACGGGTGCCGGTAAATCTTTATGTTACCAGTTACCTGCTATCGTGATGGATGGTACTGCAATTGTTATTTCGCCATTAATTGCATTAATGAAAAATCAGGTGGACCAAATGATTGCATTTGGTGTAAATGCTCAATTTTTAAATTCCTCATTAAGCAAAGCTGAAATCAATAAAGTAAAATCTGAAGTTTTAAGGGGAGAGGTTAAATTGTTGTATATCGCCCCTGAATCTTTAAATAAACAAGAAAATTTATCCTTTTTGCGTCAAGCAAAAATTTCATTTGTCGCTATCGATGAAGCACATTGTATCTCTGAGTGGGGACATGATTTCAGACCAGAATATCGGAAAATAAAAAGTATCATCGAAGAGATTGATGCTAAATTACCGATTATCGCATTAACGGCTACTGCTACTCCTAAAGTCCAACAAGACATTCAAAAAACACTTGGATTAGAGGATGCACAGGTATTTAAAACTTCATTTAATCGAAAAAATCTTTATTATGAGATTCGATCAAAACATGAAGTGGATAAACAGTTGATTCGATACATCAAATCACATACAGGAAAAGCAGGCATTATTTATTGTTTAAGTAGGAAAAAGGTTGAAGAAATCGCCGATTTATTACATGTAAATGGAATCAATGCACTTCCCTATCATGCAGGCCTTGAACCTCAGGTGCGAATTGCCAATCAAGAAGCCTTTTTGAATGAAGAGGTTGATGTAATGGTCGCAACTATTGCCTTCGGTATGGGCATCGACAAACCTGACGTTCGCTTTGTCATCCATTATGATGCGCCAAAATCACTTGAAGGTTATTATCAAGAAACGGGGCGAGCTGGTAGAGATGGCTTAGATGGTGCGTGTATTTTATTTTTTGCACATGGAGATATTGAGAAACTTGATAAATTCAATAAAAATAAAGGAAACTCAGAAAAAGAAAATGCCAAATTGTTGTTGGCCGAAATGGAAGATTTCGCCAATTTGGGGGTATGTAGAAGAAAACAACTTTTACATTATTTTGGGGAGCACCTAGCAGAAGATTGTGGATTTTGTGACAACTGCCAACATCCTAAAACTTCATTCAAATCAGAAGAGGAAGTCTTGTGGGTCCTACAAACAATTAAAGAAACCGAGGAAAAATTTGATTCTGAACATATAGCAGATATTTTAGAAGGTAACCTTACCCAATATGTTGAAAGTTATGGACACAAAGACTCAACTTATTTTGGAAAAGGGCAGCAAGCATTTTGGCTACAACAAGAAGATGACGAGGAGGATGACGAAGAAGAGGAAGATGATGAGGATGATGATTTAGACAGTGATTTTGATGATGAGGAAGGTGAAAAGAAAGCAAAGAAGAAGCCCTTAAAAGCAAAAAAATCAAAATCAAAAAAACAAGATCCAGAAAGTGTTCGCATTTCTCCATGGATTTCGTTTATTAAACAAATGGCGATTCATGGCCTTCTTGAAAAAGATATTGAAAATTTAGGCTGTTGGAAAATCTCTGCAAAAGGAAATGATTTTATCGGGAATTCATTTCCATTAACGTTCTACAAAGATCACGATTACGAAAAAGAAGTACAAGAAGCCATTGAAGAAGAAGAATCAGGAATCAATGCAAAAGCCTATGACACCGAATTGTTTGAAATTCTTAAAACACTTCGCAAAAAAATAGCCAAAGAAAAAAATCTACCGCCGTATGTGATTTTCCAAGATCCATCTTTGGAAGAAATGGCAACTACCTACCCTAGCAGCCAAGAAGAAATGGCCCAAATAAATGGGGTTGGTATGGGAAAAGTGATTAAATTTGGAAAACCATTTTTAGACGTCATCAACAGGTATGTGGAGGAGAATGAAATTGAAACCGCGAAGGAAGTTGTTGTAAAGTCTACAGTCAATAAATCCATGATTAAAATTTACATCATCCAGCAGGTTGATCGTAAAATTGATTTAGATATTATAGCTGAACAAAAAGAGCTTTCAATGGATGAATTGATCAATGAAATTGAAACTATTTGTTTTTCTGGAACTAAACTAAACTTAGATTACTACATCAATCAAGTGATTGACCCTGATAAACAAGATGAGATATATGATTATTTCATGAGTGCAGAGACAGATGACATTGAAAAAGCATTAGCAGAATGTAATATTGATGATGTCATCGAAGAAGAATTACGATTAATGCGAATTAAATTTTTAAGTGAATTAGCCAATTAAATTTATATGAATGTTTTAATATTGGGATCTGGTGGAAGAGAACATGCCTTTGCGTGGAAGATATCCCAAAGTCCCCTCCTAAGTACATTATTCATTGCTCCTGGCAATCCGGGAACGGCCGAAATCGGTACAAATCTTCCTCTTTCTGTAACAGATTTTGAGGGTATTAAACTTGCAATTAAAGAACACAATATAGAGCTCGTAATCGTTGGCCCTGAAGAGCCATTGGTTAAAGGGATTCGAGATTTTTTAGAGGCTGACGAAACCTTACGCCATGTTGGTATCGTTGGTCCAGGAAAAGAAGGTGCACAATTAGAAGGCAGCAAAGATTTTTCAAAAAACTTCATGCATAAGTACCTGATTCCAACTGCCGCCTCAAAAACCTTCATCAAGGATACTATTGAAGATGGTTTAACCTATTTGGAGCATCAACAGTTTCCAATTGTATTAAAAGCCGATGGCTTAGCTGCTGGGAAAGGGGTGATTATTGCACAGTCTCTTCAAGAAGCCAAAGAGACCTTAAAAGAAATGCTTTTGGATGCCAAATTTGGTGATGCAAGTTCAAAGGTGGTCATTGAAGATTTTTTACAAGGTATAGAATTATCTGTTTTTGTACTAAGTGATGGAGAAAATTATGTGATTTTGCCAGAGGCAAAAGATTATAAACGAATTCGCGAAAATGATGAAGGCTTAAACACTGGAGGCATGGGAGCGGTTTCTCCTGTTCCTTTTGCTAATGAAAAATTCATGGAAAGAGTAAAGCAAAAAGTTGTTGAGCCTACTATTCAGGGTTTAAAATCAGAAGGTATCTCCTACAAAGGCTTTATTTTTATTGGCTTGATGAATCACGATGGTGAACCGTATGTAATCGAATATAATGCGCGCATGGGCGACCCAGAAACTGAGGTTGTCTTACCAAGAATCGAATCAGATTTCTTATCTTTGTTGTTTGCATCATCAAAAGGTAAATTGAACGGACAAAAAATAGTCCTTTCTGAGCAATTTGCCGTAACAACAATGGTTGTTGCTGGCGGATATCCAGAAGATTACCAAAAAGGAGATGTAATGACTGGCTTTGAAAATGTTAAAGATGCTTTACTATTTCATGCTGGAACAAAAAGTTCGGATGGTCAAATTGTAACATCAGGTGGACGAGTGATGGCTCTAACGGGTCTGTCTAACACCCTTGAAAACGCTATCCAAAAATCGCAAAAAGCGGCAAATGCCATTCAATTTGAAGGCAAACATTATAGAAAAGACATAGGTTTAGACGTTTTACGATACAATAAACCTTAAATAAAGGAAATAAATGGCTTGTAAGTCCTGTACATCGGGTGCTTGTGGATCAGCGGTAGCTGGCGATAAAGTGGAAGGTTGCCAAAGCAATGGTGCTTGTGGTACCGGTGCATGTAATAAAATGAATGTATTTGATTGGTTGTCAGATTTAGACGTCCCAACCTTTCAGCGATACGATATTGTAGAGGCCAAATTTAAAGGCGGCCGCAAAGAATACGTTCGAAATGTAGATAAAATCGAACTACATACAGGAGATGCCATCGTGGTGGATTCAGGTTCAGGGGCTCATGTTGGAGTAGTTTCTTTACAAGGCGAACTCGTTCGATTACAATTATTGAAAAAGGGAATCAAAGATGATGATTCCATAAAAAAAATCATTCGCATCGCGAATGAGAAAGATTTGGAAAAACACGAGCAATCCATGGCGCGTGATCTACCAACCATGTATCGTACCAGAGAAATTGTTAGAGATCTGAAACTTTCCATGAAAGTTTCAGATGTTGAATATCAATCTGACGGAGGTAAAGCAACTTTTTATTATTCTTCAGATGATCGAGTTGATTTTAGAGAATTAATAAAAATTTTAGCCACTGAATTTAAAGTGCGAATCGAAATGAAGCAAATTTCATTACGACAAGAAGCAGGACGCATAGGAGGTATCGGAATTTGTGGAAGAGAATTGTGTTGTTCCACTTGGCTAACTGATTTCAAAAATGTTACTACCTCTGCCGCTAGATACCAGAATTTATCTTTAAATCCGGTTAAATTAAGCGGCCAATGTGGTCGTTTGAAATGCTGTTTGAATTATGAATTAGAGACCTACATGGATGCTCTAAAGAATATTCCAACTGTAGAAGGTAAACTTAAAATTAGAAAAGGGAATGCAAGTCTTCAAAAAACCGACATCTTTAAACGGATGATGTGGTTTGGAATTGAAGGAGAAGAAAGTAATTGGATACCCGTTAGCTGCGATCGAGTAGCAGAAATTATTGAATTAAATAAAAAAGGTATCATCCCTGAATCATTTGAAAATCTAAGCCCTGATGCACCTGAGGTAGAAAAACCTACTATTTCTGAATTAAATTCAGATTTAGATCGTATGGATAAAAAATACACTAAAAATAGAAATCCAAATCAAAACCAAGGGAAAAAGAAATTCAATAAAAATAGAGACGAGAGAAGAGAACCAAGGAACGAGAGACCAGAGAATAGAAATACAAGAACTGAGTCGACTGACCTAAGCAAAGCTACAGGTAATACTGCGGAAGGGCAAGCACCGGGTAATGATACCCCAAGACCAAAGAAAAAGTTTAAAAAGAAATTCAGACCGAGACCAAATGGAGGCAATGGTACCCCTAAAGCTGAATAAAATTCATTGGGTAATCTTATTTTTGGTTTCCATTTTACAATTTTCATGTCAAATGGAACCAGGCTTTGAAGAAAACACTTCATTAGGTGCAGATGGATGGCCTGAGAAACAAAAAATTGAATACGAAATTGCTCAAGTCCATGAAAGTGGACCCTATGATTTGCAGATTCTAATCAGACAAGATAACAACTACCCTTTTTACAATTGTTTTTTACTGGCTGAGATTACTGATGAAAAAGGCAAGAACATTAAAAAAGGATTAGTGGAAGCTTTTTTTTATGATCAAAAATCTGGAAAACCTAAAGGTGAAGGTCTTGGAGATTTATTTAGTCATAAATATACCATTTTCGAAAATATCCCTTTAAAAAAAGGAACTCATTTAAAAATTTCACTTCGTCAATTTATGCGTCGAGATACCTTACAAGGAATTGTCTCTGTAGGTTATGCACTTAAACCAAGGCTTTCAGATGGTAAAAATTGATGAAATAGATAAGCAAATTTTACGCTTTTTGAATGAAGATGCTTTCATGTCGAATAAAGAAATGGCCACCCGCTTGGGAATGAGCGCCACTCCTATTCATGAGCGCATCAAAAAAATGGAAAAAGAAGGGATCATTAAAGGCTATAAAGCCATAATTGATCCACAAAAATTAGGAAAATCATTAACAGTTTTTTGTGAAATAACCTTAAAAGAACACGCTGCAGCTTTCTTAAAGCAATTTGAAGATGATGCCATGTCACTAAAAGAGGTTCAAGAATGTTATTGTGTGTCTGGGAATAGTGATTTTTTATTGAAAATTGTAGTTTCAGACATGGATGATTACCGAGATTTTATTTTAAATAAATTGGCAAGCATTAAAAATATTGGAAACGCTCAAAGTCATTTTGTTATGAATGAGGTAGGAAACGACAATTTTTCTTTTTGGCTTGGCATAGAAAAAACCTATAACAGAGGGTAAGATTATCTGTATTATTAAGTAAATTGAACTTTAAACCTGTTTAAAACTTTAGAAATGAATAAACCTACCAAAAATTTAATTACGATTTTTGTAATTCTTCTTATTCTTGGATTGGCATTTTATCCGAAAATCAAAAAACTTACCGCAGAACCAGATAAAAAAGAAGCTGGAAAAGATAAAGGCGGCAAAGGTGGACCTGGAGGCAAAGGCGGTAAAACAGCAGTTGTTGTTACCGTGGTTAAGGAAACTCGCCTGGATGATATGGTAAGTTCAACAGGAAGTATTTTACCCAATGAAGAGGTTGAAATACATTCAGAAATTGCCGGCAGAATCATCCAATTAAATATCAAAGAGGGCGATTTGGTTCAAAAAGGAACCGTATTATTTAAAATAAATGATGATGATCTTCAGGCTCGTTTGAAAAAATTAAGTTTCAATAAAAAATTGGCAGAAGACAATGAGGCTCGTCAAAAAGTTTTACTTCAAAAGGAAGCCATTTCGCAAAGAGAATATGACATTGCTGTAAATACAGTCAATACGATTGATGCTGATATCGAAGATTTAAAGGTACAAATTTCGAAATGTACTGTAAAAGCGCCATTTGCAGGTACAATTGGATTTAGATATGTAAGTTTAGGCAGTTATATTTCACCTGCAAGTAAAATTGCAACATTAACCAGTTCAAACCCAGTTAAAATCGAATTTTCTATACCTGCAAAATATGCAAGCACGATTCACAAAGGAAATTCAATAGAATTTACAACGGAAAACGAAGAGCATTCATTTAATGGAAAGGTATATGCGATTGACCCTAAAATTGATCCACAAACGCGTACCTTACAAATCAGAGCAATCTCGCCAAATCCTGGCAACAAATTAGTTCCTGGTGCATTTGCTAAGGTCAATTTAATTACAAAAACGAAAGGTTCAGCAATTATGATTCCAACTGAATCTGTCATTCCAGAAGCAAAAGGTAACAAGGTTTTTGTGGTAGTTAATGGGAAATCTGTACCGCGACCTGTTGTTTTGGGAACACGTACTGAAAAGACTGTTGAAATTATCAAAGGTTTAAGTAAAGGCGATACCTTAATAACCAATGGTATTATCCAAGTAAAACCTGATGGCGACATTGAAATAAAAGAAGTTGTTGAATAAAAATGCCTCTATACCTATTCAAATATCAAATTTGGAAGTATAAATTTCAAAAACTGGCCTATACCATTCAATCAATGATGGCCTTTCTTGAAATTTGTACATGGGTAATTCTTGAAAAATTTAGGCATAAACAATTTACGTATATTGGAATTCTTTTGGCAGAACATATGGGCGACATCATTGCTGCAGAACCTATTATTGCAGGCCTTCATAAAAAAATTCCTAATGCGCGAATTTGCTGGATTGCTAAAAAAAATTTTCATGACTTATTAATTCACCACCCCGGAATTTATAAAGTACTAGAAGAAAAAACAATGTATGCGAGTACCTTATTGGGTAGAAAAAATCCATTCGATGCCTACTACAATTTGCATATCAATGGAACCCGCATTCAACCTTTTTATGAATCACAATTTTTAAATACAAAATCCAAGGAATTACAAATTGATGTTGAAAATTATTATGCTAAAAACAATTTATTGCAAATTTTTTCAAAATTTGCTGATCTTGAATTAGCACATGAACAACCTAATCTTTATGTAAAAGACAAACCCGTTCAATTACCATTTAAAGAAGAATATTGGATTATTCACACCAAATCTAACCAAGTAATTAGAGAATGGAAAGATGAAAAATGGAAACAATTAATAGAAAAAATCATTGAAAAATTTTCTGTGCATATTATAGAAATTGGCATGAAAGATGGTATCCAAGTAAACCATCCAAAGTTCCACTCAATGGTTGGAAAATTATCACTTTTAGAAACAATACATGTAATCAAAAAAGGAAAATTTTTTATTGGAATCGACTCAGGCCCTTCCCATATTGGAAATGCCTGTCAGATCCCTGCCGTTTTGATTTTCGGAAAATATGAAAATTTTACAAGCTATATGCCATTTTCAGGTGCTTACCAAGAAGGCAAAATAGCAAAACTATACTTTAACAATTCACAAACTGCAGCTGAACATTCTGTTGAAGAAATTTTCAATGCAATTGAACAAACCTATGGCCTCACTATCTGAAATAAGCATTAAAAGACCGGTATTATCGATTGTAATGTCGATAACTATTATCGTATTTGGTATCATTGGATATACCTTCCTTGGGATTCGAGAGTATCCTTCGGTAGATCCTCCGGTAGTAACTGTGCAGACAAGTTATACTGGAGCAAATGCGGACATTATTGAATCGCAAATTACAGAACCTTTAGAAGAATCCATTAATGGTATTGCTGGTGTCAGAACACTTTCTAGTTCTTCTAGAGATGGTCGCTCAACAATTACGGTAGAGTTTGATTTAGCCGTAAACATTGAAGATGCAGCAAATGATGTTCGTGACCGTGTTTCAAGAGCCATGGCACTTTTGCCAAAAGATGTAGATCCACCAGTGGTTTCTAAAGCAGATGCAGATGCCATGCCAATTTACAATGTAAATGTGTACTCAAACACAAGAGATCTTTTAAGTTTGAATGAAATAGCCACCAGAAATATAAAGGAGAAATTTCAGACTGTTCCTGGGGTAAGTTCGGTACAACTTTGGGGAGAAAAAAAATATGCCATGCGTTTGCGTATTGACCCAGAAAAGTTAGCTTCATTCCGTTTAACAGCTCCAGACATTGCCAATGCTTTGACCAAACAAAATATCGAACTGCCTTCTGGTAGTATTGAAGGGGCCAATACAGAACTAACTGTACGTACTCAAGGTCGTTTAACCACAGTGGATGATTTTAATAACATTATCATCAAAGAAGAGGGTGATAAAGTGGTTAAGTTTATGGATGTTGGCTATGCAGAATTGTCTCCTGAAAACGACAAAACTTTTTTCAAAAGAGATTTAAGACCCATGATCTCAATTTCGGTTATTCCTCAACCAGGCTCCAACCAGATCCAAATTGTAGATGCTATTCGTAAAAAAACCGAACAAATTAGATCAACCTTGCCTAATGATGTAGTCATGAAAGAAGGTTTTGATAATACAAAATATGTTCGAAAATCCATTGAAGAGGTGGAAGAAACCATCATGATTGCTATTTTCTTAGTAACAGTCATTATCTTCTTATTTTTACGCGATTGGCGTTCCACTATCATTCCTTTAACTGCAATACCTGTAAGCTTAATTGGGGTTTTCTTCCTGATGTACCTGGTTGGCTTTTCAATAAATGTGCTAACCCTACTTGGTGTGGTTTTATCAATTGGCTTGGTAGTTGATGATGCTATTGTTGTTTTAGAAAATATTTATTCAAAAATTGAAGAAGGATTAAGTCCTTGGAAAGCTGCTGTAGAGGGCTCGAAAGAAATTTATTTTGCTGTTATTTCTACCACAATCACATTAGCAGCAGTATTTTTACCGGTAATTTTCTTACAAGGTATCACCGGTCGACTTTTCCGTGAATTTGGTATTGTAGTTGCAGGCTCCGTAATAATTTCTGCTTTTGTATCCTTAACCTTAACTCCGATGTTAAGTTCTAAATTATTAAAAAGCGGACACCACAAACCCTGGTTCTATCGTGTTACAGAACCTTTCTTTACCTGGCTAACTGAAGCTTACCAAAGTTCTTTAGAAGGATTTTTACGCATCAGATGGTTTGCCTGGCTTACCATGTTTGCCTTAATCGGCATTATCTATGCCTTATTTAAATTTGAAGCCATTCCTTCTGAATTAGCTCCCCTGGAAGATCGTGGGGCATTACGTGTAAATAGTACTGCACCAGAAGGTGCAACATTTGATTATATGCTCAATTACACAGATGCTATCTCCAAATTCTTAATGGATGAGATTCCTGCAAAAGAACGAACAGCCGTATACTCCATCACCTCTCCCCCTTTCGGAAATGGTGGTTATAATACGGGAAGTATGCGTGTTTTATTGACAGAAGAGAAGAAAACTAGGAGATCTCAACTAGAAATCGCAGAAGCTCTTCAGGGAAAAATAAAGAAATTTACAGGTGCTCGCTCCGTAATTATTCAAGAACCTACCTTGTCCACTGGTCAAAGAGGTGGTGGTGGACTTCCTGTTGCCTTCGTTATTCAAGCACCAAATTTCAATGCTTTACGCAAAATGGTTCCTCAATTTATGGGAAAGGTAAGAGAATCCTCTAAGTTTGACATGGCGGATGTAAACTTGAAGTTTACCAAACCAGAACTTCGCTTAGAAATCGACCGTGCTAAATCACAAAATTTAGGTGTATCTATCCAAGATATTGCTCAAACCTTGCAATTAGGACTTTCTGGAAGACGATTTGGATACTTTGTCATGGAAGGAAAACAATACCAGGTAATTGGTCAAATAGACCGTCCAAAAAGAAATGATGTTACGGATTTGAAATCACTTTATGTAAAAAATAATCGTGGTGATTTAATTCAATTAGATAATTTGGTGAAAATCACAGAACAAAGCACACCTCCACAATTGTTCCGTTATAATAGATACGTTGCTGCAACGGTTTCGGCCCAATTAGCAAAAGGAGTCACTTTGGGTGAAGGTCTAAATGAAATGGATAAATTAGCTAAAGAAACCTTTGACATTTCATTCTCATTCGCTTATGACGGACAAAGTAAGGAATTTAAAGAATCAAGCTCTTCCCTTTTATTTGCATTTGCATTAGCTATTTTATTGATTTACTTAATTCTTTCTGCCCAATTCGAAAGCTTTGTAGATCCATTTATTATTCTTTTCACCGTACCTTTAGCAGTAGCTGGTGCCTTGTTAACCCTTTGGGACTTTAGCCAGACCTTAAATATTTTCTCTCAAATTGGCATCATCGTCCTGATAGGTTTAGTTACAAAAAATGGAATTTTAATTGTAGAATTTGCCAATCAAAGAAAAGAGGCTGGGTCAGAAAAGAAATTAGCGGTAATTGAAGCATCGGTTGCGCGTTTTAGACCAATCATCATGACTTCTCTTTGTACGATTTTGGGTATTTTACCAATTGCCTTAGCATTAGGTTCTGGCTCACAATCTCGTGTATCCATGGGAATTGCTGTGGTAGGCGGAATGCTTTTCTCTACCTCTCTTACCCTATACATTATTCCTGCAATTTATAGTTATTTGTCTAGGAATCTAAAAATTCAAAAAGAAGACCTTCCTGCAAACAGTTTAGTTACGAATGAATAAACCTATGGATTACATGCAACGTGCGCTTGATTTGGCCATTTTGGGCCAAGGGCACGTTGCACCCAATCCCATGGTTGGCTGTGTGGTCGTTAAAAACAATTCCATTATTGGCGAAGGTTGGCATCAACAATTTGGTGGACCGCATGCCGAGGTTCAAGCAATTCATTCAATCCCTTCACATTTATCTGCAAGAAATGCAGAAATATATGTTACCTTAGAACCTTGTAGCCATTTTGGTAAAACACCCCCATGTGCAGATTTATTAATCAAAGAAGGTGTAAAAAAGGTATTTATTTGTAACCTAGACCCCAACCCTTTAGTAGCAGGAAAGGGTGTTCAAAAATTAATTGAAGCGGGTATTGAAGTAGAAACAGGTTTATTATCGGATAAAGGACAATGTTTGAATGCTCATTTTTTAACCTATTTTTCTTTAAAAAGACCCTATATCTGCTTAAAATTTGCATCTTCTAATGACCATTATATTGCCAAATGCAAAGGGGAGGCTATTCAATTCAGCAATGAAATGAGTAAAACACTCGTGCATCGAATGAGAACGCAGCACCAGTCTATTTTAGTGGGTGTGAATACGGCAAATTCAGACAATCCGCAGTTAACTAATCGCAATTGGCCAGGAAACACACCGCTTAGAATTGTTTTAGATCCAAACAATAGACTTCGAACAGACTTAAATCTTCTGAAAGATGAGTATCCAACCTGGATTTTTACTAATGAGTGTAAAAAGGAAGAGGGAAACAAAATTTGGTTTGCCATACAAACCAAAAATGCGGATGCATTTTTGAAACTTGTTCTTGAAACACTTTATCAAAAAAACATTCAATCCGTTCTCGTTGAAGGAGGAAGCTATACGCTTGAGCAATTCCTTAAAAATGGATATTTCGATGAAATCAATCATATAGTTCATCCAGAAAATATCAATGAGGGAATCCACGCACCTGAAATTAATTTACCCTTTGAAGAACAACAAATTGGAAATAATAATCGTTGGAAAATTTGGCGGAAGTATTAATTACCTGAGAATACCTGCATCAATAAGTAGATATTTAAGCCTAAAATAATAGCGCTAATCAGCCAAGATAGAATTTGCAAAGACTTCGAATTTACAAATTGCCCCATTTTAGAAGCATCACTTGTAAACAATACTAAAGGAATAACCGCGAAACTTAGTTGCATTGACAAGATGACCTGAGAAAAAATCAATAAATCATTAATCTTCGATTCCCCATAAATCATCGTGATAAAAAAGGCTGGAATAATTGCCAACAATCGAGTAATCAATCGTCTTAACCAAGGTTTTATCTTCAAATCAAGAAAACCTTCCATAACAATTTGACCCGCCAAAGTTCCTGTTACCGTTGCGTTTTGTCCAGATGCCAGTAAGGCAATGGCAAATAAAGAACTTGCAAAACGGTCACCCAATACCGGATCCAACAATTGATAAGCATCTCGAATATCGGCAACCTGTTGATTCCCACTTAAGTGAAAAGCTGCAGCTGAAAGAATTAAAATTCCGGCATTAATAAAAAAAGCAAAGCCTAAAGAAATAGTTGAATCATAGGTGGCAAATTTAATGGCCTTAGATTTCTGCTTTATTTCAGAACCAAACGCTCGTGTTTGGATAATACTCGAATGCAAATATAAATTATGGGGCATCACAGTAGCACCAAGTATTCCAATAGCTACATACAATTGTTTCGAGTCTGTAACGATACTACTAGAGGGTATTAAGCCTTTTATTATTTTTGCAAATTCAGGCTTTGATATAAATAATTCATAGGCAAAGCAACAGGTAATAATGGCCAACATAGCCATTACTATGGCCTCCAATTTCTTAAATCCACGATTTTGGAAATACAAAATGAGGAAAACATCTAAAATCGTTATCAAGATTCCGACTAATATAGGAATGTCAAATAACAAATGTAAAGCTAAAGCAGAGCCCACAACCTCAGCTAAATCACAAGCGGCTATGGCTACTTCACAGATAATCCAAAGAAAAATAGTTACAGGTTTTGAAAATGCATCCCCACAAGCTTGAGCCAAATCTCTACCTGTGGCAATTCCGAGCTTTAATGCCAAATGCTGTAAAACCATGGCAAAAATACTAGACACCAAAATGACCGACAATAAAGTATAACCAAAGGATGCCCCTCCTGCTAAATCCGTCGCCCAATTACCTGGATCCATGTATCCAACAGCTACCATAAAACCTGGACCCATAAACGCACGAAGGGTTGTCCAGAAGCCTTTACCCTCAGGGACAGGAATACTGGCAAAAACTTCCCTTAATGTATTTTCCTTACGTTCGGAGTGCCAAGACATCTTGAATTATGAATTGTGAATTGTGAATTTAAGAAGCAATTTTGTTAGTTCAAAATATTTTTTTAGACTAGTCTAAATTTTTTATGAAAATCACTTAAAAGGAATATAGAAATTTAGTAATTTGCATAAAATTTATTCAGATGAACACCTCCCTTGCAGAAGAGAATTATCTTAAAATCATTTATCGACTTTCAGAAGCAAATCCAAATGAGATTTCTACGAATGCGGTTTCTGAGATGACTCAGACTAAGGCGGCTTCTGTATCTGATATGTTGCGTAAATTATCTGAGAAAGGCTGGGTAAATTATCAAAAATACCAAGGGGTAAGATTAACGGAGGAAGGTCAAAAAATTGCCATAAATATTGTCCGAAAGCATCGTTTATGGGAAGTCTTTCTAGTAGAAAAAATGCAATTCAATTGGGATGAAGTTCATGAAATTGCTGAACAATTAGAACATATAGAATCCGATGAGTTAATCAATAAGTTAGAAGCTTTTTTAGGTTTCCCGAAAGTAGACCCTCACGGAGATCCCATCCCGAACAAAGAAGGAGTCATTCCAGATCTTGGTTATCAATCTTTAGCAGACTGCAAAGCAAACACGCAATGTACATTAATGGGAGTAGCCCAAGATTCGACTGTTTTCTTACAATTACTAACCAAATTAGAGTTAAACCTAGGCTCAAAATTACATATTATAGAAATTAATAATTTTGATAGATCCATTTTGCTTTCCATTGAAAGTAAAACACCTGTGTTCATTAGTCACGAGGTTGCTAAAAATATCCTGATTAAAATTTAAGAGAGTAAATCTAATACTTCCTCCTCACTTAGCGCACGAAGAATACTTTCATCAGAAGTAACTAATTCGTTGGCTAAATCAAGTTTACGTTGTTGAAGTGCTAATATTTTTTCTTCAACTGTTTGCTTGCTAATAAACTTATAGGTAAATACAGTTCTTTTTTGTCCTATTCGGTGAGCTCGATCAATTGCTTGTGCTTCCGCAGCCGGATTCCACCATGGATCTAATAAAAATACATAATCTGCTGCGGTAAGGTTTAAACCAACCCCTCCTGCTTTTAATGAAATTAAGAAAACAGATTGTCCACCTTCTTTTTGGAAACTTTCAACCTGTCCTTTTCGGTCGCCTGTGGCTCCATCCAAGTAGGCATATGAAATACCCATTTCATCCAATTTTTTTCGAATGATATTTAGATGCTGAACAAATTGACTAAAAATTAACACTTTATGATGCTGTTCAAGAACTGTTTCTAATTTCTCCATCACAGCTTCCATTTTACCAGATTCCCCTTCATAATTCTCATCAACAAGCAAAGGATGGTTTGCCAATTGACGTAATTTGGTTAATCCTTGTAAAACAGAGAAACGAGATTTTTGCAAACCTTCATCCTTAATTTGTTTTAATAAGGCATCGCGATAAAACGATTTCGTTTTGTCGTATAGTTTCTCCTGCTCCTCTGACATGGCACAATAGGTAACAGATTCCATTTTTTCAGGTAAATCAGCCGCAACCTGACGCTTTTCTCTTCGTAGTAGATAAGGTTTTATTAAATAATATAAACGCTTTTTCTTCTCAACATCAGCCTTTTTTTCAATAGGTACCTGAAAATGATCTTTAAAATATCGCTGTGATCCCAATAAACCTGCATTCACAAAATTCATTTGCGACCATAAATCAAGGGTGGAATTCTCCAAAGGAGTACCCGTCATGACTAATCGAAACTTCGCATTTAATTTTTGCACGGCTTTGGTAATATTTGCCAATGGATTTTTAATGGCTTGAGATTCATCTAATATCACATATGCGAACTGCTGTTTTTCAAACCATTCAATATCTGATCGAACCATTCCAAAGGAACATAAAATTAAATCGACCTTTGAAATTTGACTTTGTAATTTTTCTCTTTGATTACCACTATAGACCAAAACACGCAATTGAGGGGTAAACTTTTTAGCCTCCATTTCCCAGTTATAGAGCAATGAGGTTGGCATAACCAATAAGCTTGGTAAAGTTTCACCAGACTCCTTTAAGCTTTGCAATAAACAAAGTGTTTGAACCGTTTTTCCAAGTCCCATGTCATCCGCCAAACAAGCTCCAAGGCCTGCAGCCTGACGGGTTCTCATCCAACGATACCCTTCTAATTGATAAGGTCGTAAAGTACCTTTAAAGTTTTTAGGAACTGGAAATTCCTTGGTCATAAGGGTTAAATCCTGTATGGTTTTCTGCCTTAATTGAGTTTTAATTAGATCTTGATTTTCCCATTCTTGCACTAATTGAAAATGTTGTTTTTTCAAATAAATACCATCATCGCCAGGGCGAGTTTCTGAGAAATAAAATAAATCTTGGTAATCATGAAACCAATGATCTGGAATCATGGCAATGGAACCATCTGGCAAATGGAATTCATGTTTTTTGGCCAAAATCAATTGTCGGATTTTCAAAAATGGAATTTGAAACTCGCCAAATGAAATCACGGCCTGCACGTCAAACCAATCTAATTTCTCTCCAATTCGAATTTTTATTTCAGGCTTCCCTAAGAAATAACGAGGTGCTTGACCATCACCTTTAAATTGCAAAGTAAATCCGGCTTGGTCAATTGCTTGTTTATTAAGCGTCAACCATTGAACGGCCTCTCCCCTCCCTATAACTGCACGGCCATCTACTTCCATCGGTAATCCCAAATTTTTGAGTGCCGTAAAAGCTCTTTTTTCTTTTGAAAGAGAGCGCATTATTTTTTGAAAAGAATATGAATCTCCCTTCTTTTCAAATAATACATTAGCCTCCGCGCCTAAATTATCCCAAGGGAATCGATTGTTGCCATACTGGAAGGATAAAACAAATTGCCAGCGATCTGCAGCTTCCAATGCCGCAGCGCTTTTTTTCCCTGGTTTTGCCTCATCGGCATCTTCAATTTTAGGGCCAATAGGTCCATAAGAAAGTAAATATTGACAATTCTTTTCAGAATTTATGATCTCAAAGCCCTTGGCATGCACCGGATACCGGGCAACCATACTTTTGACAAACTTTTTGAAATAGTCTTCTTCCATGTTTTTAGGAATAACGACAAATTTCTTATTTAAAAAAGCTTTTAACTTTTTACCTTCTAAAGCTGGTTTAAAATGGTATAATTTCTGATTCAGCAACATCCAAGCTGGCTCATCACAAAGAATCATCGCATCTTTATACTGAAACTCTAACTTAGCTCCTTGGTATTTTAAGGAAGGAAAATAATGCGTGTTTTCTTCATTACGCATGAAATGAAAAAGTACTTCCACCGGCTCGGCCTGAATCTGAACAGCTTGTCGCATCGGATTCCCATCATTTCCCATGATGAATAAAGTTTTATCCGGACAAATTAATTCAAATATTTGAGCTCGTTTTTTTTCAACTAAATGCAAAATAACCTCAGCAAGGTCCTTTTCTCCTTTTTCAGCATCAAAAGTTTTAAGAAAAAACTCTTCTTGAGGCCTTTTCTTTTGTGTATTATATTTTTCATAGATCATTGAAGGCTTAATGGCCTCTATCAATGAAACTGCAGCTCGGTCTCGATCATCTAATTGATGTTCAAACTCATTGAAATTGCGAGAAGTAAGCGTTTGGTATTCCCAAGTTAATTGTCCCTTTTCATTTAGTTGCACTACAAATACATCGAACAAATAGCCAAGGCATTCATGCGATAGAAGAGAATAAACTACTTGAAAAGGTTTACTTGGAGTAATTTTCATTTTAAAAAATGGCAAACTATATAAGTATAGTATGTCAAACTTTCAAAAATACAAGAAAAAATTGAAAATAAAATGATTTTCTATTGCTTTTTCAAAAGCAAGGAGACCCAATTATTTTTCTCTAAAGCAGCAATTTGTCTAATGCCAAAACTTGCTGCCTTTTTAGTAAGTGCGGGAATATCCTGCTGATAAAACCCGCTTAACAGCAAATATCCTCCCGGAAGGATGCGTTTAGCATATTCTTCCATCTCATCCAATAATATATTTCGATTAATATTGGCTATGAGCACATCATATTGGGTAAGGTCTTCGTCGCGGATCGTTCCTTTTGCAAAAACAATATCTTGGCAATTATTCAAACCCGCATTCTCAATCGAATTTTCTACAGACCATTCATCGATGTCAAATCCTCTTACTTCCCTTGCCCCTAATTTTTTAGCAACAAACGCAAGAATACCCGTTCCGGTACCAGCATCTAAAACGGTCTTCTCCTTTAAATCTAAAGTAAACAAATTCTCAACCATTAAGCTGGTAGTTTCATGATGACCTGTACCAAAGGACATTTTAGGATTTATCACCAAATCCATTTGAAAACCTGGAGCTGGCTCATGGAAACTTGCTCGAATAAAAACCTTATCAGCAATCCGAATGGGATCATAGTTGGTTTCCCAAACCTCATTCCAATTTTGTTTTTCAATTTTTTGTAATGTATAGTCTATTAAACCAAGAAATGCATAGCGATCAAAAATTTCTTGCATTTGAGCCTGATCAAAAAGATGTTCTAAACAAAAGGCGTTTAAACCAGTTGCGGTGTCTTCAAAAATATCAAACCCAATTTCGGCTAATTCAGCCATTAAAATTTCAGTTATTTCTGCGGATGCAGAAATACTAACTTGTATCGTCAAACTCGAATTACTCATTAGAATTAGTTGGTGGAGGTGTTTTTTTACCAAAAACAGAAATATTTAAATACCGCTTTGGTTGAAGTCTAAAGTCTAACAATAATTTATCGAGATTTACCAAGGTTTTGTTTAAACTCACATACAAGCTATCATTTTTAATTAATTTTCCAGCCGAGCCTTTTCCTTGCTCCAAAGATTGAACAATTTTTTGAACTGAACCCAAAGAGGCATTGATTTCATTCACAGTTCTTCCCAATTTTAAGGCTTGTAAAGAATCTGCAATCGTATTGAATTTACCCAATAAGGGCTTCAATTGCTTTTCTGTTTCTACTAAATCATTCGATAACAATTTCAAGTTCGTAGAAAGTTGAGCCAAATTTTCTCGATTATCTCCTACTAATCCATTCACTGAAGAATTTAAACCATTTACGGCTGTATTGGAATTGACTAATAAGGTATTTAAGTAGTCTCCCGTTTTCTCAAATCTTTTAGAAATTGCTCGAAAAGACACCAAAAGAGAATCTGCATTTGAAAGTACTGGAATTGCTCTTTCTTTCAACAAATTGGTTAAACCGGTCTCTGTAGTACCTTTAATAAAAGACTCCTCAGGTAAATCTTTTGTTCCCGCCAATGAAATTAACATGATTTTTCCACCTAATAAGGCCCCATCTGCAAGGGTAACAAAGCTTTGGTCCTTTAGATGCAAATCTTTATTCAAACGAAGAGTTACTAGTATTTTGTTTCCTTTCTCCGGTTGCAGCTTTACTTCCTTCACTTTTCCAACTTCAATACCATTCATCATGACGGAATTTGAAACTTGTAAGCCATCTACATTATCATATTCCACGTAATAAAGATTGGAACTTGTAAATAAATCATTACCCTTCAAAAAATTAAATCCGAAGTATAAGATTAAAAATGTAACTAGGGCTAAAAAACCAATCTTTAATTCATTGCTTTTGAACATCTTGTTCTATTTTTCGAAGTCTTCTTTATACTGTTTAAAAGCTCTTACAATTGCATCAGCAACTTCGAGCTGTCCTTTTTCCGAAGATAAATACTCTTCTTCCTCTGGATTTGTCAAAAATCCAGTCTCAACCAATACACTTGGCATGGCTGTTCTCCAAATTACTAAAAAACCTGCCTGTTTTACTCCAAAACTTTTTCTATTGTAAGTTTTTGCAAATTGATTTTCCACAAATGATGCAAATTTTACAGAATTTGCCATAAATGCACTTTGATAATTTGCCATCATAATATGAGAAAGTGGAGAGTTAGGATCGAAGCCACCGTAGGTATTTTCATAATCCTTTTCTTGTAAAATTACGGAGTTTTCTCGCTTTGCTACATTTAAATTACCATCTGTTTTATGCAAACCCATTGTATAGGTTTCTGTACCATATGCCGACTTGTTTACAGCCGCATTACAATGAACAGAAATAAATAAATCAGCTTTATTTCTATTGGCGATGTTCGCTCGTTCATTTAATTCTATGAAAGTATCTGTATCACGCGTATATACAATTTTCAAATCAGGGTATAGAGCTTTTAATTGCTTACCTACTTCCAAAATAATTTTCAACGTCACTTTCCCTTCCTGATTTCCCTTCGGACCATGACATCCAGGATCTTTGCCTCCATGACCGGCATCCAAACATACCGTTTTTAGGAAATTTCTTTTAGTCGATTTCACAGGCTCATTGAAATCAAATGAGGCTAAACCGAAGACTAAGCTGATTAAAAATACGTTTAAAAATGTACGAAAAGAAAACATAAATTTTAAAATATTACGCTAAGAACCAACAATAATGTAATTTTGTATTCTTTTTAACAACAAATATACGTTTTAACCTTGAATTTAATTGAATTCGGTCTGTAAATATATCTTATTGTCTTTTAGTTTATTTCTAGTTTTTATGCTTCCTGGTCAGATGGCAGCACAAAAATTAATCATGACCGACAGTACCCGACAGGTAAGCATTAAAAAAGACACCTCTAAAACACAATTAGAGACTACTGTATTTTATTCAGCGGTAGATTCAACCATTTTGGATGCAGAAAATCAAGTGGTCAATTTATATGGAGGGGCAAAAGTAAAATATGGCCAAATCAGTTTAGAGGCCGATTTTATCCGCCTTGATTGGGCTAAAAATGAGGTTTTTGCAAAAGGAAGCTATGACTCAACGTCTAAAAAAGAAGTTGGACTACCACTATTTATGCAAGGATCAGACAAATATGATTCAAAAGAAATTAGGTACAATTTCAAAACAAAAAAAGCAATAATCAAAGAAATTGTCACCCAGCAAGGTGATGGATTTATCCATGGGAGTAATGTAAAAAAAGACCCCGAGGAAAATATGTATATTAGAAATGCAATATATACCACCTGTAATTTATCTCATCCTCACTTTAACATTCGAGCAAGAAAAATCAAGGTAGTGGGTAAAAAAGAAATCATTTCTGGCCCTTTTAATTTTGAACTAAACGACATTCCATTACCCATTGGATTACCCTTTGGCTTTTTCCCATATTCACAACCTAAAGAAGCTGGGAAATCAGGTATTTTATTTCCTACTTATGGAGAAGAACCCAATGGTAGAGGATTTTATTTGAGAGATGGGGGATATTATTGGGCGGCGAGTGAAAATATTGGCATTCGCTTCACCAGTCAAATTTATTCTAAGGGAGGATGGGGACTAGGAGCCAATTCTCAATACAACAAAAAATATCGATATACAGGTAATTTTAATTTGGCTTTCAACAAAAATTCAAATGGTGCTGAATTTAATCCTACCTACCGAACCGACTTTGCCCTTCAATGGTCGCACAGTCCAAGATCAACTGGAAATTCCTCTTTTTCAGCTTCTGTAAATTTGGTTTCAAACTCGTATAATCAATACAACACCTTCAGTTCTCAACAATATTTATCAAATACAGTTAGTTCTGCTATTCAATATTCGAAAAATTTTGGTCAGAATATTCGTACAGGTATTTCTTTCCGTGTGAACCAAAATACCACCACCCGCATCATGGATGCGGGTACTGATTTTAACTTTGGAATGAATCAATTCCAACCTTTCAAACGCAAAAAATCTACCCAAGATCGATTCTTAGACCAATTTAGAATTGGCTTAGATTTTTCTGGAAGCATCAGCTTAAATAACCAAGTTTCTGATTTATATACTCGTTATGAATTTGACGTCTATCCTCGATCTTCCAATGATCTTCGTGGAACGATCCAAAAACCATTTATTCCAAGTTCATCTACTGACTTACCTGCCGGTGTGTTGCCTGTAAATCTAGAAACTTTACCCAAATTATTGGAAAAGGCCCAAACAAAATTCAATTATTCCATCCCTTTGGCCTTACCAAATATCAAGATTAATCGCTACATCAATTTAACTCCAGGCGTGGCTTGGTCGGGTAATATGTACACCAGAAGTTATAAGTACACTTACATGAAAAGCGATTCAACGGTTAAAATTGACACGATTGGAGGCTTACCAAAATTCTCTCAACAATTATCCTTTTCAGCCAGCATGAATACCCGTGTATACGGAACGCTTCGATTTAAAAAAGGTAGAATTGAAGGATTGCGCCATACCATGGCACCAAGCATAAGTGTTAGCTACACCCCAGATTATTCCGATCCTTCTTTTGGATTTTATCAGGATGTACGAATTAATAATCGAAAGTTTATCAATGCCGATGGCATTGAACAAATTGGTGATGTTCGTAGAATAAGTGTTTTTGATCCACGAATTACAAGCTACGGAGGTGCATCAGGTGCCATAAGTTTTGGTATTCAAAACACGTTGGAGGCAAAGATTAAATCTAAATCTGATACAGCAACCAAGCAAAGTGAAAAAATATCGATTATTGATAACTTTGGCATTAATGGAAGTTATAATTTATTGGCCAAGGAATTTCCTTTATCAAATTTAGGATTTAATGCGGCTTCAAGGGTAAAGAAATTTGATATAAATTTAGGTGGTTCATTTGATCCTTACTTATACGTTCAGGATCCATTTTTCCCACAAGTAGGAAGAAGAACTACCGATTTAATGATAAAATTAGGTGAAGGATTAGCTCGTTTACAATCATTTAACCTGTCAGTAGGTAGACGATTTAGTCCAAAAGGGTCTGATAAACCCAAAACGAGTACCTTTGGAAATCAATCCCAATTAAATCAAATCAATCGAAATTTAGAAGATTACGTAGATTGGAACATTCCTTGGACCTTTTCTTTCTCTTACCAATACAGCATGTTTAAAACGGGACTTGCAAGTGCGCAAGAGGTCAGTGGTATGACTTTTCAAGGAGACTTGAGCTTATCTGAAAAATGGAAACTATCTGTCAACTCAGGTTATGATTTTAAGTTCAAAGGGTTGACCTACACTACATTATCTGTGCATAGAGACTTACATTGCTGGGAAATGAATTTCAATTGGACACCGATCGCGAGTCCATTTTTTGGAAGAGCAAGTAATTATTCTTTTGATTTACGTGTAAAAAGTTCCTTGCTTCAAGATTTGAAAATTTCTAGAAGAAGAAGTTTCTACGACAAAGGCGGATTCTAATTATTTCAGAACGTCTTTAAATTGCTTTAAGAACTTATCCATTTTAGGTTTAATGACTACCTGGCAATAAGGCTCTTGTCCATTTTCCTTAAAATAGTTTTGATGATAATCTTCAGCTGGGTAAAAAGCACTTGCCTCTACAATTTCTGTAACTATTGGATCTGGAAATACCTTTTGGGTATTTAGTTTTTCCTTCCATGCAATTGCCGCACTCTTCTGATTTTCTGAATGATAAAAAATAGCTGAACGATACTGAGTACCAATATCGTGACCCTGACGATTTAAAGTAGTTGGATCATGTGTCTGCCAAAAGATTTCTAATAGTTTTTCAAAAGACACTACATTAGGGTCATATGTTAATTGACAAACCTCTGCGTGCCCAGTAAGGCCAGAACAAACTTCACGATAGGTTGGATTTTTAATTTTACCACCCATGTAACCAGAAGTAACAGATTCTACTCCTTTTACTTGTTGAAAAACAGCTTCGACACACCAAAAACAACCTGCACCAAATGTGATTTTTTCCATTTTACTTAAACTTTGCTTATTCTTCTGTAAATCATTTGATTTACCCTTATTTCCACATGAAAAAACTAAAAAAGAAGTAAACAAAACTACTCCAAAAAAAGTTTTTCCAAAAAGATGGGTTAATTTTGTCATATTAATACATTTATTCGTCACCAAATTATAAAAGAATCACTACAAATTAATGAATACATCCCTAGAGAATAAAGCGGAGGATTGGAAAACTGTACTTTCTACGACCAAATATCGTTGGCTTTTTATCACGGCATTTTTGTATTTTTCCGTTTTCCCTTGGAAAGCAGATGATTTTTTTCAGTTTATTCAATTAAGAGATGGATTCCAATTAAACGATTATATCCTACAATTAGTTCCAGCAGGAAATAACTCGCATTTAATTTTTGGAATCATCTACGTTTCTGTTATTTACTTATTAGTTCAACTAGTAAAGCGCCCTAAGGCCTTTATTGGCTTTGCTTGGGCATTTAATATAGAAACAACTCTTCGATTTATTTGTATTTATCTGATTCCTTTAAATCCACCGATGAATCTGGTGGAACTACATGATCCATTAGCTGAACTATTTATTTATGGGGATAATTTAGTGATTACAAAGGATTTATTTTTTTCTGGGCATACAGCAACCATGATTTTTGTGAGTTATTTTTTAGAAGGCCCAAAGCAAAAAAAGATTGCCATCATTTTGACAAGCTTGTTAATCATACTACTTTTAATTCAGCATATTCATTATAGTATCGACATAATAGGCGCCATACTGTTCACATGGCTTTCCATAAAAATAAGTAAGTGGTTTATTTCTTTTTAGATTGTACTAAATCTAATTTTTCGAAAACTGAATTATTGGATAAATATTCAGGAATAATCTCTTTAATTTTAGCAACCAAATGTGTATTGGTTCCCATTTCTAAAATAGTATGCAAATCATTTAACTGTACCTCCATAAATTCAAAACTAGGAGTGTTTACTTTTGCGATTAAAATCTTTGGATGATGAGTAGGCAAGGTATTTTCATTGTTATTTAACAACTCCTCATACAATTTTTCACCCGGGCGAAGACCGGAGAAGCTTAATTTAATATCCTTCTCGACTTGCAAACCACTTAATGTGATCATTTTTTTAGCTAAATCAACAATTTTAACCGGTTCTCCCATATCAAAAACGAACACTTCGCCTCCATTACCCATGATTGCTGCTTCCAAAACCAATTCACACGCCTCCGGAATGGTCATAAAATAACGCGTAATTTCTGGATGAGTAACCGTTACAGGTCCTCCTTTTTCAATTTGTTTTTTAAATAAAGGAATAACAGAACCATTTGAACCCAATACGTTACCAAAACGAGTAGCTATAAATTGAGTAGATACACCTTCTAATTGGTTCATGGATTGGGTGTACATTTCTGCCAATCGTTTGGTTGCTCCCATTACGTTCGTTGGATTTACTGCTTTATCAGTCGAAACCATAATGAATTTTTTCACTTGATTTTCCACAGATAAATCAGCAATCAATCGTGTACCCAACACATTGACTTTAATCGCCTCGTATGGATTATTTTCCATCAAAGGAACATGCTTATAGGCAGCAGCATGAAAAACCAATTCAGGTTTAAATTGTTTAAAAATTTTACCCATACGGTTAGAGTCTGTCACGCTAGCCACTAAAAACACGACCTGAACATGTTGAGGAATTTTATCCTTTAATTCAAATTCGAGATCATAAATCCCTGTTTCTGATTGATCCACTAAAACCAATTTATTGGGAAGGTAATTAATCAACTGTCGAACTAATTCACTACCAATACTTCCTGCTGCACCAGTTACTAAAATTGTTTTTGAATTAATTTCGTGAGCTAATGCTAAATTATTCATTTGAATAATTTCTCTTCCCAATAAATCCTCAATCTTAACCGTATCAATTTGATTTAATTTAAAACTACCATCTACCCACTTATTCATAGGAGGCAAGCTTTTTACTACGACTCCTTTTTCTAAAAATAAATCAGAAATATACCTTCGCTTTTGATTCGACAGATTATTTATGGCAATAATAACAGATAGGTTTGGATACTCCCCTACAAATTTTTCAATAGCATTTTCCAAGCTAAAAACTTTAATCCCTTCCAATGACTTATTAATGATATTTTCGTTTTCATCAATAAAACCCAATAAACGGTAATTATTCCGTTTATCTGCCGCAATTAAATTTTTTGTTAAGATGCCTGAATAACCTGCCCCAAATATTAGAACATTGGAAAGAGGTAAATTTGTATAGGTAAAAAACTCAAATACTGCTTTCGCAAAAATTCGAATACCTATTAAACATACGAGCGTAAGAAAAAAGTCGATTACAAAAAACGACAAAGCATTTGAGATAAAGTGGAAGGTTTCTAAATGGAAATAAAATGACCAAGACACTAAACTGCCAATAATTGTACTTATAGAAACCGTTTTAAAAATGCGTAATGCATCCTCAATACTTGTATGACGAATAATACCCTCGAAAGATTTAAACAATAAGAAAAATATAAATCGAAGGGAAAATAAGAGTATAAAATTAAAACGAAGTAAATCTAAATTGATCTGACCAATATCAAAATTCCTACGCACTAAAGTAGAAAAAAGAATGCAACCTACTACAACGAAAAGGTCAAATCCCAATACAAACCATTTAGAAAGAAATCTATTGGAGTATTTACGAAAGATATAACTCTCTGATATCGTTGACATATATGTTATTTTATGAAGAGGTGGTTTACCTTACAAATTTACTGATATTTTGAAGACTGCTTAAAAAAATTATATATTAATATGTATTTTAAATGATTTCATATGAAGAAATTAGTGACAAAATTTCTTCCTTTGAATTCCACATAAGTATATCAATAATGGATAAATAGGGGACAAATTCAGGAGAATTACCTTGTGAATATGGTGTAATTTGTCCTGACAAAAACCCTAAATCAACACCAGCTTCTTTGAAAAATTCTTTATTATACAATTCCTGCCCATTGATGGCATTTACATATTTGTTTGAGGAAAAGCTTTTTGTAATAGCAATTAGGCGTTCTGCTCTACCTAATTCTTTCGAAATCCCCAAAGTAGAACTTCGAATAAAGGTACGTTTCAAACCAATATAATCACATATTTTTAAGATGCTACTTATTGCTAACTCAGAAATATTGTTAGGCTTTTCAAGAAAAATCTGCTTAATAATATTAATTACTTCAACAACATTAGGTGCAAATCGATAACTTAACTCAATTTGCTGAAGTAATTTAAGATCAAAACCACTTTCCCAGAATACAGGTATTTCATGAATTAATTTATTCTGACTTGCAGCAATTAATGGGATTGTAAATTTATATGCTTCCTGATGCAAAAGAATTTGATTTCTGTTAATCCATCCTTTTTTGATATAATTGACATCATCATAAAATACGAAAACATCACTTGAATGAATCAATTGAAAATAGCCTATATAAGGAAAAGCATAAGGTTGCATAATAGCCACCTTTTTTTCTTTATTTTCCAAATCCTGGTGCACTTAATGGAACAATTTGCTCTGATTTCATGATTAAAATCCGCTCCTCCGGTTTATCTGTTACAAAACCAATAGCTGAAACATCTGCCAATTTTGAAACCTTTTCAAAATCTGGCTGAGAAACCGTAAATAGTAGTTCATAATCTTCACCTCCATTTAATGCAGCGGTAAGCGGACTAAAATTAAACTCGGTTGCTACTAGGTATGTTTCATCGTCAATTGGAATATTTTTTTCGAAGATTCGAATACCAACTTGTGAGCTTTTACTTAAATGAATTAAATCCGATGACAATCCATCTGAACAATCTATCATTGACGTTGGAACTACGCCCAAACTATTTAATTCATGGATGATATCAAATCTTGCGCTTGGCTTTAACTGACGCATAATCACGTAAGATTTACCCTCAAGTTCAGGTTGCATTCCAGGGTTCGACAAAAACACTTGCTTTTCTCGTTCTAAGGATTGCAAGCCCATGATAGCTGCCCCTAGATCGCCTGTTACGCAAATAACATCATTTGGTTTTGCTCCAGATCGTTTAACTAATTTAGTAGCTTCAACCTCTCCTATTACCTGAACCGATATAATTAAACCGGTTGGTGATGCGGTGGTATCTCCTCCAACTAAATCAATTTTATATTCTTCGCAAGCAAGCTGAATTCCTTCGTATAGCGTCTCAACTGCCTCAACAGAAAAACGGTTACTTAAACCTAAGCCAATGGTGACTTGTTTAGGGATAGCATTCATAGCGGCAATGTCAGACAATGCAACCGAAACCACTTTAAATCCTAAATGCTGCAAAGGAGAATATGCTAAATCAAAATGGACCCCTTCAATGAAAAGTTCAGTGCTGTGTACAATTTGATTTGAAGAATTAATTACTGCGGCATCATCTCCAATACCGAGAATAGATTCTTGATTTGTAAGTTGAAATTTACTTTTAATTCTTTCGATTAATCCGAACTCTCCTATTTCTCCAATCTCTGTTCTTTTTTCCATATTTATGGGCTCACCAATTGTAATTTAACTTTTTTGTTGGATGCCTTGATGTACGTAGTAGTTGTTTCGATAGTCATCGCTCCACCTGAAGTGGGTTTCGAAACGATTGTAAAATCCAATGCACCATTTGTACCAGATGGAACCCCACTTGATGAAGTTAAACCTGTAAGTTTCAAGGTAGTTTCATCTGTTGAAATGGTATAATTTCCAGTAAAGACATTACCGTCAAATTCAGTTAACTTAACTGTACCTGCAACACTTAAATCCAATTTAAATCCTGCATAACCACTAACTAAATTGGTCGTAGAAGTCTTTTGGTATTGATCGACTCCATCCCAAGAAACCGCACTTGCCGACCAGGACTTTTTGATCAAAGTAGCAACGGTTTCTGTTGGGGTAGGTGTTGTTCCACCACCGTTTGAACCAGAACTACAAGCTAAAGTTGTTAGACAAAGGCACCAGAAAACGAATTGATAAATTTTTTCCATACGATCAAAAGTTTCGTAAATATAAAAATCTTTAGGCACAAAACGAAAATCACAGGATTTATCAGTAGATTCGAAAAAAAAAGAATTTGAAAGAATACACGCTAAATCAATTAGCCCTTCGCAACGGACAAGATAAACCTGAAATTTGGGTGGCCTACCAGGGCCTCATTTATGATGTAAGTTCTTCCAAATTATGGAAAAATGGTAAGCATTATGAACATTGGGCTGGACAAGATTTAACAGCTGAATTGGCATTGGCACCCCATGCGGAGAAGGTATTTGAAAAATTCAATGTTATCGGAAAAATAAAATGATTTTACTGATTGAAAGTGGCTCCACAAATACCCATTGGCGTATTTTAGAAAAAGAAAAGCAGCAACCTATCGATTTCCATTCTAAAGGGATTAATCCATATTACCAAACTAAAGAAGAAATTCTTGAAGTACAAAAGCGTACTTTACTTGAATTACAAGCATTTGAAATTAAGGAAATCTATTATTACGGTACAGGAATTACTGGAGAAGTTCAACAATTTATTTTAGTAGAAATATTTCAACAGTTTTTTCCGAATAAACCGAAAATTTCAATTAAAAACGATTTAGAAAGTGCCGCAATTTCTACATTAGGCAAGGAAAATGGAATTGCGTGTATATTAGGTACCGGTTCAAATTCAGGATATTTTGAGTCGGGGAAACTAACTTTTCAAGTACCCCCACTAGGATTTTGGTTAGGAGATGAAGGAAGTGGTGGACATTTAGGCAAAAGCTTAGTTTTAGCTTATTTACATCAAGAACTTCCAGAAGATATTCGAGCATTGTTCGTCAAACGATTTGGAGAATTGCAACGACTTGACATTTTACAAAAAGCCTATAAAGAAGAATATCCGAACAGATGGTTTGCCAATTTTAGTAAATTTTTGTTTGACCATCGAAAGCATCCTTATATTTACCAACTTATACAACAGTCATTTGAACTTTTCTGTCAAAACTATTTATTAAAATATCCCCAAATACATTCAACTAAGGTCCATTTTACTGGCAGTGTTGGTTTTTACTTTAGCGATATTTTGCGTAAAACCTTGAATGCCAACGGCATAACCGTTGGCCACATTAACGAAAACCCGATGGCTGGCCTTACCTTGTTTCATAAAAAAAATATTTAAATTGTTAATTGAATGTTTTCAAGAAAAATCAAGATTTAACCTAATTTTTATATAATTTTGTTAATAAAGCCTTGGTAAACATTTAAACTATTTCATCGATGAATCCGAAAAACAAATCCATCGGCACGAAGCAAAAAGCCCTTCAAATAAATTTAGATCGTAGCATTTATGGTTCATTTGCAGAGATAGGTGCAGGACAGGAGGTTGCTGCTAATTTTTTCAAAGCTGGAGGCGCTTCAGGAACCATTGCAAAAACCATTTCTGCATACGACATGGCCTTTTCCGATGCTATTTATGGAGAGGAAGCTTCTGGAAAATATGTTTGTGAACCTCGCTTGATGAAAATGTTGAATCGAGAATATAAACTACTTCAAGTGCGCTTGATGGATTCAGCAGATGAAAAAAGATTTTTTGCCTTTGCAAATACCGTTGCAGCTTTAAATTTTCAAAAAACTAATGATGCACATGGATGGATTGGTTTACGTTTTCAACTTCAACCAAACGGAGCATATAATGATGTAGTTATCCACGTAAATATGTTGGATAACGACAATGTGTTACAACAGCAGGCATTAGGAATTATTGGCGTAAATTTAATTTACGCTTGTTTTAATTACCATAATGATCCAGAAAAATTATTAGTTTCCTTATTGGATGATTTATCTACAGACCGCATTGAAATTGACATGATTCGATTTGTAGGTCCGGATTTTGCTGAGGTTGACAATCGATTAATGTCTCTTTATTTGGTAAAATATGGATATACACAAGCAGCGGTCTTTGGTCCGGATGGAAACGTCATGCAACCATATGATGCCTTATCTAAAAAACATATTGTAGCGATACGTGGACGTTTCAGACCTGTAACAAATATCTTTTCGGATATGATCAAAAAAGGTTTGAGACAATTTGAAAATGAACCGGATGTAGATGATGACAAAATTTGTGTATTAGCCGAATTGACTTTGCGTAATTTGGCAGATGGGCATAAAGACATTAATGAGAAGGATTTCTTAGACCGGGTAGATATTTTATGTTCTTTGGGTCAAACAGTATTGATATCAAATTTCCATGAATATTTCAAACTGGTGTCCTATTTGGGACAATTTACGAAGTTAAAAATGGCACTCATTATGGGTATGCCAAATTTAGAATATATTTTTGAGGAGAAACATTACAAAGATTTACCAGGAGGAATTTTAAGTGCATTTGGCCAATTATTTGGATTCAACATCAAGTTATTCCTTTATCCAACCATGGATGAGCAAGGGAATATTATAGATTTAAATAATTTCAAAACAGAAGCCCATCTTCAAGGATTATTTCAATTTTTATTAGACAATCAAAAGCTTGCAGATATTGAGTTATATGATAAGAAGCTTATGAATATTCATACGGATCAGGTTTTGAAATTAATTGAAAAGGGTGATCCTGAATGGGAAAATTTTGTCCCAAAATTAGTTGCGACACAAATCAAGAAAAATAAATTATTTGGATTAAAATAAAAAATGCCGGTTGATAACCGGCATTTTCATTATTTCAATAGATCAACAAATTGATCAAACAAATAGCGAGAATCATGTGGACCAGGACTAGCCTCAGGGTGGTGTTGAACGGAAAATGCTTTTTTCCCTTTCACTCGTAATCCTTCAACAGTTTGATCATTCAAATTAATATGAGTTAATTCAGCACGATCGCTTGCCTTCAAATCCTCTAATTTTACTGCAAAACCATGATTTTGAGAAGTAATTTCAGAAAGTCCAGTAATCAAGTTTTTCACCGGATGGTTTAAACCGCGGTGACCATTGTGCATTTTATATGTTGATAAACCACAAACTTGAGCTAAAATTTGATGCCCCAAACAAATTCCAAAAACGGGTTTATCTGAATCAAGCATTTGACTAACTGTTTCAACCGCGTAAGGCATAACAGAGGGATCACCTGGACCATTTGAAACAAAATATCCATTTGCGTTCCAGGCTGCAATATCATTGAAAGATGATTTTGCAGGGAATACTTTAAGATAGCAATTTCTATCTGTGAAATTGGTTAAAATACTCTTCTTTACACCTAAGTCAAGAACTGCAATTTTAAAATCAGCATTTTCATCACCTAAAAAATACGGTTCTTGGGTACACACTGTAGAAGAAAGCTCAAGTCCGTCCATAGATGGAATTTTGGCTAATTCTGCTTTTAAGGTATTTTCATCAAAGATTTCAGAAGAAATCAAGCAATTCATAACACCTTTCGTACGAATATGGCGAACAAGTGCACGAGTATCGATTCCTGATATACCTACAATTCCAGCATTTTCAAGAAATTCCTGAAGAGATTGATCTGCAGTACCACGCGAGTGAAGAGATGCAAATTCATTACAAACCATACCTGCGATTTGTACTTTAGAAGATTCACTTTCTTCAGTTGAAATTACACCATAATTACCAATATGAGAAGTGGTATTGATAATTACTTGTCCAGCATAGGAAGGATCTGTATAGATTTCCTGATAGCCAGTCATACCTGTATTAAAACAAATTTCTCCACCATGGGTGCCAATTTTTCCTAGTGCTTTGCCTTGAAAAATAGTCCCATCTTGCAAAAGGAGAACAGCAGGTTGTGACAAAATGCTTTTCATAAATTTGATAAAAAATTATACTTTTTAATACTTTCAAAAAAAGGGCTTCAACGATAAGTTGAAGCCCTCTAAAAAAAAATTATCGAATTGCTAATTAAGCATCTTCACCTTTTTCTTCTGTAGGCTCCTCTGTAGCAGGTTCAGCTGGTGCAGCCTCTTCAGCTGGTGCAGCAACTTCTTCTACTGGTGCTTCTTCTACAACTTCAGCAGATGGTTCTTCAACCACTGTTGCAGGAGCTGCAGCTTCTACTTCTTTTTTGGCACCACCTCTTCTACTTCTACGAGTCTTCGCTCCTTTTTCAGCAGCTGCGGCTAACATAGTTTCGTTGAAGTCAACCAATTCAATAAAACAAACTTCTGCATTATCACCCAAACGATTACCTAATTTGATAATACGAGTGTAACCACCCGGACGATTTGCAACTTTTTCAGAGATTATTCCAAACAATTCCTTGATAGCTTCCTTATTTTGCAAATAAGAGAAAACCACACGACGGTTGTTTGTGTTATCAGTTTTAGACTTTGTAATTAAAGGCTCTACATATTTACGTAATTCCTTTGCCTTAGCAACAGTTGTTTCAATACGCTTGTTCAAAATTAAAGATGAAGCAAGGTTTGATAACAACGCTGCTCTGTGTGAAGAGGTTCTTCCTAAATGATTGAATTTTTTTCCGTGTCTCATTTTATTATTTCGTAAGTTAAAAGCCCGAAGGCTGCGGTTAATTTACAGTTCAGCAAATCACCTATTACTTTGTTTAATTATTAATCTTCATCCAAACGGTACTTCGCAACGTCCATACCGAAGGTTAAGCCTTTTTCTTCAATTAATTGTTCTAACTCAGTTAAAGACTTCTTACCGAAGTTTCTGAATTTCATCATATCAGAAATTTCTAAGCTAGCTAATTCACCTAAAGTACGAACATCTGCTGATTTTAAGCAGTTATAAGCACGAACAGATAAATCTAGGTCTGCTAAAGAAGTTTTCAACAATTTACGCATGTGTAACATCTCTTCATCAACGATATTATCTTCTTCCGTTTTAGGAGCTTCAAAAGTCATTGTTTGATCTGAGAACAACATGAAATGTTGAATTAAGATATGAGCTGCACCTTTCAATGCATCTTCAGGATGGATTGATCCATCTGTCTCGATATCTAAGATTAATTTTTCATAATCTGTTTTTTGTTCTACACGAGTATTTTCAACGCTAAATTTAACGTTTTTGATAGGAGTGTAGATTGAATCGATTGCAATGTGTCCGAAAGCTAATTCATTAGCTCTTGGTTCATCAGCAGGAACATATCCACGACCTTTTTCGATGATAATTTCAACTTCTAATTCTTTGGAAGAATCTAAGTGGCAAATTACCAATTCTGGATTAAGAATCGTAAAATATGGAGTAAAATTAGCGATATCACCAGCAGTAAAGGCTTCTTTACCCTTTACCTTGATGCTCACTTTATTATCTAGAATTTCTTGCGCTTTTTTGAAACGAATTTTCTTAAGGTTAAGGATAATTTCCGAAACATCTTCATGAACGCCTTCTATTGCAGAGAATTCGTGGAGAACACCAGAAATTTTAACGCTTGTAATCGCATAACCTTCCAAAGAGGAAAGTAAAATTCTACGAAGTGCGTTACCAATGGTAACACCGTAGCCTTTTTCGAGTGGCTTGAACTCAAATAACCCATGGAAGTCATCGGCTTTTTCCATTACAACTTTTTCGGGCATTTGGAATGCTAATATTGACATATTTCGTAGCTTAAAATGTTCTTTTAAAAACGTTATTGGTACTCTAAATTTATCTTTATTAAACAGATTATTTCGAATATAATTCGACGATTGCCTGCTCGTTAAAGTTTTCAGGGATTTGGTCTCTATCTGGATAAGAGCTAAACTTACCAACTAACTCAACACCATCCCACTCTAACCAGTTAAAACGCTTAGGAGAACGACCAGCCAAGGAGTTAGAAACAACTTCCAAGGATTTAGATTTCTCACGAACACCCACTAATTGTCCTGGACGTAACGAGTAAGATGGCACATTTACTACATCTCCGTCAACAATAATGTGTTTGTGAATAACTAATTGACGAGCAGCACGACGAGTAGGCGCGATACCTAAACGATAAACCACGTTATCTAAACGAGCCTCACACAATTTCAATAAGTTTTCACCTGTGATTCCTTCTTTAACAGCAGCTTTATGGAATAAGTTTTCGAACTGACGCTCTAAAATACCATAAGTATATTTAACTTTCTGCTTCTCCTTTAATTGTAATGCATATTCAGAAACTTTTGAACGTTTCCCTTTACCATGCATCCCTGGCGCATAATTTTTGCGCTCTAAAGCTTTACTTGGGCCAAGAATTGCTTCTCCGAAACGACGTGCAATCTTGGATTTTGGACCTGTATATCTTGCCATTTTGTTTAAAAGTCATTGAACCTCTTATGTTCAATGAAGTAATTAAATTGTGAAAAAATCATTGGAGGAAATAATTACTAATTGCTCCAAAATTAAAAATTATACTCTACGACGCTTTGGTGGGCGACAACCGTTGTGCGGCATGGGTGTAATATCCTTGATAATCGAAACCTCGATACCAGAATTTTGGATCGTACGAATCGCCGATTCACGACCTGCACCAGGACCTTTTACAAACACTTCAGCCTTTTTCATACCAGCTTCAACAGCAACTGCTGCACAATTAGAAGCTGCCATTTGAGCAGCATATGGAGTGTTCTTCTTTGAACCACGGAAACCCATTTTACCTGCAGAAGCCCAAGAGATAACTTGTCCTGCTGAGTTCGTAATAGAAATAATAATGTTGTTGAATGACGCCTTGATGTGTACTTGGCCTGCTGGCTCAACTACTACCACCCTTTTTTTGGCTTTGTCTTTTCTTTTTGCTTGTGCCATACTTGTTTTATAGAATTACTGGATCTCACGACCCTTTAATATTACTTAGTTACCTTCTTTTTGTTAGCAACTGTTTTTCTTCTTCCTTTTCTAGTACGCGAGTTGTTCTTAGTACGTTGACCACGTAAAGGTAATCCTTTACGGTGACGTAAACCTCTGTAACAACCGATATCCATTAAACGCTTAATGTTTAATTGAATTTCTGATTTTAACTGACCTTCAGTCTTGAACTCAGCAGCAATGATCGCACGGATAGCACTTGCCTCTGTGTCGTTCCATTCACCAGCTTTCTTGTCCCAAGAAATCGAAGCTTTAGTTAAGATTTTTTGAGCAGTGCTACGACCAATACCAAAGATATAAGTCAACGCAATCTCACCTCTTTTTTTATCGGGAATATCAACCCCAGCAATACGAGCCATATAGATAATTTATTGTTTTATTATTCGATTTATGATTATCCTTGTCTTTGCTTAAACTTAGGATTCTTTTTGTTGATTACATAAAGTTTCCCGTGACGACGAATTACCTTACATTCGGCACTACGTTTCTTAATTGACGCTTTAACTTTCATTTCTATTCGTTATTATAATATTATTTGTACCTATAAACAATTCTAGCCTTACTCAAATCGTAAGGAGACATTTCTAATTTCACCTTATCACCAGGTAAAATTTTAATGTAATTCATACGCATTTTGCCAGAAATATGCGCAATCACTTGATGCGTATTTTCTAACTCCACACGAAACATAGCGTTCGAAAGAGCTTCCAAAATAATTCCGTCTACTTCTATCGAGGACTGTTTAGCCATAATTAATTTATATATTCAACAATTCTGTTGATGTTTTTAAAACTTCTTCGATATAAGAAAAAGTGGTTAAAATATCCGCTTGTTCTTTACCGACTGCAACGGTATGCTCAAAATGAGCTGAAGGTTTTCCATCGCGTGTACGGATGGTCCAACCGTCCTTATCCATCACGATATTTTTTTGACCTAAATTAATCATTGGCTCAATGGCTATCACCATACCTTCTTTTAATTTAGGACCATCACCTTTTCTACCATAATTTGGAACTTCAGGACTTTCGTGCAGGTTTTTACCAACGCCATGTCCAACTAATTCTCGAACTACGCCATAACCTAAAGATTCAGTAAATACTTGAATAGAAGATCCAATATCACCTGTTCTTTTTCCTGCATGTGCCTGGTTAATTCCAAGGTATAAAGACTCTTTTGTCTTTATTAATAACTTTTGAGTTTCTTCAGATACATTGCCTATTGCATAAGTATAAGCACTATCAGCATGAAAACCATTTTTATAAACACCTGCATCAATCGCAATCACATCACCGTCTTTTAGTACTAGCTTACCAGGTAATCCATGTACGACAACATCATTGACTGAAATGCAAAGCGAATAAGCATATGTTTTATTTCCAACTTTGTAATTTAAAAAAGATGGATGAGCTCCATTATCTTTAATAAACTCAAGGGCAATTTTATCTAATTCCAGTGTGGTAACACCTGGCTTTATTGCTTTGGCAACTTCGGCATGGCACTTACCTAATATTTCACCATTCTTACGAATGACTTCACATTCTTCTGGGCTTTTAAGATAAATCATATCTTATCTACCAATCACTTCCGAGCGACCTCTCACTCGTCCAGATTGCATTAAACCTTCATATTTTCTCATCAACAAATAACTTTCTATTTGTTGCAACGTATCTAAAACTACACCTACTAAAATTAATAAAGAAGTTCCACCAAAGAATGATGCGAATCCTCTTGTAATTCCAAATAGATTAGCAATTGCCGGTAAAATAGCAATGATAGATAACATAAATGCACCTGGTAAAGTGATGCGATCTAAAATTGTGGCAATAAACCCAGCAGTTTCTTCACCCGGTTTAACACCTGGCACAAAACCGCCACCTCTTTTCATATCATCAGAAATTTGGGTAGGGTTGATAGAAATAGCTGTATAAAAGAATGTAAACAAAATAATCAGCAGCGCAAATAATAAATTATATTGCCAAGTTGTAAAGTCACCAAATGCTTGAGCAACAGCTTGAGCAAACTCACTTTTATCAGCAAATGACTGAGCTACTAAACCTGGAATAAACATCAATGCTTGAGCAAAAATAATTGGCATAACTCCCGAAGCGTTTAACTTCAATGGGATATATTGGCGTTCTCCACCTACAGTTGATGTACTCGCCCCTACTACCTGTTTCGCATATTGAACTGGGATACGACGAACGGCTTGAACCACCATTACAGCACCCATCACAACAAAGAAAAGAGCGATAACTTCAACAATAAATAATAAAGCACCTGACATACCACGTGAAGAAGCTTCTTGAATTAAAGCTGAAGGGAATCGAGAAACGATTCCAATCATGATTAACATTGAAATTCCATTTCCAATACCTTTGTCGGTAATTTTTTCACCTAACCACATACACAACATCGTTCCTCCAACCAAAATTGCTACACCATAAATACGGAAAAACCAAGGATCAACCATGATTGCTTCAGTTGGAATGGTAACCTGCAAATAAGTAAAACCCTGAGCAGCTGTAACAAAAATAGTAAGAATACGAGTAATCTGATTCAATTTCTTTCTTCCAGCTTCACCATCTTTCTGCATTTTTTGAAAGTATGGTAAAGCAATCGTTAATAACTGAATCGCGATAGAAGCAGAAATGTACGGCATAATTCCCAGCGCAAACACCGAAGCATTGCTTAGCGCTCCACCAGAGAACATATTTAATAAACCGAACAAACCACCATCTCCAGTTTGTGTTAATTTGGTTGCATCTACACCAGGTAAAGCGATGTAAGAACCTAATCTAAAGAAAGCAAGAAAAAGGAGCGTATTGAAAATACGTCCTTTTAATTCTTCTATAGAAAAAATATGCTTGAAAGTTGTAAATAACTTATTCATTTGCAGAATTTTGAAGATTAGTCAACAATTGCTTTACCACCTGCAGCTTCAATAGCAGCTTTAGCAGATGAAGAGAATCCTTTTGCATGTACTTCAATTGCTGAAGTAATAGCTCCACGATTCAAGATTTTAACTAAATCTGATTTAGATACTAAACCATGTGTATATAATGCTTCAAAATCGATTACTGCTAACTTATACGTATCAGCTAAAGCTTGTAACGTATCTAAGTTAATCGCTTTGTATTCTACACGATTAATATTTTTAAATCCGAACTTAGGAACACGACGTTGTAAAGGCATCTGACCACCTTCAAAACCACGCTTACGTGAATAACCTGAACGAGACTGGGCACCTTTGTGACCACGAGTAGAGGTACCACCTAAACCGGAACCTTGTCCACGACCAACTCTTTTTCTTGTTTTAACTGAACCTTCTGCAGGTCTTAATGACGATAATTTCATTTTAATTGGGGCTTAGCGCTGTTCTAAAAAGAACAACTCGCAAATTTACTAAATATTTTCAACTACAACCAAGTGATTTACGGCACGAATCATTCCAGCAATTGCAGGATTTAATTCTACCTCAACACTTTTACGGATTTTTCCTAATCCTAAAGCTTGGATCGTACGCTTTTGTACTTCCGGGCGCTTAATTGCACTTTTAACTTGTGTGATCTTAACCTTCGACATTTTATCTTACTAATTAAGAGGTACAGGACCTCGGATTATCCATTAAATACTTTTGCTACTGAAATTCCACGTTGGAAGGCTACACTATGAGGTGCTCTCATTTTAACTAGGGCATCAATAGTTGCTTTTACCACGTTGTGTGGATTAGATGATCCTTTTGATTTTGCAAGGACATCATGAACGCCTGCTGACTCTAACACAGCACGCATCGCACCACCTGCGATCAATCCAGTACCTGGAGCAGCTGGTTTCACTAAAACGAAACCACCTGAAAACTTACCTAATTGCTCATGAGGAACCGTATTCTTTAATAAAGGAATTTGGAATAAGTTTTTCTTTGCATCTTCAATACCTTTGGTAATAGCATCTGTAACTTCATTTGCTTTACCTAAACCATATCCTACGACACCTTTTCCATCGCCTACTACGACAATAGCAGAAAAACTAAAACGACGACCCCCTTTAACTACTTTAGCAACACGATTAATCGCTACTACTTTTTCCTTCAATTCACCCTCGTTTACCTTAACAGGTTTTGCTTGTAAATGTGACATATTTCTTAAAATTGTAAGCCACCCTCGCGAGCGCCTTCTGCTAATGATTTAACTCTACCGTGATATAAATATCCATTACGATCAAAAACGACCTTTGTAATTCCAGCTGCTTGCGCTTTTTCCGCAATTGCCTTTCCTACTTTACTTGCTGCCTTAATGTTATTGTTTACTTTTCCTTTAACATAAGAAGTAACAGCAGCCAAAGTTTTACCTTGACTATCATCAATTATTTGCGCATAAACTGCAGTATTCGAACGATACACCGTTAAACGTGGACGCTCTGCAGTACCCGAAATCTTTCCTCGGATTGATTTTTTTATGCGATTTCTACGAGAATCTTTTAAAGTTGCCATTTTTTATATTTTTTGTGGATTTCCGACCCACTTATTTAAAACTATTTTTTACCACCAGTTTTACCAGCTTTGCGGCGAACTTGCTCACCAACAAAACGAACACCTTTACCTTTGTAAGGCTCAACCGGACGTAATGATTTAATTTTTGCAGCTACTTGACCAACCAATTGTTTGTCGATACCTTCTAAAACTACCATTGGATTCTTACCTTTTTCCATAGCCGTTGTTACCTTCAATTCTGAAGGAATAGCCATAAAAATAGCATGAGAATAACCTAAATTCAATTCAAGAATATTTCCTTGATTTGCAGCTTTATAACCCACACCAATGATTTCCATTTCTTTTTTGAAGCCTTCACTTACCCCAACAACTAAGTTGTTAACCAAAGAACGATATAAACCATGTAATGCTTTATGACGTTTTTGCTCAGTAGGACGTTTAACTGTTAAAACGTTACCTTCTTGCTCCAATGTAATATCAACATCCACTTGCTGTGACAAAGTACCTTTAGGTCCTTTTACAGTCACTAAGTTAGTTGCGCTAACTTCTACCGTTACACCGGCAGGAACATTGATAATTTTGTTACCTATTCTTGACATTGTAAAAAATTTGTGCTTAAATTATGAGCCATGCTCTTTTCAGCGTTAAAAAATTAATAAACATAACACAATACCTCACCACCAACGTGTAAAGTACGTGCTTCTTTATCTGTAATTACTCCTTTTGAAGTAGATAAAATTGCAATTCCCAAACCATTTAAAACTCTTGGTAATTCTTCTGCACCTTTGTACTTACGTAAACCTGGCTTAGAGATACGAGTTAAATTGATAATTGCAGGTTGTTTAGTAACAGGGTTATATTTCAACGCAATTTTGATTGTTCCTTGTACGCTGGAATCATCAAACTTGTAGTTAGCGATATAGCCTTTATCAAACAATACCTTAGTAATCTCCTTTTTAATATTAGAAGCAGGAATCTCAACTACCCTATGGCGAGCCTTAAGGGCATTTCTCAATCGGGTCAAATAATCTGCTATAGGATCTGTCATTGTCTTTAAATTTTCCGCAAACCTCTTAAAAAGGCCTGCAAAATTACAAAAATGAATTTAATTAATCAAATTTTATTACCAGCTTGATTTAGTTACACCTGGAATTAAGCCTGCGGAAGCCATTTCGCGGAAAGTCACACGACTAATTCCGAATTTACGCATATATCCACGAGGACGACCGGTTAACTTACAACGGTTATGTAAACGTACCGGAGAAGCATTTTTAGGAAGTTTATCTAAACCAACATAATCTCCTGCAGCTTTCAAAGCAGCTCTTTTTGCTGCATATCTAGCTACTGCTGCTTCACGCTTTCTTTCTCTTGCTTTTACTGACTCTTTAGCCATTTTTTTTCAATTTATTTAGTTAAAAGCCTAAGGCTGTTATGATCTTTTAATGTTTGCGAACGGCATTCCGATAGCTGCTAATAAAGCATATGATTCTTCATCAGTTTGCGCTGTCGTAACAAACGTTATATCCATACCTGAAATTTTAGCAACTTTATCAATTGAAATTTCAGGGAAAATGATTTGTTCTTTAACACCTAAGGTATAATTACCTCTTCCATCGAAACCTTTTTCTGACACCCCTTTAAAGTCACGAACACGTGGAAGGGAAACTGTTGTTAAACGATCTAAGAATTCATACATTCGATTTCCACGCAACGTTACTTTTACACCGATAGGCATATTTTCACGTAATTTAAAGTTTGAAATCGCTTTCTTAGAAACTGTTGCTACCGCCTTTTGACCAGCGATTAATGTAATTTCATCTATCGCAACATCAACTAATTTTTTATCAGCTACAGCTGCTCCAACACCCTTGTTGATTACAATTTTTGTAATCTTAGGTACTTGCATAACGGATTTGTACTGAAACTTTTCTTTCAAGCTTGGTACAACTTCCTTTACATAACGATCTTTAATTCTTGGTACTGCCATTTTAGTATATTGTGGATTTCCGACCCACTATTTTTAAATTATCCAATAAATTTACCTGTCGCCTTTGAATAACGTTGTAATTTACCCTTGTCATTCAATTTACGACCCGTACGAACTGGCTTACCATTTTCAACAACCATTAGGTTTGAAATATGAATAGAACCTTCGCGTTTTTCGATACCACCTTGAGGATTACTTGCAGAAGGTTTTACGTGCTTCGTTTGTAAGTTTACACCCTCAATAATTGCACGAGATTTTTCTGTAATAACTGTTTTAATTACACCTGTTTTACCCTTAGAGTTTCCAGCTATAACCATTACAGTATCACCTGCTTTAATGTGCAATTTTGTTTGCTTATTATTATTTTCCATTGTCTGATTTATCCTATTGGTTACCCAATGTTTAATTCACCTAATTATAAAACCTCTGGCGCTAGTGAAACAATTTTCATAAAACCAGCCTCACGCAATTCACGTGCTACCGGGCCAAAAATACGTGTTCCTCTTGGCTCATCATTGTTGTTCAACAACACAGCTGCATTATCTTCAAAGCGAATATAGGATCCATCTTTACGACGAATTTCTTTTTTCGTACGAACCACAACAGCTCTTGAAACAGTACCCTTCTTCATGTTAGATGAAGAAAGTGCCGACTTAACAGAAACTACAATCTTATCTCCTACTGAAGCATATCTTTTTCCAGTACCGCCTAAAACGCGAATTACTAAAACTTCTTTTGCTCCAGAATTATCCGCTACACCCAATCTAGATTCTTGCTGTAACATTATCTTATATCTTTAAAATTAAAATTTATTTAACAAGGGGCCGATTATTTCGCTTTTGCGATCACTTCAACCAATCTCCAACGCTTATTCTTTGAAAGCGGACGAGTTTCCATCACTTTAACTGTATCACCGACACCACACTCATTATTTTCATCATGTGCCATCAATTTTGTAGTTTTTTGTACGAATTTTCCGTACAAGGGATGCTTCACCTTACGGTCTACAGCAATCGTGATAGACTTATCCATCTTATCACTTACTACCCTCCCAATCCTTACTTTTCTTAGATTTCTTTCCATGGTTGGACTTGTTAAACAATTGGTCATTAGCAAAATTGAAATGACCTATTAAGTTAAAAAATTAATTAAGCTTGTGATTTTACGTTCAACACTGTGTTTAAACGTGCAATCAAACGACGAGTTTGACGGATTCTCATTGGGTTTTCGATTGGAGAAATAGCATGAGCTAATTTCAAACGATCCAAATTCTCCTGTTCATTAACGATTAATTTCGCTAACTCTTCAACTCCTAATTTGTTTATTTCTGCGTTTTTCATAACAATTTTGGATTCCTCCTTATAAACTATTCTTGGTAATCTCTACGAACAACAAACGTAGTACGCAATGGTAACTTTTGTGCTGCTAAACGTAAAGCCTCTTGTGCTAAAGCTAATGGAACTCCAGCAGATTCAAATAAAATCGTACCCGGACGTACATTGGCTACCCAATATTCAGGCGCACCCTTACCCTTACCCATACGAACCTCAGCAGGCTTCTTAGTTATAGGTTTATCAGGGAAAATACGAATCCAAACCTGGCCTTCACGCTTCATTGCACGAGTCACAGAAATACGAGCAGCTTCAATCTGACGAGCTGTAATACGACCTGGCTCCAAAGATTTGATAGCGAAAGATCCAAAATCAATTTCGTGTCCGCGGGTAGCAAGTCCTCTTACACGGCCTTTTTGTTGCTTACGAAATTTCGTTCTTTTTGGTTGTAACATTTTAGTATTAGTCTAATGTCTGTCAATTTGTTTTTCAAATTATCTCTTGTTGCGGCCTCCACGAGCACCACCACCTTTACGGTCTCCCGAATCAGCTCCTTCGCCACGGCGACCTCCACGTCCACGACGGTCATCATCACGACCACCACGTGGTCCGCGATCTCCACCGCGGCCTTCTGATCCACCTGGAAGATTAGCTAAATTAGCATTCGGAGATAAATCACGCTTACCATAAACTTCACCACGGAAAATCCATACTTTAATACCAATTTTACCGTACACAGTTAAAGCTTCTGAAACTGCGTAATCTACATCTGCACGTAAAGTATGCAAAGGAATACGTCCTTCTTTGTATCCTTCAGAACGAGCCATTTCAGCACCTCCTAAACGACCAGATAATTTCAATTTTATACCTTGAGCACCTACTCGCATCGCAGAAGCAATTGCTTGCTTCATTGCACGACGGAATGAAATACGAGCCTGTAGTTGTTGTGCAATTGCCTCTCCAACTAATTTAGCATCGATTTCAGGACGCTTAATTTCAAAAATATTAATTTGAACATCCTTTCCTGTAATACTCTTTAATTCTTCTTTTAACTTATCTACCTCAGCACCGTTTTTACCGATTACTACACCAGCACGAGCTGTATTGATAGTTAATGTAATTCTTTTTAAGGTACGCTCAATAATAACTTTTGAGATAGATCCTTTTGGAATACGTGCTGCAACGTACTTTCTGATTTTTTCGTCTTCAACTAATTTATCAGCGAAAGTTTTGCCTCCGTACCAGTTGGAATCCCAACCTCTTACGATACCTAATCTTAAACTAACTGGGTTAATTTTTTGTCCCATTTCTTATATTATCTAATAGTTTATTATTCTGCTGTATTCGTTTCTTCCAATGCAGGAGCTGCCGAAGAAGCTACTACCAAAGTAATGTGATTTGAACGCTTCAAGATTCTATGTCCCCTTCCTTGCGGAGCTGGACGTAAACGCTTTAATGAAGCTCCTCCATCTACAAAAATCGTTTTGATGAATAAATCAGCATCTTCGATCTTAGCATTTTCATGCTTATTTTGCCAGTTTGAAACCGCCGATAATAGACACTTCTCGATCGCTTTCGCACCTACTTTTGGCTCAAATTTTAAAATACCCAATGCCTTGGATACCTTTTGTCCACGTACCATATCCGCTACAATACGCATCTTTTGAGGCGAGGTAGGAATATTTCTTAATTTAGCAACTGCTTCCATTTTTTAGAATATCTGTTTAAGCTGGTCCTAAAACCATTCTTTTACTTTTTACCTTTGTCTTTTTTCGCGATGTGACCACGGAAATTACGAGTTGGTGAAAACTCTCCTAATTTATGACCAACCATATTTTCAGTTACATAGACTGGAATAAATTTATTTCCATTATGTACTGCAAATGTGTGACCAATGAAATCTGGAGAAATCATCGAACGTCTAGACCATGTTTTAATCACAGACTTCTTTCCAGAGTCATTCATAACCTGTACCTTGTTATCAAGGCGGTAATCAATGTAAGGACCTTTTTTTAATGAACGTGCCATCTACTATTTTTTTCTTCTACTGATGATAAGACGATTTGTATGTTTCTTTGGATTACGAGTTTTCTTACCCTTAGCCAATAAACCTGTACGTGAACGAGGGTGACCTCCTGAAGCACGGCCTTCACCACCACCCATTGGGTGATCAACTGGGTTCATTACAACACCACGAACACGTGGACGACGACCCAACCAACGCTTACGACCTGCTTTACCCAAATTAACATTCATGTGATCTGCATTCGATACTGTACCAACTGTTGCTAAACAACGTGCTAATACCATACGCATCTCACCTGAAGGTAATTTTAAAGTTGCATACTTTCCATCACGCGCTAATAACTGAGCATATGTTCCAGCTGAACGAGCCATTTCAGCTCCTCTTCCTGGTTGCAACTCAATCGCGTGAACCAATGTACCTAATGGAATATTCGATAATGGTAAGGTGTTTCCAACCTCAGGTGCAACATTTGTACCAGAGATTACCGTTTGACCTACCTGAATTCCTTGAGGTGCAATAATATAAGCCTTCTCTCCATCTGCATATTCAATTAATGCAATACGAGAAGTACGATTCGGATCATACTCTACTGTTAATACAGTTGCCGACACGTCAAACTTAGAGCGATTGAAATCAATCACACGATAACGACGTTTGTGGCCACCACCGATGTAACGCATCGAACGACGACCGTCTGCATTTCTACCACCGGTACGCTTAATCACCTCCAATAAAGGCTTATAAGGCTTGTCGGTTGTAATCTCCTCAAACGTTGGCGCAATACGCTGACGTTGTCCGGGAGTTGTTGGTTTTAATTTTTTAATTGCTGCCATTTAAAGTTCAATTTTTCGGGATGAACCCCCTTAATTTTTAAATTAAATGCCTTGGTAGAAGTCAATCACCTCTCCTGGCGCTACTGTTACGATTGCTTTCTTGATAGTAGAAGTACGACCAGTTGTAATCTTAGTACGAGTACTTCTCGACTTTTTCTTACCAATCTGACGAAGTGTAGAAACATCTTTTACTTCTACTCCGTACATCTTCTTCACTTCTTTCGCAATCTCAATTTTGTTTGCATTGGTATCCACTACAAACACATACTTGCCTTTTTCTTGCATGGCTTGCGACTTTTCAGTCAAGGCCGGACGTTTAATAATGCCCATTGTATATTTCGTTTAAACAGAAACTACGTTCTGAAAATTATTTACTAAATGATGACTCAATCGCCTGAAGCGCTGCTTCAGTAATCAATAATTTGGATGCATTTACTAAATCGTATGTATTCAAATCTGCTGCAGTAGAAACCTTAGCCTTTGGAATATTACGACCAGACAATACTACATTTGCATTTACTTCAGGAGTAATTAACAATGTTTTCGTACCATCTAACGAAAATGCTTTCAACATCGACAAATACGACTTCGTCTTTGGTGCTGCAAATGAAACTGAATCAATAATCGCAACATCTCCTGCTTGCACTTTAGCTGCGATAGCTGATTGACGAGCCAATGACTTTACTTTCTTGTTCAATTTGAAGTGGTAATCACGTGGGCGTGGTCCGAAAATACGTCCACCACCTTTAAATAATGGCGACTTTAATGAACCTGCACGAGCTCCACCTGTTCCTTTTTGTTTCTTCAACTTACGAGTTGAACGAGAAACCTCTGCACGCTCTTTCGCTTTGTGTGTTCCCTGACGTTGATTCGCTAAATACTGCTTAACATCTAGGTATACCACGTGCTCATTTGGAACAATTCCAAAGATCTCGTCAGAAAGCTTAACTTTCTTTCCGGTATCTTTTCCTTCTATATTATAAATTGATAATTCCATATTTCAGAATGTCTATCGAAAGACTTGCTTTCTAATTTTAATTTTCAATGATTACGTATGAATTCTTCGCTCCTGGAACCGAACCTGATACAACTAATAAGTTTTTCTCAGGATATACTTTCAAAATTTCTAAATTTTGAACCTTTACACGATTTCCACCTGTACGGCCCGCCATACGCAAACCTTTGAATACACGTGATGGGAATGAACATGCACCAATTGAACCCGGGTGACGGCCTCTGTTGTGCTGTCCGTGAGTTTGACCACCCACACCACCAAATCCGTGACGCTTTACAACACCTTGGAAACCTTTACCTTTTGAAGTTCCTACTGCATCAATAAATGATCCAACTTCGAATCCTTCAACCGTAATAACATCTCCTAAATTTGCAGATCCTTCAAATGAACGAAACTCCACCAATTTCTTCTTTGGCGTAGTCTTTGCTTTCTTGAAATGTCCCAACAAAGATTTTGTTGTATGCTTCTCTTTTTTCTCACCATAACCAATCTGAACAGCATCATAGCCATCAGTTGCTACAGTCTTCACTTGCGTTACCACGCAAGGGCCGGCCTCAATCAGCGTACATGCAAGCGCTCTTCCGTCTTCCATGTATAGGCTGGTCATACCGATTTTCTTTCCAATAATTCCAGACATAATAATGTTTGTTTTTTTAAATTTATGCTTACAAGGCTACCTTGGCTTGTTGTAAGACTTTTATTCAAAATCGTTCCTAAAAACGATGTAGAATCAATCAAATAAGGCAGAACGGGAATCTAAGGAGACAAGATGAGGACACTGTTTCAACAGCGAAAGACACCTTGTGCAGCTTAATATTCAATCAATGGGCTGGGCATTCAACTTCATTAACCAATACCAGTTCTGTCACAAAAAATCAGCTTTACTGACTTTTATTCCTCTGCTCAAACCGTGTTTTTATGTTTTTAAAGATGATCAAAGAAGTTCTGCCAACCTCTTTCGACTGAAAAAACCACAGTTCTTGAACGGGAGTGCAAAGGTATAGATAAATTTTTAATTTACAAATAGTTAGTCAAAAAAATTATAATTTATACCTTTGTCAAAAAATCAAAGTTGATGCCAAAAGTTAAAATGAGTCTTATTCTGTTGATTGGATTTGCCTCCTCACTTTTGTGCTTTTCTTGCACAAATCCATCTTCAAATACACAAAAGCCAATATATTTTGATTGGAAAGGCTTTTTGCAAAAAGAAATTGTACGCCTAGAAGGCGTACATCCTTCTCTTTACAAAACCATCATATTAAATGGTAAAAAAGAATCTAAAACTCTTTCCGCCGTAAATTTCGCGAACGAATTAGCCCTATTTTTTGATGCAGACCTCAATAAATCAGCATTTGAAAATAGCTACGAAAACCTTAGTGAAAACAATCTCATCTGGTATTCCTTAAAAAAAGACGAAAACCTAAAAGTTAAAAAAGTATTAATTCACCTAGATTTGATGGAGCTACCAGAAAATGTAGAAATAGTAGTAGAAGAAAAAAATATTCTTTTCTCTACTTCCAAAAAAATGCACATGCATTTTGTGGAAGGTAAACTAGAAACCTACTCCATTGAAGGCAAGCAACAGCTGGCATGGCTAAGCCCAAGCACCTACCAAATGATGGGAGTTGTCCTAAGCAAATAAATCACTAGATAAATAACGATCCCCACGATCACAAATAATACAGACGATTAATCCATGGTCTAATTCTTCCGCCAATCGCAAACTGGCTGAAACAGCCCCACCACTACTCATTCCACCAAATATCCCTTCTTCCTTTGCTAAAGCCTTTGTCGTTCGTATGGCCTCCTCTTCAGAAATATCCATAATTCGATCTACACGCTCCTCCTGATATATTTTCGGCCGATAGGCAACTGGCCATCTCCGAATTCCCGGAATTTTAGACCCCTCCGTTGGTTGACATCCTACAATTTGAATCGCAGGATTTTGCTCCTTCAAATACATCGATGTACCCATTATGGTGCCTGTGGTTCCCATCGAACTTACAAAATGTGTAATCGCTCCAGCGGTATCTGCAAATATCTCAGGACCCGTACTTTTATAATGCGCCAGATAATTGTCAGGATTTTCAAATTGATTGAGTAAATAATAGGCTCCACTTGCTGATTTCTCAATGGCATAATCTCTCGCAGATTCAATGGTTTCCGTTAAGGTTACCTTTGCCCCAAATGCCTCCATCGTTTGAATTCTTTCTTTTGTTGAATTAGATGGCATAGCCAATTCTATTTCAAGTCCATATAAACGAGCAATCATGGCTAATGCAATTCCTGTATTTCCGGAAGTGGCTTCAATTAACTTGGTCCCCTTCTGAATATCTCCTCTTTCTAATGCAGCTTGAATCATATTTTTTGCTGCACGATCTTTAACTGACCCACCTGGGTTATTTCCTTCCAATTTGCCAAAAATCCGAACGTTCGGATTGGGATTCAAATGTTTAATTTCAACCAATGGCGTATTTCCGACTAAATCCAATAAAGAATATAACTTACTCATTGATAACTTTGACGTTTTCTTGATGATAAATTTTTGTATTTGCAGGCGTACTTTTTGTTAACCAAACGTTTCCACCTATAATTGAGTTTTTGCCTACAACAGTCTCCCCTCCCAAAATAGTGGCTCCAGAATAGATTACCACTCCATCCTCAATACTTGGATGTCTTTTTGTAGATGCCATACTTTTATCCACCGACAAGGCTCCCAATGTAACTCCTTGATAAATTTTTACATGTTCACCAATTTCACAAGTTTCTCCAATTACAATGCCAGTGCCATGATCCATAAAGAAATACCTTCCTATTTTGGCACCTGGGTGAATATCAATTCCCGTTTTAGAATGTGCATACTCAGTCAGTATTCTGGGTATTAATGGGATATCCAATTCATGTAAGCCATGTGCTAAACGATAAAATGCCAAGGCATAAAAACCTGGATACGTCCGGATGACCTCATAGTCTGTTGTAGCAGCTGGATCTCCATCGACCATCGCTTCAATATCTGTTAATAAAACTTCATAGATAGCAGGTATTTTTGCTAAAAATGCCTTCGTTAATTCTGGAACCTCACCCGGACATTTATCTTTTATACTATACAGTAAACTTTCTAAACCATTTTCTATTCCCAACCAATACGATTGTAAATCATCAATTGTTTTTACTCTTTTTTGAGTTTGCTCGGGAAATAGCATTAATACTATTTTTGTAAACAACTTCTGAATTTCAGAAGTTGATGGAAACGCGTGCGTTTCCTGATGCTTTTTCCATAATTTATCTAAAAATTCAGATGAAAACATAACCTTAACTTTCAAAATCTTTAATTAAATAATCTTTTATAACCTTCAATTGCTCTTTAGATTCAATTGTATCTACATGAATGGTTTGAATATTAGCATGCTCTCTTTGGGTTAATCCATACATATAGGCCTTGTCATAATACGTTAGTGCTATTTTTCCAACTTCATGATAATTATTTTCATCCAAGGCTTGTAAAGCTGCTTGGTGCCAATTTCCTCCTAGTCGCTTTTTGATTTTATCTAAGGCCATGATGATCATTTCCTTTGGATAATTAGCATAAACTTCAATCAAATGCGGAAGTCTTACCTCTGGCGAAATATCCAAAAACAAAACGGGTGCACTTCTCAATTGTTTGTAAAATTCAAAATCCATAAAAACCTTTCCAATATGCCTACTTTCATCTTCCACCCAAATTGGTTTTTGTAGGTCTAATTTCAAAATTTCTTGACAGAGTAGATTTTCAAATTGTTCTGAGCTAGGTTGCTGAGGAAGACCAAAATGGCCAAATGCAGATCCTCGATGATTTGCAATCGCCTCCAGGTCAATCACTTGAAATCCAGCCAATTTCATTTCCTGCAATAATTCCGTTTTTCCCGAACCTGTTTTACCACCCACAACTCTCAATTTCATAGGTTTGGATTGTACATGTAAAACAAAATTCCGGTACGACTTATACCCTCCTTCCAACAAATAGACTCGAAGACCAGCTGTACTCAATAACCAAGCCATACTTCCTGAACGCATGCCTCCACGCCAACAATGCACTAAAACTTCTCCATTAACTGCTATTTTTTTTGCAAATTTGACGAAACTAGACAATTTGGGTCCTACAAATTCAAGCCCGAGTTCTACTGCTTTATCTTTTCCCTGCTGCTTGTAGCAAGTTCCTACTTTTGCACGTTCCTCATCAGTAAATAGAGGCAAAGAATGTGCATTAGGAATGTGAGCTCTTAGAAATTCGCCTGGCGAGCGAACATCTAAAATCGGCAAATCAATTGCCATTTTTAAAAAATCTGCAGGACTAAGCTTTTGAATCATCGCTATCCTGAATTAAAAAATTCATTTCAAAGGCCAAAGGATCAAACTGATCTAAAAGATCTTGCATAAAATGAGCATTCTGAGGATAATAATTCAAAAAGTTATCCCTTCGCTCCTGCCAAGTTCCATTAGGAAATAAACCTTTTCGTAAGTGTTCTACTTGCTCTAACCAATCTTTTTGATTTCGAATTTCTGCTTTTTTCAATTTATGCTGAATGCGTTTAAATGCATTCTCTGAAACTTTCAAATGAGCTTTTACACTTTCTGTCAGCGTGAAATCTATTTTTTGAGCCTTCCGCTCAATTTCATCGTACAATTTTTGTAATTCTTCTAATTCAATATCAAGATTTTGTTCTCCGCTCCCATGTAAATCTAAAATCCGCTGTTTCAAGGAATTTATATCTAAAAATAATTCGGAAAATTGTAATCCTATACGCTTCAATTTATTTGCCTGATGTTCTTGAACAATCGTTGCAAAATTTCTTGGAACTAAAATGGGAAATGGAACTTCATGAAAATCAAAAATTCCTTTTAACTGTAACCAATAGACCAATTCTGCAGGACCACCAATGTAGGAAAGATTGGGTAAAATTGTTTCTTGATAAAGTGGTCGCAAAATTACATTTGGACTGAACCGCTCTGGAAACTGGTTAATTTCCTCTTCCATTTTTGCCTCATCAAATCGGATTGGAGACTGCAAAACCTCATATAATTCAGCTTTTTCAATTCGCTCGCGCAAATCGTCTTTCAAATAGAAAAAATTGATATTTCGAGCATTAACTTGTGTTTTATAACCCAATGCTTGTAAATCTTGCGTCGTTTTTTGAACGATAGATTCATGAACTTGTCCTAAAACATCTTTTTCAATTACTGATTGAAATTGCCTTTTAAAATTTGGATGGTCAGCATCGATACAAATCAATCCTTCTTCTCCAAATAGGAAGTCCATGTATTTAATCACCGCTTCAGATAAGCTAACAGAACTACGATAGGCCTCTTTAAAAAAACCAACAGAATCAGGAAAGTCTTTAAACAAGTTCACTAATTCGGCAGGATTAAATCTTCCAACAGCACCTTTCTGGCTTGACTTCCATTCGTGTTTTTGATTATGCCAAAAAAAATGATTGATTTCTTCGAAATCATGATCTTCTGAAGCTAACCAATATACAGGCACAAAATGATAGGCTGGGTATTTTTCTTTTAACTTCTTGGTTAAATTAATAGTACTAATAATCTTATAGATCACATACAAAGGACCCGTAAAAATATTCAATTGATGTCCGGTAGTTACCGTAAATGTATTTTCATTCCCCAATAATTGAATACCCTCGCGAGTTCCAACGCTAGAATATTGTTCCTTTAAGGTACTTTCTAAAATTTCTCTGCTCTTTTTAGAAAAATTTGATTTTAACAGAATTTGTTCCTGAAAAGATTCGAGGGTTGGAGAAAACCCATAAAATGATTTTAATTCAGGCTTATTTGACAAATAATCCAATAATAATGGAGAAAATCCGTTAATCTGTTGAATGGGATATACTTCTTTTTTCATTTAATATTTTTGCCTGAATACGAATTTAACGATTATCTTTCGCTTAAAGTTCGTAGAAAATTAAATATCTTTAAATGTTTTTAGCAATTTGTGCTCATCATCAATGATTTTAAAAAAAGTAATTGTCTTTTTTATTCTGGTTTCACATGTAATTTTTGGTCAACAAACGTATCAGTTTTCCCAATATTATTTTAACAAATTTTTATACAATCCTGCATTCGCAGGATTTGAGGATTATGTAGACGTAAAATCTGGATATAGAAACCAATGGAATGGGATCAACAGCACAAATAACACCTTTTACTTAAGTGCAACGTCGCCCATTGGAAAAAAAGATTTCACATCCGTTGGTCCAACACCTAATATTTCTAGTCAAAAATATTATTCACAAAAGAAAACGAGAATACGTAAAAACGATTTTAAACCAGCATCACATCAAGGGATTGGTCTTCAGCTAATAAATGATAAATGGGGCCCTGTAAACACAATGGCCATATCATTCAGTTATGCCTATCATATTCCACTTGGTGGTGAGCATAAAATTAGTACCGGATTTACTATAGGCAACTATACAAGAACTATTGATTTGAGTCCGGGTAGTTTTGATGTTTCAGACTTAGGCGACGATTTATTGAATTCAGATGGTAAATTAAAGGTAAGCCATAATCTTATAAATCTAGGCGTAAGTTATTACAACCGAAACGCCTATGTGGGCTTATCTGCTATTCAGCCCATTATTCAAACATTTATTTACACCAATACGAGTACAGATGATACAAAAACTAGAAATAGTTTAGGGCAGATGCCCTCTATAATAATCTTGCAAGGAGGTTTGAATAAAGAAATAAACGAATCTATAACCTTTTATCCTTCTTTTTTGGTAAAGTACATTGATAAAAGTCAATGGATGGCTGAAGCCACTGCTAGATTAATGTACAAAGAAAATATTTGGGCAGGTGTATCTTATCGATTTAAAGAATCAGTAGGTATTCATTTAGGAGCTAAATTAACACCAAGTTTATTAGCCAATTATTCCTATGATTTCCAAAATACTTGGGGGCCATTTTCTCGGTCTTTGAGCTCTAATGAAATCACTTTGGCGTATATGTTTTACTGGAAAACTAAGTAAAACGATTATATTGTTCGTCTGGGATTGGGCTGGTGAATTCTTCTTTTTGTGCCTTCGGTTGTTCCCAGTTCAAATAACCTTTCACCCAAGCATAAGCCAATCCTAGTCCTAAAATTCCAATAAAAAGCAACATTTCATTAATAGCATAGAATTTCCACTGTTGGCTACTTGCATTAATTTCTTGGTCACCAAAAACAACCGCCCATGGGAAAAGTAAAACTAATTCTATTTCAAAAAGAACAAAAAGTAAGGCAAAGATATAGAATCTCGGATTGAAGCGCACATTTGCATTTCCGACAGGAGCCTCCCCTGACTCATAGGTTGAAAGTTTTTCCTCTGTAGGTCTATTAGGGCGAATGAGTCGAGCAATGAATAAAACTAATGCAAGGAAAAACACGCCTGCAATTAAAAAAGCCGCAACATATCCTAAGGAAGAAATCATTTTTTTAATTTAAAATACCCTCTGATTACAGTAAAGGTGGTGATTCCAAAGAAGAACAAAATAATATATTGTACATAATTAATAATCCAAGGAAATTCGTGGCCCAAATAAAAGCCTGAGGCTACCAAGATACCCACCCACAAAAAGCCTCCTAAAAAATTAAGGGCAATAAAAGTAAACCATGACATTTTTATTATACCAGCCAAGATAGGTGTAAACGTACGAACAATCGGCAAAAATTTAGAAATAACTAGAGCCATTACGCCATATTTATCAAAAAAATCTCTGGTGGAGTCAAGGTTCTTCTTTTTAAACAATAAACTATCGGGTCGATTTTCTATTGAATTTCCAAAAAATCTTCCTGTTAAATATCCGACGAGTGAGCCTAAGACAGCTGCTGTAAATATACTTAAAAGAAGTTGCGACAACGGTTCTTTCAAAACTCCTGTCCCGCCAAACACTCCTGTTAGAAAAAGTAGATAATCTCCAGGTAAGAAAAAGGCAAAAAATAGACCATTTTCAGCAAATACAATGAGCGTAATCACTAACAAGCCTGAACGAATGATTGTTTCAGAGTCGGTTAATTGATGCCAGAAAAAGTTTATTTGATCCATAAAAATAATCAAAAGCCAATTTAACGCATTTTTTCCAGCTTTTGTCTCAATATATTCAAAATCAAGTGTAAATATCTGTGAAAATTTCCAAAAATGATTACATTTGAGAAATGAAAACCTTTTTAGCTAGCATTTTGTTTTGTATTTTTTTTGGAGGGAGTCTTCTACCAAAAGTAGGTATGGAACAATCATTTAAGGCACATGAGCTACTCAAGCATTTTCAAGACCATAAAAAACAAGCAACGAAAGGATTTAGTTTTATGGATTTTTTATGGCTCCATTACAGTGCTGATTCCAAACATTCAAAAACTACGCAGCATCCTAATCTCCCAAGTCTTGATTTTTCGGGAATCTGTGCTTTTGTTTTACCAAGTATTCTATTGTTATTCTTGGCACCTTATATTCGATCGATATCAAGAAGAGGCCAAATCAACTGGTCAAATCATTATCAATTTACCTTAATGAATGTCCTAATTGCTCCACCTCGGGCAATAGCAGTGTATAATTAATTACATTGTTGGATTTACGTTAACGTTTATGATCAATTCTATTATTCATTTTAGTATTAAAAACAAACTTATTATTGGTTTGTTTGTTGTTGGGCTTATATTTTGGGGAGGCTATTCCTTGAGTCGTTTACCCATAGATGCCCTACCCGATATTACTTCTAATCAGGTACAAGTAATCACGCAATCACCTGCCTTGGCTGCCTCAGAAGTTGAAAAATTTATCACCTATCCCTTAGAAATTTCATTACGAACCATTCCAAATGTAAAAGGAATTCGTTCGGTTTCTCGCATGGGACTATCCATCATAACGGTGGTATTTGATGATGAAATAGCAACGGAGGTTACTCGACAACAGGTTTCAGAAAAATTAAAAGCAGCTGAGCCTTATTTGTTAAAAGGTGCAGGAGTGCCTGAAATGGCCCCTATAACAACAGGTTTGGGAGAATTTTACCAATATACATTAGAGGTTGATCCTGCCTATAAAAACCAGTATAGTTTGGCCGATTTGAGAACTTACCAAGATTGGATAATCAAACGTCAATTATTGGGAATCAAAGGCGTTGTTGAAGTAAGTTCTTTTGGCGGACATTTAAAGCAATACGAGGTAGCCATTAATCCTGAGCGTCTAAAAGCAATGAATGTGACGGTTCAAGAAATTTTCACGGCATTAGAGAATAATAATTCCAATTCGGGAGGAAGTTATATCGAAAAAGGATCAGATGCATATTTTATTCGATCCGAAGGAATGATTACTTCCCTAGAGGATATTGAAAACACGATTGTATCTCAAAGAGGACAGGGAGGCCTACCAATATTAGTAAAGGATGTTGCCAAGGTTCAATTTGGAAAAGCCGTCCGTTATGGAGCAATGGCTAGAAATGGAGAAGGAGAAGCTGTGGGTGCCGTAATGCTATTATTAAAAGGCGCAAATGCGAACATTGTAGTAAAAGAGGTTAAAGCAAAAATAGAAGAAATTGATAAAACACTTCCACAAGGAATTCATGTAAATGCCTTTTTAGACCGAAGTGTTTTGATTGGGAAATCAATCAATACCGTCGAGAAAAATTTAATTGAAGGTGGTTTAATTGTCGTATTTATATTGGTTCTGTTATTAGGTAATCTAAGAGCAGGCTTGATTGTAGCATCTATGATTCCTCTCTGTTTATTATTTGCCTTTGCATTGATGAATATATTTGGGGTATCTGCGAATTTAATGAGTTTAGGAGCGATTGATTTTGGATTAATTGTAGATGGTGCAGTAATTATAGTTGAATCTATTATTCACCGACTACATGCCCATAAAAAAGGAGAAATAATGACCCAACAAGGGATGGATGAAGAAGTAGCCATTTCTGCTAAAGCTATATTTAAATCAGCTGCTTTTGGGGTTATAATTATTTTGATTGTTTATTTCCCAATCATGGCTTTAGGAGGTATTGAAGGTAAAATGTTTAGACCAATGGCACAAACAGTGAGTTTTGCCATTTTAGGGGCATTAATTCTGTCCTTAACTTATGTGCCAATGATGTCAGCCTTGTTTTTAAATAAGAAAATATCACATCAAGTAACATGGGCAGACAAAATCATGAATTTCCTTTATCGAAATTATTACCCAATAGTTACCAAGGCATTGGCCAATCCAATGAAAGTAATTGTGGCCTCTGTCCTATTATTTGTGGGGAGTGCTTGGATTTTCAATGGTTTAGGAGGAGAGTTTATTCCTGAGTTGAATGAAGGTGACTTTGCTGTTGAAACCTTACTACCGACAAATGCTTCTTTATCTCAGAGTATCAAAAAGAACAATGAGGCTCAAAAGCTATTACTTAAGAAGTTTCCACACGAGATCAAACAAATTGTTTCACGAATTGGGGCATCAGAAATACCAACCGACCCGATGGGAATTAATTCATGTGATTTAATCATTCAATTAAAAGAGCCTTCAGAATGGACCGAAGCAAAAACAATGGATGAATTAGAGGAAAAAATGGATCAAGCCTTGGATGTTTTCCCGGAAGTAAACTTTGAATTTACCCAACCGATACAAATGCGCTTTAATGAGTTAATTGCTGGAGTAAAGTCTGATATTGCTATTAAAATTTTTGGAGAAGATCTTGGAATTTTATTTGAACATGCAACTGAAGCTGCACGATTAATTAAAAATGTAGAAGGTGTTGGGGATATTAAAGTACAACAAATCGATGGTGTTCCACAGTTGGTTGTCAAATACAACCGTCCTAAATTAGCTCAATATGGATTGAACATACAAGATATCAATTCTATGGTGAAAATGACCTTTGCAGGAGAAACTGCTGGGATGGTAATGGAAGGAGAAAAGAGATTTGACTTAGTGGTACGCTTGGATTCTACTTTTAGAAAGGATATTCAAAATATTCGTGACTTGTACATCAATCTACCTAATGGTGGCCAAATTCCTCTAGAAGAGGTTGCAGAGGTTACTTTTGAAAATGCTCCAGTGGAAGTTTCAAGAGATGATACGCATAGAAGAATTACCATAGGAATCAATGTGAGAAATAGAGATGTAGAAAGTGTGGTAAAAGATATCCAACAAATCATGAAAACTAAGGTAACCTTGCCTTCAGGTTATTATGTTACCTATGGGGGAACTTTTGAGAATTTACAAGCAGCCAAAGACCGATTGTATTTGGTGGTACCCATTGCTCTTGCATTAATCTTTGCCCTGTTATTTTTCACTTTTAATTCGATGATTGAAGCCGCAATTATTTATTTAGCTATTCCATTATCTGCCATTGGAGGCATTTGGGCACTTTGGTTGCGAGATATGCCGTTTTCAGTTTCAGCGGGAATTGGATTCATAGCGCTTTTTGGTGTAGCTGTATTAAACGGAATTGTCTTGCTTTCTGTCTTTAAACAATTACGTGAAGAGGAAGGATTATCCATCCACGAAAGTTTATTAAAAGGTCTTTCGCTTCGATTTAGACCTGTCATTATGACGGCATCTGTAGCCTCACTCGGATTTTTACCGATGGCAATTAGTACCTCTCCAGGAGCTGAAGTTCAAAGACCTTTGGCAACGGTTGTGATTGGAGGATTAATTACAGCTACATTTTTAACATTGGTAGTTGTACCCGTTGTATATCAATTAGTGATGTCGAGAATGGAACGAAAAAGGAATTCTAAAATAGGAATAGTGGCCATTATTTTAATGGCTCTTACATTTTCTACTAATTTGCTTGGGCAGTCGGCCCAAGCAAAATTGTCGCTCAACCAATGTATTGAAGAAGCCTTGAACAACAATCAATTATTAAAAACAGCACAATTAGAATTACAAAGTGCGGAGGCATTGGTTGCATCTGGTAGGGAATTGCCCAAAACGGGATTTGACGTACAATATGGCAAAACGCAAACCTTTTCAAGTACCGATTACACGGCAATCGTTTCTCAAAATATTCCTTGGCCAGGACAATTAAAGGCGCAGGTATTAGCCTTAGGATCTCAAAAAAATATGGCTGAAAAGAGAGTGAAAATTAGTCAAAATTTAGTGAAATCGGCGGTAAAAATCTTGTATTATCAAATTTTGGCTCAGGAGTTGAATCGGGAATATTTGAAGAAGCAGGAGGGAATATATGCCATGATGTCGAAAGCAGCTACCTTAAAATTTAAACAAGGTGAAACCAACAAATTGGAGCAAGTAGCAGCTGAGGCCCGACTAAGGGAATTTCAACAAAAAGAATTAAGTCTATCAACCGACATTCAAAATTCTTATCGTTCCTTAGGCTATTGGATCAACCGAAAAGAGGCCTTTAGCATAGCTGGTAATGAGAAATTGAATCTAGACTTACCGCAAAACCTGGGAGATATTCAACAGAGTCCGAGTATTCAATTGTTGGAGGAACAAGTAAATCATGGCAAATTATTAACTGCTATAGAAAGACAAAAGTTAAAGCCGGATCTTAAATTTGGTTTCACAAATCAGAGTATTGAAAACGTTGGTGGACAAAATTATGTTCAGGCAGGAATGAATATTCCAATTTTCACGAAGGCACAAAAAGCTAAAATTACCGCTTCAGAAAAACAAACCATGGCTTATGAAAGTATGTTGGAGCAAAATAAAACGCAGTATTCTACCGAGTTGAATAATCTTAAAGCGCAACATCAGAAATATATCAACTCGCTACGATATTATATACAAGTAGCCCTCCCACAAGCTGACTTACTTGAAAATACAGCGCTTAAAAGTTATCAAGAAGGTGAAATAGAATATGTAGAAATGCTCCAAAACACGCAGTCTGCATGGAGTATTCGAGAGAATTATTTGACAGAAGTACAAAACAATAATCAAAATATTATTCAAATTGAAACGATTTTAGGAAATGAGTAAATATATTAACATGGTTGCCTTAGGCCTTTTATTTATGGCTTGTGGAAAAAAACAAGAAGAAGTAATTGCAGAAGAAGGTACTCAAAAAGTAATAGAAGTAAGTTTAAGCCAAGAGCAGAAGCAAAATGCGGGTATTACTTTTGGTAAATTAACGGAGCAAGTAATTCCGATGGAAATCAAAGTAACCGGTTTTGTTGATGTTCCACCCATTTCAGCAGCATCAGTTTCTGTACCTATTGGAGGTTATGTTAAAACAACCTATGAGATTCTTCCCGGCAAAAAAGTGGCTGCAGGAGAAGTATTGGCATCTATAGCTAGCTTAGAATTCATACAAATGCAACAAGATTTCTTACAAGTAAAAAGCCAATTACAATTTCTAGCTTTAGAAAAAAACAGACAACAAACGTTAAATGCCGAGGAAGTTGGTTCTAAAAAACGTTTGCAACAAGCAGAGGCTGACCTTGGCACATTACAAGCACAGGCGAAAGGCTTAGCCATTAAACTCGAACTATTAGGCTGTGATATCAAATCTTTGGAAGGTGGAACTATTCAAAAATTTATTCAGGTAAAATCGCCAATAGCTGGTTATGTGTCAGACCAAAACATTGCCATTGGAAAGTATGTAAGTCCAACCGATGTATTAGCCAAAATTGTTGGAATAACTCACAAGCATGTAGAATTGAAAGCATTTGAAAAAGATTTACATTTAATAAAAGTTGGACAAGAAGTGGATGTTGCCTCCGAGGGAATTGAGGCAAAAGCCAAGGTATTTTTAGTAAGTAAACAAATTGATTTAGAAACAAGAAATGCTTCTATTCATGCTCATTTTACTGAGGAAAGTGCCGAGGAAAATTTCACAGTCGGACAGTTCATACATGCAAGTATATTAGTGGGGAATCAAAAAATTGCGACCATCCCACAGGCTGGTTTTGCAAGAAATGGAAAAGGGGGATACATTTATGTTGAAAATTCAGTTGGAAAAATTGAGCAAGTACCTGTAGAGGTTGTGCATTCAAATGCTGACTGGATTGGTATTCGATCAGAAAAAGAAATTCCTGCAGGAAAAGTAATTATAAGTGGAGCTTCTGCTTTAAATGCAATTTTTTCAAAATAATTAAAGGGCGAAAATGGCAATCACATTTCAATCTAAGCAGCCGAATATTGGTACGACAATCTTCACAAAGATGTCGGCATTGGCAACAGAAGAAGGTGCCTTAAATCTTTCGCAAGGTTTTCCGGGATTTGATTGTGATCCAGTGCTTCAAGATTTATTGGCACATTACTCCAAAGGCCATAACCAATATGCTCCGATGGCTGGCATTCAAGAATTACGTCAGAGCATTGCTGAAAAAACAAAAATGGTATATGATGTAGATTTATCTCCGATCAACGAAATTACCGTTGTTTCTGGGGCTACAGAGGCATTGTTTGCTGCTATACATTGTTGTGTTTTACCAGGAGATGAAGTAATCTTATTTGATCCCTCTTATGATGCCTATGACCCTATTGTTAGATTAGCGGGTGGAATACCCATTCATTTAACATTAAAGGCTGAAAACGGTTTCAGGATCAACTTTGAAGAATTGGCTAGAACTATTACACCAAAGACAAAGGCCATTTATGTTAACACGCCACATAACCCAACAGGATCTATTTGGGAAATGGAGGATTTAGATGTTTTGGCTGAAATTGTAAAGGGAACTGATATTTTATTGGTATCTGATGAAGTTTATGAGCACATCGTATTTGATGGTAAACAACATGCAAGTGTCTTGTTAAATCCAGAATTGCGCAAAAGAAGTTTTGTTTGTGGTTCTTTTGGGAAAACCTATCACATCACAGGTTGGAAAATGGGCTATTGTTTGGCCCCTCCATTTCTTACAGAAGAATTTAGGAAAGTCCATCAATGGGTTACATTTTCAAGTGCTACTCCCCTTCAGTGGGCATTGACAGATATATTGAAAATGCCAAGCTATTGGGAAGAATTATCAAATTTTTATCAGCAAAAGAGAGATTTGTTTGCTAATGCGCTTCAAGGAAGTCGATTAAAGCTTTTACCGAGTCAAGGTAGCTTTTTTCAATGTGTCGACTATTCTGCAATTACAAAAGAGTTTGATCAAGATTTAGCCGTTCGATTAACAAGGGAAATAAAAGTGGCTTCGATACCAATTTCGGTATTTTACGAGAATCCGCCTGAGCAACAGATACTACGACTTTGTTTTGCAAAAACAGATGATGTTCTACTTGAAGCAGCTAGTCGTTTAAGTTCTTTATAAAAAAATAGGCCACTCGATGAGTGGCCTATCCATTTATGTTATTCTACTAATTATTCAGCAGATTCAGCTGCTTTTTTAGGAGCACGTTTAGCTTTTGGCTTTTCTTCAGCAGCAACTTCAACTGCTGGTGCAGCTTCTGCTACAACCTCAGCTTTCGGAGCTGCTTTTTTTGCTGGTGCTTTAGCAGCAGGTGCAGGAGCAGCTACTGGTGCAGCTGCAGCTGGAATTACTTCTACAAAAGAACGACCTTTAAATCCTTTTTTGAAAGCAACAATACCATCTGTCAAAGCAAATAAAGTATGATCTTTACCAATACCTACGTTAGTACCTGGATTGTGAGCTGTTCCACGTTGGCGAACGATAATGTTACCAGCGATAACCGCTTGACCTCCAAATAATTTAACACCCAATCTTTTACTATGCGATTCGCGGCCGTTTTTCGATGAACCGGCCCCTTTTTTGTGTGCCATTTCTTTTTAAATTTATGTCTTTTGACTAGTTAAAACCTTATTTTACATTGATTGCCTCAATCAACACTTTTGTTAAGTCTTGACGGTGACCATTCATTTTTTGGTAGCTCTTTCTACGCTTCTTCTTGAAAACAAGAACTTTCTCGCCACGAACGTGAGCTAATACTTTGGCTTTCACCGTAGCACCTGCTACAGTTGGAGCACCTACGGAAATCTTTCCGTCATTATCAACAAGTAAAACCTTGTCGAATACCAGTTCAGCGCCTTCTTCTCCTGCTAAACGATGCGTGAAGATGAAACGGTCTTTCTCTACTTTGAATTGCTGACCGGCAATTTCTACGATTGCGTACATTTTTATACAATTTTAGTGAAACAATCCCACGAGGCCAGATCGTTATCTTTACAAAAGCCTTTTAAATGGGGTTGCAAATATAGAAAATAAATTCAATTAATACAAGTTAATTGTTAATTGTTAATTGTTAATTGTTAATTGTTAATTGTTAATTGTTAATTGTTTTTTAATATTTATTCAACATTTAAAAAATATCAAACAACTGAACTTTATTACCCATAAATTGCAGGGGGTAAGGGGTACCTATTCCCCAAAACACAATTTAATTTATTAATCCTAACAACTAATTGATAAAAATTGGATGTAAAAATCCAATCCAACCATTGCGCTATTTTAATCCCTTTACAAATTCAACAATTTCACTTCGTAAATACTTTGCATTCGATAATAACTTAACAAATGCACTACCAATTATGGCACCAGATGCACGCTGAGAAGCTTTTTGAAATGATGCTCTATCAGAAATTCCAAATCCAATTAATCGTGGATTTTTTAAATTCATAGACTCAATCCGTTTAAAATATAATTCTTGTTCATCCGAAATTCCAGTTTTAGCCCCAGTAGTACTTGCAGAAGATACCATATAGATAAATCCTTTACTATGCTCATCTATGTAACGAATTCGAGCTTCGCTGGTTTGTGGCGTAATCAAGAAAATATTATACAATCCATATTTTTCAAACGTTTCTTTATATTCAGACAAGTATTCAGCCATGGGAAGATCGGGCAAAATCAAGCCATCCACTCCTACTTCTGCACACTTTTGACAAAATTTTTCAACACCAAATTGCAATACAGGGTTCACATATCCCATTAAAATTACTGGGGTCTGAACGTCCTTTCTCAACTCTTTTAATTGCTCAAAAAGATTGGCAACCGACATTCCTTGTTCCAAAGAGACTTGATTAGCCATCTGAATAGTTTCTCCATCAGCCACAGGATCAGAGTAGGGCATCCCGATTTCAATAATATCCGCCCCAGCTTCTGAAAGAGCCTTGATCACTGTCATTGTATCGTCAAAATTCGGATAGCCTGCTGTTGCATAAATGTTTAATACGGGTCCTGTAGCTTCCTTAAATACCTTATCTATTCTATTCATCCCTATACTAAATTCAAACGTTTCATGTATGTTCCTAAATCTTTATCTCCCCTTCCCGACAAATTAATCACCACAATCTCCTCCTTTTTTGCCTTCAAATGAGGTAAAACGGCTAATGCATGTGAGGATTCCAAAGCAGGAATAATTCCCTCCAATTCACTTAATTCTTTTGCAGATGCCAAGGCATCCTCATCTTCAATCGCAAAGAATTGAGCTCGACCTGTTTTGAACAAATGTGCATGCATCGGTCCAATCCCCGGATAATCCAATCCTGCAGAAATAGAATAGGGTTCTACCACTTGTCCATCTTCCGTTTGCATCAACAAACTTCTACTTCCATGCAATACTCCCTCTTTTCCAAGAAAGGTTGTTGCTGCAGAATGGCCAGAGGCAACTCCTTGTCCTGCCGCTTCAGCGGCAATTAATTTTGTTTCAACAGCATCCAAAAAATGATAAAACGCACCGGCCGCATTAGAACCTCCACCTACACAAGCAATCACATAATCTGGATTCTCTCTTCCTTCTTTTTCCTTCAACTGCCATTTAATTTCATCAGAAATAACCGACTGAAATCGTGCCACCATGTCTGGATAGGGATGCGGTCCCACTACAGACCCAATAATATAATGAGTATCCACCGGATTATTGATCCAATGACGCATCGCTTCATTTGTTGCATCTTTTAGGGTTTTTGACCCACTTTGAGCTGCCACAACAGTTGCTCCTAACATTCGCATACGAGCCACATTCGGGGCTTGACGCTCAATATCTATCGCACCCATGTACACTATACACTCCATACCCATCAACGCACAAACGGTTGCGGTTGCCACTCCATGTTGACCTGCCCCCGTTTCTGCCACGATTTTATTCTTACCCAATCGCTTGGCCATTAAAATCTGGCCAATCGTATTATTAACCTTGTGCGCGCCCGTATGACATAAGTCTTCCCTTTTCAGATAAATATTTGTTTGATATTTTTCTGACAATCGATTTGCCTTAAATAATGGAGTGGGCCTACCCACATAATCGCGCAATAAGTCATGAAACTCCTTTTGAAAATCTGCTTCTTGCATAATTTGCAAGTAATTTTCACGCAATTCTTCCACATTTGGATACAACATTTCAGGGATATACGCACCCCCAAAATCGCCATAATACCCTTTTTCGTTTACATTGTACATCATAAGATAATTATGAATTATGAATTATGTGAAAAGTAGTTTCCAACTTTTCTCACTTTGCTTACATCTTTTAGCCCAGGCTTTATTTCTAATTTACTATTAAAGTCTAAAACTTCTATTGGATACTTTTTACTTAATTTAATGGCATCGTGAATACTTTCTGCATCTAGGCCTCCAGCTAAAATAATGGGAACCTCTTGCCGGTAGGCATCCAATATCTGCCAATTAAACCGTTCACCTGTTCCACCAACCTGTACTCCCTTTTTTGTATCAAACAAAAAATAATCTGGTAATTTAATAAATTGATTAGCCATTTTGACATCTTCCTCGGAAGCGACAGAAATTGCCTTAATTACTTTCAATCCGCTTTTTTTCAATTGATCAATCTGCTCATCTCCCTCTTCACCATGTAACTGAACCCACGAAAATCCAGCTGAATTAGACAATTCCACAATTCGTTCAACAGTCTCATCAACAAATACACCTACTTTTTGAATCTCGTACGATAAATTCAATGGAATTTTATAATCAATTCCAACATATCTTGGCGATTTTTCAACAAAAATAAAACCCATAAAATCAGGATTCACTTGTGCCACTTCCTCACAATTTTGAACTTCCCGCATGCCACAAACTTTCCATTTCATACGTTAATTTGCTAAAAAAGTTTTCAATGCTTCGCCAGGCGCATTCGTTTTCATAAAACTTTCACCAATCAAAAAGCCCTTATATCCAAATTCCTTCAATTCTCGAATAATAGCAGCACTAGAAATACAACTTTCTGATATTTTGATAAATTCAGAAGGGATTTTCTCAGCCAACTGCTTAGAAGCTTCCACATTTTGCTCCGCAAAATTTTTCAAGTTTCGATTATTTACTCCTACCAAAGAAATATAATCACCTAAACTTCTATCCAACTCCCCTTCATCGTGAACTTCCAATAAGGTTTCCATTCCTAAAGATCGTGCTAATGTTCCTAAACTTTTAATTTCTGCCGGACTCAAAGCTGCTGCAATCAATAAAATCACATCCGCTCCCATCGACTTCGCTTCAATCACCTGATACTCATCCACCATAAAATCTTTGCGTAACATGGGCGTAAATGGATTTGCCAAACGAGCCTCTTCAAAGTCCTTACGAGTTCCACCAAAAAAAGGTTCATCGGTTAATACAGACAAGCCTGCCGCACCAGCATTTACATAGGCGGTCGTTACCTCTGCTGGTGACAACACATCATTGATAATTCCTTTTGAGGGTGATTTACGCTTATATTCAGAGATAATTCCTGAACTCGCTGGTTCAACTAAAGAAAGACATAAAGACTGGCAATTTCTTGCAAAATAGCCCGACACTTCCAATTGCTTTACAGAAACCTGCTGCTTGGAAAGTTCAATTTCCTTTCTTTTTTCAATAATTATTTGATCTAAAATGGTCATCTTAATCCATGATAAATTTTTTGAATGCCTGAAAAGCTCTTCCACTTTCCAAAGATTCTTTGGCCAATAATATTCCATTATTCAACGAATCGGCTCTTCCCGCTACCCAAAGTGCTGCTCCAGCATTTGCTAATACTGCATTCGTTTGAGCCTCAGTTCCTTCTCTTTGCAAGATTTTGTACATAATATCTGCAGAATGCTCTACCGTTGAACCACCCGACAATTGATCAGAGGTTACAAATCCGAAGCCCAAGTCATTTGGCTGAAAGTCAGACCGACCAGCATTCGTTGCCAACCTGAATCCATTGGTTAATGAAATTTCATCATACCCATCTTCACCAAATACAATACCAAAATCCTTGCCGCTTTCTTTAAAGTATTCATAATACAAATCAAATACCTCCCCCGAATATACACCTGTTAATTGTTTACTAACTTTTGCAGGATTTAAAAGTGGTCCCAGCAAATTAAAAAAGGTTTTCATTCCTAATTCTTTTCGAATTGGACCAACAAATCTCATAGCAGGATGAAATAAGGGAGCATGTAAAAAACAAATTCCCGCATTTTCCATCTTACGCTTCAAATAGGATTCGTCGTTCTTAAATTTCAAACCTAAAAATTCCAATACTGTTGAAGAACCTACTGCAGAAGAAACACCATGATTGCCATGTTTTGCAATTTTTTGTCCTGCTCCTACAACCACAAAACTACTTGTTGTACTAATATTAAACGTATCTTTCCCATCTCCTCCTGTACCACAAACATCCATGGCATCAAATTCAGATAAATCTACTGTTACGGCTAACTCCAACATGGCTTCCACAAAGCCTTTTAATTCTTGCACTTGGATTGGATGATACCAATAACTAGACAAAAATGCTGCAATTTGACTAGGATTAATCTCTCCTCTCCCCATTCTTAAAACAACTTCTTTTGCCGATTGCTGATCTAAAGAAATACCATCAATTCTACTTGCTAATATATTTTTCATTACTTATTTCATCCAATTTTTAATCATTTGTAATCCATGCTGAGTAAGATATGCCTCTGGGTGAAATTGCACCCCACGTACATCAAATTTCTCATGCGCTTCTGCTAATACAAATCCTTTTGAATCAACAGCTGTCACTTTTAAGCCACTTGGCATGGTTTCTGGTAAAACAGTCCAAGAATGATATCTACAAACCTCAAATCGAGTAGGAATGTCCTGAAACAATAATTCATTTGAATCTGTTATGATACATTCAGTTGTAACTCCATGCAAAACTTCACCCATATTAGATAAACTTGCACCAAAAGACTCTGCAATAGCCTGATGACCCAAACAAACGCCTAAAATGCGTTTACTGGTTTTAAACTCTTTTAATAAATCCAACATGATTCCTGCCTCAGAAGGAATACCAGGTCCCGGAGACAATAAAATATGCTCAAATTTATCCACTTCTTCCAAAGTTATTTTATCATTTCTGTGAACCTCAACTTCACAGTCAATTTCCTTTAATAAATACACTAAATTGTACACAAAGGAATCATAATTATCGATCACTAATACCTTTTTCATTTTCCTTTAGTTTAATTTTTGTGCAACATCAAGCGCCCTTTTCAAAGCGGCTAATTTATTATGTATCTCTTGCATCTCACTTTCCACATTCGACTTTGCCACCACACCCATTCCTGCCTGATAAAACAAGGTTTTCCCTTTACTTAAAAAGGTACGAATTGCAATGGCATGATTGAAGTTTCCTGAAAAATCCATGAAACCTATTGCTCCGCCATATATATGTCGATTCGTAGGTTCCAATCGATTAATAATGGTCATGGCATTATGCTTTGGAGCTCCTGATAACGTTCCAGCAGGAAACGTATCAGCCACCAACTGTAGTGGATTTACCCCTTTATGTAATTTACCAGTTACTTTAGACACCAAATGAATCACATGTGAAAAGAATTGAACTTCTTTAAAGGTTTCCACTTTTACTTCGTCGGCACTTTTACTTAAATCATTTCGAGCCAAATCTACTAACATTACGTGCTCAGCCGTTTCTTTGGGATCTTCTGTAAGGTCTTTCGCCAATTCTGCGTCTTTTTCATCATCACCAGTACGTCTAAAAGTTCCGGCAATTGGATGAATCTCTGCAATTTCATGATCAATTTTGATTTGCTTTTCTGGAGATGCTCCAAATATTCGATAAGCTTCATAATCAAAATAAAACATATAAGGAGAAGGATTCACTGATCGCAATGCACGATACACTTGGAAATCATCTCCTTTAAAATCTTGTGAAAATCTACGAGAAGGTACTATTTGAAATACATCTCCACGTAAACAATGCTTAATACAGGTCTGAACAATTTCTCGAATTTGATCATCCGTCAAATTCGTTTTCTCTTCTCCTTCCAATGCAAAAGAATCCACTACAAGTTTAGGAATCGATAGTAATTGCCCAATCACATCCAAATTTGGTGCAGTTTCATCGTAACTGTGGGCATAGCACATCATCTGATTATTAAAATGATTGATTGCTATCACATATCTATAAACCAAATATTTTATAGAAGGAATCTCTGTCTCAGCGTTTTTTTCTTGAATTTGAATATCCTCAAAATATTGAACCGCATCATAAGAAATATGTCCAAATAAACCATTAGCCATTGGAGAATCTCCTTGTTCAGCAGAAAACTTAAATCGATCAGCAAATGCTTTCAATGCTTGAACAGCATTATTTTTATTTTCCAATTGAAATTCTTCTTGAGTGCCGTCAGGAAAAATTTGACAAACCTTTGAATCATTCAATTCAAAACTTGCAATTGGGTCAAAGGCTATATGAGAAAAACCATGCTCTCGACCATGATAATCAGCACTCTCTAAAATAACCGAATTTTTATACTTTTCACGCACACGCAAGAACACTCCAACCGGCGTAAGCGTATCTGCCAACAATTGTTGACGAAGGGTTTTTACTGGAAATATATGTACAGTTGACATTTAATTAAGGCTAAGGATAAAACAAAAAAGCTTACTGTGAACAGTAAGCCTTTCGTATATATCAAAACACACAGCAATACTGCTCACAAGGGATATTATCCTTGCCACCAGTTAGTATTGCTTGCATTATTTTTCATAAGTTTCAAAATTGTGTTACGAATATAGTGTCTAAAGTTTAAAAAAACAAAAAATAGCAATTTATGCGTCTGTTTTACCAATTAAATCCCACTTATTTCCATAAAGGTCTTCAAATACTAAAACTTTACCATACGTTTCCTCAATAGGTCCACGAACAATTTTCAATTCATTTTTTCTAATTCGTTCTAAATAATCATCAAATTGTTCTGTGTGCAAAAACAAAAATACTCGGCCACCAGATTGATTACCAATTGCTTTTTCTTGCTCTTCCCCGACAGCCTTTGCTAACAATAAGGCACATCCTCCAGCTTCCTTAGGTCGAACAACCACCCACCTCTTTGTTTCAGATTGAGGAGTATCTTCTACTAATTCAAATCCTAACACATCACAATAAAACTGAATAGCTTCATCGTAATCACGTACAACAAGGGCAATTTGGGCAATCATGTTATTATTTTTTGAATATCTAAATTTATGAACCTATGAATTGAAGAATTGAAGGAATCGGAGAAATTGAAAGAACGAAAGTACAAAATCAAGATTATTAACTCTTCCGTTCTTTCGTTTCTTTATGTTCTTCCAATTCTTAGTTTCATAGATTCTTAGTTTCATAGATTCTTAGATTACCATTGTGAATACACCGTCGGCTCCAAGAACCTTCTAACCGTTCTCGAGTGGCTATTGCTATATTTTGGGTCTGAAACAATTCGTTTCCAATCGGGATCTGCAGAAAACTTTGCCCAATTCTCATCTCGCTCTTTCATGGAGTCGAAACTAATGAAATAGCTCAAACATGGCGTATTTTCACCAGCCAATACCTCAGCAAACATCACATTATGCAAACCTACCTTATCAAAAATCTTCAACTCCTCCTCATTAAACATTTGAATTTTGCGTCGAAGAGCGTCTTCATTATAGGCCTCATAGGTTCTCCATTCGAAGATACGAGAGGCGGAAGCGGTCGGTAATTGAAAAGACTTAAACCCATCAAAAGCTTTTCCAAAGTAAGTAGAAACACGCTCATAAAGAGGTTTGTCGTTGCCCACCATTTCAAAATAAGGTTTTGCAAGAGTGTTATATTCTACATCAGCCGCTAATTTTTCTTTGTAAGAAATATAGGCATTCAAATCATTAAATGGAATAACAACTACCAATACAACGGGTTCTGGTTTTCCTAAATCTTTAAAAACGCCAACTTTTGAAACACCTTGTTTATTCAAAGCAGGAATTAAGGCTTTAGAAATATAGTTTTCAAGAATTCCTAGGCGTCCACCAAACTTCATATAGTAGGTACGCATTTCATAGTATTCTTGTGATAATGCCGTAAAAGAAATTACAGTAAATAAAATCATTAAAACGGATGTGAATTTTTTCATAATTGCAAAGGTTTATAATTTAAGCAAAAAAAAGGAGCGATTTTCATCGCTCCTTTCAATATATCAAGTAAGTATTACTCTAAAATTTCAGTTACCTGACCAGCACCTACTGTACGACCTCCTTCACGAATCGCGAAACGAAGACCTTTATCCATAGCTACTGCGTTCAATAATGTAACTTCGATAGTTAAGTTATCACCTGGCATACACATTTCTACACCTGCTGGTAACATGATTTCTCCAGTTACGTCAGTTGTACGGAAGTAGAACTGTGGACGGTACTTGTTAAAGAATGGAGTGTGACGACCACCTTCCTCTTTTGACAAGATATAAACCTCAGCCTTGAACTTAGTGTGAGGCTTAACAGAACCTGGCTTACAGATTACCATACCACGACGGATATCAGTTTTCTCAATACCACGTAATAATAAACCTACGTTATCACCAGCTTCACCACGATCTAAGATCTTACGGAACATCTCAACACCAGTAACAACTGATTTTAAGTTTTCAGCTCCCATACCTAAGATATCAACCGCTTCACCTGAGTTAATAACACCAGTTTCGATACGACCCGTTGCTACAGTACCACGACCTGTGATCGAGAATACGTCCTCAACTGGCATCAAGAATGGCTTATCAACATCACGCTTTGGAAGTGGAATCCAGTTATCTACTGCATCCATTAAAGCTTCGATAGTTGCTACCCATTTAGCATCTCCGTTCAATCCACCTAGAGCAGATCCTTGGATTACTGGAATGTTATCACCATCAAATTCATAGAATGACAATAATTCACGAATTTCCATCTCTACTAATTCTAATAATTCTGGATCGTCAACCATGTCAACTTTGTTCATAAATACTACTAACTGAGGTACACCTACCTGGCGAGCCAATAGGATGTGCTCACGAGTTTGTGGCATTGGACCATCTGTAGCAGCAACTACTAAGATAGCACCGTCCATTTGAGCAGCACCAGTAACCATGTTCTTCACGTAGTCAGCGTGACCTGGACAGTCAACGTGAGCATAGTGACGATTAGCTGTTGAGTACTCAACGTGTGCAGTGTTGATAGTGATACCACGCTCTTTTTCTTCAGGAGCAGAGTCAATTGAAGAGAAATCTTTTTTCTCAGCAAGACCTTTCTCAGAAAGAACTTTAGTGATAGCAGCTGTTAAAGTTGTTTTACCGTGGTCAACGTGGCCAATCGTACCAATGTTAACGTGGGGTTTACTTCGGTCAAAATTCTCTTTTGCCATGATTATTTAGTTCTTAATTATTTATAAAATGTTTCAAATGTTTACTATCTTATTAGTAAAGCAGTGAGCCTTTGAGCAGGATTGAACTGCCGACCTCTTCCTTACCAAGGAAGTGCTCTACCACTGAGCTACAAAGGCCTTTTACCTTACGGCCTTTAGTAACGCTTTTGTTACTAAATAAAAAAGCACTTGACGTAAACGACAAGTTTTCTTTTTTATGAGCGGGAGACGGGGCTCGAACCCGCCACCTATAGCTTGGAAGGCTATCGCTCTACCAAATGAGCTACTCCCGCTAATGGTGCAAAAACATTCGTTTTTACATTTTTTTTGTGGGGACAGATGGATTCGAACCACCGAAGGCGTACGCCAGCAGATTTACAGTCTGCCCCATTTGGCCACTCTGGTATATCCCCTTTTTACTGAACTTTCAGCTAATCGTTTCACTGAAAGAGTTTGCAAAAGTAGATGTTTTTTTTATTTCTGCCAAATGCTTTCAAAAAAAATATCAAGAAATTTATAATAATTTCACACCAAAGCTAATTAACTGCAAATTGGAGCCTTTATCTTTTTGAAACATTGGGCTTAAATCCATATTCAAGAAGAAATCTGGAAAACTTCTTAATGCAACCTCAAATCTCGTTCCTACCCTAAAATCATTCAATTGATACGAGCCACTCGTATGATTTTTATCCCCAGTCCCTTGCTCTTTTGTTTTTACCCAAGAATCTATCCGGTAACTTACATAAGCACCTAAAGCAATCATTTGTATGGGCGATTTTACATCGAAGGAAAAGTGTGGCATAATTGGTACCGTAACATAGGATGCAGCTAATTTATTCGTCGTAAATACCTTTTCCTTCCCTCCATCATTTACAACTGGTAAAAAACTAATTCCATTGGTTGTATTTTGAAGAACTCTACTATGATCAAACATCATGTTATACCACTCTATTCCAATTCCATAACCAATTCGAAATGCTTTTTTCTTGCCTTTCGACAAATTTGCATATCGCATCCAATTCATACTCACATATCGAGAACCCAAGGTGTTTAAGGTCTTATCACTTGATAAGAGTGGAGCTGGATAAACAGCAGGAATGATTTGGCTCCCTAAATCACCCGTCCAATTATTTAATCCTAAATCCAAGTCAAAACCATTCCTTTGATAAAAATTTGGCCCTTGCTCCTTTTTTTTGGTACTTTCTGAACCCCAAATTATTTTGGTTTCCTCCGATCCATCTTTTACTCGTATTCCATCCCAGTCAATTAAAACCTCTTCACTTCCATCTTTCACATGAATTCCTTCTTTTAAACTAATTTTAACTTCCTCTCGACCATCACGAATGACAACGCCATTAGATTTATCAAGTGGAGCAGATGCCATCATGGGCTCTGTTTGAGTACTTGGTCGCATCAAACCAATCACAATCCTTTGTCCATTTGCTTCAAATTCTAATCGTTGTGGACTCGTATCCTCTTTTCTAATTGCTTTTCTTACTTGTTGCCAAATACTATCATTCAAAACAATGCCTTTTTTTTCTAAAATAGTGGCAACCTCTTCTTTCAATGTCAATCCTTTTTTTGAAGAACCAATAACTTGTTGATTTCTAGCATCAATTCGAACAATTACTGAATCCTGAGGCATTGAAAGGGCTGAAAAACCTATCATGCATAATAATGCGCTTAAAACAATTTTCAATTTTTTCATAATGACATTAAATTTTTAAATTTTTCTTCTTTTTCTTCAATTTGATACAACACTTGATGAATTCCATCATTTAGTTTTCCCTCCCTTGATTTAGTTGTTAAATCTAATATTTTACCAGATTTCACCTTTTTTAGAAAGCCAAATACTTTATTAAGAACCTTAGCCTTTTTCACAGGCACCACATCCACCACCACCAGCATTTCATCCACCTCGGTCTGGACCACTGATTTCACTGATTCCACTGATTCCACCGATTTCGCTGTTTCTGTTGATTTCGCTGTTTCAGCAGACTTCTCATATTTAACAACCTCAACTGGCAGTTCATTTTTAACAGATACTTGAGCCACAGATTCTATCAAAGGCTCAGAATAATTCATTACATGTGATTTTTTTGATCTAATAAACTTGTTTACATTTTCAACTTTCAACGCTCCCCCTTCGACAAGCTCAGGGACCGTTTTTTCTACTTTCAACTTTCCACTTTCAACTTTCAACTTTCCACTTTCAACTTTCAACTCTAATCCCTCCTCCCTCTCAAAACTTATCCAGAAAAATAGTAATAACAAAACAGCTGCAGCAGCAGACCAACGAACAAGTACCACTGATTTCGCTGATTTCGCTGATTTCGCTGATTGAACTTCACCCTTCCTACCACTTCCCTCTTCATTCTTACTTCTTCCTTCTTCATTCTTACTTCTTCCTTCTTCATTCTTACTTCTTCCTTCTAACTTCTCCCACAAGCCATCAGGCAATTGCTCCTCGTGATTGGCCAACTGCTCCCTCCATTTGTTTTCAACACGTCCCCAGTCCTGCAAATGATCTTTATTCGTTTTCATTGGACTTTATTTTTTGTTGTAAATATGCTCTTGCTCTCGACAATTGAGATTTTGAGGTACCTTCTGAAATTCCTAATCTTTCTGCAATTTCCGCATGAGAATAACCTTCAATTGCATATAAATTAAAGACCGTTCGAAAGCCATCTGGAAGTCGCAAAATGTGTTCTTGAATTTCCTTGCTACTCAATTGTTCTAAAATTGTTGCCGGCTCGGCAACAAGTACGGCTTCTTCTGCCATACCGTATTCAATTCGCCTTTTACGAAGACTCATTAAACATTCATTGACCATGATTCTCCGAATCCACCCTTCCAAACTTCCTTCTTCTTTAAAATCTTGAATGGCTAAAAATACTTTCACAAATCCCTCCATCAGAACATCTTCTGCATCCATCTGATCTTTCATATATCGCTTGCAAACAGCAAACATCTTAGCTCCAAATCTTTTAAATAATGTATTCTGTGCTTCACGCTCACCCTTTTTACAAGCCCAAATTAGGCTATTTTCATGTAAATATGTTGGCGAAGTGTTTTTCAATTTCTATAAAAGGTACAATAATGATAAGATGCAAACTGACATTTAATGGTTGCATCCATTTGAAAAGATTTTCAAATTTACGTTCTTTACATTGAATAACGTAAAACATGCCCAACAAAGCACCCATTGGAATATTTGATAGTGGAATTGGAGGCTTAACCCTTGCCCACGCCATTACGAAAATTTTACCTAACGAGTCAATCATCTATTTTGGAGATACAGCTCATCTCCCGTATGGAGATAAATCGGCCACAGCTATCCAATCCTATGCAGTAAAAATTTGTAATCTATTATTAGAAAAAGATTGTAAACTCATTTTAATTGCTTGTAATTCTGCTTCAGCAGCAGCTTATGATTTAGTAAAGGCATATGTAGGATCTAAAGCAATTGTGGTGAATGTTATTGATCCGGTTATTGAATATCTTTCACAACAATGGGAAAATAAGACTTTAGGACTGATTGGAACTAAACAAACGATTAACTCCGGAATTTATTCACAAAAGGCAGAAAATCTTCAGCAAAATATACATATTAAATCCTTAGCAACTCCTTTATTGGCACCAATGATTGAGGAAGGCTTTTTCAATAATAAGATTTCAGAACAAATTATTGATGAATATTTGAAAAATGAAAAACTTCAAGCCATTGATGGCTTGATTTTAGGATGTACCCATTACCCTTTGATAAAAAAACAAATTGAAAACTTTTATCAAGGAAAGACACAGGTCATCGATACCTCCGTTATTGTGGCAAAAAATATCCAAAAACTATTGCAAGAAAAGGATTTAGAAACGACTGAATCTACTCCAGGTAATAGACAATTTTATGTTTCTGATTATACAGAATCATTCGAAAAATCTACCCAATTGTTTTTTGGACAAGAAATTAAATTGGAGCAATACCCAATCTGGGATTAAAAGGTTTTCACCTTGCTATTTTTCCACCACAAAAAACCAACCACTACAACGATTAAATAAGGGGCTGCTAATAGATACAAAATACCCGTATTTATTCCAGTAGCGATGTTATTTCGTCCATCAGAAACCGTACTTTCTAAGGTGGTACGACACATTGCGCATTGAGCAAAAGCACCTACCGCAGATAGGCAGGTAATAATTATTCCAAGAAATATTACTTTTATTTTCTTAAACATAATAAGGTGAAATTAAAAGATAGACAATTACACCAGAAATTGACACATATAGCCAAATTGGAAAAGCCCATTTGACAATTTTTTTGTGTCGCTCAATTTCACCTGTTAAGGCATGATAAATGGCTAATAAAACCAAACGTACCACACCGATGGATAATAGAATATGTGAAATCAACAGAAAATAATAAATCGGTCGAATAATACCTTGTCCACCAAAAGGAGTGGAAGGATTTGAAATATGGTACAAAATGTACAGCACTAAAAATACTGCACCCTGCAAAAAGGCAAGCCCCATTGCTTTTCGATGTGATTCAATATTTTTTCTTTTTATTGCGGCAAACCCTATTAACAAGGTAATTGCGGTAGTAGAATTCAATAAACCAATCACATGAGGCAAGACCTTTGTCCAATCTCCTAATGGAATCCGTTTTTGTATGCCAATTAACACAGCAACAGCAATAGGTATGGCAATGGATAAAATATTAATTAAACGATCGTTTGATGATGATTTTTTCATTTTATTGATTTTGATAAATGCTCTTTAAAACGTTTATTTCTAATAATAATCGATCTACCTCTTTGGTATCTGTACCATTATAAAAACCTCTAATAACACCTTCTTTATCCACTAAAACTAATCGTTCTGAGTGAATAAAAGCTTCATCTGGATTTTTTATTGCGGCATCATATTCAGCAGCATCTGCAACCGGAACATGGAAACCCTTCAAGATTAAAGGATAAATATATGACTTTTCACCTGTTAAAAAATTCCACTGTTTATCATCAGCTTCATAGCGTTTTGCATAGACTTTCAATTTTTCTGAATGGTCATAGGAAGGATCTACCGAAAGGGATATGAATTTTATATCATCCTGACCAATAAAAGCATCTCTAACGCGCGCGACTTGGAAACTAATTTTTGGGCAAATAGTTGTGCATCGAGTAAAGAAAAAGCTTGCGACAACTATTTTATTCTTTAGAACTTCAGATTTGAACAAATTGCCATTTTGGTCAGTTAATTGAAAAGAAGGAATCGTTTGAAACACGGTATCAACATCAGGTTCACCCCATTTCGGATTTTCAACTTTTCTCATGAGCAAGTTGCCCGTTGCAGAATCTATGGCAGGAATATAGCGAGGAAGTTTGTAGTGATTTGACCCTTTCAATTTAAGGCCCAAATAAATAAAGGTAGGCACTATTAAAATAATTAGTAATATGCCTACCTTTTTTATCATGATCCAAGAAGTTTGGAATTATTATCCTACATATAACTGACCACCTTCATAAATTAACGCTACTAACAACCAAGCGATAAAAATAATAGGTAGTAATATCATCCAGATTAACGTTTTCACCTCATGCTTTAAGTGCATAAATTCTCCAACGATATAGAATGCCTTTACGATGGTCATACCAGAGAAAATTGCCACACGCAACGTATTAGCTGGCATAGTAAATGCAATTACGAATTCGATTGCAGTTAAAATCAATAGAATCCAAAAGGTTTTCCAAATAGCTCCAGTATTAGGTGCTGGAATTTCTTTTTCTGCGGTTTCGTGAGATACGTGCGAAGCCATAATATTTTTATTTTAGAAATTAAACAAGATAAAAGAAGGTAAATACAAATACCCAAACAAGGTCTACAAAGTGCCAATATAAACCAACTTTCTCAACCATTTCATAATGACCTCTTCTTTCGTAAACGCCAGTTGCTGCGTTGAAGAAAATCAAAATATTTAAGATTACTCCTGAAAATACGTGAGTTCCGTGGAAACCTGTAATGAAGAAGAATAAATCTGCAAAGGCAGGAGGTCCATAGGGATTGCGCACTAAATTGGCCCCTTCAATTGGAACAGTTACTCCATCTACTACTTGTTTTGCTGCAACAGCTAAATCTTCTGGTCCATGGATAAAGTGTGTCCACTCCCAAGCTTGTGAGCCTAAGAAAGTGAATCCACCTATAATTGTCCATAACATCCATTTCTCCACATCCTTACGATCGCCACGATGACCTGCTTCAACTGCTAAAACCATTGTTACAGATGAGGCAATCAAAATAAATGTCATGATACCCACGAAAACTAATGGAAGAGACATTCCATGTAAAAACGGAACAGCTTCAAAAACTTTTTCAGGGATTGGCCAATGAGTGGTAGAGAAATAAAATTCCTCCGGACTTCCAGCCCATGCAGGTTGGCTAAAACGGATCATCCCGTAAGAAACCAATAAAGCAGAGAATGTGAAGGTATCCGATAAAAGGAAAAACCACATCATTAATTTTCCATAGCTCGCCTTTAGGGGCTCAGATCCACCGGTCCAAGTTAACTTTTCAGGAACAGCCGGTGCTGCGTGTGCAACTGACATTTGGTAAAATATTAATTGTTAAAAACTAAAAACAAAAATAAATAAACCCACAAAGCATCTAAAAAATGCCAATAGGTCGTACAAATTTTAATTTGGGTTAATGCGTTTGCATTTATTTTTAATCGAAATGCTGCTACCAAGGCAAACAACAAAACTACTAAACCAGAAACAAGGTGTAAACCGTGTAAACCTGTAAATACATAAACAAAAGAACCTGAAGGATTACCTACAAAATACACATTTCGTTCAACCAATTGACCCCATGCATAAAATTGTAAGATTAAAAACAATAATCCTAGCACAAAAGTAATAGAAATACTCGTTTTTAACATCATAATTTGGTCTTTTTTTGCAGCTAAATATGCAAAATGCATACTTGCACTGCTAAGTACTAGCACGATAGAGCTAATCCAAAATAAATTAGGTAATTCAAACTCTGTCCAATTACCTTCTGCTCTTCGTACCAAATAAGCACTTGTAAAAGCAGCAAACAACATTATGATTGATACAATGAACAACCACATCGTAAACACTTTTGGATTAATGGCACGGGTTTGACCCGATTCTTGAATTAAATTTGTTGTTTCCATGTTTTTAAATTTTATCAAATAAAAAAGCAATTTGAACTACTGGCAAATATATAAAAGAGCCAAACATCATCCAACGGGCCGACTTATCAGTTGGGCGCATCATTAAATAAAACGTTTGACACAAAAATAATACGCTCGCAAGCACAGCAATGATGGCCGAGTTTATTCCGGTTATATGAAACAAGTATGGCACAAAACCTAATGGCACCAAAAATATGGTGTAAATCATGATGGTAAAAGCGGTTTTAACATCCTTCTTACCATCATTTGGCAACATTTTAAAACCTGCCTTTTGATAATCTTGATCTGCCACCCAGGCGATTGCCCAAAAATGAGGAAACTGCCAAAAAAATTGAATCGCAAATAATATACCAGGCTCCCATCCAAATTGATTGGTTGCTGCTAACCAGCCAATCATAGGTGGAAATGCCCCTGGAAAGGCTCCAACAAATACAGATATTGGTCCAACCCGTTTTAAGGGTGTATAAACATATCCATACAATACATAGGAGATGAATCCAATGATCGCTGCTTTCAAATTAAAACTTAAAAGTAAGGTTAATGCCGCCAATGCTACCACCCAACCATACCATTGCGCTTCTCTACTTGAGATACTTGCAGTAGGCAAAGGCCGCTTCGCGGTCCTTTTCATTAATTTATCAAAATCAATTTCCTTTAACTGATTAACAATATTTGCGGCCCCTGTTAACAAAAAACCTGCTAATGAAATTCGAAAAATTGAAAGCCAATCTGGATTTGTTGGATGAGCCAAAATATAGCCGAATGTACCAGAAAAGGCAACAGTCATCGACAATCGAGTCTTTAATAGGGCTATATATGGTTTAATTTTATTCATTTGACGTAGAAACAATCCACATTTTCAGGTGTAATCCCAAAGTTAACAAAGAAAGAGTTAAATGAACAGGTTGCGAACCAAAAGGCAAAGCAAAATAGGCCATTAATACCCCAGAAAATATAGAAATACCTAATAGAACAAAAATTCGATTCAAATAATTCCTTAATTCAAGTTGTTTTTTATCTAATTTAAGATACAAATACACATTTGTTAGAATAATAATCCATGTAAAACTGCGATGGATAATATACTTCATACCCAAATGGTCTATCCAATTTATTTTAGCTGACTCTCCCAATTCCTTAATTACCTCATCCATTTCTTCTCTAACTTGAGTTCCTAATAAAATTTGAAGAGCAATTAAAATTAAATTAATTAAAATCAAATTTTTCCCAAATGAACCCACATAGGTTTTAGCATGTTGATGATACAAGGCCAAAAGAATGAAAAAAATCACTCCAATTGTTAAAGCCATGTGAGCTGTAACCACGCCAGGAAGCAAAAAAGAATCCACAACATATTTACCTAATATGCCATTAGCAATTACAAATAGAAAAGCTAAAATTGTAAACCAAAAGGTTTTTTTTGACTCTTTAAAAGAAAAAAGTGTAGTTATTAGAATAATCACACCGGTTAAAGCACCTAACAATCGATTAATATACTCAATCCAGGTTTTGGTTGGATTAAATAAAATTTCTCCGTGTAATTTTTCCTTATAAATTTCTTGATAATTAAAAGGCAATTGAGATTCCTGAGTTGGTGGCACAAGTCGGCCAAAGCATGTTGGCCAATCTGGACAACCCATACCTGAACCTGTACTTCGTACGATACCACCTGCCAATACCAAAAGGTAGACAAATAATAAAGTAAGAAATGCTAGGCGTTGAAATTTCATGTAGGTAGAAAAAAAAAGGTGCATCAAATGGACAACCAATCTGATGCACCTCTAATTTAGCGTATCTTAACGATTATAAACGTCATTTTGAGCGCCTAATAATCCTTCGATTTCTTTTTCTTTAGCAATTTCTTCTGCTTCTTCTGGAAGATTTGATTCAGGAGTTGCAGAATGAGGTACATTTTGAGGAATAAAATCTACTGCTGACCCTGGCTTAGAGTAATCATATGGCCAACGGTAAACAGCAGGGATATCTCCTTCCCAGTTTCCATGACCAGGATTCACAGGAGTAGTCCACTCTAATGTATTTGAATTCCAAGGATTTTGTGAGGCTTTCTTTCCTTTAAAAATAGAATAAAAGAAATTAAAGAAGAAAATCGCTTGAGAAGAAAATGTTAAAATAGCAGCAATTGAAATAAATGCATTTAAATCAGTGTAAGCCGCTTCAACATTATTACCTAATGCAGTAAATGCATAATATCTTCTTGGGAAACCAGCAATTCCAATATAGTGCATAGGGAAAAACACAGCATATACACCAACAAAAGAACACCAGAAGTGAATATAACCCAAGGTTTTATTCATAGTTCTACCAAACATTTTAGGGAACCAGTGATAAACACCTGCCAATAAACCAAAGAATGAAGCCGCACCCATTACTAAGTGGAAGTGAGCAACAACGAAATACGTATCATGTAAATTAATATCTAAAGCAGAGTTTCCAAGAATGATACCGGTAACACCACCAGAAATAAACAAAGAAACTAAACCAATTGAGAATAACATTGCAGGCGTAAAGATGATATTACCCTTCCATAATGTAGTGATATAATTAAATGCCTTAACCGCTGAAGGTACCGCAATAATTAATGTTAGGAACATAAATACAGATCCTAGGAAAGGATTCATACCTGTTACAAACATATGGTGAGCCCAAACGATAAACGCTAACACAGTAATACCCATCATTGAACCAATCATAGCCCGATAACCGAAAATAGGCTTACGTGAATTAGTCGCAATAATTTCGGAAGTCATACCTAAGGCAGGAAGTAATACAATGTAAACTTCTGGGTGACCAAGGAACCAAAATAAGTGTTGGAATAAAATTGGAGACCCGCCTACATTTGGTAATGCTTGACCTTGAATATAGATTTCTGATAAATAGAATGATGTACCAAAACTTCTATCAAAGATCAACAATAAGGCAGCAGAAAGTAATACAGGGAAAGATAATAAGCCTAAAACAGCTGTAAAGAAGAATGACCAAATAGTTAAAGGCATTCTTGTAAAATACATTCCACGAGTACGTAAGTTAATAATCGTAGTAATGTAGTTAATACCTCCCATTAAAGATGAGACAATAAATAATGCCATTGCAATTAACCACATGGTTAAACCCAAACCCGAACCAGGCATTGATTGAGGTAAAGCAGACAATGGCGGATAAATTACCCAACCACCAGAGGCAGGTCCTGTTTCTAGGAATAGAGAACAAAACATTATTACTGATGATAAGAAGAAAAACCAATATGAAAGCATATTGATAAACCCTGAGGCCATGTCTCTTGCTCCAATTTGAAGAGGAATCAAAAAGTTAGAAAAAGTTCCTGATAAACCAGCTGTTAATACAAAGAATACCATAATAGTACCGTGCATGGTTACTAATGCAAGATAAAATTCTTTGTCTAATTTACCAGACTCATCAATCCATCCACCTAAAATAGGCTTTAACCATTCCAAGTTCATATCAGGAAAACCTAATTGTAAACGGAATAAGATAGATAATGCTCCACCAAAGAAAGCCCAAATGATACCAGTAATCAGGTATTGCTTGGCAATTACTTTATGGTCTTCAGAAAAAATATACTTTCTAATAAACCCTAATTCATGGTGCTCGTGATCATGATCATGATCGTGTCCGTGTGAATGTAATGTATCTACTGTTGACATATTTATCGTTATTTTTCTAAATTCAAATGATTAATTTAAACTAACCGCTTCAGTTGCTGTAGTATCTGCAGCTACTGGCTCAGCAGAAATATATTTTGATGCTTTCCCCTTTAAATTTGCAGGAACCTTATCTAAATAGGTAGGATTTAATGTTAAGAATGGCTTTTGCTCTTTCTTCCATTTTTCATAATCCGCAGGTTCATCAACAAATACAGTAATTGCCATACCGAAGTGACCTCTACCACAGATTTCCGTACAATTTAATTTGAAATTAAACTCTGGATTATTCAATTTTGCACGCATCTCATCCGTAGAAACTGTTGGAGTAAACCAAAACTTAGTTGGCATCCCTGGTACAGCATCCATTTTTACACGATGGTAAGGTAAATATACTGAGTGTAAAACGTCTTGAGCTCTAATTTTCAATAAAACAGGTTTACCTTTTGGAAGATGCAATTCAGTAGCTGTAAAATCGTCATAAGAATTTTTATCAGTCATATCAATACCGATGCTATTGGTATCATCAATTAACTTATAATTTGCATTTCCTAATTCCTGATCATCATTCCCACCATAACGAACATACCATCCGAATTGGTGCCCAGTAATTTCAATTACTTCAGATACACTTGGTGCAGGCCCTGTAATGTCTCTCCATGTTCTCCAACCAGTGAAAACTAAAACAGCCATTACTATTGCAGGAATTACCGTCCAAATTAATTCTAACTTATGGTTTACTGGATAAAAAGTCGCTTTATTTCCTTTTTTATGACGATAGTTGAATGCAAAAAACATTAACAAGGTATTTGTAAAAAAGAAAGCTAAAGTTACAATTGACATTGAAATCCAGAACATTTGATCCGTAATCAGACCGTGTTCAGAGGCAGCCTCAGGTAAAAAATTAGGTTTAGCATTTAAAAAAGACCAAGATCCTAATACTGTTCCTAATAACCAGAAAATTATAAATCCAATAGCATTTGTATTATTGGTAGAGTCTAATGGAGAATCTTCATTTTCTCCCCCTTTTAATTTATTACTTAAGCCTGCACTTTTACTTATTACAGCAAATGCTAAACCTAAAAATACAATTGACAAAATCCCAATTAGATAATTCATATTTTTAAATGTTGAATCGTTTAAAAAATTATTCGATTTTAAATATCGTGATGTAATGATTCTGGTAAGAATGGATGATTTTTTGCAACCAAACTAGATTTCGTTAATTGATCAGAAATTACATAAATAAATGCAGAAGCAAATACAGTAACCATTCCAAATTCAACTAAACCAAAGCCACCATGTTTTCCTAAAACTCCTGGCATAATCATTTGATAAAAATCAATATAATGGCCAACAATAATAAATGAACAAGCTAACTTTAAGAAGATACGAGTTCTCTTCGCGTCACGAGTCATTAAAATCAAGAACGGGAAGAAGAAGTTGAAGAAAATATTTAAAATCTCTGAAGTCTTATAGATTTTATTATGTCCTTCCCAACGCTCTAAGAAATAGATTGTCTCTTCTGGTAAATTTGCATAATAAATTAATAAGAATTGTGAAAACCACACATATGACCAAAATATAGAGAATGCAAACATAAATTTACCTAAATCATGTAAATGATTTTCAGTTACGTAAGCCATATACCCTTTATCCTTCAAATATAATATTGTTAAAGTAATGATTGCTAAACCTGTTACATGCCAAGAAGAGAACATATACCAACCAAACATCGTAGAGAACCAGTGTGTATCGATAGACATTACCCAATCCCAAGCAGACATAGATGATGAAACACCCATTACAACGATAAATCCTGTAGCAATTTTAACCATTGAAGTAAAATGCTCGTTTCCTCCTTCTAAATCTTCCTGGATTGATTTCTTTCTCATCATCGTCCAAAGAACCAACCATAAGATGAAGAACGCACACATTCTTGCAACGAAGAAAGTCTTATTTAAATAACCCGCTTTACCAGCTATAATCTTGTCATAGTTCTCACTTCCAACTTCAGTTACACCATGGTGCATCCAATGGAAAATAACATCCCCTTTAAAAAGGAATACTAATAATAGAATAGGGAAGGTAAAAAACAAAAATTTAGGGAATGCTTCAGGTATTCTCTTCACAACTGAAGACCAACCTGCCTTTGCCAAATATTGAATGGAAACAAAGAACATACCAATTACGGCAATACCGGTAAAAAATACACCATTCAACCAAAGATTTGCCCAAATGCGGTTTGTCCAATCGTAGTGTTCTTCAGGCTGATGAGAAACTGCGCCACCTGAAAGATGTGCATTAGCTGCCTCATGCCCAGCGGCTGCAACTTCATGACCTCCCGACTCTCCTTTAGAAAGTAAGAAAATTCCAATAATTGTAGCAACTAAACCTGCAATAAAGGCAATAATAACACGACGTTTGCCTTCTGAAGTAAATTCAAAATGCTCTTCAACGTTTGCTGGGGAAAAATGTGAATGTCCCGCCATCTTGTTCTATTTTTAAATTAAATTGTAATACTATTGTTTTTGTAACTCATGTACATAAAGTACAATTTTCCATCTATTCTCAGAAGATATTTGAGAACCATGTGGCCACATACGTCCTTTACCATTGGTAATAACGTGATAAATATGACCATCATTCATAGTTTTCAATGCATCTGAAGAATAAACAGGAACTCCTTTATAAGCTTTTCCTGCTAATCCATCACCTTTACCACCTTCACCATGGCAATGCTGACAGAAACGCTCATATTGTACTTTACCTAATTCAATATTTTCTGGAGTTGCTGGAAATGGATTTTTCAAAGCAGCTTCTGAGTAAGAAATACTATCATGTGGAATTGTACGAGCTATTAAGTCTTGGTTCAGCAAAGCTCTTTTTAAGCTATCCGGACCAGTAAACTTATTTCTTGCCACTGTTCCTCTAACAGGAAGACGCATATTCATACCATGAGGATTGATTGTATTTGTATCTCCTTCTGTTTGAGTCATTGGCTCATAAGCAACAGAGTGGTACATATTAGGCGCAAATTCAGTCCCCGTATCATTTGGATCCGAACCGCAAGAACTTAAAATTCCTGCTACTAAACCTGCAACTATAAGGATTTTGCTATTTTTAACTAACATCGTCTTATATTTCTCTTGAACGTTTGTTCTGGTTTTATTTAACATTAACTTCTACTGCACCTGAATTTTTCAGTGCTTTGGTTATTTCATCTTGGCTCAATTTATTTTTATCTAAATTGATTGCCATTACGAAACGGTCATCTGTAATTCTAAGATCTAAAACCTCAGGTTTCGCACCTGGATACAGACCATTTGAAATACAGAAAGTAATAACCATTCCGAAGGCAGTAAATAATACAGTACCTTCAAAAGTTACAGGGATCCAATCTGGTAAGGCAAAGAAATCTTTACCACCAATGATCATTGGCCAATCAAAAACCATCGTGTAATTAATCAACAATTGAGCACAAGTGAAACCAAGCAAACCAAACAAAAAAGCTGCAATGGGTAAACGTGTACGTTCATGGCCGATAGCTGTATCTAAACCGTGAATTGGAAAAGGAGTATATACTTCTTCGATTTTGATGCCTTTTGATTTTACCTCGCTTACTGCATGTAAAACTTCATCCTCATCATCAAAAACTCCTAATAGGTAATTACTTGTAGAACTCATAATATTTTTATTTCTGAATGCTAAAAAACTTATTCTTCTGATTTACTTTCTTTCGCAACTTTTTTCTTTGGAAAGTTAGTTGAAACTCCCTTCATCACTGACTTAACCTCTGCCATATTTACAACTGGTAAAAACTTAGCAAATAAGAAGAACAATGTAAAGAACAATCCAAATGAGAAAATATAATCACCAATATCGTAACGAGTTGGTGAGAACATTGCCCATGAAGATGGGATATAATCTCTATGTAATGAAGTTACAATAATTACAAAACGCTCAAACCACATACCTACATTTACAACGATAGATAAAAAGAATGAAACCATTAAGTTTGTACGAATTGACTTAAACCAGAATAATTGTGGAGAAATTACATTACACGTCATCATCATCCAATAAGCCCACCAATATGGACCAAAAGCACGATTGATAAATGCATAGCTTTCATATTCTACTCCAGAATACCATGCAATGAAAAACTCTGTTAAATATGCAATACCCACGATTGAACCCGTTACTGTAATAACGATATTCATCATTTCAATATGCTCTATTGTAATATAATCTTCTAATTTGAAAACCACTCGCGTGATTAACAATAGGGTTTGAACCATTGCAAAACCAGAGAAAATTGCCCCAGCAACGAAGTATGGAGGGAAAATTGTTGTATGCCATCCTGGGATAACAGAAGTTGCAAAGTCCATCGATACAATGGTGTGTACAGAAAGTACTAGTGGTGTAGAGATACCAGCTAGGATTAAAGACATGTACTCATAACGAGCCCAGGTTTTAGCTGAACCTGTCCAACCTAAACTAAACAAACCATACCAAAATTTTCTACCTTTTGTAGTTGCTCTATCACGAATAGTTGCCAAATCTGGAACTAAACCCATATACCAGAACAATAATGATACCGATAAATAAGTTGAGATTGCGAAAACGTCCCAAACCAATGGCGAGTTAAAGTTTACCCATAACGAACCAAATGCATTTGGAAGTGGTAAAGCCCAATGAGCTAACCAAGGACGACCCATGTGAGCCAAAATAAAGGAAGCAGCACAAAGTACCGCGAAAATAGTCATCGCTTCCGCTGAACGATTGATAGATGTTCTCCATTTTTGACGGAAAAGTAATAATACAGCTGAAATTAAGGTTCCAGCGTGACCAATACCTACCCACCATACGAAGTTGGTAATATCCCAAGCCCAACCTACTGTTTTATTCAATCCCCAAACTCCAATTCCTTGCCACCAAGTATAGAACAAACAATATGCACCATAGGCGAAGATAACACAAGAAACAGCAAATGCGATTTTCCATTCCTTGGTTGGTTCTCCTTCAACCTGCTTGCAAATATCGTGAGTAACATCTGAATAAGATTTGCCTCCGGTAACCAGGTGCTCTCTTATGGGTGATACAACGTGCGACATATAATTAATTTATTTTAAGTTCTTAAATAGTAAAATTATGCTTCTTTGTGTGCTTTTGCAGCGTCTTTATTTCTAACTTTCATCAAGTAAGAAATATTCGGTTTCACATTGATTTCTTCAATAACGCCATAAGCTCTACCTTCTCTTTCTTCAGCTAACAATTTAGAGATTTCAGAGTTAGGATCATTCATATCTCCAAAGGTGATTGCATTGGTTGGACAAGACTGCGCACAAGCTACTTGAATTTCACCATCCACTGGTCTTCTCTTCTCTTTCTTAGCTGTTAACTTACCTTCTTGAATACGTTGAACACACATCGAGCACTTCTCCATTACCCCACGAGAACGAACTGTTACATCTGGGTTAATCACCATACGACCTAAATCGTTGTTGAAATGGAAATCATATTCATCTGTTTGGAAATAACGGAACCAGTTGAAACGACGTACTTTGTATGGACAGTTATTTGCGCAATAACGAGTTCCAATACAACGGTTGTATGTCATTTGGTTTAATCCTTCTGAAGAGTGAGTAGTTGCCAATACTGGACAAACTGTTTCACATGGTGCATTATTACAATGTTGACATAACATTGGTTGGAATACCACCTCCGGATTGTCAGATGCAATTTCTAAACCTTTTAAATCTTCAACCTCTGCATCCGAAGAATAATAACGGTCGATACGCATCCAATGCATTTCACGACGATTAATTACTTCTTGACGACCAACTACAGGCACATTGTTTTCAGCTGAACATGAAACTACACAAGCAGAACATCCTGTACATGTGTTCAAGTCAATCACCATTCCCCAAGAATGATTATTGTAATCATGTCCATTCCAAAGTGAAATATCTGTCGCTTTTTTCTTTCCTTCAGCTGTTAATACTTCAGGAACAAAACGACCAGACATCGGGTTTTTCACAAATTCTCCAAGAACAGTTTCTTGAACAACCGCTTGGCGAGCCATTACGGTTTGGTGAGTTTGCGTTTGAGCAATTGCTTTTTCTTCTCCAGTAGCTGAAATAGAAACCCCTTTTGTACAAGTTCCTACACAAGCACCATTAATTTCTGTAATAAATGGATATGCATTTACCCCAACTCCATTAGCAGATTTACCTGCTTTCGTTCTACCATATCCAATTGCAATTGCAATTGTATCATTTGCCTGTCCTGGTTGTACCAATACTGGCAAGTTTACTTCTGTACCATTCGCACTTACCTTTACCACATCACCTTGCTTCAAATTTAATTTAGTTGCTGTAGGTTGTGAAATAGATGCGTAATTATCCCAACATGCTTTTGAAACTGGCTCTGGGAATTCTTGTAACCATGGATTATTTGCTTGAGAACCTGTACCTAATCCTACTTTTTCATATACGGTTAATTCTAAATCAGAACCATTTGTATAAGCTTTACTAATGGCAGCTGCAGCTTCAGCTGTGTTAACAGCTGGACTTGCAGCAGATACTGCTGCATTGTCACCATATACACCATCGTGTAAAGCGGTTTTCCAAGCAACAGCACCAGATTTCAAAATAGTTGATTCCCAGTTTCTTTCTAAATAAACAGAATAATCGGTTGTATTTCCAGCCCAAGTCAACAAACTTGTTTGTGCTTGACGAGTTTTGAAAATAGTTGAAATCGCAGGCTGAGTCAATGAATAAAATCCTGACTTAGGTTCTGCATCGTTCCAAGACTCTAAGTAGTGAGAATCTGGAGCATTGAATTGACATAATGAACCGGTTTCATCTGCACGGTCATTTGTTGATAAGCTAAGCTCAACTTTTGATAATGCAGCCCCTAATTTAGCCCCCATTGGATGGTTGTAAACTGGATTTGCGTTATAAAAGATTACTGCTGCAACTTTTCCAGCAAGCACTTCATTGATGAAGTTAGACATTGCCATGTCGTTACCTTGACGGTAATTTACCGCAACAGCTGTATTGATTGTTGCACCATAAGCGCCTACTAAAGCGTTTGTTGCAGCAACGATTTTTTGTACTTGAGGATCATTTGAACCAGAAACGATGATAGAAGCACCTTTACTTGCTACTAAATCTTTAGCTGCCTTTTCTAAATGATCAATTTTTACAGAAGTTCCTGCAACTGCTGCAGCTCCTGTCAACTTGGCTACAGCATTATATAATGCAACTGCTACTAAACCTTCTTGAGATGGCTTGTAGGTAGCACGATAATCAGCATTTGCACCAGTATTCGATAAAATTGTTTCAAATTGGTAATGACGAGACATTTCCTTCTTCCCATCTTTACCTGAACCAACACGACGAGTTACAGCCCATTGCGATGCAAACTCAGTTGGTGCAATCCAAGTACCTAAGAAATCGGCACCCAATGAAACAATCGTTTTTGCTTTACTAAAATCGATGCTTGGAATTATTCCTCCGTGAGCCACAGATAAACCATAAGCAGGATTTGCATCATAAACTACATGCTGGGTAGTTGGATATTTTGCAGTAAATTCAGCAATTACTTTTTTAGTAGTTGGCGACAAAATGGTGTTAGAAACAATTCTAATTTGGCCACCCTTTGCTGCAACTGCTGCTAATTTAGCTGTAAATTCTTTATCTAACTGATTCCAATCAGTTGCTTTTCCAGCAATTTGAGGTCCCTTTAACTTTTCATTATCATATAAACTCAATACAGATGCTTGAGCTCTTGCAGACAATGTACCTTTAGAAACTGGAGAAAGTTTATTCCCTTCTATTTTAATCGGGCGACCTTCTCTTGTTTTTACTAAGATAGAAGCATATTCTCCTCCATCCGTAAATGTTGATGCATACCAATTTGCAATTGTTGGTTCAACATCTTCAGGTTTGTTTAAATAAGGAATGGTATTTTTAACTGGAGCCTCACATGCTGCTAATGATACAGCTGCAACACCAAAACCTAACATTTTCAAGAAATCACGACGATGAGTACCTGTACCATCTACTAAAGAATCACCTTTAGCATCAGTTTCTGATGGCATGTTCCCGAATTCGTTGTGGATATTCTTTACGAATGATGGATCGTTGGTCAACTCCTCAATTCCTTTCCAATACCTCTTGTTCGAATTTTCCATATAATTTTTCTTATTCAGAATAATTTTGAATCGATTTTAATTAATCTATTAATAGTGACATTTAGAACATTCTAAACCACCGATGTTTTGTACTTTTAAAGGAGTCTTACTATCCTTATTGTGAATTTCTACTAATTTATCATAGTATGCATTTCCTTTAGCATTCACATCTGTCTGACGGTGACAATCAATACACCATCCCATTGTTAACGTAGAACGTTGTTCAACAACTTCCATTTTCTCAATATCTCCATGGCAATTTTTACACTCCAATCCACCTACATTTGTATGCTGAGAGTGATTAAAATAAGCCAAATCTGGTAGGTTATGTACACGCACCCACTGAATTGGCTCTTCATTTTCGATTGCACGATAAATCTTTTGAATCTCTGGAGACTCTCTCTTAATCGCATTGTGACAATTCATACAAATATTTGCTGACGGCACATTTGCTCCTTTTCCTTCATAAACGCCTGTATGACAATAGTTACAGTTGATTTGATATTGCCCTGCATGAAGCTTGTGTGAAAACTTAATCGGTTGCTCTGGTGCATATCCTTGATGAATTCCTACACCGTATGCAGCATCAATTGTAGCCTTTCCTCCAAATAATAAAATTAGAACAATCACACCTGTTTTAACCGCAGAGTTTGCCGCTAAAGCTTTTGCGTTTTCTTGAATTCTCTTTAATAAAGGAGCTTCCTCTTGACCTTCAGCTCCTGACAATTTTGATAAGGTATTTACAATTGATAACAAGGCTACTAACACTAAAACCATGATGATCAACAAACCTACCAACAATCCTTCCATCATACCACCTGTGCTTTGTGCAGCTGGAGCAGCAGCCCCATCTGCCGGTGCAGCACCTGCAGCCGGAGCAGCTGGAGCAGCATTCGAAGCATCAATATAGGCTACAATTCCTTTGATTTGAGCTTCAGAAAAGTTTGGATAAGGAGTCATTGCTGCCTTATTAAACTTTGTATATAGATCATTGGCATACTTATCACCCGATGCAATGACAGCCTGTGGATTATGCACCCACTTAACAATCCATTCAATCGGACGACGTTCACTAATCCCCTTTAAACCAGGGCCTACCAATACTTCATCATTGGTATTGTGACATGCCGCACAGTTGTTTTTAAACAAGGTTTCTCCCTCTGCTGCATCCTGTGCAAACATTATATTGCTAGCAAACAACAATGTTAGAGAAAAAATAAATGTAACGAGCGTTATTTTTCTGTTCAACATAATTATAGAATTCTCATTTTAATTCAGTCCGCAAAGCTACAAACCGAATCGCTTGTATGCAATTAATTTTTCATTGATTTTCAGGAAATTTTAAGAATTAAATGCTTATTTAAAATATTTCTAAATAAATAAAACAGAAAATTGAACTTTTTATAGAAAAATTGCACAAAATGTGCAAAAATAAAAAAACCTCCAAGGGATTGGAGGTTTTTTAAACTTGGAGGCTTCGAGCGGATTCGAACCGCTGTACAAGGTTTTGCAGACCTCTGCCTAGCCACTCGGCCACAAAGCCCTATCGTTTGGGATTGCAAAAATAGAATATAATTTGAAATTATGCAAGTGTATGTGTTTAAGAATCTAAGAAACTAAGAAACTAAAAATTTAAGAAACGGAAGAATCGGAAGAACGGAAGAGCTTGTTAATCTAAGAATCTAAGAAACTATGAATTTAAGAATCTATGAATCTATGAATTGAAGAACGGAGCCTGAGGTCGAGCGAAGCGAGAAAACTCGAAGGCTCACAGGACACTATCCCATAAACTGTGGAAGTAAAAAATAATGGGTTCGGATTTTCGTTTAAATTCGGACCCTTTTTTCAAATATAGCTAAAAATTGATTCAAAATAATTCCCCTTTATAAATAGGCATATTCCCTATTTTAGTGGCTAAATTAATTGCTTATTTTACGGATATTTCTTTCCCCATTTTACGCTAAAATCTTTAAAAGAAGCCTCCGAGGCTTGTTTAGTAGGCGCATCATAAATCTGCTTCATGTCCCTAGAGAATTCTTTTTTATCCTTCCAAACCACGTATCGACAAGCATTGCGAATTTGATGTACCACGCAGATTTGTGTTTCTGATTCAGGGAATACGGCTCGTATTGTTTGCGTAAAGCCATTAAGGTTATTCGCGATCCAGCCATACCACTAGATCTAGCGGGCGATTCTGCCAGGCGATAGCTTTTCTAAACCACGCTTGTGAATATCTCGTAAAAATGACCGAAACCAACACTATTTTTTACTTACACACTTTTTGAGATGGTGCCAACATCTTCCATTCATAGGTTCTTAGTTTCTTAGATTCTTCCCTGCGAGCCTTCGAGTTTTCTCGCTTCGCTCGACCTCAGGCTCCGTTCTTCAATACTTAGATTCACAAGCTCTTCCGATTCTTCCGATTCTTCCAATTCTTAGATTCAAAGTTTCTTAGATTCTTAGTTTATTAAATTCATAGTTTCTTAGATTCACAATTTCTTAGCTCCCTCTCACCAACTCAAACACGGTAATCTCTGGTGGCATCCCTACTCTTCCGGGGTATCCTAAATAACCAAAACCACGGTTTACATATAATTGTTGAGAGCCTTCCTTGTAAAGGCCCGCCCATTGCTTATAAACATATTGTGCGGGTGACCATCGAAAATCGCCTACTTTTACCCCAAATTGTGTTCCGTGGGTGTGTCCGGCAAAGGCTACATCTATATCTTGATATTTTTTCCTTACTTCTCCATCCCAATGAGTGGGGTCGTGAGATAAAAGAAGTTTTGTTGCAGCCTCCTCCGTTCCCTGATAAGCTTTTTCCAAGTTTCCATACCAAGGAAATCGCTTACCAATCCCAATATTTTGAACTCCTAATATGGCTAGCTGTTCTCCCGATTCATTTAAAATATGATTCGTGTCGTTCATTAAGTTCCAACCCATTAATTCATGTGCCTTCATTAAATCTTGCAAATTTCTTTTTTTGGCAGCAACACTCTCCCATCGAACATAATCTCCGTAATCATGATTGCCGAGCGTACTGAAAACACCAAGGGGTGCTTTAATTTTAGAGAACATCGTAAAATAGTCTTCAACTTCTTTGGCTTCATTATTCACCAAGTCTCCTGTAAAAAACACCAAATCTGTTTTAGCATTTTTCACCATATCTACTCCACCTTGAACGGCCACTTTGTTAAAAAAGCTTCCCGAATGAATATCAGAAATTTGAGCGATTCGTAAACCATGAAAAGATTTTGGCAAATTTGGTATTGCCAACTTCACTTTCTCCAGGCGATAATCATGCGCACCAGAAATAATTCCATAAGTAAAGGCTACAGCAGGTACGGCCCCAGCTACTATTGCGGCTTGAGATAAAAACTGACTCCTGTTTATTGCCGTAACTCCTTCCTGATCTTCGGACACCAACTGTTTTCCTTTTGAAAATCCCCAACGTAATACTCTGGTAATATCTTCTATTAATAAAAAAATAACCATGAATAATTTAGACACGATAGACACCATAACAATTCCCATAAAAAACACACGGAAATTATTAGACCAAACATGAAGGGGTAAAAAATTATAGGCTAAAATTCCTAATATCACTAAAGAGGAGAAAGTCCAATAAACCAACTTCACTACCAATTGAAAACTAGAACTCATATTTTGCACAGCCAATCTAACGGCTTGGTACACATAGGTATCAATACTGAGTAATAAAAGGGAAAGAATAGGAATAAAGATAAACTTGTTCATTGGCTAAATTGAAATCTAAGCAAATAAAACTAATTTTAAGTTAAATTTGTTCCATTTAATTATCAAAGGTTGAAAATCTCTATTTACGGTACAGGATGGCTTGGTGAACCCCTAGCAAATGAATTGACCAATCGCAAACATGAGGTTCTGTCTCCCAGTTGGCGAGCAAAAATCCAAGAACCCCTATCCTATTGGAAACCATTGATTCAATCGCCAATTCAAGTATGGAGTATTCCTCCTCGAATAAAACAAAATGGCCCTGAATTTTATGATATCATCCTGACTGAATGGATTCAATTCGCCCATAATTTTCCGATTGAAAAAATGATTTTTCTTTCTTCAACCTCTGTATATGAACCTTCTAATGACCTCATAACTGAACAATCATCCATAAATTCCAATTCTACGATTTCAAAAGCTGAACAAATCATTATTTCCTCGGGCTTACCCTATCTAATCATTCGCTTAGGAGGATTAATGGGAGCTGATCGATATGTAGCAAAGTATTATTCGGGAAAGGAGCTTGAGAAATCAAATGGAAGAATCAATTATCTGCATCTGGAAGATGCAGTTTTTTTCATTAGCCAAGCCATTGAACGTGACCTTTATGGTATCTATAATTTAGTTGCTCCTGAACATCCAACGAGGAAAGAAGTGGTGATTGCAAGTTGTAAAAAGCATCAACTACCTTTACCTACTGCCTATATAGAAAATGAAGATACTTTTAAAATCATTTCTTCGGAAAAGATTTTAAAGGCACTATCCATGGATTTTAAGCATCCAGATCCCTTGAGGTTTTAAGCATTTAATTCAGACAGAGCTAGCCAAGCCATGAGTCCGGGTCCATGCTGTAAGGCAGATTCATCAATATCAAAATTTGGTGTATGAACACCATTGACAATCCCTCGATCTTCGTTACGAATACCCAAGCGATAAAAACAGGCATCTACATGATGTGTATAAAAGGCGAAGTCTTCTCCTGCCATCCAAATATCTAAATCAATTACGTTTTCTTCCCCCATAAACTCAATTGCAGCTGATTTCATGCGTCGGGTTAATTCTGGATTATTTTGCAAAAAAGGATATCCTTTCAAAACCTCAAATTCAGCACTGCCTCCCATTGCCTCTGCGATTCCTTCGGCTAGTTTTTTCATTTTAGCTAAACCTTCGGCTCTCCAATCTTCGTCCATTGCACGAAATGTGCCTTGGATTTTCACCTCATTAGGAATTACATTGGTTGCTCCAAGTCCTTCTATTTTTCCAAAGGTTAATACAGAAGGAAGTCGTGGATTTTTATTTCTTGATATAATTTGTTGCATGGCAACAATTATGTGGGAGGCAATAACAATTGGATCGATGCACAAATCGGGCATGGCCCCATGTCCGCCTTTACCCTTTACGGTCAGATAAAGTTCATCCGTACTCGCCATATACATACCTTCTCTAAAGCCAATTTTGCCAACGGGAATGTTGGTAGCCACATGTTGACCAAGAATTCCTGATGGTTTTGGATTTTCTAATGCACCTTCTTTAATCATAATACTTGCTCCACCTGGTGCTTTTTCTTCTGCCGGCTGAAACAATAGCTTAACAGTTCCTTCAAATTGATCTTTTAATTTATTTAAAATTTGAGCGGTCCCTAGCAATGAAGAAGTATGTACATCATGTCCACATGCATGCATCACCCCATGATTTTGGGATTTGTAGGCAACTTCATTTGTTTCAATAATAGGTAGGGCGTCCATATCTGCACGAAGCGCCACAACTTTTTTACTCGGATTTTTCCCTTCAATTAAAACTATCAAGCCAGTATTCGCAATTTCTTGTGATGGAATTCCCATCGCATCTAATTGTGCCTTCACATATTTCTGTGTTTCAAATTCTTGAAACGACAATTCAGGGTGGGCATGTAAATGCCTTCTTCTTTCGATCGTTTGAGCAGCAATTTGATTAGAAATTTCTTTTATTTGGGCTAACAGAGAACTCATACATTTTAAATTTAAAACAAAAATACAAAAAAAAGAGCAAGGCTTGAAATCGAATATCGAAGTGCTTGATTTTTAGGAATTTATTCTATAATTTTAGAGACAAGAGATGTTGAGGAAAGGAGTAATTTTTAATCTTTTGTACATGAGCCAAAAAGTATTAGTTCTCAACCAAGATTACAGTGCACTTGCAGTATGTTCGATGCCCAAAGCATTTCTATTGGTTTACCTAAACAAGGCAGAACTAATATCAGCATCTACGACAGAAAAGTTACACTCGATTACGCAAACGTTCCCATTTCCATCTGTCATTCGACTAAACAGATATGTTTATTTCCCATATAAAGGAGTTGTATTAACGCGTCAGAATATATTTCGAAGAGATAATTATTGTTGTCAATATTGTGGTTCTAAGGAACATTTAACCTTAGACCATGTGATGCCCAAATCTAGACAAGGGCGAACATCTTGGGACAATTTAACTACTGCCTGTAAGTATTGTAATTCAAAAAAAGGGGATTCTACACCGGAAGAAGCAGGTATGGATTTAAATCAAAAACCATTTAAACCATCCTTTATTATGTTTTTGCGAAATTTTTCAGGAATTTTGGATTCTCAATGGCTTCCGTTTGTGGGAGCTAAGGTAGAACAAATGATCTAATATGAAAATTTCGTTTATTGGTGCAGGAAATGCTGCTTGGCAACTATCTCGTTCATTTGAAAATGCGGGCAATTCCGTAATTGAAGTATTTAGTAGGCATGCGACGCATGCCAGAGACTTGGTCCAATATCTATACAATGCGCATATTCAGGAGGATTTAGATTTTTCGGAATCGACCTCTTCTGTATTTTTTCTTTGCATTCCAGAAAGTGCCTATCCACAGGTATTGCATGAATTAATCTTACCCAAAGACGCTACTTTAGTTTTGGTAACGGGACATTATAGTATAGCTGAAGCGACGGCATTATACGACCCCGCATTTGAGAACAATAATCCGATAGGCGTGTTATATCCTGTGCAGTATTTACAAAAAGGAATTAACACCAAATTAGACGACAGTTTAATTTGTATTGAAGGCAGTACACCTCAAACAGAAGCGTTATTAAGTGCCTTCGGGAAATCATTAAGTAAGGTGGTGTATGCTGTAACGGAAGAAGAACGAAGAAAGATCCATTTATCGGCCTTGTTAACCGGTGATTTCACTCGAATATTGTGGGAAAAAGCTGAAGAGCTAATGAAAAGTATAGAATTGGAATCGAATTTATTACAGCCACTGATCAAAAATCATTTAGCCCATTTGAATCAACATTTCCCTTATTTGAATCGGGCAGAAAAAGATTTTTTATCTCAAGCCCGTTTTGTAAAAGAATTAGAATCACATTTAAAAGGAGCTGAGTTTACAGAAATCATAGAGCATTTTGCGAAAATGATTAAAAAGGGAGAATAATTATTATCTTTGCGGAGTTTTTTCAATCCAAAATAATATGCTTGAGCAGTTAGAGGCTATCAGAGAAAGATTTTTAGAAGTAGAACAACAGATAGCTATGCCGGAAGTAGTTTCCGACTTAAAAAAATTCAAAACATTAAGTAAGGAATATAAAGATTTACAAAAAATTGTAGATCAATATCTGACATTCCAAAAGCTTTTATCTGACATAGATCAGGCAAAAGACGTGATTGCCAATGAAAAGGATGAAGATTTCAGAGACATGGCAAAAGCGGAATTGGAAGAATTAGTTCCACAGAAGGATGAAATGGAAGCTCTTTTGAAAGAGATGTTGATACCGAAAGATCCGAATGATTCTAAAGATTGTATTCTTGAAGTTAGAGGAGGCACAGGAGGAGATGAGGCGGCAATTTTTGCGGGCGATTTATTTAGAATGTACCAGCGATTTGCAGAAAGTCAGGGCTGGACCTTCCAAGTAATGGATTACACCGAAGGCACCTCTGGGGGATATAAAGAAATTATTGCCTCTGTTCAAGGGGAGGATGTTTATGGTAAATTAAAATTTGAATCGGGCGTGCATCGTGTACAGCGAGTACCTGCAACGGAGTCTCAAGGAAGAATTCATACTTCTGCTGCTTCAGTTGCGGTTTTACCAGAAGCAGATGAAGTAGATGTACAGATTAACATGAATGATATTCGCAAGGATACATTTTGTTCATCAGGTGCAGGGGGGCAATCGGTAAATACTACCTATTCAGCAGTTCGTGTAACCCATATACCAACAGGTTTGGTGGTTCAGTGTCAAGATGAGCGCTCTCAAATCAAGAACTTTGAAAAAGCAATGACCGTGTTGCGTTCTCGTATTTACGAAATTGAATTAGCCAAGCAAAATGCAGAAATTGCGGGGAATAGAAAGTCGATGGTAGGCTCAGGAGACCGTTCGGATAAAATAAGAACCTATAATTATCCACAAGGAAGGGTGACAGATCACCGCATCGGGCTAACAGTTTACAACCTTCCGGTTGTAATGGATGGTGATATAGGTGAATTCATCGATCAATTGAGAATAGCGGAAAATGCGGAGAAATTGAAGGAAGGGGGCATTTAACCGCTGATTACACTTTTTCCAATTTAAATGAGAACACCGTTCCCTTATCAATTTTGGATTGAACAGTGATTTTACTACCGTGAGCCTGTACGATATGTTTCACGATAGAAAGCCCTAATCCAGAGCCTCCGGACAATTTTGTTCTACTTTTATCTACTCGATAAAACCGTTCGAAAAGTCGAGGTAAATGTTCTGCAGGGATCCCTGGACCATTATCTTTGACGCTAATATGATAGGTTTTATTTTTCTCAATAATTTCCACAAGCACTTTACCATTTTCATTGCCATATTTAATCGCATTATCGATCAAATTGGTTAGAACCTGGGAAATTCGTTGCTGATCTGCTTTTACCATAATAAGCCCTTCCTCTGCAATCAACTTAAATTTCACGCTTTTCAAATTAGCTTTTACTTCAAGTTGCTCGAAAATCTCGAGAATTATTTGTCGAATATCAATTGGTTTTTTTTCAATACGAATTGCTCCGGTTTCAATTTGAGAGACTGTCAATAAATCTTTAACTAACTCATCTAAGCCATCTAAACTTTTAGCCGCTTTTTGTAAAAACTTATTCCGTATTTCTGGACTTTCATCGGGGTTATCTAATAAGGTATGAACAAAGCCAGAAGCTGCAAAAATGGGTGTTTTTAATTCATGTGAAACATCAGCTAAAAATTCTTGACGATATTTAGCAGCTTTTTTCAACTCTTTTACTTGGTCTTCGGTTGAAGAAACATACGTGCTAATTTCTTTTTTAAGCAATTCTATTGGATTCTCCTTTTGAATTAATTGATTTTTGGAAGGAATATTTAGATTCTTGTTTTTTAGTTTTTTAATATCATCATGCAATTGATTCACTTCTTTGAAGACTACATAATCCAGCACGAAGAAAATTAAAATTGCACCAAAGATTAAGACAGAGATGAAGGCGACAAAAAGTGTAAAAAAATTTGTGGACGGTAAAAAAGATAAAAATGCTGTTGCAACTCCAGCGATTAAAAAAGCCAAAATTAATGACAAAATTCGAGGACTGAGCATTTGATAGTTTTTCTGCAAGTTAAGCATTTCAATGAAAATCACCTATCTTTGTACTTTGAAATCAATTATGGATTTAACCTTACTAAGTGCCATCTCACCAGTTGATGGTCGATACCGTAAACAAACAGAGGCATTATCGCCATACTTTTCTGAATTTGGATTAATTCAATATCGAGTGCGTATTGAAATCGAGTATTTTATCGCATTATGTGAAATTCCGTTGAAACCATTGGAGCAATTTCCGATTAAAGCCGTTCCAGCTTTACGAAGCTTGTACCAAAATTTTTCAGAACAAGATGCTTTGTGGATAAAAGAGAAAGAAAAAATCACCAATCATGATGTAAAAGCGGTTGAATATTTCATCAAGGATCGAATTTTGTCAATGAATGAGTTTGGCGATTTATCTTCTTTTGTGGAGTTTATTCACTTTGGCTTAACCTCACAAGATATCAACAACTCGGCGATTCCACTTTCTATGAAAGAGGCGCATGAATCTATTTTATCTCCTGCTATCGAGGAGGTTAATCAATTGATTTTTGAAGCAGCTGAAACGTGGAAAGATGTGGCTCTATTGGCTCACACGCATGGTCAACCGGCCTCTCCTACCCGATTAGGTAAGGAATTTATGGTATTTGTGGAGCGATTAAATCGACAAATAGACCTATTAAAACAAGTTCCATTTAGTGGGAAATTTGGTGGTGCCACTGGAAATTTCAATGCGCATACTGTAACTTTTCCTGACATTAATTGGCCTAGTTTTTCGAATGAATTATTGAAAAACTTAGGAATTCAACGAAGTAAAACTACTACACAGATTGAGCATTACGACAATCTAGCAGCCTATTTTGATGCGATGAAACGTATCAATACCATTTTAATAGATTTCTCTAGAGATATTTGGAGTTATATTTCCATGGGTTACTTCAAGCAAAAAATCAAAGCAGGAGAAATTGGTTCCTCGGCCATGCCGCATAAAGTAAACCCCATTGATTTTGAAAATGCGGAAGGTAATTTAGCTACCGCAAATGCATTGTTTGAATTTTTGTCATCTAAATTACCGATATCGCGCTTACAGCGCGATTTAACAGACTCAACAGTTCTGAGAAATGTTGGAGTTCCTTTGGCACATACATTAATTGCTTTAAATTCCTTGAAAAAAGGGATTGGTAAATTAGAATTAAATCAATCAGCGATTGATCAAGATTTAAATGATAATTATGTAGTGATTGCGGAGGCTATCCAAACGGTTTTGAGAAGAGAAGCTTACCCACAGCCTTATGAGGCTTTGAAGGATTTAACAAGAAATAATCAGAAAATTGATAAAGCGGTTTTTGACCGATTTATTGATGATTTGGGCGTTTCTGATGCCATCAAAACTGAATTAAAACAAATCACCCCATTTAATTATGTTGGAGTAAGGGAGTAAAATTTGTATTTTAGATCTCCCATTTGAATTCCGAATTTATGTCGATTGATTATTTATCTGGACTCAACGAGCCCCAAAGAAATGCTGTACTTCATACGGATGGCCCATTGATGATCATTGCTGGTGCTGGTTCTGGAAAAACGCGTGTTTTAACGTATAGAACTGCCTATTTAATCGAACAGGGAATTGATCCATTTGCTATTCTTTTATTGACCTTTACCAATAAAGCAGCAGGTGAGATGCGACACCGTATCGAAAGCGTGATTGGCTCACAAGCAAAAAATATTTGGATGGGTACTTTTCACAGTGTCTTTGCCAAAATTTTACGATTTGAAGGGGAAAGATTAGGCTACACCTCAAGTTTTTCTATTTACGATACAGATGATTCCAAATCTTTACTACGCTCTATCATTAAAGAGATGAATTTAGATGATAAGGTCTATAAGGTAAATGTGGTGTTGAATCGAATTTCTGCTGCAAAAAATAAACTTATTGGTCCGCAGCAATACCTTAACAATGATGTGATTACGTCTGAAGATCGGATGGCCAAGTTGCCGGAAATTGGCACGATCTATAAAACCTATGCACTCAGATGTTTTCAGGCCAATGCAATGGATTTCGACGATTTATTGTATCAGACCAATATTTTATTTAGAGATCATTTAGATGTATTAAATAAATACCAACACAAGTTTAAGCATGTAATGGTCGATGAGTTTCAAGATACAAACGTATCGCAGTATCTGATCACTAAAAAACTATCCGCTGTCAATCGAAACATTTGTGTAGTTGGAGATGATGCGCAAAGTATTTATGCCTTTCGAGGGGCAGATATTCAAAATATTCTGAATTTTGAAAGAGATTATTCGGACCTCACAACAATTAAATTAGAAGAAAACTATCGTTCGACCCAAGCAATTGTAGGTGCTGCTAATTCCATTATTGCCAAAAACAGGCATCAGCTGAAAAAAAATGTGTTTACTTCCAATGAAAAAGGAGATGAAATAGATTTAATACGAGCAAGTACCGATGCAGAGGAAGCTCGACTAATAGCAAGCACGATATTTGAAGGGAAACAAAGAGATGGTTTAAATTGGTCTGATTTTGCTATTTTGTATCGAACAAATGCTCAGTCGAGATCCTTTGAAGAGGCATTAAGAAAGCTGAATATCAAATATAAAATCATAGGTGGTCTTTCGTTTTATCAGAGAAAAGAAATTAAAGATCTATTAGCCTACCTGCGATTCATTGTTAATCAACAAGATGAAGAAGCCTTTAAACGTATCATTAATTTACCTAAAAGAGGAATTGGCGATACCACAATTGCCAAAATTGCAGTTACTGCAGTAGAAAATAATGTATCCATCTGGGAGGTAGTATCAAATATTCAATCTTTTGCAGGAAGAGGCACTCAAGCCATTGAAAATTTTGCAGATTTAATTAAATCCTTTAAAATTTTAGTGGAGATTGAGCAAAAAGATGCTTACGAAGTAGCAAATCATGTCGCGAAAGCCTCTGGATTATTACGCGAATTATACGAGGATAAAACGGTTGAAGGATTAGCTCGTTACCAAAACATTCAAGAATTACTCAATGCGATTAAGCAATTTGTAGACAACGAAGAAAATGAAGATAAATCCATTGCAACCTTCTTGCAATCTGTTTCCTTATTGACAAATGCTGATACACAAGAGGATGAAGACACGAAAGAGAGCGTTACCATGATGACCATTCACTCTGCCAAAGGCCTTGAATTCAAACATGTATTTTTGGTAGGTTTGGAAGAGGACTTATTCCCTAGCCAAATGATGTTGGCAAGTCAAAGTGATTTGGAAGAAGAAAGAAGACTTTTTTATGTAGCCATTACCCGCGCAGAAAAAAGACTTTATGTATCCTATGCAGAATCAAGATACCAATATGGGCGATTAAAAACTTGTGAACCGAGTCGATTTATTGATGAAATTGATCCGAATTTTATTAGAATTTCCAAAATTGGGGGAAAAAAAGATGCTCCAGGATTCAAACCAGTCCAGAAAGCAGGAGGATTTGCACAAAAAAGTCCGAGCAACCAAGCACAGCAATTAATTCAAAAACCTACAAGTAATTACCAGCATGTTAGTAGTGCGAATTTCACTCCGAGTAATCCATTAGATTTAAAAGAAGGATTGAAGGTTGAGCACCAAAAATTTGGATTTGGTATTATTCAAAAAATAGAAATTAATGGTGCAGAGCGGAAAGCCTTTATTACTTTTGAAAAAGGCGTTGGCGAAAAGACCTTATTATTGAGTTTTGCGAAGTTGATGATTATCGCTTAATTTTTCTGTAAAATAAAAATGTACGGGATTTACTTTCTGTGAGGTTTCAGATAGGGTATAAAATCCAGACTGATATTTGGCAAATGCAACGGCCTCTCCTTGTGGTTCTAATTTACTAGGAACACTTTTGGGTTTTCTGGATAATGCATCGGGAATGGATTCGTAATAATTTTTCTTCCAATAATAGATTTCTAAATAGTTTCTAACAAGAATTTCTTCGTTACTGGATGCGACTGACCCTCCCGTTAAAAAATATAACTTTTCAATGAGCCCAAGAGAAGAAGAAGGAATAGAAAAATCAAGTTTTTTGATTTTTTTAGCTTCCACTACATTATTCCATTTTTTTGATGGAATTTGATAGAGGATTTTATGTTTTTCACGTTTTGAAAGTACAAATAGTTCTCCTGTCCGTTGGTCGACTAGCAAGGTTTCCATGTCTCTTGATTGGTCAGGGAGGGAAAACTCAATTTTTTCAATATCTGTTATGACCCGTTGGTGTTGTAAGGCTTCTTCAAATTTTGGCTCCTTGAATCGATAGATAAAATAGGTAGGATATTTACTTTCATTATCTCCAATATCTGCTACATAAATCCAGGATTGGCCCTCTGGGTCTATCCATGTACCCATATCTTCCCAATCACGATTACTAATTCCCTTTAAAACAAAATCTAGTTTCCCTTTGCCAGTGGAGGAGATCAAAAAAACTCGGGGTAAATCGCCCGAGTCATTATGGGTCCAAAATAAATCTTTATTGTAATTGCTTGCAATTAGACCTGAAGCCTCGGATATTTCGACATTATCTAAAATTCCTACGTCTTTGGGACTTGCAAACTTTGTACCCTCAACCAATTTATCATAAATAAAAATTGATCTACAGCCCCAAAGAAAAAGTGCAATGAAGAGGATATTTATTTTACTTGAAAGTTTCATTTCTTTTTAAAGAAATAAAGATGCGATGGATTAATACCATCGCTTTCTGAAATGGTGTAATAACCGTCGCCTGTTTGAGAAAAAGTCACTCCCTCTCCTTGAGGTTCGCCTTCGCCATTTGAATTTAATGCATATTTAGTATGACTTGGCACAACGCGCGCTTGTCTTTCAAGGGCATCAGGAATTGATTCGCCGGTTTTTCTTCTCCAGTAATAAATTTCACCATAATTTCTGACTAAAATCTCCGTATTATCTGCAGAAACATTTGCGTCGGTAATGAAGAAATATGTTTTTACTTGTTCGTAAGTGGAAAATGGATTAGAAAAGTTGATATCTTTAACGAAATCGGCAACGACAACATTCCCATTGATTAATTTATCTCCGGAAATTTTATACAATTTCTTTTGATCTTCTCTTTTTGAGATGATAAAGACATCCTTTGTTTTTTGATCGATTAACATGGCCTCCATATCCCTTTTGGAGCCGTCTGGTAAGGAAAATTGCAATTTAGAAATACCGGTAATTGTTCGATTTCCTTGGTTTACATCTAAGGTTGGTTCTTTAAACCAGTAGATAAAATAATTTCCATAATTGACAAAATTATCTCCTATATCGGCTAAATATAAAACGGAGGTTCCGTCGGTTTCTTTACAGATACCCATGGCCTCCCAATCTCGATTTGGGGCATTTTCTAAGGTGAAATTGAATTTACCCTTTGCTTTAGAATCGAATAGAAAAATTTTATTTGGGTTATTGGAATCGTTAAAAGACCATAAGTATCCAGGATTTACATTAGAGTAAACTATACCTGATGCTTCATCTAACTCCGGGTTTTCAATCGTTCCACGATCTTCATAATCTTGATAGGTTGATTCTGTTGGGTCGGTTGGATTTGGTGTTGGATTAACGACTTTCTCACATGAACTGAAAAGCATCATGAAAGCAAAGAAACTCGTATATAAAAATTTACTATTTGGCATTTGTGTTTATTCTTTACAAGTTACTTTGACCTTTTTAATACGTTTCAAATCGACTGATTGTATTTTAAATTCAAATTTACCAAACATTATTTCTTCTCCTGCGCTAGGTATACGTCCAAACAATTCAATTAACATTCCCGCCAAGGTTTCACTCTCTCCTTTTGCTTGTTCAAAATATTCTGGTTCTAAGTCCAAGGCTCTTGTTAGGTCCATAACGGAAGTTTTTGCCTCGAAAAGGTATACATGGTCGTCGAGTTTTTTATAATCCAATTCTTCGACATCAAATTCATCATTAATTTCACCCACAATTTCTTCAATGATATCTTCCATTGTGACCAAACCTTTTGTTTCGCCATATTCATTTACGACAATCGCCATGTGCACTCGTTTTTCTTGAAAATCGTACAAGAGATCATCAATTTTTTTATTTTCTGGAACGAAGAAAGGTTGATGAATTAAGCTTTTCCAATCGAAGTTTTCATCCTTATCAATATGTTTTAGCAGGTCTTTGATATATAAAATTCCTTCGATTTTATCTAAAGTTTCACCAAAAACAGGTACCCTTGAATAGCCGTTTTTATTAATTTTATTCATCAGTTCATGATAATCTAAGGAGGTTTCGAAAGCTACGATTTCAGGACGTGGGCGCATTACCCCTTTCACTGAAATATTTCCGAAGTTGAGAATTCCTTTTAAAATATCCTTTTCTCTTTCAGATGTATTTTCGTCTGTTGTAATTTCAAGGGCATGATTGAGTTCTTGTGTGGTAAGCGTATAAGATTTTCTTTCTACGTTTTTTTCAATCAAGTTAGAAATTCCCATTAAGGTTTTTGAAATGGGTGCAAAAAGAAAGGCGAAGAACTCAATGATGGGTCCGGCGAACAAGGCAAATTTTACATTATTTTGTTGTGCCCATACTTTTGGGATAAGTTCACCAAAAAAAGTTATGATAAAGGTTACGCCAAATAATAGGAATAAAGTTACCCAAAGCGTTTCGATTGATTCTTTTCCAACGATTTGTTCAGTCAGGTAATTCGAAAGAGTAATAAAAATGATATTGACAAAGTTGATGGAAATTAACAAAGTTGCCAATAGCTTTTGAGGCTTATCTAGAAGCTTGGTTAATGTTTTCTCCGACTTTCCCTCACCCTCTCTGATAGTGGACCTTTGATCATTGTTCAGTGAAAACAAGGCTACCTCTGCCCCTGCCAAAAGAGCGGTGAGCAAGAGTAATAAAATCAGGAAGATTGCAATAAATATGATTGAACCTGGATTTATTTGCGATTCAATTTGCAAGAAAAAGGGACTCGTATAGGGCTCGGGGTCCATGTAAAAATTAGATGTTCCGCACAAATTTAATAAAAAGCACAGTAGCAAAACATTTTTTTCAAAGAAAATGAATGGCTACTGTGTATTTTCACTAAAAAGGTAGACTGTCTTCGTCGTCTGAATTAATAAACGCTGGTGCAGGTTCTGGTACCTGAGCTTGGGCTAAATTGCCCATTCCTGGTGCGACTCTTTCTTTAGGTTCTGAGGTGGAACTATCTTTAGAACCAATCAGATTTAAGGATGTAGCACGGATTTTATACGATCTTGCTGTATTACCATTTTTATCTTGGTATTCTTCAGATCGAATTTTGCCTTCAATATAAACGGGGTTTCCCTTTTTGAGGTATTGTTCTGCAATACCCGCTAGGCCATCCCATAGCTCAACACGGTGCCATTCGGTTTGATCAACACGTTGGCCTTCTTTATTGGTGTAAGACTCAGAAGTTGCAATTGATATATTTGCAACTTTAGTACCACTTGGCAAAAAACGCACTTCGGGGTCTTGACCAAGATTTCCAAGTAAAATAACTTTATTAACTCCTGCCATAATATGTAAAATTTAAAGGTTAGCGGAGAATGCATTTCCACTTCAAAGGTATGTCTATTCTAAAGGATATAAAAGTGTGATTTACAGAATATCAACAAGTAGATTATCAATCAACACTGATTTTCCGAGGTTTTCAAATTCTGAAATCGATTTCCATTCCATTTGCGGCGGAATCTCCAACACAAAATTATCAGGAATTTGAATTTTCCATGCTTTGCAGAAAATCTTTTGATGACTTAATTGATGAGGTTTCAAAGGCTTTAATTCCTGCCAAATTCCTGGCAAATTTGAGAGAAATTTGTCATTTTCTAACAAAATAGCCACGTCTTTTGGCTCAGAATCTTCAAGGAGGTAAAATTCATGCAAAAGTTGCCAAATGTCTTTATTTAATCGTTTTTGAATCAAAAACGAATTATTTTTTTCAATGACAAAATAATGAAAAAAACGATTAGAAATTTTGACATTTTTTGTCTTTACGGGCAAGTCTCCTACCCGATTGCTTGCAAACGCGAAACAAGATTGTACAAGTGGGCAGGTGGAACAATCAGGACTTGGGCTACATTGCAAGGAGCCGAATTCCATAATAGCCTGATTAAAAAGAGCCGCATGACCAATAGGCATGAGCTCATTAGCTAAATCAGCGAATGTTTTCCTTGTTTTATTTTGAGCAATATCCTCATCAATACCAAAGAATCTGGCAAGAATTCGGAAAACATTTCCATCGACAACCGCTTGATGTTCATCAAAGGCAAAGGAACTAATGGCAGCAGCAGAATAAGGGCCAATCCCAGGAAGTTTAATAAGCTCTGCGTATGAGGCGGGAAATTCCCCTCTAAGTTCAAAGGCAATGAATTTCGCTGTTTTATGCAAGTTTCGTGCTCTCGAATAGTATCCGAGTCCTTGCCAGAGACGGAGAACTAAATCTTCAGAGGCGTTTGCTAGATCCTGAATAGAAGGAAAATGTTGGCTAAATTTTTCGAAATAAGGTAAACCCTGCTGTACGCGGGTCTGCTGCAAAATAACTTCTGAAAGCCAAATCAGGTAAGGGTCTTTTGTTTTACGCCAAGGCAAAGATCTGGCATGCTCTGCATACCATTTTAGAATGGTGGCACTAAATGGATGAATCTGTGACATAAACGATTCTCCAAAGATACTTTAAAAAAATTTAGATAATTCTATTCTTTCAGTTGAATATCTCCGATAAAAAGACTACTTTTGTATCCCCATTCTGAAATGGGTTAATATTTTTTGTGAAAGAGACAATTTAAAGATTAATTAACGTGACTAAGGCAGATGTAATTGCTGAGATTGCCAGCAAAACAGGGATTGAAAAAAAGGATGTTTCAGAAACATTAGAAAAGTTTTTCGAAGTAGTAAAAGACAATTTATCCAAACAAGAAAATATTTATATCCGTGGATTTGGAAGTTTCATCAATAAAAAGAGAGCTAAGAAAATAGCTAGAAACATTTCCTTAAACACGGCTATTACCATAGACGAGCATTATGTACCAAGCTTTAAGCCTGCGAAAGTGTTCATAGAACAAGTAAAAACAAGCGTTGTTCCAGCGGAATAAAAAGGAAAAATAGTCCAGGCTTATGAAAAAGTCATTTTTGATTATTATTGGGATTGGGCTATTGGGAATTTTTGGTATTTATCAACTACCAAAGGGCAACGTAAGTAATAAAACAGCGGAGGCAGGAACGGCCAATCGTGATGCGGTTGAAGATAAAAAGGAAGCAAGTGAAAGTGAGGAAAATCAACATATTGCCCCTTTAAGTGCCGCTTTGCAGAAGAAAATTGCACAACTAAAACTTGCTTTTGAAAGTAAGAAAGATGTAAGCTCTCTAACGAAACTAATTGAAGCGTATCGAGAGGGAAATCGAATAGATAGTGCAGGATATTCTGCAGAAATATTTGCGAAGCTAAATCCAAGCACAGAAAATTGGGGGAGAGCTGGTCAACTATTTTTTGAGGCGCAAACTTACGCATTGAGTCCAAAAAAAGGGCAAGCAATGGGAGCTAAAGCGAGAGAGTACTTTGAAAAAATCGTATCGCAGGAACCGAATAATCTTTTGATTAAATCGAACCTTGCCATGACATATGTTGATACACCGACTCCGATGAAAGGAATTACACTTTTAAGGGAGGTGATTGAACAAGATCCGACCTTTGTGCCGGCATTGTTTGATTTAGGGGTATTATCTATCAAGTCGAATCAATTTGGGAAAGCTCAGGAAAGATTCGCACAGATCTTAAAATTGGAGCCCAACAACTTCAAAGCTGAGTTAAACCTTGGTTTTTGTTTGGCCCAATTAGAGAAGAAAACAGAAGCTGTAGAGCATTTGCGAAGGGTTGAAAAATTAAGTAAAGATCCCGAGGAAATTAAAGCAGCTAAAGAATTGCTTGCAGAAATGCAAAAACATTGAGGATGAAAATCACCCTCGTAAATTATTTACACATTAAACGTTAAAGGTATGCCTTGCGGAAAGAAAAGAAAACGTCACAAAATTTCAACTCACAAAAGAAAGAAAAGACTTAGAAAGAATCGTCATAAGAAAAAATAGTTTAACTATTTTTATGATATTCTTCACAAGAAACAGGCATTTATTAAAAATAGCCTGCTTTTTGTGTTTACATCTATTTTAAAAAAATAGAACTTGTAAATCTATTTCATTTTTCGTCTGAATATATTGTGAGTAATGAACTAATTATTAATTCTACGCCCAAGGGTGATAGAATTGCCCTTTTGCAAGACAAAAGGTTAGTAGAATACCATATAGAGCAGTCGGAACCCCAATTTTCAGTAGGTGACATTTATTTAGGAACTGTGCGTAAGCTTGTTTCTGGTTTAAACGCTGCATTTATTGATATTGGTTACGAAAAAGATGCCTTCCTTCATTATCATGATTTAGGTCCAAACCTAAACACGCTCCATAAATTTACAAAAGAGGCCATGTCCCAAAAAGGGAAGCATGCTAAAATTGAAAATTATAAGATTGAGCCAGAAATTGATAAATTAGGGAAAGTTGAAAAAGTATTAACAAAGGGTCAACCTATCTTGGTGCAGGTCGTAAAAGAGCCTATTTCCACGAAAGGACCTCGACTTTCTTGTGATATTTCAATTGCAGGCAGATTTTTGGTATTGGTTCCATTTGCCAATGGGGTAAATATTTCCAAAAAAATTACTTCAAAAGCTGAAAGAACGAGGCTACAGAAACTCATGTCGTCTATCAAACCAAAGAATTTTGGTGTGATTGTACGAACGGTAGCGGAGGGAAAAGCGATTGAAGAAATGGAAAAAGATCTTCGCGACTCCATCGCAAAGTGGGAAGATGGCATTAAAAAATTAGCTACTGCTAAGCCTACTGAGCGAATTATTGGAGAAATGAGTCGAGCAACTTCTATGTTGCGCGATTTATTGAATAACGATTTTGACAATGTGATTGTAGATAGCCCGGAAGTTTTCCAAGAGGCGAAAGACTATGTTCACAATGTTGCTCCTGAAAAGGAAAAAATTGTTAAACTTCATTCCGGAAAAAATAAATTATTTGAACAAGTTGGCATCGAGAAACAATTAAAGATGCTATTCGGTCGTTCAGTATCTTTACCAGGTGGAGGATATTTAATTATTGAGCACACAGAAGCCTTACATGTGATTGATGTAAACTCTGGAAATAAATCCAATTCGGAAGATGACCAAGAGGCAACAGCAATAAGTGTTAATAAAGAGGCTGCAAAAGAAATTGCAAGACAGTTGCGTCTGCGCGATATGGGTGGAATTATTGTTATTGATTTCATCGATATGAAAAAAGCGGACAACCGAAAGGTTATCCAGGATTTAATGCGTGACGAAATGCGTTCTGACCGATCGAAATATACGATATTGCCTTTGTCCAAATTTGGATTAATGCAAATTACGCGACAACGAGTTCGACCAGAAATGAACGTGGCAACAAATGAAACCTGTCCGACATGCGGAGGAACAGGAAACATTACAGCTAGCATTGCTGTCTCAGAAGTTATTGCTCAACATGTGGAGCACCTAGTAACTAAGCAAAACGAAAAGGATTTAACTATTTTGGTTCATCCATTTGTGTATGCCTATTTTACAAAAGGTTTCCCATCCATTCGAATGAAATGGTTTTTCAATTTCAAAACCTGGATTAAACTTCGAGAAGACTCTTCTTTAGGTTTAACAGACTTTAAATTTTTAAACCGTAATGAGGATGAAATCGAAACATCATCTTAGTTTTTTTCTAGCAATTTTTTGTCTTTTTTCATTTAGTAGCTCAGGCCAATGGTGGAAAAAGACAGAAGATGCAGAAAAGGAGCGTTCGAAAGGAATGCTACTTTTTACCTCTGAATTTCAGGTAGAAGCCACCTACGCTATTAATCAGATGTATAATTATAAATTCCCTGAAGCTGAAAGGGAGTTTAACTATTTAAAAATAAAATATCCGAGCCATCCCCTCCCCGATTTATTATTAGGATTAGTTCAGTGGTGGAAAATTGTGCCTAATACGCAAAATGAAATTTTTGATGACCGGTTCAATGAATATATGGATGCGGCCATTGATAAAGCAGAGAAAATTTGGGATGATACGGAAAATCCAGAGGCTGCCTTTATCCTTGCTTCCTCCTACGCATTCAAAGGCAGATTACATGCTGAAAGGCAACATTGGACACGAGCCACTTGGGCAGCACGAAATGCGTTGAAGTATCTCGAAAAATGCAGAGAATATACAGATTTTAGTCCTGAGATCCTTTTTGGAGATGGTTTATATAACTATTATTATCATTTCATTAAAAAGAACTTCGCATTAATGCGTCCTGTATTATGGCTTTTTCCTAAAGCAAACAAAGATCAAGGGGTTAAGCAAATTGAAAAAGCAGTATATGATGCTTTTTATACACGCACAGAGGCGAGGTATTTTTTATTACAGATTTATGCCATGGAAGGGCAAAGTGGAAAATCTTACGAATTGGCTAAATATACGCATGAAAACTATCCAGACAATCCGTTTTTCCACAGATACCACGCGCGAGAGGCCTATATGCAAGGTAAATACGATGAAGCCTCCACGTTATCAAAACAGATTTTAGAACGAATTGAGAGTCATCAACCAGGCTATGAAGCCGTTTCTGGAAGATATGCCAGTTATATATTAGGCTATTACCAGCTTTATCTGTTCCGTAATCCGATAGAAGCTAAACCCTATTTCCAACAATGTATAGCCTTTTCTAACCAAACGAATTCAAAAGAATCTGGGTATTATTGGGCATCACTCCTAGGATTAGCAAGAATTGCCTATCAAGACAAGGAATTTGATCAGGCTGTAGACTATTGCAAAGATGTTTTAGAACATGCCAATAAAAAATCTCCGCAACACGACGAAGCAAAAAAACTACTTTCTGAAGCCAAAAAAGCTAGAAGAAAGGCTAGATAAAGAAATTTAACAATTCCTTAACATTGGCTGAAAGTACATTTCATATTTTTGCAACCATATTTGCACCAATATAAAACTAAATCAAAATGTTTGGACTAGACCCAACTCTATTTTTCCTCTTATTTTTCTGCCTATTTGCGGCCTGTGCATTCGAATTCGTGAATGGTTTTCACGATACAGCCAATGCTGTAGCAACTGTTATTTACACACATTCATTAAAGCCCACGCAGGCAGTAGTTTGGTCTGGGTTCATGAACTTTCTTGGACTACTGACTGGGGGAGTTGGTGTTACGATGAGTATTATTGGGTTGCTCCCAACCGAACTTCTCATTGACGCAGATGTGTATCATTCCATGTCGATGGCATTGGCCATGTTAATTTCAGCCATTTTATGGAATTTAGGAACTTGGTACTTTGGTATTCCTGCCTCTAGTTCACATACCTTAATTGGATCTATCATAGGAATTGGGGTTGGCCATGCTTTATTGCCGGAAAATTCTAACAAAGGAATATCAAGTGTAAACTGGGACAAAGCCTTTGAAATTGGTCAAGCATTGTTATTATCACCATTATTTGGATTTGCCTTAGCAATTATTTTAATGTATGTATTAAAAAAATCTGTTAAGAATAAAGAGATTTTCAAGGAACCTAAGAAGAACTCGCCTCCTCCTACATGGATTAGAAGTATTTTAATTGCAACCTGTACCCTTGTATCTTTCTTCCATGGTAGAAATGATGGACAAAAAGGAATAGGATTGGTGATGGTTATCTTAATTGCATTTCTTCCAGGATATTTCGCAATTAACACCAATTTAAATGTTGGTCAGGTTAAAAGTAGCTTATCAGTTGTACAAACTATTTCAACGAAAATTGATACCCTTCCATTATCAGAAAAAGAAAGAGAAAGTTATCATAAAATTGTTAAATCAAGTGCTGACTTAACTACCATTTTGAATGCCCCAACTTTCAATAGCGAAAAGTTAAGTAATTCTCAAAAATTTGATGTTCGTAAAGCAGCCTTGACAATTAATAAGCATACGAAGAAATTATTAGAAAGCGAATCCATTGCCTTATCTGATGCAGATAAAAAAGCATTAAAAAAAGCTACACAAGGAGATAAAGCACCATTTTTTAGTTTTGATGGTAATTCTTCATCTGGAATTGCCGGTGTGACAGATTTTGCACCAGCTTGGGTAATGTGGATGGTTGCACTATCTCTTGGATTGGGAACGATGGTAGGTTGGAAAAGAATTGTAGTAACGATCGGTGAGAAAATTGGTAAGCACCATTTAACCTATGCACAAGGAGCATCAGCTGAATTAATAGCATCTGTAACCATTGGTTTAGCTACTGCCTACAAATGGCCTGTGAGCACCACCCACGTGTTATCATCTGGTATCGCTGGAACGATGGTAGCTTCAAAAGGGATCAAAAACTTACAAGGGGGAACGGTTAAAAGTATCGTTTTAGCTTGGGTTTTAACCTTACCCGTTACGATTATCTTATCAGCTTCTTTATTCGTCTTTTTCAGATGGATTGTAGCCTAATTTAAGAACAAGATTTACTGGGGGCATCCGCCCCCAGATTTTTTAAGCACCAATATAAAATGAAAAAATTTATCCTTTTTTTAGGGATACTTACTATTGTTTTGCCCCTAAAATCGCAAACTCAAAACAAAAAATGGTTCGAAAGTTTCAGTATTAGAGGTTATACTCAGATACGTTACAATAGGTTATTAGAAACCAATCCTGAGTTAAAAAATGAGCAAGGAGATAGAAGTTGGGGAAATGGAGGAGGATTTTTTCTTCGAAGAATACGCGTAATTTTTTCGGGCCAATTATCAGATCAAGTATATTTTTATTTACAACCTGATTTTGCAAGTAGTACCTCATCTTCGAGTTTGCACTTCGGACAAATAAGAGATGCCTATATTGATTTAGGATTAGACAAAAAAAATGAATTTCGAATTCGTCTTGGTCAAAGCAAAATACCTTATGGATTTGAAAACATGCAATCTTCTCAAAACAGATTGCCATTAGATAGAAATGATGCACTTAATAGTGCCATTGCAAATGAGCGAGATTTAGGAGCTATTTTTTATTGGGCTCCCGAAAAAACAAGAAAACTTTTCTCTTCTTTAGTATCTGAAGGGTTAAAAGGATCTGGAGATTATGGAGTAGTTGGCTTCGGTTTATTCAATGGGCAAAATGCCAATAAACCCGAGCAAAATAATGAACTACATGCCGTAGCCAGAGTAAGTGTTCCATTTTCTTTAAAGAATCAAACCATAGAAATTGGTCTCCAAGGTTATACTGGAAATTTTGTATTGGCAAGTGATCAAATAAGCAGTGGGGTTAAATTAAATTCAACAAAAACCTATCTTGACCAACGAGTTGCTGGAACCTTTGTGTTGTATCCTAAACCATTTGGCATTCAAGCTGAATATAATTGGGGCACCGGGCCTGAATTTAATAAAACCAATGAAACGATAGAAAATAAACCGTTGAACGGAGGATATCTATTATTATCTTATAAAACTTCCTTGAAAAATAGTGTGTTCATCCCATTTACTAGAGTACAATATTATTCTGGAGGGAAAAAACATGAATTAGATGCCCGCAGTTATCAGGTTAACGAAACTGAAATAGGTGCAGAATGGCAATTCAACAAAAACTTTGAATTGGTGGCCATGTATACCATTTCAACCAGAAGGTTTGAAGATTTTAAGAATAAAGAAAATTTGCAAAGTGGATCACTGCTTCGCTTACAAGCACAATTAAATTTTTAGTATTTCCATAACACCAATATAAAATGAACAAAAAAAAATTAAGCATAAGTGTGGCTTTGCTATTGCTTAGTGCATTTACATTCGGACAATCGCCTCGAACGTATTATCATATTTCGAACGGATGGACTGACCTAAATGTTTCAGGGAAAATTGCAGGTAAATTTTCATGGCAAATAGAAAATCAGCACAGAAGAGAAGACATGCAAGGAGATTATAATGAAAGTACCACAACGGGAAATCCTTATAACAATTTAAATCAACATGTATTCCGCCCCTACATTCATTATCAATCCAATCCAAATGTACGTTTTTCTTTAATGCCTTTGGGTTGGATTGGTTCGAATAGATTTAAAGATGGCAAACCATCAGCATTCTTTTCAGAGTTGCGTATTGCACCTCAGGTTATTTTAAGTCAACAAATTGGCAAATTAAAAATTGATCATCGTTTGCGCTATGAGTTCAGATGGCTAGGGGCCAATCAGTCTGTAGATGAAAAAAGTTTTTTATATGGGGGTGATTTCAGCACCTCAACCTACAAGCAACGATTTAGATATCAATTAAAAGGAACAATGCCCTTAAATAAGGCAAAGATGGAAGACAAAACCTTATATGCCCAAGCCTACAATGAATTGTTCATCAATATGGGTGCTAATGTGCCAAACATCAATTTATTAGACCAAAATCGTGTATTAATTGGACTTGGTTATCGTTTTAATAAATTTTATTCTATTGAAGCTGGATATTTGCAGCAAGCTATTTTTAGATTTAACAATGCAGATAAAACTAATGTGGATGTCAATAATATCTTACAATTAAATCTTGCGATTTCAAATTTCGAAGGGATATTTAAGAAATAGACGAAAGCATTTTTTATCTTTGTACTTTCGACAAACATGAAAGCACAAATCATTAAAAAATATTTTCCTCAAATTACAGAAAAGCAGCTCGAGCAATTCGAGCTGCTTTTTCCATTGTATGAGGAGTGGAATGAGAAAATTAATGTAGTTTCTAGGAAAGATATTGAAAACTTGATGGAACATCATGTTTTACATTCTTTGGCAATTGCTAAATTTATTTCATTTAATCCTGGGACTGAAATTTTAGATGTTGGCACAGGAGGAGGATTTCCCGGTATTCCTTTGGCAATCATGTTTCCAAATTGTACATTTACGCTCATCGATTCGATAGGAAAAAAAATCAGAGTAGTTGAAGAAGTGTCGAAAGCCATCGGATTAAAAAATGTATTGGCGATTCATGGAAGAGCCGAACAACTCACCACCGATTATGAATTTATTGTTAGCCGTGCCGTTACTCGTATGAGTCCATTTTATGAATGGGTAAAACATAAGATTAATCGAAACCATTACCATAAAGTGAAAAATGGCTTATTATGCCTAAAGGGAGGAGATTTAGAGGAAGAAATGGCAGAATTTGGAAAAAAACATAAGCAAATTGAATTATATACTTATTTCGAAGAACCCTTTTTTGAAACCAAAAAATTGGTCTACGTACCGATGTAAATCTGAATGAATCAAAAGGCAAAGATTTCTGTTGCAATTTGCACCTACAATGGAGAGCAGTTTCTTTCGAAACAATTGGAAAGCATTTTAAACCAATCTGTTTCGGTTGATGAAATTGTTGTCTGCGATGATTGTTCACAGGATTCAACACCTGCTATCATTCAAGAATTTCAAGCCAAAACAAGTATTCCTTTTCATTTTTATCAAAATGAAACTAATCTAGGTTCCTCCAAAAATTTCGAAAAAAGTGTTAAGCTTTGTACGGGAGACCTGATTTTCTTTTCAGACCAAGATGATGTCTGGCGAAACGACAAGGTAGAAAAAATGCTTACCTTATTTGAGCAAAACAAAGACTGGAAGGCTGTTTTTACCAATGCAAACATCATCGATCAAGACAGTCAAGCTATTGGAAAAACTACCTTTGAAGAAATTGAATTTACAGAAGTTTTACAGCAAAAATGGCAAGAAGGTAAAGGCTTTGAAATATTGTTAAGAGGTTATGTTGTTACAGGTGCAACATTAGCCATACGAAAAGAAATTGTTGAGGCTGTATTCCCGACTCCCGTTTTAATCAATGAATTAATTCATGATGGCTGGATTGCCATGTATCTGTCGATATTTAATCAAATTGGTTTTACCAATGAGTGTTTAATCAATTACCGAACACATGCGTCGCAGCAAGTTGGATTTGGTAAAAAAACCAAAAAAATCACACTTTTAGATCGTTTGAAACGAAATAGACAGGAGAAATTAAATCGAATTTTACCATTACTGACTAACGTAAGTATTTTATTTGATTATTTTTCTTCTCAAAAAAACATTCCAAAAGGTGCTTTAAAATTATTAGAAAGAAGAAAGGCTCATTTTACGTTTCGCTATCACTTGCCAACGAACAGACTTGCTCGAATAATTCCAATTATTCGACAATATTTTAAAGGCACCTACCAACAAAATGAGGTTGGTAAATGGTGGCGAACCATTTTAGGGGATTTATTTGAATAGTATGAGCGAAGTTGTCATAGTCATACCTGTTTATCAACAAAAGTTAAATGAAAACGAGCAAAAATCGCTTGCTCAATGCTCTAAAATATTAGGCAACTATCCCATTGTATTTGTGGCACCAGAAGGATTAGCACCCTCCTATTTTCATGAAATTCCGCATCATCAGGTGGTCTATTTTGATGCAAAATATTTTACTGACACAAAGGCTTATAATCAATTATTAATTTCAACAAAATTCTACAAATGCTTTGAAGCATTTGATTATTTGTTGATTCATCAACTCGATGCATACGTTTTTACCGATCAATTAAAGGTTTGGTGCAAGTCAGGATTTGATTACATTGGTTCGCCAAAACTAAATCAATCGTATTTTGATCATACACATAAGAAACAATCCCTATGGAATCCCATCCTTATGAATGGGGGATTTTCTTTGCGAAAGGTTTCTTCATTTATTCGATTATTAAACATTTATCATCTTTTTTATTCAAAATGGCCAGCAAATGAAGACACCTTGTTTTCGTTTTATCACAAGCGAATTTGGCCCTTACGATTCCTGTTTAAATTACCCACTTGGCAAGAAGCTTTAGAATTTGGATTTGAAATGGAGCCAGAAAAATGCTTCAAATTAAATGGCAATCGTTTGCCATTTGGCTGCCATGCATGGGAAAAATATAATCCAAGCTTTTGGGATAGATATATCGGTTAATTATACGTAATTTTGTAAAAAATTTAGCATAATACCGTGAACAAGAAAGTTGTTTTAATGATTTTAGATGGTTGGGGAATTGCCACCAACCCAAAAGTGTCGGCCATTGATGCCGCTAACACTCCATTTATTGATTCTTTATATTCGAAATATTCTCATTCTAAATTAGAAGCATCTGGTTTAGCTGTTGGTTTACCAGAGGGACAAATGGGGAACTCAGAAGTGGGTCACATGAATTTAGGAGCTGGCCGAGTGGTATATCAAAATTTAGTACGTATCAATAAAGCCGTTGCCGAAAATACTTTAGGACAAGAGCCCGAATTAGCGAAGGCGTTTGAATATGCAAAGTCAAATAACAAGTCGGTTCATTTTATTGGTTTAGTTTCTGATGGAGGTGTGCATGCACACATTGAGCATTTGAAATCGTTGTTGACCAGTGCTCAAGGGGCTGGCTTACTCAATGTATTTGTTCATGCCTTTACAGATGGTAGAGATTGTGATCCGAAGTCGGGATTAAAGTTTATAACTGATTTGCAAAATCATTGTGTAAAAACGGGTTCAAAAATTGCATCTGTAACGGGACGTTACTATGCAATGGATCGTGATAATCGTTGGGAGCGTGTAGCTTTGGCTTATAATGCAATGGTAAAAGCAGAAGGAACGGCAAGTCAGGACGTTTTGAAATCCATTGAAGCCTCGTATGCAGAAAATGTAACAGACGAATTCATCAAGCCCATCATTATGACGAATCCGGATGGTTCGGCAGTGGCAAAAATAGAGGAAGGCGATGTGGTGATTTGTTTCAATTTCCGTACTGATAGAGGTAGAGAAATTACACAAGCCTTAACGCAAAAAGATTTTCATGAGCAGAATATGTACAAATTGAATTTGTACTATTTGACCATGACCGAATATGATAAAGAATTCCAGGGAGTTCGTGTTATTTTTAATGATTCGAACTTACCCATGACCATGGGTGAAGTATTGGAAGGAGCAGGTAAAAAGCAAATCCGTATTGCGGAAACAGAAAAATATCCTCACGTAACATTTTTCTTTTCTGGTGGAAGAGAAAAACTATTTGAGGGCCAAACGAATATTTTACGTAATTCCCCTAAGGTTGCAACGTATGATTTACAACCAGAGATGTCGGCTGGAGAATTACGTGATGCCTTGATTCCTGAATTGGAAAAAGGAGAAGTAGATTTTGTCTGTTTAAACTTTGCAAATCCTGACATGGTGGGACATACTGGCGTTTTCCCGGCAGTTGTGAAGGCTGTTGAAACCGTTGATGCCTGTGCGAAAGCTGTGGTAGAAACTGGATTGAAACATGGTTATAGTTTCATTATCATTGCTGATCATGGAAATGCAGATGTGATGATTAATGAAGATGGAACACCAAACACCGCGCACTCAACCAATTTAGTGCCATGTATTTTAGTGGACAATGAATTGAGACCTAACATGAAAAATGGTAAATTAGGAGATGTTTCTCCAACCATCTTAAAAATGATGGGTGTAGCACAACCAAAAGAAATGACAGGAGAAGCTTTATTTTAATCTAACCCTATTCAAATGGCAAAAGTTGTAATTTTCGGAAATGCATTGACGGCAGAATTAGCCTTGTATTATTTACAAAACGACAGTGAACATGAGGTAGTTGCTTTTACTGTTAATCAAGAATACATCAAAGAAGATTCCTTTCAAGGCTTGCCTTTAGTGCCCTTTGAAGAAGTAGAGAAAATATATCCCCCATCTGATTATTCGTTTTTTGCGCCATTAACGGAGCGACAAATGAATCAAGTACGAGCGAGAGTTTATCAAGTAGCGAAAGATAAAGGATATTCCTTTATTTCCTATATCAGTTCAAAAGCGACAGTTCTTACCAAAGAAATTGGTGAGAACTGTTTTATTTTAGAAGACAACACCATACAACCCTTTGTTAAAATTGGGAACAATTGTGTGTTGTGGTCGGGCAACCATATTGGCCATCATGGTACCATTGGAAACCATGTATTCTTTACTTCTCATGTAGTCTTATCCGGCAGATGTATTGTAGGAGATTATTGTTTTATTGGTGTAAACGCCACTATTCGTGATGGTGCAACATTAGGAGAAGGCACGCTCATTGCCATGGGAGCCAATTTAACCAAGCAAAAAACAGAACCTTGGAGTATTTGGAAGGGTAATCCGGCGGAAATGGCGAAGATTAGTAGTAAGGATATAAAGATATGAATCTAAGAAACTATGAATTTATGAATCTGAGAATTTAAGAAACTATGTTTTTAAGAATTTGAGGAATCGAAAGAATGGAAAGAACGGAAGAAAATGATTTATAGTTTCATAGATTCTTTTCTAAAACAAGGCCCTTAATTTCTCCTCTTCCTGAAAACCAGTCACTTTTTGGACTAATTTTCCATTTTTGAAAACTAAAAATCCAGGAATTTCGTCGATTCCATAGGCCTGTAAGATGGCTTGGTTTCCGTCGGCTTCTACTTTTAAGACTTTAACTTTTCCTTCAAATTCGGAAGCTAGTTTATCGACGATGGGCATCATTTTGATACAAGGAGCGCACCATTTTGCGTAGAAATCCACCACGACTTGGTTTTCTTTTTGTATAATGGCATCAAAGTCAGACTTTTTCCAAGCATTATCGTGTTTCACATTAGGAACCCCTTCTAGCGGTTTCATTTTGGTAGTCCATTTTAAATAACCTCCTTTTAACTCGGTAACCTGAAAACCCTCTTTTCGCATTATTTCAGCAGCTTGCGCAGAACGACCACCTGAAAGGCAATACACTAAAATAGGTTTTGATTTGTCTAAGGATTTGAGTTTATCTGAAAAATCGGCTGAACGAATATCGATATTTTGGGCTTTCGGAAGGTGACCCCCTCCAAACTCACCTGCTGTTCGAACATCAATAAGTTGAGCGGAAGGATTTTGCTGAATAGCCTTTTCAAACGCATCAGGATCAACAGATTGAGAAAGTGCTGAAAAGGATACAAAAAGGGTAATTACTAAAAATGAGACAAAATTTTTCATATAAAAGGCTTATTAACAGATATTTAATGAGTTAAGTAATAAAATGTAGAGGAATTTTAGCAAAAATTCCGTTATTTTGCACTGCAATTTATGCAATAAGTTTGTAAAATAATTTCTAACAATAATTTTTAAAAGATGAGTGCAATACAGTACGTTCATGCCAGACAAATTTTAGATTCGCGTGGCAACCCAACAGTTGAAGTAGATATTAAAACAGAGGACGGAGCTTTTGGAAGAGCTGCGGTACCATCAGGTGCATCAACAGGTGTTCACGAGGCAGTAGAACTACGTGATGATGACAAGTCGGTTTACGTTGGAAAAGGTGTTTTAAAAGCCGTAGAAAACGTTAATACAAAAATTGCTGAAGAATTATGGGGCTTAGAAGTTTCTGAGCAAAACATGATTGACCGTTTAATGATTGAAATTGACGGAACAGCAAATAAAGGAAATTTAGGAGCAAATGCTATTTTAGGTGTATCCATGGCAGTTGCCAAAGCTGCAGCTCAAGAAGCAGGTTTGTCATTATATCGTTACATTGGTGGTGTGAATGCAAATACATTACCTGTACCAATGATGAACATCTTAAATGGTGGATCACATGCTGATAACTCCATTGACTTCCAAGAGTTCATGGTTATGCCTGCTAAAGCAGAAAGCTTCTCACATGCATTACGTATGGGTACAGAAGTTTTCCATGCATTAAAAGGAGTATTAAAAAGCAAAGGATATTCTACAAACGTAGGAGATGAAGGTGGATTTGCACCAAACATTAAGTCGAATGAAGAGGCGATCGAAATCGTATTGCAATCTATTGAAAAAGCAGGTTATAAGCCAGGTGAAGAAATCTTTATCGCTATGGATGCTGCTTCTTCTGAGTTTTATGATGAGAAAACAGGCTTATATACCTTCAAGAAGTCGGATGGTAAGCAATTGAATTCAATGGAAATGGCTGCTTATTGGCAGACATGGGTGAATAAATACCCAATTATTTCGATTGAAGATGGTATGGCAGAAGATGATTGGGCAGGATGGGCTGAGCAAACTAAATTAATCGGTTCGAAGTGTCAATTAGTAGGTGACGATTTATTCGTAACGAATGTGAAGCGTTTACAAGAAGGAATTGAGAAAGGTGTAGCAAATGCTGTATTAGTTAAAGTAAACCAAATTGGTTCATTAACTGAAACAATTGATACAGTTAACTTAGCAAAGCGTAATTCTTACAAAAACATTATGTCGCACCGTTCGGGTGAAACAGAAGATGCTACAATTGCTGATTTAGCAGTTGCCTTGAACACAGGACAAATTAAAACTGGTTCAGCGTCTCGTTCAGACCGTATGGCAAAATACAATCAATTATTAAGAATTGAGGAAGAATTAGGTGCTAACGCCTACTTCCCAGGCTTAAACTTCTAATAAAAGATACGTATGGAGTTCTTCAAGCGTTGGTTTATGGGGCAATATCGCTTTTATGTGATTACTACCACCGTGATGCTAGCTTGGATGTTTTTGCTGGATTCAAACGATTTAGCCGTTCAAATCCGATTAAGCAGAGAACTTTATCATTTGAAGTCGGAAAAGAAATATTATTCGGAGCAGTTGAAAGAACTTGCAAAAGAAAAACGGATGATGATGGGCAATTCGGCATTATTAGAAAAATATGCGAGAGAAAAGTATTTGATGAAACGTCCGAAGGAAGATATTTATATCATCGTGGACGATCAAAATAATGGGATTGAATAAAAAATAAGCCGCATCACGCGGCTTGTTTTTTTATTTTAAGAAAATTATCTATCTTTGCACCTCTCTACGGGAATAGTATAATGGTAGTATGCAGGTCTCCAAAACCTTTGGTCAGGGTTCGAATCCTTGTTCCCGTGCAAAATTTAAACAATTAAAACCCTTTTAGGGCCGGCTATGAGCAAATTTACCTCCTTATTTAAGGAATCATGGGTGGAGGTTACAGAGAATGTAACCTGGCCGAAATTTTCTGAATTACAGTCAAGTTCAGTATTGGTATTAGTTGCGTCATTAATCTTCGCAGTATTAGTAGGATTAGTTGATTTAGCTTTCAAATCTGGATTGGATTTGTTCTACAGTTCTTTCTAAATGGCATAAAGCCTACAAACCAAGAATTCGATGGCAGAAACTAAATGGTATGTTCTACGCGCAGTAGCGGGACAAGAAAAGAAGATTAAAAATTACATGGAGAACGAATTGGCTCGTCAAGGCGTAGCAGATTCGGTACCTCAGATTTTGATCCCAACCGAAAAAATATATGAAATCCGTAAGGGGAAAAAGGTAATTCGTGAGAAAAACTTATTTCCTGGATACATCATGGTGGAAGCAGATTTAGCCGGAGAGGTAAGTCATATTTTGACTTCAACGCCAGGTGTAATTGGATTCCTTCAATCAACAAACGAAGAAATTGAGGAGACGAAAGTAGAGGGAGGAAAAGTGAAAAAAGTAAAGGTAATGGTTAAAAAACCAATGCCTTTGGCCCAATCTGAAGTTAACAGAATGTTGGGTAAAGTAGACGAAGCGGCTGCTGTTGAAGACTTTGAAAATGTAACCTTCTTAAAAGGAGAAACGGTTCGCGTGATCGATGGTCCATTTGCAAGCTTTGAAGGGACAGTGGAAGAAATTCACGAAAATAGTCGTAAACTACATGTAATGGTTAAAATCTTTGGTCGTAACACACCATTGGAATTGAACTACGCGCAGGTGGAGAAGCTTAGTTAGTGATCGAGTGATCAAGTGATCGAGTGATTGAGTAGAGATAAATAGAAAGTCCGTAGGAAACTGCGGACTTTTTTGTGCCTTCGAGAGCCTCAGGCACCAGCAATTTAACAAGTTCTAGAACACTCATCTAGCACTCACTTTAGTCACTGAGTTTCTTTAGTCACTTAGTTTCTGGATCACTGGATCACTAAATCACTTAATAAAACACATACTCCGTCTTTGTCTCATACTTCTCTCCTGGTCTCAAGACCGTGCTTGGGAAATTTGCTTGATTGGGAGAATCAGGAAAGTGTTGAGTTTCTAAGCAAAAGCCACTTCTTTGTTGGAAATATTGTCCAGGAAGACCTTCCACCGAACCATTTAGGAAGTTACCCGTGTAAAATTGCGTAGCTGGTTGATCGGTAAACATTTTCATCTTTCTACCCGAGCTAGGCTCATAAACCTCAACAACTTCTTGAAATGATTTTGCTGGTTTATCAAACACCCAACAATGATCATACCCATTTCCAATCTGAATTTGCTCTTCATTGGCCCCAATGCGATCTCCAATGAGCTGCATGGACGTGAAATCAAAAGCTGTACCCTTTACATTTCGTATTTCTCCAGTTGGAATTAGTCCCTTGTCAACCGGCAAGAAGCCTGAAGCATTAATTTTAATTTGGTGAGAAGTAATCTTTTGTTGCGGATTGCCTGTCAAATTAAAATAGGTATGATTCGTTAAATTTAATACCGTTGGCTTGTCTGTGCTTGCTTCGTAGGCAATTGAAAGTGCATTATTTTTTTTGAGGGTATAAACTACCTTTACCGACAAATTACCAGGATAGCCTTCCTCCATATCTTTTGAAAGGTAATTTAACTCCAGCGATGGCTCCTCTCCAGCCACTGCCTTTGCCGCCCATATCACTTTGTCAAATCCTTTTTTCCCTCCATGCAAAGCATTTTCTCCATTGTTTATAAAAAGAGCGTACTTTTTACCATCTAAGGTAAATTGGCCTTTTGCAATTCTATTTCCATATCTACCTACTAAAGCTCCAAAAAATGGATTTCCTTTAACGTATGCCTCTAATGACTCCAATTTTAAAACCACATTTTCATATTTACCCTGCGAATCTGGGGCAGATAAGTACGTAATAATACCCCCATAATTAGTTATCCGAACCTCCATACCATTTTTATTTTTTAGTGTGTATAATTCGGCTTTTTGTCCATCGGGCAAAGTTCCAAAAGTTGATTTTTCAATTGTATTCATTTGTGAAAATAGGTTAAACGAAATAAGAGTTATTATTAAAGTGAGTTTCATAGGGAGGAGGTAAAAAGTGTGAGGTGTGAGGTGTGAGGTGTAAAATTAAAAGGTTTATTATTATAGTAAGTTATAAAAAAGTAACGAATTGAAAAAATTACCTTACACCCTACACCTTACACCTTATACCTTACCTAATCACCTTCGTGCTCAAAATTCCTCCTGGATAATTTACCTGATAAAATAGCATGCCCGAAGCCTGATAAGGAACTAAATGTTGTTGTAACTTGTTTTGAATCTTGTGGGTAGAAAGAATTTGTCCCTGAAAATTCACCCATTGGCCTTGCGAACCAATAAATTCAGAAGGTACTTCAATGGTCACTTGATCTCCCTGAACAGGATTAGGAAAAATTCGAACACTATTAGCTAATTCTGTAAGACCTAAAACCTTTGCAATCTGCACCTTTTGGATCACCTCATTACTAACACAGCCATAAGGTGAAATTCCAAAAACTTTGATTTCTCCACCGTTTTGACTAGGTTTAAAAGTAATCGAATTCGTTTTTGAACTCCCTTCCCAGTCTTTCGGTAGTGTCCAAGTATATTGTTGAATCGAATCATTTACAGCAAGGTTAATGGTTTTACTGACATAAGGGAACAATTCATTGGGCACTTGAAAATTTTGTAAAATTGGTGATTCGTGTGCAAAAATAGGTATTGTGAGTTTTTCGCTTTCAATATCATTGACTACCTGAGAAACTTGAATATTCGTTTTACCAAAGGTCAAATTTGCCAATTTAAATGTATTTCCAGTGCTTATGTTACCCAATGCATCGTACCATTTCAAGGACGAGGTTTCATCTCCAGTGGCTTGTAAGTCGACACTTTGGCCTTTACAATAGTTTGACAAAGGATTAAGTAACAAATTGGGTTTTCCTGATGGGCCACAGCCTGATTTCGGCTGTGTATTGAAACAATTGGCACAGGTACCATCTTTGGTTTTAAAAATGGTAAATTGGTCCATTACGAGTCCGTCTTGATCGATAAATTTACCAACAAATTTATTCCCATCCACTTCTCCAAAAAATGAGCCTACTTTATCTTTTTTATCGAAATACATGATGGGATGTTTCCCAAAGCCGTTTGGACGAGAGGTTGCACCCGATGCGCCATTGGTCACATATACTACGCCCGACTTATTGGGTTTCGTTTCGTCAAAAAAATAGGGACAGGAATTAGGCGAATTATCAAAGGCACCTGAGGAAGATTGAGGCTGATGTACGGCAGGGTCAAACGTAGAGGAAAGTCCGTATTGTTTTAAGGTTGGTTTGGAACGTTCCATGGTATGAGAATGACCGGTTAGCACTACGTCCACTTTGAATTGGTCAAAAATTGGGGCAAGGGTCTCTCGTAATTTAATTAAATCTGGATTGGAATCTGAGTCGTACGAACCTTTGGTATAGAGTGGATAATGAAAATAAACGATCGTCCAATCTTGTTTGTTTTTTGCCAAATCATCTTTCAACCAATTTAATTGAATATTGTTCGCTTCAAATAATCGCTTTCCATCTTTGCCATTGGCAAATGATTCAAGTACCACGAAATGGACATTTCCATAATCATAGGAATAATAGGCCTCGGAATTAGACGGCAGACCTCCGAGTTCACCATTTGAAGGCAATATAAAACTATTAAAATAGGCAAGATTAGGATTATCTGCCTCTTTATTAAATCCGTCATAATCGTGATTACCAGTAGATGGGAAGAATCCGGCCTGCTGTAAAATATATCCATTTTGGTAGACATCGAAGAAATTTGTCTGAAAGCATTCTTCGGTGCCTCCGCAATAGACATTGTCGCCAACGGTTAAAAACAAATTGGTAAATTTATCTTTTCTAAATTTTTTAAAACCCTCGTAAACTTCAGCTTGCTGAGGACCAGGATACATATCGCCAATAGACCAAAAAGAAAATTTTGACTTTGAACCAATTTTAGGAGCGGTTTTGAACTGCCAATTGGTATCTAAAACGGCTGGAGAATTCCCAATTTGAATGGCATAATAATAACTAGTATTTGGGAGTAGGCTATCAATTTGCAAGTCATGGTCAAGTGCAGAAGCACTTGATTTTTTTTTATATTCTAACTTATTTTTATCTAAACCATACAAGATTTGTACGTTTTCTGGAACATCCAATCTCATTTTCATCACCACAGATCGTGGACCTAATTTTTGCAAATAAGGCTTCCGAATAAACTTTTGGGCGAAAGAAATTTGTGCTAACAAAAGTAGTAAAGCGAAAACAAATCCTAATTTGTGGCTGAATTGCATGAACAAAAATAAAAATTAAAGTGGAAAGAATTACCTTTCCACTTTAAACTAATTATTTGTTTCTATTGATATAAATAAAGTTAGTCATGTTTGGTTTTGCACCAAAGAAATCTACAACATAGAAATACGTTCCATCCGGAAGATAAAGATCTCCTACTTGAACGAAATTACCTCTATTGGCTTGTCCTCCCCAATCGTTTTGGTAGTTATCTATTTCAAAAACAAGATTTCCCCATCTATTGTAAATTGACAATCTATTTCTAAACGATTTAACACCTGGTAAAATGAGGTAATCATTAATACCGTCACTATTTGGAGAAAGTCCTTGAGTTGCAAAGTTTGGACAGGCATCTGGATCTAATCGGTTATCAATACCATCTCCATCGCAATCTGGGAGTCCACCATAATCTATATCATTTTCAACTTTGTCTTGAATGCCATCTCCATCTGAATCTAGATCTCTGAAATCTGGAATACCATCTTTGTCGGTATCCACACTTCCCTCTAACTTATCCGGATAACCATCATTATCAGAATCTAAGTCGAGATAATCTGGCGTTCCATCGGCATCTGTATCTACCACTCCTTCTATTAAATCTGAAATGCCATCTCCATCTGAATCTTGGTCTAAGTAGTTTGGAATACCATCTCCATCGGTATCAATTATTCCTTCTGTTTTATCAGGAATATTATCACCATCGGAGTCGACATCTCTGAAATTCGGAACACCGTCGCCATCAGGATCATTTAGGCCTTCTACCTTATCTGGTATGCCATCGTTATCTGAATCAAGATCTAAGAAGTCGAAAATTCCGTCCTTATCGGTATCTAAAACACCCTCTATTTTGTCGGAAATTCCATCACCATCTGAGTCAAGATCTAAATAATCTGGGATGCCATCTCCATCGGAATCAACTGGATTTTTAGGATTTTTACCAGCCTCTAAAGCATCGGCAATACCATCGCCATCTGAGTCGGAATCGCGATAATCTGGGATACCATCACCATCTGAATCAAGAGGAGTATTCGGGTTTTTACCAGCTTCCAATTGATCTGGGATACCATCATTATCTGAATCTAAATCCATATAATCTGGAATACCATCGCCGTCGCTGTCTAAAGGATGCATTGGGTCAGGACCTATTTCAAGTTTATCTAGAATACCATCATTATCAGAATCTAGGTCTAGGTAATCTGGAACTCCGTCCTTATCTGAATCCAAAGGATTATTAGGATCTTTTCCTACCTCAACCAAATCTGATATACCATCGCCATCAGAGTCGATATCTAAATAATCTGAAATGCCGTCTCCATCGGTGTCACGTGGTTTCAAAGGATTAGCACCTGCCTCCATTTGATCAGGAATTGAATCATTATCAGAATCTGTATCGCGATAATCTGGGATGCCATCCTTATCCGAATCTAGTGGATTGTTAGTGTTTGGTCCAATTTCAATAACATCCGGAATACCATCGTTATCTGAGTCGGCATCTCGGAAATCAGGAATACCATCACCATCACTATCTACAGGCTGAGTAGGATTTGGTCCTAGTTCAAGGGCATCAGGAATACCATCGTTGTCTGAATCTAGATCACGGTAATCTGGCGTACCATCACCATCGGTATCAACTGGATTGTTGCAATTACCTGCTTCAATAGTATCAGAAATACCGTCACCATCACTATCTGTATCACGATAATTTTGTAATCCGTCTAATTCTTGATCATCTGTAAGTTCAACTGCATCTGGGATACAATCATTATCTGAATCTACATCTAAGAAATCTGGAATTCCATCCTTGTCGGTATCCGTAGGAGATTGTCCTTCGCTAATATCAGCTATCCCATTACCATTATTATCAACAAATACCCCATTCTTATCTATTCTTCCATCGTAATTATCGTCTCTATTTGGAACAAAAATTGGAAGTGCTTCCCAAGCATCTTTGAGAATATCGCCATCAGAGTCAAGGTCTAAGTAGTTTGGAATGCCGTCTTTATCTGGGTCTCCTAATCCTTCCTGACGATCAGCAATACCATCATTATCTGAATCTAAATCTTGATAGTCTGCAATACCATCTCCATCTGAATCTCTATTTTGTTCCACATTATCAGGGATGCCATCATTATCAGAATCTGTATCGAGGTAATTAGGAATTCCATCATAATCTGTATCTAATGGAAGAGCTGATAAATTACATTCCATTTGATTGCTTATGCCATCGCTATCGCAATCACTATTTTTAAAATATACCTCATAAGCCAGGGTTCCAATTGCTGGAATAATGCCCGGAACACCGCCCACACAATAGTTCAGTGGTTGTGGATCTTGACCATTTGCTGTACCATCACCGTCACAATCTAACAATCTCCAAGCATTTGAAGTGGCATTTTGATTTTGGGAACTAGCTTTAAAGTCACATGGAATACTTGGGTTTGTTCCATCGGTCATTTCTTGTCCATTTGTAACACCATCCCCATCGCAATCTGCTGCATTCCATGATGGGCTTCTTGTTCCAAGTATACTAACCACTTTAAAGCTACAAGGTGAGGCAGGATCTGTACCATCAATTAGTTCTTGTCCATTGCTCACACCATCACCGTCACAATCCATATTTGGATTTGCAGGATCACATACTGTAATACTTACTGTAGCGGAAGCACATTGCGCAGGTGAATAATTTGTATCGCAAACTGTGTATCCAATCGTTACGGTATTGGCATCATTTGACGAAGGCATATAAGTTAATTCGCCAGTGGTAGGATCAAAACTTACTTGACCTTGTGCAGTTCCTGCTCCGGCACCCATTTGGCGTGTGATGCTAATTCCTGCGCCTGCCAAGAATTGATCATTGGCTAAAATATCCCCAACAAACACACCATTTGTTTCGGTTGTTATTACATCATTTAGGGCATTTGGAGCAGGATCTACCACGATATGCATGGTTGCATTAGAGCAATTTGCAGGATTTGCCTGGTCACAAACGGTATACACAATATCTAAAGAACCAACAAAACCAGCTGCAGGCGTGAAGGTAAATGTACCATCTGCATTGCCCACCAAGGTGCCTTTACTTGGCGCAACTGACCCCCAGGTAGAAACATGCAGACTTGCATTGGTATTCGTTGAGGCATCATTTATTAAGACATTACCTTGAACTTGAGCACTGCCTTTGGTGTAAGCAAAATCATCTCCAGCGGTGGTAACATCGGTAGATGAACCCGCTAAGACTCCATAATTCACAGTGGCAGTTGCACAATTTGTTGAGCCATTTTGACACACCTGATAGGTTAAGACATCATTCCCAACATATCCATTACTTGGCGTGTATGAAATTGACCCATTCGGCAATATAGTGGCATTACCATGACTTGGTGGAGTAAGAATTGTAATTCCAGAGGCAGATAAGGTACAATTTTGGCTCATACACTTATCATTTGCTAATACTGGAGTAGACACTGTACTACCTGTAATGACCGTTGCCACATCGCTGTTGGCTATTGGTGGACTGCTCAATAACAATGGATTCTTAACAGTAAAGGTTATTGTACTAGTACTGCAAGTAGACTGTCCGGTTGGACAAACATTAATTGAATAGGTAAACGTACCTGCTGATTGTGCAACAAAGGTATACGTACCATCAGCATTCAAGGTAAAGCTTGCAGATGTGCCATTTCCGCTGGTATTTTGTGGATTGCTGTACGTTGCTCCTCCATAAATCACATCATTGGTAGATACATCACCTGTAATTTGACTATTGGTAATTCCCGTGTTCACATCGGCCATTACTTGCAAATTATTCGGTTGAATGATCAATGTTTGTGCTGGCGACAAACAACCACCAGAACCTACGGCTTTTACTAAAATAGTGCCCCCCGTTTGAATAGCTGTTGTTTGAATAGATAATCCTGAAGAAGTACCTGACCATCCGTTTGGTAATGTCCACTCATAGTACGCAGCACCATTAACTGGCGAAATTTGGTAGGTTTGACGAGTTCCAACAAACGGATTCACGTTTCCAGAAATCGTACCAGGACGAACCGGTGTAGTTGGTTGTTCGTTCAAGACTACTAAAGAAGATGAGCTAATACAACCATCTGCAGACTTGGTGTATACTTGGTATTGGTTAGCCGGCACATCTGTGAAAACACCTGTTGTATTGTTGAAATTTGTACCATCAATACTATAGCTATTGCCATTTGCAGAGGCATTTGTCACTTCAATTTTTCCTAAAGGCGTTGAACAAGACGGTTGAGTTACGAGAGCTCCTGGTTTGATAGGAACAGGATTTACCGTCAAGGTACTTGCTGCTGAAACAGCAGCACATGAGTTTCCATCAAACACTTTTAATTGATACGAACCACTAATATTTGTATTCAATGTATTGCTAGTTTCAAGACCCATTACTTGGTTGTCTTTGATCCATTGGTAGGTAAATGGTGATGTTCCCGTTACATTTCCAGTAAAGGTTACCACCGTACCAGCACAAATAGCCAACGGTCTATTATTGGTCACTTGTACGATTGGTAAGTCGTGTACCACCACATCAATTGCGCAAGAAGTTGAAACCGCACCATCTGTTACTTTTACATAATAAGAACCACTTCCATCCGCATTGAATGAGCTTGCGGTTGCATTCGGAATCATTTGTCCGTCTTTATACCACTGATAAGTAGCCGATTGTGTGAAGGACTGCGTATCTGCATCTAATTGAACCACTTCTCCTGAACAAACACTTGGTATGATAGCTGCATTTACATTGGCTCCAGGTAATAATTTTGTCAAGGCCGACATCGTGCTACAAGAACCTTTACTGATCTTGACAGCATAATTTCCAGGCTGAGAGGTATTCAAATAGGCATTTGTCTCATTTGGAATCAAGGTGCCATTTTTATACCATTCATACGTTGCCCCTGTTGTATTTGTTTGAGCTGTTAATTTAATTTGAGTGCCATTGCAAGCATTAGAGAATGCTAAAATAGCCCCTTCGGTGATTGCGGCAGTCACTGGTGGATCAACTTGTACTTGTAAGGCATTGCTTGCTGCTGAAGTACAAGCATCTGCATTCGTAACTTTTACCGTATAAACACCCGATTGATAAGTGGTGAATGTTGTGCCTGTGGCACCATTTATTGGTCCGCTCGCATTATACCACTGATTCCCGATTGAACTGCTACTCGTTAACACAAGGGCTGTTCCTTCGCAAACTTGTCCCGTGCTTGGACTCATGGTAATTCTGGCAGCAGAAGGCGTTACAGGTTGCGCATTCACTCGAACAACTGTTCCTTCACTAATACAAGCAGAGATATTTTTGATATAAACCGTGTAGGAACCCGTTGCTAAGTAGTTAAACACATTCGACGATTGGAAGTTGCTTCCATCGATGCTGTAGGTCAGATTACTTAGGTTAGGTGAAACCGTTAAAGTACCTGTTGCCTCACTACAGGTAGGTTGAAGAACACTCACCGTTGCAGTAGCTGGTTGAGGATTAACTAAAACTTGAACCTCTTGTCGGGCAGACTCTAAACCATTAATCACTTGACTAACAAAATATGAAGTTTGACCAGCAGATCTTGTAGCCGGGATTGGAGCTATAATTGAACCAGTGCCACCTGTTGCGCTAGTGTACCAATACAAGATACCATTTGTACTTGGACTTGCCGATAAGGCCGAAGCCGTACTGTTTTGGCAATACACCACATTAGTAACAAGAGGTTTGGCTGGATAAATTCGGATAGTATCCATTACGCACGGAGAACTCTCTAAGCCACTTGATGGATCTTTAAGTTTGATACAATAAACATACGTACCCGGAGTGCTAGGCAAGTTCGGTGCGGTTGTACTACAATTTGTACCATTGGCTGCACAATAAACCACATTAAGCCCTGAAGGAACATTCGTAACCGTACCAGCAATGGTCGCAGGATTCGAATTGTTACCTACAACATAAGAGGCAGGTTGAACAGTTGGTGCGATTGGATAACCCACTAACAAACTAGAAGGAGTACTTATGCATCCTGCTGAAGAAATGGATTGAACCTTAATTGTGCCATATAAATTAGTCCCAACAGTAGCTTGTATCGATGTACCTGTTGAAGATCCAGTCCAAGTATTGTTTGGTAAGGTCCATAGATAAGAACTTGCATTCGGAACAGGTGCTATGCTATAGGTATATTGTTGTCCACTTGCTACTGCTATAGAACCCGTAATAACACCTGGCTGTGCAGGAGCTACTGGCTGTGGTAAAATAATACCCATAGTAGCAGAACTAATACAACCTTGGCCATTGCGAATTGTAACCTGATATGTACCAGGACTCAGGTTAGCAAATACAGCTCCTGACTGATACGATGTACCATCTATACTGTAGGCAAAATTTACTTGAGTATTAGTAATAGTAATACTTCCTTTTGCTGTATTACAAGTAGGTTGAACCAGACTAATTACTGGAGAAACAGGTGTATTTGGCTGAGCATTTACAACCACAGCTTGCGCTGAACTGATACAACCTGCTTGAGATTTGATCGTTACTGAATAAGTACCCGCTGATACATTCGTAAAGATATTTGAGCTTTGGTAATTTGTACCATCGATGCTGTAGGTATCTGTGTTTACACCAGTTGAGGTAATTGTTATAGTACCTGTAGCTGTTGAACAAGAAGGCTGCGTAACACTTACTTGAGGTTTGGCAGGAATAGGATTAACCATAACTGCAGAAACAGTACTTGTGTTTTGACAACCATCAGCATCTGTAATTAATACACTGTAATTACCTGAAGTTGAAACAGTAAGTCCTGCCAGTGTAGCACCACCCAAATCGCCAAATTCATTTCTCCATTGATACGTAAATGGAGCAGAACCCGCCACACTTGTAGTTAATGAAACCGCTGTTCCAACACAAACACTTAAGGAAGGACTATTACTTAAATTAACGGTAGGTAACACCTTTGAAAGCACTTGAATAGGGCAACTATATGAAACCACTGAGCCATCTGTAACTTTGATTCGGTAATCTCCAGATAGTCCCGTAGTAAGCGAATTGGTGCTTGCATTGGCCACCGCTTGGAATCCGGTACCCGTATCTTTTTGCCATTCATAGGTAGCACTATTCGAAAATCCGTTGGTAGAAGCCGAAAGGGTAACCGTTTCACCCTGACATACCGTTGGACTAACAGAGGAATTAATATTTGCCGAAGGTAAAATTTTGGTGCTAGCGGAGGTCGCCGAACACCCATTTTTACTAATTTCTACTAAATAAGAGCCTGCTGATGTGGCTGCATAAATAGCTGAGGTTGCTCCTGAAATTTCAACACCATCTTTAAACCATTTATAACTAGCGCCAAGGATATTAGTTGAAGCTGTTATATTAACTGATGTAGTTCCACAGTTACTAAATCCTAAAGCAACCCCTTCACTGATGGATGCTGTTGGAATCGGATTGATCACTACTTGCTCAATGGCGCTCATAGTAGAACAATTTGAAGCATTGCTTATCTCTACTTGGTAATCGCCTGGCGCATTTGTTTGATAGGTTTGTGAAGTCGCCCCTACAATTTTAACCGAATTTTTATACCATTGATAAGCCGTAGCTGTGCTAGCTTGTAAGGTTACACTTGAACCAGCACAAACACTTGAGCCTGAACTGCTAATGCTTGGCACAGCAGGAGAAGCTGGTTGCGAATTAATAACTGCAGATTGAACAGCACTTACACAACCTTCTAATGATTTGATGCTTACAGAATAATTGCCTGCTGAAAGACTCGTAAAGACCGCAGAGCTTTGATAGTTGGTTCCATCAATGCTATAGGTATCTGAATTTACACCCGTTGTAGTAACTACGATTCTACCAGTTGCCACTTGACAAGTTGGTTGCGTAATGGTCACTTGAGGAACAAGAGGCGTAGCTGGTTGTGCATTTATACGTGCACTTTGTGCAGCACTTATACAACCCGAATTATTTTTAGCATAAATCGAATACGAGCCAGCCCCCAAATTTGTAAATACATTTGAAGATTGGAAATTTGTACCATCCACACTAAACTGGTCATTAGATGAGCCAATTCCATTATTTGAAATGGTGATGGAACCCAAGGCATTCAAACAGGTAGGTTGAGTAATTACAACAACCGGTAAAGTTGGTAGCGTTGGTTGCGCATTGATCACCACTGATTGCTCTAAACTAATACAACCCGCTTGCGTTTTACGTTTAACTAAATACGTTCCTGGAGATACATTATTGAACACCTTAGAAGTTTGATAATTTACCCCGTCTATGCTATACATATCTGTAATTGCCCCCACAGTAGTTACAGTGATTACACCAGTTGCCAGCTCACAAGTAGGTTGTGTAATTTGTACACTTGGTGCAGGCAATGCTGCGGGTGCATTATTTATTGTAGTCAAGGTTACGCCACTTAAACAACCTAAAGTATTTTTAGCGGTTACCTGATACGTTCCGGGAACCAACTGATCAAAGCGCAGCGCGCTTTGGAAATTTATTCCATCAATACTAAACGTATTTGACCCATCTGCCGTAACATTAATTGCACCTGTAGAAATGGTACAAGTTGGTTGAACCACTGAAACAATTGGTGCGTTTGGACTTGCAGGCTGGCCATTTACGATGGCTACCAGGGCACTAGAAACACAAGAAGAAGGATTTTTCACTCGAACCTGGTAAGTCCCAGGTTGTAAATTTTTGAATTCTTTCGAACTTACAAAATTAATACCATCAATACTATAGGTATCTGTGTTTACACCTGTTGAAGTAACCGTGATCGTGCCTGTTGCCGTTTGACAAGTAGGTTGCGTGATCGTTACTTGTGGCGTAGCTGGCGTCTGAGGTTGGGCAGTCACCACCGCTGATTGCGCTGCACTTACGCATCCCGCTTGAGATTTAATCGTTACTGAATACGTGCCTGCTGCTACATTTAAGAATATGTTTGAGCTTTGGTAAGTCGTACCATCGATGCTATAGCGGTCCGTATTCACTCCTGTTGAAGTAACCGTGATCGTGCCTGTTGCCGTTTGACAAGTAGGTTGTGTGATCGTTACTTGTGGCGTAGCTGGCGTCTGAGGCTGGGCATTCACCACCGCTGATTGCACTGCACTTACGCATCCCGCTTGAGATTTAATCGTTACTGAATACGTGCCTGCTGCTACATTTATGAATATGTTTGAGCTTTGGTAAGTCGTACCATCGATGCTATACGTATCTGTGTTTACACCTGTTGATGTAACCGTGATTGTACCTGTGGCTGTTTGACAAGTAGGTTGTGTGATGGTAACTGTTGGCGTAGCTGGGGTTGCATTAACCACTACTGCTACCGGGCTACTGGTAACTGAACAACCA